>Ga0209272_10000079_pt1 | contig 132155 bp, 113 predicted proteins | sample tdDd002_FD_187125 | JGI IMG/M metagenome (GOLD analysis project Ga0209272, IMG submission 187125) | Marine sediment microbial communities from the Atlantic coast under amendment with organic carbon and nitrate - tdDd00.2 (SPAdes)... | ecosystem: Environmental > Aquatic > Marine > Coastal >...
CAACGATTTCCGCTGTAGAAGCATCGATTAGTTTGTAATCGAAAGCTTTTAGGCGGATACGGATACGTTGGTTCTGCATGAGACAGAGCTCCAATATTAAAAATTACACAAACAATATCGCCACTCAGACTCGTTGAGACGAGAGAATGTACGATTGATTTATGTGAAACCGTAACTTCCAAGATTAGGAAGTATTGTCAGTTAATTTTCGATCAACTACCCCTACATACCAGAATCACGTCTGGGGATAGTTATTCCGAAGAATAAGTAGCTAATTGTATTAACCGCGAACATAAGCTGAGTCTACATTACCTAATAAATCCGGAGATTTATTAGCTCCTCTTCGCTCATTGGTTCACAACTGGATTAACCAGTGGGCTGCATTATACAGATCACAGTTTTACATGCAAGTGCTGTTTGAAAAATAATCGCGAAAGGTGAAAAAAGGAAACGGTCGGGTTTAGGTTTTATTTAAACGAGTCAAAATATTTGTGAGATTCCCTACTCCCTCATTTTTCGGTCTATGGAATGACATGCCTTAAGGCTCAAAACAAAAAAGCGCAGACTGAACCAACAGCCTGCGCTTTATAGATAAGGTTCGCGAGCCGTTATGCTAGACGCTGACGCACGGCCTCAAACAGACATACTCCAGATGCCACAGAAACATTTAAGCTTGATACGCTACCTGCCATTGGGATCTTAATTAGGTCATCACATGTTTCACGCGTTAGGCGACGCATACCGTCACCTTCTGCCCCCATAACAATCGCCAGTGGACCTGTCAGTTTTGCTTGGTAGATATCGTGCGTCGCTTCACCCGCAGTACCAACAAACCAAATACCCTGCTCTTGCAGCGAACGCATCGTGCGAGCTAAGTTAGTTACGCGAACTAAAGGCACACTTTCTGCAGCGCCACAGGCTACTTTACTGACTGTCGCGGTAATGTTTGCTGACTTGTCTTTCGGTACGATAACCGCAGCCACACCAGCCGCATCCGCATTACGTAAACACGCACCTAGGTTGTGTGGATCCGTTACGCCATCAAGAACCAATAATAGTGGTGCTTCATGCTTAGCAAGAATGTCATCGAGATCATTTTCGTTCAGCTGTTTGGCTGGCTTAACACGAGCCATAATACCTTGGTGATTTGCACCACGTGCTTTGTCATCCAATGTCTTACGCGTCATCTGTTGAATAGAGACACCACACACCTGCAGATCATTTAGAATTGGCATTAGACGGTCATCTTGACGACCTTTTAATACAAATGCTTCGATAAAGCGCTCTGGTTCACGCTCTAGTACCGCTTTTACTGCGTGAATACCGTAGATAAATTCGTTACTCATTTAAAAACCTGTTGGGTTAAATTCTTTACTGCGCCGGTTTATTGGTACGCTTGGTTTTCTTTGGCTTGCTGCCTGGCTTCTTCTTACGAGCCTTAGTCACTTTAGGCTTTTTAGCCGGACCTTTTGACTCTGACTTTTCAGGTCGCTTGGTCGGCTCTACCTCAGGGCTTGCTTTAGCACCTCTGCCCTTAGTCGCAGCACGCTTTTTCTCTTTGGCTTTTCTCTTCGCCTCTGCCGCTCGTTTCTTGGCGGTCTTTCCTTCGCCGCGTAGCTTACGACTTGTTTCGACTAATTCAAAGTCAATTTGGCGATCATCAAGGTTTACCGCCAGTACTTTTACTTTAACGGCGTCGCCTAACCGGTAGATCGCACCAAAGCTTTCACCGATAAGTCTTTGACCAATTGGATCAAATTGATAGTAATCGTTGGCTAGCGCTGAAATATGCACCAAACCATCAATATGCAAATCACTTAGTCGTACAAAGAAGCCAAAACCAGTGACATTGGCGATCACGCCATCAAGCTCTTCACCAACATGGTCCTGCATGTACTCACACTTGAGCCAATCAGACACTTCACGAGTCGCATCATCAGCGCGGCGTTCAGTCATTGAACACTGCTCACCGTAGAAATCCATATCATCAAATGAGTAATGGTAGCCACCGGTTGGTGTCCAGCGGTCTTTCAACGTGCCATTTTCTTTCGCGATAAGGTATTTAATCGCGCGGTGTAGCAATAAGTCAGGGTAGCGACGAATTGGTGAGGTAAAGTGCGCGTAGCGCTTCAATGCCAAGCCAAAGTGGCCACAGTTATCTGCGTTATACACTGCCTGCTTCATCGAGCGAAGCAGCATAGTTTGGATTAACTCTTTATCTTGGCGCTCAGCAATCAGCTTAACCAGATCGGCATAATCTGTTGGTGATGGCTCTAAGCCACCATTTAAATGCAGACCTAGCTCACCAAGGAAATCACGGAAGCCTTGTAGGCGAAGCTCACCTGGAGATTCGTGAATACGGTATAGCGCCGCTTCTTTCGCTTTCTCGACTAAGGACGCAGAAGCAATGTTAGCCAGAATCATACACTCTTCGATCAGCTTATGGGCATCGTTACGAATCACAGGCTCAATGCTGTCGATTTTACGTTCTGCGTTGAAAATAAACTTAGTTTCAACCGTCTCAAACTCTATCGCGCCACGATTATCACGGGCATGCTTGAGAACTTTGTACATTTTGTGCAGCTCTTCTAGGTGAGGAACAACTGGCTCGTAACGAGTACGCAGCTCTTCATCCCCTTCTAGAATGTCGTGTACCTTGTTGTAGGTTAGACGAGCATGCGAGTTCATCACCGCTTCATAGTGCTTGTAACCCGATAACTTACCCGATTCCGAGATAGTCATCTCACACACCATACATAGTCGGTCGACCTGCGGGTTGAGTGAACATAAGCCATTCGATAGCACTTCTGGTAGCATTGGCACTACTTGCGATGGGAAGTAAACCGAGTTACCACGGTTAATCGCTTCTTTATCTAAGGCTGAATCTGGACGAACGTAGTAACTTACGTCGGCAATCGCAACCCACAAACGCCAGCCGCCACCTTTCTTTTTCTCACAGTAAACAGCATCATCGAAGTCACGCGCATCTTCGCCATCAATGGTCACCAGTGGCAAGTCACGCAGATCAACACGACCCACTTTCGCCTCTTCTGGTACTTCTTCGCCTAAGCCTTCAATCTGTTTGTCGACTGCCTCAGGCCATTCATGTGGGATCTGGTGGGTACGAATTGCGATTTGTGTTTCCATACCCGGCGCCATGTTCTCGCCAAGCACTTCAACCACTTTACCCATCATGCCACGTGAGCGAGAACCTCGGTCGGTAATCTCAATCACCACCACATTACCCATACGAGCCCCTGCGCGTAGCTCATTTGGGATCAAAATGTCTTGGCTGATACGTGAATCATCAGGCACTACATATGAGTAGCCATACTCCAAGAAGAAACGGCCCACGATTTGAGTTTGACGCTCTTCTAAAACGCGCACCAATCGCCCTTCCTTACGGCCACGTTTTGAGTTGTCTGTCGGCTGTACCAGTACATAGTCGCCATGGATGATATTTTTCATCTGATGATGCGGTAGTACGATGTCGTTATCTTTGCCGACACTTCCTTCTGGACGTACCCAGCCATGGCCATCTTTATGACCAATCACATAGCCTTTGACCATTTCGAGTTTTTCAGGCAATGCGTAACACTGGCGACGAGTAAACACGAGCTGACCATCACGCTCCATAGCACGAAGCCTACGACGTAGTCCTTCGTAGTGATCCTCTCCTGAAAGCTTCAGCGCTTCAAACAGGTCATTGCGGTTCATCGGAACCCCTGCTTGGCTTAAGAATTCAAGAATATACTCTCGGCTTGGGATCGGATTTTCATAATTTTCCGATTCACGAGCTGCAAATGGGTCATTATGGGTATTGTCTGACATAGGCGCGCCTAATTAAGAAGGAAGGGAATTAAATCTAGTATATCCGAGTACCCGTTCTAGGCACAGGTAAGTCGAGTTAAATTCCTCATTTTTCCGTACCTTTTTCATAACTTGGCATCTCTTTTAACATTCCTTTATGCCATACGATAAAGATCACATTTCAATGCAAGTGGCAGGGCAAACGATTGCAACAGGTAAAGAAAGGGGTATGATTCAGAAAAATTTTACTCCCCTTTTTACTACAGGTATCTCTATGAGTATCAAGCGCACACTTCTTGCGACAGCCATTGCCAGTCTAGGTATGTTTTCAATGTCAGCATCAGCCGCTGAAAAAGCCGACCTAATGATCACAGACGCCATGGTATTAACCATGAACCAAGACAAAACGGTTTATCAAAACGGTACTGTAGTCATTAAGGATAATAAGATCCTCGCCGTTGGTGATGAATCACTTGAAAAACAATACGATGCAAAGCAAGTATTGGATGTTGATGGTGACATCGTTATGCCAGGTCTGATTAATACTCATACCCACGTATCGATGACAGTATTCCGTTCTTTAGCGGATGATGTGCCAGATCGCCTGCACCGCTATATCTTCCCATTAGAAGCTAAACTTGTTTCACGTGATATGGTGCGAATTGGTGCCAACCTAGGTAACGTCGAAATGGTTAAAGGCGGCGTTACTACTTACGCTGATATGTATTACTTCGAAGATGAGGTGGCGAAAACTGTCGACCAAATTGGTATGCGCGCAATTCTTGGTGAAACAGTGATTAAGTTCCCTGTTGCCGATGCCGCTAACGCAGAAGAAGGCATCAAGTACGCGCTTAACTTCATCGAAGAATACAAGGATCACCCGCGTATCACACCAGCATTTGCACCGCACGCACCGTACACCAACACCACAGAAGTTCTACAGAAGATTGCGAAACTCTCTCTTGAGCTTGATGTACCTGTAATGATTCACCTTGCAGAATCGCACCGCGAAGAAGAGAAGATTGCTGAGCGTGCTAAAGGTATGTCGCCTGTTCAGTACATGGATAGCATCGGCGCGCTAAACCAAAACCTAGTTGGTGCGCACATGATCTTAGTTGATGACCAAGACATCGAGCTCGTTAAGAAGTCAGATATGGGCGTTGCACATAACATGAGTGCCAATATCAAATCAGCGAAAGGCGTTTCTCCAGCACTGAAGATGTACGACGAAAACGTGCGTATTGGCCTAGGTACTGACGGCCCAATGTCAGGCAACACTCTAAGTACCATTGATGAGTTCAACCAAGTAGCCAAAGTTCATAAGCTAGTAAACAAAGACCGTGCAGCAATGCCACCAATCAAAGTCATCGATATGGCGACAATGGGCGCAGCAAAAGCACTGCATATGGAAGACAAAATTGGCTCACTAGAAGCCGGTAAACTTGCCGACATTATCGTTGTTGATACCAAAGCGCCAAATATGGTTCCTGTTTACAACCCATATTCAGCATTGGTTTACTCAGCCAACTCTGGCAACGTTCGTCATACGATTGTTGATGGTAAGATTCTAATGAAAGACCGCAACATGCTAACGGTTGATGAAGATAAGATCCGCCAAGAAGCGTTAGAATTCACCAAAGTTGTTCGCGAGACAGTGATCGAATCAGGCGAAGTGGTTCAGTAATCACATTCCAAAAATGACAATGCCCAGCAAGTGCTGGGCATTTTTGTTTCTAGTGCAACCGACTGAGTGCAGGAAGTCTTTTGCTTTAGATAGTCTATATGTTTACCAGAAAGTATCGCGTTTCTTCGCTCGAGCGATGATATTCTGTGGCATGCGCCTTTCTAGCCCTTGCCTCAATACACTAATACGTTTGTGGGTTCTTTGGTCAGCGGTAACCGAATTGTATAACCAGCGATAGGCATCTTCGTAATCAAGCGGACTGCCGTAGTCGCGCAGCAATAACTCAGCAAGGTGAATACGCGCATTCAAGTTGCCCATAGCCGCTGCTTCACGCAGGTAGGGAATCGCACGTTCTTTGTCTTGCTGTACGATGGTACCGCGAGAGTAATAACGACCAATCTGTTCTAGCGCGGCAGGCAAACCTTGATGAGCGGCATTTTCCATATAGTAAAGGCCAAGCTCAACATCCTGCTCCACACACACGCCCCACGCTAACATGTCACCATACAAAAATTCATACGCAGGTAAGCTAATGCGAGTAGCTCGCGCAACGATATCTTCAACTAACTGACAGCTATCAGCCTTGACTCGTTCCAAATGTTGGTTGTTATTAATCAGTTTAATTAGTTCAGCTTCGGTATAAATAGGTATGGGCTCACCAATATCCGGCGAATCATTCGCCTGAACAACCGATGCGCTCAACGCTAATACCATCGAAGCCACTAATTTCCTTAGCTTCATTTTCTGCACTCTTTACTTCGATTTCTTCTCTGCCACCAAATAGACTCATTCGGCAGTCAGCGAGTTATTCGCCACTTAATGCGGCAAGCTTGATACCTATATCGGCAAGCATTGATAACTCTTTAATCAAAATTGCCGCCTGTTGGCAAATTGTTGCCGTAAGCGCCTAAGATCGCAAGAAAAAAAGCTCAAAAAAAAGCCAGCGATAAACGCTGGCTTTTTTAACTGTCTGAACAATCAGAGATTAAACACCGTATGGGTGAACCTTGATGATTGTTTCGTTACGGTCAGGACCTGTAGAGATGATGTCTACTGGTACACCCGTTAGTTCTTCGATACGTTTGATGTAATCAAGAGCAGCTTGTGGAAGCGCATCGATTGATTTAGCACCAAATGTTGTCTCAGTCCAACCAGGCATTGTTTCGTAGATTGGCGTCGCTTCTTCGAATGACTCAGCAGCCATTGGAGAAACTTCTAGGATAGCGCCATCTTTCATCTTGTAACCAGTACAGATCTTGATCTCTTTAAGACCATCAAGAACGTCTAGTTTAGTTAGACACATACCTGTTAGAGAGTTGATTTGGATTGCACGACGCATTGCTACTGCATCAAACCAACCTGTACGACGTAGACGACCAGTCGTTGCACCAAACTCGTGGCCAACATCACCTAGGTGTTTACCAACTGGGTCTTGCTTATCTAGACCGTCGTATAGTTCTGTAGGGAATGGACCTGAACCAACGCGAGTACAGTACGCCTTAGTGATACCAAGGATGTAACCGATGTGACGAGGACCGAAACCAGAACCTGCAGCAACACCACCAGCAGTCGTGTTAGAAGAAGTTACGTATGGGTAAGTACCGTGGTCGATATCTAGTAGCGTACCTTGAGCACCTTCGAACATGATCTTGTCGCCGCGCTTACGTGCTGCATCTAGTTCGTCAGTTACGTCCATAACCATTGAAGTTAGTAGATCTGCGTAACCCATGCACTGCTCAAGTACTTCATCGTAGCTTACTGTGTCAGCTTTGTAGAAGTGCTCTAGTTGGAAGTTATGGAATTCCATTACTTCTTTTAGTTTCTCAGCGAACATTTCTTTATCGAAAAGGTCACCAACGCGTAGACCGCGACGAGCTACTTTATCTTCGTAAGCTGGACCGATACCACGACCCGTTGTACCGATAGCTTTCGCGCCACGAGCGATTTCACGCGCGTTGTCGATAGCGATGTGGTACGGAAGAATTAGAGGACAAGCTTCAGAAACGAAAAGACGCTCGCGTACTGGGATACCGCGCTCTTCTAGAGGCTTCATTTCTTTAAGAAGTGCTTCAGGCGATAGTACAACGCCGTTACCGATAACACATTTTACGTTATCGCGTAGGATGCCTGATGGAATTAAGTGAAGAACGGTTTTTTCACCGTCAATTACAAGAGTGTGACCAGCATTGTGACCGCCTTGGTAGCGAACCACATATTTTGCATCTTCAGTTAAAAGGTCAACAATTTTACCTTTACCTTCGTCACCCCATTGGGTGCCCAGAACGACTACGTTATTTCCCATCTTTCCAGTATCTGTTGCTAGTTAAAAATGGATTCTAGCACTGAATCACATTTCTTGCAGTCATTTTTTAATCATCCAAGCTCAATAGGTGGGAAATTGCGTTTTAAACAAAACATCACCAAATAGTATCAGTCACTTAGCATTCACCGCCGAGTATTCGACTAACCAACAACTATTCATCAGCATATATTTTAACGCTCAATTCACCCTTAGCATCGATTCCAGCACGATACATGCCCGAACTGTTCATCGCAAAATGAAGCTCACCTTGGCCATCAACAGCAATAAGGCCACCTTCACCGCCCATCTGTTTCAGTTCACCTTGAATGACGGCTTCACTCGCGGTGTGTACATCTTCTTTTAGGTAGCGCATTCGAGCCGCAACATCGCCCGCGACGGTTTTGCGAATAAAGTACTCGCCCATCCCCGTGGTTGAAACGGCAACATTGCCATTTTCGGCGTAAGTGCCCGCGCCAATGATCGACGAATCCCCTACTCGGCCATATTTCTTGTTAGTCACGCCACCTGTACTGGTTGCGGCGGCAAGGTTGCCCTGTTGGTCTAATGCCACTGCGCCGACCGTGCCGTACTTCTTATCATCTGGGTATTTAGATTCAGACAGTGCAAACAGCCCTTTCTCTTTCATCAACAGCAGTTGGTCATAACGTCGGTCAGTAAAGAAATAGTCTTGCTCGGTAAACTCGTAACCATGTTCGAAGGCAAACTCTTCTGCCCCTTCACCCATCAGTAGCACATGATTGCTCTTATTCATCACATCACGGGCTAGCTCAATCGGATTTTTGATATGGCGAATCCCAGCGACAGCGCCAGCATTAAGATCTTTACCATGCATGACCGAAGCATCCATTTCGACCATCTCTTTATTGGTCAACACAGAGCCTTTACCGGCGTTAAAGTTCGGCGAGTCTTCCAATACTTTAACCGCTGCAACGACCGCATCCAGCGCATTACCCGACTGAGCTAGAATGCTATGCCCAGCGCGAACCGAAGCTTCAAGATCAGCCAGGATGGACGCCTTTAACTCTTCGCTCATTTGATCACGTAATATGGTTCCGGCTCCGCCATGGATGGCGATTGAGAATGGTTGGCTCATTGGTTAGTCTCCGTATCTCTAACGACCTTGTTGGTATAGAACAATTAACAAAAAAGGCGCTTCCCGTACAGCAGGAAGCGCCTTTTGTAATCTAGCTATCAGCTAACGGATTAGTGAGAACCGCAGCTACCGCCACCGCAGCAGCCGTCTTTTTTCTCTTCACCGTGGTCGTGGCCTTCGCCACCACAACAACCGCCTTCGTGATCGTGGTCATGACCACAACCGCCAGCTTGGTGTACGTGACCGTGCTCGATCTCTTCTGCTGTTGCTTCACGTAGTGCTACAACTTCAACATCAAATGTTAGCGTTTGACCAGCAAGCATGTGGTTGCCATCAACAACAACTTCGTCGCCATCAACTTCTGTTACTTCAACAGGGATTGGACCTTGGTCAGTATCCGCTAGGAAGCGCATGCCTACTTCGATCTCTTCAACACCTTGGAACACGTTAGCAGGAACACGTTGAACAAGTGCGTCGTTGTGCTCGCCGTATGCTTCTTCTGGAGAAACCGTTACCGAGAACTTAGCGCCCGCTTCCTTACCTTCTAGTGCTGTTTCAAGACCAGTGATTAGGTTGTTGTTGCCGTGTAGGTAATCTAGAGGCGCATCAGTTGTTGATTGGTCAACAACCACACCGTCTTCTAGTTTTACTTGGTAAGCAAGACTTACTACTACGTTCTTTTCAATTTTCATATTTACTCCAAGGAGAATAAGGGACCGCTGCAATCACAACGGTCTGCAAACTTTCTATGTCGGTTATTATGGGGATGATTTAGAGAAACTCAATCAATCCGGTTTAAAAATACCGATCATTTCTTGCCCACTGTGTTCAGCGGTCTCCACAGATTCTGGTGTCCGTTGGTCTTGATGACCACATTCAACACACTCTACTAACTCAATATTGTTCTCTATCCACCAGCGTAGCGTGTCTTGCTGAGCACACTTAGGGCAGCTGGCGCCTGCGATAAATCGTTTCTTCATCTGTTTATTTCACTAGTCTATTCCCAGAAGTTCTTTGCTTGTTGGTCACTTTCCATTTCGCGACCAAAAATCTCTTCCAGTTCTTTACGGGCTTCTTTGGCTCTTTGGGCCAATTGTTTGTCATCGTTATGCTGAGGTAACAATTCTTTGAGCATAGCATTATCGAGCTTTCTAAAATGCGCTTCCGCTCGCTTTGCTTGATATGGGTGCATGCCTAAGTCAATCAATGCCTGACGACCTAAGTCTAGAGCGCCAAGGAAGGTCTCGCGCGAGTAGCTTTCCACACCGTGGCTAAGCAATTGATACGCTTCAACACGACTGCGGGCACGCGCCAGTAACTTAAGATTAGGGAAGTTGGTCTTACACAACTCAATGATCTGCATGATTTCATCTGGCGAATCGGTACAGATGATCATCGCTTCAGCTTTATCTGCACCTGCGGCGCGCAATAAGTCCACCTGAGTCGCGTCACCATAAAAGACTTTATAACCATATTTACGCAGCAGTTGGATTTGGCTGGCGTCACTTTCTAATACCGTCACTTTGATTTTGTTGGCATACATTAGGCGACCAATAATCTGACCAAAGCGACCGAAGCCTGCGATGATAACGCGCGGCTGTTTGTTGATGATGTCGGATTTCAGCTCAGCCGCCGTTTCCGCATTCAGCCCTCGCGCATACCATTTGCTTTGTGCCATCAGCAACAGAGGCGTGGTAACCATAGACAAACTCACAACAACAAGCAGAAAAGCGGTTTGCGATTGGTTAAGCAATCCTTCACTCGCCGCCGCCGTAAAGATAACAAAAGCAAACTCACCACCTTGGCTTAAAATCGCCGCCATCTTACTGCGCGACTTGGCACGGCTACCGGCCAATCGAGCCAGTAGATAAAGAATCATCCCTTTGACGATCACAAGACCAATCACAGCAGAAAGCACAGCCAGAGGTTCAAGCGCTAGTAGACCAAGATTAACTGCCATACCGACCGCAATAAAGAACAAGCCAAGCAGCAAGCCTTTAAACGGTTCGATAGCAATTTCTAACTCATGACGATATTCACTTTCTGCAAGTAGCACCCCAGCAAGGAAGGTACCCAATGCCATCGACAGTCCAAGCTGCTTCATCATTAAGGCAATACCAATCACCAATAGCAAAGCGGCAACGGTAAATAGTTCACGTACACCACTTAGTACTACATAGCGAAACAGTGGTCGCAATAGGAAGTGGCCGCCAACCAACAAGCCGCCAACACCTGCTAGCATCCATAGAGCATCAAGCCAATCACCTGCGGTGTTACCGGCCAAAATCGGCAGCAATGCCAACATAGGGATCACGGCGATATCTTGGAAGAGTAATACAGCAAAACCAGACTGTCCGGCTTCTTTAGCGCCAAGACCTTGCTCTTCAATCACGCGCAGCGCTATCGCGGTAGAAGAAAGCGCTAGGCCCATACCAATCACTAAACTGGTTTGCCATGAGGTACCCGCGATATATGCGACACTCGCAAGTACTAAAGTCGTCACCACAACCTGCGCGCCACCCAGCCCCAGTATCGGTCCTTTCATTTGTAGCAATTTTTTCGGATTCAGTTCGAGACCGATTAAAAACAGTAGTAACACGACACCGAACTCAGCGAAGTGAAGAATGGCATCGACATCACTGATTAAGCCTAGCCCCCAAGGACCAATTGCGACCCCTGCAAGTAAATAGCCAAGTACCGAACCTAACCCCAGTCTTTGAGCAAGCGGAACCGCGACTACGGCAGCCGTTAAGAAAATCGCACTGCTTTGAAGAAAATCATTTTCTAATGCCATGCTACCCTCCTACTTGTTCCGAATAAGCCACCAGTGGATCATTTAGCCATTGACGATACTGCTCGGCGTGTTGATAGCGCTCCATCTCAGAAACGTTGCGTGCCCAGTAAAGCACCAGCGGTTCAATCCAATGCATCTGACATAATGCTGCGGTTAACTCAAACGGCTGTAAGATCTGTGAAAGCGGATAGCGGTTATAGCCCCCCTGACCAAACGCCTCTTCTTTGCCTCCGGTAGTGATCACACTGCGCCAATATTTGCCTTTCAATGCTTCCCCATTACCAAACGCAAAGCCTTTCCCTATGACTCGATCTAGCCACTCTTTTAATAAAGCCGGGCAAGAGTACATATAGAGGGGGTGATGAAAGACGATCACATCATGCTCATTGAGCAACTTATGTTCCGCACTGACATCAATAAAGAAGTCTGGGTAGTGGGCATAAAGATCATGCACAGTGACATGCTCAAGAGATTCCACTTTCTTAAGCATCATTTGGTTGGCAACAGAGTCTCGCGATTCTGGGTGTGCGTAAATCACCAATACCTTAGGTATATCGGAAGGTAAATTCTGCATTCCTTGGACAGCAATCCTTATATTATTCATAGCCGAAGACGACTGTATTTATTGTAATTTATCGTTATCAGTTTGTTATACGTTGTTAGCCACAATAACGCAACGATCGACATAGCTAGTCAAGTAACCTACTATTCGACGCAATACGAGCAAAGACAAAGCAAAAGATTATGATTACCTTCTCTGGCATTCAGCTTCTACGAGGTGGCAAACCACTTCTTGAACAAGCCTCTGCGACCATCCACCCTGGCGATAAAGTTGGCCTTGTGGGTAAGAACGGTTGTGGCAAATCCACTCTATTCGCCCTGATTAAGGACGAACTTTCTATTGATGCTGGTAATTTTAGCAAACCCGCTCATTGGGAGATGGCGTGGGTGGCTCAGGAGACTCCCGCTTTAGAGCGCAGTGCCATTGAGTATGTCATTGATGGTGACCGCGAATACCGTCGTCTAGAGTCAGATTTAGCCGATGCCGAGCAGAAAGATAATGGCACTCTAGTCGCTGAAATTCACGGCAAGATTGAAACCATTGGCGGTTACAGCATTCGTGCTCGCGCAGCCGAGTTACTCGATGGCTTAGGCTTTAGCCAAGAGCAAATGAGTTGGAGCTTAACTCAGTTCTCCGGTGGTTGGCGTATGCGTCTTAACCTAGCTCAAGCGCTACTTTGTCGCTCTGATCTTTTGCTACTCGATGAGCCAACCAACCACTTAGACCTAGATGCAGTAATGTGGTTAGAACGCTGGCTACAAAACTACCCTGGCACCTTGGTTCTTATCTCGCATGACCGAGACTTCCTTGACCCGATTGTTGGCCGAGTCATCCATGTAGAGAATCAACAACTGCATGAATACACGGGTAACTACTCGTCGTTTGAAGACCAGCGTGCACAAAAGCTCATCTTGCAACAAGCTCAGTTTGAGAAGCAGCAGAAACAGATGTCGCACATGCAAAGCTACATTGACCGTTTTCGCTATAAAGCCTCTAAAGCACGCCAAGCGCAAAGCCGTATTAAAGCGTTGGAGCGCATGGAGAAGGTTCTTCCTGCTCAATTGGATAATCCGTTTAGCTTCCAGTTCCGCGACCCAGATGCGTTGCCTAACCCTATCATTATGATGGATGAGGTATCCGCTGGTTATGGTGACAACCTGATCCTTGAGAAGATTCGCCTTAATCTGGTACCGGGCAGTCGTATCGGTCTACTTGGCCGCAACGGTGCGGGTAAATCAACGTTGATTAAACTGCTATCACGTGAGCTTAACCCTCAAGGCGGTGACCTAACCTACTCCCAAGGAGTGAAGATTGGCTACTTTGCTCAGCATCAGCTCGAAACTCTCCACCCAGAAGAGACTCCGCTGCAACATATGATGCAGATCGCCCCAGACAAGAATGAACTTGAGTTGCGTAACTACTTAGGCAGCTTTGGCTTCCAAGGTGACAAGGCGCTAGAGAAAGTTGCTCCGTTCTCCGGCGGTGAAAAAGCTCGCCTAGTACTTGCTTTGATCGTGTGGCAAAAGCCGAACCTATTACTACTCGATGAGCCAACCAACCACCTTGACCTCGATATGCGTCAAGCGCTGACCATGGCGCTACAAACCTTCGAAGGTGCAATGGTGATTGTTTCGCACGACCGTTATCTACTGCGCGCCACAACCGATGATCTCTATCTTGTACATGACCGCCAAGTTGCACCATTTGATGGTGATTTGAATGATTACTACAAATGGCTGACTGAACAGCAAAAAGCTGAGCGTCGTGAAGCGCAAGCACAGCAACCAGAGAAGAGTAGTGAGAACAGCGCCGCAGCAAAAAAAGACCAAAAACGTCGTGAAGCTGAGTTCCGTAAACTAACCGCACCAATTCGCAAAAAGCTGACAAATCTGGAAGGAAAAATGGATAAGTTAGGCACAGCATTAGCTGAAGCGGAAACGCAATTGTCTGACAACAGCCTTTATGAAGCCGAAAATAAAGCTAAACTTAATCAAGTACTCGCTGTTCAGGCTAACAGCAAAAGTGAACTTGAAGATGTCGAAATGGAGTGGATGTCTCTCCAAGAAGAACTAGAACAGATGGAACAGGAGTTCAATAGCCTATGAGTTCAAAGCACGTCGAAATTTCTTTAACCCTCGAACGCTTATGGCAATTCAGTTTGCAGTACTACAGCGTGCGAGAGGTCAAAGAGGCGTGCTTGAATCTTCAGAACCAATTTAAAGGCAACGTTAACTTACTGCTGCTGCTCAAATGGCTTGATGAGCAGCAGATCTGTTTCAGAGAACAAGACTGGCATCGGGTTGAAGAGTGTTTAGGTCGCTCTGAAGCGTTACTGCTCAGTTATCGTGAATTAAGGCGTAAACTCAAACTCCACCTGCCCGATACGCTTTATCGCGAGTCACTCCAATTCGAACTGCAATTGGAAAAACAGCAGCAGTCTGATCTGGTGGATTGCATCAACAGTATTCATCTTGAAATCAATCATTGCGAACCACTGGTATTACGCTATTGTCGCCAACTCGGCGGTGAGCAGCTCTACTCCGCTTTTGCAGAACCTATCACTAATATCGCCAATCTATAAGCTCTACTGACCTTAGGACTCTTATGACTCAATTTGTTGCGGCTAAAGGACTAACCAATCCACACCTTCAAACCCTAGCACCACGATTTATTCGTAAGAAAGCGCTATTTGAACCTGTGTGGCAAACACTGGATACGCCTGATGGGGATTTTCTAGATATCGCTTGGAGTGAAGACGTCGCTCAAACCAATGGTGAACAGGCCAAAATTGATAAGCCGATTTTTGTCCTATTTCACGGCTTGGAGGGCTGCTTTTACAGTCCATACGCCAATGGTTTGATGGATGCCTTTGCTAAACAAGGCTGGCTATCAGTAATGATGCATTTTCGCGGCTGTAGCGGTAAACCCAACAAACTGGCTCGGGCTTACCATTCAGGAGAGGTTGAAGACGCACGTTTTTTCCTTGAGCACCTTGATAAGCTATTTCCTAACCAAACCAAAGTGGCTGTCGGCATCTCGCTTGGCGGCAATATGCTGGCTAACTACCTAGCTAAGTATCGCGACAACCCGTTAATTGATGCGGCGACCATCGTCTCTGCTCCGTTAGACCTTTCTGCCTGTTCTGAACGTATCGAACAAGGCTTTTCTAAGCTGTATAAAAACTACCTACTCTCTTCATTGAAAAAGAGCGCGCTACAAAAACACCACTTGCTTAAAGGCGAGCTCGGCCTCAGTTATCACAACATCAAACGAGTAACAAAACTGTACGAGTTTGATGACTTGATTACCGCGCCACTGCATGGTTTTAAAGATGCGGAAGATTACTACCATCAATGCTCAGGTATTCATCGTCTCAAAGAGATCACTTTACCAACCCAAATCATTCACGCTAAAGACGATCCATTTATGACGGATGCCGTGATCCCTAAATATGTATTGCCTGAGAACATCGACTATCGCTTATTTGACCAAGGCGGCCACGTTGGCTTTGTCACTGGCAGTGCGATAAAACCACGCTTTTGGTTGGAAGAAGCTCTACCTGCCTACTATGAAAGTTTGGCGGTTTCGGCATAATAGCGGCGTCTACAACGAACATAAAATCTAGAGGTATTTATGATTGTTCCTTGGCAACAAATCGATCCAGACACGCTGGATAACCTAATCAAAGAATTTGTCCTGCGTGAAGGGACTGACTACGGCGCGGTAGAGATTTCGCTGCAAAGCAAAATTGACCAAATCAAAAAGCAGCTTGAGTCAGGAGACGCAGTGGTGGTTTTCTCTGAGTTACATGAAACGGTCGACATTCAACTCAAAAATAGATTTTAGAGAACTGCATACAGTGACGTCCAAGCAAAGCATGCTATAGTGGACGTCGATTACAGGAACGTACTCTCAGACAAGGTTTGTCATGTCAGCAAAACACCCTATTATTGCCGTTACCGGTTCGTCCGGTGCCGGAACCACTACTACCTCTGAAGCTTTCCGCAAGATGTTCAACATGATGAACGTTAAGCCAGCATGGGTTGAAGGCGACAGTTTTCACCGTTTCACTCGCCCTGAAATGGATGTTGAAATCCGTAAAGCTCGTGAGCAGGGTCGTCATATCAGCTATTTTGGCCCGCAAGCTAATGACTTTGGTGGTCTAGCGGAGTTCTTCCGTCAGTACGGTCAAGAAGGCACAGGCCAAGTACGTCGTTACCTACACACTTTTGACGAAGCTGTCCCATACAATCAAATGCCTGGCACCTTTACCCCTTGGCAAGATCTACCGGAAAACTCAGACGTTTTATTCTACGAAGGTTTGCATGGTGGTGTGGTTGATGGTGACGTTAATGTCGCGCAACATGTCGACTTCCTGATTGGAATGGTGCCGATCGTTAACCTTGAGTGGATTCAGAAATTTGTCCGTGACACACGAGACAGAGGACATTCACGTGAAGCGGTGATGGATTCGATAGTTCGTTCAATGGACGACTACCTAAACTACATTACGCCGCAGTTTTCTCGCACTCATATTAACTTTCAGCGTGTCCCGACGGTGGATACGTCAAACCCACTCAACGCCAAAGGCATTCCAAGCCTAGATGAGAGTTTTGTGGTGATTCGCCTTCGTGGCATCAAGAATGTTGATTACCCTTACCTACTCGCCATGATTGATGGTTCGTTTATGTCTCGTCATAACACCATTGTTGTACCGGGCGGTAAGATGAGTTTTGCGATGGAATTAATCGTACGACCTATTCTTCAACAATTAATCGAAACGGGAAAAATTGGCTAATACTCATGGCTAGAGCACGATTACTTTTCATACCGTGATCATGTGCACAGTTTTGCGTAGTAAATACACCTATTGACCCGATTAAAATCAAGAAATCGTTTTCGAAAAAGGATACTATTTCTTACCGAAACACAAGATGGCTTGCAGCATTTGTAAAGTGCTCTTATCCTAGTAGGCCTATTTAAGGCTTTGCTAAAACATGGAAAGCGGCAAGCGTACCCTGCAGAGGAAGTGAGATATTATGGTTCTAGGTAAACCTCAAACCGACCCAACATTAGAGTGGTTCCTTTCACACTGTCATATTCATAAGTACCCATCAAAAAGCACGCTAATTCATGCGGGCGAAAAAGCTGAGACGTTGTACTACATCGTTAAAGGCTCTGTTGCGGTTCTTATCAAGGACGAAGAAGGTAAGGAAATGATCCTTTCTTACCTAAACCAAGGTGACTTTATCGGTGAGCTTGGTCTATTCGAAGAAGATCAAGAGCGTACTGCTTGGGTTCGTGCTAAGTCTCCTTGTGAAGTAGCAGAAATCTCTTTCAAGAAGTTCCGTCAACTAATTCAAGTTAACCCAGACATCCTAATGCGCCTTTCAGCGCAAATGGCAAGCCGCCTACAAGTGACTAGCCAGAAAGTGGGTGACCTAGCATTCCTAGACGTAACGGGCCGCATTGCTCAAACGCTACTAAACCTAGCGAAACAACCTGACGCAATGACTCACCCAGACGGCATGCAGATTAAGATCACTCGTCAAGAGATTGGTCAAATCGTTGGCTGTTCTCGTGAAACCGTTGGTCGTATCTTGAAGATGCTAGAAGAGCAGAACCTAATCTCTGCTCACGGTAAGACTATCGTTGTATACGGTACTCGTTAATTTCGATTAACGAATAAGAATTAAAAAAGCCACCTACTCGGTGGCTTTCTTTTTATCTAACGAATAGTACTAGCCGTTGGTACTTTCGAAAATCTTATCTGCAGATGCAGCAACAAACCCTGGGTAAAGTTCACCATTCGGCATTGGGTAGCGCTTAGCAAACTCATAGAAACCACCTGGAATGATTTCAGTCCCTTCACTAAACTGCACCGCAACTTTATCTGCCATGGTTGAGGATTGCTCTAGCAGTACCTCTGGAGAGCCTTTCACTTCACCACCAAACTCGTTAATGGTAAAGCCTGCATCACGCAGATAATTATTGACGCCAACAACTTCCTCAAAGGCATTCAGTTGGTTGACGCTGACAGTAAAGTGGTTGGCACCATAGCCGTGCGCCGCTAACCAAGAAGCGTACTCGCTCTCTGTCGCCAGTATTTGGAAATCAGCATAGCTTAAGTCCCATAAACGACCGCCAGACAAGAACTCATGACCTTTTAGCTTACTGGTGTCTAATTGCTTAACAAGCTTAGCAACGATAGCTTGCAGTGCATCAGAGCACTCTTCCACTTTTAGCTCACTGATAAACACCTTTGGCTGTTTCGGGTCTGGGTGTTCAAAGTGCTTGGCTACCAACTTCTTACTTTCAAACAGATAGTCACCGCAAGGTTTGTAACCAACATCTAAGAAAGGCTGCGCTAAAGTTGCAATACCCAATGGCTCGACATTGAAAGTTCGTAACGCGATATGGTCATTGATCAGCGCTTCATCTTCTTGCAGTAGTTGATGCACTTTTTCAGCAGAGGGACACAAGCGTTGAATATAGTCCTTCCATAACGATTGGAATAAAGCATCTGGCGTCATAACGCCTCCTTGTTTACGGTTGTTTACGTTATAGGGTTAGTCGTTATCATTATTGGTTAAGTTATAAAAGAGGCTACCAAACCGATTTGTCCAGATAATCAGTCTGATAGCCTTCAACCTGTGACGTTAAAGCCTCCCAGCTCAGGGAGGAAGAAGGGAATTCCCTAATTTAGGTTCTTTGACCTAATGTTTTTATAGCTCAACACCTGGGCTCAATGTTGCTGGCAGAATTGTCTCTCCGCCTTCCATTGAAGCCATAGGATAAGCACAGTAATCAGCTGCGTAGTACGCACTTGGACGTAGGTTACCCGATGCACCTGGGCCACCAAATGGTGCATCACCACTTGCGCCCGTTAGCTGGCGGTTACGGTTAACGATGCCAGCACGAATGTGATCAACAAAGTATTCCCATTCATTGTCATCGGTAGAGACTAGACCTGCCGATAGGCCAAAGCGCGTATCGTTGGCCAGCTCGACCGCTTTCTCAAGACCTTGATAACGAACCACTTGTAGCAATGGACCAAAGTACTCTTCATCTGGTAGCTCTGCGATCGCTGTGACGTCAATGATACCTGGAGTAACAAACGCAGCTTGACCCGCTTTCGCTTCAATCAGGCTCTCACCACCAAGCTTTTGCAGATTCGCTTGCGCTGCAAGAATAAAGTCAGCCGCTGCTTTAGAGATCTGTGGCCCCATAAATGGCGCAGGTTCAGCAAATGGCTGATCGACACGAATCTTCTTGGTTGCGTCCACCAGTTTGCTCACCAACAAGTCACCTTTCTCACCGACTGGCACATACAGACGGCGCGCACAGGTACAGCGCTGACCGGCACTGATAAAGGCTGATTGGATAATGGTATAAACCGTCGCATCTACTTCGCCGTAGTTTTCGGAAATCACCATCGGGTTGTTGCCGCCCATTTCTAGCGCTAGCATTTTGCCCGGCTGACCTGCAAACTGTTTATGCAGGATGTGGCCTGTGTTTGCGCTACCGGTAAACAGCACTCCATCAAGACCTTTAGAGTCCGCCAGTGCAATACCCGTTTCTTTCGCGCCTTGTACTAGGTTGATAACACCTTTTGGTAGACCGACTTGATCCCATAGCTTCATTGCAAACTCACCAGTTAGCGGCGTCTGCTCTGAAGGTTTAAATACCACGGTGTTACCCGCCAGAAGAGCAGGTACAATGTGACCATTAGGTAGGTGACCAGGGAAGTTATATGGACCAAATACGGCCATCACACCTAGCGGGCGATGGCGAAGTACAATTTGGTTGCCCGCGGCTTCACGCTGCGCTCCACCAGTGCGGTCATGGTAAGCACGAATAGAGATAGCAATCTTGCCTGCCATCGCAGCCGCTTCTGTACGCGTTTCCCAAATCGGTTTACCGGTTTCTTTGGCAATGATTTCAGCGATCTGCTCGCTGTTCTCTTTTACCTTCTCAGCAAATGCGAGAACAATCGCTTCACGCTCAGCAAAGCTCATTTTTTTCCAACCCACAAACGCACTGCGTGCTGCTGAAACCGCTTGTTCAACTTGCTCAGGAGTTGCACTTTCACCTTGCCAGATGACGTCATTGTTATATGGGCTTTGTGAGTTCATTGACTCACCTTGACCTGCAACCCATTCACCTGCAATCCAATGTGTCATAACTTGTTCCTTCAAATTTGTTCTTAATCTCAGCGTTACTGAGCTAGCATGCGAACATAGTCGCCTTCGTTTACTTTCAGTGCTTGCGCGACTTCAGGCGAAAGAATCACTGATTCTGACTCATGGTCATGGGCCGCTTTTGCTGCCGTTGCACGGAAGTCTTCAAACGAAGTGTTAGAAATTAGGTAATCTTGCGAGCTGGTATGCTCTGCGATCGTCACTTTGGCACGGATAGAGTGACGCACTGATTCAATATTTCGCACATCACACTCAACCGTTGGACCACCATCGAAAATGTCGACGTAGTTGCGGCAAGTAAAACCTTCTTTTTCCAATAGGCGTAACGCTGGCTTGGTGTTGTCGTGTACCTGACCGATCACCGCTTGTGCTTCTTTACTCAGTAAGTTGATGTAGATTGGCAATTTTGGCATTAGATCAGCGATGAAGCCTTTCTTACCAATACCGGTTAGGTAATCAGCCATAGTAAAATCAATCGAGAAGAAGTGTTCTTGCAGCCATTGCCAGAATGGTGAGTTACCTTCTTCATCAGAGACACCACGCATCTCAGCAAACACGGTTTTAGAGAAACGGTGTGGATGCTCTGCCATCATTAGAAAACGACATTTCGACATTAGGCGGCCATTCAAACCACCGCGGAATGATGGTCTCAGGAATAGAGTACAAATCTCACTACAACCTGTGTAGTTGTTGCCGAACGTCAGTAGCTTAACGACGTTATTCACACCCAGTTTCGGCGATGAATGCACCACGGTACTGATGTGATATGAGTAGAAAGGAACATCCCAACCAATTGATGCTTCGATACCTGTACAACCAGCGACTTCACCGGTTTCGCTATCAAAGCCAACCATCAGATAACCTTCATCGCCAGGCTCTGTGACCTCTGGCTTTGTGAAGCTATATTCTGAATGAGTAATACGGTTAGTTAACAGTTCTTCGTTAACCGGTAGAGATGTAAATCCGTGACCCGACTCAACCGCACATGTGTGCAGCGCGTCGTAGTCCGACATTGCGATAGGGCGAACAACCAGCATCGATACTCCCTCCTGATGCGTGAACGCTAGTACTCATTAGTTATCTGTTTATACTTTGACTTCGTCATTCCCTACAGTGAGGAACGAACGTGATAGGGAATCTCTCAACGCGATGCAAGAGATCCCCAACTCGGTCGTGCCTTCCTCTTGAGGATGACACTGTTTATGTCGATATGAGTACTAGACTAGGTGTTTCTTATTTAGCTAGCGTTGCTAGAGCTTTATCTAGACGCGCTAGACCTTCTGCGATTTCTTCTTTAGTAATCACAAGTGATGGTGTGAAACGAACAACGTTTGTGCCCGCGACCAATACCATTAAACCTTCTTTGCCTGCAGCAACCAGCACGTCACGTGCTCGACCTTGCCACTCATCGTTCAGTGCAGCACCTAGTAATAGGCCTTTACCACGGACTTCTGCAAACATGTTGTACTTGTCGTTAAGTTTAGCCAAACCTTCACGGAACAGAGCTTCACGCTCAACAACACCGGCTAGTGTTTCTGGTGCGCTTACAACATCAACCACAGCTTCAGCAACTGCACACGCAAGTGGGTTACCGCCATAAGTTGAGCCATGTGTACCAACTTTTAGGTGTTTAGAAAGCTCAGTTGTCGTGAGCATTGCACCAACAGGGAAACCGCCACCAAGAGATTTCGCCGTGCTTAGAATGTCTGGTGTTACGCCAAGACCTTGGTATGCATAGAAGTGACCAGTACGACCGTTACCTGTTTGAACTTCATCAAAGATAAGCAGCGCATTGTGTTTGTCACACAATTCACGAACAGTCTGTACGAATTCGTCAGTTGGAGAAATGATGCCGCCTTCGCCTTGAAGTGGCTCCATCATGATGGCACAAGTGCGATCAGAGATATGTGCTTTTAGCGCTTCGATATCGTTGTATGGTAGGTGCGTCACGTCGCCTGGCTTAGGACCGAAACCGTCTGAGTATGCCTCTTGGCCACCGACAGTAACGGTAAAGAAAGTACGGCCGTGGAAACCTTGTTTAAAGGCGATGATTTCTGATTTTTCAGGGCCAAACTTGTCAGCTGCATAACGGCGAGCAAGCTTTAATGCCGCTTCATTCGCTTCTGCGCCTGAGTTTGCAAAGAACACTTTCTCAGCGAAACATACGTCAGTTAGCTTTTTCGCTAAACGCAAAGCTGGTTCGTTAGTCATTACGTTACTTAGGTGCCAGATCTTCTGACCTTGCTCAGTTAACGCATTCACCATTGCAGGGTGACAATGACCTAGGCAGCTCACGGCAATACCACCAGCAAAGTCGATATATTCAGTCCCCTGTTGGTCCCAAACTCGAGCGCCTTCGCCTTTTACTGGAATCATTTCCATTGGGTTGTAACAAGGTACCATCACCTCATCAAACAAACCGCGTTCTACTTTATTTTCTACAGTCATTGCACATTCCCTCTTAATACCGCATGCATAGCGAATATGGTGTCCTTACTTCGATTCAATGAAATAAGATATTGTTTTGCTTTTAAGCAACCACGGCATTGTATTTACATTTAATTAACCATTTCAATAGTGGTTTATTCTTTTTAATCGCCACTAAGAAGTCTGATACTCATAATCCTTGAGTATTTATGCATTACCCTTTCACATTTATGAAGCAATATATTCTTATATTAAAGATAAGCTATGGTTAATCTTAGTCGCGATAAGGGCTGAGAAGTAGGCGTGACAAACTCTACGCATACTTTTTCACAAAGTATCCGCTGCAAGGTTTATGAAGAAAATGTTAAGAAAAGTGATCTAAGTCAGGCTTTAACCGAATAGCAGCCACTGGAATTGAGTGTTTTAAAGCGGCGCTCGGGCAATAAAGTTGGCGAGGATCTGATGACCTTGCTCCGTTTTAATCGACTCAGGGTGGAACTGAACCGCATCAATCGGCAAGGTTTTGTGTTGATACCCCATGATTTCATCCATACTGCCATCTGCCAGTTGGGTCCAAGCTGTCAACTCAAAACAACCCGGTAACGTGCCGTTTTTCACCACTAGTGAGTGATAGCGCGTCACGGTCAGAGGGTTATTCAATCCAGTAAACACACTGCGATCATTGTGAGCAATTGGCGACGTTTTACCATGCATCACCTCTCTCGCTCGCACCACTTCACCACCGAATACTTGGGCAATCGCCTGATGACCTAAACAAACACCAAGGATGGGTAGCTTTCCGGCAAAGTGCTCAATCGCTGCAAGCGAAATACCCGCTTCATTGGGCGTACACGGCCCCGGAGAAATAACCAAGTGGGTGGGATTTAGCGCTTCAATCTGTTCTAAGCTAATTTCGTCATTACGCACTACTTTCACCTCAGCACCTAACTCGCAAAAGTACTGGTACAGGTTATAAGTAAAAGAGTCGTAGTTATCGATAATCAGTAACATGGTGAAACGAACAGCATTGATAAATTGGATGGTTAGGGGCGGTATTGTGCAGCAAGAAAGAATAAAGGCAAGTGCAAACGATAAAATAAGGCCGGCATAGGCCGACCTTATCTGTTTACATCAAGTTAGCTTACTTGCGACGACGCCATAGCGCTAAACCAAATAGCGACATCATGGCACCAAAGCCAAATGAACCCGCCATGTTCAGTTCTAGTACTGCTGGATCGTGGTCTGAAGAACGGAAGTGGTCGTTGTACTTAGGTAGGTCACCTTTGTACTCTTCGTTGTAGTCAAACAACTTCGACTCACCACCGTTGATGTGCCAGTCTGTTGCATCAACAAAATGTTTCTCTAGGCTAGGGCTCATCAGTAGATGGTCAAGTGCGCCCACTTCATCATTGTATGAGTAGCTCCAGCTGTTCGGATGCGCTTTCGCTACTGCGTTGATGTAGCCGTAGCTATCAGTGATCACGGCACCTTCATCGCCAAATTGAACCTGACCATCGATGTAGGTATTACGCGCTGCTTTGATCGTCTTACCGTATTTCTCTTGGCTGTAATCTGTCAGTACTAGCAGTGGATCTTCCATACCGTATGCGTTCAAGTCACCTAAGATAACTTTATGACCTTTGATTTCGCTTAGTGCATCACCCAGTGCCACAGCAGCTGCAACACGGAAGTTCTCACAAGAGCCTTGCTTATCTAGGTCTTGGCCACCCTGACCGCCCTGCTCAACCGGTGCAGCATCTTCCCAACACTTAGAGCCCTTCGATTTAAGGTGGTTAATTGCAACCGTGATCTTCTCTTTAGTGCCTTTCACTTTGAAGGTCGGCGCTAGAGAATCACGTTGGTAGTTCTTACCATCTTCAATCACTTTACCATTATCATCTAACACTTCTGGTGCTTGCTGGCTTGGCATAGGGATTACACGAGAGTCCTTCAGCTTAACCACTTTCGGACGGTAAATTACGCCAGTAGTAATCACGTCAGTACCAATGTAGTCATTTTCATCGGTAACTTTGTCGCCGTTAGAGTCGATAGCAACGATGTCGTAACGGTCTTTCTTCTTCGCAATACGAGCATTCAACTGATCAACAAGTTGACGAATTGCACCACTATCACCAAAGCCGTTATTTTCGATTTCCATCAGACCGATGATGTCAGCGTCTAGGCGTAGGATGGCATTAACGATTTTCTCTTGCTGTACTTCAAACTCTTCAAAGCTATTCGCACCACGGTTATTACCATGTGGGTTCGTATCTCCACCAAATGGCGAGTTGAAGTAGTTGAGTACGTTAAACGTCGCGATACGTAGATCGCCCTCTTTCATATCGATATCTTCGGTACGAGGGTCGTTACGTACGAAGTTTTCGTTGGTCAACGCATTAGTTGGAATTAGACGGTAATCACCGTAGCTGTAGGTAATCACACCTTCTAGACCCACAATGGTGTCGTCGATACGGATGTAATCTTCTGTCGAACCATCTTGGTCAATGTCAGTACGACCGAAGTCTGGATAGTATGGAACTTGTCCATCGCCAGCTTTAGCATCTGACTCAACATACAAACGGCGCTCTGCGTTTTCAATGCTTTGCTGTTTCGCCTCTTCAGAGCCTGCAGGGAAGTTCTGGTTTGGCTGCATGCTGATACGACCTTGCGCTAGTACCATGTTGTTGCGACGCGCTGCGTAATCGTAGCCAAAGGTACGAGTAACGCGCATATCCAGAGCTTTAGTGGTGTTCACCAACATGCCTTCGTAACGCTCTAGAGTGCGATCGAAGTTTTCATCCGTTGGCAAGATTTCAATGTCTGTCGCCGTTGGCACAGCTTGCTCACCTTGTTTAACCCAGTTGTTGTTTTCTGCTTTTAGCTGGGTGTGATCGTAGTACTCTTGCACCTTACCTTTCACACACACCACATCGCCCGCTTGCAGATCAGAACTTGATTGATTGGTATGAACAAATAGACCTTCTGAAGTCTCTGGATTGTAGTCGTCCGTTAACGCTTGTAAGTAGAAGCCTTTAGTTAAACCTGTTGTTACCGCACTGACGACACCTTTAACAAAGAACTCTTCATCTGTAATGTATGGGTAACCATTGATAAATGGAGAGGTATCACCTTCACCTTGAATCTCTTGAATCGAAGTAAAGGTTGGAGTTGCACCATCTTGTGTACAAGCAAATGGTTCTGGTGCAGTACCACCATCAAGGACACCTAAGCCCTCGATACTGTCTTTCGGGAGTGATGACCATTGAGAAGCGTCATAAGTAGAAGAAGGCGTCATCGCATCCGAGTTACGTACTAGTGTTACGTCTTTAGCGAAATCAACGTCACCCGCAACACCTAATAGGTCATGAACGGCACCATCTTTGAGCAGTGCCATTGGGTCATCACCATTAAAGTTAGCCAATGAGCCATCAAGAATATCGGCAACCGCTTTAATGTCATCGCTAGCACTGGTGTGTGCTACAACAAGAACACTTTGCGCTGCTAACACTTGACCATTTAGCGACAGCTTACTGCCCCAGTCGCCTTTACCATTGCTCTGCTTAGCAAGTTCATATCCATCAAGTGATACTGAGCTATCACCAGTATTAGCAACTTCAATTGCTTTGTTGTAACTACCACCTTCTACATATTGAGAGATGATGATGTCTGCCATTACTGGAGACGAAAGAGCACCGGCTACCACTGCGGCAAGTAGCGTAGGAGTTAGTTTTTGTTTCATGTTATCCACCATGCATCGCTTCCAATGTTACACATCAACTAGAAAGCGTGTTCCAAATCACTTTTAGCGTGACTACTTATTAATAAACCTTGCTCAGTGTTGACGTTTTTTATGAAACAAAAAATTACATTCAATGACAGTGAGATTTCGATCTCATAGATATGGTGAATATTTGAAGCACCATCAAGTTTTCAACATATCGTGATAACAGAAGTTTCAAAAGTGAGAATATCTAGCTGAATTAAATCAGGTTTTGCTAATAAATAAAGCAATAGCTCTACTATTACCTTGATTTGTAGGCATAAAAAAAGGCGCTATAAAAAGCGCCTTTTTCATAATGGGACCGATCAATTCAATCTATTGCGATCATCGTCATCTTTTCGCTCAAATTCACCTTCAAAGGTCGAACCTTGCTGTGAGTCATCACGATGAAATGGATCTTGCTCAAATGGGCTTTGGCCAAACTGGTCACTTTGAAAGCTGCCATGGAAGCCATTGCTGCCCATCGAATTAACCACCATTTTACTCATAAGGTATTTGGCAATCATGGCACGCGGTGCAGGCAATAGCACCAGCATACCCAATGCATCAGTCATAAAACCTGGTGTCAGTAGCAATACACCCGCAACGGCCAGCATCACCCCTTCAAAGATCTGCTGAGCCGGAAGCTCACCTTGCTGAAGACGGTTTTGCACCGACATTAATGTTTGTAGACCTTGGCTACGCACTAGGGAAGCCCCCACGAATGCAGTAATCAATACCAAGGCGATAGTTGGCCACAGTCCAAGAAAGCCACCAACTTGAATAAATAGGCCTATTTCGATGATAGGAACGAAAATAAACAGTAGTAATAAGATAGGAAACACACGCCCTCCTTTGTTGTACTCAGTGTACGTGCAAGGCGGTTTGAGCTCAAATTAAAGCAGTAAAAAAACGTGACATGGAAGTGATAAAAAACTCAATTAATCACTACCACTAAAGGGTTATTAATACTCTGTTCATATCTAACCAAATTTTGACTCAACAAAAGCAAAAAAAGGTGATCAAGTTACTATTTTTATACGCTAGGTACAGTATCATGTGCCACATAAGTCAGGACGGATTATACAGCCAAAAATTCTGCCGAATGGATTCTTAAACTACAGAATGGCTAGAAATAAACTTTATTATCAGAATAAATTCCTAAGGATCCTGTATGGCTACCCTAACTGATGCTCCAAAAACGGCTAACCCTGCAACTCGTATCGAAGAAGACCTACTAGGCGAGCGCCACGTACCGGCTGACGCGTACTACGGCATTCACACTCTACGCGCGATCGAAAACTTCAATATTTCAAACACTACTATCTCAGACGTACCTGAATTCGTCCGTGGTATGGTGATGACGAAGAAAGCCGCTGCACTAGCAAACAAAGAGCTTGGTGCGATTCCAAAAGACGTTGCTAACTACATCCTAGAAGCGTGTGATTTGATCCTTGAAACAGGTAAGTGCATGGATCAGTTCCCATCAGACGTATTCCAAGGCGGTGCGGGCACGTCAGTGAACATGAACACTAACGAAGTTATCGCCAACGTTGCACTTGAGCTGATGGGCAAGGAAAAAGGCCAATATGAGTTCATCAACCCGAACGATCACGTAAACAAGAGCCAATCAACTAACTGTGCATACCCAACGGGTTTCCGTATCGCGGTTTACAACAGTGTTCATCAATTGATGGAAGCGATCGAATACCTAAAAGGCGCATTCGAGCTTAAAGCACAAGAATTCAAAGACATCTTGAAGATGGGTCGTACTCAACTGCAAGATGCGGTTCCTATGACTGTGGGTCAAGAGTTCCACGCATGGGCAGTTACACTAAACGAAGAGATTCGTGCCCTAGACTACACGTCTAAGCTGCTACTAGAAATCAACCTAGGTGCAACAGCGATCGGTACTGGTCTAAACGCACCAACTGGTTACCAAGCACTAGCAGTGAAACACCTAGCGGAAGTAACTGGCGTTGAAGTAGTTGCAGCAGAAGACCTAATCGAAGCGACGTCTGACTGTGGCGCTTACGTAATGACGCACGGCGCGCTTAAACGTCTAGCGGTGAAACTGTCTAAGATCTGTAACGACCTTCGTCTACTTTCTTCTGGTCCTCGCTCTGGTCTAAACGAGCTAAACCTACCAGAAATGCAAGCAGGCTCTTCAATCATGCCAGCTAAAGTAAACCCAGTTATCCCCGAAGTAGTAAACCAAGTTTGCTTTAAAGTTCTAGGTAACGACAACACCGTTTCTTTCGCAGCAGAAGGCGGTCAGCTACAGCTGAACGTAATGGAACCAGTTATCGCACAAAGCGTGTTTGAGTCTATCTCTCTACTACACAACGCATGTGTTAACTTGCGTGATAAGTGTGTTGACGGCATCACTGTTAACAAAGAAGTGTGTGAGAACTACGTATACAACTCTATCGGTATCGTTACTTACCTAAACCCATATATTGGCCACCATGAAGGTGACATTGTTGGTAAGATCTGTGCAGAAACAGGTAAGAGTGTCCGTGAAGTGGTTCTTGAGCGCGGCCTATTAACGGAAGATGAGCTAGATGACATTCTTTCTGTTGAAAACTTTATGCACCCAACGTATAAAGCGAAACGCTACGAATAATCACAAAGCGACAAAGGCCCCAAACGGGGCCTTTTTTAGGCCTTTATACGGTTAACCACACACAGTAAAAGGTCTTTATTTTCTGATTATCTAAACATTCAGACAGTGAGTTTTTAGATAATCAGAATCAAAATAACTTTATGAGGTAATTATTATGGTGGCAGTAGAGCTCTTTGTCGTTCTGCTCTTTATCTATTTAGGGGCAAGAATTGGCGGTATCGGTATTGGTCTAGCCGGTGGTGCTGGTGTTATCGCCCTGTCGTTAGTGTTAGGCGTACCAACAAGCCAAGCATTCATTCCTATCGATGTAATCTTGATCATCATGTCAGTGATTACCGCGATTGCAGCTATGCAAGTCGCCGGTGGTCTAGATTGGATGGTACAAGTGGCTGAAAACTTTTTGCGTAAGCACCCTGAGCGCATCACATTTTACGCGCCGATTGTTACCTTCTTGATGACATTAATGGCAGGTACAGGTCACACGGCATTCTCAACACTACCAGTAATTGCAGAAGTAGCAAAAGGCCAAGGCGTTCGTCCTTCTCGTCCACTTTCTATTGCGGTTGTAGCATCTCAAATTGCGATCACTGCATCACCAATTTCTGCAGCGGTTGTCGCGTTCGCAGCAATGCTGGCACCAATGGGCGTTGATTACCTAACGCTACTTGCGGTTTGTATTCCAACCACCTTCGTGGCCTGTATGATTGGCGCATTCGTTGCGAACTTCATGGGCTGTGAGCTAAAAGATGATCCTGTTTACCAAGAGCGTCTAGAAAAAGGCCTGATTAAACTCGCTACAGATGAGCAGCGTGAGATCCTTCCTACTGCGAAAAAGGCAACTTACATCTTCCTAGCGGCAATTGGTTTTGTGGTTTGTTACGCAGCGGCAATTTCAAACTCGATTGGCCTAATCGAGAACCCTGCGCTTGGTCGTAACGAAGCAATCATGACGGTAATGCTAGCAGCGGCAGCTGCGATCGTAATGAGCTGTAAAATCGACGCAGGTAAAATCCCAGCGGCGGCAACATTCCGCTCTGGTATGACAGCGTGTGTCTGTGTACTTGGTGTGGCATGGCTTGGTTCAACGTTCGTTAATGCGCACGTTGATGGCATTAAAGAAGTCGCAGGTGCACTACTAGCAGACTATCCATGGATGCTAGCAATGGTGTTATTCTTTGCTTCTATGCTGCTCTACTCGCAAGGTGCAACGACTGTGGCTCTAATGCCAGCAGCGCTAGCAATCGGTGTAGCGCCACTAACAGCAGTTGCATCATTTGCCGCTGTAAGTGCTCTGTTCGTACTGCCAACTTACCCAACGCTACTTGCAGCGGTTGAGATGGATGACACAGGCTCAACACGCATTGGTAAATACGTCTTTAACCACCCGTTCTTCATCCCTGGTGTAGCAACTATTGCTTCTGCGGTAGCACTTGGCTTCACATTCGGTGGTCTATTTATCTAATCGTATCAAACGAATATATAGGGAGCTTCGGCTCCCTTTTTTTATTTTCTCCATCGTAAAAATACTTAGCTCACATTTCATTTTTGACTTTAATCAATAAAAGCGCCGAAATTTAATCTTGCATTTTAATCCGGCGATATGAATAAAATTCCTTTATTATAGAACCACAGCCTTTTTAACTTGAGCCAATAAGAAAACTTCGCCAAAAAAAAGAATATTAATCCGACTATTTCAAACAATTAGTCTTCACTTAACCTTATGTAAAAAACCATATAAAGGCAGGGTCTATATTTTTGTGAAGACCCACAAAGTTACCTTTCCAACCTAGGATTAAAATAGTCCCAACAGGCAAGAAGCCTATATAAGAATTCCAATTACCAATAACTTCCCTACAGAGTTATTTTATTTTTAATAACGATGAGTCGCTGATTCACTTTTATTTATCGGTATATAAATAAAAGTAAGGAGATAGCCATGACAACCCAAACTGTACCGACTGAAGAAAAAAAAGGTGGCTTCTTTGCCAACTTTAAATTCCCTTCTGCATACACCATTCTTTTTATCTTAATTGCTTTAGTGGCAATGCTGACTTGGATCGTTCCTGCCGGTCAATACGACCGTGCAATGAATGAAGACCTAGGTCGTGAAGTTCCTGTAACGGGCACCTATCAGGCCGTTGAAGGTAACCCTCAAGGTGTGATTGATGTACTGCTAGCACCGATTGATGGCTTCTACGACCACAATAGCTATGAAGCTGCTGCAATCGATGTTTCTCTATTCATTCTTATCATCGGTGGCTTCCTGGGCTTAGTAACCAAGACTGGTGCAATTGATGCGGGTATCGAACGCGTTACCCATCGCTTGCAAGGTAGAGAAGAGATGATGATTCCTATCTTGATGGCACTGTTTGCAGCTGGCGGTACTGTCTATGGTATGGCAGAAGAGTCATTACCTTTCTACACCCTACTCGTTCCTGTGATGATGGCAGCACGCTTTGACCCTCTCGTTGCCGCAGCGACTGTACTGCTTGGCGCAGGTATCGGTGTGCTAGGTTCTACCATTAACCCATTCGCGACGGTAATTGCTGCCAACGCTTCTGGCATTCCTTTTACCGATGGCATCATGCTACGCGCAATCATGCTAGTGATTGGCTACGGCATCTGTGTTGCTTACGTAATGCGTTACGCTCGCATGGTTCGTGAAGACCAAAGCAAGTCTATCGTTTACGACAAGTACGAAGAGAACAAAGCGCACTTCCTTGGTAATCAAGATGGCGGCTCTCTAGAGTTCACAACAACTCGTAAAATTATCCTAACTATCTTCGGTGGTTCATTCGGGGTGATGATTTACGGTGTATCTGTTGCAGGATGGTGGATGGCGGAGATCTCAGCCATGTTCCTAGCGGCAACGATTCTTGTTGGCCTAATGGCTCGCATGAGTGAAGAAGACTTTACCAATAGCTTTATTGATGGCGCTCGTGACCTACTGGGTGTCGCACTGATTATCGGTATTGCTCGCGGTATCGTGGTGGTAATGGACCGCGGTATGATCACCGACACTATCTTGTTCTCAGCAGAACAAATGGTGACAGGTCTATCGTCAGTGGTGTTCATTAACGTGATGTTCTTCCTAGAGATTCTACTGTCATTCCTAGTGCCATCAACGTCAGGTCTAGCGGTATTAACCATGCCAATCATGGCACCTCTTGCTGACTTTGCGGGTGTTGGTCGTGAGCTTGTTATCACTGCTTACCAGTCTGCTTCAGGTCTAGTGAACTTAATTACACCAACATCAGCGGTAGTAATGGGTGGTCTGGCTATCGCTCGCGTCCCTTACGTTCGCTGGGTGAAATGGGTCGCGCCACTACTCGCGATTCTGACTCTGTTCTGCATCGTATGTCTAAGTATTGCAGCGCTAATCTAAATTAATCGTTTCTTTTCCTTACCCGGCTCACAGGAAGTGAGCCCTCTCCCAAAGCCGCCCTAGTGCGGCTTTTCTCGTATCTAAGCTAGGTAAGAATCCGTCTAGGATTACCTACTCACTCCGCGTCGCTCTATGGAATGACTAACAAGCCTCCTCCACACTACAACACCGTCATCCTCAAGAGTGAGGGACGAACGAGTTGGGGATCTCTTAACGCTAGTCGCACTATTTTAGAGATTCCCTACTCGCTCCTGCGTCGCTCTATGGAATGACCAAAATTCACGCCTTCGGCGAGCTATAGAGTGACTAATTGAAATAACTTAATTCAATTTATTTATATTTCTCGACACTTATTAATAAGAAAAACTATCGCGATTAATTAACTCTATTAATCAATCTTATTTTAGTGTTTGTCATGTTTTAAATACTCAATGTGATCCAGAACAAATTTATTATCAAAAGTTTTGTTACTAGAGGTCTAACTTACTATTCAAAACCACTTAACTAGGAACTTATAGTGCATATTTCTAATCTATTCACTGTTTTGTCAAGCTAATTAAATTGAATATTTTTCCTGTTAAACACCGCCAATCTAATACTGCGCATAAAGTGATGCATAAACTTCCCAAGAAGCTACCTAAATAGGGCATTCACATCCAGGCAACAAGTGAATAGATATTGTTAAAACCCTTGTAAATCAAGGCCTGGAGCATAAAAAACGAACTGTGATTGACCTCTAAGAATCCCCTGCCAACAGGCGTAATATGAATTCCAGAAACAAAATAAGTGAATAAATAAATTCACGCTTCTATTCCCTACAAATTAATTATTAGTTTTTAAATTAAAACTAATTAAAGAAATATAAGAGAGATACGATCATGAGTAAGTTATACGTAGGTTCTGAAATCGGTCAATTACGTCGCGTTCTTGTTCACCGTCCTAGACGCGCTCTCACTCACTTAACACCTTCTAACTGTCATGACCTATTGTTTGACGATGTACTTGCAGTAGAGCGTGCAGGTAAAGAGCACGATGTGTTCACTCAAACACTGCGTGACCAAGGTGTCGAGGTTTTACTACTGACTGACCTTCTAGCTGACACACTTGCAGTGCCAGAAGCAAAAGATTGGCTACTAAGCCGCCAAGTATCTGATTACCGTTTGGGTAAAACATTTGCTAACGACGTGCGCTGCTACCTAGGTGACCTTCCAAACCTAGAGCTAGCGAAGATCCTAACGGGTGGTCTGTCTTACGCTGAAATGCCAATGAAGTCGTCTTCTATGCTGCAAGGTCTTCACGCTCCAACAGACTTCATCATCGAGCCATTACCAAACCACCTATTCACTCGTGACACTTCATGCTGGGTTTATGGTGGCGTATCTATCAACCCGATGGCGAAACCAGCTCGTCAACGTGAAACTAACCATGTTCGCGCTATCTACCGCTGGCACCCAACTTTCGCCGGCCAAGACTTCATTAAATACTTTGGCGATGACGAAAACATCAACTACGACAACTCAACCATCGAAGGTGGTGATGTATTGGTTATCGGTCGCGGCACAGTACTTATTGGTATGTCTGAACGCACTACCGCACAAGGTGTTGAGCACTTGGCATCAGGCCTATTCAAACATGGCCAAGCGAAGCAAATCATTGCGATGGAGCTACCGAAACACCGTTCTTGCATGCACCTAGATACTGTAATGACGCACATGAACGAAGACACCTTCTCTGTATACCCAGAAGTGGTGCGTAAAGATGTGAAATGCTGGAGCCTAACTGGCGATGAGTCTGGCGCAGTTAACGTCAAAGAAGAAGGCTACTTCGTAACAGCTATCGAAAAAGCACTTGGCGTAGACAAGCTAAACCTAATCACAACCGGTGGTGACAACTTCCACGCAGAGCGTGAGCAGTGGAATGACGCTAACAACGTTCTTACTGTGAAACCAGGCGTGGTTATAGGCTACGAAGGCAACACTTACACCAACGAGAAATACGACAAAGCAGGCATCACTGTACTACCTATCCCAGGTGATGAGCTAGGTCGTGGTCGCGGCGGCGCTCGCTGCATGAGCTGCCCAATCGAACGTGACGGCATTTAAGTAACCAGTTGATTTGGCAGGAGGGATGTTACTCCTGCCCCCTGCAAAGAGATAACAGCAATGACTAAACAAACTGTAGTTGTAGCACTAGGTGGTAACGCTCTTCTTCGTCGCGGTGAACCGTTGGAAGCAGATGTGCAGCGCCACAATATTGAAATCGCGGTAAAAACCATTTCTGAAATCGCTCAAGAGTACAACGTAGTACTTGTCCACGGTAATGGCCCACAAGTTGGATTACTGGCTCTACAAGGCTTGGAATACAAAAAAGTGGCACCTTACCCATTAGACGTATTGGGCAGTGAGACTCAAGGCATGATCGGCTACATGCTGATGCAAGAATTCAAAAACCAAATGCCTAACGTCAACGCAACTTGCATGTTGACCCAGATGACGGTCGATCCAAAAGATCCTGCATTCGCTGACCCAACTAAGCCAATTGGCCCTATTTACGAAGAAGCTGAAGCGCGTGAGCTGGCAGAGAAGTACCACTGGACAATCAAGCCAGACGGCCAGCACTTCCGCCGTGTAGTACCTAGCCCACAACCAACGGGCATCATTGAGCATGAAGCGATCACTGCGCTTATCGAACAAGGTCACCTAGTAATTTGTACTGGCGGTGGCGGTATTCCGGTGAAGCGCGAAAACGGCAAGTTAGTCGGTGTTGAAGCGGTTATCGACAAAGATATGTCAGCTGCATTCCTCGCTAAGCAGTTAGATGCCGATGCACTGCTTATCCTGACTGATGCCGACGCGGTTTACCTAGATTGGGGCAAACCAACCCAACACGCACTGCGCAGCACTAACCCAAGCGAACTGGCGAAATACCAATTTGATGCTGGTTCTATGGGACCAAAAATCGAAGCATCGTGCGAGTTCATTAATCAAGGCGGCAAAGTAGTCGGTATCGGCTCACTGCAAGATGGTCTGCAAATTCTTCAAGGCACAGCCGGCACTAACATCACTAAAGGCTAGGCCTTAAATAAAACATTAGTTACTTAAAACCAATTACCTTGTGCGCTTTCTTACCTCTTTCCCTGCAACCAAGAGAGCGCATACAAAACAAAGAAGGAAAACATCATGGCTTTTAACCTACGTAACCGTAACTTCCTAAAACTATTAGACTTTACTCCACGTGAAATCCAACACTTCTTGGACCTTTCAGCGGAACTGAAAAAAGCGAAATACAACGGCTATGAGCAACCTCGTCTAAAAGGTAAAAATATTGCGCTAATTTTCGAGAAAACATCGACTCGTACCCGTTGTGCATTTGAAGTTGCAGCATTTGACCAAGGCGCTCAAGTGTCTTACTTAGGCCCATCTGGTTCTCAAATTGGTCACAAAGAGTCAATGAAAGATACTGCTCGCGTTCTTGGTCGCATGTACGACGGCATCGAGTACCGTGGCTTCGGTCAAGAGATCGTTGAAGAGCTAGGCGCATACGCTGGTGTACCAGTATGGAACGGTCTAACAGACGAATTCCACCCAACTCAAATCCTAGCTGACTTCCTAACGATGATGGAACACGGCCGTGGTAAACAACTGCACGAAATGAAGTTTGCTTACCTAGGTGATGCACGCAACAACATGGGTAACTCACTCATGGTTGGCGCAGCGAAAATGGGCATGGACATCCGTCTAGTAGCTCCAAAAGCATTCTGGCCAGAAGAAGAGCTAGTGGCAACTTGCCGTGAAATAGCACAAGAGACTGGCGCGAAAATCACAATGACTGAAGACGTTCAAGAAGGCGTTCAAGGCTGTGATTACCTATACACTGACGTTTGGGTATCGATGGGTGAAGCGAAAGAAGCTTGGGCTGAGCGTATTAACCTAATGATGCCTTACCAAGTAAACATGGAAATGCTTAAAGCAACAGGCAACCCACATGTAAAATTCATGCACTGTCTACCAGCGTTCCACGGTGAAGATACCACTGTTGGTAAAGAGCTAGCAGCAGAATACCCACAACTGAAAGATGGTGTGGAAGTAACAGATGAAGTGGTTGAGTCTAAACACTCTATCGTATTCGATGAAGCTGAAAACCGCATGCACACTATCAAAGCGGTAATGGTTGCTACTCTAGGCGACTAATCTGCAGGGAAATGCGGGTGGCATGAAGACTCTTCTCGATTATGTCTGAATAAAGCCCGCATTTTTTTTCATTGAGCATTAGAGAGTTTTATCATAAAAACGCCCTCAAGCAAGATTTACCAAAGGTTGGTTAAAAGTTTCGAAAAGATGCGAAATTCGCATAAAAATCCAATTTCTGGATACTTTTCGCAAACGCTTGCGCGGCGTTTTTTTGTGCGTATAATCCTCCGCAATTTGTCTAGGAGAACAAAAATGCAACAGCAATCAACAACCCATCGTTGTTACCAAACGCGCCCAGAGTCGGGATCGTTTTCTGTTTCATTTTCTCCATTGATTCTATTTTAAAGCCTCCTATTTCAGGGGGCTTTTTTTTGTCTATAAATCACGACTAGGAAGCATTGCTATGGCGCATTCGTTATTTAATAAGCACATCATCTCCATCCCTGAGCTCAGCCGTGAAGAGCTAGAGCTTATCGTCGACACGGCGGCACGATTAAAAGCTGAACCTAATCCAGAGCTGTTGAAAAACAAAGTAGTCGCGAGCTGCTTCTTTGAGCCATCAACCCGTACTCGCCTTTCATTTGAAACCGCTGTTGAACGTTTAGGTGGCAGCGTGATTGGCTTTGATAACGGTGGTAACACATCACTGGCGAAAAAAGGTGAAACATTGGCTGACTCGGTACAAGTTATCGCTTCGTATGTTGATGCGTTTGTTATGCGTCACCCACAAGAAGGCGCTGCACGTCTAGCTTCTGAATTCTCTAACGGTGTGCCTATCATCAACGGTGGTGACGGCGCTAACCAGCATCCAACCCAGACACTGCTCGACCTATTCTCTATCTACGAAACTCAAGGCATGTTAGACAACCTCAACGTCGCCTTTGTTGGTGACTTAAAATATGGCCGTACCGTTCACTCACTAACGCAAGCTCTGGCGAAGTTTAACAATGTCCGCTTCTTCTTCATCGCGCCTGATGCACTTGCGATGCCGGACTACATCTGTGAAGAGCTTGAAGAGTCAGGAATTGCATTCAGCATGCACAGCAACATCGAAGAAGTCGTACCTGAGCTGGATGTGCTTTACATGACGCGCGTACAGAAAGAGCGTTTTGACGAGTCAGAATATGCACATATGAAGTCAGCATTCATCTTAACGGCAGCAACGCTAGAGGGTGCACGAGATAATCTAAAAGTGCTTCACCCACTACCACGTGTTGACGAAATCACAGTAGATGTCGACAAAACCAAACACGCTTACTACTTCGAGCAAGCAGAAAATGGCGTTTACGCTCGTGAAGCGCTACTGGCTCTCGTTCTAAACCAAACCATTTAATTGCAGGAGAGATATCATGGTGAAAGAAACTCAACTTCAGGTAGAAGCGATTCGTAATGGCTCTGTGATCGACCATATCCCTGCCAATATTGGTATTAAAGTTCTTAAGCTGTTCAAAATGCATAAGTCGAATCAGCGCATTACGATTGGTCTTAACCTGCCATCTTCAGCGCTAGGTGCGAAAGATCTTATTAAGATTGAAAACATCTACCTAACGAAAGAGCAAGCTAACCAGTTAGCTCTTTACGCACCGAAAGCAACGGTAAACCAGATTGAAGAGTACAAGGTAGTGAACAAGCTCAACTTGGCACTTCCTGACAGTATTGAAAGTGTTTTTGAATGCCCGAACAGCAACTGTATTTCTCACGGTGAGCCTGTCGAAAGCAAATTCAAAGTGCAAGAAAAACACGATAACGTGCAGCTAAAATGTCACTACTGTGAAAAAGTATTCTCACGCGAAATTATGACAGAAGCGCGCTAACACCATCCCATCTAGGTTGCGACACCTTACGATAAAATCATGCGGATATTTATGCCAGCCTCGGAATAAATATCCGCAAACAGACAGAATTCACTCCTAATTACAGTTACTTGGATAGTTTTTTATTTGGCGATCCCATTCACAAAGCCGCATATACTTTGGTGGTAGACTGATAATCAAAATAAAGTCACCAAAGAGTGATCGCTCACAGATGGATTGCACTTACATGGATCTGAGTGCCCAATAGCCACATGGACGATTGATTATTACGTCATGTTTTAAGGAGTTCTCATGAGTGAAACTCTAAACCCTAGTGTCATTGATTACAGCGAAGATAAAACGCTGACAGCTGCCTGCAAACGTTTATTACAGCAACAGAGTTTCACAACCCAAAATGAGTTGCGAGAAGCGTTGGTCAATATTGGTTTTCAAGGTATTAGCCAATCCACAGTATCAAGACTCCTATCTCAGCTCGGAGTTGTGAAGGTACAAAATGCTTGCGGTAAAAAAGTTTACTGCATTACGGTAGAAACCGCCCCTGTGCGCGTCGAATCCTCGATTTCTTCTCAGATTGAGTTTATTACTCATAATCAAGCCATGGTGGTCGTTAAGACTCACCCAGGCAGTGCCCAACTTGTTGCACGTTTAGTGGATATTGACCCTCACACCGAGATATTGGGAACCGTTGGTGGTAACGATACTGTGCTGGTTATTCCTAAAGATACCGACCATATCGATGCCTGTGAACGTGTCGTGAGAGCAAGGTTAGGCGTGGCTTAGTACTTTATAGCGGCTGTCACTCACACGCAGCCGCCTTTAGAGCAACCTCTCGAACTCTAGAATAATTTTCTTAAGGTGAAACTTATTCCCCCTATCCTCTGTCTGATTGAGTTAAAATGTTGAAAATTTAACTCAAGTGACTCTTTTATGCGCTTCGTCTTATCTCTAATCTTGTTGTCTCTTGCTGTCATTTCCGCACCTGCCATGGCGCTGTTTGGCAATTCAAATTCGACACCAAGCTTTGGTAATAGCAACAATACCTTTGTCCCTGTTGATGAAGCTTTTCCCTTTAATGCTTTTCAGCAAGGCAATCATGTCCTGATAGATTGGCAAGTAAAAGAGGACTATTACCTATACCAGCATAGTATTTCCGTCAGTGGTGAGAACGTCACATTAGGTGATGTTGAGATACGTGATGGCGAACCACACAATGATGAGTTCTTTGGTGAGGTCAACATCTACACCACGCCACTATTTGTCGAAGTACCACTGAGCGACTATCAAGAAGGTGCACGCCTGATTGTTCAGTACCAAGGCTGCGCTAAAGCTGGTTTTTGTTACCCACCAGAGACACGAGTTGTTGATCTCACCAGTTTTACAACGTCAGCAAGTAGTACGTCATCCACGACATCATCCACTCAGCAAGTAGCCAAAGAAACATCAACTGCTGTCACTGCTGAACCAAAAGCGCCGGTATCCAGTGAGTCGAACCTTGCTTCTAAGTTGAGTGACAATTGGTGGACACCACTGATGTTCCTAGCGCTCGGTGTGGGCTTAGCCTTTACACCGTGTGTACTGCCTATGTACCCGATCTTAACCAGTATTGTTCTGGGTAGCGGTAAACTCAGCCATACTCGCGCATTGGGCCTAGCCTTTATCTATGTTCAAGGTATGGCGCTGACTTATACCCTACTTGGGCTGGTGGTGGCCTCGGCTGGCATGCAATTCCAAGCAGCCATGCAGCATCCCTATGTTCTGATTGGCCTCAGCGTTCTTTTTGTTGCGTTGGCACTTTCGATGTTTGGTTTGTACACCATTCAATTGCCAAGCAGTGCACAGACTTGGTTAAACAACCTAAGCAATAAGCAGCAAGGTGGCAGCTCACTAGGCGTGTTTGCTATGGGTGCGATTTCAGGTCTGGTTTGCTCACCATGTACCACGGCGCCACTTTCGGGAGCGCTACTTTATGTCGCTCAAAGTGGCGACCTATTAACTGGGGGGATTGCTCTGTATGCCTTAGCGATCGGCATGGGTATCCCACTGATGCTAGTGGCTGTATTTGGCAATAAGCTGCTGCCAAAAGCGGGCAACTGGATGGATCGGGTGAAAACACTGTTCGGCTTTATCTTACTTGCAGCACCTATCTTCTTACTAGAACGTATCTTGCCTGAGCTATGGGCAACTGCGCTGTGGTCAGGGCTTGGCATTGCAGCCTTTGGTTGGCTATATCATGTCAAAAACTCACTGCCGTTTGGTGGCTGGAAGCAGAGCGTAGTGGGCATCATTGCTGTGCTTGGTTTATTTGCTTCAGCTCAACCAGCGCTCAATTACTACTTTGGCAACAGTGTGGTAGAGCAGAAAAGTCAGATTGAGTTTATCCAAATCAGCAATATTGAAGAGTTAAATCAGCAGCTAGCTAGTGCCAAGCTTGCCGGTAAGCCTGTGATGCTCGATTTCTACGCCGATTGGTGTGTGGCCTGTAAAGAGTTTGAGAAGTACACCTTCCACCAGCCAGCGGTCGAAGCCAAATTGCAAAACTTCGTTTTGCTCCAAGCAGATGTCACGCGTAACCAACCGCAAGATATTGCGCTACTGAAAGAAATGCGCGTGCTGGGCTTACCGACGATTGAATTTTGGGATGCCAATGGGGAGCCAATTTCAAACGCACGCATTACCGGCTTTATGAATGAAGAGACCTTCCTCAAGCATTTGGGCAGCCATAACCTGTAAGCAATTCAAACAACGCCAGCCTCTTTGCTGGCGTTGCTTTTCTTCCTCTCCCAATCACACTCACTCTTCGCCGTCCGACATATATATGCAATTTTGCTAATAAAACCCGATACAGTTCAGACTTTTAGCGGATAAATATTGTCCACAATCGCAAAGATGACAATAATTCTATTAACTAAACAGTCATAAGTAGTTAACGTCATGGATTCGACTTACACCATTATCATTGCAGATGATCACCCGCTATTTCGTAATGCACTCTTCCAATCAGTGCACATGGCAGTGAGTGGTGCCAACCTACTCGAAGCAGACTCCTTAGAAGCACTGCTTTCACTACTTAAAAAAGAAGATGAACCTGATTTATTGCTACTTGATCTGAAGATGCCAGGCGCCAACGGTATGTCTGGCCTAATCCAACTGCGTGCTGAATACCCAGACTTACCGATTGTTGTCGTTTCAGCGAGTGAAGAACCTGCGGTCGTGACGCAAGTGAAAAGTCATGGTGCATTTGGTTTTATTCCTAAATCTAGCGATATGCGTGAGCTAGTCAGCGCACTTAACCAAGTACTCAATGGCGAACCATTTTTCCCAGAAGGCTCAATCACCAACAATGCAGCATGCAATGACTTAGCTGAAAAAATAGCGACCTTGACCCCTCAACAATACAAAGTCCTTGGAATGCTATCTGATGGACTACTCAATAAGCAGATTGCCTATGAGTTAAATGTATCCGAAGCAACCATAAAAGCCCACATGACGGCAATATTCAGAAAGTTAGGCGTAAAAAACCGAACCCAAGCAGTAATATTGTTGCAACAGCTTGAATCTGAAGTTTAAGTTAGTAAAAATTACACTATTGCTCTCATAAATCTGTTAGAATGAGGACATCAGGCGACAATCTGATTTACCCCTCTGTTCAACAACTCTGGGAGTACTTCTCTTGTTAAGCATTTTAATTACACAATTTGTAGTTCTTTGGGCGGTTATCGATCCAATTGGCTCTGTTCCCGTCTACCTTTCCCAAACTCAGCATTTGTCTGCTAAACAGCGCCGACTGGTCGCATTAAAAGCGGTCGCTATCGCTACTGGTGTTTTGCTGTTTTTCTTACTCGTAGGACAATTGCTACTCGAAGCGATGCAAATTCCCTTGCCAGCCTTTCAGGCGGCGGGTGGTTTAGTTCTGTTGCTGTTCGCCCTTACGATGATTTTTGGTGAGTCTAAACCTGAGCAAGAAACCAAACTGTCAAAAGAAGTCAGCCACTCAGATTTAGCAGACTTAGCCGTCTACCCATTAGCGATTCCATCGATTGCATCTCCTGGCGCGATGATGGCCATTGTTATGTTGACCGACAACCACCGTTTTTCACTGATCGATCAGAGCATCACTGCTGGCGTCATGGTTGCCGTATTGCTGATTACGCTGTTGTTGCTCCTCGGTGCTACCCACATTCAGAAATGGATTGGTAATGTTGGCGCAGCGATTATCAGTCGTGTGATGGGACTAATTTTGGCCGCTGTTGCAGTCAATAACCTACTGATGGGGATCAAAGATTTCTACTTAGCCTAACAAAATTGAGTAATTTAAAGATAAAACGTTAGACTTTAGGCTAATTTAACACAACGTTAACATCACAAAAATCAATGCATCCTCTTCTAAGCGCCCGTTATATGGGCGCTTTCTATTTTTCCCGCCGCGACTAAAGTTGAAAAGAGTTCTTGCCAAGCCCTTGCTAATGTACATGGTGAAACATTTTTTTAACAACCCAAACCAATCGTAAGGAGGCGGCAATGGCGTTTGAAAGTCAGGATAAAGCCAAAGCCTATTGGGATAAGAACGTGAAGCTGATGATCACTCTAATGGTGATTTGGTTCGTTGTATCTTTCGGCTGCGGCATCTTATTTGTCGATCAACTTAATCAATTTCAACTAGGTGGTTACAAGCTAGGTTTCTGGTTTGCTCAACAAGGCTCAATCTATGCCTTCCTAGGTATTATTTTCTACTACGCGTGGAAAATGCGCCAAATCGACCGTGAATTCGGCGTAGATGAGTAAGGAGTAACTCAGATGGATTTGAAAACTATCACTTACCTCGTTGTTGGTGCGACCTTTATCCTTTACATCGGTATTGCGATTTGGGCTCGTGCTGGATCAACTAAAGAGTTCTATGTTGCAGGCGGTGGTGTAAACCCAATCGCAAACGGCATGGCAACAGCAGCAGACTGGATGTCAGCAGCATCATTTATCTCTATGGCTGGTCTTATCGCCTTTATGGGTTACGGCGGCAGCGTATTCCTAATGGGTTGGACTGGCGGTTACGTACTTCTAGCACTGCTACTTGCACCTTACCTACGTAAGTTCGGCAAGTTCACTGTACCAGAGTTCGTAGGTGAACGTTTCTACTCAAACGCAGCACGTATCGTAGCGGTTGTTTGTCTAATCATCGCATCAGTAACTTACGTTATCGGTCAGATGAAAGGTGTTGGTGTTGCGTTCGGTCGTTTCTTAGAAGTTGATTACTCTACTGGCCTACTGATCGGTATGTGTATCGTATTTATGTACGCGGTTATGGGCGGCATGAAAGGCATCACGTACACGCAGATTGCTCAATATTGCGTACTCATTTTAGCTTACACTATCCCTGCAATCTTTATCTCTCTGCAACTAACAGGTCACCCTCTACCTCAGATTGGTCTTGGGAGTACCATCCAAGGCACCGATGTTTATCTACTCGATAGGCTCGACCAGGTGGTCACCGAACTCGGCTTTAGTGAATACACCACCCAAGTCCGGGGTGATACGTTAAACATGTTTGTTTACACGATGTCACTGATGATCGGTACTGCGGGTCTACCACACGTAATCATCCGTTTCTTCACTGTACCTAAGGTTCGTGACGCACGTACATCAGCAGGTTGGGCTCTAGTGTTCATCGCTATCCTATACACAACTGCTCCAGCAGTATCAGCGATGGCACGTCTAAACCTAATGGATACAGTTAACCCAGCTCCAGGTCAGCACCTTGCTTATGATGAGCGTCCAGACTGGTTTAAGAACTGGGAGAAAACAGGCCTACTAGGCTTTGATGATAAGAATGGCGACGGCCTAATTGAGTACACTTCAAGCCCAGCAACGAATGAACTTAAAGTTGACCGTGACATTATGGTACTGGCTAACCCTGAGATTGCGAAACTACCTAATTGGGTAATCGCGCTTGTGGCAGCAGGTGGTCTAGCAGCGGCACTATCAACCGCAGCAGGTCTATTGCTGGCGATATCCTCCGCGATATCCCATGACTTAATCAAAGGCGTCATAAATCCAAATATATCTGAGAAGAAAGAGCTACTCGCCAGTCGAATCTCCATGGCGGTGGCGATTGCGGTGGCAGGTTATCTCGGCCTCAACCCGCCAGGCTTTGCAGCCGGTACGGTAGCACTGGCCTTCGGTCTCGCCGCATCCTCCATCTTCCCGGCATTGATGATGGGTATCTTCAGCAAAGGTATCAATAAAGAAGGCGCAATCGCAGGTATGATTGCAGGTATCAGTATCACGCTATTCTATGTATTCCAGCACAAAGGCATCCTATTCGTTGCTGACTGGAAATACCTAGAAAGCTGGGGCAGCAACTGGTTCCTAGGCATCGAACCAAACGCATTTGGTGCAATTGGTGCTCTGTTTAACTTCATCGTAGCGTTCGCTGTATCGAAAGTAACAGCTGAAACTCCACAAGAAGTTAAAGACTTGGTTGAACACGTGCGTGTACCAGCAGGTGCTGGCGGTGCAGTAGACCACTAAAATTATACCTAAACCACAAAAGCCCCTCTTGGGGCTTTTTTATTCACTTAACTTATTCTAATAATTAGAGATTCCCTGAAACGTAGCAAGGAAGCATACGAATGCCATTGATTATATGTTCAGGGATTACGCAGAAAAAATCGCTTAGAACAAGGCAAAGATTGCAGCAAGCAAGTTGCTCTACCTTCAAAATCTTTAACGAAGTTATCAGCGATTTTAGCCAGTAAAAATGAACAAATAATTGATGGAATTAGTATTTTATGTTCAAAAATAAGCACTTTCTTATTGCATTATTAATCGCTCCGATTCTTTCTCTGATTGCCTATTTTGGTACTGACATGGCGCTGAGTGAAAAGCCTCATGCGGCTAAAGAAGGGGAAACCTATAAGTTGGCTGCTAAATCAAACTGCCGCTATACCAGTGGTTTGTGCGATATGACTAATGGCGACTTTAAAGTGCAGTTCCGCTCAGAAAAACTCACCGCGCAAGGGCTAGACTTATCACTAAAAGCGGCCTTCCCTCTTGAAGGCGTCAAGCTATCACTGGTAGATAGCCAAGATCAGAGCGCACAGCCTATCGATATGACATCGACAGATAGTACTGGCCAACACTGGGCTGTTTCCTTACCCAAACCGAACTCTGCAGAAAGCTGGCTACGAGTGGCTATTCAAGCTGAAGGCACGCTGTACTTTGGCGAAACCCAAACCGCTTTCGTGAAGTATGAAACGCTGTTTACAGAATAACGAAGAATCAGCGACTTAATAAAACTGAAATAGTCCTTGCGTAGATTTACGCAAACTCTATGAAAAGGACTACTTCAATGAAAAAGCTACTTCTCTCTTTACTTATTGCCTCTTCACCAGCAATCGCAGCAGATAACCATACCATTACCCAAACAGATACTTACACTCTGACTTCAAACGTTGATCTAATGGGTATTCCAGCAATTAATGCTGAGGGCACTATTAATGCCATCATCGAGATCCCGACCGGAACCAACCAAAAGTGGGAAGTCAGCAAGGAAGATACATCACAAGTCATTTGGGAATTTAAAAAGGGCAAGCCACGTATCGTGAATTACCTCGGTTACCCAGGCAATTACGGTGCGATTCCAAGTACGGCGCTGCCTAAAGAGCTTGGCGGCGATGGAGACCCACTTGATGTGATCGTATTAGGTCACTCTTTACCACGTGGCTCAGTTGCCGAGGTTCGATTAATTGGCGTGCTTAAGATGCTGGATGATGGCGAACAAGACGACAAGCTACTTGCTGTAATGACGGAAGGCTCTCCACTTTCTAGCATTAAATCCGTTTCTCAATTGGATAACGAATTTAATGGCGTGTCTAAAATTGTTGGCACTTGGTTTAGTAACTACAAGGGCAAAGACGGCGGCATGGTACTTCAGGGGATAGAAGAAGCTGGCGTAGCCAATGAAGTGTTGAACCAAGCAGTAAAGAACTACAAAGGCTAGATTAAGTCTTAAAATGCCCACCAAATGGTGGGCATTTTTCATAAAGTAGTGGTTTCCAGCAGAAAGCACTCTCAAACCTAGCAGCTAGATCTTCCCACTTAAACCCGATTCAACACCGCTCTCAACTTCAGCGGTTTAACAGGCTTAGGAATAAAGCTAAAGCCATTCGACTTAATCCCATCCAGCATATCTTCCGTTCGGTCAGCACTGATGATCACCCCTTCAAAGCTATCACCTAAACGCAAGCGACATTGCTGCAACACTTCCAATCCGGTACGACCGTTATCAAGTCGGTAATCAGACAAAATGACATCGGGTACCCATGTTTCCTCAATAGCCTGAAGTGAATGGACTAAATCAACCGCAGTTCGAACATCACATCCCCAGCGCCCGAGCAGGTTCTCCATCCCGACCAAAATATCGGTTTCATTGTCCACACACAGCACTTTAAGGTGGCTAAGATCTGAAACGGAAGTTGCTGAGGTTGCTTTCACTGGCGCAACGGCCTGTTCACTGCGCGCCAAAGTGATCGAAAAGACACTGCCTTTACCCGGCCAAGAACGCATCGTGATTTGATGACCAAGCACATGAGCAATCCCTTTAGAAATCGCCAAGCCTAATCCTAACCCCTGATCAGAGCGAACTTGTGTTCCACGCTTAAACTCTTCAAAGATTTCTTGCTGTTTATCTTCGTCAATGCCCATCCCGTTATCCCACACATCGATACGAGCTTGACTGCCAACACGCCTAACACCAAGTACCACTTTACCTTTCGGACTATAGCGAAATGCATTGGTTAAGAAGTTTTGCACCACTCGTCGGAGCAATTTCGGGTCTGATTGAACCAACAACTGGCTTGGTATCATCGAAAACTCAATACCTTGCTGCTTAGCCAGCGCACTAAACTCAGCATTGAGGTTTGCAAGCACATCATTAACCGCAAAACCATGGACATTAATGTCTAACTTGCCCGACTCTAAACGGGAGATATCCAACAGGTCACCAATAAGGTCTTCTGCGGCTCCTAAGGCGCTTTCGATATGGTGTGAAAGCTGCTTGGTTTCACTGTCTTTTGCTACTTCCGATAACGATGATGCGAACAAACGAGCCGCATTGAGTGGTTGCATCAAGTCATGACTAACAGCAGCTAAAAAGCGCGATTTCGATTGCGATTCATGTTCCGAGCGTTGAGTTGCGCTAACCAACTTCTTATTCAGTTGTTCAAGCTCTTGAGTTCGTTCTTGGACACGCTCTTCCAGTGATTCGTTAGCATCTTTCAGCGCTTGTTCCGCATCTCTAAACACCGTGATATCCGTAAAGCTCATTACGAAGCCGCCACCCGGCATAGGATTCCCCTGTACTTCGATCACTCGACCATCAGGACGAACGCGAGAAGAGGTATGACGGGTACCTTGTTCTAAGTGAAATACTCGGCGGCGCACATGTTCTTCTGGGTCACCAGGACCACACAAACCTTGCTCCGCATTATGACGAATCACGTCAGCAATCGGCCGCCCGACTTGAATCAGCCCAGCCGGAAAAGTGAATAGCTCGAGGTAACGCTGATTCCAAGCCACCAGCCTTAACTGCTTATCAACCACGGCAATCCCTTGGCCAATGTGTTCAATTGCCCCTTGCAACAAGCCACGACTAAAGTCATACAGCTCTGACGCTTCATCAACAATGGTCGCAACCTCTTCCAGTTGCATGTTTCGACCTTGTAGCGCCGAAGTAAGGACTAACTTAGCTGAAGAGGCACCAAATACACCGGCCAGTACACGCTCGGTATGGCGAATCAGGGTGGAAGGCGCTTGCTGATTAGGCAATAAGGTTTCACGTTGCTGCTGCCAATATTGCCTAAACGCGCTGCGAACGCGCTGACGACCAACAAAGCGAGAGGCCAACATTTCTAGCTCACCCACTGTAACTCGGCTCTGGTAGAGGCTCATATTTTCGCTTTCTGGCAATGGCGTACCAACAAACGATGCCGACTGTAAGCGTTCACTCAGGCTTGCGCGAGTAAACAGTGAAATCACCACATAACACAGAGTATTGAGCGTCACACTGAGCACGATGCCCCAATCTGAGTTTTTCACATCCCAATTTTGCAACAGCTCTGGTGGAGTGATCAGCCACAGTAAGAAGTTACTTTCAGCCGAACCCGCTAGCATATCGGTTTGGCTCATCAAGGTAATCAACCACAAAGTAAAACCAACCGCTAAACCAACATAGACCCCTTTGCGGTTACCCTGACGCCAGTACATACCACCAATAAGCGCCGGGGCGAATTGAGTAATCGCAGCAAAAGAGAGAAAACCAATCGCAGATAAAGAGTGGATACTGCCAAACGCTTGATAGAAACCCCAAGCCCCTAACAGCAAGAGTAAAATGAGCCCCCGGCGAATAACCAGTAGCAGCCCAGAGAAATGACGATGAGTACGCTGTGATAAACGCATCCGGCGCAGTAACAACGGCATAACCAAGTCATTCGAGACCATGATTGCCAAGGCAATAGTCGAGACGATGACCATGCCACTCGCCGCTGACGTACCGCCTAAGAATGCCAATAGCGCGACATCTTGCGCGCCAACCGCCATCGGCAGGCTAATCACATAGGTATCAGGACTGGCATCGGTCAACAAGCTTTGCCCTACCCAAGCGATCGGCAAGACAAATATCCCCATCAAAATCAGGTAGACAGGAAATAGCCAACGCGCGGTATGCAGGTCTTGAGCTCGCTCATTTTCCACCACCATGGTATGGAACTGACGTGGTAAACAGACAATCGCCAACATGGTTAATACGGTATGAATCAGCAAGGTTGGCACATTAGGCGATTGGTAAGTTTGGCTGGCAATCTCTGCCAGTTCAACATCACTGCGGTTAAGGGCTAGGAAAAGAATAAAACAACCGACCGCAAGGAACGCCACCAGCTTAACAATCGACTCAAATGCGATCGCCATCATCATGCCGCGGTGGTGCTCAGTATTATCAATATGGCGAGTACCAAACAGCATGGTAAAAATCGCTAGCGCGGCGACCACAAACCAAGAAACATCAAAACTTGAACCCTCTAGATGAACAGGCAATTGAGGGGCAATAATCTCCAGCCCCATAGTGATACCACGGAGCTGTAGAGCGATATAGGGTAATATGCCAGCTACAGCAATCAAGGTGACCACCACCGCTAGCCCTTGCGACTTGCCGTATCTCGCCGCAATAAAATCTGCAATTGAGGTAATGTGTTCTCGTTTGGCGGTAATGATCAACCGAGCTAAGATTCGCCAACCAAAAGTAAATACTAAAATTGGCGCGATATAGATAGGTAAGAACGACCAAGGATTATTACTCGCCTGTCCGACCGTGCCGTAGAAAGTCCACGAGGTACAGTAGACGGCAATCGACAAGCTGTAGACCCAAGGACGCCACTTAGCGAGCCAAGTTTGACGTTTGTCGCCATACCAAGCGATGAGAAACAGCAGCCCGAGATAGAGCAGTGAAACCGTAATCACTAACCAGCCTTGCATCCGATATCCTTATCTTGTGCGCATTTTAACCACAAACAAAAAACCTCTCCGGCTTGGAGAGGTTTCATTTAACTAAGGATAACCAGTGAACTCAATCAGATAGACTTAATTCTGTGCTTTAGGCTCTGCTTTAACTGATTGCGTTGCATTGGCTTGTTGTGGGTCGAGTTTAATAAACAGCGCTAATACACCCATCGCGGCCATCACCCAGAATATGTTAGCGCCCCAATGCTCATAGCCCCAGCCACTTAATGTCGTCATCAACGCAATAAAGGCGCCAAGTGGAATCGCGTTATACAGTGCTTGCAGCGCGACCATCTTACGTTGCTCACAATGTTGGATATATTGAATCGCCGCAATATGTGCCATCGCAAACGTCACACCATGCAAAAGTTGGATCAATACTAATGCCACCAAAGCGGTCGTCGAGGCTGTTAATCCCCAGCGAGCAACTACACCCAATGCAGCAACAACAAACAGTGCTCTTAAGCTCCAACCGGCGAACAGACGCTTACTCAGTGCAAACACCGCCACTTCAGCAACCACACCTAGGCTCCATAAGTAGCCGATAATGTCTTCCGAGTAGCCCGCCCCTTTCCAATAAATCGAGCTAAAACTGTAATACGCAGCGTGACTGCCCTGAATTAAGGCCGCCAAAGCAAGAAACTTAATCACTGGCACTTCACGCAGTAATTCAGACAATTTTGGACGCTGGGCATCGACTTCTTCGGTCGTGACTGGCATTGGATTGGTGTTACGCATACTCAGAACTAGCGCAACCAGCACACCCGCCAATGCGGTGTATAAGATCATATCAGTGCCAAACTTCGCCACTAAGAAGCCAACCACAGTCGAGCCAGCAATAAAGGCAATCGATCCCCACAGGCGAGTACGGCCGTAATCAAGCATTTTAAGTCGTGAGTAGTAGTTTGCCATCGCATCAGACAGTGGCACAACAGGGCCACAACAGAGGTTAAACAGCACCGTCGCCAATACCATTAACCAAAAGCTTCCACCAGCAAAGAAATGGAAACCAACAAACAACAATGCCGCAAAACTTAACCAGCGCAGCGCTGGCATAAGATGTTCGACCTTATGCAAACGAGGCGTCAAAACCATGTTCGCTACACAACGCGTCGCAAAGCCGATACCGACTAGCACACCAATGTCAGTTGCAGATACGCCCTGCTCTTCAAACCAGAGCGCCCAAAACGGCAAGTAAACACCGTAGGCAAAGAAAAAACCGACAAAATACTGGGAGATCCAGCCATATGGAGATGGGGTGAGCATTGCGACCTCTGAATGCTGAGTGAATAGGAACGAGAACGGCGCCATTATCGTTGGCTTTACTGTGAATAAAAAGGGAATAATCGTCACAAGTGAGTTTCCCTATTCTCACCATTTGCATCATTGGTAATCAGTCACCTGTTCTTACATGAACGATAGATTCGACCAAAGTCGTCTGGAAGAAAAATATAAATCACGCACACTTAGCAGATAGAAGATTGCGTGAGTAGGTCAGTATGCCAGACAAATTTAATATGCATTCCCCGCCTTTCGATCGACTTGATGCCCAGCAGCAAAACCGTCTGCGTAGCTCACTCGATGTGGCTTACTTTCGCGCTAAAGAAACCTTATTGCAGGCCGGTGACACTAGCCAGCATCTGCATATTATTATCAAGGGTGCAGTTGAAGAACGCTCTCAAGATGACAGCGAAATCTTTGCCCACTACGCCAATGACGACCTGTTTGATGTTCGAGCGTTATTTGAAACCTCGGTCAAACATAAGTACATCGCACTCGAAGATACACTCGCCTACCTACTGCCTAAATCTATTTTCATTGAACTGTATAACGAGAATGGCCAGTTTGCGGCTTACTTCGATACCAACCTTGCTCGTCGCCAAGAATTGATTGAAGCAGCTCAACAGCAACAAAACTTGGCCGAGTTTATTTTGACTAAAGTCGATAGTGAGATTTACCACCCGCCGATGGTGCTTTCTCCCGACCAACCACTTAATGAAGTCACCCAAACATTAAAAGACAACGGCATCGACTCAGCACTAGTACGCCTACATGATTCCGATGTCCGTTTGATTGATGATTCACACTCACTGCCCTACGGCATTATCACAAGAACCAATATGCTCCATGCGGTGATGCTCGACAACCACCCCCTAGATACCCCCGTTGGCAAAATCGCAACCTTTCCTGTGATTCACGTTGAGGACGGTGAGTTCCTTTTCAACGCCATGATCAAAATGACGCGCCACCGCGTTAAACGTGTCATGGTAGCGGACGGAAAAGACGCGGTCGGCATGCTCGACATGACCCAGATCCTCAGTGCCTTCTCGACCCATTCACATGTATTAACCCTGAGTATTGCCCGCTCATCGAGTATTGAAGAGCTCGCCTTGGCTTCCAACCGTCAGCGCCAACTGGTTGAGAGCTTACTCAGCAATGGCATTCGTACGCGCTTTATCATGGAGCTGATTTCAGCGGTCAATGAACAAATTATTGAAAAAGCCTTTGAACTGATTGTTCCCCCCGCCCTTCACGATCACTGCTGTTTGGTCGTTTTAGGCTCAGAAGGGCGTGGTGAACAAATCCTCAAAACCGACCAAGATAATGCACTTATCATCAAAGATGGATTGCAGTGGCATCAATGCGAGTCCGTCATGGAGACCCTCACTCATACCTTGCAACAACTCGGATACCCACTTTGCCCTGGCAACGTAATGGTCAACAACCCGAAATGGGTCAAAACGCAAAGCGAGTGGAAGAGCACGATTAGCCAATGGTCGAGACCAAACTCTGCTGAACAGGTGATGGATTTGGCGATCTTTACGGACGCGCACGCCGTAGCGGGAAACACCAGTTTATTAGAACCGATTAGCGAACATCTCAAGCAAATCATGGAAGGCAACATGCTTGCGCTGCAGGATTTCTCTCGCCCAGCGCTAAAGTTCTCACTACCGCTCACTCTGTTTGGCAATGTCAAAAAAGATAAGCAAGGGGTCGATGTCAAAAGTGGCGGTATCTTCCCAATCGTTCACGGTATTCGCACCTTATCGCTGGAGTATGGTATCGAAGAGAAGAACACCTTCGAGCGAATTGAAGCCTTGCGTATAAAGCGCATTTTAGAGCCCGATACCGCTGACAATCTCAGTGAAGCCTTGAAACTGTTGTTTAAACTTCGCCTTCACCAGCAGTTAACCAACCAGCACAGCCATAATCGTATCGACCTCAAACAAATCGATCGAACCGAGCGTGACTTACTCAGACACAGTTTACATGTAGTGAAAAAGTTTAAGCAGTTCTTGGGCTACCACTATCAAATAAGAGATTAGAGGTCGCTGTATGAATTGGTTTCGACGACGTTATTGGTATTACAAACTGAAAGGCTCCCCCTATCAGTCGCTCTTCGCTTGCGTCGCCAAAGGGGAATACGTCTCTCTTGACTGTGAAACCACCAGTTTAGATCCTAAAAGGGCTGAACTGGTCACCATCGCCGCCACCAAAATTATAGATAACCGGATTATTACCAGTAAGCCATTTGAAGTGCGCTTACGTGCTCCGCAGTCGCTCGACTCAGGCTCAGTCAAAATTCACCACATTCGCCATCAAGATCTCATCGACGGTATTGATGAGAAGCAAGCGCTTATCCAGTTATTAGAGTTCGTCGGAAATCGACCACTGGTGGGCTACCACATCCGCTACGACAAGAAAATTCTCGACCTCGCTTGTCGCAAACAACTTGGCTTTCCACTGCCAAACCCACTGATTGAAGTGAGTCAGATCTACCATGACAAGCTGGAAAAGCATTTGCCGAATGCCTATTTCGACCTCAGCTTAGATGCAATCTGCAAGCACTTAGATCTGCCATTGCAGAACAAACATGATGCTCTGCAAGATGCCATTGCTGCCGCACTTATCTTCGTTCGGCTGACAAAAGGTGATCTACCTAGCTTAAATCTGCCCTACACGCGCTAGTGCAAGCTTAGATCTAACTCTCAATTTCAAACATAGTTCGTTCATTTTTAAGCAGATTCCTCTCTCTCATCCTAAAGTCTAATTGTCGAATCTTCGCGTGTGATTGAAAGTTAAAGGCACAGGGATTTTACGACGTCAGGGTCAGGTGACCTTATCGTTTTAAACGGACACTTGCTCGATTCGAGTTGGATAGAGCACAAGGAGATAAGCAATGAGTGAAGCCCACATTTATCCGGTAAAAGAGAACATCAAAAAAAATACACACGCGGATAACGATACTTACCAAGCCATGTACCAACAGTCTGTAACAGACCCTGTTGGCTTCTGGAGTGAACACGGCAAGATTGTCGATTGGATTAAGCCTTTCACTCAAGTTAAGAACACCTCTTTCGATACAGGCCACGTCGATATTCGTTGGTTTGAAGATGGTACGCTCAACGTATCTGCAAACTGTATCGACCGTCACCTAGCAGAGCGTGGTGATGACGTTGCGATTATTTGGGAAGGTGACGATCCAAACGATGATAAAACGCTAACATTCAAAGAACTGCACAAAGAAGTGTGTGAGTTCTCTAACGCGCTAAAAGAGCAAGGCGTTCGCAAAGGCGACGTGGTTTGTCTATACATGCCGATGGTGACAGAAGCGGCGGTTGCGATGCTAGCTTGTACTCGTATCGGTGCGGTTCACACAGTAGTATTCGGCGGTTTCTCTCCAGAAGCCCTATCTGGTCGTATTATCGATTCAGACGCGAAAGTCGTGATTACAGCTGACGAAGGTGTGCGTGGCGGCCGTGCCGTTCCGCTAAAGAAAAACGTTGATGAAGCACTGACCAACCCAGAAGTGAAAACCATCGAGAAAGTGATCGTCATGAAACGCACTGGTGGTGACGTAGATTGGCACGAGCACCGCGATGTTTGGTGGCATGAAGCAACAGCGAATGTTTCTTCAGACTGCCCACCAGAAGAGATGAAAGCAGAAGATCCGCTATTTATTCTTTACACGTCAGGCTCAACAGGCAAACCAAAAGGCGTACTTCACACCACAGGTGGTTACCTAGTTTATGCTGCGATGACGTTTAAATACGTATTCGATTACCAACCAGGAGAAACCTTCTGGTGTACCGCTGATGTGGGCTGGATTACAGGCCACACTTACCTAATCTACGGACCACTGGCAAACGGCGCCAAGACGATTCTATTCGAAGGTGTACCTAACTACCCAAGCACTAATCGTATGAGCCAAGTGGTCGATAAGCACCAAGTCAACATCCTTTACACAGCTCCGACTGCTATCCGTGCATTGATGGCGAAAGGCAATGAAGCGGTTGAAGGAACCTCTCGTAGCAGCCTACGTATTATGGGCTCAGTGGGTGAACCAATTAACCCTGAAGCTTGGGAGTGGTACTACAAAACTATCGGTAACGAAAACTCACCGATCGTTGATACATGGTGGCAAACTGAAACTGGCGGTATCTTGATTGCGCCACTTCCAGGCGCGACGGACCTAAAACCAGGTTCAGCAACTCGTCCATTCTTCGGTGTTCAGCCCGCTCTTGTTGATAACATGGGTAACATCATTGAAGGTGCGACTGACGGTAACCTTGTTATCCTAGATTCATGGCCAGGTCAGATGCGTACCGTTTACGGTGACCATGAGCGTTTCGAACAGACTTACTTCTCTACCTTTAAAGGCATGTACTTCACAAGTGATGGTGCTCGCCGTGATGAAGATGGTTACTACTGGATCACTGGCCGTGTTGATGACGTACTAAACGTATCTGGCCACCGCATGGGTACAGCAGAGATTGAATCAGCGCTGGTTGCTCACGATAAGATTGCTGAAGCTGCAATTGTGGGTATTCCACATGATATTAAAGGTCAGGCAATCTACGCTTACATCACACTAAATGATGGTGAGTTCCCAAGTGCTGAACTCCACGCTGAAGTGAAGAACTGGGTACGTAAAGAGATTGGTCCAATCGCGACACCTGACGTGCTGCACTGGACTGACTCTCTACCGAAGACTCGTTCAGGTAAGATCATGCGTCGAATCCTGCGTAAGATTGCAACCGGTGATACCAGCAACTTAGGTGATACGTCAACGCTAGCGGATCCAAGTGTGGTAGATAAGTTGATTGCGGAAAAAGCTGAACTGGCTTAATCCACTGTTTAAAACAGTCTAATTGAAGCAAAGCCGTCACTCATGTGGCGGCTTTTTTGATTGTTAGAGCACAAAACCGCCCCTCCAAATGGCTCGAAAGTGACCAGTTTTGTTACCTTGGTTGCAAAATTGCCCCCCTCTTCTGGGTGATTAGACCAGTAAATTGCTGCTAAATGCGCTGAATTAGCTATAATCTGGGTCTATTTCAAAGATCCAGACCAATTTCTTACAAAGAAATCATGCTGAATCCGCGATAATATGGGAACATCTAAGTTCGTCTCATGTATTAGGAAGATAGCGACACAATGGCAGCAAAATCACGCATTCTTGTCTTAAACGGTCCAAATCTGAACTTGTTGGGGCTACGTGAACCGGCACATTACGGTTCTCAAACGCTTGCACAAATCATCGATTCTCTGACCAAACAAGCAGAACTTGCAGATGTAGAACTGGAACATCTACAGTCAAATCGCGAGTACGAACTGATTGAACGAATCCACGCAGCTTACGGCAACGTGGATTTTATCATTATCAACCCAGCAGCTTTCACACATACCAGTGTGGCACTGCGAGACGCCTTACTTGGCGTTGCGATCCCATTTATCGAAGTGCACTTATCTAACGTGCATGCCCGAGAGTCTTTCCGTCATCACTCTTACCTGTCTGATAAAGCAGAAGGTGTGATCTGTGGTTTAGGCGCTCAAGGCTACGAATTCGCTCTGTCTGCAGCAATCAAACAATTGCAGGCAAAGTAACTAAATTACTTTAAAAGTAAACAAACACTCTGCAGCTCTAAGGAGCTGTCTTATTCACAAGATAAAAGAGAAAGAAAAAATGGATATCCGTAAAATCAAGAAGCTTATCGAGTTAGTAGAAGAATCTGGCATTGCTGAGCTAGAGATCTCTGAAGGTGAAGAGTCGGTACGCATCAGCCGTAACGGTACAGCGGCACCAGCACCTGTACACTACGCAGCAGCACCTGCGCCTGTAGCGGCACCTGCTCCAGCGGCGGCACCTGCTCCAGCAGCAGAAGCGGCGGCAGCACCAGCAGTTCCTGCGGGCCACCAAGTTCTTTCTCCAATGGTAGGTACTTTCTACCGTTCTCCAAGTCCAGACGCGAAATCATTCGTAGAAGTTGGCCAAAGCGTTAGCGCTGGCGACACGCTATGTATCGTTGAAGCAATGAAGATGATGAACCAAATCGAAGCTGACAAGTCTGGCGTTGTAACTGCAATCCTAGTTGAAGACGGCCAACCAGTTGAATTCGACCAACCACTTGTTGTTATCGAATAATAGAGGCTCTCTCTTATGCTAGATAAATTAGTCATCGCGAACCGAGGTGAAATTGCACTTCGCATCCTTCGCGCATGTAAAGAATTAGGCATCAAAACAGTTGCGGTTCACTCAACTGCTGACCGTGACCTAAAGCACGTACTGCTTGCAGACGAAGCGATTTGTATCGGTCCTGCTCGTGGTATCGACAGCTACCTAAACATCCCTCGCATTATTTCTGCGGCGGAAGTAACAGGTGCAGTTGCGATTCACCCAGGCTACGGTTTCCTATCTGAAAACGCAGACTTCGCAGAGCAAGTAGAACGCAGCGGCTTTATCTTTGTTGGTCCAAAAGCGGAAACAATCCGCATCATGGGTGACAAGGTTTCTGCTATCACTGCAATGAAAAAAGCTGGCGTACCTTGTGTACCGGGTTCTGACGGTCCTTTGGACGATGACGAACAAACTAACAAAGCGCACGCGAAGCGCATCGGCTACCCAGTAATCATCAAAGCATCTGGTGGCGGCGGCGGTCGTGGTATGCGTGTTGTTCGTTCAGAGAAAGAGCTAACAGAAGCAATCGCAATGACACGTGCAGAAGCAAAATCGTGCTTCAACAACGACATGGTTTACATGGAGAAATTCCTAGAAAACCCACGTCACGTTGAAGTTCAGGTTATTGCTGATGGACAAGGCGGTGCAATCCACTTAGGTGAGCGTGACTGTTCAATGCAGCGTCGTCACCAGAAAGTGGTTGAAGAAGCTCCAGCACCGGGTATCACTGAAGAGATGCGTAAGTACATCGGCGAACGTTGTACTCGTGCATGTCTAGAGATCGGTTACCGCGGCGCAGGTACGTTTGAGTTCCTATATGAAAACGGCGAGTTCTACTTCATTGAAATGAACACACGTATTCAGGTTGAGCACCCAGTAACTGAAATGGTAACTGGCGTTGACCTAATCAAAGAACAGCTACGTGTTGCAGCAGGTCAGCCTTTGTCATTCACTCAGGATGACATTAAGATCCGCGGCCATGCTATCGAGTGTCGTATCAATGCTGAAGACCCAGAGCGCTTCCTACCTTCTCCAGGTAAGATAGAACGCTTCCACGCTCCTGGCGGTATGGGTGTTCGTTGGGAATCGCACATCTACACGGGTTACACAGTACCTCCTCACTACGATTCAATGATCGGTAAGCTGATCACTTTCGGTGAGAACCGTGATGTAGCCATTGCTCGCATGAAGAATGCACTAGGTGAAATGATTGTAGAAGGTATTAAAGTAAACGTATCGCTACAAGAATCGATCATGAATGATGAGAACTTCCAACACGGCGGTGCGAACATTCATTACCTAGAGAAGAAACTAGGCCTTCAATAAGCTTAGATTCTGAATCTTGAAAAATGCTCACTTCGGTGGGCATTTTTGTTTTAGGGCATTTATTAACCTATAAAAGCGCCCATTTTCTGCTAAACTCTGCGCCAAATCACATCAATCAATGTAAAGAGCTCATACTCATGCCTTGGATTCAAATCAAACTCAATGCGACCAATGAAAACGCTGAACAGATCGGCGATATGCTTATGGAAGAGACTGGTGCGCTGTCTGTCACCTTTCTAGACGCGCAAGATACGCCTGTATTCGAGCCTCTACCGGGTGAAACTCGTCTTTGGGGTGATACGGATATCCTAGCGCTGTATGACGCTGAGGCGGACACTCAGTTCATTATTGAGCAGACTAAGTTAAGCGGCCTACTAGCGGAAGGCTTTGCTTACAAAGTTGAGCAGCTTGAAGATAAAGATTGGGAACGCGAATGGATGGATAACTTCCACCCAATGAAGTTTGGTGAGCGTCTATGGATTTGTCCAAGCTGGCGTGAAATCCCAGAACCAGACGCGGTCAACGTGATGCTTGACCCAGGTTTAGCATTTGGTACCGGTACTCACCCAACAACAGCGCTATGTCTTGAGTGGCTAGAAGGTTTAGACCTTACTGGCAAAACCGTTATCGATTTTGGTTGTGGCTCTGGCATCTTGGCGATCGCCGCGATCAAACTGGGCGCTGAAAAAGTTATCGGGATCGACATTGATCCTCAAGCACTACTAGCTTCAAAAGACAATGCCGAGCGTAACGGTGTTGCTGACCAACTTGAAGTATTCCTACCTCAAGACCAACCTGAAGGCCTGTTTGCTGACGTTGTGGTAGCCAACATTCTAGCGGGTCCTCTACGTGATCTTTCATCGATTATTAAGTCTCTGGTTAAGCCAAATGGTGAACTTGCGATGTCTGGCGTACTTGATACGCAAGCTGAAGATGTTGCCAACTACTACCGTGACGAGCTTCACATTGATCCTATCAAAGAGCAAAGTGAATGGTGTCGCATCTCTGGTCGCAAGCAAGGCTAGATAAGACTTTGCGAGCTAATTGACTGATTTTTGGGCATTTTGCGAAAACAATTTGTAAATGCTCAAATATTAGTCTTTTCACAGCGCAAAAAAATGCGTAAAATGCGCGCCCTTGCTGGTACTAAGCTGTGAAGACGTTTTGAAAATCGGAAACCACCAACTTAAGAACAATCTCATCGTTGCCCCAATGGCTGGCGTGACGGATAGACCATTCCGTGAGTTGTGCCTCCGCTATGGTGCTGGGATGGCCGTCAGTGAAATGATGTCGTCAAACCCAAAGCTATGGAAAACGTCAAAATCGAAGCAACGCATGGTGCATGAAGGCGAATCGGGCATTCGCTCTGTACAGATTGCGGGAGCCGATCCACAGCTTATGGCCGACGCTGCTCAGTTTAGTGTTGAAAACGGTGCGCAAATCATCGACATCAACATGGGCTGTCCAGCAAAGAAAGTGAATAAGAAGCTAGCCGGCTCAGCGCTGCTGCAGTATCCAGATATCATTAAAGATATTCTGCAAGCTGTGGTCAACGCCGTGGATGTCCCTGTGACATTGAAAACCCGTACTGGCTGGGACACAGATAATAAAAACTGCGTCCAAATCGCGAAATTAGCCGAAGACTGCGGCATACAAGCTTTGGCCCTTCACGGGCGTACTAAAGCGTGTATGTACAAAGGTGAGGCCGAATACGACAGCATTAAAGCGGTAAAACAAGCGATCTCTATTCCGGTTATTGCTAACGGTGATATCGATAGCCCAGAGAAAGCTAAATTTGTCCTAGAGTACACTGGGGCAGACGCTTTGATGATTGGACGCCCTGCCCAAGGTCGTCCGTGGATTTTCCAGGAAATCCAACACTTTTTGGAAAACGGCACCACGATGCCTGATCTTCCTTATTCGGAAGTGAAAGACATCCTGCTTGGTCATGTGAATGCCCTACATAGTTTCTATGGAGAGTATTTAGGTCCACGTATCGCGCGTAAGCACGTTGGTTGGTACCTAAAAGAGCATGAGCAAGCAAGTGAGTTTCGCCGTACCTTCAACGCCATCGACGCAGCTGAGCTGCAACTTGAAGCGTTAGAAGAGTATTTTGATAAAGCCTAAATAGTTGAAGCTACGGCTTCAAATATGACGGGTAAACGTTGCATCATAATTAAGAGAAGAGCTAGACCGAATATGTTCGAACAAAATCTGACTTCAGAAGCATTAACAGTAACTACAGTAACGTCACAAGACCAGATTACTCAAAAGCCTTTGCGTGACTCTGTTAAAGCATCTCTTAAAAACTACTTGGCTCAACTAAACGGCCAAGAAGTAACAGAACTATACGAATTAGTTCTAGCTGAAGTTGAACAGCCACTACTAGATACTATCATGCAGTACACTCGCGGTAACCAAACTCGCGCAGCAACTATGATGGGTATCAACCGCGGTACTCTTCGCAAGAAACTTAAGAAATACGGCATGAACTAATCGTTCATTCGAATTCTTGATTTCCAAAGCCGGGCTCACATTTGTGAGCCCGGCTTTTTGTTGCTTGATATATTGTTACCAACAATGTCAGGCGAACAAATATTCACCATTCTGTGATCCATTGCGATTGCACGCTGTCATTGTAGCGATATAATAATCAATTACGTTTCCGTCTGGGCTCATCTACATGGTTGATATGCAAAGAGAAGAATGGCTTGGCTTGCTACTCAAAGAGCTGCCAGATCGTCTGATCGTTATCAACGAGCAAGGCTATGTCGTTGATAGCTTTAGCGAAGATAGCCAAAGCTGTATTACCTACCAGACTTGCGAACAGCAACTTTTCTATGAACGTGCACCTAGTGTTATCACCCACCAGCTAACCAACAGTTTCGAGTTCGCTTTAACCAAAGGACAGCGCTGCAGCTTCCGCTATTCACTCAACCCAAGCCAACTGCTACAACTTTCAATTGAAGCTTTGCAGGAATGGGGAGAGATCGAAGAGCGCTGGTTTGAAGCGACGTTTAAACCAATCACTCTTTCCAGTGGCAAACGTTATGTGCTATGGCAAGATAGAGAGATAACACAGTCTCACCTGCATGAAACGGAACTCAAGCGACTCGCTGAAACCGATGAACTGACGGGCATCCTAAACCGCCGTGCCTTTATTCATGACCTTGAGTGTGAGTTTAATAAACCTGCTCCATCACTCTTATCTTGTCTAATGCTCGATATTGACCACTTTAAAGAGATCAACGACCAAGTCGGCCACCTTTCAGGTGATGAGGTGATCACTCAAGTTGCTCATATCTGCCAAGGTTTAATTCGTTCCAGTGACTTTATAGGTCGCTTAGGTGGAGAAGAGTTTGGCATCGTATTGAGTCGTACCAATGCCATTCAGGCATACGATATTGCAGAGCGAATTCGCCAATCGATTGAAGCGACGCCGTGCCATGTTGATGGGCATATTATCTACCCAACGGTAAGCATCGGTATTGCAGAGCTCAATAACCAAGTCTCTTCTATTAAAGAGCTTTTGGTTCAAGCAGACAAAGCGATGTACTACTCCAAACAAACAGGCCGAAATCAGGTGACGATTTACTACCATAACCTGCCAGAAATCCAACCAAGCACTGAACTCAAGGCTAACATCCGCCGCGCTTCATAGCTCTCATTCAGTCAGCTATAAACCGACATTTACCACGCAGTAGAAATAAAAAAAGATAAGGACAGAGCCCTTATCTTTTGTCCGACTTGAGCTTAAGGGGATTGAGCTGTCGAATTAGATTGCAAGTTGGCTAGCGAAGAAATTAATCTTTAAGCACTTTCACTGTGTAACTGCCATCTTGCTGGCGGTACAAGCCATGGATATCGGTTTCAAAACCTGGGTAATGAGCGCCAATCTCACATAGCATTTCCAAGAAATCCAATACTGGACGTGAGCTATCCGTCACCATTTCACCTGGTAGCACCAAAGGCACACCTGGAGGATATGGCAGAATCATATTGGCACTAATGCGGCCAACCATCTCATTCAATTGGATCTCTTCCACATTGCCACTTAACTCTTGCTGCCAGGCTTTATGTGGTGTCACCTTCATTTCAGGTAGCACATCGAAAGCTTTAAACATCAGTTCAGGTAAGCGATATTTCTTAGTGAGGTCATGAATACCTTGAGCGAGATCTTGCACGCGCATACCTTCGTAGAAGTGCGGGTCCTCTTGGTAGAGTGACGGCAGCATATTACGCACAGTCAGATTCAGATCGTAGCCGCGTTTGAACTCAGTTAATCCGCGCAGCAGTTGCATCGCCTTAGACTTGTCGATACCAATCGAGAATAGGAACAGCAAGTTATATGGACCCGTTTTCTCAACCACAATACCGCGCTCATCAAGGAACTTAGCCACTAGTGTTGCAGGAATGCCGCTTTGCTCTAGCTCACCCGCTTCACTCATCCCTGGAGTCAGTAACGTAATCTTGATTGGATCAAGATACATGTGGTCACTGTCGATATCTTTGAAGCCATGCCATGTCTCTTTCGGGTCAAGCATCCAGCACTCTGTAGTGTCGATATTATCCGGCTGCCAAACGTCAAAGAACCAGCTATCACTTTCTGCTTTAAGGCGCTTGATCTCTTTACGGAAACGTACCGCGCGATCAATTGAGCTTTGCATCAAGCGACGCCCAGTGTTACCACGCATCATCGCCGCTGCCGTCTCAGTCGACGCGACAATTCCGTATTGTGGCGATGTTGAGGTGTGCATCATAAAGGCTTCATTAAACGATTCCTTGTCGAAGTCACCTTTAATGTGAATCATTGAGGCTTGAGAGAAGGCCGCCAGTAGCTTATGAGTCGATTGAGTTTCATAGAACACTTTACCCGGCATCGCGTCACCACTCATACCACACTTACCTTGGTAAATTGGGTTGAAGTTAGTGTATGGCACCCATGCGCTATCAAAGTGGATATGCTTACAATCTAACGATTCTTTAATGAACTGAGTGTTGTAGAGCAAACCATCATAGGTAGAGTTAGTAATCACCGCGTAGCTTGGCGCAGATGCTCCCGGAGTCGTCGCCACTTTGTCGGCAATCACATCACGGCTAAATTCACTTTGTGGAATGCCACCCAAAATCCCGTAAGCGTTACGCGTAGGACGGAAGTATATAGGCGTGACATCGCACATCATCATTAAGTGCGTCAGTGACTTATGACAGTTACGGTCAACTAACACAGTACTGCCCGCTGGCGCTGAGTACATGCCAACAATCTTGTTGGAAGTCGATGTACCATTAGTAACGATGTAGGAGCTATCGGCATTGAAGGTGTGAGCAATATACTCTTCAGCCTGTTTGTGTGGGCCAGAGTGATCGAGCAGCGAGCCTAATTCTGGCATCGAGATAGACACGTCCGCCTTGAAGGTATTTGGCCCGTAGAAATCGTAGAAAATACTCCCTGCTGGGCTTTTTTGGAACGCAGTGCCACCCATATGACCAGGCGTACAGAAGGTGTATTTGCCTTCATCAACATACTTAAATAGCGCTTTGGTAAACGGTGGCATGATTGCCGATTTGTACTCTTCTGTCGCTTGATTAATCTTAATCGCAATATCATCAGCCATGCCTAGCGCATACTCGAAGAAATGCACGTTCAGGCGTAAGTCAGTCAAACTAATATCTAAGGTAGATTGGTCGTTGGCAAAAGCGTAAACCGGCAGTTTTTCATTCAGTTGATTGATTTCACGACATAGGTCGAGTGAGTACTTGTCCCAGTCAAATAACACACCACAAATACGTGGGTTCATTTCCAGCATTTTAATCAAGTCTTTATCATCGACAGGATAAACAACTTGGTAGCCAGATTGCTCTAGCGCTTGGTGAAGTTGACGTACTGGCTCTTCTTTAAAGAACACGCCCATGTGGTTCAAGATAGCAAATATATTCATTTGGAAATCTCCAAGACGAAAAAGGGCGCTCTTTGCCAATTAAGACAATGAGTAAGATGAGCGCCGTTAGGGGAATTTGGGTTGTCAGTTCAGTAGCAACTGACGCGATAAATTAATGGCTTACAGGAGCCGCTGAGTCATTGGCATGCTGCTCGACATATTGAGTCAGGCCTGCTTTTTTGCTGTAGAACATCAAGATGACTAAAGACATGATGAAGGTCGCGGTGAGTGTGGTGCCTTCTGCGCCAGCAAGAGCAATCATGCAGAACACACACGCGATGCCAGAGAAGAACATCACAAAGCCATTACGCGTTGTCATTCCTTCAAAGCGGATTAAGTTAATGCTTGAGTAGAAGTAAGGCAGCATAGTCAGCAATACCGCATCAGTGGTTAATTGATTGAATAGGTCTGCTGTGTGAGCGGTTTTAGAACTGAACACAGTCAAAACCACCATGAGTATGGTCATTTTGATTGAAGCGAGGATAAGACCTTTTTTAGGCACACCATTTTTGTCTGCTTCACCATAGATTTTAGGGAAGTTACCATCATTGGCAGCACGTTTACCCGCTTCGCCAACCAGCATCATCCATGAACCTAGAGAAGTGAAACATGCCAGAGCAGTGAATGCGGCCACAAACGGTGCAGTCCAGCTACCAAAAATCTCTGTTGTAGCCAATGCGAATGGTGCGCCAGAGGCAGCAACTTCAGATGCAGGGAACATACCGCTGATCATCTGGGTTGAGATGATGTAAATCACCCCAGCGATACCTGTACCTAGCATGGTAGCTAGAGGTACAGTACGTTTAGGATTCTCAACCATACCGGACGATACCGCTGCCGATTCCACGCCAACAAATGACCACAGGCAAATCAGTACAGCAGTGATAATCGCGTGGCTATCTGTCCCTGCCGAAACATTCCAGTTTTGTTGATACAAGGCTGGGTCAAAGTGAGTCCACCCGACGAATGCAGTACCAAGCACTGGAATTAAGATCAGAACCAGACCAAGGGTACATAGGCGACTTACCCAACTACCACCAAGCAGGTTGACCAAGGTAAATACCCAAACTGAAGCTATGGTAGCAATACCTGCAGGAATTGGGTGATTGAGGATTGGGAAGAAAACAGAAAGGTATGAAACACCTGTAATGGCAATCGCGAGGTTACCAATCCAGTTAGCGTGGTAATAAAGTACGCCTGTTTGGAAGCCAAATACCGGAGAGACTTCACCTGCATAAGCGATTGGTCCACCCTCTTGCGGGTTTTTGGTTGCCAGTCTGGCAAACACGAACGCTAAGCTCAGTGCGCCAGTAATACAAATCATCCAACTAAATAGTGAGATAGAGCCCACCGTAGCTAGGCTAGATGGCAACAGAGCAATACCACTGCCCATCATGTTGCCGGCGACAACGCCCGTACAGGCAATCACACCGATTTTCTTTGTCGTTGATGACATAACGTCTCCAAGTTTTTCTACGAGCTCAAACGCTCAATCTGCGACTTAGTGAGATGTCATCACAAGCTAGCCTGCAATATCTCACTCGATTTGCCGTGCAGACTACGCTCAAAAAACCTAAAAGAAATAATGGTGAGGTTATTAATAAAATGATGATGAAAACATCATAAGGTTGATATAAACCTGACGATAAACACAGTGAAAGCGCTTTATTTACAATGCATTACCAGATAGCCCTAAATTTTCTCCGAAGTGAGTTATAAAAAAATCAACTTATCAAACTGTGCTCGGTAATTTGATAACGGCCACTCATTCGGCTCTCAATGCTTCTCTACTGAGAAAGTCATTGCGGCTTTTAGATTGGTCACTACCACTCGTTAGCAATTCGAGTCTTTGATGCACTTATAGAAAACCTGGCAGAGACACCAATTAGGCTAGGTAATAAAAAAAGCCCTCGCAGAGTGCGAGGGCTTGATTAACAGTGCTATCGGTCTAGAGTAAATGAACCACTGACGGATGAACCGCACGATAAAGCGCGTAGTCCAATGACTTCAAGTTAGTGTAAAAGATCAGGTTTTCACACAGCATATAGGTTTCGATCGCGGTATCGATATAGAAAGCCTCACTGTAGGCTTCACTGGCCTGATCCAAATCTCCCATCAGCTCGGCATGCTTACCCTGCAAGATGTACGACAAGGTAGAATCTCGCATGGCTAACGCCTTATCCAAGTAGCGCTTAGCAAGATCCATATGATTACTCAACGTCGCATCCAGCGCCAGAGCCTCATAAATTCTTGGCTGTACAGGCTCAACTAATCTAGAACGGCTTACTTGCAAATTTTGACTTAAGGCATTGACTCGTGACTGATTCAATTCTTGCTCAGGTTCGAGCGCTTGTGCGACAAAATAGGAAATGTAGAGCTCCGCTTGGACATACAAATTGTCAGGTTCAATTTGCACCACTTGCTCTAACAGTTCTACACCATGCATGAACTGCTTAGCATCCGATTGATTTAAATAGTGGTTAGCTTGAATCAACAATCGCAACGCTTGTGCATCGTTAGGTAATCCCGCGACTAACACGTTGGATTTCTGATCTGGCTGAGGGATTTTCATCGCCTTCATTAGGTCCACTGCAACCTGACGTAAAACTACCTTCAAATGCTGACTCGCAAGTGGGTACTGGCGACTAAAGATCACCTTTTCAGATGAGTTGTTACGGTACTCGACGACTAAAAACTCGCTACCATTTTCATCCTCTACCCTTACAGAGATAGTTTTGCCCGGCAAAATGCCTGAGGTGAAATCAGCTTTATCCAATAGCACTCGATAGGAGCTCACTTGAGTGATGTCCGACATCAGCTTTTGCGTGATCCCATCCGCCAGCTCGTGACTCAACTGGCTATTGTTAAATCCTTCCTGATACTGAAATTCGATCAAATGCGCGTCAATGGCCTGAGTAATCTTTACCCCCGTTTGATGGTAGGTGAAGAGCGCAATGAACGCGATAAGTAAACTAATCCACAGGGCATTAAGTACATTGTGTTTGCCATGTGAATTCAGGGTGAAATAACCACTGCGGCGCTTTTGACATACCGCTCGCGTCAACGGACCTGCTGGAAATGTCATCTCTGACGAAACACTACCATGCACCGGTTCGTCATCGTCGGCAGTGTACTTAACATCTGATGCTTTCCCTTTACCCAGCGGCAAACGCTCTAAAGACTCAACATTCGCCACTAGCTTATAGCCACGCTTAGGTACCGTCACCACATAGTGAGTGTTATCTTCACGGCCATCTTTGAGTAATTTGCGCAGCTCAAAGATAGATTGAGTGACGACTTGGTCTGTCACAATCGCTCCAGACCACACATGCTCAATTAGCTCTTCGCGACAAAATACTTCGCCAACATGCTGAGCTAGAAACAGCAATAAGTTAATTAATCTTGGTTCAACCGAAACTTCCCTATCTTGGCGATATAGCTTATTTTCATCAACGCTTAGAACCCAATCGTTGATTTGAAAGTACATTCCGACCATTTGAAACTCTCAGCTCGTAAATTAAAAATGCTTTGCTACAAATATGCAGCCGTTGGATTTTTATGCTGTCGACCAAAGGAGGGGATTATAGGCACGGGTATAAGTAAAACCTAATTAAGCCTAGCGGTAATAATGCAATCTTAGATTGTTATAGGCAGGAGTGGCCGCAAGATAAATGCAGCCAATGTCTAAAATAACGTCACTACGAAGTGACAATTCGCTCAATGAGAGACTCTATTAACGGTGGGGCTTACACGAACTGCGCTCACTCTCTAGCGCCGCCAAGATGGAGCAATGGCTTGCATCATCATTGTCATGACCACAACACGCATCATTAATTTTCTTTAGCGCGCTACGGATACGAGTTAGCTCATTGATTTTTTCATCGATGACACCAAGCTTGGCGCTGGTGATTGCTTTAACCTCAGCACAACTATGCTCAGTAGCCTCAAGCTTGATTTCAAGCAGCTCTCGAATCTCGTCCAAGCTCAGCCCGAGGTCTTTTGCCTTGAGAATAAAGCTGACTTGTTTCTGGTTTTCTTCATTATAAAGACGATAGCCTGACTCACTGCGACCTGCTGGCTTGATTAACTGGTTTTTCTCGTAAAATCGTAGTGTATCTGCGGTCACATTACAGCGTTTTGCCAGTTCTCCAATCTGAAACATAACTATTCCTATTAACTGTTTCGTTACTTTTTACCGATAAAGACAAGGTTTTTGCAATTAATTTTGCGATGCCAAACGATTGCGCGAGCTTTTTTGTAATAAATTAGTTAGAATGTGCGCCATCAAACTCAGAGACTATTCTATCACCAGTATTTACTGGAAAGGTCTTTACCAAAACTGGCCAATATTCTGCTCTAGTAAACATAGCAAGAGTAGAAACAAGTTCATTTTTGGCAAATATCTTTATCTTTCATATTAACTCTGTGACTTTGAGGAATTGAAGCATGACTAACGCTCGTCCTATTCGCCGCGCTCTGATCAGCGTATCAGACAAAACTGGTATTGTTGAGTTTGCACAAGCTCTAGCTAACCGTGGCGTTGATATTCTATCAACTGGTGGTACGGCTCGCCTACTAGCAGAAAAAGGCATCTCTGTAACTGAGGTATCAGACTACACTGGTTTCCCTGAAATGATGGACGGTCGCGTTAAGACTCTTCACCCAAAAGTACACGGTGGTGTTCTAGGTCGTCGTGGTCAAGATGATGAAGTGATGGAAACGCACGGCATCAGCCCAATCGATATGGTTGTGGTAAACCTATACCCATTCGCAGAAACAGTCGCAAAAGAAGGCTGTACGCTAGCTGACGCGGTTGAGAACATCGATATCGGTGGTCCAACTATGGTTCGCTCTGCAGCTAAAAACCACAAAGATGTGACTATAGTGGTTAATGCACACGACTACGACCGCGTTATCGCAGAAATGGATGCGAACGACAAATCTCTTACTCTAGAAACACGTTTCGACCTAGCTATCGCAGCATTCGAGCACACGGCTTCTTACGATGGCATGATCGCTAACTACTTCGGCACTATGGTTCCTAGCTACGGCGAGAACAAGGAAGGCGATACTGAATCTAAATTCCCTCGCACGTTCAACCAGCAGTTCGAGAAAAAGCAGGACATGCGCTACGGTGAAAACAGCCACCAAGCAGCCGCTTTCTACGTTGAAGCAAACCCTGAAGAAGCATCTGTTTCGACTGCTCGCCAAATCCAAGGTAAAGCACTTTCTTACAATAACATCGCTGACACTGATGCAGCACTTGAGTGTGTGAAAGAGTTCGACGAGCCAGCATGTGTCATCGTTAAGCACGCTAACCCATGTGGTGTTGCGCTAGGTAAAGACATTTTAGAAGCTTACGACCGTGCATTCAAAACAGACCCGACATCTGCATTTGGTGGCATCATCGCATTCAACCGTGAACTAGACGCAGCAACAGCAACGGCTATCACAGAGCGCCAATTCGTTGAAGTTATCATTGCCCCTTCTGTTTCTGCTGAAGCAGTAGAAATCGTCGCGGCTAAGAAAAACCTTCGCCTACTTGAATGTGGCGAGTGGACAACTAAGACAACTGGCTTTGACGTGAAACGCGTTAACGGCGGCTTACTGGTTCAAGACCGTGACCAAGGCATGGTGTCTGAAGATGACCTTAAAGTTGTATCTAAGCGTCAACCAACGGCTGAAGAGCTAAAAGATGCCTTATTCTGCTGGAAAGTAGCGAAGTACGTGAAATCAAACGCGATTGTTTACTCGAAAGGTGACATGACTATCGGTGTCGGCGCTGGCCAAATGAGCCGTGTGTACTCAGCGAAGATTGCAGGTATTAAAGCTGCAGACGAAGGTCTACAAGTTGAAGGTTGTGTAATGGCATCAGATGCGTTCTTCCCATTCCGTGACGGTATCGACGCCGCTGCAGAAGCAGGCATTAAGTGTGTTATCCAACCAGGCGGCTCTATGCGTGATGACGAAGTTATCGCGGCAGCAGATGAACATGGTATGGCGATGATCTTTACGGGTATGCGTCACTTCCGCCACTAATTCTCTTGTCATCATTGGGGCGGTAACTGCGTTGACTACGCTCGCTTACCCTAATCACATAGCGAGCTATGCTCATAGGGATAAGCTCGCTTGTCGCCTTGTTAGCGCTCCCACTGATTTAAAGAGACCTCGAATAGTTGAATGACGTAAGCACCAACTACTTTGAGCAAACTGATTATTAATTTTTTGAATATTTAGATATTTGAGATTAAGGATTTAACAATGCGAGTTTTAATTATTGGTGCTGGCGGTCGTGAGCATGCACTAGGCTGGAAAGCAGCACAAAACCCAAATGTTGAGACAGTATTCGTTGCACCTGGCAACGCAGGTACAGCTCTAGAGCCAAAACTTGAGAACGTAAACATTGGCGTTGAAGCAATCTCTGAGCTGGTTGCATTTGCTCAAGAGAAGAAAATCGAGCTAACGATTGTTGGCCCTGAAGCTCCGCTAGTTATTGGTGTGGTTGATGCTTTCCGCGAAGCAGGTCTACCAATCTTTGGCCCAACAGAAGCGGCCGCACAGCTAGAAGGCTCAAAAGCATTCACTAAAGACTTCCTAGCGCGTCACAAAATCCCAACCGGTGCTTACGCAAACTTCACTGAGATTGAACCAGCTCTAGCTTACGTCCGTGAGCAAGGTGCTCCTATCGTAGTAAAAGCTGACGGTCTTGCTGCAGGTAAAGGGGTTATCGTTGCGATGACTCTAGAAGAAGCAGAAGACGCAATCAAAGACATGCTGGCTGGCAACGCATTCGGTGAAGCCGGTAGCCGCGTGGTAATCGAAGAGTTCCTAGAAGGCGAAGAGGCAAGCTTCATCGTGATGGTCGATGGTCAGAGCGTTCTACCAATGGCCACTAGCCAAGACCACAAACGTGTCGGCGACAAAGATACAGGCCCTAACACAGGCGGCATGGGTGCTTACTCTCCTGCTCCTGTTGTTACACCTGAAATCCACGAGCGTATCCTTGAAGAAGTTATCTACCCAACCGTGCGCGGCATGGATGCGGAAGGTCACCCATACACAGGTTTCCTATACGCGGGTCTTATGATCGACAAAGACGGCACGCCGAAGGTTATCGAGTACAACTGCCGCTTCGGTGACCCAGAAACGCAACCTATCATGATGCGTATGGAGTCTGACCTTGTTGAGCTATGTCTAATGGCCATCGACGAGAAGTTAGATGAAGCCGAGTCTAAATGGGACCCTCGCGCGTCTATCGGCGTTGTCCTAGCGGCTGGCGGCTACCCTGCTGACTACGCCAAAGGCGATGTTATTTCACTACCAACTGAGCACACTGACGATCAGAAGATCTTCCACGCTGGTACCGCGAATAACGCTGCAGGTGAAGTTGTGACGAATGGTGGTCGCGTACTGTGTGCAACAGCACTAGGTAATAGCGTTTCAGAAGCACAAGATAAAGCTTACGCACTGGTTAAGCAGGTCAGCTGGAATGGTATGTTCCACCGCAACGACATCGGCTACCGTGCGATTGCACGTGAGCAAGAGAAATAAATAACAATTTCAGTTTGGCTAACTGACTAGAAGTAAAAAGGCGCTCAACGAGCGCCTTTTGTTTATCTGTTAAAGCCTAAGCTTATTCTTCAATTAAGCTTGGACGCTCAATACAATCATGACTGTCATCAGACAACATAAGCAGCTCATTAACGACCACTTTATTGCTGCGTGTTGAACCAATAAACGCCGCATAGCTATCGACCGATGATAAACGGTTCACGACAAAGCTTGGCAAGGTCTCATTGAACTCCACCTGCTCGTAACTCTTACCATTACATGCATCGAAGCTGGTTCCATCCCAGTAGCCTTGAATCAGTCTCGTACCATTGCTACTTTGCTGTTTGGCAACATCAGCAATGTTGAGCGCTTCTTGCTTTAGCCAAGCAATTTTATCCGCCTTAAGTGGCAACACTCGCCCATCTAGCCTATGTTGCTGATAGATCGCATCGCCGTCTTTGTTAAAGCGCACATGAATGCGATATGGCACTAGCTCGGTATCTTTAAGCTGTTCACCTTCACGAATCAGTTCTCGCAACTCACCCTCATCCCAGCGGTAGTCGGTTTTATACCAACCATAATCGCCAGCCGCGACATAATCGGCAGCCGTATAAGGGAAGGTCAGACGCTCCGTGTACCAATATAAACTGGTCGCATCGCCCATCGTCTGTCCACCAGTATAATTGGAGAACTGATCAAGATTTGGCGTCGGTACACTCGATGAGCAACCGATAAGCAAAGAAGCGATTAGTGAAGGAAGAAGTATTTTTTTCATAGTCATAAAACAAATATACGCCAAGATAGGAAAGACTACCTTGGCGTATTATATACAATCTAGAGTGTAAAACTCTGAAATCAGTATTTAATTATTTTACTGCGTCTTTCAGTGCTTTACCTGCTACGAATGCAGGAACGTTCGCTGCAGCGATTTGGATCTCGTCACCAGTTTTAGGGTTACGGCCAGTACGTGCTGCACGGTGGTTAACTTTGAATGTACCAAAACCAATTAGTTGAACCTGGTCACCCTCTTTTAGTGCGCCAGTCACACCTTCAAGAGTAGCTTCAAGAGCAGCTTTAGCTTGTGCTTTAGATAGATCTGCTTTCTCTGCGATAAAGTCGATTAATTGGGTCTTGTTCATTAGGTTTCCCTTCTCATATGTTATCGAATTCAACTCACTCTAAATCATAAATGCCCTATCTGGCAAAGGTTTGTAAGCGATCTTTCGCTTTCATGACGTACTTTTAACCGTATTCTGAGTATTAACTCACAATTTGTTACTCTGGAAGGATCAGTTAATACTTGTTTTTAACCTCATTTGGCCTTATTTATACATCAGCGAAAGTCCGTAAAGCCTGATAGTGCGGGGCTTAAAGCGAATACAAAATGTCCACTGTAATCATGCACAGGTTCGAAAAGTCAGACTTTTCATGCAAAGTTTATGGTGGAGATAAACCTACATAGGACACTTATGTTGTTGCTAACTATATACGTCTCTGTTGCGATTGGCGTATCGTTTATCTGCTCCGTCTTAGAAGCGGTTCTTCTGAGTATCTCACCAAGTTATATCGCTCAATTGCGTCAGCAAGCTCACCCTGCGGCTGACTCTTTGGCAAAGTTAAAAACTGATATCGACCGACCACTGGCTTCGATCCTGACCCTTAACACCATCGCGCACACAATTGGTGCGGCGACAGCAGGTGCACAGGCTGCGGTAGTATTCGGTAGCGAATGGCTTGGCGTATTCTCTGGCGTATTGACACTAGGTATTCTGGTACTGTCTGAAATCGTACCGAAAACCATCGGCGCGACGTACTGGCGTCAGCTTGCACCAATGGCAGCAACCACATTACGCTGGATGGTATGGGCACTAACACCATTTGTGTGGTTCTCAGAGCAAATCACTAAGCGCTTGGCTCGTGGCCATGAAGCGCCAAAAATGCGTGACGAACTGTCTGCAATGGCAATTTTGGCTAGAGAAAGTGGTGAGTTCGCAGAAGGTGAATCTAAGATCCTCAACAACCTGCTAGGTATTCAGGATGTGCCTGTTACACAGGTAATGACACCTCGCCCGGTAGTATTCCGCGTCGATGCAGAGATGACAATTAACGAGTTTCTGGATAAACATAAAGAGACGCCGTTTTCACGCCCACTGGTCTACAGCCAATCAACGGACAACATCATTGGTTTTGTCCACCGCTTAGAGCTATTTAAGCTTCAGCAAGCAGGTTGTGGCGAGAAGCAACTTGGTGCTGTGATGCGCCCAGTGCACGTGCTGTTCAATACGATCGCGCTACCAAAAGCATTTGAGCAGATGATGGCCAACCGCCTGCAACTAGCCATGGTGGTCGATGAGTACGGTACGATTCAGGGTATTTTGACTCTAGAGGATGTATTTGAACACCTAGTTGGTGAAGAGATTGTCGACGAAGCCGACCGCACTACCGACATGCAAGAGCTCGCTTTTGACCGCTGGGAAAAGTGGAAAGTAAAACACGGCGTTATCGAAAATCGCGATGATGACGATGAAGAGCAAGAAAAGCCTTCAAGCACTGATGACTCGAAAGAGAATAAATCATAGATACAATAAAGGGAGCCGAGGCTCCCTTTATTTCAATTTAGTTATATGCTCTAGCGAGCACACCACACCCTTCATAGCGGTATTCTTTCGCCCCACAACTTATAAATATTGATTCGCCTTTGGCAAGAGAGATATGCTCCTCGTTTGATTGGATTGTCACTTCTCCTTCTAAGCAGAATAATACCTCCGCACTTTTCAATATCTGTGACTCTAATGCCTGATCCACGTGAATAATATCGAACGAGAAGTCCTCGACAGGAACTGGGTACACTAACTTTCGGCCTTTAATATTAGGAAGCATTCTTAACTCTTGAGGCTTAATAGGTTGAAAGCTAGTGTTTTTAATAAGCTCATCTACATCAATATGCTTAGGCGTTAGGCCTGCTCGCAGTACGTTATCCGAATTCGCCATAATTTCCATAGCTGTCCCGCTAACATAAGCATGAGGGGTTTCTGCATAGAGAAACATAGCCTCACCAGGCTGAAGCTCAATTGTATTAAGCATTAATGGCGCAAAAAGGCCAATATCATTGGGATAAAAACTATTAAACTGTTCAATATAGTCAATAACCTCAAGCGCTAAAGGGCTAAGGTGTTCTTGTTTCGTAGCCAGTAATAGCTGTTTCAATGCGAGTTCTTTTGTTGCACCTGAAAGAGTAATAACACTACTAAAAAACTCTTTAAGCTGCGCCTCAATTGGATTCGCCGCTAATCGTTGAACGTATTTAGTTAGGCAATTAACAGGCAGTTCATTAAATAATGAAACTATGGTGCTAATTGGCCTAAAACCATTCATCGCCTTATACGGACTTACAGCGTACACTAACTCTGGCTTGTGATTGGAATCTTTGTAGTTTCTTTTGGGGTCATTTAGTGAAAGTCCTAAGTTGTTTTCACGTACGAAACCTAACTCAGACATTTCCTTCTTCGGGTGAACTTGAATTGACAAGGGGGCTTCTGCAGCTAAAACCTTAAATAGAAAAGGAAGTTCTCCAAACGTCCTGAAAGTCTGCTCTCCAAGTACTTCTTCAGGGTTACAAGCGATAATATCAGAAAGAAGCTCCCCACTATGGTAAACTTTTGAGCAACCATTTGGGTGAGCTCCCATCCAGAGTTCAGCTTGGTGGTACAACTGCGGGTTGGGGACTCCAAAAAGGTCCCTTAGAGATGTCTTACTTCCCCAAGAGTAGTTCTGAACTTCATTACTAAGCTTAAACAAATGCATACTTAACCAAACGGACTAAAGCGACTCAAGTCTCTTAAAAAACGAGCACTATACCAAAGAGAGCACATCATTGACCACAATCCAGATCAAACTAGGCACTCCAGCCTCAATCATTTGCTACTATTTCCCTCGTTCAATTTCACCCACTTACAAATAAACGATACAATACTAATTATATCGAGGGGAGTTCCCTCCCAAAAATAGTCAAGTTCAATAACTAGGAAACACCAAATGGAAAAGCTAACCTGCTTTAAAGCTTATGATATCCGCGGTCAGTTAGGCGAAGAACTGAATGAAGATATCGCTTACCGAATCGGCCGAGCATTTGGTCAGTATCTTCAACCCAGAACTATTGTTGTTGGTGGTGACGCACGTGAAACATCTGAGCCTTTAAAGTTAGCGGTAGCAAAAGGCCTAATGGAAGCGGGAGTTGATGTCATTGATATTGGTATGACTGGCACCGAAGAAATATACTTTGCTACCAGTGACTTATCTGTTGACGGAGGAATTGAAGTTACAGCTAGCCATAACCCGATTAACTACAACGGAATGAAGCTCGTTCGTGAAGAGTCAAAACCTATTAGTGGCGATACTGGGTTAAGAGAGATTCAACAACTCGCAGAGCAAAATGAGTTCAAAGACGTAGAGATAAAAGGTACATTTCAGACTCTAAATAATCTAGAGAGCTACACACGACACCTACTAACATACATTAACAGAGATAACTTTCGCCCTCTAAGGTTAGTAGTGAATTCGGGTAACGGTGCTGCAGGGCATGTTATTGACACATTGGAAAAACACTTTTTAGCCTTGGATATTCCGATAGAATTCATCAAAGTTCACCACGAACCAGATGCTACATTCCCAAATGGCATTCCAAACCCTTTATTACCCGAAAATAGAAAAGACACATCAGATGCAGTAATAAAATATAACGCAGATATGGGTATTGCATGGGATGGCGACTTCGACCGCTGCTTCCTTTTCGACGAAAATGGAGACTTCATTGAAGGCTATTACATTGTTGGGCTGTTAGCCGAAGCATTTCTGCAACAGAATCCAGGTGCTAATATAATTCACGACCCCCGATTAACTTGGAATACAGTCGATATCGTTTCGTCAAATAAGGGTACGCCAATTCAATCTAAGACTGGACATGCATTTATCAAGGAACGTATGCGACTTGAAGATGCAATTTATGGTGGCGAAATGAGTGCTCACCACTACTTCAGAGATTTTTCGTACTGCGATAGCGGCATGATTCCATGGTTACTAGTATCAGAGCTATTGTGTGTTAAATCGAAGCCTTTATCTCAGTTAGTTCAGGAAAGGATCGCTGCATATCCATCTTCTGGAGAGATAAACTCTAAACTAAAAGATGCTCAGTCTGCTATTGATAGAGTTATGCAACATTTTGAACAAGATGCGCTGCACATTGACTATACCGATGGAATTAGCCTTGAGTTTGATAATTGGCGTTTTAACTTACGCACTTCAAATACTGAGCCTGTAGTTAGATTAAACGTTGAATCAAAAGGTAATCAGCAATTAATGCAAGAAAAAACAAAGCAAATTCTAACAATCTTAAACCAAGAATAAGCAGTCATAACAAAGGCTTTGATTAAATCAAAGCCTTAAAACTTTACAGGCTAATACCGAGATTACTTACGCCTTCGTCACGCAGCTCTGCTCGTAAATCTTTAATCAGGTCGATATCACGCTCTTCTGCTTCACGTAACGGACGGAAGATCGCCCATTGCACGTCCCATTCACCACAAACCGCTTCATTCTGTTTCTGGTTTTCGTTAGTGATCTCTTCACCCGTTTGCGCTTCTTCAAGTTGCGCAACCGTCATTACCGACTGCTGACTTACCTTGTGCATGTTCTCAAACAAGTAGTCTCGGTCTAGCAAGCCGTGAAGTAGGTGCGACAGCGAGACACACGCATCAATCGCTGGGTAAACACCGTAGAAGTCAAAGTCTTCAGAACTTGGAATGATCTCTTCAAGCTTTTCTAGTTGGCGTTCAAAGTTCACTTTGGCCGTTTTAACAGTAAGCTGCTCCCAGATACTATCCAACACATCGCGGTAAACACGCGCCTGCGCAAACTCTGTGCTATCACAAAACATCGCATAGTTTGGGTACATACGTTCACACAGGCTCGCCATAAAGGTAATCTGTTTCCATGGTTCTAACTTCTCAAGACGAAGCTGAAGAGGATTCTGTAGCATAGAGACTCTTAGGGTCTGTTGACCTAGTTGCTGAATTAGACAGCGAAAGTGTACTTGATAACCAGCAGGGAAAAAAGCAAGGCGATGAACAATTTCACTCATAAGTTGTATCTACTCACTGAAGATAATCCATATTACCTCGCACTATTAGATCAATTGACACTACCCGATATAGAAATCACCTCTGATAAGGAACAAGCGACGATTCTTTTAGCTTCCCCACCCTTGGTGGCAAAGTGCTTTGACGAGTTTCCCAATGTCGAGTGGTTGCAATCTATCTATGCCGGCGTCGACGCGCTTGTTCCACATCTAGAGAACTTTTCTGGTGAACTGACCAATGTAAAAGGCATCTTCGGCCAACAAATATCTGAGTACGTATTGGGCTACACTATTGAGCACTATCGCCACTTTACGCACTACCACCAGCAACAAACACAAAAAGCTTGGTCACCAAAGCCTTATCAATCACTTACAGGTAAAGAGATGGTGATTCTAGGCACAGGGTCGATAGGAGCTTATCTGGCCAATGCGGCTAAAGCGTTTGCCATCGTGCCGATTGGTATTAATCGTAGTGGTATCCCAAGCAAAGGCTCACCATTTGAGTCAACTTACCATATTCAAGAGTTAGCTACCGCCTTGGAACAAGCGGATATTGTCGTCAACACTTTACCCAACACGCCTGAAACTCAACATATTCTAAATAGCGACAGCTTATCGCACTGTAAAGGTGCGCTACTGTTCAACGTTGGTCGCGGCAGCGCGATTGAGCAGCAAGGACTACTAGAGTCACTGGAGTCCAATTCTATTAGTCACGCTTTCCTTGATGTGTTTGAGCAAGAGCCATTAGATAATTCACATCCTTATTGGCAACACCCAAATATCACCATCACACCGCATATCGCGGCACTTAGCTTTCCTGAGCAAGTGGTGGAGATCTTTGCGGAAAACTGCCAACGCTGGCGAGATGGGTTTGGTTTAATTAACACTGTGGATTTGGATAAAGGCTACTAGTGCCGAGAAAGATATATGTTGGATGATTTACTGCAGCAAGTAAGAGCTTGTCGTTTGTGTGAAGAGAACTTACCCCTTGGCGCAAACCCCGTCATACAAGCTTCTGAATCAGCGAAGTTATTGATTATCGGTCAAGCTCCGGGAACTCGTGTCCATGAAACCTCAATACCTTGGAACGACCCTAGCGGTAACAGGCTAAGAGAATGGCTAGAGCTCGATAAAGAAACCTTTTACGATGCCAGTCAGGTAGCCATTATGCCAATGGGCTTGTGCTATCCGGGCAAAGGGAAGAGTGGTGACTTACCGCCAAGAAAAGAGTGTGCGCCTAAGTGGCATCAAGCGGTGCTAGAACAGCTACCCAATGTCGGCATGACATTACTGATTGGCCAGTACGCGCAAAACTGCTATCTAAGCGATAAGCCCAAGACTTTGACAGAAACCGTACAGCAATGGCAGCGCTGGGCACCAAATTATTTACCACTGCCCCATCCTTCACCTAGAAACACCCTATGGCTAAAAAAGAATCCATGGTTTGAAACGGAGGTGGTGCCGTTTATTCAAGACTACGTACATCAACACTTAAGTACCTAACTAGCAGATACAAAAAACGGAGACCGCTGTCTCCGTTTATTTCTCATTTAGTCTGAGCCAAATAAATCGCGGGTATAAACTTTATCTGCCACATCCGCAAGCTCTTCTGCCATACGATTTGAGACAATCACATCTGATTTATCTTTAAAGGCATCTAAATCGCGCATAACTTCAGAGTGGAAGAACTCATCTTCTTCAAGCACCGGCTCATACACCACAACCGTAATACCTTTTGCTTTCAGGCGCTTCATAATACCTTGAATTGATGAAGCGCGGAAATTGTCAGAACCGGCTTTCATGATTAGGCGGTAGATACCTACCACTAGAGGAGAACGCTTCAAAATAGATTCAGCAACAAAATCCTTGCGGGTGCGATTAGCGTCAACAATAGCGCCAACAATATTATTAGGAACATCCTGATAGTTAGCCAAAAGTTGCTTAGTATCTTTTGGCAAGCAATACCCCCCATAACCAAATGAAGGGTTATTATAATGATTCCCGATACGTGGATCTAAGCCGACACCCTCAATAATTTGACGACTGTCTAAACTATGAGCTTCAGCATACGAATCTAGTTCATTAAAGTACGCCACACGCATTGCAAGGTAGGTATTTGAAAAAAGCTTAACTGCTTCAGCCTCAGTCGAGTTTGTCAGTAGGACTTCAATATCTTGCTTCTCTGCACCTTCGAGCAATAAGTTAGCAAACTCTTTAGCACGTTCACTTTGTTCACCAACAATAATACGTGATGGATGAAGGTTGTCATATAAAGCTTTACCTTCGCGAAGGAACTCTGGTGAGAAGATGAGGTTCTCGCACTCCAATTCCTGTTTAATACGCTCGGTATAGCCAACGGGAACAGTGGATTTAATCACCATAACTGCATCAGGGTTAATAGCCATAACATCTTTAATGACAGACTCTACAGAGGAAGTATCAAAGTAGTTCGTCACCGGGTCATAGTCAGTTGGGGTAGCAATCACGACAAAACGTGCACCTTCATAAGCGACTTTTTTATCTATCGTCGCAACAAAATTCATCGATTTATTTGCCAAATAGTCTTCAATTTCAGCATCAGCAATAGGTGAGATTTTTTGATTTAGGAGATCGACCTTATTTTTAATAACATCTAGCGCAACCACTTGATGATGTTGAGCCAACAACATGGCATTGGATAAACCAACATAACCTGTACCAGCAACCGCAACTTTCACAACATACTCCATTACTCTAGAACAACGATACCAATGAACTTTGCCAAAGATATTCGACAACACTTAATAGTACCATTGCAGACATATTATCGTCATGGACAATATCTGCTCATGGTTAAACAAAAACGGAGACCGAAGTCTCCGTTTTAATATCAGATAAAGATAGCTAGGGGTATGATTACATCATACCGCCCATGCCACCCATACCGCCCATGCCCCCCATATCAGGCATTGCAGGAGCGTCTTTAACTGGTAGGTCAGTAACCATCGCTTCAGTTGTGATCATAAGACCCGCTACTGATGCAGCAAATTGAAGTGCAGAGCGAGTTACTTTAGTTGGATCTAGGATACCCATCTCGATCATGTCACCATATTCGCCAGTTGCCGCGTTGTAACCGTAGTTACCTTCACCAGCGCGAACATTGTTGGCAACAACAGACTCTTCATCACCTGCGTTCTTAGTGATTTGACGGATTGGCGCTTCCATTGCACGTAGTGCTACACGGATACCAACGTTTTGCTCTTCGTTGTCACCTTCAAGGTTAGCAACTTTAGATGCTGCGCGAATAAGTGCTACACCACCACCAGCAACCACACCTTCTTCAACCGCTGCGCGAGTTGCGTGTAGTGCATCTTCTACGCGGTCTTTCTTCTCTTTCATTTCCACTTCAGTTGCTGCGCCAACTTTGATAACCGCAACACCGCCAGCTAGTTTAGCTACGCGCTCTTGTAGTTTCTCTTTATCGTAATCTGAAGTTGCATCTTCGATTTGCTGACGGATTTGAGCAACACGGCCTTGGATCATCGCTTCTTCACCCGCACCATCGATGATAGTTGAGTTTTCTTTCGTGATAGTCACGCGCTTCGCTTGACCTAGGTCTTCTAGAACCACTTTCTCTAGCTCTAGACCGATCTCTTCAGAAATCACCGTACCGCCAGTTAGGATAGCGATGTCTTGTAGCATTGCTTTACGACGGTCACCAAAACCAGGCGCTTTAACAGCCGCTACTTTCACGATACCACGCATGTTGTTCACAACTAGAGTCGCCAGCGCTTCGCCTTCTACATCTTCAGCAATGATTAGAAGTGGACGAGATGCCTTAGCAACCGCTTCTAGAGTCGGAAGAAGTTCACGGATGTTCGATACTTTCTTATCGATTAGTAGAATGAATGGGCTTTCTAGATCAACAGAGCCAGCTTCTTGGTTGTTGATGAAGTAAGGAGATAGGTAACCGCGGTCGAACTGCATACCTTCCACTACGTCTAGCTCGTCTTGTAGAGCCTGACCTTCTTCAACAGTGATAACGCCATCACGACCTACTTTTTCCATCGCTTCAGCAATAATGTTACCTACTGTCGCGTCAGAGTTCGCAGAGATAGTACCAACCTGTGCAATTGCTTTTGTGTCAGCACATGGTACAGATAGCGCTTTTAGCTCTTCAACAGCAGCAACTACCGCTTTGTCGATGCCGCGCTTAAGATCCATCGGGTTCATGCCCGCAGCGACTGCTTTAAGGCCTTCGTTAACGATAGCTTGAGCAAGTACTGTTGCTGTAGTTGTACCGTCACCCGCAGCGTCATTTGCTTGAGACGCTACTTCTTTAACCATTTGCGCGCCCATGTTTTGGAACTTGTCTTCAAGCTCGATTTCACGCGCTACAGATACACCATCTTTAGTAATCGTTGGTGCACCGAAAGATTTGTCTAGAACTACGTTTCGGCCTTTAGGACCTAATGTTACTTTTACTGCGTCAGCCAGAACGTTTACACCTTCAAGCATTTTAACGCGTGCGTCGTTACCAAATTTAACGTCTTTAGCAGCCATCTTTTATTTCCTTTAAATTCTTTGTTTTGACTAGTATTTGAATCTGAGCAAAAAACTACTCAATGATTGCTATTACTCAACGATCGCCATGATGTCGTTTTCAGGCATAACTAGCACTTCTTTACCGTCGATTTTTTCAGTCTTAGTACCGTAACCTTCAGCGAAGATAACCGTGTCGCCAACTTTAACGTCCAACGGTAGAACTGTACCGTTTTCTAGAATGCGGCCTTTACCTACAGCTAGAACTACGCCGCGAGTCGATTTCTCTGCAGCAGAACCAGTTAGAACGATGCCACCAGCTGACTTAGATTCAACTTCTTGGCGCTCAACGATAACTCGGTCGTGTAATGGACGAATATTCATCGGGTGTCTCTCCTGAAAATTTCCATGTTTGATTTGATAAACGGCTTTCAAAGCCTTGTGGTAACTATATGAGGGACGGATTAAGTAAACCCAAGGGCCAAGGGCAGATTTTTTGTGATCAGGCTCAGAGATACAGGAAAAACTCACGCCCATGAATGCATGGCTTAAAACCTCACCATACGAGACTCAATAAAAAGGCAAAACACCTCGCAAGCTTTTAAACAAGCGAGGTATTTCTAATTAGAAAATTCGTCTAGTGGCCTTGACGACGAAGTGAAAAGCGTACCAGAACAATCGCTACACCTAACAATCCGCCCAATAGAGTACCTAACACCGCAATCAGGGCACGCTTCGGTTTATCTCGGGTAAGTGGCTGTTCGACATTTTCCAAAAAGCGGAAAGTTTGGAACTGAATTGAACGATCAATTTCAAGGTCCTTCAACATTTTCAATTTTGCGTTAATTTGCTGAAGACGGGGTTCAACAACGCTTAAATTCGTAACGGACTCCAAAGCTTTAACTTTTGCAGCAAGACCCTTTGTACCTAAGTCAATACCAAAGATTTCATTATTACTATTGGTTTGTATTGGCTGATTGACACCTGCTGCCTTAGCAATATCCAACGCATATTTAGCACGCTCAGCTTCTACAAGTATTTTGTTTTTTGCTTGTGTTTCTATAATGCGTTTTTGTTGTACCAATTCATTCCGCTTACTTTGAACGACTGCCTGTAAATTGTTCAATGCATCCTGATGGGCTTTTGCTTTGATGACATTGATATAGTTTGTTAGTAACAGGAAGCTACTTTCTTTAGTTGTAGACTGGAAGCTAATTTCGTAAGGCGATAACTTAGACTTTTTATTTACTACGCTAGCTGAAATTTTTTGAAACCATGCCGAATACAATCTTCTTGCTGACTCTCGATATGCATCAGTATCAGTATCAACGTCAGTATTAAGTTGATCTTTAAACTCTTGAAACTCATGACTAGAATCTAAAAACTGACGTTTATTATCACTTGAATTAAAAGCATCAACAAAACGTTGAAATAGCACCTCTGTATCAACTAAATCATCAAGCTCTTCGCTAACCAACACCGTACCATCTTCTTGGTAAATATCAAAAACAGGTTGATACTGCTTTACCTGCTGTTGGTAAGCTGACATATCTTGAAGCTGTGGCTGCTTTACTTTTGCTTTTGAAGACCACCATTCCTGAGAGTTTAACGCAAGTAGAACCGCCCCTATTGCAAACAGTACCGTCGTTACAGTTATTACTAGTTTACCATCCCATAGTGCTTTAAAAAGGTCTCTAAGATCAATTTCATCACTATGTTGATAAGAAAGGGGAGCTTGAGGTGAATAATGCTGGTTAGCAATAGGTACTTGGTTTTGCCCGCTCACAGGTAATCCTTTAAATTAGTCAGAGCACCTAAAACGGCGCCAAATGCATACTCCCTAAAGTTTACCATAGCGAAAATCATGAGCACAGTCTGAGTGAGAACATTTATGATTCATTATCTCCACTCATCCAATGCGATAATATCCGCTAACGGCTGTTTGTCTGATTCAGCAACATCGCCATCTAGCACATCTTGGAATTTGGTCATTTGAGAAACTAGCTCGCGCATTAAGACCATATTGGCGTGGTTAGGGTTTTTGCAGGTGCTGACGACACGATCGATATGGCTTTGCTGCGCCCACAATCTCTCTTGCATCTCTTCAGAAGCAGAGAGAATCATCTCTTCACACATATCTTGCTTGAGTTGAGAGAAGGCATCCGGGTTATTTTGTGCAAGCTCCATCAACTCATCAAAAGAAGGTAATGTTTGATTGATTAATGGTGTTCTCATAATGCCTCCTAATACACTGATTGAAGTATCAGCAACTCATTTAAGGATAGGTGATCATGAAAGCAATGGAAGATGGGATTATTCTGAATCTCAAAAGTAAGAACGCCTATGGCGGTGTTGGTTAATCAGTCCTCAAGCAAAATCCGGTACGCACAGCGCCTTTCGCCTTGAACAATATGCTCTGTTCGTTCTATCAGGCACTCAGCACCAAGTAGCTTCTTAAAAACATTCAGCTCAGACTGACAAAGAGACGGGCAACGCGTTGCAGCTTTACAGATAGGACAGTGGCTTTCAATCATAGTGTATCCAGACTCTGTCTTCTCCAACTCAGCCATATAGCCTTCTTGCTGGCGCAACTCAACTAGCCTCAGTAAACGATCTTCCAGTTCAGAATATTCGCTTAGCTGACTGAGGTAATTATGAAAGGTTTGCTTTTCCCTTTCATCGGCGACCTTTTGTAGCCCTTCTTTACCAAATAAGCTCTCAACCGCATCTATGACTTGAATCGTCAGCTCACCGTGACGATCAGCAAATTCTTTATGCCCTTCAGCAGTAAGCGACCAATGTCTGGTTGGCCGGCCAACTTTTACTTTATGGTCTTCAAAGGTAAGCACGCCTTGAGACTCAAGAGCTTGTAGGTGCTGGCGAGCCCCCATTGTCGTCATAGATAACTCTTGTGCCAACTGTTTTACCGTAACCGCACCATTGGTTTTGATTAACTGTAAAATTTTATCCGTGCTTTTCATATTTACTTCCTCAATCACTAGGTAATTATGGGGGAAGCCATTTATAAAGCAAACGCTTTACATGCCTAAGGATGACTCTGACACAAGGTACTTCATTGGTACCAGCGTTTTAGTACGAGTATAGCGATCGTATAAACCTTTCAACGAGTTAGGCAACTCCTGACAATCAATCGTCTTAAAGCCATGCTGTGCATAAAAGCCTTCAAGGTGCTGATAGGCAAAGCAGTAATCGCCCTCAGATAGCACATGCTGCAAACAATAACACATCAGTTCATGTCCGAGCCCTCGCCCCCTAAAATCAGGAACAACAAGCATCCCCGTCAGCAATCGATATCGTTCAATAGTTCGAAAGCGGACAACTGCTGCCATTTGATTTTCCATGTAGCCGACCAAAGTTAGCTCATCCTTTTTTGCTTTACCGGATGGATAAAACGACTTGTATAGCCTCGCGACTAAAGGCAACTTCATCGGGTCCAGTTGCTCAATCTGCATTGCACTCATTATCACCAATCTCGATTTGAGGTAGAATGAGCGCAGTTTAGATTACTCGATAAAACCAATGCAAATTACAGCTAACGCCGACCTACGTCCTTATCATACTTTTTCTATTTCTCAGCAGTGCGCCTTTCTTGTTGAGGTCAACTCTATAGATGAGCTAAAACAGGTCTACCTGAATGCTGAATGGAAAGATTTATCTAAGCTGGTACTGGGTAAAGGCAGCAACATGCTTTTTACTGAAAAATACCAAGGTATGGTGATCATCAATTCATTGCTTGGCAAAGAAGTCACTGAGTCTGACACTCACTGGCATTTACATATATCTGGAGGTGAAGATTGGCCTTCTCTTGTCCAGTGGACGGTTGAAAGTGGTTATCCTGGTTTAGAAAACTTAGCTCTTATCCCGGGTTGTGCCGGCAGTGCACCTATCCAGAACATTGGTGCTTACGGTGTTGAGCTAAAAGATATCTGTGAGTATGTCGATATTCTCTGCCTTGAGACCTTCACGGTTAAGCGACTGAGCGTAGGGGAGTGTCAATTTGGTTACCGCGACTCGATTTTTAAACACAAGTTATATCAAAAGGCTGTGATCATTGCGGTTGGTATGAAGCTCGCTAAAAATTGGCAACCAAATATCGAGTATGGACCACTCAAGTCATTGGAATCAAGCGAACTTACCGCCCAACAGATATTTGATCGCGTATGCAAAATTCGTATGGAGAAACTCCCTGATCCTACTGTAACGGGCAATGCTGGTAGTTTTTTCAAAAACCCGGTTATTTCAAAAGCCCACTTTGAGCAGTTAAAAAATCAATTTCCCGATATTGTTGCCTACCCTGCAGATAACGGTATGAAAGTCGCCGCTGGCTGGTTGATCGATCAGTGTCAGCTAAAAGGCACGTCAGTTGGTGGCGCTCAAGTCCACCCAATGCAAGCGCTAGTGCTGATCAACCGGAACCACGCAACAGCGGAAGACATCATTCAACTTGCCGCTAAGGTTCGAGATGCTGTCTTTGAGCGCTATCAAATCAAACTTGAACATGAAGTTCGCTTTATGGGCGCCAAACAAGAAACCTACTTACAAAACATCTTGGAGAAGCAGTCATGAAGGACCACTCGGCAAAATTATCGATATTAAAAACGCTTTCCCAAGGTGGCTTTCACTCAGGTGAAGAACTAGGTGAGCAGCTTGGTGTTTCTCGCGCAGCCGTGAGTAAGCATATTAAAGGTATTCAAGAGTGGGGCGTCGATATCTTTCGCGTACAGGGCAAAGGCTACCAACTTGCGAAACCGATGCAGTTGCTTGACCAAGAAGTATTAAACCAAGCCCTAACGACGCCCGTTGAGCTTATTCCTATTATTGATTCGACCAACCAATACTTACTTGAGCGAGCGGACAGCTTAGAGTCAGGATCAGTATGTTTAGCTGAATATCAGGCTAAAGGACGCGGACGTCGTGGCCGAGAGTGGGTTTCTCCCTTTGGCTCCAATCTATACCTATCGATGTTTTGGCGCTTAGATGCGGGCATGGCAGCTGCGATGGGACTAAGCTTAGTCGTTGGCGTTGCCATCGTTGAAGCACTAGAAGAGATTGGTTTAGAGGGCGTAAAGCTTAAGTGGCCTAATGATCTTTATTATCAAGATAAAAAGCTCGCTGGCATCTTAGTTGAGATGTCTGGTCAAGCGGGAGCTGCTGCAAACCTTGTTATCGGCATGGGTATGAATCTAATGATGTCTGATAAAACTGAAGGCATTACTCAACCGTGGTCAAGCCTGTCTGAAGTGGCTGAGAGTCAAAATATCGACCGCAACCAACTGGCTATCACTATGATAAAAACCTTGAATAAGTCGCTCGCTGATTATGAACTTCAAGGAATGTCAGGTTTTGTTGAAAGATGGAATCGACTCGATAACTTCTTAGGACGCCCTATCAAACTTATCATGGGGCCAAGAGAGATTTCGGGAATTTCAAAAGGCATCAATGAACAGGGCGCGGTACTTTTAGAGACCGAACAAGGAATCGAAAGCTATATTGGCGGCGAGATTAGTCTACGACCTTCAAGTAGCGAGTCTTAGGTCACTCGCAACTTTTTCGTTCTTTTGCTAATATCCCTGTCCACTTTAAGTAAAGGTTACCCACCCAACATGATGACTCATAGGAATTTATTCGAACAACTTCCTACTTTGGCGCAAGATCCCGCTCAATTTGAGACGTTATACGCAGCCAAAGACTTTCGAACTCGCTTAATCGAAGCGATTCGTCAGGCAAGTAAACGAATCTACCTTGTGGCTCTTTACTTAGAAGATGATGAGGCTGGTCGAGAAATTTTGACCGAGCTTTATCAAGCCAAGCAGCGCAATCCAGGCTTAGATATTAATGTCTGTGTAGACTGGCACCGTGCCCAACGTGGTTTAATTGGTGCTGAGCCTGGCGAAACCAATGCAGCAATGTATAAGTCATTTGCCGAAAACCATGAACATAAGATCCCAGTTTACGGAATCCCTGTTCGTGGCCGCGAAGTATTTGGCGTACTACACCTCAAAGGCTTTATTGTTGATGATCAGGTCATCTACAGTGGCGCAAGCTTAAACAATATCTACCTCAACTATAAAGATCGTTACCGCTTTGATCGCTACCATATGCTAAGCAACAAAGCACTGGCAGACAGTATGGTCGAGTTCATTCAATCAGAGATGATTGAACACCCTGCGGTAAATGACTTAGCTTGCCCGAGTAAGCCTGAAACCAAAGAGATCAAAGCGCAAATTCGCCAGCTACGAGCATCGTTAGCAAAATCAAGCTACCAATTTGAGTCTCAAGAAGTTTCTGCTGAACAAGTCGCTGTGACTCCTATCGTAGGTGTCGGTAAAAAACGTAACAAGCTAAACCAAGGTATTAACCAACTTCTTGCTCAAGCAAAAGATGAAATATTCATCTGTACACCTTACTTTAACTTCCCACGCAGCGTAGCAAAAGAAGTAAAGAAGGCGATCAAACGTGGCGTAAAAGTCACGATTGTTGTTGGTGATAAAACAGCTAACGACTTTTACATCTCACCAGAAGAAGATTTCCGCACCATTGGTGGCTTACCTTACTTGTATGAACGTAACTTGCGCCAATTTGCCAAAGCTAATGAGGCGAATATTGCAAGCCGCAAGCTATCTATCCACCTTTGGAAGCATGAAGAAAACAGCTTCCACTTAAAAGGTATTTGGGTCGATAAACGTTATATGCTGATTACGGGTAATAACCTTAACCCACGTGCTTGGAAGTTAGACTTGGAAAACGCTATCTTCATTCAAGATAACTATCATCATCTCACGCCTCAGTTTGAAACAGAGGTGGAAAACATTCTTCAACACACTGATTTAATTTGTACTTACCGACAGTTAGAGAAGTTTGAAGATTACCCAGATGCAGTACAGAAGCTGATGCGTAAGATAACTCGGGTGAAAGCGGATCGAGTTTTGAAGCAGATACTATAGATAAAAGAAAAGCTCCAATCGGAGCTTTTCTTTTATCTAGTGGAAGGTCTCTCGCGTTGATTCTTCTTCATTTAACTTTTGCCAAACCAAATCACCAATACCATCTGTTGGATTAAAATCTGTCGGTGCTTCAAGCAATAGTTCTCTAATCTTATCATGCTCAAAGTTGTGACAAGCCTTATCTAAGTTGTCAATAACTTCTATATATTCATCCAAAGGAAGAAAACGCTCATTCGCTGTCATAATTCTTGGGTGAGCGGTTTCACCAACATTATCCCCAATTAGCAACTCTTCAAACAACTTTTCTCCTGGACGTAGACCAGAGAATTCTATCGAGATATCACCGTAGGGATTACTTTCATCTTTCACTTCTAGCCCTGATAACTGGACAAGGTTCTCAGCGAGGTCCGTGATTTTTACTGGCTCACCCATATCAAGAACAAATACGTCCCCGCCTTTACCCATTGCACCTGCTTGAATTACTAACTGCGCAGCTTCTGGGATTGTCATAAAGTAACGGATAATATCTGGGTGAGTAACGGTAATAGGACCCCCATTGACGATTTGCTTCTTAAACAATGGAATAACTGAGCCAGAAGACCCTAAAACATTCCCAAATCGAACCATACAAAAACGAGTACCATGCTCTTTCGCGTTTTCTTGCTCAGCTAAAGCTTGCAGGCCTAGTTCAGCCATGCGCTTAGTGGTACCCATAACATTCGTAGGGCGTACAGCTTTATCGGTAGATATAAGCACAAAAGATTCAACTTTAGCTTCAATTGCTGCTTTTGCTGTGTAGTATGTACCAAAAACGTTATTTCGTACGCCCTCAACCACATTATACTCAACCAGTGGAACATGCTTATATGCAGCAGCATGATATACAGTTTGAACACAAAAGCTTTGCATTGCGGTGGCAAGACGATTAATCCTTTGCACTGACCCCAATAATGGAATTATTTCAACACTCAGGTCTTCACTTAAGACTAAGCTAGAGAGCTCTCTGTCTATCTGATATAGGCCAAACTCAGATAACTCAAACAAAATAAGAGATTGAGGCTTTTGGCGAATAATTTGACGACAAAGCTCCGAGCCAATAGACCCTCCGGCTCCTGTAACCATCACTACCTTACCCTTTATATCCGCTTCCAATAACGCTTGCTGAGGGGCGACAGAGTCTCGACCTAACAAATCCTCAATTTCCACATCCTTAAGTTCATCAATTTTAGCTTTACCTTCCACGATATCTTTCATATCAGGAACGGTTAGGACTTCTGCTGAGAGATGTACCAGAGAGTCAAGAATCTCTTTTCGACGAGCTCTTGAGGCACTCGGCACAGCGAGTAATATTTGACTAACAGAGTACTTACCTATCAGTGATTCAGCTCTATCAATACCTTTTACTTTCAACCCCATAATGATGGTATTGTAAAGCGTTTTATCCTCATCTATAAAACCGACTACTTTATGAGTCTCCGAAGAGCGCAACGCGAGAGCTAACTGCCTACCGGCAGAGCCAGCACCAAAAATAAGAACACTTTTTTTACCTTTACCATTGCTCTGAAAAACAAGCACTCTGACAACCAAGCGCGAGCCACCACATAACAAACATAAAAAAGAGCCATATATAATAGGTACCGAACGGGGCACTGGTGCATCAAAGTAGAATGCTAAAATTGAAATGGAAGCTGCGGAGATGATAGTTCCAATACTCACTACTGCTAGTGCATGAAACGTCAGGTATCGGAGAATTGCTCTGTATAACCCTAATTTCATAAACGCTAATACAGTAACAACCAACGTCCCAATTACAACATACCAAGTAAGATAGCTTTCAAAAGGAGTAACGTTCCCCACCCTACTCCAGTAGGCAGCGTAAAAAGACGCTATAACAAATAATGCGTCTATAGTTATACTAATTATACGTTTATAAACTCTTGGTAAATCCCAAATACGATTCAGACTAGCCATACCACACTCTTAATTAATATATAATCAGAAGAAACTATTACTTAACTGCATCACCACTACCACTTCCAGTCGCTGTTTTCAATATATAACTGAAGTAGTTTGCAATACTTAAGCTATCGATCATCTGCTTATCAACTTGTGCAAGAAGTTTAGGTGTTGACATGTCGATATTTTGGATTTGCGCTAAGCCAGTTATTCCTGGTAAAACATCGTACACCCCTAAAGCATCACGTTCTTCAATTAACTCTTTTTGGTTAAACAAATTAGGACGCGGGCCGACCAAACTCATTTCCCCTTTTAAAACATTAACCAATTGAGGCAGTTCATCAATTTTTGTTTTACGTAAAAAACCACCTAGCTTAGTAATTGATGTGTTACTAGCTAAGTGACTAGCGACAGATTTAGTTTCGACTGACATAGTTCGAAACTTAATCAGCTTGAATTGCCTCTTATTTCGGCCGACTCGCTCTTGAATAAAAATGGGTGAGCCTGTATCAAACCAACCAGCAATAGTTACAAGAACTAAAAGAGGCCACAAAAAAAGCAAACCTAAAAATGCAGCTAAAAAATCGATAATTCGTATCATTTATTGATTACTTATTCGTGATTGTAAAAATGCCTGAGCGGTCTCTTTGAAACCATCTTCTAGGCTCTGTGGGGGTTGCCAATTGAGCGTTTCTTTTGTATGAGTAATGTCTACCTGCAATGATCCCAATAATCTATCTACAACATCTTGCTTACCCAATACCTTACCAAAAAATCTAAAGCACCACCTTGGAATTGGCAGTTGCAATTCAGTGTTACCTAACGACTTAGCCATTTGATGCACTATTTGAGAAGTTGAAACATCATCGTCGTCAGAAACCAAAAACACTTGGTTAGCTGCTTTGGGGTGATCAATACAAGTGACAACAAGATCGACTAAGTTATTCACCGAGACTAGGCTCCGTTTATTATCGGTAATACTTCCAAAAGGTAAAGGAATGCCTTTCGATACCAAGCTCATTAATGAAGCAAAGTTAGCTTTAACACCTGGGCCGTAAATCAGCGTAGGGCGAATAACAACAACCTCCAACCCCGTTTTTTCAGCCAGTATCATTAACTGTTCTTCTGCTTCAGATTTAGATATACCATAAGAGTCACTAGGTGACCGTTCATCGGAATATTTAAATGGTTTATTTGGCTCGGTAGTTTCCCCATTCACTTTTATCGAACTGATAAAGATAAAACGCTTAACACCGGCTTCAACAGATTGTTTTGCAAGGTTTAGTGTCCCTACAGTATTAACTTCACGATAAGCGTTAAGCGATTCACTAGACTCTTTACCCATGATATGAACACGGGCGGCACAATGAATCACTGTGTCACAGTCTTTAAGCCCAGAAGTAAAGTCAGATAAACTATCTATTTCCGATTGCAAGAAGCGATGTCCTGACGAAATTTTCGGCGCTCCTCGAGTAAGAAGTGACAATTTCCTCCCATTCAATCGGTTAGTTAATTGCCTTCCTAAAAAGCCGTTAGACCCTGTAATAAATATCATTTAAAAATAAACCCTAACATTTTTTCTGGATACTTGCTAAGAATGGACAGCCACGAGCACGATAAACCATTTTTCTTACAAGAATACATAATTTCTTTATTGATAATAATGTTAGCCGCCAAACCAGAAGTGCTCAAACCACCCTCACGCATTTTTACGACTTCTTTGTCAAGATAGTTAAGCGATATTCCTGGCAATAAGAAAACCCTAACTAGAAAGTCAAAGTCAGCTGCGATTTTATATTCAAGAGAATACTGGCCGACACGAGAAAAAACTTCTTTTTTAAAATAACAGGAAGGATGTGCAGGCATAAAGCCTCGAGAAAACTTTTCCTTACAAAATCCTTTTGATGAGTAATGCCGAGTTTTTTTACTTAATGCGTAATCGTAAAACCCGACATCAGCAAAAACACCATCACAATCTCTCGCAGATAATACAATCTCTTCGAGCGTAGATGTATTTTTTAACACATCATCAGAATTCAAAATACCTATTAAATCACCTGAAGCCAAACCGATCCCTTTATTCATTGCATCATAAAGACCTTTATCTTCTTCTGAGACAATAACATCTATAAAGTCTTTATATTCATTCACAATGCTCATGGTTCCATCTATTGATTTACCATCAACAATAATATACTCGACATTATCATAGGACTGATTCACTACAGATTCTATTGTATCTCTGACAGTCTTCTCAGAGTTATAACACACTGTAATTATCGAAACCTTCATATATACCCTAATAATAATTTTGATTTAACAACCCAATACCGCAACCTTGGAATAGCTAAAAATTAAATAAAAATCTGTATAACCTAAGAATATTTTAAAATTACCACAAAAAAGCAAGTGGTGTTATAACTCTAATACACTATATAACCACTCATTATTAAATACTATCATACCTTTAGTCCGTTACTTAGTTTAGATATTAAACAACACCTCAATTTTAACATATGTTCATGTACATACTCCTTAGGTATATAGAACCCTAGTTTTTCCTCGAACATAACTTTATCCTATGAGCTGTAATCATTTTAAATGGTAAGCCTGAGTATTTAATGATTTTCTTCACGTTGGCACTCGATGGATTAGTGGCTCAGTCCTATCTTGGGATAATAAAAGTATAGCCGTTATCCGGCCAACCATTGTTACGACGCAATACATGGTTTCACAACCTATAACTGTTTCAACATCCCAATGCACAAGCCTGATTGGAAGCTCTGCTTCGACTAGCTCTGAGATATATTTCTTTGCTGCTATGTGGCCTTAAAACGGCACATTTACTTATTCATTTGGTTGATTGTAGTAAGTGCTTCCTCAGCAGTCCCACAGCTACTTTAGTCGTCATGAGGAAAGTTAGTATGAGAAGACCCTGTTTAAATTACTAAATCACAGATGTAACTGTGCCTCGAGTTTTTGTTGTGGTTATTGTTTTGAAACCAGCCTATCGGCTGTTTGAGTATCAGCAAAACGCACAATGTCATCTTCCTCTAGATATGAACCAGAGCGAACCTCAATCACCTCTAAAGGCACCTTACCCGGATTTTCAATACAATGCGGTGCTCCAATAGGAATAAAGGTTGATTCATTTTCACCCAGCAAATATGCACTGTCTCCATTAATCACTTTAGCTGTACCTGATACAACAACCCAATGCTCTGCTCTATGATAATGAAGTTGAGTTGTAGTCCTCTCTCCAGGCTTTACAGTTACATGCTTGACTTGAAAGCGTTTACCTTCGGCAATCTCGTCATAAGAACCCCAAGGGCGAAACACTTCACGATGCTGCTGGTATTCTGACCGGTTCTGCGATTTTAACCTATTAACAAGCGCTTTCACGTCTTGGACTTTATCTTTATTTGCGACTAGAACCGCATCTTTGGTTTCAATAACAACTAAGTTGTCTACACCGACGGTAGAAACCAACTTGTTCTGGGAGTAGATAAAACTATTTGATGTTTGCTCTAATAGCACATCACCACGTATAGCATTGTCGTTTTCATCTTTATCACTTATTTCCCAAAGTGAGCTAAAAGAGCCTACGTCGCTCCAATTCGCATCCATAGGGACAACAACCGCATCTCTTGTTTTTTCCATTACGGCATAATCAATCGAATCATCAGGGCATTTGGCAAAACTTTCTTCGTCGATGCGAATAAAGTCTAAATCACTACGAGCACCAGCCATTGCTCTTTTACAAGAGTTGAAAATATCAGGCCTATATGACTTAAGTTCTTCCAAATAGCGAGAAGCTTTGAATAAAAACATTCCGCTGTTCCACAAATATTCTCCTGACGTCAGATAGGCGCGAGCTGTTTCGACATTTGGTTTCTCTACGAATTGGGCAACATCATAAGCATTACCACACTCAAGCGCTGTGCCTTTTTTAATATACCCGTAACCCGTTTCTGGTGTTGCAGGCACAATACCAAAGGTTACAAGCTTACCAGATTCAGCTTCTGGTATGGCTTTTTGGACTGATTCAATAAAAGCAGAATGGTTTTGAATGACATGATCAGCAGCTAACACTAGTAACAAGGGGTCGTTTCCATTATCAATCGCACTAAACGCTGCAAGCGCAATTGCAGGTGCGGTATTTCTGCCTACTGGCTCCAAAACAATACCACTATGCTCCAAGTTTTTTTGGCGAAGTTGTTCTGCGACGATAAAGCGATGTTCCTCGTTACAGATCAAAAATGGTGAATCATGCTCGATTCCATCCAGTCGATTAATTGTTTCTTGTAACAGTGTACAAGAGCTGGTTAAAGATAGAAATTGCTTAGGGTAGAGAGTACGCGACAGAGGCCACAAGCGACTACCGGAGCCTCCAGCCATAATTACAGGTAACAACATATAAACTGCTTATTCTAATTTCGATAAATATAATAGAGATTATTAACTAAGTAGATTGAGAATACCATTAAGTTTGAAAGTGAGCACTACCAACAGCGATGCGCAATCAGAGGTGAACTAACCATAAGTTTCCTAACTCAACTGGATGATCAAAGTTGCTCTTCAACTAGTACAAGCATTAATGCTATATATGTTTAATTGTTTACTATGCAGCCACTTAAGCTCGATAACCGCTGTTCAATGATAGCCGTCTCTTTATGACATCACTCCCATTCTAGTTAGTAAAGTCACAATAACAAATTGATGTATCCGTACAAAGTAGACCGTGCAAAACAGCAACCACATCTAAAGTTTTAACGAAGTCACAAAACAAACTTATGTGTCATAAGTGTGCCAAATCGTTTTAATATCAAAGCCATGATATGACGATGTATAACTCACATAATCAGTGCTCAAGTCGGGCAAGTGACCATATTTTCATCATTAAGCCAGAGAAGAGCAGTACTCATCCGGTTCAGGCTCACTAAGACTCTGGCCTTATGGAGATAATTGGTTACTGGCTATTGGTATCCTGCTCAATTTTTCTGATTGATTTCTACTTGCGTTTAGATCTTATAAACTCCAAAACATCAATCTCGACCATACTGAAAATATGTCTCAATATGTATAGAGAGTCTGAAGATTAGTCCCGTTCACATACGGAGTAATCAGTCCGAAGTTTTAGAAAAAATAAGCTAATGTTGCATATTCCTAACAGTTATTTGAACCAATGAATTAGACTTTAGGGTGAATACTTAGTTAAAAAAATTCCAAAAAGGTACACGGAACTTCGCAAGACTAAGGCAAATGTGCTTAAATGTGCTTAAATGTGCTCTAGAATGAAAATAACACTCATAGTAATAATCCAACGATAAAAGAATACGAGGAGAACTCTCAGCATCTCTTGAAACTCCCCTTGTATCTATTCATGTTAAGAGACATTTTGTTCCACAAACATAATTTGGAAGTGAATGATGGCGCCACTAAAAAACTATCAGTGTTTGGTCCATTGAAGCAATGTTTGTAGGATTAGTGATTGCTCGATAGAAAATTAAAAGGTTAGAAAATGAAAAGAATTTTTGTCGCCGGTCATAATGGCATGGTTGGTTCGGCGATTGTACGTCGTTTGGAAAAACTCGGTGATTGCGAGATTGTTACTCGTACACGAAGTGAACTAAATCTCTTGTCACAAACTGACGTCATGCATTTTTTTGAAACTGAGAACATTGACCAAGTTTATTTGGCTGCGGCTAAAGTAGGAGGGATTCTTGCTAACAACACTTACCCTGCTGATTTTATTTATCAGAATCTAACGATTCAAAACAACATTATTCACTCAGCACATATTAATGGTGTCCAAAACTTACTATTTTTAGGTTCGTCTTGTATTTATCCCAAACTAGCAAAACAACCTATAGTTGAAGAATCTCTATTAACCGGGACACTTGAAGAAACAAATGAACCTTATGCTCTCGCAAAGATTGCGGGCATAAAAATGTGTGAATCATATAATCGTCAATATGGACGTAATTATCGTTCTGTCATGCCTACGAATCTCTATGGTGAGAATGACAATTTTCATCCAGAAAACTCACATGTTATTCCTGCTTTAATTCGTCGATTTCATGAAGCAAAATTGGAAAATAGTAAGCAAGTTACTGCTTGGGGCTCAGGAAAACCAATGCGCGAATTTTTGCATGTTGATGATATGGCAGCGGCGAGCATTTATGTAATGAACCTGGATGAGCATAGTTATCAAAGAAATACCCAAGAAATGTTAAGTCATATTAATGTAGGAACAGGGATTGACTGTACTATACGTGAACTAGTAGAAAAAGTAGCAGAAGTTGTGGGCTATCAGGGTGACATTATTTTTGATGCCTCAAAGCCTGATGGTACACCGCGAAAACTTATGAATGTATCACGTTTGGAAAGTTTAGGGTGGAAGGCTTCTATCTCTCTTGACATTGGATTACAAAAAACTTATGAATGGTTCTTGGCTAATCAAGAAACGTTTAGAAAATAATTTACTTATATATTATAAAGTAAAACTAACATCTTCTGTAACATCCCCCTTAAAAGTGATATTGCAGAAGATAAATTCAACAACAAATGTTCACCAATTATACTAAAAAAAAGGGCAATCTATTAACAAACATAAGCAAAATGAAACCGAGAAAAAGATCAAGAAAGAGTATAATCTATCTCTCGGTAAGCCTCATTGTTAATACAAACTTTAGCCTTGATTTTCGGTTAAAACCGTTACTTTATGCCCATGTTCTTTTAATAGCGCATATTGTTTTGCTTTATCTAAATCGCTCTGAACCATCTCTGCACACATTTGTTCCACCGTAATCTGTGGAATCCAACCCAATTTTTCCTTAGCTTTACTCGGATCACCCAACAAAGTTTCAACTTCAGCCGGGCGGAAATAGCGAGGATCGACTTTTACGATCACATCCCCAACTTTAAGAGCTGGTGCATTGTCACCAGTGATAGCAGTTACAGTAGCAATCTCCTCTATACCTTGACCTGTGAACTCAAGCTCAATGCCGATTTCTTTAGCTGACAAGATAACAAAATCACGAACAGACATTTGCTTACCTGTAGCGATAACAAAGTCTTCAGCGGTCTCTTGCTGCAACATCATCCATTGCATACGAACATAATCTTTGGCATGTCCCCAATCACGTAGTGCATTCATATTACCTAGGTATAAACAAGGCTCAAGCCCTTGTGCAATATTAGCAATACCGCGAGTAATCTTACGAGTTACGAACGTTTCCCCTCGGCGCGGTGACTCGTGGTTGAACAAAATACCATTACATGCGTGTATGCCATAAGATTCGCGATAGTTTACCACTATCCAGTAAGCGTACATTTTAGCTACAGCGTAAGGTGAGCGAGGATGAAAGGGTGTACTCTCGGTTTGTGGGATCTCTTTCACTTCACCATACAATTCGGAGGTTGAGGCTTGATAAAATTTGGTTTTCTTCTCCAATCCTAGGAAACGAATTGCTTCCAACAGGCGCAAGGTTCCTATTGCGTCAACGTCGGCAGTATATTCTGGACATTCAAATGATACTGAAACGTGAGACTGTGCGCCAAGGTTGTATACTTCATCTGGCTGTACATCTTTTAAGATACGCGTCAAGTTTGACGAATCGGTTAGATCACCATAATGTAGAAAGAAACGAGGGTTTTCCTCATGACTATCCTGATATATATGATCAACACGTTCTGTATTTAATGACGAGGCTCGACGTTTAATTCCGTGCACCTCATAGCCCTTCTCTAATAAGAATTCAGCAAGGTATGAACCATCTTGTCCAGTGATACCAGTAATTAACGCTTTTTTCATTTAATAACTCTCTGTTTGACTTTTTTTGCGGGATTACCTTGGTAAACTCCGTATGTTTCTAGATCTTTTGTCGCTACAGAGCCCACTGTAAGGACTGAAGCTCGCTGCAATGTAACACCTGGACAGACAATTGATTTAGCGCCAACCCAAGCTTCATTATCTATATTAATTGAGGATATCATCAAGTCAAAAGTTGATGACGAAAAGTCGTGATTACCAGTCAACAAGTAACACCCTTGAGATAGACAACAGTTCTCTCCTATGTTGATTGCATCAAGGTTGTCGATCCAAACTTTTTCCCCTATCCATGTATGATCGCCAACTCTAAGCTTCCAAGGATACTTGATGTTAACACTCGGCTTAATCACCACACCATTTCCTACTCTCGCTCCAAAAATTCGCAAAATGAACACCTTAATAAAGGATGGAAATGGAAACGACGCACGGAAAAAAATTATACTTATTACTGTCCAAAGTATAATTTTCACCTTACTGCCAGGCTTAAACCACTCGTTGTTGTAGTTTTTCAGACTTATTTGCTTCAAAACTCGATCTCGTATTGCTCTTTCAATGTTTTTTGTAGACTAGCTTTACTCTTGCCAGACTTTAGATATATTTCGAATATCTTGGCATCTACTAGAAAACGATACCAAAAGCCTTGTAGGAAGTGCCAGATCAAGCCCTGCCTTCCATCGAGAAAACCGAGTTTGATCAAGTAACGCCACACAAAATAAAGTAATGGCCTAAGAAACAAAGGCAAACGAGCATAAACATGTTTAAACTTCCTTTTTCTTTGTTCTTGACTCCCAAACAAAGCTGGCTCTACCTCATCATAAAGTTTAAACTGATATATAGTGTTCAAGATATCGGCAGCCTCTTTAGTTGAGTAACGATTGTGCTTCTTCGTCCACCATGTTAAATCATTCTTATTATCATCAACAATGTCATGGTCAAACTGGATCGTTGTACCATTAGTAAGCTTGACGTGTTCATCCATCCAACGCTGTTCCATCACGCCATCGCTATAGCGCCATATCCTAAGAAGCCAAGTGGGATAATAACCTCCTCGCTTAATCCAACGCCCCATGAAATTAACTCGGCGCTTTACATAAATTCCAGACACATCGTCATTAACAGATGTTATCTTAGAGTTAATTTCTTTAGCTAAGTCTGGGAGGATAAACTCATCTGCATCAAGTTTCATCACCCATTCTGTATCAATAGGACAATTTTCCAACCCCCATTGAAATTGTTTTGCGTGGTTGCCCGGCCAAGGGTTTTGATAAACTTTAGCACCCAATGACTCGGCAATTGGAACAGTCTCATCCTCTGAGAATGAATCAATGATGATAATTTTATTCGTAATAGGCAATATAGACTCAATACAACGCTTAATATGTTTAGCTTCGTTTAAAGTCAAAATTATTACTGACAGATCGTTTCTCATAACTATTTAACCAACTTATCAAATAAGCATTTAAACTGTAACGCTACATTACACCAATCATATTTCTTGGCATACCGCTTTGAATTAACTCTCAACAATTCTCTATCTTTACGTAGCATCTCGACGATAGCACTTGATGTATCAAAGACTTGATTAGGGACCCATTTTCCACAATCTTCTACTTCAACATCAGACCATGGTGTGTTGGTACTAGAGACTATAGGTGTTCCAGCTGCTAAACTTTCAACGTATACATTACCAAAATTCTCATTATGTGAGGGCAAAGCAAAAACATCAGCGTTAGCAAGAAAATCGATCTTTCTTTGTCCGGATATAGAACCTATAAAAAATACTGATTGCGTCAATTTAAGATTATCAACCAATAACAACAGATTGGATAATTCTCCCTCGTCAGGGCCTGCGATAATTAGCTTGGCTGAAGGGAATGCCTTGAGAACATCGACAAATGACTCAATTAAGATATCAAAACCTTTCTTCTTTTCTATCCTGCCCATTGATATGATTATCTTCTCAGCATCTAAGTCTAAATCCAAAAAATGCTTTGTATATTCTGCCCTAGAGTATACGTTAACTATTTGAAAATTATCATATTCGATACCATTAGGTATTACTTCAACTTTAGAACTAGGGAAAATACTTAAAATTTCATTCTTTTCTTGCTGAGCAGTAGAATGCCAAACTACGTTTCTTAAGAAAGGCCTTATAGCATATTTTAGCCAGAGCAATTTTAGTCTATTGCCGTTATTCAAACACCACTCACCTAAAGACCCCCTTGGAGAGAGTAGTACTTTCTTCCTAAAGATAATTGAATATATCAAAGAGATGGGGGTAGGTGTATTAAAAATGGACTGTATATGTATAACATCTGAAGACTTTATGTCTTTCCATATATTGAAAAATAATGGAAAAGAAAACTTATCAATAATAGTTTCATTATAATACTTAACGTAAAAACCGTTGAGCTCTATCCATCTATTTTTTTTCACATCCAACCGAGAGGTCATATTAGTGTTGGTCGTAGATACTTTAATATCGACGTCACTAAATTTAGCCAATTCTTTGCACACGTGATAGGTAGAAAATATAGGCCCACCATAAACGAATGCGGGGTAGAAAGAAGGAATAATTAAATTTATAACCAACTGAACCTCTAATTTTTCAACAATTAGGAACAAAAAGGACGATTAACAAAAAATAAGTCACGATGCATTATAACACAGGAAAACCAAACGTAGGTAAGTCAAACACAAACTTATGCTTATAAAATCATAGAATTAAGATACATATACGCTTACTGTGGATTACTTTTATCTAACAAAATCAAAAGTATCTTTCTTGTATCTAGGTAAAAAAGCGTAGCTCCCTTTCTTAGGTATGAATACCAAGGTTTGAGTTATCAACATAATCAATGACACCTAATATTTATGAATCTAGCCAGCACCCTAATTTGAGATCATGTTCACACTTTCTTGACAGACAGATACTTTAAATCGTGATTGAGAATAAGAAACAATCATAACACCAAATAAGCTATTATTTTAAAGTAAGATATTGTTTACTAAAAACTCTTTGATTCGACTCGTCGACTTGAAATATCTAACTTATATAACGAATAAACATAGTATGTATAGGACATAAACAAGAACATAACTAGGGTAGGGAATGTGTTAAAGTTCAGCCAACTAACCTCACTAACGGAGAAAATGATAGGAATAGGTATACACAAATAGGAATAGCTTACGCCCTCTAACCTACACAGTTTATATAATTGATAAAAATACCTTAAAAACAAAGTGAAAAACGCCAGCAACCCCAAGAGGCCGTACTCGAAAAGAACACCCACAATGTTATTAACATCACGAGGAGATACACGATGGAGTATATTAGGTGCAATGCTTTCTAGGCTGCCAGGACCAAACCCTAAAACTAATGAATATGTATTATTATACATGTGATTTAACAGTATATCAGCTATCACATCGCGTCCCGTTACACCACGCTCTATAGCATATTCAATGTAACCAATCGATTTTAATTCAAAAAAAGCAACCACAAGCAGTGTAAAAAAGACCACTAAAGCAAAGAAGCGCTTAAAATTACTGGATCTCAGTATGTAAATACCAATTAATGAAAGTACATATAAACCAATATAAAAGAAACCAACCCTAGAATAAGAAATAAAAATCAAATAAATGCTTATTGTAGAAACAATCAAAAAACAGAAAGTCAGCCAAATACGCTTAACTTGGACGACCATTGCCAAACCTAAAATGAAGTAAACACCAAAAAGTGCACTAATATTATATCTATTCCTTATATAACCCTCAAATTCTCCTTTATAATCTTTCAGGTACTCCATATTTAAGAACGAAACAACTATATAGATACTAGAAGCAAAAAATAAAAACTTTAGTAGTTTTTCCAAATTATTCCTTTCAAAATCAACCACATAAAATAAAAAGCTAATCATCGCAGTCAAAGTGACGAAGCGAACGAGGGAGAGTTGTTTATCAAAAGAAACAAATATACTTAAGGACGTTATTACCACAAATAGAAGAACATATATATTGTGGTTCATCTTAAAAACTTTATTTGCAAATAGAACCGATGTAATAATGAAAAAAAATGTCACATATTGCACATGTACTGGAACGATTTGAGTCTGTTGAGACAAAAAACTAATGATTACAAAATAAAGCAATAAATTACTTTCAGTCTTTCTAAGCTGCATTTCAATTACACTCCTCTTTCGAGAAATGACCTCGTTAATTTCGAGTCGACAACTACAATTAATAAGAACACCATTACCTCTTAACTTCTATCTCATGCTTATTTTTGATATATCCAGTTATCAAAAATACCGACAGGCCGAACAAGATCGAAACTGGATATGAATATAATATAAATTCCAAATAGATCAGCAAGAAGGATACCAATAAAGATAATACATAAGAAAATGTAACAACATTATTCAAACTTTTGCTATACAAATAAGATTTCAGATTATTAAAAAAAGGCAATACAAATCCAAAAAGAGCCAAATATCTAACGTATTCAGAAGATAGGACCCATTTCTCACCATATATAAATGTTATTATCTCTTCAGGATAAACAAACAAAGCAAGCGAAACGGGTAAGGAAATAGCAAGTATAACTAAGTTAATCACGGTAAAGTTGCCTTTAGTTCCCTCCATTTGACTATAGAATACGAATGCTACCTTTTCGGTAATTGGATTCAGGGCGGTAGACACTAAAGAGATAAGATAAAAAGCTTGTGAAAAGTATCCTAAAGTAGCCGTTCCGAAGAGGCTTCCAATTAGCAAAAAAGGTATTTTGAAATATCCAACTTCAGCTCCTCTACTAACAATCATCTTAGAAGAGTATGATAACAACTGTCTTACCTCTTTCTTATCAAATTCAAACGAAAATGGTATTTTTAGGTATAATTTAACTATACAGAAAAGAAGCACAGCGCTCAAAATTTCGCGCGCAATCAAACTAAGTTCATGAAAGCCTAAGTACGCTAACAAGATAGCTATAATTAATGACGTACTTACTGCCCCCCCTCTTAGTAAATAGCTTTTTCCAAATTCAGCTTGCTTTTCAACACTAGCGATCATTATTGCTGACAAAGCAAAAAATGGTTTAGCTAACGTTACTAATAACAGGTACTTCGCAATCAACGGATCGTAGTAATATGTCAGTGGAAAGTATGCAATAATAGCGATTAGAATCGGAAGAAACCCGACGACAGAAGATAAAACGCAGGCACTCTTAAATAAGGTATCTGTTTCTCGTTCTTTGATATATGCCATAGGCACGGAAAAAGAGACAAATAGGTCAATCATCCCGGCTATCGACATGACCAAGGCAAATGTACCAAAATCGTCTGGTTCTAACAATCTCATCAAAACCAACTGTCCCAGAAAATTCATAGCAAAGAATACGTATGAACTAGAAACAGATATACCAATTGATCTTAATAGCTTATTCTTCATTGTTCAATAAGTTGACTTTTTTTAAGTTTTCGATATAGCGCTGGCCATAATCGTCCCAGCTATAACCATTAGTGACCTTGAGCTTTGCTTTTTCACCCATCTCTTTAGCAACTTTCGGATTATTATATAAGAACAATATTTTTTCTTTCAAATACTCTACATCTCGAATAGGAATAATAAATCCTTCGGCCCCCTCTTCAGATATAAGATCTTCTCCACCAGTATTAGTTGAACAAACTAAAGGTAAGCCACACGCCATAGCTTGGAATAAAACCATTCCGAAGCCGTCTTCCAATGAAGGTAAGATAAAGACACTTCCTTGTGAGTAATATTTATGAAGTTCTGATTGAGCTTTGTGACCTTTTAATATCCAATTTTTATGTGCGTATTTCTTTAAATACGGCTTAACCTCTTCGTTAACACTTCCCAAGTGCCATACTTCACAATTATCTAAATTCAACTCGTAAAATGCTTGCAACAGGTAATGATAGCCTTTCCTTAGACAACCTCCCCCTGCAAATATAATCCGAAAAGTATCATCTCTTTTTGGTAATTGCTTAAATTCATTTAAATCAACACCGTAAGGGTTGACTAAAAGCTTACTTTCATCGACCCCTTGCTCTATGAAAGTCCGCTTCACGAAGGATGATGGGATTGATATGTAGTCAGCCATTTCATATTCGCGCATCTCTCTAGCGAAAACTTCCTCTTTTTCATCGAAATTAATATTTGTTCTGATGTTCTGAATTTTGTACTCTTGTTTCAAAATTTCCTTTTGAAAGCGCCTATGACTACTACCACGCTCAAGAATAACTGTCATTCCTTTAGATTTTGCTATTTTCATGGCCTCTAGGCTTACTCCAGAAAATCCGATAAAAATATCCCCATCACTTTTCTTTATATATCTGTTTAAAGAGTACATATAGCAGTGATGGTATAGATAAATAATGTTAGGAAACCTTTGCGTGAGTTTCATTTTTCGAAACATTCTAGCAAAAACCTCACACCACCAACAAGAGACTACTCTTCGTTTATCAATGCCGAACTCTGCACTTCTAAACCTAGGCAACGAGGTAAAAAGTCTGTTTAGCAAGCCATACTTCTGTAAGGAATAAGCTAAATTGAAAGCATGGAAACGACCAATAACTGAAACGTCAATTTTAATTTTCTTCATCTAGAGCCTTTATTAATATGGCTGGATTACCAGCATAAATCCCAACGTGATCTGTTGATTTTGTAACGACGCTCCCAGCCGCAATAACACAGCCTTTTTTAATTATAACGCCTTTAAGCACTGTTACGTTACAGCCAATCCAAACATCATCCTCTATAATAACAGGAAGGGATCTAACATCTTTGCCTTGAATGCTGTGAAAATCACTATCTATAATAGTAACTCCCCATGAAATAGAACAATTACTACCAATATTTATTCGATTTTTTGAATGTATGGTTACAGGTCCACTAAAGTATGTATCATTACCAATAGAGATTGATGCGCCGTTGAAACATTTAATTTGAGCAGCACTAAAGAAATTGACTTTATTGCCTAACGTTATTGTCGACTTTGATTCTAAAACAATATGACTATCATAAAAAAACTGACCACCATTCTTGCAGTCAAAATATGCAGTTCCATGAACAAAAACACTCCCACCTGTATTGATAACAGACGTTCTCTTACCAAGATATAGTTTGGGAATGATTTTATTGAATACCACAAAGTTGAATAGCAATGTTTTTAAAAAGGAAAAGTTGAAAGAAGACTTAAATATCTTATTATAGATTTTTGAGTTCATCTAAAATCCTATCAACCATATTATCATAACTATAGTTACTTTCTTTTGTTCTCTTTAAACCAGCACTTTTCAATTTCGATAGCTTATCAGAATTAGCTAAATAATAATTTGTCTTATCAAGTAATTCCTCTTTACTTGAAAAATACGCGGCTTCTACGTCTTCTTCAAAAAGTTCTAGGTGTTCTGAGGTGCGTTCTGCTAGCATCCCCCCTCCGCAGGCTGGAATTTCAACACTCCGACTAGTGTGCAAATCCCTGTTAATTTTCCTTAAAAAGCACAACGTTATCCTTGAGGAGCAAATGGCTTTAGCATAGTCATCGCCTATTAAATCGTGTGCATTAATTTCAATATTATTGTTATTTGCAAAAAAGCTTTTTTTATTCCAACCAGTCCCATAGATAGTTACTTTGATGCCATGTTCTGCAAGGTACTGTAAATACTCAAAACGTTCTTCTTCAGCAAAACCAATGAATAGAACATCGAAATTAGTTTCACATTTTGGGGGGGGAGCATGATATATAGTAGAGTAAGCTTGGTAAAGAAACGCGACCCTTTTTGCTCCAACTCGCTTCAATTCATTTATATTATAAGACTTAGATGTGAATACCACGTCATAGTGTTTAAGCCCAAATGTGTAAAAAGCACTACGATTATGCCACGCATACATATCGTCTAGAGACCAGGAGACGATTTTAATTCTTGGAAATCTAGCTCGTATTAGTTTTAGTTTACCGGGGAGAATATAGTTCCCTTTGACTATAAATATAATATCTGGATTAAACGTCCTCACTTTTTCATAAAGGCGTTCATTTATATTATCAGAATCCAATGGAAGCTTTATCTTTTCAAAAAACTTATGGACGACTGAATCTTTTCTTTTGCCTAGCCAAAGGTGTTCTGTTTCTACAACCAAATCGCTCCTACTATTGAAAGCATCTAATATATGAGAAATACGTTCTGGTGAGCTATTAGATATAAAAAGGAGTTTTTGTTTATTTGTCACCTAAAACATCCTCGTACTTCTTCCTTTCGAACATATCAAAAATCCCTCCCTCTGTACAATTATAGATGTTAACGCCAATCCTCTTACAATACTGATTAAAGTAGGTCCAGTTTTTAATGGATAGCGACATTGAATAAAGATCTTTATAGATATCTTTTATAGTCTTCTCGCTATTTTCTGGATTTACTCCGTAAAAGTGACTGTTAGTTCCAATTAATTCATGGCACAAACCATTTCCTTCTTTTCCAAGAAAGTATATATCTTTGAACCCCATATATACCATTGACATTTTCGCTACACCTGTCACGGCTGCACCATAGGTAATTTTGGTAAGATCGATTTTTCGATACTTATCGAATGGAGTTGTAAACAACCTCATATCAACCCAGTAAATGTTAAATCTTGGGTCATTTTTATAAGGTTGAAACTTGTCTAGATAGAACCACTTCGAGTTTAACAAGAAAATAACATCAGGGTTTTTTTCAAAAACAAGATCTAAAAAATTGATATCCCATTCACCTGTAGCTAGTTTATTGTCTACAAATATATGAAATGTCGGTTTAATGTATTCGTAATCTTCATGTAAAAAAGATCGATTAACGAAAAACGTGATCTCACCCCTTAACAATTTCAAATTCTGATTATTAATTGAAGGACCGTTAGCAACCAGAAACCCTCTCTTTCCACGATATTTATCCTTCAATTCTGCGTTTTTCTTCATGAAGTTATACTTACCTGTCAATCCTTTTAGAAAAAAAAGACATTTCAAAGCAATATTTGTTATTTCAAAAAAAACATCATCTAGTGACTGCTTATAATCCCAAAAATTTTTTTTACTCATAACTATCAGTACCTGTAATTATTACTAACCTCATTCAATCAATATCCATTTAGCCTTTCCAGCAATTGATTGCTCTATATCTTCTACTTTTTCGAATGTAAATTGGTTCTGATCAATCGATGAATACTCTTTTTTAATCTCACAAAAGAAGCTGCGTTTAGCATCCACAGCATCATTATTAGAGACATATTTTATAAGTATATTTTTGTTTTTTTTCTGAACAATTTGAAAGTTCAAAACTCCAGGAATAGCTTTTAGTACATGAGTAAATAGTTCACTATGCACTTTGATTACCTTATCATTATTCACTATTTCAAGAATATCATTCTTTCTTCCAATTATTTTATCAATCGTTAATATTGATTCTTTATCTTTCGATTGAACTATATCATTAGTTTGATAATTTATAAGTGGGAACAACTTGTCACAAATTGTGGTTAAGTACATGGAACCCTCTTGATTATTCTGGAGAATAAATGAGTCCCATAACACTTTTATTTCCTTAGTTTTTTCTTTTGAGTAAGCCACAGCGCCAGTTTCAGCCATTCCATATTCAATAATACAAGGAACATTGAATACTTTTTCAATAATTTTGATATCATAGTCTGAGACTGACTCCGAAGTAACAACAACTCCTTTTAAATTCGATTTAACTCCGATAGACAGGTTATTTTCATCGATAAACTTAGCTATTTTATAAATGGTTGATGTATAACCAAGGATCATCTTTGGGTTAGATTTTTGAATTTTGCTGTGTAGATACTCTAAGTTTTCTTCAGAGATATCATAAGCACTAAGTCTTTGCGTACCAATAATTTGGTCAAACAATGACCTTTTAAGCTTATTTACTTTTCCTCTTATACCGTTCCCAAAAAGATGGGAGTGGCCCCAAAAAAGTAATATGTTGTCTAGTGAAGATATATCCCACCAACCTCTTGCAAGATATTGGTTTGCATAACTCAGGTCTGACTCTTCTTTTGAGGTAGGAAACTTGATAGGTTCCCCTGTGCTACCACCAGTAGAAATTGTTTTACAATTCCCCAGCTCCGACATAATCAAATCATAATTATCTTGAATGTCTGTTTTTGTCAGCGGGGGGAATTTTCTAATCTCAGACAAATCGCTTATAAAGTCTGGTAACGAGTATTTTTGTTTCCACATTGTATAGAAAGGAATATTCTTCCAAGCTCTAGACCATACTTCATTGAAGCGAGTAACTTGATAGTTTTGAATATCATCGTTAGCTATTATCGTTTTGTAAAGTCTATCTTTACTGCTTATTAGAGCTATCCTTTTTTTGAAAATCGTGAGCTTTAGAATTTTATTCATTAGCATACTAAGATATTCTCTCAAGGTGTAATTTTTGTGTTTCTACAAACGATTCAAAAGTAAACTTATCAAATAATAGTTGATAGCCATTATTTCCGAGTACTTCACGCTTAGCAGAATCGCCTTTAAGTTCCTTTAGTTTTTCAGCTAAAGTAGTTATATCATCAACAGCAATGCTATATCCATTAAAGTTATCAACTACAACGTCTGACGAACCGCAGTATTTCGCCGACAGACATGGCTTTCTGTATTCCATAGCTTCTAGATACACAATCCCAAAGCCTTCTTTATCACTAATTAATGTAAAAAGATCACAGTGTTCAAGGTAAGGATTCAAATCCCTGACGTAGCCCAACATATTCACTCGGTTTTCAAGACCTGTCTCTTGAATTCGATCTTTAATAAAATCCAACTGATTACCTCTACCTATCACAGTAAAGGAAATTTCCTCATCATCCAATAAAACCATAGCATCAAGTACATTAATAATAGATTTAAGCTTATCACTAGCATCAATCCGCAAAATGGTAAGAAGGTTAAATTTTTGAGGATTAAAAGGAGATTGAGAACCTTGTACATTTGATATATCAATACTATTTGCCAATATATCTATTTTACTTTCATCGATAGATTGTACCGAGATCAATTTATTTTTAGTAAAATTACTAACTGTTAATATCTTGTCGTAGAGTTGCAATGATTTCTTCTTTAATACTGAAATATCGTCATACCATACTTCTACACCATGAGTAATAAGTACGTGTTTACCTTTCATTAACTTTCTTAGCAAGATAAACACTGATGAAAAGTTAATGTGAGCCCAAACATTAATATCTGAATGTCTGCAGTACTTTAGGACGTAAAATATGAACTTAAAAATATTCGAATCACATCCGACAACATCAGTTCTATCGTGGCTCTTATCATGTAATGAAATAATCTTGTTTTCTATTTGATTACAGCCAAGAGCTTTAATAAACTTCTTATTATATGCTTGTATCCCGCCCACAATGTCGTATGTCGATAAGCTAATAAATAGTATCTTCATGTAAACCTTAATTATTTTTATGCTTTAACCAAATTCTTAAAATTACATCACCTTACTCTAAGGCAAATTACTTCAAGAATATTTCAAATTCTCTAACAGCTTTGAAACATTTTCTCAGCGAAATAAAAATCATCAGGCCAGTCTATATCAATTGATTTCGATTTTTCTTGTTCCAGCAAGTAAGGAGACACACCAATTCTATCATTATAAGTTTTATAGTTACTAATATTTGACATGAACACACCGCTATCGACTTCGAAAAGAGGCTCAATATTTTGTGTCATTGGCCATTTTAATTTATTGCTTTCATAACTTAAGGGCCCTTTTTTATTCCAAATAAACCCTTGAATTCTCAGAACAGTCATTAAAGAGTCATACCCATTACTTAATGCTTCAATATAGCATTCAATAATTTTCTTATAGTCATTTTCATTTAAAAATGGGGATGTTACATGAGTCCAAAGTACATCGCCTTCAGTAATAATTGAAGGAACATAGTTTATTAATTCATCAGTGGTTGTAGTATTTGCACCTAGATAGTCTGGACGTTCATCAATCATTACTCGGTTATCCTGATATTTAGATGTAAAATCTAAAACTCGAGGATCATTAGAAGAAACTACGATCTTATCAATTTCAGTACAATTCAATAATTGCTCTAACTTTATTTTCAGTAATCCACCTTCAATACCAGCAAAGCTACGTATGTTCTTATCGGGGATCCTCTGACTTCCTAGGCGACATGGTAAAAATGCAGTAATCATTGATTCAGGCTCCAAGAATTAATTGTTGTATAACCACGCTTCAATGACTCTTCTTTTAGCTCATTCGTTACATTTGAAAATGGTAAGTATGCAACAAAATCGATTAAGTTATGTGAAGCGGCACGCAAGTCGGAAAGTGCATCCCCAAACATAACTATTTTTTTATCTGGTTCGTTCTCTCGAATAGTTGCAACTAGTTCAACTTTTGCAACTGGTGAACCGTAAATTTTTTCAAAATAAGAATCTAACTTACGTTCTTCGAATACTTGTCTTAGTTCAGTTTGCTCAGACCCACTAGCTACATAAACCTTTCCGTTCAGGCTCGTTATAAAGTCCAAAATTCCTGGTGTTAAGTTGCAAGTCAAGTACAGAGCTTTACACTGCTCTGAATAATTTGAAAGTATGTTGTTATATACCTTATCTTTTTCATTTCCAGATAGACAAAAGACCTCATTAACAAAATAATCAACGTGATGAAACCTAGAACTTCCAAAGTTCTTTTTAAAATAGTCTATACAATTAGAAATCTTTGAATGACTACCTATAGACTTAATAATGGCTTGTTCCATAGCTTTAATCTTTAATTGATTAGAATCAAGGATCACACCATCACAATCAAAAATAAACACATCATAATTAGATATTTGGAGCATAAATAGAGCCTTGAGTTATGACATATGTAGTAGGAGTAAGTGAAACAACATCACAACTAGATTCGACTTGGCTGTACAACTCTAAAATTGTATTCATCTCTTGTTGGCGAGGATCATGATTATCAAAGCCATCAAAACCAACAGCACAAACTGACTTAGGATTTGATTCTAATAAAACAGCTAGAACATAAGCCGTTGTAATATCAAACGGAATAGTAGCAAAAGTCTCATTACTACATAGCTTGTTCTCAACAATTTCCACGCCATAATCGAGTAAGTCGCAACTGCGAAGAACATCCAATTCTTCTTCTAAAAAGCGATGTTTCGGCAAAATAATAGGCTTGTCTAACTCTTGATATCTCTTTGCATCTGATAAAAATTTCACATTGTGTGAAATAAAATAGTAGTCGATTAAATTTGAAGGTATAGATTCGGTAATATTAATTGAAATAACAGTTGGTTTATTTTCACTAATATATCTTTCTATTGCATTAGCGTATACATGAGTGCTAGGTCCATTAGTCACTATTAAGATGTTTTTATTATCAAATATGGATTGAATAGCATTCGTTCCAGAAACCAAAGAATCATGTTCGTTAAAAGATAGTGCCGTATCAAGAATGGCACCATTATATGAGTTTGTACCATCTAACTTACTTAGATAGTCTATGGCTCCGACAATTTCATCTGTGCCATAGTGGGTATTTGAAAGCAGGTTCTGAATATATGTTGGATGCACGTTATTTTGTGCTCCAAGAAAATATAGAAGATTACTTCCCCAACCATACTTCTTTTGCATCTTTTCAAAATGCCTAATAACTAATTCATAAATTGGTTTTGGATTATATTTAGTGATTTTTTTATCCAACACAGCCAATAAGCTTTCCGTTTGAGTATTTCCTGCTCCACGTCCCATACCTGTCACTGTTACATCAAGCCATGTAACACCAACATCTAATGCTGTTAATGTATTATCTAGTCCTTTACCCATGTTGTTATGCGTATGTATACCTAGTTCGCCATTCCATTCTTTCTTTATAGCTTTCACGATACGCGTAACTTCATCCGAATCCATATTGCCGAGCGAATCTGCAAAGTATAGTGTGTCAATTAAAGCCCATTCTGAAATTATTCTTGCTTTGCTCGAAATAAGTTCGTCAGCTTTTCCACCAGCTTGCATTAAGTTAAACCCAACAGTATACCCTAAATTTTTGAGTGTTTGGGCAACTGCTCGACTTTTTTCAACTTCGTCAAAATGAGCAGCAATTCGAACAAGAGCAATTTTACTTTCTGCGGCAGGCACAAATAGACTATGCACGGATTCTTCAACCGATAATTTGGAATCAAGAATAGTCTTGGCATCAACCATCACACCATAAGTTGGCCCTTTAGGCAGTTCTAATGTGTTCAGGAAGCTTTCTGTTGTATAAGCAAATGCACCAAGAAATCCATGCTTAGGAAAGTTTCGCAGCCCTAACTCAACAAATTCAACATTAGACCTAGCTATACTATCTAAATATGCACTAACAACCTCTGCCTCAAAATCCCAGTTATTGTAATAACCGCCATCACGTAGTGTACAGTCTAAAATTTTCATTATTTTACCTACAGTTAGTTTTCATGGTGCGGAAACTAAACGAACATTCATATCGATAATTGCTCGTCAATAAGTTTCGAAAATGTTAAAATAAAACAACAGTCAAATTTTAGGGTTGAATTTTAACTGCTATTGTTTAGCCTCTCTCGAAGATCCATCAACTTTGTGAAGTCAAGCACCCTCATCAGAACTTAGATTAATTACCAGCTTTAATCGCAAATTATCGTCTCACTTGACACAACCAGATTCATAAACAGTCTGGATGGTCAACCAAAGGCTGTATGCAACCTTCCCAATTTTTTCATCAATAAGCCACATCTACTTTACGAAACCCGGTTATGATCTGCAAAGAAAGAGATCTCAAGATCACAACATCTACAAAAAGGCTCTAGAGTAAGCTTATATAGAGTATTTGCCTCAATCATACCCAACATAAGAACACTCTGATACTAGGTAGTTAAAGCCCCTCAGATAAAGGATGACTACCTAACACACTAAACAAGCAGTACGTGCTTGGGCAAAACTCACTTTTGATTGGTTAGCTTTAGATGCCTCCGCATTGTAACAAGTAATCATTTGTAGGTCTCCTGTCTTGCTAAATAACTGTAAAGTGAGCGTTATTGCTTAGTTCACAACTAACTTGAGCAGTTATGTCGCATCCACTACAGTCTTTATTGCTATGCTCCCCATAACTTCTACAGCCTGATAACCTCTTATTCTCGCTAACACAAAAACTGACCATAATACTACCAACTTCAAGGCTTCAATAGTCCCCTACAAGTTATGTAATTGGCACACGAACTTGGCAAAATTTATACGAAGAGTTAGTTACGGGTTGAGAGTTAGTTTGATATAATCCTTTAGTCGTGCGAATTAATTACTAGGAAGTCTTATGATCATCGTAACTGGCGGTGCTGGCATGATTGGCAGCAACATCGTTAAAGCACTGAACGAAAAAGGCATTAACGATATTTTGGTAGTCGATAACCTTAAAAATGGTAAGAAGTTCCAGAACTTGGTTGATTTGGATATCACAGACTACATGGACCGTGACGATTTTCTAACTCAAGTCATGGCAGGTGATGACTTCGGCCCTATCGAAGCTATCTTCCATGAAGGTGCTTGTTCTGCTACAACAGAGTGGGATGGCAAGTACATGATGCTCAATAACTATGAGTACTCAAAAGAACTGCTACATTTCTGTCTTGAGCGTGAAATCCCATTCCTTTATGCCTCTTCAGCTGCGACTTACGGTGAAACGGATACTTTTATTGAAGAGAAAGAGTACGAAGGCGCATTAAACGTATACGGCTACTCAAAACAGCAGTTTGACAACTACGTACGCCGTATTTGGCAAGATGCTGAAGAACATGGTGAACAACTGTCTCAAATTACTGGTTTCCGTTACTTCAACGTTTATGGTCCACGTGAGCAACACAAAGGTTCAATGGCATCTGTTGCCTTCCACCTAAACAACCAAATGAACGCAGGTGAAAATCCAAAGCTATTTGCAGGCAGTGAGACTTTCAAGCGTGACTTCGTGTACGTTGGCGATGTTGCAGCAGTAAACTTATCGTTTTTGGAAAACGGCCAATCAGGCATCTTTAACCTAGGTACAGGTAACGCTGAATCTTTCGAAGAAGTCGCTAAAGCGGTGATTAAGTTCCATGGTAAAGGTGAAGTAGAAACTATTCCATTCCCTGAGCACCTTAAAGGCGCATACCAAGAATTTACTCAAGCAGACCTAACAAAACTGCGTGCAGCAGGCTGTAATCACCAGTTTAAAACCGTCGCCGAAGGCGTGGCTGAATATATGAGCTTGATTAACAGCTAATCGAACTATTTGCTGATTGAAAGCCAAGACGTTATCTTAGCAATAACTCTTGGCTTTTTTCTTTTCTTGTCAGATAAAGGTTTTTCGTGACTACAGATCGCAACGACTACGACCCTAAAGCATATAACCCAACATTCCAGAAAGCATTCCTTGCTCCCAAGCATTGGGGAACATGGCTTGGTCTATTGATTGGGTTACCTATATCCCTACTGCCTAACTCCGTGCGGGTTTCAGTGGCATCTTTTGTCGCAAAGAAACTATGTAAAAAGCAAAAGGGCTCTATTCAAAAAGCTCGTATTAACTTATCGCTTTGCTTCCCAGAAAAGTCTGAGCAAGAACGTGAAGCTATCCTAGAGAAATGCTTAACGACAGCCGGAGCATTTCTACTAGGCTTTCCTGCGATCACTCTTAGAAATAAAAAGTGGCTTGAAAAGCATTCGGAGATAAAAGGAATTGAACACCTACACACACTAAGAGATAACGATCAAAGTGCTATTTTACTTGTACCACATTCTTGGTGTATTGATATTCCAGCAATCTTACTGGCATCACGTGGGTTGCCAGTGTCTGCGATGGCCAATAGCCAGAAGAACCCATTGACCGATTGGCTCATGCATAAACAGCGAGTTCAGTATGGTGGTCGAGTTTATGACCGCAGTGGTGGTATCAAACCGTTCATTAAGTCAGTCAAAGATGGCTATTTAGGTTACTACCTACCCGACCAAGATCATGGCCCCGAACAAAGCGTTTTCGTTGATTTCTTTGCAACAGAAAAAGCGACCCTACCAGGGCTAGGTAAACTAGCTAAAGTGAGCCGCGCCAAGATTGTTCCGACTTTTGCCAGCTACAACATCGAAACTGGCAAATATGAGATTGAGATAAAAGCGCCGATTGAGGACTTGTCTGGCGATGAACACAAAGACGCTCGAGTAATGAATGAAGTGGTCGAACAATTTGTCAATCCGCGCCCAGAGCAATATATGTGGATACTCAAATTACTCAAGACGCGCAGAGATGGCAACGACCCCTATGTAGGTTACTAGTCACAGATAGACCACGCACATGCGTGGTCTTACTTTATGTAAGGTAAACGCTTAAAGTCAGTAATAATGTTGCCTAAGTGAGGATTAAGCGCTTCGCCTGAAACCACCTTCTCATACATAGCAACATACGCTTTCGCCATTACATCCGCATTGAACAAGTCTCGAGCATATTCATGACAAATAACCGGGGTAAAACTTGAAGAGGATCCAACAGCTTCAATAAGCTCTGATTGTTTATCAGATAAAAAGCCTACATCACGACTCACAAGTTCAGGAAGTGAGCCATAAGGAGTGCCAAACACAGGGCAGCCGAAGTAAAGGCTCTCAGTGATAGCGAGTCCAAATGGTTCATGCCAAGTCACAGGGAAAATTAACCCCTTAGATTTGGTCATCACTTGCGACTTTGTCGTATCATCCACCATCCCTAAGAAACGGACATGACGGTCTAGTGTCAGGCGAAAGCCCATCTTGAAGTTGAGTCGGTGGCCACCCAGAATATCGAGTTGCTCACCAGCGCGCTTGGTTATATCAATCGCCCCTTGAACATTCTTAACTCGCCATGCTGCCTTACCTAGAAAGTGGAAGCGCTGTCGGTCAGCATTTAGGTCTGGTTTAAGATAATTATCCCAGTTTAAGCCATTATGCACATAAGCTTGCGCTCCGTGATTACGAGCATGCTGCGAAGAGACAAAGATTGTGTTTGGATCGATAGGTCCGTTTGAATTGCCGTGTTGAGTAATTACGTAAGGACGCGAAATAGACTCAAAACCACCATGAAAATGCACAACATCGACATCACTAGGGATTTGATTTTCAAGTGGCATCTCTGAGTGATACTCGATTACCCTAGCCCAATCACAAACCGTTCCTTTACCAGCAAGAAGCGTAACCTGATGACCCTGCAGATGAAGAGCATAGACAAGATCCCATATTACACGCTCAGTGCCACCGTAATTCACTACAGGCAAAGTCGCATGAGTATAAATCAGAATATTCATTAGACTCTCTTTACTATTTAGCCGCTAACTTTTTGGTAATCGCACGGTGAACGCACTTTGGAACAAATTGCTCTACTTCACCACCATGAATCGCGACTTCACGAACAAGAGTAGAAGAAAGAAACGCATACTCTTCAGCAGGTGTTAGAAACAAACTTTCAAGTTCTGGCTTAAGACGGCGGTACATGGTCGTCAAACCAAACTCATACTCAAAGTCCATTGTTGTCCTCAAGCCGCGAACCAATATTGTCGCTTTCTTTTCTGTTGCAAAATCAACCAGCAAACCACTAAAACCATCTACTGATACATTGTTAAGTTCTGAACAGGTTTCTCTCAGCAGTGCTACTCGCTCTTCAAGAGAAAACAGAGTATTTTTGCTCGGGCTTTCTGCAACACCAATCACGAGGTGATCGAACATACTCGCTGCTCGTTTTACTAAGTCGTAATGACCATTGGTCACTGGATCGAAAGTTCCTGGGTAGATGGCGATTCGCATAACTATCCTATATATATTCCGCTTCTTATTGCACCACTGACTTTTCAGCTTGTGGTTCTGTCAATACTTTATCTAATTGCTGCTCGACTAACTCAACAGAGATGCTCGACATTAAGTCAGCTCCTTTTACCCTCGCGCCCCAAGGTAAATCAGAGACCGCTTTACCATATTGGGCTTCTGCAATTTGCTCATAAACAGAGGCCACATATGGCAAACCATGATAAGGACCTGTTCGGCGTGGGTTACTATGGGCATAAAGACCAATAACAGGTGTGCCTTGCGTCGTCGCGATATGGGCAGGGCCTGAATCTGGAGCAATCACAACTTCTGCTTTTGAGAGTACCGCCGTTAATTGCTTTAAGTTCGTCTGTCCAACGAGGTTCTGAATCGATGTCTTGGCGAAACCTATGATGCTATCAGCTAAGCGCTGCTCTCTATCCGTAGGAGCACCGCAAAGCACGACTTGATAACCTTTTTCCGCCACATAATCAGCAATACTCGCATAACGTTCCGGAAGCCAGTTACGTTCATCTTTACTGGCTGCTGGACTAATCACAATGTAGGGTTTGCCACCAAGTAGCTCCAGCGTTGAATAATCGCTCTCTGCGAGGGGGATATTCCATTTAGGCTCTTGAGCCGGGCAATCCAAGTAAAGGGCAAACTGAGCGAAATTGTCGAGCACGTGAGGTGCATCCGTTGCGGGCAACTTAACATTAGTAAATAGCCACTGACCCTCTTTTGCTCTACTCCAGCTAAATCCAACTCGCTTTCTTGCTTTGATCCCAAGTGTTAACAGGCTTGCTCTCAATGCGACCTGCATATGGAGTAGGTAATCAAAGCGCTGCCCTTTAAGCTGCTGCCATACTTCTTGCATTCCTTTAAAACCGCGCTTTTTATCGAAGATAACAACGTTAATACCCTCAAGGTCGCCTAATAATTGCGCCTCAACTTTTCCCATTATCCAAGTAATATTACAACTCGGGTAACGTTGTTGAATCTGCTGTACGACAGAGAGGGCATGGCAAACATCGCCAATCGCAGAGAGCCTCAATACACAGATACGTTGTGGTTCAGGAATCATTTATTCGCTCTCTTGCAAAGGAATCATTGACCTAACAGCACCGACAACTGCGTCAGAGGTGATATCTTGTAGGCATGGAGAATATAAATCATCACTGATCTTACATTTATTGCCATAACAAGGTACACATTCTCGTTGTGACTGAACCAAACGAATATTACCTACAGTTTGAGAAGGCATGCCATTGGTATAAAGATTCTTGTCCACATCGACCGGCAAGGCGTATGGCCAAGGTGACCACATGCTCGCAGGTGCAACACTGATAATCGAAACAATTGGGATGGGGTAGCCTGATGCCATATGCCCAGGTCCACTGTCAGGACCAACAAAGCCTTGGCTCATTTTTAGCAAGCTTGATGTTTGAGCAAGAGTTAATTGCCCAAGAACACTCACTAGATTTGGTGATTCAGGTAAAGCGGCGAGAATCTCTTCCACGATCATTCTATCGCGTGGAATATCAGCCCCAGTCAGCACTATCTTGTATCCATCCTCTAATAGCGCTGTTATCACCTCTAGCCAATAGTTAACTGGCCATTGCTTAATTTCATTGGATGATGGCGCATGGACCACAATGAAAGAGTCGGGTAGTTTCTTCATTACCTCATTAGGTAACGCCTCTTCTGGAGAAATGAGTCGAGGTTCAATCTCAACGCCTATCAATTTCAGCATCCGCGCGGCGCGGCTCATCTTATGTTCAAAACGATGTTGCTCAACAATATGATGATTAAAGATAAACTTCTTTAACCAAGCGCCGCCAAGAGACTCATCCACAGCCCCTAAGCGCTTTTTACCAAACACAAAGCTGTAGATAGCAGTGCGATCATTGAGCATTTCATTGACGACAAGATCATAGCGCCCACGCTGACGAAGAATACGCAAGTAATCTTTGACCTTTGGACGAGGCGGAATTTCAACCAATTCATTAATATCAGGGTTAGTACCAAACACCATTTCACCTCTCGCATTCACCAGGACATCGATTTGAGCGTTTGGATACGCTGCTCGAAGGCTACGAGTAAAGGTTGTGATCAACAAACTGTCTCCAATGCAGTGTGTTGCGATGACAAGAATCTTTCGATAATTATTTGAGAGGCTCATTTGTAGCAAGTGTTTGATATAATCATCCGTCTAGTATGCCACAAACTAACCAAGTCGAGACAGAGATAGATGTTCAAGCAAACACAAATCAATAACACCACATACTGGCATGACCCTTTGCTTTTGCCAGAAAATGTAGAACAGGCTTTCTCTATCGAATACTGGCAAGTGAACAATGCAGTGACCGGCAGCGCTCAAGGCCGCGGCACGACTTGGTTTGTACAAGGGGAACAAGGTGAGTTTGCGCTAAGGCATTACCGCAGAGGTGGGCTATTTGGCAAAATCATCAAAGATAGCTATTGGTTTACATCTCTCGAAGATACGCGTGCCTATCAAGAGTTAAAACTATTACGCCAACTGATCGAATGCGATGTAAACGTGCCAGCACCTGTTGCAGCACGAGTTACGAAAAGCGGCCTAACCTATCAAGCGGATATTATTGTTCAACGGATCAGTAATGCTAATGACCTAGTCGGATTACTATCTCAACAAGTGCTACCTAAAGAGCTCTTTAAGAAAGTTGGTTGGGAAATAAAGAAAATGCATGATACTAGCGTCAATCACACCGACCTTAATATTCACAATATTCTGATCGACCAAAGCAACCAAGTTTGGATTATCGACTTTGATAAGTGTAAAGCCGAAGAGAAAGATAATGGCTGGAAGCAAAGCAACCTAGAACGGCTCAAACGTTCTTTTGACAAAGAAGTTCGGCTCGGTACAATCCAGCTCCCAGATTATGCTTGGACAAGCCTAGAAGAAGGCTATAAGAATAACGAAGACGTATAAAACCATGAACTTTCGCCACGATATTAATGCCCTGAGAGCTATCGCCGTTGTTAGCGTAGTAATCTTCCATTTTTTCTCAACATACTTACCCGGCGGCTATGTGGGCGTCGATATCTTCTTTGTGATATCCGGCTACCTAATGACTAGGATTATCACGAGCAAATTAGATGAAGGAAACTTTTCGTTTGCTAGCTTCTATGCAGCTAGAGCAAAACGTATTATCCCTGCCTTAGCCGTCATGTGTTTGACAGTACTTATTGTATGCCTTTTTTACCTGACACCGTGGGATCTGAGAAAGCTTGGTAAGCACATACTAGTAAGCATTGGCTTTGTATCGAACTTCACCTATTTAAAAGAAAGCGGCTACTTTGATGTTGCGGCGCAAAGTAAGTGGCTACTCCACACTTGGTCGCTCTCCGTTGAATGGCAGTTTTACCTTGTTTATCCCGTTTTATTGGTAAGTATAAAAAAGGCTCTACCTAAAGTGAGCCTAAACCTCATATTATGGTGTTTAACAATAACGAGCTTTTCACTTTGTTTATACTATGTTCATACCAACCCAGACCAAGCCTATTACCTATTTCACACCAGAGCATGGGAGCTACTCATTGGCGGTGTGATTGCAACCCAGAAAACTCCTCAGACTTTTTCTCGCAATGTACAACTCAGTCTATCTGTTGTTGGATTGAGCGCTATAGTCAGTGCTTTATTTCTCTTTGATCACACGACCCCTTGGCCAGGACTCGGAGCACTACTACCTGTTTTAGGTACTGCTCTAGTATTGTATGGCAGCACTAATAACCCGAACCTACAGTCAAAGTTTAATAATAAGGTAATAGCTTGCTTAGGGTTGTGGTCGTACTCAATTTACCTATGGCATTGGCCAATCAATGTTTTCATCAAGTCGCTCACCAGCAATACTCTGCTTCTTAATACTTTGGGCATCCTGCTGTCAGTAATTCTAGGCTGGCTTTCTTACTCAACAGTTGAACAATACAAGCCTATCGTTAAGCATTCTAGAGTTAAGGGCTTTTTTACTTTTCCACCAGTAATCATTGTACTCATCACTGCCATTATTGGACAATTAATCTATGACAGTGACGGGTTACTTTGGAGATTAAGTAAAAACGAACTAATCATCGCTGAGGCTATTCAAGATCGAAATCCAAGAAGTAAACAATGCCATGTAGAGTTTGGGGAAGTCCCTGGGTGCAAGTATGGTGATGGAGAAGTGGGGGCCATTGTACTTGGTGATAGCCACGCACAGTCTGTAGTAAGAAGTGTAGAGAAATCAACGCCAGAGAACGAGTCTACATTAGACTGGACCATGAGTTCATGTCCGACTATTTCTGGAGTCAAAAGAGTTCTCTCCGATGGAACTATCTCTGAAGACTGCGGAAACTTTGTTAGTAACAGTATTGAAAAGATCTCAAAGCAGTATCAAGGCGTTCCTGTATTTATAGTAAATAGAACTCCTTTATATCTGTGGGGAGCAAACGATGCAGATTGGAAAGGGGAAAGAGAAAAAGCCAACCTGATTATTGATGAAAATAGATCATCAGTGATAGATGATAACTACCGTACTAACTTTTTAGCACAGTTTGGGTCTACAATATGTCAAATCAGTCAATACGCTCCAGTTGTCGTACTAAAAACAACGCCTGAACTTATCAATGATGTGCCAAAAACTATGTTTAAGAGGGCAATACAAGGTAAAGATGACATAAGGGTTAAGATTCCTGTGGCTGACTACCTATCGCGCTCAGAACAGGTAGATGCCTTTTATGCTGATTTAGAAAGTCGATGCGATGTGACGATTATCGATCCGACCGATACTTTCTGCGACCAAGAGTACTGCTATGGTGATGATGAAGGTAGACCACTATACTTCGATGATGACCACCTAAGTGAATATGGTGCGAGTAAGCTAATCCCACTATTCAAAAAAGTATGGGGACAATAGTCCCCACCTTTATTCTTCTTTTAAGCCGAAAAGCTTACGCAGCTTTTTCTTCTTTTTGTATATATGGCCGCGAATCACCTCGGAAAGCGGACGAGTAAAGCTGACACATTTTGCTAATTTGATCTGCTCTTCAAAAGGCTTATTACCATGCGAAGCAAAGAAACTTTCAAGCACTTTTCGCCCCCAGTCCTTGCGACCACTGGTCGAATAATGCTTTAGCCAATCTTTGCTTGGTATTAATGTCACTTCGCGGTTCAAAGCTTCAGATAGAGCAAACTGCTCCAATGTATGAGCTTTACAGCCACCGTTACGCAGCGCCTTGATAAGTTGGTCAGCATAATCAAATGCCTTCAACTGCGCGCCTGTAATACCGATAACAGCCGAAGCCCACATTGTCGACTTGTCATTGACGCTATAAGTCGAGCCATCCTCAAGATCAAAGGTTTTATTACGAATAACGGCGTATTCATTAGTGTTAGGAAGGGAGTTGATTGCCACTTCCGGAAAGAACATCAGTGACTGCTCTGCTGAGATGGAGTCAAAGTAGATATTCGTCGACTGCTCAAAGTACGTATCAGTATCTAGGAAAAGTAGCTTATCTTCTTCTTCTAGATCTAACTGCTCACCAATGTACTTTAAGCCTCGGTTTTTGATTCTAAAGTGATAAGTATTATTTAGGCTCCACTCACTCTTTTGATCCGCATTAATTGGGAAAAGATGAATAGGCAATCCCGAAAAATGCTCCGTTTCTTCTGCAAGAACAACTACCTCAGGCCTAGAGCTTTCGTCTCCTTGCCAATTAGCTAAGAAAGACAAGATGCAGAAGCGAGCTCCCTGATAATAGGTCTTATCATTGCCATAAATGACAAAAGCTAAGTATTTCTTCGCTGTTCTAGTCATCTTCAGTACTTCGTTACGTTTTCAAATAAGGCTTTTTGTTTACCACTCAAATGGCTGCGAATATGTGTACGATAACCTTCTTTGAACCAGCTTCTAACCGTTGCATATAAGCCAGAGCTTCTACCACTCAATTCACTCTCAAAGATACCTGTCTTACTACCTTGTCGTACAATTGGCGGATGCGTCCAATAGATATTATATTCAAGCTCTTCTCGCACATTGCCAATAAGCCCATCTATGGGAGCATCTGTTACTGTACTTTCTAAGTAGTTAACCATCTTTTTAGCAAATTCAAGGTCATAAACTAAACCTCCCGTTAGCTTGTTCGTCGCACATAAATACAAAGACTGATCTTTATTACGAACGCTCAGCGGTACTAGGTTTGATGCTTCCTCAATATTAATCACGTAGCATTTTTCGCCCGAAGCTTCCTTACGAAACTGCTCTAGTATGCTTATGAAGTTCTGATCTAATAACGCGTCATCTTCAAGGACGAGCACTTGTGGTATTTCTTCGCCCACAACCTTTTTCATCACAAGGTAATGCTTATACAAACAAGACATTTGAGGAAGAGACAAACAACTAGAGAAAAAGTTAGATCGGATGTCAGAGGTCAAATCGTCTATATCACCACGAAGCATATATTCATATTCAGTAATACCAATTGCAGGTAAATGACTATCGATATGCTTACGGCGGTCTTCATAACCTTTACTGACATGGATAATGAATGTTTTGATCACCTTGGACTCTCTATGATTTGATTAATAATGTCTAGACTGCACTGGAGTGCGCCTTGGTTTTGCTCTACAACTGATAAAGCTGCTCTACCACCTTGTTCTAGCTTTTCTGGTGACGATAAGCATTCAATAATCTTGCTAGATAAGTGCCCTTCACTCTCAACGACTTCTAGAGCACCAGCAGCAATAAGCTGTTGAGCAAGGTCAGCAAAGTTATAATAGCTTGGCCCGGTAATAGTTAGTTTAGATAACATAGCGGGCTCGATAAAGTTATGCCCCCCCACCTTATCTCCGAGAAGGCTCCCTCCCATAAAAACAAGGTCACTAGCAGCAAGAAACTTGATCATTTCCCCCATAGTATCACCCAAATAGACATCTATATCTTCAGGTAACCTATCCAAACTACCACTACTTCGCCGAGCCAAAGATAACTGCTGATTTTTTACAAGTTCAGCCACAGAGTCAAAACGCTCAGGGTGACGTGGGACCAGTACAAGTAGTAAACTTGGATGTTCCAATTTTGCAGGTTTAAAAGCAGAAAGGATTTGTTCGTCTTCACCGAGGTGCGTGCTTGCTGCAACCAAGACCTTGCGGTTATCACCAAATTGAAGCTTTAGCTCTTGGCCTTGGTGGTATGCCTCTTCATCAACTTTCACATCATACTTTATCGAACCAGTATCAATAACCTTTTCACTACTGATTCCTAGTTGTCGAAAGCGCTTAGCATCATCACCGTGAACAGTCATTATTGTCGAAAATTTCTGCAGTATTGGTGATATCAATAGGCTAAGCTTTCGATAGTTCAAAAATGACTTCTGAGATAAGCGGCCATTCACAAGCACCATTGGCACATTGTTCGAAGCGACTGTATGTATAGTATTAGGCCATAGCTCTGTTTCAATGATGAGCATTATTTCAGGCTTAATAACGTTAAGAAACTTACGTACACACCAAGAGAAGTCTATTGGCATATAGCGATGAGTAACATGATTACCCAATTTAGAGACTTGCTCAGCGCCAGTACTGGTTGTTGTAGTAACAAGTAGCTGCTTGCCCGGGTATTGCTCTGCTAAGCGGCTCACTAGCCCCTTACTAGCTAAAACTTCCCCTACAGAAACAGCATGAACCCAAATGACACCTTTTTTCTGAGTATCTAGCTTAGGTGTAAAACCAAAATGCTCTTTCCATCGCTGCCCAAACTTGGGTTTATTAGGTTTTGAACGATAAAGCCCCCAAAGTAGCAAGGGGCTAACACATGCTAGTAACAAGGTATAAGTGAAGCGCACCAATACAGTCATTAACCCACTACCAAAGCATCGAGTTTAGTAATTGCCTCAATAACCATCTCTGGCATAAGTTCTTGTAAGCATTTAAGGTGCTGCTTAGGGCAAGTACGTTCAAAACAAGGACGACAATCGATATCCGTATTTAGAATAGCCAGTTTATCCGTTAGTGGCGGAGTGTATTTAGGGGAGCTTGAACCATATACCGCGACTACATTACAGCCGACCGCAGCGGCGACATGCATTAACCCAGAGTCATTACTCACAACCGTTTTACATGCACCAATCAAGTCCACTGCTTGGACCAAAGAAGTGCTTCCAGCTAAGTTATAACAGTGTTGTCTATTCTCCAGCGCTACTTGATCGATGATGGCGGAAGTCACTTCACGATCCTTTACTGAACCGAATAACCAGACTTGGTAACCCTTGCTTATCATCTCCGAAGCCACGCGAGCAAAGTGCCCCTCTGGCCAACGCTTAGCTGGCCCAAACTCAGCACCTGGGCATAAACCAAGAATCGGACGCCCTTCAGTAAGTTCAAACTGCTTCATTGCTGCTTGCTGAGTTTCTGCCTGTAAACTTAAGGCTGGATACGGCAAATCTTTCAACTCACCTAAACACCCAGTACCTGTCATCGCAGCTTTTGAGTGAGCTAAAGCAACATAGCGCTCTAGCATATACTGGAACGACTTTTTATTGGTGCGAATATCATTGAGCAAGCCATAGCGCATTTCCCCTTTCCAACCAACTCGATGAGGAATTTTAGCGAAAAATGGGATCAGAGCTGACTTAGCTGAATTAGGTAATACATAAGCGTGAGTGTAGTTTGAACTTCTTAATCGCTTACCCATTTGATAACGAGTTTTTAGGTCAAATTGGCCATGACCAAGCGGCATCTCTAGAGCTTGATCAACTTGTGGCATTCTCTCTAGGATAGCTTTACACCATGCTGGTGCTAGCACGTCGATCTGTGAATCGGGATACTGTTTTTTAAGCTCAATATACAGCCCTTGAGACATGACCATATCACCAACCCAAGAAGGACCTACGATTAGAATTTTTTCCATTGCTTACTTTTTCTCTAACTGCCCGGATAGCTCGAAGTATCGTTCTAATGTCTTAATGCATACTAACTGCTCTAGCTTCTCATCTTTAAATGGAGCGATATAGTCATGAGCATTTTTGACGATTTTTTCAGCTTCTAGTGGATTATCGATGTAATACTGAATCTTTTCTTCAAAATCAGACCAATCATCTTTCACTTCAATATAATGAACACCTGCTTGAAGAGTGCCTTCCATAAACCAAGTTTCAAACTTCATTTTTGGTGTAACCACTACAGAGTTTGAAGACATCGCCCACTTTAAGTTCGACGCAACATCGTTCCCTTCCAAACAAATCAGGAACTTGTATTGAAGTTGGTCTTCAACAGACATAAATGGCTTTTGCCACTCTGGGTGTTCATCTGAGCTGTTTGACTGGCCAGCATCAACTAAGGGGTGGTCGAACATTTCCTGCATAAATCGAATACGATGTGGCTGGGTAACCGCACCTCGAAATACAGCTGCGCCCCTTTTGTCAGTAAAGCTAAGTTTATCTTTTACAAAACGAAAGTGCCTGCGCTTATCAAGCTTAAACAAGACAGAGTTCGCATTGTCTCCTTCTATTGGTCTCGCTTTAAAAAACGTCGGTACAGGCTCTATATGTGTTTCATCACCAAAATAATAATTAAATCGATATGATTGAGGGAAGTAGTGAAGGAACTCTTTTAGATCAAAATAGTAAGAGGTGTAACCTTTACGCTTGTATTCAGATATCTTTGTGAATTTGTTACTAAGTTCAAAATGATTATCAATTTTGCAATAATAATCAACCCTAGCTCGTATCCAAGCACTACGATTAGCATGTTTTTTTTCCAATAAACGCTGTCGAAAATCAAATAAAAAGCTTGGTACCAATTCCAAAAAGGCATGTTTGAGATAGTATAGTACTTTCACTCTCTCTCCTTTTCATTTGACAGCATCATGATGACAATACCAATGGTGTACATATAATAAATAGTTACTTGAGCATTGATGAATGGTGCATCCGAAAGGTTACATATTGATATAAAGAATGCAGGGGCCCAGAGCAAAATAGTTCCATTCTCTATTGAATACTTCCTAGAAATTGATATAGGATAAAAAATGAAAACGAGGAATATTCCTCCACCCAACACTCCGTAAAGGACAAATTTATCTAAATAACCGTTGTGGAATGTCATAGAAATAAGCCAGTTCATCTGGGAGGTTATTATTCCCTCCTCCTCCAAGCGATTAAACTCAGACTTAACCTCTTTGCCATACCCAAGTATTGGCTTTTTTTTCCAAAGTTCAGAACCAACTCTAAACATTTGCAAGCGAAATCCCAAAGAAGAACTGTAATCACCATTCTGAATCAAATAAAACTCTTGTACTGTATTGTGAATTCTCCCTTTTATTACGGGTAGATTAGAAACACCTAAAGTGGCTACAATCAAGCCCAAAAGCACACATAAACTTAAGAATTTGTTCTTTTTATAAGATATATACAATAGTAGAACAGATGTAACTACTATCATGGCTATTAAAGGTCCTCGAGATTGGCTCAATAACAAACTCGCCCAAACCAAAACAGTCGAGATAATTAAGAGTGCAACTCGTTTTTCTTTAAAGTTAGAAAATATAAGCCCTAAACACGATGTACCTATCAGACCGCATATTGTAGCGAATGGAATAGCATTAATTGGCCAATATCCTCTTGCTAAACTAACATGGATTTGATAGTAATAAGAATATGTACAACATGACACAGAAGCAACGAACAAAAGCCATTGCATTGTATTCTTCGTATAAAATATTTTAGGTGTCGCAATCAACAAGAAAAATATTATTAACGTTGCCCTCAACTCTCTTGAATCGAAACCATAAAATTCATATGCCATCACACCAAACAGGCTATTAATAAGTAGCAATTTAATCCAAAAGCTATTCTTAAAATTATCTTTTATAACTTCAAAACGAAATAAAGCTATAGAAATTGCCGCTACTATTAATACTATAGGTACAAGGCGCATGTCCCCGTCACCGTCCCACAACATTCCAGTGGTCATCCAAATAGCCGGAGCTAAGAATAGGAAGGGCGTGAGTTTTATTCTATTTATGAATTCTAACATTTTCAAACACTCTTAAAACTCGTTTATTTACATGACTCCAAATGTATTTTTTATGATAATTCTTAATCAAGTAACGGATTTTGTCCATAACCCCTGTACCTTCAGCGTTAATAGCACTAGCAAAAGTGCCATTTTTGCTTCCTTGCTGAACTAAAGCTGGCTGAGACCAATATATATTGAATCCAATGACATCGCGCATTTCGCTTTGATAGATATCAATAGGTAAATGAACTGGAGATTGATTGAGATAATCGTAGATTTTCTTCGCAGCCACGTAATCAATAATATAGCCACCAGTCATTTTTGTATGGTTCGCTAAGTAGATATGCTGATTGCATTTTCGATACTTTAGGGGAACACTAAGGTAAGCGCTTTCTATATTGACTAAGTAATTGGATTTTCCGTTTAACTGTTGGAGTACTGAATCTAGCTTGTTAGAAAACCCACTAGTCAAATAGGCATCATCTTCCAGCACCAAAGCAAAGGGGATTTTCCTCTCTACTATAGCTTTATAGGTAAGATAGTGTTTATAAAAGCATGACTGCTCTGGTGGCGTTTGGTCACTACCTTTAAAAAGCGTTGCTAAAACATCCTCTGTTAAATCCTTAATATCACCATCAAGCATATACTCGAAGCGTTCCAGACCTGACTCTGGTAAATGTTTGTCGATATGCTCTCGTCTTTCGTCATATCCTTCACTTACGTGAATAACAAACACATGCTCAATGGGTTGCACCATTTAAGGCATCTCCTACAACAATATGGGGCGAAACAAAAGAACAGATTATATCTTGAGTGGGCATATGTTTCACGCAATCTTAGTAATACTGTGTAAGAAAACGAGAGCCTTGACTTTACTTCTGGCACTCACCACAAAAAAACGTATTCCTCTGTCCGATCTTTTGCTCTGAGATTGGCTCTCCGCAACTAGGGCAAAACTCACCAGCTTTGCCATAGACTTGTAGTTCCTGAGCAAAATAGCCCGGTTTTCCATCTGCTTGAGCAAAATCTTTGAGGGTTGTACCACCTTGCTTGATGGCGGTGTCGAGTACTTGCTTAATCTCACTAACAAGCAACGTCCACTCTTTATTGGTTATCTTACCTGCAGGACGAGTTGGATGAATTCTGGCGCTAAATAAAGACTCGTTGGCGTAGATGTTCCCTACCCCAACAACCACCTTGTTATCCATAATGAATTGTTTAACCGCGACACGCTTCCCTTTGGCTTTTTCTGCTATGTAATCAGCATTAAATTCATCGGTCAAAGGCTCAGGTCCCATTGTACCGAGCGCAGTATGGTTGCCATCTTCAGTCCACAGCCAAGCACCAAAACGTCTTGGGTCGTTGTAGCGCAGCACTTTGCCATTGGTAAGCTTGAGATCGACATGATCATGTTTGGCTGGCGCTATTTCAGCATCCAATACTCTTAGTGAACCAGACATACCTAAATGAACAATGGCACTGCCAACATCGGTTTCAATCAATAAATATTTGGCTCGGCGAGAGATATTGCGAATCACCTGCCCTTCCATCTGCTTGAGTTCTTGGGGAATATCCCAACGCAGCTTTGGAGTGCGAAACGTCAGCTTGGCAACGGTTTCTCCAATTAAATGTGGAGAGATTCCCATCCGGCTGACTTCAACTTCAGGTAATTCAGGCATGACAAGGTCCTATGATGTGGTTATTCAGGCATAAGATAACGAGGTTCGACTGAGATTGCTATCCACTTACCTTGCCAATTTTTCAGCAGCCAAAATTGCGGAGTTTGGTAAAAAGTGATCCTTTGCGGCTCTTCTTGATCGAAATACCACACCTCGATAGTTTCAGGTGAACCTAATTGAGGCTTTAAATCGTCAAAGCTTTGTTGATTAACCTCTGTCCCCACCAGTTCTTGCCAGCGTTTTACGAGGTCAGCCTCCGGAATCACACTTGGAATAGAGCTTCGCCACCGGCCTTGATTGTTTTCTAATGACCAGTTAGCAAAATGCAGTGCTTGAAGATCTTGTGTTGGATTGAGTAAATACGGGTGTTGACTGACAACCGCTGGCTCATCAATTAAGTAGGTTTTGATTAACGTTGGCAGATTCAGCAAACCAATAAAGGCAATAATGCCCAGAATCAGGATGTTGTTCCAACGCCGGCGACGGGCAGGTGACACTCGCATATCATTTCCTTGGCAGGCACTAGCGCCGCTTAAGTATTTGAATTAGATACACAGAGTATAAATTGCAGGTAATAAAAAACCCAACCATATTGCTATGATTGGGTTTCAATTCACGCTTCCCGAAGGAAGTTCAAAGAAGAATCAATTACTTGATTTTAGCTTCTTTGTACATAACGTGCTGGCGAACTACTGGATCA
>Ga0209272_10000081_pt1 | contig 130995 bp, 147 predicted proteins | sample tdDd002_FD_187125 | JGI IMG/M metagenome (GOLD analysis project Ga0209272, IMG submission 187125) | Marine sediment microbial communities from the Atlantic coast under amendment with organic carbon and nitrate - tdDd00.2 (SPAdes)... | ecosystem: Environmental > Aquatic > Marine > Coastal >...
TTCGTCGCCAAAGACGCCCTTGCCTACAGCTTATCTTCCCCTTGGTGGGTGATGTGGCCACCTTTTCAGGCCACCAGCTCGTGAGCATGCCCCGCACACTATAAAAGCCTTATGCATTTGCATAAGGCTAAAATACTCATTACTAAGCAATTTCGATATTTTCAGCTTGAGGACCCTTTTGTCCATCAGTAACTGTAAATGTAACTTTTTGACCTTCTTCTAAAGTCTTAAAACCATCAACATTGATTTGAGAAAAATGTGCAAATACATCTGTACCATCTTCACTCGTAATAAAACCAAAACCTTTTTCTGGATTAAACCATTTTACTGTTCCATTCAAATTCTGTACCTCCTAATTATATTATTCTTAAACTTGTGCATAACCGAAAACAAATACATCAATAATTAGAATTACATCATGTCAATAGAACTAATCAATTTTGTCAAAGTTAACATTACTGCTTTAAATTTAAACAACATCTCATTGTACCACCTTTCCGTTACTTTGTCAAAGGTGTTTTTATGAAATATAGTTATATGCATTTATTATCCAATAAAGCCGATAATAATTGTTATATAGATACTTATCAGAAGATATCTAACTGGTTAAAATTGAAACAACCTTCACGCCATCAAAAATTTATCATCAGTAAACATTATGATTTATTATTAATACAACTAAAAAATATGATAATTAAACTTCCATCTACATAGATTTTCACTTTACAGATGATCTTGACCTTAGTCCCCCCTTCAACTTACATTCAAACCTATACCACAGCTCATCCCCGACATTTATAGCGGTTGATTTACTGATAAAATACTCATTGCCATCTGAGATTATTTCTTTGTTATGCATCAATTGTTCAAATTCACAATAATACACATCGAGTGATTTCACCTCGTCCTTATCATCAAAGCGAAGTTCAATTTTTATTTTATCCATTATTTCCCTCCCGTTTTCTGCCTAATCTATCGGCACTTTTGCTTGTCACTACCCTATTCTTACCATTTTCCTTTGCTTGATAAAGAGCTTCATCCGCTAAGAATACTAAATCAGATATTTTTTCATCTTCTGCTTGAAAAATGCTCACACCAATACTTACTGTTACTTTAAAGTCTCCAAAATCATATTCTGATATCTTCTGCCTTATTCGCTCAGCTATAAACTCAGCATCTAATAATTTAGTATTGGGCATAATTACTGAAAGCTCCTCTCCACCATAACGACATGCTATATCCATCTTCCTTACTGATTCTAAAATCAATTTGCCAACTATAGAGAGCACTTCATCTCCCTTTTGATGCCCGAAGGTATCATTTACTTTTTTAAAATCATCCAGATCAATCATTAGTAATGATAATGGTGTTTTACTTCTTTGAGAATAATCCATTTCCTTTTTCAGTACAACATCAAAAACACCTCGAATAAAAAGTTTGGTCATTTTATCCACTAGGTTGGTTGTAATAATAAACTGACTCTTTCCCTCCTCAATAATAGTAGCGTCTATCAAAATTTTTTCAACATTTGTAAGATAGTCTAAACAGGAAACAATTATTCCAGGATCTCGTTTAAGTTTAATAATCAGGTCTTCTCTATGAATCAATACTTTTCTCCAGAAAGTTTGTGCCACTTCATGAGAAAATAATCTATGTGTTAATTTTAGAAAAATATCTGAATACAAATCATCATCAAACTTTATGATGTAATCATCCTTTGACAAATCATCTTTTGAGACAAACTCAATGTCATCCAAAGTAATCTTATTTTTATCTAAGTCAACAATATCGTTCATTTCGTTTTTATCTTTTTTCAAGTAACCACCCCCTCTCGATCTTACTGTTTATCTACCCACCTACAAGCAAAGCAAAACATGTAATACTCTCAGGTATAACTAAATGAAATATATCAGATATTTTCGCTTGTGTACAATCAGATGTAAACTGTTGAACATAATTTATCTATAATGTCTAATAAAAAAACAACTCCTTCTCACGAGGAGTTATTCAGTTATTCAGTTATTCAGTTATTCACCTATTATTTTGACCAGTACCCTTTTATTACGACAGCCGTCGAATTCCCCGTAAAAGGCCTGTTCCCATGGACCTAGGTCTAACTGTCCCTCTGTTATGGCTACCACAATTTCCCTTCCCATAATGGTTCTTTTTAAATGGGCATCTCCATTGTCCTCATAACCGTTATGATCGTATTGACTGTAGGGTCTTTCTGGCGCCAGCTTTTCAAGCCACCTTTCAAAGTCCCTGTGTAGGCCTGATTCATCGTCATTGATAAAAACACTTGCTGTGATATGCATCGCATTACACAAGAGTAATCCTTCCCTTATCCCACTCTCCTTAACACAGTTTTCTAGAATTGGAGTAATGTTTTCAAAGCCACGTCGTTTTGGTATCTTAAACCAAAGCTCTTTTCTATATGATTTCATACTTGCCTCCTTGTCACCTATTAGTATAACATTGAAGAATATCTGGACCTATAGCAAAATTCTATTTGTCATTCGCTCAAACATGTTTTATGATAAATTAGATGGAGGAAATAAACATGAATGAAATTAAGTTATACTTATTAACAGGTTATTTGGGGGCCGGTAAAACGACCTTCCTCAAGCAATTAATCACAGACCATCCTGATAAAAAAATTGGCATCATAATGAATGAGTTTGGTAAGGTGGGAATTGATGGTAGTCTTATAGAAGATGGCGCTAATGAACTGATTGAATTAAACAGGGGGTCTATTTTCTGCTCTTGCCTTAAACTATCATTTGTAGAAAGTCTCAAGGACATGTCAGATAAGCCCATAGACATACTCTTTGTTGAAGGCTCAGGTCTTGCAGACCCTTCCAATATTGGTGAAATCCTAGACGCGACAAAGATGTTAATTGGAGATAGATATACCTATTCTGGCTCCATATGCCTAGTAGATGCCAGAAACTTTTCAGAAGCCAGCCAAGAGCACCAGACCCTAGAAAAGCAGTTGATTCACAGCCACTTGGCTGTTGTTTCGAAGACAGACCTTACGGATAACTTTGACCAGGTTCAGGAAGCCATCTTAAGTTTCAATCCAAACATCGATGTTACTCAAGCCGATTTTGGTAAAATTGACTTTAACCTTTTTGACAATTGGGATAAGACCATAGAAGTTATTCAAGATGAAACTTCAAACAGTGTTGAAAACAAACCCAAGACTCTATCATTAGAGATGTTTGAGCCTGTCAACCTAAACAAGTTAAAGGTCTTTCTTAGTGAAATCTCTAAAGACGCTTATAGGATCAAGGGGTTCATCACAACTGATGATAACTTGAAAATGCAGGTCGATGTGGTTAATGGGGTTATTGACCTTGTTGAAACACCCCTTAATAAAGACAATGAAATTGTTATAATCTCTAAGATCGGTCCCATGATTATTAGACAAATCATCCCCCTCTGGGAAGCCCACTTGGGAACTAAATTTAAACTAAAGAACTAAAAAGACGACAGGTTCTCTTAACTTCTTTCAAACATGTAAAAATCCTCCTTACTTATGTCATTCTACATAAACAAGGAGGATTTCTTGTACGAACTTATAAATTTTTTATGAGCCTATTTCCCAGAAGCCCCTTTTAGTACCTACTTGATTGGATCTTCCCAGTTCCAGTTGGTGTAAATTGCATAAGCTGTGATTGTATCAGCCTCTAGGTCTTCTTCTAGGGCAAAACCAGCAATACTGTTGCCAACCCTAAAAGTTGGTTCTAAAAACTGGTCTTCTATGGCAGCTGCCGTTGGTAGAGTCACCCCAATTTCAGTAGTTTCTGTTACCCTAATCCATTTACCGTTATCTAATTTGAAAGATAGGCCATCTTCAGCTACCTCAACAATTGTACCTTCCAAGTTAACAGCTACACAAGCACTAGGGGCATCAGGATCAATTTTAATACGGTCCCTTAAGTCAAAATCAGCCACCTTAATTGTATGGGCTGGACTTTTTTCTGCCTCTAAGCTTGAAGCCCGACCTTTATTTAAACCGTATGCACCTGCTGCTACCACTAGGGCAGCTATTAATCCAATAACTATCATTTTTGTATGTTTCATTTTACTTCCTCCTCATTTTCTTTTAATTGACTATAGTTGAGCTAGCTTCACTTATAATACGATTGACCTGGGCCTATCCGTGCATGATAAGAAACTTTTTTAGTTTTCCCACTGCCAGTTGGTATAAATGGCATAGACGGGGATCCACTCCAAAGCCATATCTTCTTCGAGGACAAAACCACTTATCTGATTACCAACCCTCAATCTAGAGTCAATAAAAAGCTGTTCTTTATCCTCCTGGCTCTGAACACTTGTCCCCACTTGGGTATCATCTGTTATGTAGTACCATTGTCCAGAATCTAATTTAAAGGACATCCCCCTATGACCAAGTTCTACAATCTTTCCTTCAAAATTCAGGCATACACTGCTACTCGGTGCATGTGGATCTACTACAATCTTGTCTGTCAAGTCAAAGACAGAAGCAACAGGAAGGTCATCTCCTATTGGGACGGGGCCACCCAGAGGCTGCTTAACACCAAAAACTGTCAAGAGAATTGCCAAACACACTGCCAGGCCCATGGTCCACTGACCAGGCCTAACCCAACCAGGGGCCTTTGTTTTCTTTTCTTCTAAATGCTGAAGGGTCCTATTGATAAAGTCTGGACTCGCTTGAACCTTGTCCAGTGCGTCATAATATTTTTTATGCATTGAGCGCCCTCCCCTCTTCTATCAATACTTTTAACTTTTTACGCGCTCTTTGAAGTCTAGAGCTAAGGGTGTTTTCCTTCTTTCCCAGCATAGTAGCGATTTCATGGATCTTATAACCCTCATAGTAATATAGGTAGACTAGGGTCCTATCAAGCTTGTCTAATAGAAAAATCTCTTCTAAAACTTCCTGGTCTTCAGGAGCGAAGATCTCTGGTAGGTCCTTAGTAACATGAACTCGCTTAAACCATGAAGACCTAAACAAATCCTTACACCTATGGTAGGTCACCTTAATCAACCAAGCCTTTAGGTGGTCTTGGGACTTAAAGTCTCCCTTATACTTCATTAACTTAATAAAAACTTCTTGGACAATATCCTCAGCATCAGCCAGTGTCTTAGTGGACTGGTAGGCAACCCTTATGAGGGTATCTGAATATTGCCTCACAACATCTTCAAGGTGCTTGCCGGCATATATTGAACTCAATGTGAAACCTCCTTCACCTTTAATACGAATCATAGGGGACTTTCCGTGCATGTCTTAGACGTATTTTTTTATTTTTGGTTCCACACAAAAAACCTATTGGGCTGGACCCAATAGGTTCTAATTAATAGGTGATGGTAAAATGTCTATCTCTACCGTTTCTTTTAGCTTCCATCAAGGCTTTAATGGAAAGATCCTTGAGCTTGGCTATATGCTCAGGTTTTTTCCCACTGGCTAGGCCACAAGACACTGTTATAGGTCTTTGACAGCCAAGGGTCTTATAGTCAAACATACGGATGGATTCAAACACTTGATTGATAGCTTCCACTACTTTCAAGTCATCCACATTCTTTAAAAAGATACTAACTTCATCCCCACCAAAACGCGTTAGGAAGTTCTCTTTTGGATTCTTTTCTATCAAGTGGTCCATTACATGGCTGACAGCTGAGACTACATGTAAAATCACAGCATCTCCAACATCATAGCCATCTAAATCATTAACGTGCATAAAGTGATCAATGTCAAAGGTTACAAAGTGATAGTCATCTCCCTGGTCTTTTGTTAGAACCTCCTCAATTTTCTCTATAAAGAGGTCTCTATTCATAACTTGAGCCAGGTCTATCATTTCCATTTTATTGTTGGTCATTATCATTCTCCCTTCTAAATCTAATAATTTATCAATAGAAGAAAAGATTTTGGGTGTCTGGTTTTCAAGTTGCATAATGGTCCGCTTGGTCAGCATTAAACTGGTCTTAATTTCATCTGACTCCTGGTTCAAGGCAACCTCTTTCTCCTTAAGTATCTCTAGAAAATCACTTAAGGAAACCGGTTGTGAAAGTAGGTCCTTGATATGAGCCAGGGTAAAGCCCATGGCCTTCAAGTATTGAATCCGGTTCAGGTCATCCAGTTGACTGGCGCTATAGGACCTGTAACCATTTTCCTCATTTAAATGAATGGGACAAAAAATACCCATCTTATCATAGTGCCTTAGCATTCGTTTAGAAATACCTGTAAGGTCTGAAAACTCCCCTATATAATACTGTTTGTCTAGTGTCATAACTGACTCCTTGTAACAACTCATACCCACACCCATGTCCTCCTTCTAATACTAGTTTAGGGGGTGACACAATGTCAAGGTCAAGTCCTAGATGTAATTTTTTTTGTGATAGCTTTTATTTTTATACTTGTAAGTCTCAATCTTTAATAGGTTCATGACCTCAAGGGGTCTTGATTTTACTAGGTTACGGCAGGCCCTATAAGCAATGAAGTAAGCGTTCTCATCTTGACGGGCGACTAGGTCACCAACCAGCCCTAAAATCAGATCCGGATTCTTTCTAGAAAGATCACTGAGGCAGTTGCCTACAGATACTCGAGGAAAGTCTTGGCTTTCATGAAATAAGTGTCTAAGAACTTTAAGAGCAAAGTCAGGCTGGTCATGAATCCATCGATTCTCAACAACGGGTCTCAAGGCTTCACTGGCCATCCGCCTTTTACTAGCAGAAGACGACTGGGTCAAGTGAATCAAAAAATTTTGAACCACTTCAGGATGTTTCTTGGTTATCTTTCTGATAAACATCTGGACAAACTCCTTGACCTCCCACTGGGCATGGTCAGCTGCCTCTTCTAGCAGGGGGAGTATCTTATGAGGTTGGTCAACCCCAATATGAGATAACAAACCCAAGCCAACACAGATAACCCGATAGTCCTTCCCCTCCCTGTATAGGGTCAAGGCCAAGTCATAGACATCAGGCCTGGTCTTATAGGCAGTCTTGCAATAAGAGACAATGACCGAAACAATCCCATAGGATGCCCGCCTCTTGTCTGGTATAGAGGCCATGAGGTCTTTTAAACTTTCAAGAATAAGGGCTTCAACATCCTCACTGTATGCCTCAAAGGCCACTAACTTACTAATTGTATCATGCAATACATCTTTATCTACCATAAGATCCTCCTTAAAGATAATTGTACCATAAGCAACACTCAAAACTAAAGCACCCGAGGGTGCTTTACTTAAGTTAAGTAGCTTTTAATGGCATTGATTTTATCTGCTAAATCAACCTCTTCAAATTGTCTTTGCCCATGGGCTAAAAACTGGCTGGCCTTGTGGATTTTTTCAAGCCTTGTAAAGGTTATTTTCTCATAAACCAACTCTATGGTTTTTACCAGCCCCTCCTTGAGGACCTGGTCATAGTCTCTCTCACTGACCAACTCAGGTAAAATCAACTCTCTTGCCTCCCAGATATGGGGGAGGCTTCGACCCGTCTTAATGCTCTCCTCCCTATTGCCCAAACGGCCATACAGGTAGCACAGGTTGGCCTTGGCTGTAGACCTTAACTTATCTTCTACAGAGTTGTCCAAAACCTCTAAACACAGGTCAACAGCGTGATTTAAGTCCTGGTCATCAGCCTGACCATCCATGGCTATGGCTAGGGTCAATTCGGTCATAAAGCCATAATCTTTAGGATATTGCTTGAGGGCCTGTCTTAAGACCTTTCTTGCCCCAGTAAAGTCACCAGACTTTTCCAACCGATGGACCTGGGTGTATATAGCAGCGATGGCCTTGTGGTCTCTCATTTCATTGACCCCTAATAGAAAATCTAAACTAACATCAAAGTAGGTCGCAATGATAGGTAACATCTGCACATCTGGGCAGGTATTACCATTTTCCCAACGACTGATTGCCTGGGGAGAAACGTCAAATACATCCGCCATCTTTTCTTGAGTCAGGCCCCTTTTCAATCTTAATGCTCTCAAGTTTTCCTTTAATTTCATTTCCATAGTGCCTCCTTGTTTGTATGTATCAGCCTAAACCAAGTATAGATCCTAGCCCTTCTTTTCTCCATAACTCAAATTGTGAGATTTTATCAACTATAGTGAGAATTTCTAACTAGAGAAAAATCTACCCCAGAGGGTAGATCTCATATTACTCGTTAAGAAACTTGATCATAAAATACTCGTCAGCATAAGTACCATCATCATATTTTAAGGCCTTCTTCTTGGTGCCAAAGACTTCAAAGCCCATCTTCTTATATAGGCCCAGCCCTCTATCATTGTCTACTACAACTTCAAGTTCCATTTGCTCCACACCAGTTTTTTTTGCCCATTTCTCACAGGCCTCCAGGAGGCAACTCCCTATACCCAGACCCCAAAACGCCTCTTGTAGACCAATGCCTAGAGAAGCCCTGTGTCTAAATCGGCGACGTTTCATAACAAGTCCTATGCTACAAGTGGCAATGATTCTGCCCTCTGCTTCTGCCACTAAAAAATGAGTGGTCTCATCTTCAATAATTCCCCTTATAAAGTTTTCCTCTTCCTCCAGGGTCAAGGTCATTTCTCCAGGTGCCCGTGCAAGAAAGCGTGTTTCCTGGTCCACAGTCTTTAAATGAATCAATATGGAACTGGCATCCTCTACCCTAACAGGTCTTATGGTAATGGGTCCCTTTTTACTATGATATATCCTGGTCATTTTACCTCCTTATGGTACCGGTCCCTTAAATAACGTTCAACTAAATAATCGATGTAATCCTCCCGGATAAAGACCCGGTCACTGGTTGAATCCCCATAGTCCTTGGCCAGGTCTCCTAGGGTAACCTCATTTAAATACTCCTGAGCCACTAGGTCACGGTTTAAGAATTTCTTTACTATATCCTCAGGCCCTATTTCTTTTAAACTCCCCAGACACCACCAGGGATCATGGACAGCATAATAAGGATAGACCCTGAGCTGGCCATCTATGTAAAAGGACATGTTATCAATCGGGATTTGATACTTGTCCTGACACTGGCTGAGTTTTTTTACCCAGTCATCTTCTGGATAACCATACACATCCTCAGGTATCTCAACCTTATAGTGTTTCAAAGACGCATCGATTAATGCCTGTGGAATCGCTTCAAAACTGCCATGCCTTAACCAGCCCTGGTAAAGGTCCATGGCCCTGCCCACGCAAGACCCGGTATGCGAGAATACTTCATAGTCTAGTCCTACTTGCCTGCATCTCTCTTCATAACCACCAGCCTCCAATAGGTCCTGGAGGTCCTGGAGTTCATGAACATTGTCTTCATATATAAAAATTTGGACCCTGGGTGCTATGCCATGGTCAATCATCATATCCATGCTGGTCAATAAGTCCCTGAAGGCATTGGGTCTCTGGGTGTATGTATTGGTCTTATCCTCTAGGCCAAAGAAGGTTACCTGACATTTCTTCACTCCCAGTTGCTGGGCCCACTTTAAATAGGCAGGATCTCTAACAATTCGCCAGTCACTCAGGAGTTCAAAATGCTCATGTGGCTTGGTTGATAGTGAGTTCTCCAGTTTCCATAGATCCTTGTAATTGGGCAAGTAGTCCGGCTCCAAGTACCAGGCATAAACATCGATCGTTTCTGTTAGCTTTTTAAAGCCTCCAACAACTGCCTTGACCTCTTCTTCTTTTACGAAAGCCCGACTGGGCTTTTTTATCCAGCAATGTAGGCAGTTGTTGGGACAACCTGCCATATCAAAACAAAGAGCTATATTTTTATACATACCAGGTTCCTATCTTAATTTAATTTTAAAGCATACAGTGTAAGTCTGCAGTGTACCATGAGAGTTTCTTTTTTCTCTGTCATCATAGTCAAATCCAGCCGATAGGTGGGTATTAATTGAAGGATAGTTTTTTTCATAAGTCCCACTATAAAGGTAGTCCTCTCCTATTGTCTTCATATAATCGATGGCTTCTAATAACATTTGTTTTCCTATCCCCTGGCGCCTGTAGGCAGAAGACACTTCTAAGCCCTCTACTAGATAACCAATATCCAGGTGGGGGGTCTTCCACAAGCGTACGACCCCTACCACTCGACCGTCTTTTTCATGAATAATTGTGTGCTTGTCTCCCTTAATTCTATGGTTAAACCAGTCCTGCCAGAAGCCCTTCAGCTCCTCCAGTCTTTCCGGTTCATCTTCTGCTAAAAGCGCAGCTAATTGGTCGATTTTATCTAACATCTCATACCTCCTTATTTTTATCCAGTATACCATAAGGAAACCAGGAAAATATTACAAAACAAAAACAGGCTAGTGTCTAAATGGTGACACTAGCCTGACCCTATTCTAATACCCTGGGATCAACTTGCTTGGGGGTTCCATAGGTGTAGCCATGGGTTTCAACTTGAATGGCCTCAATGGCTACTGGCTGGCAAGGTGCATGGTAACCATAGTCTTCGTGGACCTCTAAGTCATTCAAGAGGTCTACCTGATCCATGCCCTCAACTACCATGCCAAAGGCCGGCACAATAGCATCTAAGGCCGATTCGTCCTTAGTCATAATAAAGAAGGAGCCAGCTGTTGCATAGTCTGTCTTCTCATAGGCCGCCATAGCCATGCCAAGGACACCCCGCTTAAAGGATAGGGGGTTCTTGAAATCTTGACGGTTAAACTCCCCTTCCAGTATGTAACCTGGACTGTCATCTGTCCAAGCCTTGGGGTCAAGACTGGTGTCCCCTGACTGAATGAGACGTTTGGGTACTGACCGACACAAGCTTTTATCATCATAATATCCTGACTCTATCAAGCTGATAAAGTTCTTACAAGTTTCTGGTGCGTATTCTGGGTAGAGATCAATGACGATCGGGTCAAAGCCTTTAAAGGTTAGGCTTACCCTGGGTCTCTTGTAAGTCCTCTTAAAGAAGTCAATAAAACCTTGATTCATGGTAGAATCAGATACTCTAGATGCTTGACGGTTGAGGTAGTAATCCCCTGTATCCATGTCAACTGACAGGGAATCTAGTGGAAAGCCCTCCCGTCTTATGTCATGAGGCTTGTCCACAATGTAGAAAGGCTCCGACCCTATATCTAGGCCTGCATACTCATAAATATGGTCCTGGTCTACCACCAGACAGATGGCATTTCTATACCTTGCAGTTAGCCTGCCCCCATACTTTTTAGCTAAATTACTATAATACTCAATCATCTGGTCATCCGTTAACCGGTCACCGTAGGGGCGTCTTATTTTGATACCAGGTTGCTCTTCATCTGTAACCTCATCAAAATAAAGGCCAGAGTCACATGAAAAGACAGGTTGCTTAATCTGTGAATAATAGTAGCTTGCCTTTAGACGGGCATTCTCATAATGATAGTTCCCCGTCTCTTCAACGTCCTCTAAATGACTAGGTATGCCTTGAATTTCAAAGGGAAGTCCATGACAAACTCCCTGTAGGTGCCTAATCTTACTTATATTTTTTGTACCAAACAATAACTTCATCTGCTCTCCTTATAAGCCTCCAATAGATCCTGTCTAATTTTGGGATCTAAATCGTGCCACCTCATGCCCCTTATAGCTCCTTCTAATGCATAAAGGCGATTCGCACAGCCACCACCTAGGGCCTTGAGGGTATCTAGACTGCCTCTAGTCACCAGGTCCTCATGGGTATGTATACCAATAGCCTCTAGGTCCTGGCTGAGTTTGCTTCCTATATTCTTACACCGACCAATATGCACGCGTCCTCCTAGTTTTTATTCCAAATCATCTTATAGGCTTCTAAGCCCTCCTCATTATCAAAGGAAGAATCAACTACCCTAAATCCCTGGTTTTCATAAAAGGTCACAGCTCTTTGGTTCACCTTAAAGACATGTAGCCATAGATGAGAGGATGCCTTTTTAGCCAGGCTTATCAAGCGACTGCCAACCCCAGAGCCTTGGGCACTTACGCTGACATAAAGTTGGTTGATTTCCATCTTATTATAGACCATGAGCCCAAGAACTTGATCTTGGTCTATGGCTAGGACCACTTGATAGGTCTTTAGTAATACACCTTCTAGATAGGCCCTGTAGGCCTCATGATCATGAGGATCCTCAAGGCCAAGGGCTTCTTTTTTTGAGCTTCTCCACAAGTCAATGGCCTGGTCACCATACTTGTGATCATACTCAATCATCAACATGACGCCACCTCTCTTGATACCTAGACTTTGTCAACTCATAGATATACACTTGACAGACCTGTCCAGTCTTAGGACTAGCCCCTGTGGATTGGTCTATAAGGTCATAGCCAGATGCTTCCAGAGACTTAATTGAGTTGATGTTCCCCTCATACACATCTGCATAGAGTATGTCTACTCCAAGGTCATCGAACACATGTCGGTAAAATAGGCCCTTGGCTTCCTTCATATGCCCCTTGCGCCAGTAGGCTGAATGTAAGCGTTGAGATTCTCCTGCGATGAGGCAGTCTCCCTCTTTTTCTGGTGGACTTAGACGCATGATTCCAATCACTTGGTCCGTCTTCTGGTTGATGATCATCCAATTATATAATCGATCCTGGTATATCTTTAATAGGTCTCTAATTTCTTCTTGGGACTCTGGCACAGAGTTACCAACATACTCATGAACCTTAGAGTCCAAAGATACTCGGTAATAACCTTCTAAATGCCTGTCTATGTCCAAGGGTTCTAGTCTAATTAATTTGCCTTCAATCTTTACCTCCCTTCTCATTATAGCTAAAGGTCATAGTTTTAACCAGTCATATTAAGATTTAAAGTATAGTCTGCCCTTGTATGCCCTATTGTGGTAGAATGTATTTATGTTGAAGAAAAGGAGATATGAATGAAAAGAAAACTACTATGCATCTTAGTCTTGGCCCTGTGCCTGGCAAGTTGCCAAAATGAGAACACTAAAGAAGTAAAAAAGGAAGAAAATCTATCTGCCTACGACCAGGCCCTAGACTTGATTGAGGCTCAAGCCTATCACCAGGCTATTGACTTACTTGAAGGCCAAGAGGACCATCAATCTGACCTTGCTCGAATTAAGGCCTATAGTGGCTTGGGCAAGTACTCTCAGGCTCTTGCTATACTAGAAAACCAAGCTGACCAAGAGGCTATCCCTATCCTCAACCTTTATGGTCACTTATACAACCATCAGGCTCAGGCCTTATATCGTAACAGTTTCTATGTAAAATATTTGGTCTTAGACCAGGCCATCAGTTACTTTCAAAAAGTATTGGACCAGGACCCAGCAAACCAAGAGGCCCTGTTTGGAATCAGTCGGGCCTATAAGATGCAAGGCTATGAAAATGACAAGGCCTTGTTATATGCTGAACAGGCTGCTGACATTCAGGAATCACAAGAAATCAATGTCTACCTCTTAGACCACTACCTAACCACCTACAATGAGCCTGCCTTTAAGGACCTTATTGAAAACCTATATGCCCAAGCACCAGACAACTATACCTATGCAAAATATTATGGTCAATACCTAGAGAAGTTCTCTAGCCCCGACCAGACCATTGACCATTATGAACAGATGAGTCTTGATTTTCCTAAGCAAGAGGGGGTTAAAGCCCTTGTAGCTAATTACTACCTTCAAAACGAGTCTTTCTCTGAGAGTCTAGAAGAAATAATGAGTCTAAATCCTTTAGAGCAAGATGACTTGGTCTTAGAAATATATTTGAATATCCTTCTAGCCAATAATAAGCTGGACCAAGTAGAAGATTCTATAGACTACTTATTCAAACATGACAAGAAGGCCATGGCCTACTATTTCAAGTCACAAATGGCCTACAGGCAGTTTGACTGGCAAGGTACAATCGATAACCTCATCTTATCCTTAGACCATCAGCCTGACCAGGAACGGCATAGCCTCTTACTTGAAAAACTCATTAATACCAATGATACCAGTCTTTTTAAAGACGTGTTCATGGCCTATATCAACCGCTACCCCATAAACACAGAAACCATCGAGCAAGTGGTTTACTTAATGGAGTCAGTCGACGACCAAGATGGGCTTATGAATGAAATCTACCAGGTCCTTGAAAGTGATGTCCTCCTAGTGGTGGCTGGGGACTTGGCCTATTCTAGCGACAATTATGATTTAAGCTTACAGCTTATCAATAAAACTCTTACACTGGACCCAAATGATAATAGTGAGCATGAGTTGACCCTTTATGCCATTGTCAATTATTTAGATGGTCAGAAAGATCTAGGACTTCAATACTTTGAAAAAGCAGATGGTACCCTATTGAGCCTTTATTTACTCCAAATAGATACCTTCTCCATGTCCTACCATGATTTCTACGACTTCATTGATATACTCAAGGACTATCAGGTTAAAAGTGCAACTGTCAAAGAAGCTAAAAAAGCATTGAGTCATCATCAAGATGACCCCTTCTACACCCTAATTGTAGCAGATGTTTATCATCATTTTGATGATGATGTCCAAGCGATCAAGTACCTTGATAAGGCCATTGCCCTGGACCCTCGGCCCTTATTTATAGCAACCAAGCTTCAATATCAATACTCTTTTAACCGACATCTAGAGGCTGAAGAAACAGCCCAGCTCATTATAAACGATCCCGAGTACAGACGAGAGGCCCTCTACTACTTGGGCTTAATATACAAAGACTATAACGATGTGGACCAGTCTATAAGTTATTTTGAGTCCCTCATAGAGGAAAGCCAGCCCAATGACACCAGCTTCTCAATCCAAGAAGCACGATACAATCTAGCTCGTTTCTACACTTTCTTTAAGGGAGACACAGAAGAAGCCCAAGTCCACATAGATGCTTATGTATCAAATGAGGACTTCTTAGATGAGCAAATGGAGGAAGTTAAATCCTATATCAACACCGTTTATGATCAGAATAATGATTCTGACTTCATCAAGGGACTTTTTGAAAACTACTATTACACTTATGATGCACAAGTATTTAATGACTTCGAGGGGGATTTGAGTGACCAAGAGGTCAAGGACTTAATCAACCAATTAAAAAACCCTAACGATCCCTATACCTATGTTGTATTTGATGAGTCTAAATCAAAGCCCACTAGCCAAGGGGACCTTGATAATGTTGTTTACAGGCAACTTTCAGATGACCTCCATTATATTGACATCAACAACTTTGGAGAAAAAGTTCAATACCAAGTGATCTACCATTTGGACCATATAGACAAGAAGGATACAGCCAGCCTCATTTTTGATTTAAGAGATAATCCAGGTGGCTATGTCTATGGGGCGATTGATATTCTAGACCAGTTACTAGGTGATTTAGTCATTGCAAGAGACGTCAACCGAGACGGTTCAGACTTCAAGTATTACTCGGATGACTTCCGCCATAGATTTGACCAGATCTACATCCTGACCAATGAAGGGTCTGCATCCGCTTCCGAGCTCTTTACCTTGTCCTTAAACAGCCATCTGGAGAATGTCACTGTTCTAGGGACCCGTACTCGGGGCAAGGGAGTGGGCCAACAGATTTTCAGACAAAATGACAAGGGGAGAACCTACTATATCGTTAACTTCACATGGTATGTTGGCGACCGAAACATTCAAAATGTTGGACTCCTGCCAGACCGGGAGATGACCGATAATCAAATACAAGCTTACTTCCAAGAGACCTATCAGGTCCCATCATTTGAATAAAGAGAAGGCAAGGATCCTATGATCCTTGCCTTTTATAGATATGACTTATTTGCAAGTTTGTCCATTATAAAGTCCGTGGTCTCTTCAAGAAAAATAGTGACCTCCTCTGGGTCCATGAATAAGGGATCATAAGAAGGAATCTCTTGATTAAAATAAGATCTAATGGTCTTAAGTTTCTTCCCTACTGCACCACTTGGAAACATCTTCATGTAGTCAGGAAAGTCTACAGGGTCAAATAGATATCTTAGTAGACTAGGAGAAGAGGTGCTCAAGTAGCCCTTCTCGATTTGATAGAGTTCAGCAAATAATCGGTCCCTACCGAAGGCCTTCTTCAATCCAGTAAAATCCCTCTGATGGTGCTTAAAAGAAGGAGATAAGTCATCACTTTGATCAACATAGCTCATGATATTGTCTACCCGTAAGGGGTTCCTTACAAAAAGCTGAAAGGCCAAATCCACAAGGAGGTGGACATAGTAGCCTATTAAGAAACCTTCCTCCTGAGGGCAAGTCAAGCCCCTATTCAAGATTTCCTCCCTATAAAATCTTTCATAATCTGTGGTCAACTTACTGACTCCACTCATGTAATGGGTGACTTCCCTAGGCGGGTGTAACCCCTTGCCTCTTGAATCTTCCACATTACAATCCGGTCCAAGATTGCCTATGGCGAAACCCTTATTGTCGATTAGGAGTCCCCTCTTTATCATATGATCTGCAACCATCATATGGATGCCCCAAGTCGCCATAGCTCCTCCTTGTCTCTATCTTTGTATTAACTGAATATAATTACCACAGGTATCATCAAATACAGCCAAATAATAGCCCTCCATTTGCGTGGGCGACATGATGAAACGAACTGCTTTTTCATTGAGGTCTTCATAGACCCCATGGATATCCTCAACATCAAACATCCTAATGGGGATCCCCTCTTCATACAAGGCCTTTTGGTAGGCCTTAACTGCAGGATGACCATTGGGCTCTAATGACAGTTCAACCTGGTCTGTCCCTTCTGGACTGGTTAGGGTAATCCACTTGTAGTCACCAATCGGTATCATGTCCTTCAAGCGAAAACCCAGTATCTTAGTATAAAACTCAAGAGCTTTTTCCTGATCATCAACAACGACGCTGGTTGTTATAATTCTCATGCTTCATCCTCCTTTGTTCTTTTACACTTGTGCCTAAGAACATTATATAAGCAAAAACCAGTACAAACAAGAAAAAGGCCCTAGAGGCCTTTTACCTTCCTTATCATAAGCTGATACTGGTAGTCGCCTAGGCCATACTCCTTAAAGGCCTCAAGCAAGTTGGCAATCAGATGATTTTCATCCATATCAATATGTTTTCTTATATAGGTATTTATAGGAGAATCCACCTGACTGTAGGTCAAATAAGATTCAACAGCCTGATATAAGAGGGGGTCTAGCTTACCAGTCGGTTTCCTTTGTTCAACAATCACCTGCTTGTATATGGAGTAATAGCCCTTGACCTCCACTTCCAGCGCCCCATTTAAGTACTCATCCTTTATTTCATCTAAAAGGGATACAAATACATGGCCCTTGTAGTCCTTCACATCTAGGTAGGCTAGAAGGGTTAAGAGGTTCATTTGACAGAACATATCCGTTCCAAACCACAAAACAATATGATCATAGTCTCCCTTTAATAGGGGCTTAAGTTCTTCTATGACCCGTTCCTTATAAGTAGCTTGGTCAGACTTTAAGTATTTTATCCTTTCTTGGATAAACTCATGACCAAATAGGTCTTGGTGCCCCCTCCCCCAACACATGGCTTCGTTGAAGGCAATGTAAGTAGAATCCTCCTTCATCCATTGGTTACTTCTAAAGGTTTGCAACATGCATGACCCATTTAGAACATGGACCACCCTGACCGGATGGCTTATGTTTAAATTGTCTTGAATACTAAGCCCTGTCGTTTCTGATATCATCTTGTCCTCCTTATAGTGGCCCTTATTTGGGTAGTCGAGAACCTGGTAGTCTCCCTGCCTAAAGACCTTGGGTGTTATTCCGTAAACCTTTTGAAAGGCGCGAGAAAAAGCTTCCTGAGATCCATATCCCCACTCAAGGGCTACATCTAATATGCGACTACTTGGATCCCTCAATGATTCAACAGCCTGGTTGAGCCGCCGTCTCATTCTATAATACTTAAGGGTTACCCCCACATACTTTTTAAAGCTTGTAGAAATATGATAGGGGGAGTAATGGTGGCGGTTGGATAAATCATTTAAAGTTAGCTCTTCTCCCAAGTCTTCTTCTAGGGACATCAAAACCCTTTCAATAAATTCTGGATACATAACTGGTCCTCCTTTGACTTAAGTATAGGGCCTTTTAAGGGGTCATATATGATATGAATTGGGGTCTTACCAAAACAACTCATAGCTAGACGGTATAGGGTCTAGGTGGTCAAGGATATAATTATAAAAGTCCTCATAGGCTATCACCTGATCTGTCACTTCGTGGTCCTTATAGATCCTGTCTACGATGTCCTTTCCACCCATCCGGCTTTTAAAGTTTTGAAGGAGGTTCTTTCTTGACTCTAAAAACCAACCCTTATGGTCATATAAAAGCTCTAGACCAAGGTAAATGTAGTCGCCCAGGTGCAATCGTATTTCGGTCTCCTTATTTAAGGCCATGAGTCCCCTTAAGTTATGAAGACTTGACTTAAAATCAATTTTCTTGATTAGGGCCTCTTGACCCCCTAGGGCTAAGGGGGTTTGTCTGGCCTCCCTGACCTGATCAGAGTCTATAAAGGACTCAATCCATCCCTCCTTGTCTAAAACCACCCTGAAGTCCCTGCTTATGGGTCGGTTACGGGTTGGCTTGCAGGTCTTTGTCTTAAACTCCTGGTCCTGTCTTTCAATCATTTGCACACTGACCCCTTCAACTTGTGTGCAAAGAGTCCTTGAGGGACCTTCTTTAACGATGACCATGAGATCAATATCGCTATAGGGATGGGTTTGTCCCCTCGCTAGAGACCCATACAAAAGGGCTCCTCTTACATTATCATCTTCTTTCAGCCTGCTGATTACTAGTTCTAGTACATAATTGAGCTTGTTTATCATGATGGTTCCTCCCTGAGAGATAGGATATAAGCTAACCCCTGGTCAGCCTGACATCCATTGACAAGAACCCTTCTTATGGAGTCCTTGAGGTCTTCTAGGGTCACAAAATCCTCTATTATACCTATATTGCACCGAATCATCTCTGGCCCCTCCTCGTGGATAAGGAGGCCTTCAAGACAAAGGTCGACTTGTTGCTCTAGACTTTCATTTTTAAAGAACCCTTTTAGGTAGGCACCCTCAAAGGCGAACAAGTAGGCCACAACACTGATAGCCTCATAAGACTTGGGAGCCATCAGGCCATCAGCAAAATCTATCAGTTGTATGCTTTCTTTATCAAGTAAAATATTACAGGGATTGATATCCCCATGAACCCAGACCAGGTTATCTGCTTTCAGCCCCTTAATATAATCTATTCTCTCTGCCTTAAATGTATCTGAACAGGTATCCCAACTGGTGGTTGCCATTGCCCTCTTATAAAAATCAAGATGATTCAAGGCTAGCCGATGTTGGTTGAGATCCTCTACAAACTGCCTCATTTTTCCACCAAAACAGTGCTTGTCCCCATCTGTAAAAGCCCCTTCCACTTCTGAGAACTCCACGCCCTTCAAGCAGCTTAGAATAAGGTAGTCATAGTCTTGCCCCTCCTTATAAGTTCCCTTTCCGATCAGTCTCGGAACCTCCAAGCCCATGTTCTGAAAATAGGTAAGGGCTTGAACTTCTGTTTGGCAAGCCAGGCGTCCCTGCTCACTTGGAGGAAAGATTTTTATAACCTGATTATCATGGATAAAAACCAAGTTACTGGCATGGGTCACATGATGCCAACCAGCCCCTTCTAGCCTCTCACGGCTTCCTACTGCCTCTCGTAATCGATCTCTGATCCCACTATCCCTCTTAAGGTCTGACCAAGAAACCACTTTTAAGTCATTTGACATAAGAACCTCCTAGTAAGAAAGGCATCCACTAAGTGAATGCCTTGTAAACTCTATGCTTGAATTGCAAAATACAATACCAATGATGTCAGTGATAAGACTGATGTTATTAACAAAATGAAGGCGGTTACATGACGATCATGTAAGCCAGTCTTTCTTAAACGATAATGTAGCTGGGTATCGTCCGCTTCATAGGGTGCTTGCTTTCTTAGGATTCTACCGATAACCACTGCAATGTTATCAAAGATAGGGACGCCCAAGGCCATGACAGGAACAGCAATAGAAATAACTGTCGCTTGTTTGAATACGCCCATTAAGGACAGGACAGCAATGATGTAACCCAAGCCTGTCGCGCCAGCATCCCCAAATAGGATCTTTGACGGGTAGCGATTATGGCTGATATAGCCTATAGATACAGCTGTTAGGATTAAGGTTAAGACCACCATGTCTGATGCGCCCTGGCTGATGGCTACAATCATAAGGGTTGAACCCACAATCGAACAAACACCACCAGCAAGCCCATCAATCCCATCAATAAAGTTAATGACATTGATAAGACCTACAATCCATAATACAGTTAAAATAAAACTAAATACATCTGAAAATACAATTAAGTCACCGCTGAAGGGATTAGATATCAAGGTGAATCTTACCCCTTGTGAAAAGGCTAGAATGGCCACACCTATATGGGTTAAAAACCTCGGTGCTACTGGAAAAGACTTGTTCTTGATTTTGAAGTAATCATCAACAAAACTCACCAAGAATAGAAGACTTGCTCCCAGGCATATAACAGGTGGAATTAACCAGTGACCCTTAACAAGTGATCCAATTAAGACTGCCCCCCAGAAGATGGCGAATATACCTATCGACCCAGTATAGGGCTTGGGCTCTCGGTGAATCTTTCTTTCTAAATCAGGGTTGGGGTGTTCCTGAAAATCAATTTTCTTTGCCAATTGAATCAACAACCTCATAGAAATGGTTGTTATAGAATATATCACTATAAATAAAATAAATAAGTTCATAAGCTCTCCTTTATCTCTCTTCAATATAACATTATATCTCAAGTTTTTTTAAAAGCCAAATATAGTCCCTTAAAAAAACAAAACTGTAATATTGGCCCCACAGTCTCATAAAATCAAGGCCAAGAAGACAAAAAAGAGCTTCTGTTTGTAGAAAAGACACAATTTATTGTCAATTCTTTTCCCACAGAAACCAATAAAATCAAAGACATGTTATAATCTGTTACGAATAGAACTCATAAGGGAAGGGACGTTATGAATATCATCAAAGACCCAGGCCTCATTAGGCAGGCCATCACCACCTACAATTTACAGGCAGTCGTAGCTGACCATCAAATTCATGAGATCAGCCTCCATGTATTTGACGGCCAAGAAATGATTCTCCTTGAGGGGAGGGAACCAGAATACCTTTACATCCTATTAGAGGGTAAGGCTAAGGTCGCCCCATCTTCTAAGTCTGGTAAAGTTGCCCTCTTGGATGCAATAGGCCCCATGGAATTTTTAGGAGACATCGAGCTTTTTTACCGGTCCCCTAATTTTCACAGCGTTATTTCACTTAATCAGTCAACCTTTTTAGCTATTCCCTTCAAACTAGCAGACCAACTATTCGAAAGTAACTTAGAATTTCACAAACTCTTATCTCGAAATTTTGCAAGTAAGGTAAAAAACAGTTCTGTTCGCTATGCCAGAACCCTGCTCATGCCTACTCAAAATAGGATCGCCAAACATCTTTATGACTTGGTTACCAACAGTCAAAGTATGAGCATCAAAATCAAAATTAATCAAAGTGCTGATTATCTGGATATTTCCTCAAGACACTTCAGAAGAATTCTAACCAAGTTCCAAGAAGAAGGCATTTTAAGTCGTAATCGATCTTCTATTACTGTTTTAAACCTTGAGGGACTTAAGGCCTACTGTCAGCACAGAGTTCAAGAATAATCAAAAGGCATAATTCTATATGAATTACGCCTTTTTTATTAAGGAATGAGTCTATATGATTGTACCTCCACCTGCGGAGGGTCACTTTCCATCACACTACCATCAAAGGTAACTTCTATGACTTGTCCGACTTCAAGTACTTGTTCAAGAGATATCATCATGTGGCCATAAGCCAGGATCCAATTTTCTCCATGAGTCAACTCTAGAAGATAGTCCCCCTCGTAGACCTCGACAACCCTTCCTTCAAAGACCCCTTCCTGGAACAAATACTTGTCATCAGCTTCTAATATTTCCAGTTCCTTGCCATTCTCTAATAAAACTGATACGACCTGGACTTGAAGGGGATCACTTTCCATCACCTCTCCTTGGTATGTCACCATCAGCCTATCTCCTAGCTTAATTTGCTTATGACCCGTATAGCCTATATAAATGCTAACCCTCTGACCAGATGATAACAAGGCCTGGTCTTCTTCCAACTCCAACAAGGCCACTCGGTTATCAATGTCTATAACCCGCCCCTTTAAAATAGGGTTATTTGGGCTGGTATCTTGCTTACAAGCCACGAGACTTATAAGTAAGATAATCCCTAACAAATACTTTTTCATCAGCCACTTCCCTTCTGCTACTTGCTTGTATACACATGCGACCTATTAAGTACTAGGCCCAGTAGGACCAGTAAAAATATAGATATTAAGCCGTAAGGGATCAAGAGAGGGTCTGCCTCTAAAGTGTCCAGGCCTTGACTGCCATAGGTTACTTTTAGGTTGATCCCTCTTTTAAAATAGCTGGTTAACCTAAAAATAAAACTGATGCCTGTAAAGGCTAAGGCTGATGTAAGTAAAATCAGCATTAGCCGGGTCTGGCACTCTGATGTAGAACATAGCCAGTGAATCCCCCTAAGGGGTCTACCAGTTATGTCACTTATTTCCTTATATGTTAGGCCTCCCATTCGTTTCAAGATCAGGCTATCCTGCCTTACCGGGTCAGCTGCTTCAATCTCACTTAAGCAATCTTGCCAGTCTATATAGTCGGCCATATGTAGTCTTTGCTCTATAGGTAGCTTTTCCCCCACAGGGCTGGTCCCTTGCCAAACAAGGGCCTCCTGCCAGGTGAAATTGAATAAAAAGGCCCTATCAAACTCTCTTAGGCCCTTGCCCTGATTAAGTTCAATTAATCGCCCTAGCACATGATCTATCAGTTGATGACTGGCTTCTTCATCTCGTAAGACACAGTAAGCAATAGCAAAAAGAGACCTAAAATACTTCCTATAGATCAAGGCATAAGCCTTGTCTAGGCCCATGCCTAGCAACTCAACAATAAACTCTACTTCCTTATCCTTTTTCATTTCAACCGTCCTTTTATAAGTAAGACGGCAAAAGAAGTCAATAAGTTCCAATAGAGCATCTGGCTTATTGGTCTTGGTCCCCCTCAAGAAACTTTATAAAGGACTGGTCCTCTTTTAGTTGGTCATATGTTGACTCAATAACACGTCCTTGGTGGAAGAAAATAATCCTATCTGATAGGTCCAAGAACTCCCTACCATGATTAATCACAATAATCGTTTTACTCTTTCTAAGTTTCTCAAGTTCTTTAACAACCTGTTTTTTTGATAGACTATCTAGGGCTGCAAGGGGTTCGTCCAGGATAAGGATGGGCTTGGCTGACAATAAGGACCGAATCAGGCCTATTTTCCTAGCTTGACCTCCAGAGATGTTATTGCCATCAAAGTGGAGGTGGGCATCTAATCCCTTGTCAAAATCGTCTAAAAGTCTCAATCTCTGACATAAATCCAGGATATCCTCATCCCTAAAGTCCTCATCCAAGCAGAGATTGTCCCTTATGCTACCATCAATAACGGTAGAAGCTTGTAGGTTATACTCTATCATTTGGTGGCCAATAAAATCTTCTTGTCCCTGATAAGTCACCTGGCCCTGGTCAGGCTGGTAGAGACCAAAGAGGGTGTTGACCAGGGTGGATTTACCGGCTCCATTGTCTCCCATTATTAGAACCAGGTCTCCCTTAGCTACATTAAGTGATAGCCTGTCTAGGATTTTTTTCGGCCCCAAAGATACATCTACTTGGTCTAAGCATATTAGGGGTTTTTGGTCCTGGTGGCAGGTCAGTATGTTTTTTTCAGGGGGTGAACTCATGATCTCCTTTACCAGGTCTCTTCTTCCCTTGGTTGATTGGTATTTACCATATAGTTCATTCAAAGAAACCAAGGGCCAGACAACCTGATTTTGGATTTGCATGAAAGCAACCAACTCCCCTGTTGATAGCTGGCTTTTGGAAACCATATAGGCTCCCGCAGCCAAGACGGTAACATTAGCCGCTTGACCAAGGCCTGATGATAACTCATCAAATAGGTTGGAAACTATAAAAGCCCTCTTTGCCACCTTGTTATAAGCAGTCATTGACTTCTCAAATTGATCCTCCATGTAAGCCTTAGAGTCAAACAGCTTGAAGAACATATTATACTCAAAGAAATTATTGTATTGGTCGTTTAAGTGAGATAACTCAATGCTATGCTTGTTACTGGTGTTTCGAATAGACTTTGAAAACATGAGGCCAAAGACCACCAGTATGGGCCCAATCAATATTGAGATAAAGCCCAGTAATAGATTGATGGTCAAGAGGTAGGTTACAAACATAAGGGTCTTCACAATAATGTGAATGGCCTTAATATAAGTATATGATGTCAAATGGGCGATGGCATCTATATCGTGCATCATGACAGACTGCAAGCGCCCCGATGAATATGCCCTAATGTGTTTAAGGTCCCTGGTCATGACAGACTCAAAAAAAGACTTTTGAAGGTCTTCCTTATTCAAGAGGTAGAGTCGATTGGTTGCAATCGACCCTATATAATGAAATAGGGTTTGCAAACCAATATAAGCCAACAAAATGAAAAAGTTCGACAAGTAGTCGCTACTGACCCCACTCTGGGCATTATCAAAAAACACCCTGAACATTTCTGCATATAAGATAACAATCCAAGCGAAGAGCATATTGAAGATGATTGCGCTGGTGAAGTATAATATTTTCCTGCCTTTAGTGGTCATTGTATTTCCTTTCTTTATCCTTTTTACTTGTCTTGATGAGCCCTAATGAAGGTCATGAAGGTCTTGTCATCTTTTAAATGGTCATAGGTAGATTGAATGACCTCTCCCTGGTGGAAGAAGATGATCTGATCTGATTGGTCTAATAACTCTTGACCGTGATTGATAACAATAACTGTTTTTTTCTCTTTCAGCGCCTGGACTTCCTTGATAACCTGGGCCTTTGATCGACTATCCAGGGCTGCGAGGGGTTCATCTAAGATGAGTATTGGCTTGCTTGATAAGAGGGACCTGATCAAGGCAATTTTTCTAGCCTGACCACCAGAGATATTCTTACCATCAAAGCTAAGGTGTGCATCTAGTCCCTGGTCGAAGTCATCAAGTAGCTTGAGCTTTTGACAAAGTCTTATGATCTCCCCCTCCTCAAATTCCTCATCCAGGCAAATGTTGTCCCGTATAGTTCCCTCAATGACGGTAGACCGCTGTATATTATACTCAATCATTTCATGTCCTAGTTGATGACCTTGTCCTCGGTAAGTCACCTGTCCCTGTTCAGGTTGATAAAGACCGAAGAGGGTATTGACAAGGGTAGATTTTCCTGCGCCATTATCTCCCATAACTAATACTAAGTCCCCTAGAGCCACCTCTATAGATAATTGATTCAACACCTTTTTCTCGCCTAAGGAGAGATCAACCCCCTTGAGTGAGATCAAACTGTCTTGATTAGGAAGGCAGTCCAGTTTCTCTTCAGCAGGCTGTAGACTCATAATCTCATTAACGATATCTCTTCTTCCTTTTGTAGACTGATATTTTCCAAATAGGCCATTCAAGGATACCATGGGCCAAATCAACTGATTTTGGATTTGCATAAAGGCAACCAATTCACCAGTGGTCAATTGGCCTTTTGAAATAAAGTAAGCCCCTGCTGCTAAGATGACAATGTTGGATGTTTGGCCAAGACCTGATAAGAGTTCATCAAAAATAACAGACACCATGTAGGCACCCTTGGCTACCCTGTTATAAGCTGAAATAGATTTCTTAAACTGGTCCTCCCTGTAGGTCTTTGAGTCAAAAAGCTTGAAAAACATATTGTATTCGAAGAAGTTGTTGTATTGGTCATTCAGGTGTCCCAACTCCATACTGTGCTTTTGACTGGTCTGTCTAAGGGGCTTAGAGAATAAACTACTCACACCAACCAATAGGGGTCCAATGATTATAGATATTAAACCAAGTAAGACATTTATGGTAAATAGATAGGTAACAAACATAAGTGCCTCAATGATAATGTGGATGGCCTTAAGACAAGTATAGGAGCTCAAGTGAGCTATAGCATCAATGTCATGCATCATAATAGACTGAAGACGCCCACTGGAATAAGACTTAATCTCCTTTAGGTCTCTGGTCATAACAGATTCAAAGAAGTCCCTTTGTAGACTTTCCTTATTCAGGAGGTACAATTGATTGGTACAGGTAGAAGCAATAAAGTGAAAAATTGTTTGTAGACCAATATAGGTCAACAATAAAATAAAGTTTGATATATAGTCGTTTGTGATGCCTTTTTGGGCATTATCAAAAAATACCCTAAACATTTCAGCATACTGGATGACTAACCAGGCGAATAAAATGTTGAAGATAATAGCACTGGTAAAGTATATTTTTTTCTTTTTATTAGGAGTCATTACATATCCTTTCTCTATGACTGTCATCCCAGTATACCATGTAAGAAGATACCAAAATATTACAAAAGCATGTCACCCTGACATGCTTTTAATATGACCACATACATTATAATTTGGGGTCCTTATAGGGAAATAAGACCCTTAGACCTCGTGTTAACAAACTTGGAATCACAGAAAGATGGGTCTCATTGGGAAAATAGTTTGTTATCAGGTCTAAACCCTGATAGCCCCTAGACCGGACTACTTCTTCCATACGTGTTAGGTTTGATAACATGCTAGCATGGCAGGGTTCACTTGCTGCTTCTAATAGCCCCCCTCCTAGGTAAACCCTTGCTTCAAGTTGGTCGCTTGACTTGCTATAGGCTTCTTCCCAGTTAAAGGCAAACCGATCATCCCAATATAAGGAGGGGCTGCCGATAATAAATGACCTAAATAACCTGTCCTTACTAAAAAGAACGTTTATGCAAAACAATCCACTGTAGGAGTCTCCAGCCAGACTCAGTCTTTTGGGGTCTCCTTTATAAGTTTCTACAATCCTGTGAACAAGGTCTTCTTCTAAAAAGCTCTTAAAGAAATGACTGGTATCCCCCACTCTCATGGGACAGTAGTCTCTTTCTCGTTTAAGCAAGTGGTCCTCCCTACTCTCATATCCTATTCCTACAATAATTACATCTTCAATCTCCTGACCATAAAGTAGGAGTTTCGCTGAGGAAACAATTAAAGAAGATGTTCTCATCTAAGAGAAATAAGATGGGTCTGAGTTTATCCTTCTCTTTAGCAGGCGGGTTAAAAACACTTATTTTGTAGGTATCCTTCACCTGGTTAGAATAGATTGTAAAGGTTTCAGTTTGATCTACCCATGTTCTAGTCGTCATCTAACACCTCCTTAAGTACCTGGTCAATATGATTCATTCTATGCAATAAGTCTTTGGGTTTGGCTTCCTGGTACCAGTCATAGGTTACTTTGAGACCCTCATAAAGGTCATAAACAGGTTGATAGAGTCCATGGTCTCTTAGCTTCTTCATAGATAGCTCATAGTGCATATTGTAGTAGGGGTAATAAGACACTGACCTATGGACTTTTGAATCAATGGCTACATAGTCCCCCTGGATCCCTAAAACACTTTCAAAGACCTTAAATATGTCCATAAAGGTGTAAGTACTTTCATGACTAATATTGTAAGCCTGATTGATGGCTAGATCACTTATCATCAAACTTTCTACAAACCGTACTAAGTCATATATATGAAGGAACTGAATTTTAACCCTTGATAAGGGAAATGGAATGGGCCCCTGACCCAAACGATCAAAAAAGTAGCCCTCTCTATAGATATTATTGTGGGGACCATAGATGTAGGTCGGTCTAAAGATACTCACGGGTATGTCTTGACGGTTAAGCAAGTAGTTTTCTGCCTCGAGCTTGTTTAGACCATAATCACCTAAAAGTTGATTCTTTCCCTTAGCTGCATCCTCCCCCAACTTAAAATGACTTGGCAGGTAGACACCACCCGTGCTACAAAAAACATAACGTTTCAAGTTTTCCTTGTTGATATGGTCACATATGAGACTTACATCCTCTCTCGTATATGCTGAAATATCAATGATGTAATCAAAGGGCAGGTTCTCAAGCCTCTTTAAAAAGGCACCGTCTCTTCTGTCACCTAACAAGTGTTCATGATACCCTCTATAAGAAAGTGGTCTTATGCCTCGTGTCATTATGGTCACCTGGTAGCCTTGATTGATCATGTATTTTGCCAACTCCTGGCTTACAAATTGACTTCCTCCAAGTATTAAAACCTTCATCTTAATTTGTCCTCCTAGTGAGTGTAAGAATCATCTCATGCTGTTCAATAATCCTTTCAAATCCAAGATGTAACAAGAAGCCTTCATAGGTGATCTTATTAGATGATACAGTCATCAAGGCTTGGGGATTCAAGTCATCTATGCAGTGGTCCAATAGGGTCTTGCCTAGACCTTGTAATCGTTTATCCGGTCTCACCCACATGTAATGAATCATGCCTGATGGTCTCATGGCAAGTAGAGCCTGCCAATCCCCCTCCTGACCTAGGCCATAACACTTGAGACCTGGTACTTGTTCTAGTATAAACATATCTCCCTGCCAGTTGAGATGACAGTCCAGGTTCCCCAGGCGGTGGTCTTTAATCACTTGAAAATTGACCTGGACAACATCACGACTCACCTGTCCCTGGCTATCATTAAGGATTTTCTTATAGAGTCTATAGTCATGTACGGACTTATAACCCACCTTATGATAGAACTCTATGGCCTTATCATTGCCCTTAATGACTTCTAAAAATAACTGGAGACAGCCTCTTTCTTTTGCTGCTTCTAAATGGCAGTTAAACAAGGCCCGTCCGACTCCCTTCTGCCTGTAAGTAGGAATAACTGCAAAGCCTCCACACCGCATGGTCTTGATCCCCTCATAGGTTTGAATATCCCCTAGAATCAGACCAACAGGCTTATCATTATCAAAGGCAATATAAGATAGGTCCTTTTGGGCTTCTAGCCTTAAGAAACGATCACAGAAGACCTCAAGGGTCATTTCAAACTTGAACATGTAATCTGAATAGCCCTCAGAGAACACCTGATAGATGATTGAATCACTCACCTGGTTGGCACATTTAATTTCCATTCGATTCCTCCTTCAAATATAAGTCGATCATATGGCTACAGAGACTTATTTTGTCATCCGTTATGACTTGATTCAAGACACAATCATGATAAATTAAGCCATCCACCAAGGCCATGATGACTTCGATAAGGTTATCTAAAGTCCCTGGATCGACCTGGTAGGCCCCCACTAAAATACTCCTGATATCTTCCTTAAACCCTTTATAACGCTGGTCTCTCAATAGCTCCTGATCTTTACTTAATTGACAGCTTGTCCAGAAGTCCAGCATGTGTTTGGCTTTTAATCTGGCCTTGGCCTCTTTGAACCGACTCAAGCGAAAGCTTAAATAGGATCCTATTGAATCAAAGCAATCTGGCTTGGGTCTTATGACCTGGTCGACACCATAAATGACATCAAAGAATAGGGCTTCCTTTGAATCATAATAGGTATAAAATCTCCCCTTTGAATAACCTGTTGCCTTGATGATTTGATTGAGCGATATCTGGCTATAACTGGTTTCCTTAAACAGGTCTAAGGCCACCTTGAGTATCTCCTGCTTATTTAAGTTGACTTGTTGCTCATTGATTTTTGGCATACTACCTCCTAAAAAGACCAGTGGTCTCTTTTAACTTTATCTCAAAAAAAAAAGACTGTCAACGAACTGACATTCGTGACAAGTCTTATTAAGTCTACTTTTCCAGTATAACAGTACTCGTTGCCTGATCCCAACCAACTTTAATACCTAAACTTTCAGCAATGAATCGCACAGGGACATAGGTGCGGCCATCTATGATAAAGCCTGGTACATCCAGTACGACTTTTGCATCATTAACAAATGCTAACTGATTGTCAATTTGTAACCATACACTTGCATCATCACTCTCTCCAGTAACAATCCTCTCATCTCCCTGCCATCCTACTTGAAGACCGAAGGCTTCAAATATTTTTCTTACTGGAGCAAGAGTTCTGCCATCAATAATGACAGGTGGATTATCAAAGGTCAACAACTGACCATTGGCTTTGATTTTAACATTGCTAAATACCGCCTTATCAGAAGGTGACTCAGTTACGAATCTTCCATAGCTAGATAAATCTGTTTCATAAGTATCCTGGTCCAGTTCTACAAGGTTCATGAACTTACTTCCATACAGATCCTCGTCTCTCCTTATATACTGGTAAACGTCACCCCGAGCTTCATAGTAAACAAAATCACCGTATACAAAGTAGCCATCGACCCTTGTTATCTGCTGGAAGCTATCTATAATTTCCATTTCACTTTTAGTATAAGCTTCTTTATAACTTGTAACACTTTCACTGATATCCTGGAAGTTTACCCTCTCATATGCATAAGGCCCCTCCCCCCTATAGGATGGCATACCCCAAAACATAGCATGCAAATAGGGATTCTTGTAAGTGTAAATTGCCTCAGATGTGACTAAAATCTTCCCACCATAAGAGTCAGTCCCCTTACTGATTTGTGTCTCTAGTCCCGTAGTCATATCAAGGGAAAACAGTCGTCCAATATCTGAATACTTATTGTCTTCATCCTTAAAATAGTAGATCAAGTCACCTTCTATAAAGTATTTAGGGATAATGGAGTATTCATTGATGAACTTGGCATGAATCAAGGTGTTGACGCCAGTTGATATAGAGTATCTGTAGAAGTTAACATCACTATCCACATAATAAACATGGTCTTGGTCCACATCTAAGACATTAATCGACCCCTCAATGATTCTTTGGTCTTTAGAAGTCTTAAGGTCATAACGGTAAAAATCACCCTCCTCACTATAGTAATATACATTACGATCGTCTATAGAGAATACATCATGAAAACTCATGTAGCTTGAAATGCCTTGACTCGAGATAAACCTATAGTCCTGATTGTGCTGACCATTTAGGACAGGAGTTTGCAGTAGGACTCCCTCCTTATTATAGTACTGACGGTGTCCAAAGAAACTATAAATCTGACCAATGGGGTCATCCTTGATCCTTATATTTTTTACATAATAGTCAAAGTCAGCTACTATTGTTTTTTCTTTTGTTAAAAGATTGTACTTAAGCAGGTAATTGGGATTACCACTCGATTGATATCGAAGATAATCTTCACCTAATATTTTAATATCCCCTTTTGAATCATCTTTAATCATGGGAACCAGGTCTAAATAATTAAGGCCACTAGCAGTCTCTTCAAGTATAAAAGTATAGCGCGATTGACCATTGTAGGCCCTTAAAAAATCCCTTGAATATGGGAGAATCTTCTTATTTAATTCCTCTTCACTCACACCCTTGATGACCTCAAGGCAAGCAGCCTCATCCACCCTCTCATAGATGTCAATTAAGTTACCAAAATACTTGTTTTTATCATAGACTTCCTTAACATCAGTTGAGAAATAAGATTCATTAAAATCCACAATAAACTTTAAGGCCCCCTTGTCCGAGTCAAAGCGGATATTCATGATATTCTTTAAAACAAGCTGTTGATCTGTTTGATTCAGTGTTTCCTTAATCAAATAGTCCTTCTTGTAACCAAATCCAGAGACCAGATAATAGATGTAGCCGTCATGTATGATTCTGGGTTTAATCACCCGGTCTATGGTATCATCTTTCTTATAAGATAGGATAACATCCTCATTGAGGTTCCTAAATAAGTGGGTATCATGAGACTCTAAGTCAAAGGCATATACCTGACCCTTATCATGATAATAAAATACCCCCTTATCCATCCCAAGTGCAGTCCCCTTGATGTCTCGGCTTATTTTGGATAACTCGCCACTAGCCATATCCAATTCTTGCAACCAACCCTCATAAAAGAGTAAAATCTTATTTTCATAGATGGTCCAGATGCTGATGCTGGACTCAAATCTTATCTCAAATCTCTCTTCTGACCTAAGGTTGTAAAGTACCAATAAATAGTCATCGTCATCAGTGATATCATCAAATATCAGGTGATTGCCCATAGAAAACAATTCATTTGCTCTTATCCCCTGTCTACTGGACCTCTGGGTTAGGTAGGATACCCTACCACGCTCACTGATTCTGTATATATTCCCAACCTGATTAACATTTCTAAAGAAGTGTTGTCCCATGTGTTCAAGAACAAAGGTACCCTCTCCTAACTCAACGTTTGTCCTACCAGACTCACCAGGTAACCAAAAGTAGTCTTTGGGAATCTCTACAGGTTTAGGCAGGTCTACATAAATGATATATCGATTGTACTCACTGGTGTCGGTAGAATATCGGACAACTATACGGGCCCTATGGTTTGTTATATCTAAATCTTCCTTCCTAACAACCATCTGACCTTCAATAGGCTTCCAGTCATTATTAAAAGTATTCGTAGCAATTTCAAGATTATAAACCGTATTTTTTAGCTTGAGAACAAAATCTCCCTGACTCTCAATTCCCCCCTCATAGCTAATGTACTTACTACCCTCTGATTCACTTACGTATGTTTGTCTTAATCGATTGATACCAGTAATTTCAACCAGCTCACTTATATCAATATTAGGAATAGGATCCAACTGAATCTCTTCTATGGCACTATGTTCAATTTGATGATACTGTCCTATATCAATCTTCATCATAGGCATAAGCCCATTGCTATAAATAAAGTAAAACCAGTAAATACTATCTGTTATGGAAATCCTATTCTCATCAACTTTAGCCATAAGAGGATTTAAGTTACCTTGGCCACTCATATCTCTCAACCAAAATTGTCCGGTCTCAAGATAGTCACTCATCAAGGCCTCATATTGAACAAGATCATCGTATCCAGGAATAAAGACTAAGTCATTAGTCTTCAAATAATAGACATCCTGGTATAAGTCTGGAAACTCATCTAAGGTCCCTGAGATAGGTACTTGTTCCAAACTTTTTATACCACCATCCACTTGATCATCATCGAGTTTATGAACATAGGACTTGTTTTCTTTTTCGATGATTATTGACCGTTCCCCTTCAGTAAAGTAGGTTAAAAACCCCTTTTCATCTGCATAAGGGAACTTGCAACCACCTTCTACAGGTGGATATCCAACATATTGTACAGAGGTCTCATTACTATTGAGCCACATGCGTAGGGCTGAATAGGGCCAGGTATACTCCGTAGAGGCTTCTTTGCTACTAATTATAATTTCTGGATCCTTGCTATTGTAGGCCTTTTGGTCAATCATATTTCTGCAAACGATCAGGGCCTCACCTTGATCATTGATCTCTAAAACTACCCACTCTAATAGATAACCATTATACAAGCCCATGGTGATCACATCACCAACTTTAATAGTCTCATCATCTTCAGATACATATAGAGACTTCATACTCTTATGCTCTTCAGCACTTGCCACATCCAGTGAATCATCTTTTAAGAGGATTTCATAGTCATGACTACCAACCCTCTCACTTGCAACTGCCCCACTCAAAAACGATGTTAATATGCCTAATATCACTAACAGACATAGTCGATTTGACATTTTCACTTTGTACTCCTTCCATCAACACAACTACTATACAATCTATGAGTATTATCTCATATAATTAAAAGTGCTTTCAATAGAATTGAATAAGTCTATCCTACTCTCCCTTACTGTACACGTGAACAAGGTAGACACTAAAAAAAGACTCTTTATGATTTTTTAGTCATTAAGAGTCTCTGATCTAAGGTCGATTTGATAGTATATCTAGTAAAATCTTATTCTGAATCAAATGTTTCGATCACAAGGGCCTCGCTTAAAATTGTTTCATCCTCTTGCTTGACCAATATATCCAGTTCAATTGAATCTATCCTTTTAATCCCTGAAGCTTCATAGGCATCCTGGTCCAATTTATAGAGACCATATCCCCACTTATCAGGTCCAATCTTCTTATTGAAGGTAAAGGCCATCTCTTGACCATTTATCTTCAAATAAGTTGATGTGAAACTTAAGTCTTCTCCTAACTTATTGGTAAGCTTTAACTTAAGGTATGGACTTTCCTTGTCATATTTCAGGTCTAGAAGTTCAACTAGAATTGAGTCTGTTTCAATAAGAATCCCTTCATTAACACGCATTTCAACAACCTCTTGAGCTTTTCTTTCAGCTTCTTCTTTTGCCTTGTCTGCTTCCCTTTTAGCTACTGCTGCTTCTGTTCCAGCCTTTTTCTTTTCTTCTTCCCCGCTCTTCACAAGGTCTACTTGGTTCATAAAATCATCATATAGGTCTGTCTTAACGACTACAGATACACCTCCCTGGTCCGTCCACTTGCCATTTGAATCAATATTAAGTGAAATCCTTACCTTGGCCAGACCATTCACATGAGCCCCATACTGATAGTCTTCAATCGTAACAATCAAAGTACGGACGCTATGCTTTCCAACAGTCATCACACCCTCACTCCCGTACCGATCAGTGTCATCAAGTGTGTATGAATCCTCATAAGAATTGACTTCAATCTTTCTCTTACTTAAATTAATTTTCGTTCCAGTCTTATTTTCTATAACCAGGTGAATATCTGCATACTTTCCCTCTCTATAGATGATGTCCTTCACGCTTACCTTAATGTTATCACTTTCAGACAGGACGCCTCTTTGAACAGCCCCCGTATTTAAACTCATATCAAAGGCCTTATAGTCACTTTCATCAACAAGATAGGCAAAGTCTGATGATGCAATACTTTTAGGAATCAATCCTATAATGAATGCCACAAGTGCAGCAGCAATAAAAAAACTATTCTTTTTCATAATTTATTTTCTCCTTCATCAATACCAATACGATTTATACAGCCCCCCTATTAAGAGACATAGTCCTTAAGGGTGGCCAATTGACTTTCGGTAAGGTCATTTTTGACAAACTTGTCCATCTTAGGCATATGACCAAACTGTTTATCTGCCTCATAGTATCTGTATTCCAAGGAAGGATGACAGCCATTTTCGCAAGCCTCATAAACAACTTCTATATAATCCTCATCCATAAGTTTCTCCTTGGAATGCTTACCAATGAAGTCACGGATAAGTTCTTCTTTTCTTTCTTCAATAAATGTCATTAGGCTCTTTTGCTCATCTATTAAACCCTTGTCTTCTCCTGTAGGTCTTATATAAACTAGGTTCTTCTGACGAATCACCTTCTTACATTGTTTACATACTTCTTCAGTCCCCAGGTTGCCCCCTATAACATAGAAAGGCATGCCAAGGAAGGTCACAACAGTTAGGCCAAAACTAAGCCATGATACGGTTCTGGTATTGCCTATTTTTCTCATTAAGGTAAATAAACCAATCCTGTTTCTTACATTTTGATCATTGTCGGCTTGTCCTACGACACCCTTAGTATAGTCCCAAAGTCCTGGATGTTCACCCGTCTCAATGTTAACCATTTCTGACACCTTCTGGCCCTGGCCTTTATAGTTCAAATGGTCATCATGGATACTGGCCATTTGAAACTCTGTATACTGAAGACCCACAAGTAGGAGGGCACTCATAACCACCCCTAGCACAAGATGCAAGACCTTAACCTTGCCACGTTTCTCCAACCAAGCCAGGTAAGCCCTGTTAAAGAAGCCTGATAGGATATAAGCCCCCACTGGCAGGATAAACAATACATCCAGTCTTACCATGGATATGCCAAATAGAAACAAAGTCCCCATACTTAAGAGTAGGGTCAGTACCGCTGAAATAATAAATGTCATTCTCTTCTCCTTATTCATTGCAATGAACTCCCATGTCCTTATCCATAACTTTCAATAGCTGGTATAGGGTCATGTTCAACCTGGAATTCACAATAAAAATGAACCTAGCACAAGCTAAGCCCATAAACTCATAAGAGAATATTATCATATAGAAGTTGATAATGATATTAACTAATTCTTACATTTATTTCGATAGTAAAAACTACTCCTTCATCTCATCTTGATTGACCACATAGTAGTCCCTAGGACAAAGAGTAGTCGTCTTATTCCTTCCTAAGTAGGCACTTAATACTTCTATGGTATGACTAATAAAATGTAGAATGGGACCTGGCGGATAAACCTGGAACTCATAGGTTGAGTCCTCTTGAATCATAAAATCACCTGCAAGGTCCTCAAGTAAGCATGTATAGTCTCTTTCATCAAACAGGTCAAGCCCCCTCCCTTGAGATGTCCCCTTGTAGGGCTTAAGCTTAAAATAATTGATAAGATAGGGATTATAAGCCTTCATATCTTCATACCCCTTTTTATAAAGGACATGCTTGTTAGACCGATCATGCCTTACATAGGCTTGCTGGATATGCTTTACCCATATGGCATCTGTAATAAGGTGACATAGGTAGCCCCTATAGAAGTCATCCTCTTGAAGATGCTTCTCATACATGTCTTCAAAGTTCTTGAAGTTAATTCCCTTGACCTGGTCATCTGCGTATGCAAAGTGGGCCCTACCGTAGTCCATTTGCCTATACTTAGATAGGTCAGGGGCAAAGTTACCATATATAAAGGCATGTCTGTCTTTTATTTTAAGCTTTTCGATTAACTTTTCACCTATAACCAGGTGCATGATTCTAGATGCCATGATTCCTCCGATCCTGTTCATGTATTAGGATAGCATACTTGGAGCAAAAATAAAAAGCTATGACAAGATGAGGTTACCATCTGTCATAGCTTACAAGTTTCACTTAAGATACTTTTTTCTTTGTTTCCTTGATTTTTAATTCCTCTGTCTTAGTTAATTTGAAGATTAAGGGACTTAAGGCTAACAAGGCAATTAAGTTTGGAATCGCCATTAAACCATTGAAGGTATCTGATAGGTTCCATACGAATCCAGACTTGTATACGGCTCCAACTACGATTAAGGAGATAAATAATACATTGAAGACCTTCTTAGTCTTAACACCTGCAATAAACTCTAGACATTTTGATCCGTAGTAATACCAACCAAGAATAGTTGAGAAAGCAAAGAAGACAAGACCAAATGATACTAAGAAACCACCAAAACCTGGGAAAGCATTTTCAAAAGCAGTAGTCGTTAGGGCTGCTCCCTCTAGGTTATCAACAATTGTCATAGCACCTGTTGTTGCATCAATGTTAACTAAACCAGAAACTAGGATAACAAGAGCTGTCATGGTACAAACAACTAGGGTATCTAAGAATGATCCTAGAGAACCAATAATACCTTGACGTACAGGATCGTCATTGGTTGATGCAGCATGAGCGATAGGTGCAGAACCTAAACCTGCTTCATTTGAGAAGACACCACGAGCAACACCGTAACGGATAACTGTACCGAATAAACCACCACCAACAGCAGAAGCGTTGAAGGCATTAGAGAAAATCATATTGAAGGCAGAAGGTATAGCACTAGCATTCATAAATAATACTATTAATGCCCCTACTACATATACAATCGCCATAAATGGAACTATTTTTTCTGTTACCTTACCAATTGACTTAATACCACCTAAAATTACTAGGGCAACAGCTGTTGCTACAGCTAAACCTGTAATCCATGTTGGTAGACCAATTGAAGTTTCCATTGAAACTGCAATTGAATTAACTTGTACCATGTTACCAATACCAAAAGCTGCAAAGGTTCCAAATAAGGCAAATAACCAACCTAACCATGTCCAGTTGCCGCCAAATCTTTCCGCCATACCCAGCTTAATGTAGTACATTGGACCACCTGACTTCTGGCCATCTTCATTCGTTGTACGGTATTTAATGGCCAATAAGGCTTCTCCGTACTTGGTTGCGCCACCAACTGCTGCAGTAACCCACATCCAGAAAACTGCACCAGGACCACCCATTGCGATAGCACCAGCTACCCCAGCAATGTTCCCTGTACCAATGGTTGCGGCCAATGATGTCATTAAGGCCTGGAAGGGTGTAATATCACCATCTCCAACGTGATCTTTTGAAAATAGTAGCTTAAAAGCGTATCCTAATTTTCTGAACTGAATTGCCTTGGTGCCCAGTGTTAATATTAACCCTGTTCCTACTAAGCAGATAATCATGAAGCCGCCCCAGGCGAATCCATTAATAGCATCTACTATACTGTTTAACATATCCATGTAAACATCCCCCTTTATAATAGTAATAGCATATACATAAGTCCTTAGACAGTATTAGCGGTTACTGTCCAACTTATTTACATGTACATTATATGTATAGGGTTTCAGTAGGTTTCACATGGTTTCAAATAAGAGGTCATTTTTCAGAATATTCTATTGTTTTTAACACATTTGAGACTTTTCACAGTAGAAAACTAGGGCTTCTATAAACTTTCTGATGCTTACCTTGCCGTGAGAATTTGACTTTCCTCGAATATAATCCATCTCATTTTTTACCTCTGAGAAATTATAAAGTCCACCAGAGTATTCGACAAAGACATCGTTCATATAGTCTTCAATCCCCAGGTGGGCCAGGTTGACGAGTCCAACCATGGCAGTCCGTCTAATTCTTTGCTCAACAGACTTGGCATTGGCATCAAAGTGCTCACATATTTCTTTTATGGTACACTGGGCCAATGACCTATTGGACTCAACCAAGTAGGTCACAATATCAATGATATCCTGGGTTCCTGTTTCTCCTAACACACCAATCTTCTTAAGTATGGTTTTTACGATACTCCCTGGGCTAGTTGTCGATACAGCCTTTTCTTCCCTGATATTTAAGTCAAACATATTCTTAATTTGCTTAAGTTTCAGGGTCTTCTTATGGTGGTCCATGACTTTTTTTAAGACACTTTCCACCTCCACAGCATTGATAGGCTTTTGGATATAATAGTCAACCCCACTCTCATAGGCCTTGGCAATCATGTCCTTGCTGGATACTGAAGAGATCATGACATAAGAAAGGTCTGGATGAGAATGTTTAAGCTCTTCTACTAGTTGAATCCCATTTTTTCCTGGAATAAACAAGTCCACCAGAACGATCTCAGGAGATTGGCCCCTTATTTCATCAACAGCACTGGTGCCATCCAAGGCAAAGCCAATGACTTGCCCCAGTTCTCTTTCTGTAATAATTTGTCTTAATATATTCACTATATTTTGGTCATCTTCGACAATAAAATATTTCACTTAAACCTCCAGTATTTCCTTGCTAATAATAATTTCAAAGCATGTTCCCACACCTTGGGTGGAAGTGACCTTGATGGTTCCCCCCATACTCCTTTCAATGACATCTTTAACAAAACTAAGACCGATGCCCCGATTAACTTCACCTGTATCATAATTAATCTTGGTCGAGTAGCCTGGTCTGAATATGGCTTCCAGGTCCTCTTGACCTATACCAGAGCCCGTATCTTGAATGGCAAAAATATGGCTATCACTCAATTCATCATGAATAAAATCAATCCGTCTAGGTCCATCTTTACTGCCAATGGCGTCTATGCCATTCATAAAGAGGTTGCGGAATATAGACATGAGTTGGTAGTGCTTGTCTGTATAAAAGTTCTTGCCAAGTGATAGGTTAAAATCGATAGGCCTTTCCTTCTTATCAACCTCTCTTTGAATTTTTTTCTCAACCAGGTCCATGAGGTCTTCAAACCACATACCCTTATCCTGGAAGCGAAACTCAGTGATTTCAGTTACCCCCCGCATAATGAGTTCATAGTCTTTTTTTATTTCATGGACATCACCAGCTATTTCAACAGAATGCTGGGCCCACATTTCAGGCTCCCTATTGGCCTGGATGTTTTCAAAAAGTTTATAAGCATGGGTCATGGTTTCATCAATCTTATCCATGTTTTTAGCCATCCAATAAACTTCTGACTTAAGGTTCATGCTCAACCATACCAACTTATTGTACCGGTCTTGTTGCTCTTCGACTAGGACTAGGAGTTGATAATACTTTGACCCCTTGAGGCTGACAAAAACAACACTAGACCTTAAGATGGCTACCAGGGGAAGAACAAGACCAATATTCAAGGAGAGAGTCCTGTCAAATACAAGATAATGGATAATGATTTCTATAACATTGGCTGATAGGTCAGCCATCATAATAACAAGGAAGTAGTGTTTTAAATCTTCAACAGTATTCTTCTTGGACAAGTACCAAAAGACAATACAATATAAGAGGTAAAACATAATTTCAGGTGCAAAACCATCCAGAACCTCTAGGCCACCCTCATGGGTGACCATAAAGAGACTGACCCGCCAGAGGTAGGTCGTCAACGAAACAACTAGTCCCAAGATTAGGGCGTTGATATCCCTAAAGAAATACATGATGATGGCAAAGGCAATGACCCCACCAGACACACGAAAATCCCCAATTAAGACATCAATATATATTTGAGTTGAAATTGTAATAATGATAATGGCTAGTAAATACCGTTTAATCTTACTTGTCATATACTACTCCTTTATGGTCTAGTATCTATTATACCATAAATGAAAGACTTGTAAGAAAATGATTTCTTAGGCGTTGAATTAAGGGGCCTCTCTATAACTTAAAAAACCCCCAACCACATGCTTGTGATTAGGGGACCTTTTACTCTAAGGTTTCCTGGGGGCAAGAGAAATCAAAGACCACCTGGTTGCCGTCTGGATCCCTGTAAACTAAGTATAGAACTTGATTCAAGGGAACTTCAGCAAAAGCATGCCTCTGGATTTCTGGGCCTGGATTATTTTGAAGATCTCTTGAAGAGAATGGCTGTTCAGATGCCCCAAAATAGTTATGAATGGAATAGTAAAAGCCTGTTTGAGTCATAATCCTGAAGTAAGCAGGCTCTAGGCCAGCATTTCCACCAGCTGTATTCTTAACTTCAAGTTTTGCAACCCTATAAACAAAGCCATCCTTGGGTTGAGAATCATCAGAAGACAAACGGTCATACTGGTCTAACATTACAATTTCTAACTCCCCCAGTCTTGCCACTTCATTGACTTGATAGACCTTAATCTTCTCGTCCCACTTATAGTCTTGCTTAAGTATAGCCTGGCTAAACTCACCATTAAGATTTACCTTGGCCCAAGTCTTTTTTCCTGCCCAGGTCTCAACCACCAATAGGGACATGTTCTCTGTCACAGCTGGCACATCAAAATAAAAAGATGAATCATGGATTCCCCCTGACATGACATTTGCAGTCGTAAGATAATCACCATAAGATAAATTAGCCTTATACGCTACTCCATTTTCATCCAAAAGCATCATGTCAAAATCAACATTTTGATAATAATATGATGCCTGTCTCATATTCTTATAATGTATATCCACCTTGATTTTATCCATTATTTTTTCAGGATCATCCACACTAATAACCTGATCAACACGCTGGTCTCTCACTACCAGTTCGAGATTGTTCGATTCATAGATTTCATTACTGTTAATGCTTTTAATATCATAGTCAATATCTTCTCTAGCCAAGGGTTTAATATCTCTTAGCCCCTTAGACAGGTCAATGGTATAAGTCTGTGTGCTGTCAAAACCCATGTGTAGTATATCCAAACTCATTGGTATGCCTTCGTCAATCACATAAGAATAAACCCGTGTCACAACACAACCGGGTTCTAGATAAACACTTTCTTTGAGGTCATCTGGCAGGTATTGACTACCACCTTCTAAAAATCTTCTTTTTGAAGGGTCTGTTAAGCTTATAATGCATGGTGAAACCAATAGGAAGTCATCTGACGTGTTCTTATACATGATCTCAACAAGGTAATAATCAGCGGTTCGGTCTGAAAGTGCCTTGCCCTCGTCTGTTTTATAGACACCTACGACTTGTGCCTGATGAGTATCAAACTCCAGTACATCCCCCACCACATTCAACTTATCAGATGGCTCAACGACTTCAAAGTTATAGGGTTCAATATGATCATGTCCACTAAATAAAAGCTCCTTCTCAACTCGTTTACTTTCTTTTTCCAAGCCAGTAGGGTCTCCCCCCTTGCATGACACCAGCAAGATGGCTAGAATAATCAACAATACTCTCTTCATTTTTTCTCCTTAATCTCTTCAACACTTTTATATACAACGTAAACAGTCTATCACAATCTGATTCTGTATGAAAGATTTTAAGACATAGTCAGACAAAGAAAAGCCCTCTCATAAAAGAAGGGCTTAATAAATAGCTCAAATGATTATTCTTCTGTAATCTTTACGATGTAGCGCCCAACATGGCTCCCCTGCTTAAGTTGGGAAAATGCTTCTGATAATTGGTCTAGACTTATTTCCTTAATCATACTCTGGTCCATTATATGCCAGTCTTTAGAAAAACGGTCCCATATAGCATATCGATTTTTCATGGGATAATTAACAGAGTCTACGCCGAGTAAACTGATTCCCCTTAGAATAAAGGGCATGACACTGGTCGAAAGACTTATGCCTGCAGCGTTACCACACATACTCATGGCCCCACCATAATGGATCTGAGGCAGTAGACCACTGGCCACTGAACCACCAACTACATCTAGAACATAGTGAAAGACTTGCTTGGCCAGCAATCTTGGTTTTTCAGGAATCAAGTCCTCAGCCAAATGAACACAGTTGGCTCCTAAGTTTTCTAGGGTTTTTACTTGTGATGATTTTCTGGTTAAAGCATGGATATTTTTATAACCACTGGCCTTTAACAATTGAATGCCTATACTGGCCACTCCTCCTGTTGCACCAGTCACAAGTATAGCCTTATCCTTGTCTTCTGCCATACCCTTAGCCTCTAGTTCAGCTATCGATAAGGCAGCTGTAAAACCTGCAGTCCCCATAATCATGGCCTCTTTTAAGCCTAGGTCTTTAGGACATGGGACAAGCCATTCTTTAGGAACCTGGGCATATTCAGCAAATCCACCGGTATGGGTCATGCCTACATCAAAACCAGTTAATAGAACCCGGTCTCCCTGGTCATAGCTACCACTTGAATCCGAAACAACCCAACCACTAAAATCAATACCAGGAATCATAGGATAGGACCTAATAACGCCCCCCTTGGTTTGTACAGCCAGCATATCCTTATAGTTGACTGATGAATAGGCAACCTTTACTAAAACGTGACCTGGAGATAAAAACTCCTGTGAAACTTCTTCTACTTTGCATTGAACCTGGCCCTCTTCTTCTCGAACAACTAGGGCCTTAAATGTATCTTTCATAAACAACCTTCTTTCTACACAAGAACATTTCCTAATAAGAACTATTTGCATTTTGAATAATAACAGACTTATGGTATACTGTCAATGAAAAAGGAGTTAAATATGGAAGTTAAGTCATGTATCAATTTTTTATTAAGTGCCTCACAACATACAGTTTTTAAGCACTTTTCAAATGCCCTGGCCCAGTACAAGGTTACGCCTGCCCAGTATGGTGTTCTAAACTGCTTGTGGGAAAAGGGTAACCTAAGCCCCAAGCAAATTAGAGAAATTCTCCTGTTAGAAGCCTCATCGGTATCTGGTATTCTTGACAGGATGCAAAAGTTAGACCTGATTGATAGGACCATTGATCCCAATAACCGGCGAACCATTATCGTTTCTCCAACAGATAAGGCGAACGCCTTACGGCCTCCTATTGAAAGCCTAGTCGAAAGAATGAACCACAAGTACCTCCAAGACTTTTCCCCAGAAGAAAAGGACCTTCTTAAGAAGGCCCTCATCAAAATAATAGACATAGGTCAATAGTTTAGCAGCGAATTATCGCTGCTTTTTTATTGGTTAATATCCAGGTAGTCAATGACTTCTACTTGGCTTTCTCCCTTGAGATAGGTCATCCGTAAGACACCATAATCGACCCGTTTAAGGCTTACGTCTTGCCCCATCTGATCCGATGGAGCCCAGTCTCTTTTTATGACCTGATCTTTTTGGTAGCCATTAAAGTATGTGATGACCAAGTCTTTATCGATCCAATGGACAATCAGATCCCGATCATAGTAAAGAACTTCTTGCAAGGGAGCCGATAGCCCTTGGTCTACCAGGTCATAGATGTAGGCAGTAGGTCTAATCCCTTCTTCAAGTAAGCGGATTAAAACCTTATCCACATCAATCCCTTCTACTTCAATTGTTCCAGCGGTCCTAAGGGATTCAACTAGCTTGCCCTGTTGATCATACAAATCGATTGTATGCTGACCCTTATCTTCATAAAGTTCATAATAATCCTCTAAATAGTTACGACTTGCAAACAAGCCTTCTGTTTCATGAATGACTTTATCCTCGTCAAACAAGTATGAATACTGTCCCTTGTGGCTTTCTAGTATATCAATTAAGTCCAGGGTCTTCTCCTTGTACAAGGTTCCCATTTTCCATGTCCTTGCAGCCCTTGACAAGGTGCCATAGGTTAATTGGTCATAGGTCTTGTCAAAGGCAGAAGAGAACTCTACAGCGGCATTTAGGTCCCCCTCTGATTCTGACAAGGCTATCAGGTCCTTCATATTGTCATGAATGACTGGTCTTAAATCCTTGTGGGCCAAGTTCTCAGTCAGGCTATAGGCATACATCATCTCACTCTTCCATAAGCTGGTGTAGAGGTTGGACCTTAAGCTCAAGGTATGGCTGCCATGATCAAAAACAATGGCTTGATCAAAGAATCGATCGATGGGATTTTCCTGGCCGCTTAGATAAGCCTTGGCCTCATAAGCCTCCTGTAAACGCCTGTCCAAGTCATGATTTTTTTTCACCATATAGTCTATCTGCTTATGATAATGGTCAAGGTCCTCCCTGTGTTCTGTTTCTTGCTTATTAAGCTGTGAATCTCTAGTCTTCACATCTTCCAAGTAAGCAAGTCTTATCTCCTTCAAGTTAGCCTGACTTGTTTCTAACTGATCGTATGTCTGCCTGTAACTCCTATAGGTCAGGCCGCTAAAAATAAGGCTCAACACTAGTAAAGTGGTCACTAATCCTAATAATTTGTTTTTATTTGTCATCATTTCCTCCTATCATCAACCAAGTCTATTATAACAGTAAGAAGAAGTGGTCCTCAAGAAAAAAGATTATCCTCCATGGGATAATCTCTTGTTTGCTATTTCTTTTTTAATAAGATACTCAGCATCTTCTTAGAGGCTTCTATGTCCTCAAGCGGTCTTGTCTTATAGCTATAATCATAGTACTCAAGATCATAACCCGTTCTTTCTAGTTCAAGTCCTACTTCTGCTACATACTCAAAGAGACGGCCAAACCATTCAGGACCACATTCCTCAGCTGATACCTCAAAGGCATAATAAAGTCCTGGCTTTCGAGTGAACTGGGTAAAGCCTTCATTACCAGTAAAATCGTCAACAGCCACTAGGGGGGTGTATGAGAAGCTTTCTTTGGTAAAATCAGTGTCGATGGCCATAACAGCCTCTTTAGGATTAATATGCTTGATATCAGCTGTCATCACCTGGTCGTGGAGTTGGGAAAAATTGATTTCATCATGGTTCTCAAAGTTGATTACGGTTTTAATGCCCACATACTTTTGCTCACATAAGTCTAACAGTTTATAATTCATCTGAACCTCCTTATTCTCGTCCTGCTTTATACCTACCACATCAGGCTATAATTAAGCAGAAAAGTATAAATATGTAAAGATAATAGGGACCTATCGCCTCCATGGGTAGATGACCCGGGTTGCTAGCCGCATATGCAGCACAAAGGCCAATAACAAGCCGCCCCCTAGCAAAATCATCCACTTAATCTCCTTCTTCCAGCCTACATATAAGAGGCCACCTGGGATGACTGGTAAGAGTATGAGGGTCATCATCTGAGGTTCTAAAAGAAAAAGGGTCACAAGAAAGAGACCTAGACCTGTCCATCTGAGGATTCTATTGCTTGTCTTGAAGCCAATGGCCCCTGCTACAAGTCCCCCTAACAGACCACCTATTTTCAAAATAATCATTTCTTTTCTCCTTACATAAAAAGTGGTCACCTAGGCAACCACTTGATTTTTACCACTTTCCTTGGCCTTGTATAGGTTGATGTCTGCTTCCTTAACCAGGTCCATGGTATCCTGTCCCCTGTAAGAGGCAATCCCTATGGAAACAGATATCCTTATATCTTCTTCAAATCTCAGGTCAGCAATCTCTTTCCTGATGCGTTCTGCTATTTCCTTGGCTAGATTAGCCTGGGTATGGCAAAGAGCGATGATAAACTCCTCTCCCCCATACCTGCCCACCACATCATGGTGCCTGGTCAGCCCCTTAAGGGTTTCTGCCACCTGGCAAATCACCTGGTCGCCAAACAAGTGACCGAACCGATCATTGACTGTCTTGAAGTCATCAATGTCAATCATAAGAACAGAAAACTTGGACCCACACCGATCATGGTGGTTGATAGCGTGGTCTACATAATCAAACATGTAGCCATTGTTATAGAGGTGGGTTAAGGAATCTCTTAGAGACCGGTCTTTTAAGGTTTCATTCATACTTAAAAGCTGCTCCTTAGACCCATGAAGCTTTTGCCGCATGGAATAATTGCTTTCAGCAATAACACCAGCCAGGATGGTTACCAGCAAGGTCTTAAAGGCCAATTCATTAAAGGCCAGTTTATTTTCTAGGCTATAAAAAGTATAAGACAGGAATACCAATAGGTTGGTCCCATATATCAACCGGGTCATCCAAGGTTTAATTACAAACAAGGCTGCAATTAAAAAGATCACAATGACATAGATGGTAATGTCCCTCTGGTCTAGGTAGACCAGGACCGTAAACACACTTGCCCAAGCGCATACAACAAAATAATAAATATATTCCATAGCCTTAATAAGGGTATATTGCTTCTTGTTAACCAAATCAAAGGTATTGAACATAATCACTAGGCTGGGTAGATAGACCAGGTGAAAAGCCACAATGATGGTTACATACAGACGGATGTCTGACTCAAAATAGCCTAAACTGGACATAATAAGGCCTACAAACTCAATCAGGGTGTAGACCGTCCCTATTAAAATAATCTTCTTGATGTTAGACTGAGTTATTATATTTTTAAATGCAAGGTTTGGCTTAAATACAGTACTTTCCATTAAAACCTCCAAATCTTTTTTATTCTATTATACCAAATAATTCCTATAATTATTCAAAGACTTGGAATACTTTTACACAAAATAATTATTTCTTCTTTTTTCCACGACTATAGCCATGAAAAAGGTCTCCACCAAGTGGCTCAAGCACCCTGGTCACTAAGTCTAAAATCACCTGCTTTTCCCTGGTCTGATAGTAGGTCAGAACTTGGCCTTCAAAGTAGGCCGCAAACTCCTCATCATGATTGATTAGGGCTCGCTTAATCCATTTTGCCTTGCCTATCCAGGCCCCCTGATTCAAAAGATAAAGCTCGTGAAGCTTGACTAGGAGTTCATTGACTATTAGGAGGCTTTCAAAGTCATCTCGACTGCCTATCAAATCCTCCTTGAGGTCTGTTATGAAGTAGCGCATGGTCTCTAGGTCATCACCTGTTAAGGGCTCAGGTCCTAAATCAAGCCTTGTTTGAGCCTCTTCTTTTAGGGTCTTGAAATAGGGACAAGCCCTTATGATTTCCCCTTCAACAACCATAAGTAAAAGGCTGGGCATTTTTCTTTGACAGTCCGAGTCAAAATAGTGACTAAAAGAAGACTGGTTATGGGCAAATACCTCTACTGGGACTCCCTCATACATCAAGGACTCCCTAAATGCCCCTTCCAAGCTTTGATCGTAAATTAGCAAATCTATATCTGATGTTTCTGTTGCCTGTCCCCTCACAATAGAACCAGTCATCAAGGCCCCCTGGCAGGTTGGGTACCTGTCATCAACTAATTTTCTTGCAATACTTTTATAATCTATCAAATCAACCTCCTCATGTAAGTCTTTATGGGTTTATTTTAGGGTAAAGACTGATTAGATGCAATTAGAACTTAAAGATAACCAGTCGTTCCCGACTGGTTATAAGCTTATTATGAAACTTCAATAGCTAACAAAAGTCTTCAATCCTAGTTAATCCATAAGTATCATGGGAAGTCGAATGTAAAACTCAGTGCCTTGACCCAAGTGACTCATACATTCTATCTTACCCTCATATGCCGATTCCACAAGGTTATGGACAATATTTAAACCTAGGCCTGTAGACCCTTCCATGCGCCCCGTTGTATAAAAGGGGTCATAAATCTTATCCATATTTTCCGGTGATATCCCTACACCATTATCCTTCACTTTAAGGCTAATACCCTTATCATAGGTATCAAGTGTAAGCTCTATTAAGCCATGGTCTCTACCCTTCATGCCGTGCTTGAGGGCATTTTGAACCAGGTTCATGGTCACTTGAGATAAACGTCCTGGCCAGCTATTGACCGAGGCTTCAGTTTTACAGTCGAACCTTATTTCAACTCCTTGCTTATGGGCTTGAACCCTTAGAGATTCTACAACACTCTTAATAATCGTACAGGGTTTAAAGGTCACTCTCTCTATGTTCGTTTGGTCCACCGCTACCTGCTTAAAATTTTGTATTAAATCCGATGCCCTCTCAAGGGTCTCCAACATAATGTTTGAGGAGTTATTGACATCCTTTAAAAACAAACCAAGACTCTTCTTGCTTAACTTGCCAGCCTCAAACTCTGCATTGATTTTATCTGTTTGATCTCCCAGGTAAGAAGCCAGGGTCACCCCTATACCGATGGGGGTATTGATTTCGTGAGCAACCCCTGCTACAACTTGACCGATTGAAGCCATTTTTTCTGATGCAATTAGTTTCTCCTGAGTTTCTTGAAGGTTATCTATCGTGGACTGAAGTTCATGATTAGATGCATCCAAGAGCCGTGTCCTTTCTTCAACCTTTGATTCAAGGTCTGCATTCAGTTCTTGAATGGTTTTGTCTCTCGTCTGTATGGATTCAGCCATTCTATTGAACTCCTGACCCAAAACCCAAAATTCAGTGTAGTCTGCCTGAGTTACCCTGTGATCATATGCTCCCTGGGACAAGTGCAGGAGGTTGGCTGTGAAGTGATCAAAAGAACCTCTAATGCTTCTTAGACGCCTCAAGGATACCACCATAAAAACAAGAACCATAATGCCCACTAGGACAACTGACAAGAGAACAATATTTCTCTGCAAGTCATGCAAGGGGGCCTTTGACTGACGTATTAAGATAAGCCAGTCCGCTACAGCTAATTTCTGTACATACTGCAAATAATCTGTTTTTTCATCAAAAGCAACCTCTTTAAGGTCAGCCCCTTGATTCAATAGATGGATGACATCCTTATCCTTTTCTCTTTGAATGACTCTTTCTGCCTGGTTATGGGCTATATAGGTTCCCGACTCATCCAAAATAGCCAGAACGCTCTTTTCATTCACATCCAAGTCCCTAATGAACTTATTAATTTCCTTTAAGTCGATATAAGCAACTAGAACCTGGTCTTTGACCTTCTTACTCAAGGCAACCCTTGGCAGGTTATTGGCTACATCGTAGAAGGTATCCGACCAAAAAAGCCCCTCTTCCCTTGCCAGGTTGTAATAAGCATAATAAGCATGGTCTGTTCCAATGAGCTGTTTATCTTCTGGATATGTATAGGCAACCTGCCCCTGTCTGTCAATGATCATGAGGCGTGAAAACTCTGGATGCAGGTCCATGAGATGACCGTAGAAGGCCTGTCTAGCCGAGTGGTCCTCTTCCTGAGCCCTATAAAAAAGAATGAACTCATCCATGATCCTTGTTTTATCTTCAATAAAAGCCTCTATATGAAGGTTTATAGCCGTCGATAGAAGCTGACTCTGCTTTAAACTCAGGTCCTCAATGCCATTTGAAGCATAATAAAGAATCAGACCGGATACCAGGACTGTCGATACTAGGGTCACTATTATGATACTGTATATGGTTACATTAGCCAGCTTTCTAGTTTTCTTAAGCATCTACTCAACTCTTTTCATTTTACCATCGATGACTTGTAACTCTACATAGGGCCGTTCAGCATCCCCAAAGGAGTTAATCATATACATATCCGACAAACCCTGATAAGTACCAGTTGACTTTAAGGCCCTTAAGACATCATCCTTCTCAAAGGATCCAGCACGTTCAAAGGCATCTACTAATAACATGGTGGCTTCATATGCAAAGTAACTGGTGTGAGAAGGCTCTTCAGAAAACCGAGCCTTAAAACTCTTTGTGAACTCTAAGAAACCAGGACTCTGGCTGTCCTTATCGTAAAATCCAACACCATACAGACCTTCAGTCGCCCGTCCACCCTTATAAATCAGTTCCGATGACAAGGCCCAGGTTGATGTGAACTTTGCTATATCAATATCCTTAAGCTTCATTTGTTGAAGGATGTTTGCCGTCGTCACCGAACTGGTAATCATGGCCACCCCTTCTACCTCCTTTGCTAACATCTCATTAGCAAAGGTCTCAAAATCATCCCCCTCTTCATAAGCAAGGATAGATATATCCATACCATCTAAAGTATCTACAAGTACATCCTTGACCCTTCCACTAAAGCCAAGATTCCCATGATCGTATATGATCATCAGTTTTGATATGTCTTGGTCTAGGACCATTTTACCAATCCCTTCAGCCATAAGGTTGGTATCTCCTATGACTCTGAAAAAATTGTCATCCTTGTCTGTCATATAGCCGGTTGCCATAGTAGGACTCACATAAACCAAGTCATGTTCTGTCATCCCATAGTCAATGGCAGGATATAAGGAGGATAACAGGTGACCAATTACAAAGTTCACTCCCTCTTTCTTGAAGGTATCCGCAACATCAAATCCCTTGTCCACATTGGATTCATCATCCAGAATTAAAGTCTCTATTTGTCGACCCATAATCCCGCCACTGGCATTCACATGCTCAGTAGCCAGGATAAAACCATTACGAGCAGACACGCCCTCATCAGCCAACTGACCTATTAAGCCAACAGAAAAGCCAATTCTTATAGTCTCATCTTCCTTGTCACAGGCAGTTATACCCATTAGTAAAATCCCCATTATCACTATAAAACACAACTTTTTTGTCATATATCCCCCTCTCATTTCCGCCTATCCTCTCTATACCCAGGATGGATCAACTTACACTTAGAAGGTCATATGATTTATTTTTTTATAAGCAGGTCTTCAAGGGCCTTCAGGGCTCTAATTTCATAAGTTGGTGTTACAAGTCCCCTTCTTTCCTTGCCTTTGGGATTAAACCAGCAGGTATCGATTCCAAAGTTATGTCCGCCACCTATATCGGAAGACAGACTGTCACCCACCATCAATATCTTTGATTTATCCATTGGACCTAATCCCTCTAGGGCATATGAAAAGATTTTAGGACTGGGTTTGACCAGGCCTACCTCCTCTGAAATAACAATCTTATCAAAAAACTGGGCCAGGTCATTCTGTCTGATTCTAGGGTCTTGAACCGCCTTAAAACCATTGGTGATAATAATTAGTTTACACTTTCCATAAAGACCTCTAATAAGGGCTTGTGCCCCCTCTACATAATAGGTAGCCGACTTTAAGTTGTCCAAATATTTTTCACCCAGGGGTCCTGCCTTTCTAGGGCAAGCCAAACGCCTAGCAAAGTCTCTGAACCGCCTTTGATTTAGATGCTTCTGTTGAATCTCACCTCTCTCTAGGGCGAGCCAAGCCTTTTGATTGCACGACTTATATAAGTCTAGGTAAACAGGCTTGTAATCTATACCGACTTCCAATAGGCTCTTTCTTAAGGAGAATTTTTGAGCTTGTTGAAAGTCAAAGAGGGTGTCATCAGCATCAAAAATTATAAGATCATACTTCATAAGAACCTCCCATTATTTGATGACCATCTATCCTAAATAACAACCGCCTGCCTAGGTCAATAGCCCCAGGCAAGACCACCATACTCATAAGTGTTCCTTCTCTTATATTCAGTTCACTTGACTGAGTCAGGGCCATCAAGCAGGCGAGTAATAAAAAGATCACATCAAAGCCATAACGCGTATAGACAAAGGGGACTTTTAAACGATCGGCTAGACACCTGCACACATTCTCCAAGGGGAAGGTGATTTGGTCATAGTATATAAGGCCACCAATGGATAGGCCAGATATAAGTGTCCCCATAAGGAAGACTATTACCCGACTAGCATAGCCAGTCAGATCAAGGCCTTCTAACATATCATAAGTAAAATAGTTGACCAGACTACCAAATATTAAGACTGATAGGACTTGCAGGCCATACTTGACCCAGTCGTTAAAGTGGGTTTGCACTATATAGACCCCTAGAAAAGTCAAGTTCAGGACTACTACCACATGGCCCACTTTTAATGTCATCATCTGACCCAAGCTCATGCTGAAGGCATTAAAGGAGCTTAGTCCAAGACCAGCCTTTATGCCTAAGCTAATACCAAGAGCTACTAAGGCAAAGAGTAGATATGACTTGATTAATGTTCTTATTTGCATGGAATTCCTCCTATTCACGAGGCTGAAGAAGCTGCCTCTATTGAAATTATAGGGTCATTTGTCTTATAATAATATGAGATATCTCACACTAGGAGGTTACATGAAAACTTACAAGAAAAATCACCTGCCCCAGTCCCTTCAAGACAAGGTCTTAGGATTTGAGAACCTTTATGGTTCTTTGAGTTCAGTCAGTCATCTTGAAGTCTATCAAGCCAAGGAAGAGCTTATCTCTCCCTTTAAGTCCATTGATAAACTTCGATTTTTACTTGAGGGCCGATTAAAAATCTCTCTTGTCCATGAGAATGGTAGCCAGTCTATCGTACACTTTGCTCATCCAGGTGACTTTATCGGAGAACTCACCTTCCTCGGTGTTGAAAAGGACCATAAGTGTGTCACCTGTCTGTCTGAATCGATTTTCATCTCCGTAGATATGAACCAGGCAAAACACATCTTAAAAAAAGATGCTGACTTTCTCTTCAAACTCTGCCAGTTTGTCGGTGATAAAATGCTCAGACGTACAAACTTTGCTGCTAAAAGTCAAACTTACGACCTCAAGCATCGATTGGCAGCCTACATCCTAGCCTGTGAAGTCGATGGTATTTATAAGGAGAAGCATACCGAAACAGCTGAGTACTTATCAGTCAGCTATCGCCACCTTCTTCATACCATAAAGGGCTTTTTAGATGATCAGGTTCTTGTAAAAGATAAGACCTTTTACCATGTTAATATTAGTAAACTTAAGGACCTGGCCCAAGATATTGTTATTTAAGCAAAAGTCCCTTCATACAAATTGTATGAAGGGACTTTTTACTGATAAGAACTTAACAGGTCGTCTACTAGGTCTTTATCAATATAGCTTGGTCTTTCAAAAGCCTGACAGGCATATAAATAATTCTTTAAAACACTCTTGTAATCATGTTTGCTGGTCCAAGGGTCTATTCCTTGCTTGCCCATATGTTGATAGACCAGTCTCACCATATAATAGCCTACTACATAACACAGGTTATAGTAGTTGATCCCCAAGACCTCTAGTAAGTCCTTTATATGATTATCATACAAGACTCGGCTCCTTAACTGCTCATTTAAGAGCTTAAAATAAGCCTCCACCTTTTCCAACTCCTGAGGTGTCACACTTGAAGAGGGTCTAGGCTTGTAGCTTTCGCCCAGTTCAATGAGACTGGCAACCCCCTCTTCAAAAATTTGACCAAAGCACTGATAATAAATCCCTTTAGACCCTAGGCCTTTATGGACCAGGTAGCCTACATAAGAGCTGATCTTCCTTTTTCTTGCATGGTAGACCTCATGGACCAAGAGGTCGAAATAGGCTTCTGGATCTCTCAAAAGTTTGGATGTATTGATGTAAATGCTACCGGGCCTAAGAACAAATCCCCCATCTTGTCCCTTGGGATAAAAGGTCACCTTTATAGAATCAACATCCCTAGGGTCCATATAATCTCTCAACCGGTTTGACAGGTCACCTGATAGCTTGTCTTCTGTAGCCTTTAGGGCCATCATCATTTCTGATATTTCCCTAGTTTGCTTGTCCTTAACCCCACCAGCTTCTTTTAGGTCCTTATAGAAAGTAAGTAGATTGGACTTACGTCCCAGCTGCTTATCATGGTAGTAAAGACTCAAGGCCTGCCTAGACAGGGCAAGCTTTACTCCCCCTAATCGTGTCCAGTTTCCCCCAAGTATAGTCAATACTCGGTCATGAAAACCAGTATTATATTTTAACCTTATCAAGTCCTGGTTCCTTCCTTGCTCGTCCATGTTCTAAACATGATTCGATTACCATCCAAGTCTTTTACATTAAAGGACCTCGCTCCCCACGGCCAGGTCTTCAAGTCACTCATGTAGGGTAAACCAAGGCCCTCCAAGCGTCTATAAGTAGCTTCTATATCTGCTACATCAAAGCCTAAGTAGGACATACCTGTTGAAGAAGTAGACAAATCAAACCCTATTAGGTCTTGGGCCTGGTCCCTGTCATAAAAAACAATTTTCAGGTCCTCTAAGTCCAAGCTGGCATGAAGGTTATTGCCTTGTCCTTCGACCTGAAAGATTTTCTCATAAAAGACCAGCAGGTCCTTAACCCTATTGGTCATGATGCAGACATCTGTAAATTTCATTCAACATTCTCCTTAACTTGTCCTTGGCCGAGGCCACTTATAAGCTCCAATAATCGGTCTTTTGCCCCTGTAAGAGATAAGTCACTGATATCTAGGGTATCATAGGTTAAATCTACATAGGCGGGTCTAGAGTACTTAATCGCCCGATCAATACGCGCCTGGTCTCTGCCATCAGCAAGCATCCTTCTTACATTCTCCTCCTGGTTACAGGTTAAATGAAAGGGGTGGAAACTGTAATCTATCCAATTCAAGTTAGCCAACACTTGATCAAATACTTGACGACGTCTACCATGAAAACCATAAGTAAAGACCACCCTGTCCACCAGGGGACAGGCCAAATAATTTTTTATCACATCACTGATATTACTGGCTATCGTAGGGATGGTCTCATCATTTAAAATAAAGGGATTCATATACCGTAGGGGATCTGTGTCTACATATGCTGTTCCTTGTAGGTCTGCTACTAGGGCCTTGGCTATGGATGTTTTTCCGATTCCATTTGGACCACACAGAAATATTAATTGCTTCATCTAGGACCTCCTTTGGGTCTATAAACCAAATGGTGACTCTTCACATAGAAGCCCATCTTGTCATAAAAGTCAAAGGCCGTCTCATTACCTCCTGCAACTTTTAAGTGAATTTCACCTGCATCCTGATTCTTTAAATAGTCCATGGCCTTGTTCATTAAGACCTGACCAACTTTCTTTCCCCTAGCTTCTTGCTTGACATAAAGAGAATCAATTTCTCCTATCTTGTCTTGGTCCAAGGAGGCTAGAATGTAGCCCAAGGCTTGGTCACCTTCTAAGGCTATGAAGATTTGATAAGTATCACCAGAAGCCAGGTCTTTGAATCGCTGCTCAAAGGTTTTTTTATCAAACTCCTCTTTAAAATGCAAAGACCTCTCCCCATGGAAGGTATTAAGGGACTGCCAGAGACTGCGAATGGCTTCAACATCTTTTGTTGTAATAATCTTCATAGGACCTCCTTGCCTAACAAATAATATATACTCTCTTATATTATACAAATGATTCCAATCCAGGTAAACCTTAGTCTAGTAAGAAAAGCCCAGCTTGATAAGAGTAAATTGCATGAATCCCTTTTTTTTACAAGTATATAAGTGGTATAATTCAATTAGGTTGAATGTTGATATGGAGGTTTATATGAAAAAAATAAGAGGCATCACTTTAGTCTGCCTATTATCCCTTGCTTTATCGTTTGTATGGAACCATGGTACACTCGCTCAGGAACCAAGCTATAAGCAGGTTAATTCGAGTTCTGTAGCCCCTGGAGATGAAGACATCTGCTACCAAATGAAAACAGAATACACGCCTTGGATCTACCATGAAAATCTCCTGGTGCCATATGAAAATGTAGATGAAGTCAAGTATTCTTTGACATTCGAGGAGTACATGACCTACATGGATTTACTTGAACAAACAGCCCTTGAAGATCCCCTGCCCCAACCACCTGTGAGTAAGGGAGACCCTAACTCACTATTGAAAGGGACCTACACTAGGACCCTATCCGGTAGGAATCATTTTCAAGTCTACAAGCGCACAGGCTTCACTTATTTGATAGCCTATGAGGTTAAGGATGGTGTTTGGACAGAATTAAGAAGAACCCTCAACCATGTTGCAGTTGAATACGAGAATAGAAAACCTGGACAATTATGTCCCAATAGCAACTTAAAGCAAGACGATTAACCGTCTTGCTTTTTTAGTGTTTTATCTTGTATGTTTTTCCATGACAAGTCCACCTGGAGAAACCGACTTTACTTGGAATCCTATGGCTTCATAAACAGCCTTAGCAGGTGCGTTAGACCGGTCTAGCTTGATGATTAGGGTTTTTGACCCCTGGCCCTCAAGGTAGTCAACAGCCCACTGGATCATGTGCTTACCAAATCCCCTGCCCTGGTACTTCTTGTCAATAATGGCTATGTCAATCTCAAAGAGGTCCTTGTCCGGGTCATTGATTAGGACCAAGAGACCTACAACCAAGTTCCCCTCCATTTGCACATAAACCTCATAGTGGTCATACAGCAGGCCCATGGCTATGGCCGATTTAGCATCCATGACATAATTGGCCTGGTGGTCTTCTAAGGATAACTTGAGGGCCTGCCAGAGATAGGCCGGTTTAATAGGCTCTAATCTAGTATCCTCTGGATATAGACTATGCTTAAATATGATATTTAATAGGTCTCGTCCAAAATAATGGTATTCACCCTGGTCAAACTCAAGGATTTGACTTTCATTTAAGAGGATGGCAAAGCTTAATCCATTAGAGGGATGTATAAAAATACTTATATTATAACCATAGAACTTACTTCCCAAGTAGTGGTAACCGTACCGCTCTGATAGAATAATACCGTCACCATCAATATCGTATTCATACATCAGGTCCCACATCTTATCAGATAGGATTTTCTTGTTTGCCAGAGCGAAAAGTAGGTTTTTCAGATCCTCTCCAGTGATGGAGAAAATATGATCTATTTGAGGCTCCAGTTGAATATCAAAAAGATGCTTATAGTTTCTAGCCAAGGCTGTAGAAGTTGTCATATCTACTCCAGGCCTTATGGTGACTCCAATGGGCTCAAATACATGAATCCTTAAGAAATCAACTAGGCTAAGACCACTTGCCCTCTGGATGACTTCTGTTAAAAAGACATTATTAACCTCTGACTTCCTAGCATCTCGACTACCAGTCTCATACTCAAGGTCAGCTTGACCAATCATAGCCATAACCTGGTCAAATCCCCTCTGGAGGTAGTAGGCTTCTTCTTCTCTTTGAACCCGAAGGGCTTCATCAAGGGCCAAATGGTCCTTGTCTTGATTGAAATCAAACATGATTGTATCATAATAATAGTTCTTAAAGCCTACTTTTTCTCTGATTAGATCAGAGATCGTAATCCCCTTGGCATGTTTATACTCGGGAATATACTTGTCTAGACAATCGGTCATGAGGATCAAGCCCTTATCAATTGCCACAAGAGTTGCTAGGGCACAAAAAGCCCAGGCCTGACCATCCAAGTTATAGGGCGTATCTAGCTGTGTCTTGCCTGCCTTAGCCCTATGACCATAACCATAGGCTCCCTGGTGAATAACATGTTCACCCTCTAGCAAAATAACTTGGCCTGATACCTGCCAGCGGTCACTTATCTTTTTTATGTCATCTTTGATTTTATCTCTATCCAATATCATTTTTCTCCCCTTAAATCTAAAATAAAACCGGTATCTGCTCTCTTGAATCCAAGACCTGTAAACATCTTGATGGACCTATGATTGTAATCATAGATTTCTTTGAGTCTTAGATATCTCAGCCCCTCTTTCTTAGCCTTTGATATAAAGGTCATAATAACCTCTTTTCCGATGCCCTTCCCCCTATAGGCCGGATGGCCGATGACTATGGGAAGGGTGGTTTGTGAATAAGTGGCATCACCTATGGCCTTCCAGCCTTCCTGGTCCTTGAGCTCAATGAAGTATAATTGACCTATGCCAGAAAGGTAGGAGTACATGCTCTCAATCTCTTCTGCCGTATAAGTCCTGTCTTCAAGACCTTCAGAATAAAGCATAACCTCCCTATCCTGGTACCAGGGCAGGGCCTTGCTCCACTCCTCTTTCAAGGGTTGGCGTAAGCGTAGGTCTTGTCTGATCTCAATGATCTCTTGCATTTGGACTCCTTATATAGCCTTATTCTATTTGTCCCTGTACATTAAATAAACTTTAGCATCATCAATTATAAACTGGGCATCTGAGTCTCCAACATTTCCCTTATAAATCCCCTGGTCCTGGTTGGTCTTTTTTATGGCATCGGGGAGGGACTTAGGATCTGTTGTAGACAGCTTTTCGATTGTGTCATAACCACTTCTGACAAGCAGGGTCCCAAAAGCAGGACTGATATACCTCAACTGGGATACCTCAAGGACCTGACGAAGACCTTTAACCAAAGATACCTTGCAGGTCAAAACCTGGCTGGCCTCTTGGTCTGTCATATTTCTTAACATCTTGTCTAGGTCAAGAGAATGTTTAATACCTAGGTCCTCCATCTTATTCAGTAGGCTTCCATCAAGGTCTGGGTAATCTTTAAGCTTTCTTGCCTTGGGTATAAAACTTGAAACATACCGTCTCAAAACCACCATGTAATCTAGGTCAATACCCGTCTGGTCGCTCATATCCCCCGCCTTCTTTTTGGTCTTTAGTTGGCCATATAAGTGGTCAAGGTCCCTAATACCTAGGGTTTGTAAGATACCTATATTTTCATCTAAACCATCTAATAAAATTCGGACACTTGGAATCAAATAGCTGGTTCTTAAGACTACCTTCAAATCATCTAGGGATATGGCCTTTAAGTTAAATCCATAGGTCATCGGGACTCCTTTCATATAAGAGACTGCCTATAAGTGCTTGAGGAAGCACTGGTTATTATCCGTTAGGTCAAACTTGTACTTGTGACCCAGGGCCACTTCATCGGCTTCTTCCGTATATAGGTCTATTGAATTCACATTTTTTCTTCCCGCTTCTGTCAAGAAGGTTTTGAATAGTTCCTCTTTAACATGGTCACTTCCTGTGAAGCCAATAACTTCAGTATAATCAGATGAGCCTCGTCCAATAATATGACCCTTGAGCCCCTGGTCAAAGTAACCGAGTATAATGAAGTAATCCAACCTTTGGCTGATTCTGTCCGAGTTCCAATAAGTGTCCTCGTCCACATGACGATCAATCCACTGGAAGAGGACCTCCTTGTTTGTATCATTGATTCCCTCTACTGCCTGGTGCCAGTAGTCTCCCCTGTAGTTTTCTAGGGTCATAAGCACAGCATCCTCTATTTGATTGAATCCTTTACTTTCAAAAAAGGCGATAGACTGCTTGTGCTCGCGAGCCGTATTGACATAGAAGCTATAGCCCTTGAAATGGTCTAGTATGTAGTTATACAAGCATGTTGAAACCCCTTGGTAGTCATAGCCATAGGGCCCTTGAATATAGGTCACATACTTATCAGCTTCCATCCAGTACATACCTGTACAGCCCACTAATCTACCTTCATCCTCTACCAGGAGGAGGTTGTCAGAGTCTCCCCTAACATAGGTTAAATAATAGTCATACAATTCTTGTCGACTGGCCTTTTGACCCAAGGGTCGACACCGGGTCTCTGGATTATCTTGTAAACTCATGGCCAGGTCAACAGCCCTATCTATATCCTTTTCTTCTGCAATAAGAACTCTCATAATTTCTCCTTTATCTTTCTCTTTATCTTTCTTACACGTCTATATGTATCTTATCACATATTAATAGCCTCTAGTTTTACGATGGTATTACACTAGAGCCCTAGGACCCTATACATCTTGACTTAGACCAAGGATTTTGCCCTGATTAGGGCCTGATTTAGGTTAGGATAAACATGTTCCCTTCCAACCAAGTCAATAAACCCATACTTCTCTAATGTCTCAAGCGGGTCATCTTGTAGGCCAACAACTAATAATTGTATCTTGTGTTTATCACAGATTTCTTGGAACCTTAACAGGGCTGCGTAGCCAGTTGCATCAATAACAGGTACATGAGTTAATTTGAGAATTAGAACCTTTGGTGCTTGTTGAACAGACTTGATCACCTTAATAAACTTGTCAGCAGCCCCAAAGAAAAAGGGACCCGTGACTTCATAAACATCTATTTCAGAAGAGGTCTTTTTTCCCATGAAGTGACCGAAAGAATCATGCAAGCCTCGATCCCGTCCACTTATATAATCACACTTGGTGACATCTGCCATCCGTTTCATGAATAAAAAGGCCGCTAAAACCATACCAATTTCTATGGCCACAATCAGGTCAAAAACAATGGTCAGAGAGAATGTGGTTAAAAAGACTAAGCAATCACTTTTAGGGGCACTTTTTAGACTTTTAAACTCATCCCACTCTCCCATGTTATAAGCAACTACTATTAAAATCCCTGCTAGAGAAGCCATTGGTATGTACTTCACATAAGGCATTAAGATCAACATCATGAAAAAGAGGGTTACTGCATGAACCATACCAGCAACTGGTGTCCGCCCCCCATTTTTAACATTAGCAGCGGTTCTAGCAATGGCACCGGTAACAGGAATGCCTCCAAACAAGGCTGAGCCAATATTAGCTACACCCTGGCCCACCAACTCCATGTTGGACCGGTGGTTGCCACCAATCATACCATCAGCCACTACTGCAGATAAGAGGGATTCTATGCAGCCTAAAAGAGCTATGGCAACTGCTGACATAAAGAGCTCTCTAACCATATTAAGGGATAAATCAGGAATTGATGGTGCTGGGATAGAACTGCTTATCTGACCAAACTGACTTTCTATCGTAGGAAGGTCTAGCTTAAAGATAAAGGCCACCAGGGTCGTTACAAGAATAGCCACAAAAGCTCCTGGTACCTTCTTATTAACTTTAGGCCAATAGACTATGATACCTACTGTGGCCAACCCAACTCCTAGGGCAGTTAAATTAATATGTCTCATATGACTGAGGTAGACATGCCATTTGGCAAAAAAATCACCAGGCACATAATCGATTGTTAAACCAAAAAAATCCTTTATTTGGCTTGAAAAAATAATGACTGCTATACCAGAGGTAAAACCTGTTGTTATGGGGTAGGGAATATATTTAATCATGTTGCCCATCTTAAAGAGCCCCATCAATATCATTATGATGCCAGCCATGAAGGTTGCGATTATTAGGCCTTCCAAGCCATACTTACTCATAATGCCTAAGACTATAACAACAAAAGCTCCTGTTGGACCACCGATTTGAACTCGACTCCCACCTAATAGAGATACAATAAAACCACCGATGATGGCCGTGATCAATCCTTTTTCAGGTGAAACGCCTGAGGCAATAGCCAGGGCAATAGATAAAGGAAGGGCAATTATTGCCACCACAAGTCCTGCTACGAAATCCTTAAAAAACATGTCCTTATTATAATCCTTTAGGCAGGTGAATAATTTAGGTATAAACATCCGTCTTCTCCTTGATTGCTAGTTAAAGGGGGAACTCTCCCCAACGCCAAGCAACAGTATACGCCTTCTTACATAAATTTCAATATGATTTCAAATTAAAATGTAATTTTTTCACATAAACTATCCCAGCCAGATCATTAAAAATAAAAATCCTCCCAGTCTCCTGGAAGGATATAATCATATCTTAAACGAGTAGGCTTAAGACTTCGAATTTGATTTTTGCATAATCTGATTCTCTTTGTTTGACCATTTCTGCCTTTTTTGTCTTCTTTTTATTTTTTTTGCTCATCATCTTTATAATATCTCCTTGTTGGTGGATTCCTTGATTGTTAATCGTCATCTGTAAATTGTCTTTCGTCATCTTAACCTCCTCACCTCTATTGCTGGTTTGGAAAATCCTTATCTAACTCCGATTGAGTTAAACTGTTCACCAAGGTCCTGCTTGCCTTCGGTTATTAACCGAAGGGTGTAATATGTTAATATATAACATTTAAACCAATTAATACTAATACTTAACCATAAAAAAACCGTAGTCACCTACGGGTAAGATTCTCATAATAAAATTATTAGAAAACACACACCTGATGTAGGGGGACTGATGATATTTTTAAGTTGATTTGAGTATTTGAATTAATCATGATACTACCTCCTTCTTATCCATGTATGTGCCTCGCACTTTAACTATATCTAATATAACATAGGGACTGACACGAATCAAATTACAGAATGATTACACTGACCCACATTTCCAAGTCAAAAATACCCTTTCTCATAATGAAAGGGTATTTCTTATATCCCTAGGATTTCTCGGGCTCTTGATACTATAGACTCGATGGAACATGTGCTGGTATCAATAAGGTCTATGCCATCTAAGGTCTCATAGCTCCTTAGATTAAGAGGGCCTAGGTCCTTGTTATTATCCCTCTTCATTTTCCTTGCTTCAAGTACAGGTCGGGGGGCTGTGAGGACCATATGGTGAAAGTCTATATCTCTTTCATGGCAAATCATTTTCATTTGATCAACAAAGGAGCCATAAGATGGTACCCACTCTAAAAGAAGGGGTGGGCTTGAAAGACTTTTCAGCCTTCTAAGAAGGTCTTCATTGGTCTGAGCCAGTCGGTCATTAAAGTCCATATCTGGGTACTGACTCCAAGCGTCATCACCATAGATATAATCAAGGTCTATGTCCAGGGCCACCAGGGCTTTACTGACACTTGATTTACCAGCACAAGGAGGACCTGATACATAGAGAAGGCTTTTCTTTTGTTTTCTTTCTTCCAGTATCTTTTTCAAACGACTAGTCACCTCTTGACTAGCGACCTCAATAAAGCTTAAAAAATCCGCCTCCAATAAGATATGACTTGCCTGGCCTAGGGTGGGATTCAATAGTTTGGTCTCAAGGGTCCACTCACGACTCCTCCTTAACATTTCTGCATTTAAGAGCATGTATGACGGATCTCTATCAAAGGCTTGTAGAAGCCTTATAATGCCTTCCTTTTCCCGGGACTTCTGGCTTAACCCAGCTTCTATAGCCCGGGTTTCATCCCTCATGAGCTTAAATAGGTTAGGATCCTCTGGATACCCTCTCCTCCTATACCGGTCTATAAAAGTAGGCCGTATGGTCTTAAGGAAAACTTCATCCGTTACCAGGTGGATGTAGTAACCTATATACCAGTCAAGGTCATTCTTTCCCCCATGTATGTGTTGGTCTACAAAGGCCGCCAGCCGGCTCCTAAAGATCTCTTGCTTGCTATCCTTATGAAAGTCACCATCCATAATCCCTTGGCGAAGGTGGGTGGCTTTCTTATCCTGTCTTTGGTAATCCGCCTTGGCATGTATGGCATCTGGCCCTAAAACACCTGCATACACCTGGCCCATATCAGGGCTCTTAAGGGCAGGCAGGGAATCCATCACCTGTTTTGCTACTAGTAAATGTACAATGGCACCCGGCATGGGTCCTCCCTTCATTTCTTTTTATTGCTCATTGATGGCCTTGATTCGGTCTAGGGCTTCTTGGCTCATACCTTCCTTGGCCAGGATGTCTGTAATTAATTGAGTTTTCCCTTGAATATAGGCGTCAATATCATGGGGATGGGCCTTGGCCAAGCCCTGTTTAAGGTCGGAGTAAGCCTGACGGGCAGAGGGACTTTCCCTCAAGTGCTTTCTTAGCTTCAAATGGTTGATTAAGTTGTCTGTTCCCTCAAGACAAACATAAAGATGGTGGGTCATCCACTTAATAAAGGCCGTACCTTCTTGATACTTCATGGCCTCTCTCCCCTCTATACCATAGTTGCCCACATGTTCATAGCCTACAGCCTCCAGTCGTTTGATGACCTGAGAGGATACCGATCGATCTTTTACGATTACATCAATGTCTAAAATAGGTTTTGCCCATAAGCCTTCTACAGAAGTACTACCCACATGTTCGATGGTGACTTCTAAATCCTGCAACAAGTCTCGATAGGCAGACGCTGCCTTATCATATTCCACTTGCCATTTGGGATCATAGGCTATAACTTCAATCCTTCTCATGTCTGCCTCCTTGACGTCAGTCACTCACTTTATTTTACCGGTAATTTCTATGGGATTGCCATCGGGATCGTGTACCACAAAAAGATAATAGGGGCTGGCTGTGTTGATGAACATGATTTCAGTCATTGGCCCTATATCTAAAGCCTTGAGTCTTTCATACTCTTTATTCAAATCGTCAATGTAAAAGTTAAGCACCATTTTATTACCCTGCTTATAATCCATCCCCCTGTGGTAGCTGATATAATTTTCACTATATATGCCATCTAAATTATCACCTGAAGTCATTTTAACTGTGTCATATTCAGGATTCCAAAGAGCAATACACTGGCCATGAAAATCATATTGAAGCCACCGGTTGTCATTTTGATGACTGGGTTGCATCTCAAGCAACTTGTTGTAAAAGGTCATCGACGCTCTCATATCTTTAACGATTATATAGGTTGAACCGAGTTTTAACATAACCCCTCCTTTGTTTACAAAGACTATTCTTCTTTATTTTTACATGGATATTTTAAAGTCTCCAAAGTCATAAAGACCATTCCCTTGATGAAGACCATCTGTTTCTTTTATTTTTTCAAAGGCATCTACAAGGTCTTTCAGAAGACCCAGCTCAAGATTCAGGTCATGATGAGCTGGTAAGAGCCTCTTCACTCCTAGGGCCTGGACCTTCAAAAGAGACTCATAAAACGCTCCAGGGTCCGTCGACGGATAGTTGCAGTAGAGGGTCCCCTTGTAGATCAAGTCCCCCGTATAAAGGTCGTGTGAGTCCTCATCAAAAAGACAAATATGACCAGGACTATGACCAGGGGTATGGATGACCCTTATTTTTCTATTACCCAGGTCAAAACACTCATAGTCCCTGACTTCCATAAAATCATGTGTCTGATATAGGCTAAAGGAATCTAGGTCAAAATCCCCTGGTAGGTCAGGACAAGTACTAATATTCTTTTTTACCACAGCCAGGGGCAGTGGAATTCCGGCCTTCATCCATCCACCGTCTAGGGGATGAACATAAATGGATTCGAAGTCTTTATGTCCCCCTATATGGTCCCAGTGGACATGGGTAGTAACTAGGTCCACTGGCAGGTCTGTTAGTCGACTGACCACTTCTTTGATTTGACCAATCCCTAAACCACTATCAATTAAGAGGGCCCTTTTTTCTCCCAATAACAAGTAGGAATGCATCTCTTCCCAGTGCTTATACTCACTGATTGCAAAGGTCTTGTCATTTATTTCTTCTATAGTAAACCAATCGGTCATGGTATCTTCTCCTTTTATGTCACAGCTCTCGTCTGAACTTGATATGATTATAACAGAAATTCCTCCCACCATCCTACTTATTTTTTCCTCACTTGTGTAAAAAACAAGTAAGCTTGACCAGCGAATCAAGCTTACCCGATTTAAGTTAAAATAAGTTGTGTCTGGCCATCCATAAATAAGGCTTGACCGTCCCTTAGTCGATTGACCTCTATCCCTAGACGGCCTTCATAGGTCCTAATTTTATCCTCACACTGGTCAAATCTTTTTATGAATCGGTCATAGTGGGGGCATACTTCCACAGGACATAAGTTAAGTGCCTTTATATCTTCAAGTCCTACCCCCTCATTCAAGCCAGGATCTAAAAGATCAACTAAGCCCAGACTCCTGCTTAAAACCATGCTTCCCGCACTGGCGCCTAACAATATCTTTCCAGACTCATGCAGGATCTTCAAAACACCACCGAAGTCTCCAGCAAGAGCATGCTTCAACAAGTAAAAGGGGTTGCCGCCATTGATATAAATAAGGTCATAAGCAGCAAGGTCCTTTTTATGGTCAACTTCAAAGTCAAAAAAGCTTGTTTGGTAGCCCATCTCAGATAAAATCTCTACTATGCCAGGAATATGCTTATCTTTTTCCTTATAGCCAAGAGAAGCCGTTGTAACTATGGCTGCTTGACCACCTTGAGACCGCTCTTGTAAATGATCCCTAATAGCAGGACTCGTTATGCCATTGGATGTTAAGTAAATCATCTATACCCACTCCTTATTTGAAGCTGTTTGTTGATTTTCCACCCCACCTGTATTAACGGTACCCTTAGGCTCAATAAGGAGGACATGGCACTCTTTGAGAGCCGTCGGTTTATGGACCACTCCCTTTGGGACGACATATAGATCACCCGTTTTCAGATTAACCGTTTTATCTTCAAACTGAATGGTCATCTCTCCCTCAATAACTATGAAGACTTCATCAGTCTCTACATGATCATGCCAGGTGAACTCTCCTTTAAACTTAGCTACCTTGATCTGGTAGTCATTCATTTGCTCGATTATCTTTGGTGTCCAAGCTCGATCCACCTTCTTCAACTTGGACATGATATTAACCACTTTATTGAGCATATCCAACCTCCTTAAATCATGTTAGCGATTTTATTTAACAGAGCCCGGCTACAGCTATCAACAAAAGTATCCATCTGTTGACTCGTTAGGTACTTGTATTCCGTCATGTGGATTTCCTTTTCAGGACTGGTATAAAAATCCTTAATATAAGCCAGTTTTTCATTCATAATATCAGCAGGGAAAAACTCTAAGTAGCCCCTTACTGGATTAGACCCTAAGAACTCGTTGACAAACACATTTGCCTTATTTTCTCTCAGATACTTAAAATCCTGGCCATACCAGTCTTTCTTTATGGTCCATATGTATGATTTATCAGCCTCCATTTTTTCCTTGATGTGAGGATTTTCCTCCTTCCAGGTCCTGATCATGTCCCCCCACATGTTATCAGTCAGGAGGTGGGCATAGTAGCCTAATAGAAAACTCTTCTTTTTCACATCATCTTTTGCTTGAAAATGTGCATCAAGGAAAAGATCTGGTTCTGTCTTTGTTCCCACACGCCTAAAGTGTGTGATTTTTGCATCTGGCGTGAAGGCAGACCAATCCTCATTGGCCCGATTACAATCAGGGGCTAGATTTCCTACTAAAAACAGTTCCCTGTCTAAGTCTATGAATTTTAAAACATGCTCTGCCACACGTAAGTGGGCTATCCAAGTCGCCATAAATACTCCTTTTTGATTTAGTCTTTTAAGTCCTCCAGGTTGTCTATCCGGTCTCCTATCCCATACCGATAGACCAATAAGCCCAGGTCATCATGAGATAAGACCGTTTTCTTGTGGCTTGTAAAATAATACTGGCCCTTGTAACTTAAAAGCCGATTGACACTTTCTAAAACATCATCATTGACGCGTTTGACTTTTTTAGCAAAGCCCTTGGTGATAAATTCTCCTAGAAGATCACCTAGGAATATGACCTGGTCGATTATAATGCTAATGGACCCATGCGAGTGGCCGGGTGTCCACAAAACTTGCCCATTTAAGCCAAGTTCATCTAAGGAAAGCTGGTCATCAACTAGTCGATAATCAAAAGCATCCAGATCTCTTAGAGATGAGAGGGTTTCCCTATGCATAATGACCTGGCATCCATAGGTCTCCACCAGGTCTTTAACTGTCTCAATATGATCATCATGCTCATGGGTTAATATCAGATAATCTAGGGCTTGGTCACACAGGATTCTATCAAGTTTCTTTTTAAAAGTATGCCATGCCTTCTGACGGCAGGAATCAATCAAGACCGCCCTGCCCTGGCCCCTAACCAATAAGGGGAGGTTACTGGTTAATAGCCGATCAATTTTGTAACCATAATTTTTGCTTGTCCACATATATACCTTTCATTATCATAATCTATCTACAAAGATCCATAATATCTTGAATCCTTAGGGAGGACCCATGCTTATATATAGTCTCCTCTAACCACCTACCCCATTTTTTATAATCATTATTGTAGACCTTTTTAAGATGGGCATAGATCTTACGACCAAGGTCGTAGCCAAGGACATAGTTATGAATATAGACTGTGTCCAGACTTCTAAATGAATCATATGACCAAACACTGGGATCATCAAGGTCTATAGCCAGTTTTGAGTAATGGTCCTGGTATAAACTCTCAGCCTGGTCTGGATCCTGCCACAAGTCCAACTCATAGAGGCCACTAATGGCACATCTTGTATACTCTAGGTGCATGAGATCATTAACTAAGACCTTGTCTTGTCCTTCCAATAAAATCTGACTAGCCAGGTATTCCATAACGACTGCCATGGTTTCATTCAAGGAAGCTGGTAATACATTGTTGATACCATCTCCTTCAATCAGGTCGTAGTAAATAGCATGGCCCAGTTCATGAAATAGGGTAGCGACTTGCCTGAGTGAAGCAGAAGCTTGGAGCACGATATGAATATCTTTTTTTGAGGTTGCCATAGCAAAGCTAAAGGCCTCAGGCAAGACCTGTATGTTTATTTGACTGGAAAGGGAGAAGTCGAAGGACTCTAACAGTTCTGCCATCAGTTCCTGGCTAGAATAGACCTTTTGACTAGAACATATTTTATCCAAATCACCAAACCAATTAGGCCAGGTCATTTGATACTTTTTAACCAAATCCTGAGCATGTGATAAGTTATGATCCAAATAAACCCTTAAGAAGCCTCTCAGACTATCGGGACTCATACCATCAGAAGCCAGGACTAGGTCAGGATATGACCTGAAGTTAAGTTCTCTTGCCTGACTGTCTCTCAGGGCCATCAAGTCAACCACATCATCCCTCATGGCTCTAGCCATGGCTATTTTATAGCTCTTTCTATCCTTAAGGTCTACTTCTGCCAATAGACACTCATAGTTACTTAAGTTGTCTATTCGGTTAACCAGAGCCGATACCATGGGGCTGGTATCAACATACAGTCTCCCTATAAAGGGATAGCTAGTGGATGTGTCCTGTGACAAAAGCCTGTAGATTTCATCATCAACTTTACTTGTATCCAGGTCAAGTCCCCCTGTGTAAGCCTGGAACAACGTTATATTTTTTTCATAGTAGAGGTCTAGAAAGCTCTCTTCAAATCCTTTAACAGTCATTTTATTCCCCTAGGATGAAGGCAAAAATCGGTAGAGAAATATCCTCTTCCTCAACCCTCTCAACCATCCAACTCTCTCCTTCTAGCCTATAATGGATATAGACCATGATGCCTTCTTGGGTTAAATGCTCTGTAAAAGCCTGGTTGCCATCTGTGTTTAAGCCACTGTAAGGATCAAACCCCTTGACGTCATCATAAGACTGACAAGACTCTATGTAAACTGATTTAGGGTGAAGTTCAAGTAGGGTCCAGGTATAGATGACCTTGTCATCAGACATTTGCATGTAGGTCTTAGACCCGTCCTTGTTACTTAAAACTTCTATGGCAGTCTCTTGGTAGACAAATGATTCAGTCTTTTCACTTGTAATATCCTTTAGTCTGAGCACCAAGCCCTTTTGACTCTGCACATCTAAGGACGTATTGATCATGGTCTCCACCTGTTCTTGGTCCTTGACCTTATCCTTATCCTCATTACACCCCATCAGTAACAGGGAAACAAACAACACACACAGTAAACCCTTTAAATATTGACTCTTCATCCTTTCAACCTCCATCTGTTATCCTTAATACCTCTTTACTTAAAAGCCCTATTCATCCTCTATACTTTTGACTTCACTTGGGCTAGGTGGGTCTTCCTTAAAATGAGCAATCATCCAATCATACTCCTTACTGAAGTAACTCCTCACCATGATGAGGATACCCAAAAGGGCTAGTAACTCTCCTGAATCAAAAGTATATGAGTACAAAATAAAACCAATGCCCAGTAACATCCTTTTTATGTTCTTGTCCTCCATTTTCCCCTTCCTTTCACTTGTCATTTCATCCTAATACCATGGTAACAAAAAAACATCCTATATTACTATAGAATGCTCAAATTAATGTAAATAAAAACCATTTTCTCTTTGATCCCAGTTACCTCTAAAGTAGCCTCTCATACATTTTTACCTCAAAAGCCTCAATCAAGTATGTTTCAAGTTCACTTACAATCACCTTGAAATAATCAGACTTCATATGTGCCTCTTTAGCTTTTTTATCGTACCACTCTACTAGGATCAAAAATGCGTTGGCCATCTCTAGGTCACTGAACAACTCGGCATTCATGCAGCCTTGATCCTGACGGGTCGACTCCACAAGTTTCTTCAATTTATTCTTGAGAGCGATTGATATACTTGTCTTCTACTAGACATCTAACGGTTACCAACAGCATGTTACCTCCCTTCCACCATTGTCTAAAACCTTGTTATTAACTTGTTACCCAGTTATATAAGGTCCAACCCACTTACAGGTGGCAATTCTCAATAATCCAGCTATAATACTTGTGGAAATCATCTTCATGATAAAGATGTAAAATCTTGTAACCTGCTTTTTCTACTGCCCCATACATGTGTTTTGCATATAACGCATCTCTTTTTAGCAGGTTCTTATATTCATAATACGACACCTATTCTTCTCCTTGTTAGTTTTATATAAATTTATAGTAAAGTGTGTATCCCCACTTTACAAGAAGAGATAGAGTGAGCAGATGAAATTATTACTTGATATAATTAACAGTACAGGTAGTGTTGCCTACAAATCATTATTGAGGGGGAAAAATGAAAAAAAGGACTTTATCATGGTTACTTTTACTGGTAGCGACTGGTTTAATCATGTCATCATGTTCATCTAATACAAAGGAGAATAAGATGCCAAGGGAAGACCTAGTAGAATTACAAGAGGAAATATCACAACTGAGTGAGCTCAACGCCCTATATTTAACTAAGAATAGTGAGTTAGAAAAGACTCTGGCCCAAAAAGAAGTTCAGATTAAGGACAAGGACGACCAAATCAGCAAACTGCTAGGCCGTTTGGAAGCCTATGAAAAATCCGACTTCAGTGTCTCAATGTCCTATGTGGGTCTTGAGCAGGAAAACACAAAAGTCTATATAAAAGAAGACCTGGCCTTAAAGGTACTTCCCTATGAGGCAGCTGAGACCATTAACCTCATTCCAGCCAAGTCTGTTGTTGATGTTTTAGAAAAGGTATATACTGAAATCTCTGAGGAAACAGGTGAACTCATCTACTGGTATTACGTTATCTTACAGGTCTACGATGCCCCAACCAATAATCGAGGATGGATTCAGGTAAGAGATTCAGAAGTCTATGAACCTGGTTTTAAAGGAGAAATATTAAGCCCCATTACTATACATAAGGGGGCAGATACCTACAAGTATTTTGATGCGATCAATAGCCCAGACGAGGCTACAGTTTTAGAAGTCTCAACACTAGGAATGATTACAGACCAAAAAGAGGATTATGTTCTAGTAACAATAGGAGGCGGGAGAAGTTTTTGGACCCTACACTCAAATATTACTTATCCTGAACCGAGTCACTAATATTGGCTCTCTCCCTAGTGCCGAATAAGGGCCGCATCCTATCCAACCACCATAAGAGCAATTAAAACCACAAGATTAACTAAAAGAAATAATAGGCTTGGTGATAGGATGGGATTGTTCTTCATATCTTCCTTGTATTCCTCAACGATTTCATCATGCGTCTTAGAGTCTCTCATCAGGCCAAATCGGTTGTACTTGTAGGGATTGCTGGCAACGTTACCAGCTGGAAGGGATACTGCATATAGAATACCACTCGCCAGGGTGGCAAAGAACATAAAGGACTCAAGGTCTGGTCTTAAGACCATATAGACAAGTCCTTCTGTAACGATTAATAGTAATAAAACATATATTTTTTTCATAACTTATCCTTTCTTTCTGTCTTTAGTCCAAGTATACACCCTAAGAAGTTAAAAAGCTCATAATGGGGTCAAAGTGTCCTTTTTTAAGTCCAAACTGCAGCCCTATCTTTTTATAAGGCCTTGACCATGGTATACATATCATATCCCTTAGGAAAATCTCTGAGACAAGCTGTCACCTGATAACCGTTTTTCTCATAAAACTCTTTGGCCTGGAAGGAAGCTGTTTCTAAAAAGGCCTTCTTATACCCTGACTTTACAGCCTGGCCTTCAAGATGGTTTAAAAGCTTAGAAGCTATCTTACGACCCCTATAGGCCTCATCTACCCATATGACAGATACATACAAGTAGTTATTGGACAGTTCTCCATACACACCTCCCACAACTACCTCCCCATCCAAAGCAAGGTAAAACACCTCTTCCACTGTCTGATCATAATCAATAGACTCATGGTAGGCCGTCATGAATCGATGGTAGTCTTCCTGATAAGGATCCTTATCTTGATTGACAAACACAACCCTATAGTCATGGTTCATCTTCTCATGGGACATGGTGTAGTCCACAAGTTCTTCAGTGGTCGAACCAAGGGGTCTATCTAATAGTTTCCCCTGAGTCTTAAATCCTATGGCCTTCATAGCCCTTATCCGGTCCTCATGGTGGGTCTTATAGTAGGTGGCATTTATTCCTCCCTTAAAGTGTTTGTTGATCTCATTAAACAAGACTTCAAGAACTTGATCCGTCTCGTAGAAAAAATCTTCCACCTCCAGCCACTCCCAGAAATAATAAGCCTTGAGACCCGCTTGAATCTTCCCTTTATCCAGTATATATACCCTTATAAGACCTGAATCCATACCAGCCGTATAGATCTTATTATGTTGGCTTAAGCCCTTTTCAACAGTTTTAATACATTTGAGTTCCTTGTCTAAAACATACTGAATAGTCATTTTGACTCCTCTCATATCATTCGTTATTAGTCTATCCTTGCTTGAAAAAGCTATGACCTAAGTCAGATTGACCTCTAAGATAACCTTAACCTCTTCTTGGCTTTTCACATGAAGCAAAACCAACTTTTCAAGAATCCCACTGATCCCTTTCCCCTGCCTGGCTAAGTCAAAAGCCTCTAGGATTTCCTTATCCATTAAACGACTGGCTATTGTCGTATGGGGTAACCAAGAGTCTGGTCGATACTGGGAGTCTCTTGCTATATAAGGATCCAAGCACTGAGTCACTAGATCATGCAAGGCGAGTAAGTCAGATGAGGGGTGAATGCTGTAGACCAGGGTCTTGCTTCCCAAGAAGGAAGAGACTGAATTTATCTGAATCGGTACTGGTGTCATGCTAAAGTCCCTTATAAGACTTATAAGCTCATCATCTGAACCAGCCTGTAAATCTGTCAGGGTTATGTGGGGAAGTCGGCCTTCATAAATATAGCCATAGTTCGATAGCCCCAGGTCCCTTAAGTCCCTCCATAAGTCCAGCAGTTTTTCCTCAAGGTCCTTATTAAAATGTCCCACCAAGGCATATGTCTTCATCCCAATCCTCCTTTAAATCTCACCCCAATTATCAACTAATGCCTTCAAAACTCGGTCTCTATCATAGCTTGTATTGATGTAGTCTATCTCGTGCTTGATACATTCCTCTTTGAATAAATGGCTGACTTCAACAATCTCCTGACACATGTCAACCTTGTAGGTCTCACTCTTGTGATAGCTATAATCCTCCGGCTTATCAAAGGCTAATAGAAGTCTTAATCTCTCTGTCTTACTTATATCAGAGTTTATCAAATAAACTAAGTCGACCCTGTCTTGATCCATATACTTCACATAATCACTTGGCATAAGCTGATACATGTCAATAACAATACCATAGTCACACTCATCATACTCACCACTGTCCATCATAGCCCTAATAAAGGGGGCCATTTTTGAGCTGATATAACTTATATTATCAATTTCATTCAAGGAAGAACCTGTATCCACACCTGTCTCTGGGAAGATTTTTTCTATACCCGCTATGATGGAATCCATGCTGATATGCTGATAACCATATTTTTTTGCTATCATTTTTGATACTGAGCTCTTACCAGCCCTCGGCACACCAGCAACAATAATATACTTCTTCATCTGTCCTCCTCCATTCACTTCTCATTTTTAAAGACATATACTGTCTCCTAATAGGATATCAAAAAAACATCCTATATTTCTATAGAATGTTTAATCTTAAATGTCCTTAATACAAATATATAATTTCCTTGTAATATTTAACCTACCTTTTATTGACAACTTCCCCCTGTTTCTTATAGATGGTATTAGGCGGAACATACCCCCTGACCATAGACAAAGGATAGACATTCGCCCCTGACCCTATTACAGAACCGGGATTTAAGACAGCATTACACCCCACTTCAACACAATCACCTAGTATAGTACCAAGCTTGGTCAGGCCGGTTTCTATGCGGACTCCTTGAGCATGAACAGAAATGAGTGACTTGTCCGACTTTTGGTTGGATGTAATGCCACCCGCCCCAATATGGGCCTTGTAACCTAAAACTGAATCACCCACATAATTAAAATGGGGAACTTGAACCCTGTTAAAGAGGAGGGTGTTCTTGAGCTCTGTTGAGTTTCCAACAATACAGGCCTCTCCTACAAGTACACCCCCTCGTATATAAGCACAATGTCTAATTTCTGCCTTGTGTCCTATAATAGTTGGACCTGTAATAAGGGCAGTAGGCGCCACCCTTGCTGTTTTTGATATCCAAACATCCTCACCTATCTTAGAGTAACCAGCTTCTTCTAGGGTGGGACCTAAGTCTCTTATATAGTCACTAAGTTTAGCGAGGACCTCCCAAGGATAGGTTAGGCCTTCAAATATACTTGAGGCTATAGTCTCCTTTAGGTTTAAAAGATTTTTTATTTTTAGTTCATCCATTTATCGTCTCCTTCAACATTCCCAGGCTAACTCATTAGTCCAGTGTCCACTTACTTGTCTGTTTGTTCGGTCATAAACTCCCATCTCATACCAAAGCGATCAACAAATGATACGTAAGCTGAGGCATAAGGAGTTGCCTTGAAGTCACTTAATATTGTCGCCCCATCAGCCATTAAGTGATAAGCATTTTTGACATCCTCAGCGCAATCAAAAGTTAAGGCCAAGGACAGGGGATTACTTTTTATCTCATAGTCTTCATGGTCAACATCAGTCATAAATAGTTTCATACCACACAAGCGAACTTCAGCATGTTAGACTTGGTCATCATGAGTCTCTGTATTTTTAATCAATTGAACAACTTCTATATCCAGTGCCCTTGAATAAAACTCAATCGCTTTTAGGCAGTCTCTCTTAAAATAAAAATTTGTTTCACTTGCATTATCGTCTCCTTTATCAGTCTCCCTTGGTTCAGGCCAGTCTAAAGAGCCTCTTTTAGCTTCAAACATAATCTAGACTCATCATTTGCCAGAACATCTTAAACTCTTGTCAACAAGCACCTGATAGGCCTTAAGGACTTTACCTGCCATAAACTGAGGTGATTCTTTCATTCCCCTATCAATCCACAGGATGGTCATTGCATCAATACCACCTGTTATAAAAGCCCTACTATAGTCTTCCATATCACCTGGCAGAACCGCATCAAAGTAATGGATAAACTTTAGGCCTATGGTTTGTGTTAACTTATCTAACTTCTTATGCTTGGCAAGAATCGATGTGTACTTGGACTCTTTGAGTACCTTGAACCTAAACTCAAGCAGGTCCTCTATTGCTCGACTAGTAGACTCTTCCATGTGGTCTAAGACCCTCTCTAAGTTTTGCTCAAAGTGATACAATAGAATATCCTCTTTTTCCTTAAAGTGCCTGTAGAGGGTCATCCTTGTAACCCCTGCTTCCAGGGCAATTTGACTTACACTGACTTGATCATATGACCCATGCTCTAGTAAAGCCATGAAAGCTTTCAGAATCATATCTTTTGATTCTTTTATTTGCTTAAGTCTCTTCATGTTACACAACTCCTAATAATGTATAAGTTAAGGGCCTTGTCTTGCCTATCCCCTAATCGTTAGTATATAGTAAGGTTGTAAATGTTACAATGTATAAGATAATCAAAAGGAGAGGTTTCTCATGTTTAAAGTACTACTTCCAGAAAAAGCAGATAATGTCTACCAAGGCCACATACTTGGCAAATGGCTACTCTACATCTACATATTCAAGTCCTTTTTTGCAGGTCTGCTTCATATGTTTGCCCCAGATGGTGGGGCTCAGTCCATAGGATCTGTCACCCTAGATGCATTTTCGAGTGCTGGCTCAGACAGCGTCATAACCATGTTCGGCTTGTGGGGAATGGAACAAGTCATCATCGGAATCATAGCCCTTGTCATAATCACCCGCTACCAATCCCTGATTCCCCTGGCCTGGGCTATATATGCCCTTGAGTATTTGGGCAGGTTTGCATCTAGATTCTTCACCCCAGGCCTGGTGACTTTAAATACACCTCCCGGGGCAATAGCCGACACTGTCTTAGTTCCCTTAGCCATCTTTATGTGCCTTTTTGCATCATGGACTTCTAAGAAAACTAGTTAAAGAAAAGCCTCATCATCATGTGATATGAGGCTTTTTTCTTAGTTTTATAGGGTCGACTTAAAGACTAATCCTTAACCATTGTATACTAATATGTCCACCGTTACTTGAAATCATGACCTATTAGAAAACAAATACCGAAGAGTCTTCTTGTTCTCAAACAAGGGTTTCTATTCACTTTTGATTGAGGTTTATATAATTCAACCTTTCAAATCTCTAATTAGAAGTGATATCTATATAATTGCTTAAGTTTGCCCTATACATAAGTTCCATAAAGTATGAACGCGTCGTTAACAAGTAAGGATTTTTCATGACAGCATCACTTTCCAACTTAGTCAAAATCCCCTTCTCAATAAGATCCGCTACATGTACTGTGTACCATTTATTATCTTGATTTAACTGGCTCTCTTTCTCCAGATTTTCACTAGGTCCGCCGCTAAGATTAGAGATAACCGTAATGACTTCTACATTAGAAATCAGCTTATCTGGCCGGAAACTGCCATCAGAGTATCCACCGAACACCTCATTCTGACTTGCAAGCTCTACATAATCCTTAGCCCAATGATTTGAAGTGTCACTATAGGAAGGTGACAAACCTTCTATCGCCTTAAATCCACATCCTATCGATACTATCTTTGCGATTTCAGCCCGAGTGATATTAGCATCAGGTCTCATGGTCTGATCAGGAAACCCTTTAATTATACCTCTTTGATAGAAAAAGTTCACAGCATCATAATAGATATGGTTCAAACTCATATCAGTTAAGTCTTCACTTACAGAGGTATTTGTGATTTTTTCACTATTTACTCGGAACTTATTTTGTGTGTTGTACATGTTCAAATAGGTCTCAAATAAAACATAGTCATATTCAGTAAAGTTATCATCTTCACTTGAATCAAAATCGAGTTCACCTTCTGCTTCATACCAAGATAGAAAATGACTCCAAGTTATTTCAAAGTCCATATTAAAAGTATCTTTCATCAATAGGGCATACCTTTCAAATAACTCATATAAAACCCCTTGCTGAGTAAACCTCCGCATGGCATTATAACCATTGATAGCCCTAATATAATCAAGGAAGGTCCCCTCTATCATATCTTGCTTATAGAATACCCCATCTAAGGTAAAACCCATGCTTGTTCTAAGATCAAACTCTATGTCATTCTCAATAATATGAATGGTACCACACTCCCTAGGATTATCCCAATAAGGGAGCAAGAAGGAGCTGTGATTATGATTCTTAACAATTAACAAACCTGGTATAACAGCTGAATCAAAGTGTTTACCATGAGATTCATCCAGTGTACTTCCTTCTACTTGTACATTTCTATAATGGACCTTATTCACAATATGATTGACCTCGTGACTCACATTGCCTAGATGTAACACTGATGAATACATGGCATTTAAATCATAATCTGCATAAGCACCAGTCCCAATTTCCCCAATATCTCTGATGAAGCCATTTTTTACAACAAACTCATTTGATGTATCAATATAAAACTCAATTTTATCATCAAAGGACGAATAATGATTTAACATTGAAATATTTCTATAAACTTCATCCACATAGTTTAATAGATTAAGGTCAAGGTCTAAATCAGGATTATAGAAAACGTTGAAATGCTTGGTTTCAACATTTACAAATTTTTTGTCCTCTAGCAATACAACCTTTCCGACTTCAGCATAATCAAGCTCGTCATCTTTGTTATACTTCCCTTCAAGTTGGTCTACAAGGTGCTTAATATAGTCTCTTTCAAGGTTAAACTTATCAATGTTTGTATTCTCAAAAGTATCAATATTCGGCTCGAATACCTTTGCAACTCCCCTTCCCCTCACCATAATGGACTCATAACCTGCTCGTGTAATCTTATTTGTTAGTGAGTTACCTAAATCAGTTGTAGAAGAACCAATAAAATTCGCCTTGGAGTGAACATTTTTTAGAGTGAAAGGTTCCTCATATTTTCCAGATCCACCAAGACCATAAATATCTATGAATGTTTTGATCCTTCTGTCTTCAAAATCTTTTAGTAGATCATCCATCCCCACTTGCCCTGTCCACTTATCGGCAGTGAATGCAAAGGTCATGGTATAATGGGGCTTATTTTCACTATAATAATCTATAAGCCTCAACATAGTTACAGGTCCTACAGTATCATATGATACTGTTTGATATTCTAAGCCATTAATTGAACCCCACCCTGCATAGTTTGATATGATAACAATTTCTTCTTCAACATCACCAGCAATAGTAGCTACGACATTATAAGCAGTCTTTTCTTCTACAAGCTTCACAAAATCATACTCTAAAAATACAGAGGTTTCTTGAATCATGTAATTATTCTTAAAACCAAAGAACTCTTCCAAGGCATCTAGAGTGATAAACTGCTTGTAACCAAAGCTTTCAGCAAGCATCGGATGTTCCCAGTAGCCCAACTGGCTATCATCATCAGTCTCAATGACAAAAATTTCTTTTGCTCCCATTTCAAGCATAACATTGTACCGGTCTCTTATTCCGCCTCCAGCAGATCCATCAAATACAACGGCTTTACCGTCAAGGTCTAGGCCATTAAGGTCATTACCAACCCCTACATAAATTACTTCTCTATTCCCCTTATATGATCCATCGGCCGTTGAACCTAAGGGCATATAGTCATCCATTAGAACCAGTTCCTTGCCATCAATACTGAGAGTTGTGGATGGTACCTCAGCGACCTCTAATTTATACGGAAATAATCCAACATCTGCCCCTAGCAAATGAGCTTCAGCATAGATCATGGTAGCAAGATCTTTATTATCATTTGAGCCAACATGTTTTCCATCAAAATGGCCTGATGAAAAGTGTCTCATTAGATTAATCCCATAGCCATCAGACATATTTTTCCCTTCATATGGGTTAGGATTGAATAGGATAAACTGATTATCACCATTCAGACCATTAGCTATTTCTTGCTTTAAATCCTGTCGAACATAGTCAGCGTAATCATTAATGTTGACCCTGCCATCGACTACTAGAAAATCAGGCACGTCAAAACCGTTATCGCTAAGTACTTTAAGATTAACAAGATACTCTCCATCTTCAGTTACCTCATAATTATTCTCAGAAACTAAGTTTCCTTGAACCATTAGTGGTGGCCATTCGTTTTCTTCCGAAAGGCCAAATGAGAATAAAAAACTTGTCATCAAAACAAATAACACCAATATTTTCTTAACCATATATACTCCTAAGTTCAGTTCTTCTTTTACCATGCATAAGATTGCAATAATTTTGAGCAACATTTTAATACTGCTAGTTCGGTTAAACTGTAATGCCTATCTAGGATTATGTCAACCCTCTTCCCCTAGCTTCTATATAGGCAAATTTACGTTCGATTTCTCTATTATTTTTATTCTTAAGAAACTCAATCAGATCCTTATCACTCATGCGCGAAAACTTACGATGCAGTTTTTCCCTTTCTCGATCCACCTTTTGATAATATCGATCATCAGCTTCTGATACTCTACTAGCTATATTTTGCACATTATTTACAAGCCCATTAAGCTTTGAGGAAGTTGTCTCTATTGAATCAACCTCTTGATCTGAATCATCCTCGTCAAGCTCATCAAAATAGTCCTCAAAGCATGTGAGTGTGCAAAACTTGCACTCATTGTCTCCACTGATCCATTCCTCCATTCTCTTACCACAGTTGGTGCATTTAGGAAGAGCCTGTTCATAACAAATATATGAGCAGTGTTTTTCTCCCATAGACTCCCTAGTCCAAGGCTCTATAGGTCCATTGCATGTTATACATTTCGGAAGAGTTTCTTGGTAACAAGCATTAGAACAATAAGACTGTCTAGCTGAGTCTTCAGTCCAAGATCTTATTGCCTGACCACATACTAGGCACTTAGGGAGGGATTCCTCGTAACAAAAGTTCGAACAGTACTTATCACCCTTTTCACTTTCAATCCACTGTCTCATAAAAACGTTGCAGTTGGTACATTTAGGTAGGGTTCTTTCATAACATGTATCTGAGCAATACAGCTGGCCGTTTTTATCCTTTACCCATTTTTCCATAGGTTTGCTACAAGTCGAGCATTTAGGGAGATCTTTTTCATAACAAGTTTGTGAGCAATATCTTTCTCCACTATTTGCCTCAATCCATTTGTTGATTGGTTTTTTGCATGTCCTACAAGTTGGATAAGTTTTCTCTATACATCTTTCACAGCAAAATTTTTGTCCATCTTGATTCTCAAGCCACTGTCTCATTGACTTTTCACAAGTTGTACATTTGGGTAGTATTACTTCATAACAACCTTCAGAACAATAACACTTCCCTTGATCATCCTCTATATATCTGACTAGTTTTTTACCGCATACATCACATTTTCCATTATCTAAACTCAAGTTCAGCTCCTAACACAGTCGATCCATACAATATCACAAGTATACTAAAATGTCCTTAGTATTACTTTGACTTCTTCCTAGCCTTTTCAGCAGTCGCATAGGCCTTTCTTGCATTTGCATAATGATGATCTCCTTGACCATTCTTTGCCTTAGCCCACTCTCTATCGCCCTTTTTCTTAAAAGTCTCAGCAACCTTGTTGTATGTCTCTTTTGATTTAGTCATATCCTAATCCTTTCTATCTAAGACCCATGAGCCAGAAGCTCAATACCACCATTACAGTAACACCTACTGTACCAGCCTATATTTTATACTTGCTTCCACCCATGCTTTCCCTTATTTTTGTTGAAGACATCCCCTTCACATTTTGTTTGGGGAGGTTTAATAGGGGAAGTCATCATTTTCCCACAGTAAATACACTGCCACTTCTTCATATGTCATCTCCTTCGGTTCTTCATTAACGGTTTATCATCATTATATATTTTTATGTGACTTTTGTAGTCTCCCACCGGTAGAATTATTTACACCTTTAGAGCTTTGTAATTTAATCAATATCATGTAAACTGTACAAGAGGAGACCTATTATGAAAATTAACACATCAAAACTATTAGATTCATTGATAAATGAGAACCAGTTAGATGATTTTTTTGAAGTCCATACCAACAGCCTACAGACCGATACATTGACGGACCTGTTGAACGTCCTGCTTTACGAAAAACAAATGACCATCGCGGTCGTTCATAGAAAGACCTACATGAACAAAAGTTACATCTACAAAATATTCTCAGGCGAGAAAAAAGCTTCACGTGACTATATCATTCAAATTGCTATTGCTATGAACTGTTCCCTTGAAGAGGTTAACGGTCTACTAAAGGCAGCTGAATACTCATGTTTGTATCCAAGGATTAAACGGGATAGTGTCTTTATTTACGGCATAATAAAAGACCTCTCACTTATTGATATCAACGAACTCTTAATCCATCATCATGAGAAGCCTCTTTTTATCTTTTAATTGTCTAGAATCTCATCTATTGGTATGAATAAGGCTTGAAGACCTTCACCGCTTGGATAAAGATTAATAGCAAGTAGCCTTGATTCTTGAGGAATATTCCATACCACTTCTTGGAAGTCTGATTTATTAAACTGGACTATAATAGTGTTTTGACCCAGCTTTGAATCTACTTCAAAGAAGGCTTTTAAGCCTGGATAGTCCTCTGCAAAAAACAAGGCCATATACTTATCCGACTTCGTCATCTCATAATCCACCCTAATATAATAATTCTCCTCAGTATCATACTTATATACACTAAAGTTTCTTATATTAACTGTGTTTATGCCAACTACACTCTCAATATACTCCCACTTCAGATCCAAATCATTCTTTATCAAAATTGCCTCAATAGCATTTGATGGGTCTACTGAATAGGGCCTGACAGTCACAAGTGCATCCTCAAAATCATTTAATCCCTCTCCGACTCTATCCTCTAAGACTAAATCACCATTTTCATCCTTTATAGACTTTGTTTGACTCTCAGATAAATCCCAACTCAGTCCCCCCACTATGAAACCACCTAAAATCAAGCCCAATAAAAAGCTCTTAATTGAGTAGGGTCTATACACAGGATCAAGCTTCTTCATAACCTGATGCAGGCTAGAGTACCTTTTACTCGGAGAGAATGATAACATTTTTTTAATGAGTTTTCTTGTATTTTGGGTAACTGAGTACTCGTTAATATCCGATAAATCGCCTTTAGGGAGCTTATCAGTAAGGCTATAATACATAATAGCCCCTAGGGCATACATATCCGATTTTTCGCTTGACTGATTATATCCAAATTGTTCAGGAGCAATAAATCCTAAGGAACCAATTACAGTTGTATCACTGTGTTTTTCAGCATCGAAAGCCCTCATAGTAACTAGGTCAATGAGTATGGGTTCATTATATTGGTTAACTATAATATTCTTAGGATGCAAATCCCTAAAAATCATTTTTCTTTGACCTTCGTGTAGGTAAGTCAATGCCTCAGCAATTTTCTTAGTTAATCGTTTGGCAGATGCTTCATCTAGAGGGCCATTTTCATCAACAAGTTCATATAATGTCCTTCCCCTGATATACTCACGAATCACAACTACATGCTCTTCGTTATAAGCAATATCATAATATTGAGCCAGATAAGCATGATTTAGTTTTAATAGTTCTTCTTTCAGGTCTATATTAAAATCACACCGTTTAAGAAATTTAACCACAACTTGCTGGTCCATATAAAGTCCAACGAAAATTGCTTTGTCTTCCGAGCACTTATATTTTAATGTCACTCGACCCTCATATAGTTCATCAAGTATATCTTCACATCTTTGTAACTCCAAAAAATCACCTGCCTTTTCCCACACTAAAACCTGAATTGTATCTTATTATGATACCTTACATTATACCTTGTGTACAATAAAATGCGAACATTTAATCCTTTATAGAGGATGCTCCCTTAGCAAAAGCGGTATTGGTCTAATTCCTAACCATCTTTACCAACCGTGCAGGTACTTCTCTCAGTTCTCACTTTATGATAAGATTATTACTGTAAATCGAGTAGCCTTATTATCCCATAGACTACACTACTTATATTGAAATGGAGATCTTGATGAAAAAACTTATATTGATACTTTCCCTTCTCATTCTAATGAATACCCTTGTTTCCCCTGTCCATGCTACTAGTAGCATCCCATCAGATTGGTCTCAAGAGGCCATTGAGGCGCTCATATCATCTGGTGAATTTAGACCTGAAGCATTTGAATCATACCAGGGTAATCTTAGTCGCTATGATTTCATCTATTTAGCAGTTAGGACCTATGAGCTTTTACAAGGTGAGGAAATAACCATTAATCCAAACTTATCTTTTAATGATACAGAAGATACTTATGCCTTGAAGGGCCTAACCGTTGGATTAACAACAGGTTTAGGAAATGGTGATTTTGGGGGCGAGACTGACCTTACCCGTGAGCAGTTAGCTACATTTATGGTAAGAATCAACACCCTACTTGACTTGAATATGAATGTCCCTTCTAATACAAGGTTCGATGATGATCACATGATATCCTCGTGGGCAAGAGATGCCATATACTTAGCAAGGAGTAATAACATATTATCTGGTGTAGGAGCAAATATGGTTGACCCCCAGGGCAAAGCCTCAAATGAAATGGCCTTAGTTATCACACACCGTATTTTAGTGACAAATGGCTATTCGTTTACTGGTCAAGCGATTGAAAAAAACTATCTCCATAGGGATTTATCCTACTGGGGAAGTCTTGACCAGGATGAAGTCCTCCAGGACATTGTTAAAACTTACTCTGAAGGATTAACCTATGGTCAATATTTAAAGGATGGCCTCCTGATGATAGGGTCAAGTAGCATTGATCATGCAGGACCAATTAGAGCCAATGGAATCGGTGAAGATCTTCAGATTTATGCCCGTATTGAACACGGGACCCATGTGGGCCAGCAAGCGGACGCCGCCCTAGAAAAGTTGCTCGAGCACTGGGTTTCAGATGGTCGTTACATCTACAATCATATCAGTGAAAACACTAAAAGTGACTTCAAAATGACAGAATACATCACGAGTCCTGATGGAACAAGATACCTCTTTGATATCTACGTCAGTACAATTAGCTCTATAATTGATTCAAAACCTAAGGAAGTTACTATATCAACAATCCAACTATCTATTATGAAGAGTGAAAATACAGCATATTTTGCTGATGAGTATGCCAATACATCCTTCCTAAAGGATCAAGAAGACTATTGGAGAACAGATGTAATGACAGATCCAGTCATTTTAAAGCTTATGGACAATACTCGCTTAGTTACTAGGGTGCCCGATAGCTACATGATTGTTTTAGGCACTGCCAATACCATCAATACCGGTACCCTTCAAGTTTTCACAGGTCTCAACAAAGATAACAGTTCTACAATAGCCTTCCAAATAACAGGATGGTCTTCGCCTGGAGTTCAATACATGACAAGATCGCTCCTAAACTATTGGACACCTGATGGGGCCTATATCTGGAAGGAGTTAGCTATAGACTTCACAGAATCTATCGATGAGTGGTGGACAGCCCCAAATGGCACTGAAGTTTATTTTACCAGCAAGGGTATTGGTTTCTGGGTTTATATTAAGAGATAAATCGCCCATGTCAGAAAGAATAAAATAACCTTAAGAACCTGATATGTATTCATATCAGGTTCTCTTAATATGCAAAAAGTACATGAAGAAAGGGTTACTTCATGTACTGAATAATTAACGCGTCAACTTATTAAACTGACTTATAAACATGAATTGCCTAATCGGCCCTGGTCCACTCACTGGTATATTCAGAATCTGTTCCGTAATCAGCTACTACATACAAGATATCACCGACAATTGTCATCTTAAAGTACTTGTCAACATCTTCAGCCCTAGATATTCCATCCACTGCTTCAGAAATTGAAGTAGGATCATATTGAATCATATGGATAATCAAGGCATCATCTTTTGAACTGTAGTCAATCGAATCATAAGTATAGGAAATAAAGATTTCACCATCTTTTTCAGCGATGAAAGTAGGTTTTTATCAGATACAAAGAAAAAGATGTATTTCTGATTAGAAACATTGGACCACTGGCTAGTGAATATTTTCTCCTTAAGATGCTCACATGCCGTCCCTTCCTCTTCATTAGTAGTCATATGTAGATTATCATTACATCCACATAATACGAGAGCAATCATAAATATACAAACCATCAGTTTTCTGCTCATAGGCTTATACCTCCCCCTTATCTATGTCCTGCTCTCTTTTTATCCCACTCTAAACACTATAAACAATAAACCAGCCTCAGCTTTGTTAACAGTGGTATTTCTTTTAAGATTAATCTTGCAGCCTTATTGTCATACCAGTTGCTACAAAAGTATTATCTTGATACTTAAGCTCAATGACAGCTTCCCCAAAGTATATAGGATCATGGATCAAGCGGCTGGACATAGCCAGACCCAGGGTGACTTCTACCTTCCCCTTGTCTATACCATATCTAATAATGCTTCCATAACTCACCCTATCTTCAAACTCATTGTCTTGATAGTCTCCATAGATGTCTTTTATAGCAACTTCACCTTCATAGCCTGGGGAGATTACTTCTAAGTAACCTGTCTCATAATTGGCCTTGATTGCAACCATCTCTATTAGGTCATCCATAGTCTCTAAATCAAATTTGATGAGGTCCATGGATTTTTCCATGTTGTTTTCAAATGCAGAAGCATTAGGATTTTTCATCTCAATCATATATAGGTTTTGAATAGACACACCAGTCCCCGATCCGATATAGGTCACCAGGCATATTTCTTCTTCACCATCTCCATCATAGTCATTGACATACAACTCTGGCATGATAAACCTGGGGGTCATATAAGCAATATCTAGATAATATGCTTGTCCTGAAACATACAAAATCATGCCCCACGGATGACAGCCATATAAGCGTATGTCTTTTTCTTCAAGACTAAGAATAAGTGGAAGATCCTTTTTAAAAAAGTCATCTGCATCATCTGTTTGACCACTATACTGGGCTAGGATATCTCTTTCCTCTTTATATTGAGTGATCAGACTATCCTGATCTACCAATAACTTCCTTTGAGCTTGAACACTAGATGTAAGTAGTTCTAGGTCCTCTGTCGTCTTCGTGTGGTCTTCCACTAAAGCATCATAGTCTGCCTTGACGCCTGCCAGCTCTTCTTCTAAGCGCTCTAATTTATGAGTGGCCTTCGACTGACAGCCACTTAAGAGGACCATCAAGCATAAGGTCATTATAGCAATAGTCAATCTAGTTATCTTCATCTAATTCCTCCCTGTTTTTCAAGCCAAGGTCCAGGTGCTTGAATATTTTCTTTGATATGGCCTGGCACTATCAAGTTCCAAGTATAAACATCCCCTTTTTAATCTTAGACACACACTATAGTCTTTCATATGTTCATACTCGAAAAGAAACCTTTGCAATAAGATGGGATGAATGGATTAGTGAGTGATAGCCATCTTGTTTTCAAGGAATGAGATACACCTTGCAAGCTCTTCCTCTGAAAAATCGAACTTTATACCAGCTAGCTCATAGAGTTCCCCTATCGGTCTAGAAAATCCCATAACCATCATATCTTTTAATCTCTGAATGGTCTCTTGATTATCATGCAAATAAGTCTTGTAAAGGTTAATCGCCCCCACTTGAGCAATGGCATAGGAAATAATGTAAAATGGCATGATGACCACCAACTGACTGTTATACCAACCTAAGGGCTTATAGTGCTCAAAATCCGTCCAATTATCATTAATGTTAAAGCGGTCCACAAGCGCGCTGTAGTAATCGTCTCTTTCTTGAACAGTATGACCTGGATTGTTATATAGCCAATGCTCAAATGAATCTATAACAATATACCTTATGAAGGAGTCTAATACCTCCATATAAAACTCTGTCTTTGCTTTTATCTGATCTTGAGGACACTTGTATAACAAATCATAATGCTCAAGGGATACTAACTCAAAGAACTTAGGTGGAAACTCTGCTAGTTCACCGTTACTACTAAACATTCTACAATCTCTAATTTTCTGGTCTGCATTAAACACAGCATGAACACCATGACCAATTTCATGAATTAAAATGCTAACTTCTTTCAAGCGACCAGCTACATTCATACAGATAAAAGGGCTGCCATTCCGGTCTATCGGGAATGAAAAACCTCCTGTCGTCTTTCCATTCTTAGGCGTCAAATCAATATTACCTTTTAAGAGTATACTCTCAAAGACGCTAGAAAACTCATTGTCTATCCTCTTTAAGATTAGCTTTACCTTTTCGACTAAGTCTGCTGGTGAATCGAATCCTGCAAGATTTACCTTTTCATAGTTGTAGTCATCCATCCAGGGATGTGAGCTGAAAGATCCATCAAGATTAGACCTAAGGGAGGCGTACTTCCTAAGACTAGGAACAAGTTTTTTTTCAACACTCCTATGAAGTTGTTTGATGTCACTGAGACTATAATCAAACCTACTGTGTTTTAAGTGTAAGTACTCTCCATAGTTACTCATACCACAGTTAAGAGCAATTTCCTGTCTCACAGCCAAGATCCTATTAAAAACACTATCCAATATTGGTTTTTTCTCCAACCAGGCTTCATTCATTTGAATCCAAAGGTCCTTTTTTTCCTCCTCGGGCAGTGAACTTAAAAGTTTATTGGTTTCGGACCTCGTGTACTTCCCCCCCTTGTAATCTATCTGCACACTCGATGCCATTTTCCTGTACTCTAAACAAAATCTTTCCTCTTCTACCAATAAATCATCATTTTTTTTGCATGAAAGCATCTGATTTCTTTGTAATAGATTCTTATAATGGTCAAACGATTCATCTAAGCCTTCATAATACTTACTCGACATAATCTTCTCTTCAATTTGTCGAAAGTATACCCTACTAGGGTCACATATTTGAGCCTTGTATTCGGATAAGGCCTTATTAACATGCTCATTGGTCATATCCAGGCTATACTTAACATAATTTTGAATATCAATATATTCAGTTTCGTCTAATAACTCATTGCTCCACTCAATTACCTTCCTTAAGTCACAAGTCGATTTTATATTAAAGTCCAATATTCTGACGAGCTCTTCTTTTACCTGCACCCACTTATGTAAATCCAAACCTTCTTTTAAATAATTACACTTTCTCTGTGTTACTTTCATTAAACCATCTCCGTTTCAACATTCCCAAGGTCATCACCTAACCCATACTAGCATATCATATTTATAGACTCCGGCTCATGATCTATAGGCAATCAAATCCTCTTACTCCTCAGACTGATACACAGATGGCATGGTTAGAACCACATCCTTGTATATCTTGAATCCTATTTTTTCGTAGTAACCTGATATATGCTTTTCAGTTTGTACTAACCATTCTGAAGTTGGGTAGTGGTCTATGCATCTCTTAATCAACTCTTTTCCAATCCCTTTGCTCTGATATTGAGGATCTATGACTAAGTCATAAATAACCGATCTAATAATCGTGTCACTTAAGACCCTCACAGCTCCCACTAGCCTCTCTTCATCCCACGCTGATAGGACCAGAGTTGAATGGATAAATGGAAGGTTAAAATGTTCCATATGGTCAGACTTAAGGGTGTCTTTAGAACCCGTCCACCCTGACAGATAAAAAAGCCGGTGTAGTTGGTCTATTGGCAAATCTTTTTTTGAATCATTATAAATAATAGTCATGATAAGCCTCCTTATATGAACTGCTCTATTGGGTATGTGATTTCTATTCTTAACTACCTATCATAGACTTGATTCTGGCTGATTCTCTACAATTCTTAAGCACTCCTTCAAGACTTTAAAGTCCACTGAATCAAATGAATCTAACATGTCATCAGAGACCTGCCACAAGTCTATATCCGCCATTTCATCATTCGTTTGGAAATCATCTAGCTCATCCTTTTCTCCATAAAATAAGCCTTGATACTTTGTTAGGCCTTTTCGACTATCATATATTTTTAAGAGACCAACAAATTTCAAGGCTTCTAGACTTTGATTTGTTTCTTCTAAGAGTTCTCTTCTAGCACAAACCTCAAGCCCCTCACCCTCTTCAATACCTCCAGCTGGTAACTCCCACTGCTTTCTCCAACGATTATAAGCAATCAGGCATTGCCCCTTACACATGACCACAACCATACACCCTGTTAAGGGACCATAGTTCATTTTATCCACCAAGTCTAGTGATGATAACTCAATGACCTCCACTAGGTTGTATCCCCATTCATTGCTTGCTAAATACATACTTTTCTCCTTGTATATTCATTATATTTCATCTACCTCTATGGTATCAGAAAAGTCATCTCCTTTACCATAAGATTCCAAAAACGACTTGCAATGATTCAAAAAAATAAAACCCCACTTTTTTATAATGGGGTTCTCTGTACTCAACTTATAGTTAGTTGGGCGTCCTGTCAATAAGATACTGAATCTCCTCATTGGCCCATTCAGGTCTGAACTTATCTAACTTATAAGCCCCATCCTTGTCTGAGAAGTTAATAAAACCTTCCTCATAAACGGTCTTCTGTCCACCTGATTCATCTTCAACAACAACTGTCACTTTAAAGTTATAAGACACGACATTTTCAGCCGGTACCATGCTACCATCCCTTAACCTTGTAAAATTATGACTCAACTCAACATCATCTACGTAGAAATAGTACCCCCTTTTTGAGGCTGTCATTCGTATATCCATGTAGTCTTTTATGGTCATTCCATCATCTGCCATCACTAGATCTGAAATCCACCCGTCTGGTTCTATTCCCTTATTGTACAAATCATCATAGGCCTTGTCAAAGTCTTCCTGACTGCGATAATCATACATAAAAGTCAGGTAGCGTGTCATCTTCTCTTCAATTGCCCCATAGTCCACCTTTTCTTGGTCATCTAGGTTCTCAGACTCACTACAGGCAAATAGTGACAATATACATAATACTACAATTAAAATTCGTTTCATAGTTTCCCTCCAAACTGATCACATCCTATTAAACACTCGTGAATAAAAGTTTCAATTTCAATATCCTTGGTCCACTGACTTTGAAAAGCCTCAAGAATTGGTCTCGTGTAGATAAAGCCTTCTTCCTCATAAGCAACCAATCTAGAATGCCAATCATCATAAGCAAGAAATAAGCAAGCTGCCCTCATGAGGTTTTCTTCAAAGACCCTTCTCCAGGAGTCCAAACTCTTATCCCATGCGTACTGGTAATCATACATTTTATCATAAACGTTATTGAGTAAGTACTTGTATTGGTCGACTGTGGACTGGGCATTTAATAACGCATCTGTAAAAATCTTATGTAATAACTCATGTATGATGTCTGCTTTTACAGGATGACTTGAAATGATTATTGGCTTGCCACTGAAGGTCACGCAATCCGTAAGTTCTTCTGCTTGTAAAACATTTTTTATTACAATGACGTTGAGATCTAACATACTATCATCAATGAATTCTCTCATAACGGTCTCAACTTCAGTCACAAGATTTTCATACCCTTTCATGTGAGATAGGTCTAAATATTTTTTCCATAAGTCTTCAAACCCTTCACTTGATTTTATCTCCTCAATCACACCTGGCAGTTCTTTTAACCAGTCTATCAGTTGATCATCTAAAATCCTCTTATCAATTTGATCTAAGTCACTTACAACTTCTAAGATGGATTCTCTTGAGACCTGGTCAACACTCTTTTCTTCCAGGTATAGGCCTAATACGGTTACTACAAATCCTAAAGGCCAGTAAGGATTCACCTTACATTCATCTCTTACTGTCTTTTTGAAATAACTTGATAGACTATCTTGACAAGTCAAGCCTCTTTTAATCTCTTGAGCCAGAGACTGATACCTTTTATCCGTCAAATTGTAGCCTGATTGAATGAGGCCAACATATATGGAAAAGACATTTTTACTTGCCAACATTTCCAGTCTTACCATAGGCTTCTCCTTTTTTATGATAAACTTCTAAGGCTTTCAACTGCTCATCAAGACAATGTCCACTTAAGCAAACTCACCAGGACATTCTCCTCTTCTAGCTTGATCAATGACATACAAATAGTCCTCTATCCTATCTCTAGTAACCTGCATTTTTTTGAGATAGGCACCTGCTAGCTCCTTCTTAATGGCTAATATGACCTGTCGGTTTACTTCATCCTGTCCTACAGGGGTATACTCTATGAGATAGACAGTTCTGGCCACGTCATACATGAAACTCCCACAACAGATATTCATGAAATCAATGACACCTGGTGTCCCCTCATGGATGAAGATATTACCAGGATGGTAGTCCCCATGACACAAGACATTGCCTTGAGGCAAATCATCTAATATTTTTAGGGCCTTTGACTTATTAGGTCCTGATGTCTTATTAATGTGAAAACTTAAGAAGTCCTTATAACTAGGAAGCAAATGGCTTGGGTCCATTTGATTATTTAAGATCTCCTGATGGAGGTCAGCCATGTATCTGGCACATTCAGAAATATCGCCTGTAGCCATCAACCAATCCAGCAACGAGATGCCCTTGATTTTTTCATAGACAATCCCATATTGACCATTGATCTCAAACATTTCCATTACCTTCGGCTTAGGAAACTTCAGTTTGTTTATGATGCTTGCATTCTTATATTCATGCTCAACTTCAGTAAAACCATAGCCCTCATGGAATAGCTTGATGACTTTATCCTCTCCATAAGCATATATGATAGCGGTATTCCCAACACCTACGACTTCACCTAACTCCATTTGCTCTCCCCCAAAAGTTTATCAACTTCTTCTCTAGATATGATTTCACCTACGCCTTCATATATCCTTATAAGTACAAGGTCCTTAGAATCATCATGACATAGGTAATCACTCGCCAAGTGAAATAGTATTAATCTTCTGACTTTTTAACTTTTGATTCTCTTATAGACTCTAGCTCAGCCCATACTAAATAAGCAATACCTACGACTAGGGCTACTAGACTCCAATCACTTAAGGAAGTCCCTACATAAACTAACATGCGACCAAACAAGTCTTCACTCCAACTCATAACGCCGGATCCGAAAAATGCTGCGGTTAAGTATTGTGTACAGTACAATAATGCAGCAATAAAAATAAAACTAACACCTGCTCCTCTTTTATTCATTTTCAACCTCCTTGATTCTTTAGATGCTTTCAAAACACCCCCATGCCCTAAGCCATATAGGGTATATTTTGAGACTCTTGTTTTTGGATAAGTTGCTTTGATACTCAACTAGTCCCAATACTATGGTAACAAAAAAGCACTCTATTTATCTATAGAATGCTTAAAATATACGGGGCTTACCAAAAGTTTTTATATGTACTCGTTTTAAGGCCATATATGAGTATTATATCCATCACCAATTGTGATTTCATCAGACTATGGGACAGACTATATAATGACGTCTCAATTAAGCCTTGATGGCCCACCTCATTTTAGTAGATTTAGCACGACTGTTTTTGAAACACTCCTCAGCTGAAGGTCTGATGATGGCTGGTGCAATATCACTGTACACCCCTTGCTTCAATAGCCGCTTAAATGACTTCTTAACAAGACGGTCTTCTCCTGAATGGAATGATAAGATGGCAACACGTCCACCTGGTGCTAGAGCATCCGGCAGTTTTTCAAGGAATTGGTAGAGTACTTCGTACTCTTCATTCACGTCGATACGAAGGGCTTGGAAAGATCGTTGACACGACTTCTTAATAGCCTCTTTTCTATCTTTTTGAGGTATGAAGTCCAATGACTTTTCAATGATTGCCTGCAGATCACTTGTCCTATTAATCTTCTTGCCTTTTTTCATTTCAGATATAATAGCCTTTGAAATTTCATGAGCATAAGGTTCATCAGCATTTTCTATCAACATACCCTCTAGCTCAGGTTGGCTTATTTCTCTTAATCGCTCAGCAGCCGATTGACCCTTCTTAGGATTTAACCTTAGATCCAAGGGTCCTTCCGTCTTATAGGAAAAACCACGCTCAGGATTGTCTATCTGCATTGAAGACACACCAAGATCAGCAAGGATGAAGTCAAGCGGACCTGATTCTTCTATTACCTGGTCAATATCTGCAAAATTAAGTTGCTTGATTGTAAGAATTTCTGGACCGTAGCCCTTCTTCAAAAGACGTTCTCTGGTCTTTGGAAGTTCTATTGGATCAATATCCAATGCATAAAGGTGACCTTCAGATTGGAGGCATTCCAGCATTTTTGAAGAATGACCCCCATAACCCAAGGTGGCATCTAGCCCCTTCATACCTGGCTTAATTTGTAGGAAGTCAAGGATTTCCTCAACACAAATGGATATATGCATACCAGCAGGTGTAGACCCTTTTTGAATGACCCTAGCAATGGTATCACCGTATTTCTCAGGTTGATGCTCCTTGTATTTTTCCTTGTAGTTTCTAGGATGGGTGCCCTTATATCTAACCCGTCTCTTATATGGTTTTTCTTCCATTCTAACCTCCTATTGGTTTGCTCGACTGACTTTTCTGATTCTACCCTTTATGGGCTTGTCCTGAAGTACCTTGAGTACCATATTGCCCTTGTTATTGAGGATCTCAACATATGTTGAGACATCTTGTATATTGATGTTGCCTATATCATCCTTGGTCATCCCCTCAATATTACATAGGGTACCAACAATGTCTCCTGCCCGCATCTTAGTTTTTTTCCCAGCATTAATGTGGAGTTTGACAATCCCCTTATGGAGGGCTGCATGCTTGTCATGTTTGATAACAGGCCCAGCCTTAATCTTTTCCTCAAACGCACTTAAAGACTTGTTAACGTCCTCTTCACTTGGAGGAAGCAAACTCTTTAACTGCCCCTCGGTAAGCCTTTCGATAGCATCCAGTAAGTAGGCGTCACCGGCCACAAACGATACTGCCTTTCCCAAGTTATCCTTACGACCTGTCCGTCCAATTCGGTGAACATAAACCTCTGCTTCTTCTGGAAGATCATAATTGATTACAAGAGAGATTTTGTCCACATCAATACCTCTAGCTGCTACATCTGTGGCAACCAAATATCTAAAATGGCCTTTTCTGAAGTTCATCATTACTTTTGTCCGCAAATCCTGGTCCATGCCTCCATGGAGTTTTCTCACAGGATAGCCCTTCATGGTCAATAAATCACACACAGCATCCACCTGTAACCTTGTATTACAGAAAACGATACAAGAGTCAGGATTCTCTACTCTAGTAATATCGAGCAGGAGATTTTGCTTATCTTTTTTTCTAACATCATACCGGATCTGTTGTATACGGTCTGGTGTTGTTTGGGTCTCTATTTCAACCACCCTAGGCTCATGCATATAAGCGTCACACAGGTCTGATACATCCTTAGGTAGGGTAGCCGATAAGAGGGTCATGACTGTATCCTTGGGGACATGGTCTATAATCTCATCGACTTGCTCAGCAAATCCCATATTTAGCATTTCATCCGCTTCATCAAGGACCACGTACTTGATTCTAGACAAGTTCAAAGTCCCTCTTTGGATGTGATCCGATACTCGTCCCGGTGTACCCACTACAATATGTGTTTTTTCCTTGAGGTTTCTTATCTGATGATGGATGGGCGACTTGCCAAAAACCGTTACAACTTTCATCCGCTTAAAGCGACCAATATTGAATAACTCCTCACCAACTTGTTGTGCTAGTTCTCTGGTTGGTGTTAGAACAAGTACCTGGGGTGCATTTTCATCCCATTCAATATTTTCTATGATCGGGATGCCAAAGGCTGCTGTCTTGCCACTTCCTGTTTCAGACTTGATGATTAAATCCTCTTTTTTCAAGATGATTGGAATGGTTCTTTTCTGTACTTCTGTTGGCTGATTATAGCCCATTAACATCAGTGATTTTAAAATAGAATCACTTAACTTATAGTCTTTAAATGTCGTCATAAATTCACTTCTTTCTGATAGTAGATACCGATTATACCACAGATATGATGAGATTACGACTCAGAAGGCCCTAACTCATATATATGTCTCCCTGAAGGATCTGCTTTTACTCAAGGATAACCTTATATAAACCAATTCCTTGGACAAAGGCGCAAGAATAGATTCACTGGTAGGCTTAACCTACAGGTCATTTAGACATACTATAATATAGTCAGGGAATTTTTTCCGCATTCTTTTGAATGATATAAGGCCTTGTCACTTCTTTTATAGATGGTACTTTCTGTATCTGTCGCTTTTGACTCCGTTAGACCAATACTAACAGTGGCATCTACGGTCTTAAGGAGTGAATTATTTTCTGTTGCAAGCCGAAATTTTTCAAGTAAGCCTTCAGCCTCTGTTAGGGCTTTGTGTATAATCACTGCAAATTCATCTCCACCCACTCTCGCTACCGTACAGGTATCTGGAAACAGGTCTCTTGCAAGACTTGCTATTGTTCTTAAGGCATGGTCTCCTTGGTCATGACCCAACTGGTCATTAATAGTCTTCAAATTATCCAAGTCAAATAGGGCCAGGCAAAATCCTTCTTTGGAGAGGTTTTTCACCGAACTCTTAAGAACCCGGTCAAATATAGTACGGTTGGGTACTGAAGTTAAATGATCTGTGTTGGATAGGTTAATGATTTGCTTCTTATACCTGTTAATGGTAAAAGTCGTACCTGTCATCATAATGATGACAGCAAGTAATAAGGCTGACAGCATCAATATCCTGTATTTCTCTAAGGTATCAGTAATTTCTGATGTCCCCTTGCCAACAACAAGATACCAATCCAAAATCGGAATATGCTGAACAATAATAAAATGATCGTCCAACTGCTTTTCTATTGCATGGTCATAACTGCTACTGATATCAAAGTCAGCAGGCGTTATTTTCTCCAGATCATAAAAGTTAGTCTTCTTAACAAACTCAGACTTATTATGCATCTGAATCATTCCATCACTGTTCATGATATATGCTTCAACCCCCTGAGAACTATATAAGGAAAGTATTCTCTGGAAATGGGTGATTCTTTTCCCAACACCTGTCACACCAGCAAAGTTTCCCTTGTCATCCTTCATACTGGCATCCACATAAAAGGTAAGTGCAAAATCATCTAATTGCTCAGTGTTTACAAGAACAGTATAATCATTCTCAGAATTCATAATATCCTTATACCAAAAGGACTCGTCACTTGATAAGTCTACTTTTGCATCTGTTCCACCAGGATGATAATAACTCAGGGTTTTGTGAGGAATCAGAAAAACAGATTCATACCCTGTAACCGCCTGAATAGCTGTCAGATAGGTTCCTATTTTCTCTTCAGTCTCAACCGTATCATCATTCATACCTTCGTGTAGATATGTATTATTTGCCATAATAATCGATGTGTTAACAGGTTCAATGAGTTCATTGACAATCTCTGAATAGATATTCGTCTGAGTTAATTTGGTTACATTCTGTATATCCCTGATTGTCAATTCTTTCATGATATTATTTGTTAATACTGCTACAACAAACATAATACTTATAATTACAAACAGGTTAATTAAGTTAATTGGTATTATACGCTTTTTAGTCACTCAATCACCACTTTCTCTTTATTCAGCCTCCATGGCATCTAATCCTATCTTGTAGGCCTCAGTCATCCTAGTCATATAGCGCTTGATAAACTCCCTATCACCTGAGCTGACTCGGTCTTCAAGCCTCCATATTTGGTCACACCTCAAGTATTTAATCAAGATATACAATAGGGGAAAACACTTTATTTCTGCTTCATCCATATGGTACTTATCTTCATATCCCCTGCGATAGGCTTCAAACCATGCCTTCATTTGTTCTTCCTCATCTGTATTAAATAATCCATAGACCAGGTAAGTCCCCCACTGTATCATGTCACTGATATAAATGTCATTGCCAGCTTGGTTATAATCAATCAAACAAGTTGGAACCTGGTTTTCCATGATAATGTTATTGGGAGAAAGGTCCCCCTGGACCCCTCCATAACTTAAGTCATTCATGTGTAAGGACAAGAGGTCCCGTAGACCCAGATAGGTCTTTTTAAGTCCTTCTAATTCTTCTTCCTTATAGTAGCTTGAGGCAATCTCTAATAAGGCCTTGAAGTTCTCTTGGTTTTCGTCTGCCCCTTCAGGGGACAACCTAAAATCGGTATCACAGGTCAAAAGCAGGTTCTTGTCTCTCGATAGCCTATGCTGGTCGCCCAGTAATTGTCCTATTTTCCTGAAGAAGGACCCATCGACTTGAAAGGCCTCTTCCCTATCCAGTGTTATACCCTCTATCCTCTCCTCAACCCAAAAGACATAATATTTATCATTGAATGATAGGCCTTTGGCAAAACTACCAGATTGATTCCTATAAACTCTGGGTACAGCTAGGTCACCCTCTTTCAAACTGTCCATAAAAGTACAATAGGAGTTTGATAGACTAAGATTATTATAGTCATTACTATAGCCCTTGAAGATAAGGCCTCTAGACTGATCATCTTCAACAACAATTCTTATACGATAATCTTCATACTCCTCTATATTACGTTCAAAGACCCTATGAGAAAGAATAGTCCCTTCAAAGTAATCCCCATACAAGCCTCTTATAAATTCTTCCATCATTAGTTCTCCTATATCTTCTTAGTAAACGCATGTATTTTTCCCCAGGGATCGTCTATCCTAGAGCTTACATCGTACAATATGGGGATCATCATAGATATTGTTATCAATGACAATGTCTGCTTTCAGTATTGGCTTCTCTCTTTCAAAGTATATCTTTTGACCAGGAATGTACCTCTTATTATACTTGTCAAGAAGTAAGCTTTCATCCTTGAAGTAATCAAGGTCCCTTTCCTTGGCTCTTTTTATGACTGTCTCAAAGGATACATCTAAAAAGACTCTTATATCCCAATACTTATTTAACCTTTCACGGAGCAAAAATACCCCATCAAATATGACAATAGCCTTGGGTGGAACCTTTATCTTATAAGTCTCTTCAAGCCTACTTTCATCACTTCTATAGTCAAATGACCGACTGTATATTTCAGGTGAACCCACCTTTAGCTTCTTTAAGACTTCAGTCTCTAAAAAACTATAATTAAATGAATCCTCGTAATAACCCACAGGACTTAAATCGCCCTTTCGGGTCCTAACTTCTCTTGGATTATGAAAACCATCAATTGAAATCCTTATGATGGGACGGTTTTTTATTTCATCTCTCAGTTCATCTGCAAAAAAGGTCTTACCACTTGTATCTACGCCATCTATTGCTAGAAGAATCACTTCATCTCTTTTATAGTCAGATATTTTACTCACTAAGTCCGTCATTAAAGCTTTTCTATTCATACTTAATCCTTTCTAGTGCCTAGGGTGGCTGACAAGTCGACCTAGCCCTCATCACCATTACCAGCTCTGACAAGTATACCATAATTATGACCTTTACCATGTCAGACCTATAAGAATCCTCCCCTGTCCTATCATTCATTTGGACCATTTCAGTTTGAGTTCTTATACCAAGATGATCCACTTTATCTTGCTCCTATTTTAAGTGTATGAGGACTTACTAGCTAGGTCAAGTTTATAGGGATAATTTTACCCCCAATGAGACAATGTCCCCCCTATCTTGTCTCCCAATACTTAGTTTCATTCAATAGACAATTCTGAGTCAGTTTCACAAGGCATTCAAGTTCTAGAAATCCCTATTTAATTCAGGGCTATCATAAGTTTATTTAAAACTGTATTCGACATAGTCTTTTCTCATCTTACAGGGCTATAATGATGCTGACAAGAGCTTTGTCTAGGCTATTGCCCACTTGAATTATTGGAGGATTCATATGGAAAAGAAAGAGACAATAAACTTACAGAAAAATGCATATTGTTTACTAGTGAAAAAAAACAGCATCATGATTCAAGAGTCACCAAATGGATTTACAGTCCCCACATTATCGGATACTGAGACTCTGGATATAAGCCCAGCTCAACTGACATATGTAGGCACACTCAAGGATCTTGAGTGCTATAGCCTTCAATGTGACGATACCATCACACTTGCTGACTATAAGTTTCATGAAATCAGTGAACTTTATGGCATGATGGAAGAAGATCTCTATCAACTTGTTCTGCGTTCTTTGCATATCAACAATTGGCTGGTGAAAACAAAATATTGTTCTAACTGTGGTCAGCCTATTCAACTCAAGTTCAAGGAATACGCCATGAAATGCCAAGCCTGTAACCAGTCAACTTACCCAACAATAAATCCCGCAATACTTGTGGCTGTTGTAAAAGATCGTCAACTGTTATTGGCGCGTTCTCCACATTTCCCTTCTGGACTCTATAGTACGCTTGCAGGTTTTGTTGATCCAGGCGAGACCTTAGAGCATGCAGTAAAACGTGAAGTCAAAGAGGAAGTGGGTATTAACATCAAAAACATCAAGTATTTTGGTACTCAACCTTGGCCTTTCTCCAATTCCATCATGATTGGTTTCACAGCAGAACACGATGATGGTGATATCAGTATTGATCCTGTAGAGATCGAATCTGCTGGTTGGTATGACTTTGATGACCTACCCAATATCCCAGAGTATAACATTAGTTTTGCAAAGCGTATCATCAAGTCTGTAATTGAAGATCATAAGTAACCAGTAGTTAACATAAAATATAAAGGCTATTGCACAAGCAATAGCCTTCTTTTAGTTGGTTGATTCTTCATAACAAAACACCCTACCACACTCGATGACATAAACTAGTCCTTTCATGTGTGAAATTTAACTTAATGGCTTTTGAACCATTCGATTATTTCTTTGATTGCATCATTAATATTTTCCTCTAAGATATGACTATCATTTTCATAAACGATCAACTTGCTAGTTTTACCAAAAACATCTAGTTTTTCTTTCAATGTTATGGCCTGTAAAGGAGGAACACTCCTGTCATTTCCTCCATGGAGCAGTAAAAGTGGTGCTTCAACTTCATCAGCCCAATAAACAGCAGAACGATTTTCATATTCTTTGATTAATGCTTCTGGTGTACCACCAATACAATCAACCAAGACACTTTTCATAGCATCCTCTCTCTCATAGTATAAAGATTCTACGTTTGAGACGGTTCCTATCGTCGCCGCAGCCCTGATATCGTCTCTATTTCTAAGCAGTTGAAGCGTCATTACTGATCCTCTTGAAGCCCCAAGCATATATATTCTATCCGTATCCACATATGCCAAATCATATGCCATTTCAATCAACCGATTGATATCGTTCAGATCTTGTCCACCAAACTCATCTTTTCCTTCAGTATGACTTCCCCTGTATTGTGACGCTAAGACTACAAAATCCTCCTCAGCAAATTTGGCCAACAAGAAACTAACCGTCTTATCGGATATTTGTGCAAAGCCATTATTGCCCCCGCGATTATAGATCAACAGAGGGTACTTAAGCCCTTCAATGCTACTTGGTCTAACTTCAAAACCAGTAATGTTTAGGCCATCAACGTGATAAGATATTTCATGACCAACAATCTCTGAGTTCTCTAACTCTACTTGGCGTATAACTTTAAAGGTCTTTTTATCTAGGCTAGTCACAGTTGGAGGAGACTCTTGATCGGTTTCCAGCGGTTGACCAGTCTTACCATTTTCATTGTTTGTACATCCCATTAAAAAAATACATACTAATAAAATAATTATTTTCTTCATCACTCCTCCTTTATTAAAGTCTACCCATTTTACCCAACTACTAAAAGTCTACAGAAAATCCCTGCAACAAATGGTAACAGGGATCATACTAATATCTACTTGAACATACCAAAGGTCTACTACTATAAAAAGGTCACCGGTATCTATATAGGACATCATTATCAAACCACCATTCAGGTACAATAATTGATTTTCTATCATCAGGTACTTTCCATATCATTTATGAGTATAGACTCGGATCATAATACCCATCCAATAAGCATATATTATCCAGTTCCCATGGCTATTAAATAAATAGTATTATTATATCTTAAGGCCAGTACACGATAGAAAATATCATCAATCCATCCTTGATCGTTTGCTTGCTTAACACGACTGAAAATATTTTCTTGATAGGTCGGTTTCAAAGAAAAATACACATCGAAAATAATCAAGTTTTTTCTTGTCTCAATATCACCAGTACGATCCATTCTATAGTCCGTAATTGCAAAGTCCTTCGATGAGGAGAGCATTAAACTAGATAAATAACTTTGCATCAGTGCGTTTGAGATGAGCTCATCATTATTCTCTGGTATTTCAAAAAAATGGATTATATCCACAGGAGAGCGTGACCATTTGATATTGTCAATTTTTAGTATATTCTCTTCATCTACTATAGAAATTTCCAGAACATATTGATTTATTGCATTCTTATCTAAAGTATACAAGCTCATTACATAAAAGTGGTCCTCAATATATGTTATTTCATCATTAATTAATTCTTGGTCTTTTATCTCATCATACAGTTCTTGGTGATCACCAAGGAAATAACTACTCGTTGTTATACTCTCAATTAGGTTTGGACTTTTCTCAAATAGCTCTGAAAGATACATTTCAACTATTTGATCCAAGGTATAATACGTGAAATTCTCCTCTCCACTTCCCTGAATCGTTGACTGACTTGTATTTTCCTTATTTGGTTTATCAGTATTCTTTTCAGAAACAATGAAATAAATAGATATTGATGTAATCAATAGTAGAATCAATAAAACGATAAATCGCCCTTTTTTATTAGTCATCTTCCAACCTCTCTTCATGTTTTACGCTCTCAATAATTTCCAGTTGTAATATTCCTTTTTTATCTACCCATAGTATAATTCTAACATTAAACCCAGTCATTTGTAACGCTTTCCACTAAAGTCAGAATAAAGGAGGCCCTCCAAGTGAAGATGCCTCCCTATTATGTCTATGTTCTTTTCTAGCCCTTTATCAAATCTAATTTCCTTGTGGTCTATTTTCCCATCTCTTGTTATCGTATTTTACTCTATTGTTAAAATCCAGTCGCCACTTGCCTTACACTTCAAATCGGATCAAGATACAACTCTTGAGTCACAATAAAAAACTTAGTATCTGGATTGTATGTTGGTATTTTCATTTTCACCTACTTATTGACTTTTGACAAGGCATCAAGGTTAGGCAAAGTCAGATCTAGAGAGCATTAACACTTATTTAATCAAAGCATGTAATTATTGTAAACTTTCAATTTTACACCCTTTGCAAGATATATCATAGCTACAGTTTATACATTCCATCCTTTTCCTGACCAAATCAGTATTACTCATCCTCTTTTTACTAAGAACATCAACTAATCTTTTTTCATCTACATGTCCATACTCATCATTTTCCTGTAATGGACAAAAGCTATACTTCCCACTCGGAAGTAGGGTCAGTACAGAATTGTAACAAGAACTATCATCAAGCCAACTGATATAATCGAGTAAACCCGGTTTTGTCAATGATTCTTTTTTACTTTGACATTCAAGTCTATCTATGTCCTCTTGATAATACTTATCTACTAATACCTTATCTGGACTTAAACTCAATATCTGATCCATATTAGAATCATTTAATTTTGGATTGTTTATGTAGTAAAAACTGTAGTTCATTTTATGCTTCTTTAAATACTCAGTATTATGTTTAAGACTCTCCCATTGACCTGCCTGATTCAAGCCGAGGTCATATGTACTTTCGCTTGTATATAGGAGTTGAAAAATAATATTTATCTTCTCACTCTTTAAATTAGATAAGACAAATGGGCTAAAGGGTGTGCCAGTAAATATCTGAATCTGGGTATATCCCTTTTTCAATGCCAAATCAACAGCTTTGACTAAAATCTCTTCTGATTCAACACTTCTTCCAACAATTAGCTCTAATTTTAGGCAATCTAGAACCCTCGCTTCAACAAGCACCCTTTCCACTTGCTCAAATGTTAAACTCTTATTATTTGTGTTATAAGCACCGAAACATGACTGACATGGCAGTATTGTTTTTCTCCTCAACCTTGTCTCACAATTATTGCACCTTGGACTGCAGTCACCTACAAGAGATATTCTTAGTTGAGATAAGGTTAGAGGTGCCAAGAAATCAGATGCATTTGAAAGCGGATCCGGTATTCTAACCTTCTCAATAAAGCAAGGCGATTTAGCAAAATCACCAACTCCTTTAAAATGTAACATTTCCAAAAAGCTATATATTTCCTCAGTATCTAAATCCAACTTGGATACAATGTCTTTAATTGGCGTATTCGTTTCACAAAGATTAATTATCTCACTTGTCTTGCATCCTAACTCTAAAACAATTTCATCTGCTAACAATAACAACTTTGATTTATTGCCTAAACTTTCTTGAAAAATAACATCTGGATATAACCGAAAATAATTAAGTTCACTTGTATATCTTTTCATCATTTACCTGCCTCAATAATATTATGAAACTACTGTTTGTAATTGCTTTAACTTCTCTACACTGAAATCTGTCAATTTATCAATTAATTCAGGGTTGACTTCTAATAAACTATATAGTTGTTCTAACATTGTTTTTACTGAGGCAACTCTGTCCGAACAATAACTATCACTTGGTTTCTTAAGTTCTTTACCAGACCAAAAATCCATGAAACAAAATGAACATAATCTGCTGATTGGACAATCCTCACACTCTTTCACAATGACCTCATTATACTTATCAATTAGATTTGCAACATTCTCATAGTTTATACCTTCATCAACCGATCCAAGGTTTTTAAGTCCAGGAACTCTGTCACATACTTGAAAATTGCCATCTGGCAGAACACAGATTTTTTCACAAGGAATGCAACTTGCTGTTGCAGGAATGAGATTACCCCTAGTTTTACCAAACAACTTTCTCATCAAAAACATTTGATAAGCTGATGTTGCCATTGTACTTGTAAAATTATCATCAGAATCACTATCTGAGAATAGCTTGTCTCTTAGTTTTCTGTTGTTTTCCATATAATTAAGAACTTGCTCTGTATTGAACTGTTGATAATAATCAGTGAAGGTATCTTTAACTTTCGAAACGAATAGTGTTCCCTTATCAAAATTATCATCACTGAAAAAATTATGTATTGCCTCAATATCGGAAGCACAATCATAGGTAATCAAATATATTATTTTGTCGTAATCAGGATAACGCTCCCATAGGCTCTTGATATTGTTATATACAATATCAAAACTTCCTTCGCCATTCATAAAAACTCTATTTCTATTATGTTGCTCCCTAGGTCCATCGATACTAACTGCAATAGAAAACTCATTTTCAATCAAGAAATCTATCACCTCATCATTCATCAATACGCCATTAGTCGATAGCGAAAAGGATGAATTATCATCAATAGACTTCGCATAGTCAACAACCTGTTTGATTAACGGCATCTTAATTAAGGGCTCACCACCATAAAATGTTATCATCATTTTTTGCTCTGGAGAGCGTTCCCTCTTCTTAAGAATCATTTCATGAAACATATCAACAGCCTTCTTAGCAGTATCCCATGACATCTCATCAGAGGAAAAATCAGCACCATCATAATGATCTGAATATACGCAGTAACGGCATCTTAGATTACATTCACTCGTCACTATTAGGTACAACATTCGTAATCTCGCTAGCTCTAATTCACTTTTTACATCGTTAACCTTTACATGGTCTGGAACTCCATTTTCAAACATTGTTCCCCAAAAGGCACCATATTTATCATAGCGCTTTAACATAAACTTTTCCCAATAACTATGTTCTTCTTTATCATGAATCTGCTTATAAGTTAATTGACTTGATTCATGAATAGTATTGGCTAAGTCATCTGAGCAATGATAGCACATACTGGAACAATCATCATAATAATATTTATTTCCACTGTCGCTTTTAAACATCAGACCTCTAAGTTTTTTCAATTAGATCTCACCTCTTCTTTCAAATAGCAATACATGAGAGTAGTATTTTTCCATTAATTTTTAGTCAATATGGTTAAAAGGCTTATGCTGCACCAGCAATCATTGCCGCAAGTCCCTCAGTTAATGCACAAACAGCGACACATCCACCAACAAAGGCAGCTGATCCAGCAGGAGCTGCACCGACACCAGCAGTCATCGCACAGACAGCACTACAAATAATTCCACATTCTAAAGGTCCACCCACTTCACCTTCATTCAATTTGATGTTTTCTAGTGAGCTGCCTATATGTAATTCTTCTACCTCTTGTGCAAGGGTACTCCTTATTTTGCTTGCAATCTTATCTAACTCAGGTTGATTAATTGTTACAGTAATCCCACACTTTTCATAAGCTTCTGCCATCAATTCATTCAGCTTTGCTTCAGCACCTGGTGGTACATCCACACTGATAGCTTTCATGTACTCTTCTTTTGAAATGTTTAGTTTTTTAGCAGCATTTGAGATTGCAATAATCTCATCATGTGTATAGTAATACTTTGACATAAAACACCTCCTATTTAAATAAGCTATATACTACTCTCATGTAATGTTTACAAATCTAAAAGTATCCATAAACCATCATCAACTTGCTAAAAGATCATATATCAACTTGTTTTAAAGCCCTTGACTGTGGATCATTAGGTTAACTTGAATAATTGGTAGATGGATTGAATAAAAAATGAGTCAAAACAACGAGGACTGTAAAATGATCGTATAATAATCAATAGGATCAATCACGATCATTTTTATGATATTGTTACAAGGAGGGCTGAAGTTAGGTATGACAGTACGCTTGGTACTTCAACACATTGATGGTGATGAACATGTGAAGCACCTATTTCATGATATGTATCTTGCTTAATATACTACGGTATTTTGTGAATAAAATCCTTTTATAGAGTTGTCTATTTTACTATTGCCACTCCAATATAACTTGTAATGTATGAGTCAATATTATTGTATTCGATATGTAACAAACCTAGTGTAGAATTGCTGCTTTTCAATTGATACTGAACATTAAATTCCCTCATCAATTGACAGCGTACATAGAGACTCCTCTACAATTAACATAGGACATGGAATATCCTCTTCAATTGACATAGGGCATGGAACATCCTCTTCGCCAGCATAAACTTGTGGCACCATTCCAAGGGTAAAAATACCTATAATAGTAAATAATGTTATGATTCTTCTCATAATTTTCTCCTTTCAACTGACTCATATATATAATTATAGTATAATTACATATACAACTATACCTACATTAAATCATTACTTTTCAACTTTACTAGAGGGTGGACCTTGGTTGTCTAACAACCAAATGGGGTATGAGATGATAGTCTAAATGAAGCAGCATAACTAGAGCAAATGATATCATCAGGTGCACCTATGAGAATATACAATTACTAGTAGTACAGTTACACTACTATCCTTTCACTTTACAAGGAGTGATAATGTTTAACTCATTTAACACAGAGCAATTTGGTTTATACATGAAAAAATTAAGAAAATCACTCAATTTATCACAAGCAAATGTTGTAAAAAATGCATCAATAAATATTGATACATTGAGAAGAATAGAAAATGGATATGTTATTCCAAAATATGAAACTCTTGAGTATCTCTCTAAAGTCTACAAAATGAACATAACTAAAATTTTTTGCGAATACAGTTACTCAAATTCTGTCTATGACTTTTACTTACAGATGGATTCCATAATTAATCATTTTGATTCCAATCAAGTCAATAAATTATCAAGTATATATGAGGACATCCTTAATAATATTGACCTCAATGATTTTATCAGTCAGGTTGAAGTAAAGCAGCTTGGAATTATCGTTAACGGTGTCACTCATTATTACAATGACCAATTCGAAAAAGCATATGAGTCCTTTCTAAACGCAATGAAGTTATCAATATCCAAGTATGATATTAATAACTTCAATCGTTATAACTATACCAGTCTAGAAAAAAGAATTCTTCTGATGCTATCACTTTCACTGCGACGCTTAGAAAACTATACTTTAGTTGAAGGCATGTTACTTTTTCTTTTGGATAAGTTTGATGATGTTGAATTAAACTCTAATAATAAGATCTTCATGAAACTTAAAATTCTTCTTAATTTATCATATCTTTATCATGTAATAGATGATAATGAGAGTGCATTACATTATAGCGATTGTGGCATAAACCTGGCACTCAAACACTACACCAACTATTATTTAAGCATTTTGTATTATCGCAGAGGTATTGCAAAGTTCATTCTAATGCATGATGATTATATGGAGGATTTAAGGAACTCAATTTTTTTCCTAGGATTAACCAATCAACATGACTTGATCGAGCGTTATAAGAAAATAACATTTGATACTTATAATCTCTCAATCGAGTAATTAAAATTTCTATAAAACGATCTGAGATTTGATACAAGCAAAAAAAATATAGCACCTGCTATATTTTTTTACTCTCAATATTTAATCAAATAAATCATCATACAACACTGGGTCATTTGCTATATGTTCACCCTACCTGTTTATATAACTGATGCTAGAATTAAAAACGAAGAAGTTAAATAATGATTTCTTAATCTGAAATAATAGAGAAATCAGAGAAAGGAAACTATTATGAGTAAGTCTAAAAGATCATTCTCAGCAGAGTATAACCAAGACGTTGTTGAGTACTACTATTCATCAGGAAAATCTATCAAAGACACTGCTGCAGATCTCAAGGTAAGTGCATCAGCCTTAAACAACTGGATTCAAAGTGCAAAGTCAAATGACGGTATTGTAGGCCATCGCGGATCTGGAAATTATTCTTCAGTGTTTGACTGGCTTATTATTCTTTAATAACATCTCAAAATCCCTTATACTGAAAGTATCAAAATAGCTGTAATAGTGAGGTAATGAACTTCAACTGTTACAGCTTTTATATTTATTGAATACCCTTTAACTAGCAAAATAGTTATATTCTAATGTACTTGATTGACCAAGTGTACGGATCACCGTACCGCACTAAACTGCGATTTTATTAATTCTTGATTAGTTACTGAAATTATGAATCAAACTCAAGGTAATACATAGTCTGCGTGTCAATATCATATACTGCAATGGTAAAATTAAATGAATTTTGATTAAATATATCTATGTCGTCTTTTGAGGAAACTCTATTAGAATGTCTATTAACAAAGAAATAGTATCCATTTGATACAACTGGCATATCTAATTTTTCAGCAAGATTATAACTGTAATGAATACTGTTTTTTTCTCCACCATACATAAGCAAACTTAGGTTTTCACTCAATGGCAAGTTAACCCATTCCTTACTCTTGAGGATATCAGACTGAATTTTCTCACCATCTGTTTCATTAAATTTTATGACTGCAACAGTTTCTCCATCACCATGAAATCCACCATGACTATCCTTATGCTCTATCTCAATACTTTCACGTATTTCTACTCCAACCACATTAGAAATACGTTCATTAATAGTTTGTGACGAACAACCTATTGCCAGAAGTAAAATAGTCATAAATGACAACAAAAGAATATATTGTTTTTTCATGATTCTAACCACCCTTCTTATATCAGTAAACATCATCAAACCTGAATTACTTTAAAACGCAGTTACTTATGGTACGGTTCATTCTTTATAATTCTAAAAGCTCTATAGATTTGCTCTGTTAATACAACCTTCATGAGTTGGTGAGGGAAGGTCATCTTTGAGAAGGATAGTTGATAATTTGATCGCTTCATGACTTCTGAGGATAGGCCTAGGCTGCCTCCTATGATAAAGGTTATGTCACTTTTACCCTGGATAGCTAGGTTATTCATATGCTTGGCCAGGTCCTCTGAAGACAGCATCTTTCCCTCTATAGCTAGGGCAATGACATAATCATTGTCTCTGACCTTGGCTAATATTCTTTGCCCTTCCTTGTCCTTTACCTGGACCATTTCCTTATCCGATAACTGTTCTGGACACTTTTCATCTGCCACTTCAATTTCTTCTAACTTACAATAGGCCTGGAGGCGTTTGGTATACTCCTTTATGGCATTTACATAAAACTTTTCTTTAATCTTACCTACTGTTATAACTTTAATTCTCATTAGTCCACCATACTTAAGCCTTGTGTTTGTAAAAATGCCTCATGCTCTACTAAGCCATTGATGACATTTTGAATGTGTTCTTCTAGTGTTAGTTCTAGAGCCTCTGCCCCCAGCTTAATGGTCTCCCGATTAACTGCTGCAGCAAAGGACTTAACCTTCATCTTCTTCTTAATAGACTTGACCTGCATACCTTCAAACTTTGTGGGTCTAACCAAAGCAGCTGCAACTACAAATGAAGACAACTCATCGACGGCAAATAGGGTCTTGGCCATCTTGGTCTCTCTTTTCTCATCGACAGATCCATGGCCCTTAACAGCCTTGACAAAGTCATCATCATATCCAGCCTGACTCAACCAATCGAGACCTGGTCCTGGATGTTGGTCCGGATAGGCTTCAAAGTCAATGTCATGTAAAAGACCACAGATTCCGTATACAGCCTGGTCTTCATTAAATAACTTACCATAATACCGCATAGATCCCTCAACAGCAAAAGAATGCTTTAAGAGCTGCTTGCTGGTCACATGGTTTCTTAACAGGCCCAGGGCCTGGTCTCTATCATATAAAGTCATATCGTCCTCCCTCTTTTAAACAAGTAGGTCCATCATCTCTTGACTGTAGGTCAAAGTAATAAGTCCTCCCTCTTCTAAGGCAACCTCCTCAAACATGGTGGTGTAGCCTTCCTCTGAGCCAGTAATCACCCCAGCTTCATCACTCTCTTCCCTAAATAGCCTGATTTCCCTAGTTTTTAGGTCTTCTATCAAGCCCACCCTTAGGTCTTCAAAGTCTATATCATCATAGGCTGCCACCAGGTCATGGATAGAAAAGCTTATAATCCTAGAATAGTCTTCTTGAAACATGAGGAGAGTCTGTCCCTCTTCAATAACCGAATCTGCTAAAACTGCTAATCTCTCACTTACTGTCATTTATGCCTCCACCCGTCTTGCGCAACATCCTATTATGTGGTCATTTACCAAACCCATGGACTGCATGTAAGCATAGATAATGGTTGACCCCACAAAGGTGAAGCCTCTCTTTTTTAAGTCCTTACTGATTTTATCTGATAAAGGGGTATTGGCAGGGACCTGGTCCATACTTTCAAAGTGATTGATAAGGGGCTTGTGGTCGACAAAGGCCCACAGGTAATCACTGAAGGAACCAAACTCCTCTTGAACCCTCTTGAAGGCCCTTGCATTAGTCCTTACCGCCTTAATCTTTAACTTGTTTCTTATAATTCTTGTATCCTGTCTAAAGGCCTCTAATTGGTCATCGGTATATTGACAACACGTCTCTAAGTCAAAGTCATCAAATACTTGCCGATAGCCCTCCCGCCTTCTTAAGATGGTAATCCAAGACAAGCCCGCCTGGGCCCCTTCTAGGATGAGCATCTCAAATAGGGTATGGTCGTCTTTGGTAGGAACACCCCATTCTTCATCGTGGTATTTAATATATAGGGGATCATCCCCTGCCCAGTGACATCTCATAGCAACCTCCTTTTGTCCTCCTTCTATTGTAGCAGAAAAGCCCCCTCTCTACTATAAAACTAACTTTATAGAAGGCTAGTATTGTGGTAAACTACTGGAGGAGGTGCGTATGAAAATTTACCATGTTAAAGCATTTTGTAATCAAGATAAGGGCGGAAATCCTGCCGGTGTGGTTTTAAACGCTGACTGGATTACCGAGCAAGATATGCAAAACCTAGCCAAGGTTGTGAACTATTCAGAAACGGCCTTTGTCATGACCAGTGAAAAAGCCGATTTCAGAGTTCGATTCTTCACACCCGTCTCAGAAGTTGACCTATGTGGTCATGCCACGGTTGCTGCCTTCCATGTTTTATTCCAAGAGGGCTTCATCCAGGCTGGTTCTTATAAGCAAGAAACCCTAGCTGGCATCCTGGGTATAGAAGTGTCTGCAGATGGAAGGATCTTCTTAGAACAACCCCTTCCAACCTATTACGATATCTTAGATTCAGACCTGATTGCAGAGTCTTTGAACATATCAGCAGACCAGATAGTCTCACCGGTCCAAGTGGTTTCAACAGGATTTAAGGATGCAATCATCCAGGTCAAGGATAATAAGGTCCTTCAAACCATGATACCCGACCAAAAGAAAATAAAGAAACTCTGCCAAGATCATGGATTTGGTGGCTACCATGTTTTCTGCCAGCAGGTGGGAGACTACAAGGCGAGATGCCGAAACTTTGCCCCCCTCTATGACATACCTGAGGAAGCAGCAACAGGGACAGCTAGTGGAGCCTTGACAGCCTATATGACCAAATACATGAAAAAAGACTTAGCCGATGGTCCCTACCTTTGGATTTATGAACAAGGCCTGGAGATGAACCAGCACTCCAAGATACAGGTCCTCTTTGAAATAGAAGACAAAGCCCTTTCCACCCTATGGGTTGGGGGATTTGGTAAGACCTTCCCAGGTAAAATTGAAGACTAAGAAGAGCCATGTGATCAAACACATGGCTCTTTTATTGGGTCCACCAGGGTCTCTTGTATATGGCAGGATGCATCCATAATGACTCTTAGAAGGTCCTCAAGGATTAGTCTTAACTCAGGATCATCAACAGGCTCTAGCCGGCTTCTTATCAAGTCATCCTCCCTGGTCATATCCTTAACAGCAAGACCGTGGTCACGCTTGAAGTAGCCAATTTGCCTGCTCATATCAAATCTCTGGACCAATATATTAACCAGGTCCTTATCCAGGCCATCTAAGACCCTTCTCATCTCTTCCAGGTTCATCCTATGCCCCCAAGGCCTTAATAGAAATTTGATCCCTAACGCCCTTGGCCTGGTCTAAAACCTTGAAAATACTGGCTGTATCCTTACCCTCTAACATGTTCTTGAACAAGAGGATATGGTCCACATAAAGGTCGAGTGTCTTCAAGACCTGGTCCCTGTTGGTCATTAGGATTTGCGTCCACATGTGGGGATTGGCCCCAGCAATCCGAGTCGTGTCCCGAAAGCCCCCTCCCACATAGTCTCTTAGATGGTCTTCTTGGCCAGCTAGCTGGGCTAGAAGAGCAGCTGAGATATGGGGCAAGTGACTGGTTTTAGACACCATGATGTCATGGGCTTCTGGACTGGTTATATGAACCTGACAATCCAAGAGGTCTATGACCTCCTTGACCTGGTGGATGACCCTTAAATCCTCCTTGTAGCCTGTCAGAAGGTAGGGGGCCTGCTTGTAGAGGTCTGCAGAAGATGCCTTCAGGCCTGCCTTCTCAGACCCTACCATGGGATGGCCGCCAACAAATAAGGCATAGTCACCTAAGATATCCCTAACCCACTGGTGGACCACCTGCTTGCAGCTGCCCAGGTCTGTGATTATACAATCAGGGCTCAGGTAGGGTCTAAAGGTCTTTAAACTTGTCTCGTAGGCCTCTAAGGGTAGGGCCAATACCAGCAAGTCTGTTTCATACAAGTAATCCAGCTGGTAGTCTGGATTATCAATCCAGCCTTCTTCATGGGCTTCCTTGATCACCTGGTGCTTACAATCCAGGCCATAAATCCTGCCCCTAAATCCAGATGCCTTTAAGCCCCTAACCCATGATCCCCCCATTAGTCCCAGACCAACAACAGTAACTGATTTCAGTTTATCTTCCATGTGCTTTCCCTCCCAAAATAAATATAAAAAAAGAAGCCGTTTCATCTAGAAACAGCTTCATAAGTCTACAAAGATTAATAGGCTTAGTCTTTGAACCTGTTCCTTGAAAAACCGTATGCAAAATTAGCCGTGCTAATCATATAGCAAGGATAAGTATTTAACATTCTGTGGTTGTTTTCATAGGTACAAATCATCTGTCGGTTCATAAACATTACCTCTTAAAAAATTATATATTAATAAGGATTATATCCATATTATGTTAGGATGTCAATACTATTTATCATTCTCCCCCTCGTAAAGACAACATAAATGTTATTTCATCTCCAATAAAAAACTTCCAAGGAAAAATTCCTTGGAAGTCATATATTATGCTTTAGGCTTCATAAGTGGGAAGAATACGCACTCTCTAATTGGTCTATCCATCATCACTGAGAATAGTCTCTCAGAGAATCCAAAACCAAAGGCAGGAGGCATACCATATCTTAGGGCTTCAATGAAGGTCTCATCATGCTCATGAGCTTCCTCATCCCCAGCTTCACCCATGGCTCTTTGCTCCTTGAATCTTTCTTCAAGATCCAGTGGGTTATTAAGCTCTGTATAACCATTCCCCATTTCAGAACCAGCTAAGATGATTTGCATTTGAGCAACCTTACGGTCATCTTCCTTTAATCGCTTAGGGAGTGGGTTTAACTGTACCGGTTGTCCAACTAAGAAACCAGGACCAGCCAGGTCTTTTCTAACAACCTTCCAAAGAACATCTACCAGTCTCCAGAAGCCTAACTTAGGATCATGCTCTACATTTAAGGCCTTTAACTTGGCAACAATATCTTCCTTAGTATGGCTGAAGATGTTAATACCTGTGTTTTCTTCGATCACTGTTTCGAAGTCATAGATTGCCCATTCATCATCCATATCAATATCAAAACCACGAGTTGAGAATTTAGAAGACCCCATAACTGCCTTAGTAATCTTTCTGTATAAGTCCTTACAGAACTCCATGCCATCCTTGAAGTCAGCATAAGCCCAGTAGAATTCCATTTGTGTATAATCCTGAAGGTGTTCGTTTGACATCCCTTCATTTCTGAATTGGCGACCAATCTCAAATGTCTTTTCAAAACCAGCTACCAATAATTTCTTTTGCCATAACTCACCCATAGAAATTCTTAAGAAAACATCAATGTCTAAGGCATTGTGGTGGGTAGCAAATGGTGTTGCAGCTGCCCCGCCCGAAGATGTCTCTAGAATCGGTGTTTCAACTTCTAAGAAATCATGTTCAATTAAGAAGTTTCTAACTGTTGACCAGAACTTTTGCTTCTTAAGGAATAATTCCTTAACGTCTCTATTGGTAATGATATCTAAGTAACGCTTTCTTAACTTCATTTCCTCATCAGAGATTCCATGGAACTTCTCTGGAAGTGGCTTAAGGGCCTTAGTTAAGTGGGTATAAGACTTAGCCTTAACACTCACTTCACCCGTGTTGGTCTTGAAAACCGTCCCTGTGATACCAACGATATCACCAATATCACACTTGTCAAACAAGGTGAACTCAGTTTCAGTTAATTGATCTTTTCTTAAGTAAATTTGAATTTGACCATCGTTGTCCTGGATATGCATGAAACCTGCCTTACCCTTACCTCTCTTGGTCATGATTCTACCAGCAACAGCCACTTCAACTGCTTGCTCTGCCAGGTCTTCTTTTTCTACATCAGCATATTCAAGCTTTAATGCCTCAGAATAGTTCTTAACGTCAAAACGACCACCAAAAGGATCTACCCCAAGGGCTTCAAGATCCTTGATCTTGTCCATTCTGATCAATTCTTGTTCACTGTACTTTCTTCCTGTCTTTACAACTTCACTCATTGTCATCATCGCATGACCTTAATCATGCATCCTCCTTTTCTTTTATTCTTCCCTATGAGTCATACCCATTCAGGCTATAAAAAAACTCCTTACATCACTGTAAGGAGCGTTATTACGCGGTACCATCCTATTTTATCACTTGGATTTGTTAACGGTAATTAGCCGGCCCTCAGGCAACTCATGAGTCTTTATCCATACCATAACCTGTTGGTTTCCAGCAACCACCAACTCTCTGAAAAGCTATTTGATACTTCATTTCTCAATCACAGTTTTTATTATAGTACTCAATGTATCACATTAAGGGCCTTTAGGCAAGCCTCAAAATTGAAAAGTTTAAAAATAGGGGCCTAACCCATTTGTGGAACCTCTAACTGTCTTAGATTTTCCTTGGCTTCCTCAAAATCCTTACCGATGTTTTCAGTGAAAAGGGGTTGGTTGTAAACATAACCATAAACCGTAGACGATACAGTCCCCTTCAAGCCACGTTCCTTCATAATTTCCTTAAATTCTGCTAATTCCTCTAATAAACCCATATGCCCTCCTATCGCATCATATGTAACATGTCTTTTAACAAGTGTACTGAGTTTTTAATGGCCAGCTGTGAAAATGTTTCATAGTCCATATGCGACCCATTAATGGCATTATCAGATATCGATCTAATCACGACAAAGTCCACCTTGTTCAAGTGGCAAACCTGACCAATAGCTGCCCCCTCCATCTCACAAGCATAAGCGTCAAATGTGTCATTTAGAAGTTGGAGTTTTGAAGCTTCATGTATAAATTGATCACCAGATACAATACGTCCGATGAATGCTTGACTATTCTCAATCTTATCGACTGCAGCCTTTGCCTGGTCTACCAGGGTCTGTTCACACTTAAAATCAAAGGTGTCCAGTCTCGGAATCTGTCCAAGAGGGTCACCGAAGAATGACGTGTCTACATCGTGTTGAACCAAAGACTCTGCTACGACAATATCGCCTGGATAAATGTCTTTTCTTAAACCACCTGCGATACCAACATTAATAATTTTATCTACTTTAAACTGGTCAATCAAGAGCTGGGTACAAACAGCAGCATTCACCTTACCAATACCACAGGTTACTACCACTACATCTTGTTGCCATAGGTGTCCTTCATAAAAAGTCATTGAAGAAAGGTCTGCCTTTCTTTCTACAGCCATTTCATTCTTTAGGATTTCTACTTCTTCCTGCATTGCACCAATAATTCCTATTTTCATTCAACTACTCCTTCTAATCGTTTTTGCTTGACTACTTTTATATACCCAGAAATAACAATCATAAATACCAGGGAAATAAATAATGACACTGGCATGATGTAATAAGTCATCTTAACCCCTATTATATCATTTAAAGCACCAATGATGGCCCCTAATACCATAGATACCCCTGATGTCATCATGGTGACTATAGCAACTACCCTGGCCATGTTTTCCTTGAATAGGTCTTGTACCAAGAGGATCACCGTTGGATATACAATGGCAAAGAAGACTCCTGATAGGGAAATGAAGATGACCATCTCTTCGTTGATCAGTCCTAGGGAATAGGTTACTAGAGCCAGGGCTAGGGTACCAATGATCCCCTTGACATATCCTATTTTCTCAAGAATATACCCCCCAAACAGGCGACCCACTGACAGGGTCAGGAAGAAGATGGCACTGTAACTAGATGCCTGGTTGCTGGTAAACTCATAGGTACCTTCAAGGTAATTCACCATCCAGTTGGCGGTTTGAAGTTCAGCAGTACCATAGAATCCTAGGCCAAGACCAAATAATATGATCAAGGGCATTTCAAATCTCTTAATTTTGACTCTCTTGTGGTGGTCTTCTGTACTAGGAGGTTGCTCTACAAAAGAATAGATTAAAATCCCCAAGCCATATAAGACAGCAAAAGCCACAAAGATACTTCTCCAACTGATATCATGTTCTATGAGAAAACCAGTTGTCTTATGGGAGATGGTCCCCCCTACTCCATAGAAAAAGTGTAGGGTATTCATAACCACACTGATATATGCAACTTTTAAGAGTGGGATCATGGTATTAAGACTCATGATGATATAGGAAATACCTATGGTCAAAATGATATAAACCAATAAAAACTGCCAAAAGGCTGTTGTAATCGATGCAACTAAGAAACCAGCGCCTGCTAGCCCCATACCCAGTCTAATGGTAAATTTTTGCCCATGCTTTTTCACATACTCAGCTGCAAAATGAGTGGATACCACAAAGGATAGGGTCACAAAAAATAAAAAGAGACCTATTGTCGTATCGCTCACACCAAATTCAGCCTTAAAGGTTGGAATTAAAACGCCCCTGCTGTTCTCCGTAATTGCCATAATAAGCATGGCAAAAAAAGAAGCCCCTATGGTATAATATGTTTTTTTCTTTGTCATAATGTCCTCAACTTTCTGAATCTATCATAAGGTTTTATAAGGGATTATGCAATGGTTTTTTCGGGTATTTTTGAGACTTTTGACCAATAAAACAGAAATTGTTTATCAAACCAGCCTTTATATGATATACTGTATAAAAATTATTGAGAAAAGGAGACCCATATGTTCGGAAAAACCAATGACTACTCAGAAGAATTAACCGTCCTCCTCTTGGATTCTATCAAGACACGCCAAGGGGAAATATGTGACACGTGAGACGCAGTAAAAGTAATGGCACTCCCGTGGGGCGTGCGAGATGATGTGAACCCAGAAGCAGCTGAAGGTGTAAAAGCCTACCTAGATACCATTAAAGAAAGCCAGATGGTTTTGAATGATGACTATAGGGTTGAAATTCTAAAGGCAGACTTAAAAGAAAGAAAGAGTAAGTATATGATGATCCTTAGGTATCAAATCATATAAGACCAAGGAGCATATATGAAGGACTTAATGACATTTGTAGAACCCTTTTATGCAGATAAGGATATCATGCATGACCTGTCTCATATTAAGCGTGTTGAGTTCACAGCCCATCAACTGATCAAGACCCTTGATGAGCCCTTTGACCTAGATATTATCCAGCTCGCTCTTTACTTTCATGGCTTCATCTATGCCCATGAGGACCAAATCAGACAATGGTTAAACCACAATTACCAGGACCCTGTTTTTATAGAGAGGGTCATTCAGGCCTCATGGGATTCTCAAAAGGAGTCTATACCTGGATCAAAAGAGGGTATGCTGGTCCATGATGCCCATATGGTAGAAGGCGGTAAAACTTACTTGATTGTCAAGTCCTTAATCACTGGGTCTGTCAGGGGTCAGGATCTTGAGACAACCATCTCTTATATTGAGAATAAGGTCATAGATAAGGGCAGGTGCTATTTTTCAAAGGCTCAGGCTCTTTACGAAGTCCAGCAGGAGTTTGCTAAGACCTTCATCCAAGACCTAAAGCCAGAAATTAATATGACATAAAAAATCACTTCATCTCTGAAGTGATTTTTTTATAGGATTTTAACATCCATATCATCTAAGTCATAAGGCTTGTCTAGGACCAAATAATCTAGGCCCTCTAAGTCATAGAACTTGACCAAGCCCTGGTTGTTAAACTTTCTCGTCTCTAATAAACAGACCCTCTGCCTGCTATTATCCAACATAACCTTCTTGGTGTAAGCAATATCCTTGGTTGAAGACAAGAGACAGCCTTGGTCTAGATCAATGCCTGTACAGGATATGAAACTATAGTCCACCTGGTAGGCCCCCAGGCCCTCTATGACATCTTGACCAAAAAAACCGCCCATTTGTCTATTGTATAAGCCACCTACTAAGACCAGCCGGATATCCTCCTGGTCTTCCAACATATGGACAGCATCCAGCATGTTGGTTATAACCGTAAGCTCCAGGGAACTCTGGGCCAAGGCCTTGGCCAAACTCAAACAAGTAGACGACGTATCTAAAAAAATCGTGTCTCCATTTTTTATAAGTTTTATGGCTTTCTGAGCAATCAAGGTCTTATCTGTCTGATTGACCTGCATCCTATAGCGGATGTTCGGGGCATCAAACTTCTGTTTTTTTCTCTCTGCTCCCCCATGGATCCTATCAATAAGACCCTCAAGTTCTAATTTTTTAAGGTCCTTTCTAATCAGGTCTTCGGTAACCTGAAACCGGCTACTTAAGTCCCTTACATGGACCCTGCCCTGCTTGTTTAAAATCTTAATTATTTCATTCAATCGTTCTTTCGCTCTCATAGTCACCTCATTTTATCCCATTATACCACAAGGTCTGTCTTGTCAAAAGGTTGTTTTCTTGTTACAATACAAACAATAAGAAAAACAAGAAAAACAATAAAGGAGTAACTTATGTTAAAGATAGCAGTTATAGGTGGTGGATCTTCCTATACACCCGAGATTGTCCAGGGCTTCATTGACCGGTATGATTCTCTTCCCATTGACGAACTTTGGCTTTTGGACATAGAAGCTGGTAGGGAAAAACTTGAAATAGTCGGTGGCCTAGCCCAGCGTATGATGGATAAGGCAGGTCTGGCCTGCAAGGTTGTTTTAACCCTAGACCGCCAAGCAGCCCTTAGGGATGCCAACTTTGTCACGACCCAGTTCAGGGTTGGACTTTTAGAAGCCCGCATCAAGGATGAACGCCTTCCCCTGTCTAAGGGCATGCTGGGCCAGGAAACCAATGGGGTAGCTGGGTTTGCCAAGGCCCTAAGGACCATACCTGTCATCCTGGATATCTGTAAAGACATGGAGACCCTGTGTCCCCAGGCCTTCTTAATTAACTTTACCAACCCAGCTGGCATCATCACAGAAGTGGTTCAACGGTTTACTAAAATCAAGGCCATAGGCCTCTGCAATGTCCCAGTCAATATGAGAAAGGCTGTTGCCAAGGTTCTCGATACCGATGACTTCCTCTTCCATGCCATAGGCCTCAATCATTATGTATACGGCTATGGAGCCTACCACCAGGGCACCAATAAAATGGAAACAATCCTTCCCAGTTTATTGGAGGATTCTGAGTTCAACCCTAAAAATATTGAGGATGTCCCCTATATCAACCAGCAAATTCTAGCTACGGGCCTCATGCCCTGCTACTACCACAAGTACTATTACATGAGTCACGAAATGGTTGCCCATGCCCTTGAGGACTACAAGACCAAGGGAACACGGGCTGAAACAGTTAAGCAGGTTGAAGAGGAGCTTTTCAGGCTCTACCAGGACCCTGACTTAAAAGAAAAGCCCAAGGTCCTAGAAAAAAGAGGTGGCGCTTATTATTCTGATGCGGCTTGCGAGCTCATCAATGCCATCTACAATAACCTTAACTCCCATATGGTTGTGAATGTGAAAAACAACAACATCCTCCCCTTCCTGCCTCCAGATGCAGTCATTGAAACAACCTGTATCATCAACAATTCAGGTGCTATTCCCCTGTCTATAGGCCCTCTTCCCGAGGTTATACAGGGGGAACTCCACCTCTTAAAGGCCTATGAACGCTTGACCATAGAAGCAGCCATGGAAGGCAGCTATCAAAAGGCCCTTCACGCCCTGACCATCCACCCTCTTACCCAGAGTGGAAAAGTCATTCAAGAGATCCTGGACCAGATTCTAGTAGATAACAAGCCCTATCTTCCCCAATTCTCTTCTTAGGTTAAAACGCCACTTGATGGCGTTTTTTCTGTGTAAAGGCCAGGATGAGGGGTAATAATTGAATGGGAGGTGGTAGTATGAATTCTTACCAGAATAAACTCAAGGTATGTCAAGTGTATATTGACCAAGGTGACTATGGACAAGCCATGACCTGCGCCCATGAACTTCTAGACATATATGAAAATGACCATCCCCAGATTGACCTGGCCAACATTTTTGAGGGTCGTGAAAAGATGCTGGTCAATACACCAAATGCCATTCTCTATGTGTCCTACTTACAGCGGCTCATAGAACTTCTAGAAGCCCAAGGCGCCTTCAAGGACATGGTCCATGTGATTTACTCCTTGGGGATAGAGTTGGTGTCGACTAAGAGCTATACCGAGGCGGAGATCATATTCAACCGAGCCATGAAAATTAGTAAGGACCACGACCTCTACTCGGACCAGGCTGACTTACTCAATGGTTATGGGAATATCAATGAACTCCAAGATCTTAACCTTCAAGCCCTGGACTACTACTTGGCAGCCTATAATCTTTCAAAGAAATATGACTATTTAGAAGGACAAAGGTTTGCTCATAATATAGGTTTCACCTACAAGAAAATCGGTAAATTAACCAAGGCCATCCATTACCTGACAAAATGTATCAACTACTTAAAAACCACAGATATGACTGCTAGACTGGCCAACTCCTATAACGAACTGGGAGATAGTTATAGAATTAATGGCAACTACACGATGGCCCATCAAGCCCTTGATAAGGGACTTAGCCTTTCCAAGGCAACACAAAGCAACTCCTTTATCATGGAGAACCACCAATTTAGAAGCCTACTCTACCAGGCCCAGGGTAACTATCAAAAGGCCTTGGAGGAATACAAAACCTATACTCAAATGAATGCCAACTTCAATGCGGAGAAATTTCAAAAGGAAATTGCAACTCTTAGATTAAAGAGAGAGCTCTCATCCAAGTCTGAAGAGAATAGGGTTATCAAGGAGAAGAACCAGGCCCTAGAGGCCTACAGTAAGGCCCTACAAGCTTCTAATCAGGCCCTCAAGGAAGCCATGGAAGAAGTCAAGTTTCAGACTGAAAAAGCTATCCAACTAGAAAAGGAAGCTTCTTATAACCGGATGATGATTGGTATCTCCCATCAATTGAACACATCCACATCTAATATTTCTCTTATGGCAGAGCAGACCCTCCAGGAACTCAATCAGTTAAGCCTTAAACTCAACCAGGGTAAGTTAATGAAGTCTGACCTCAATCATTGCATTAACCAGACCCTCAAGAGCCTAGATATCATCAATGACAGCTCCAATAAGATCATTCAGTTCATAGACCTCATCCGAAGTGATTCTATAGCCATTAGCGACTTGAAAAACATAGGGTCCATTGAAGAAGTTCTTTTGGCCTGTGAAAGACAATTTCATGCACAGCTGACTAGCAAGAACTGTAGTCTGACCACCTTTGCATCTGATGACCTTCCCAAGCTTTATGCCATTAATCTGGTAAAGCTAATAATAAATCAACTTATGGATAATGCCTTAAAGTATGCCTTTAATGATCAGGCCTCTGGTCAGATTAAAATTAAGATATGGGTCAATAAACAGGGCCGGGTCAACATACAGTTTGACGACAATGGGTCAGGCATCAAGGCCAAGGACCTGGGTCACATATTCGATCCCTTCTATACCAGCAATATGGGCAAAACTGGTGGGACAGGCATGGGCCTCTACATCGTCAAGAAGACCCTAGATGATGTCCTCAACGGAAGCATTCTCTGTCAGTCCAGTCCCGGTCATGGCACCAGTATGCTCATAGAAATTGATCCCGTTACACCAGTGCGATAAGAAAAAACTCCAAGCATGGAGTTTTTTTTTGCCTTAACGTCTTGACCTCCACAAAAAAATGAAGGTATAATGATATCGTCCAACATTATTGGACGTACTATATATTTGGGAGGTTGTATGAAAGTAATAAGAGATTTAAAAAGTTTATGGAGACACAAGGCCTACCGCCGCATGTTAATCGCCAGGTCGATTTCTAGGTTTGGTGACTGTATTGATGTTGTTGCCTTTTCTTGGTTGGTCTACCGCTTAACAGGCTCAGCGATATTACTTGGAGCTATATACACTGTTAATATCCTGCCTAACATGATCTTCGGACCCCTAATAGGTCCCCTAGTTAACCGGTTAGATAAAAAGAAACTCGTGGTCATAGCTGACCTAGTTAGGGGGTCCCTGGTTGTCATAGTCGCCTCCCTGTTTTATAAGGACCTACTTGAGGCCTGGCACCTATTCGCCTTTACCTTCTTAACGTCCACTGTGGAGGTCTTTGCCCAAACAGCAAAGTCAAGTCTCTACCAATTGAGCCTGCCCAGTGAAGACTACGGTAAGGCCAATGCCCTTGGTGGAACCATAACCCAAATATCACAACTCATGGGTTACGGGTTTGCAGGCTTGGTATTAGCCAAGTGGGGCTTGCTAGCAGCCATGTTTATTGATGCCCTTACCTTCTACATGTCCTTTGCCATTATTTTGGTCACCCTTTTACCCAAGGCAGAGGTCGACCAAGATGAAAAAGAGTCTTATTTGGAAGAATTAAAGAGTGGCTTTGGTCTCGTCAGAAAAGATAAGACCCTAATCAGCATCATGTTCTTGGCTATTGGCCTTAACTTCTTCATTACACCCGTTAATGCCATGCTCCCCCTATATGTGTCTGAGAGTTTAAAAACAGGAGCCCAGGCCATCTCCTTCTTATCCATAGCCATTACCACTGGTCTTATATTAGGTGGCCTGGTGGTCAACCACTTAATGGAAAAGGTTTCACCCTATGATTTTCTAATCACATCCCTCTATTTGATAGCTATCTTTTATGCTGGCCTGGTTCTGCCGGTCTTTTTACCCCAATGGATGGGCCTTGTTACTGCCTGTGTCTTATTCTTTATCATCGGTATTCTATTACCGTTTTCGAACATAGTCTTCTCTACCTATGTCATGAAGAAAACACCCAACAAGTACATTGGTCATGTAAGCGGCTTTGTCTTTACCCTGGTTATGTTGGCCAATCCTTTGGGGGCCAGTGTATTTGGTTTCATCGGTGATCGTTTTAATATAGGTCTGGTCTTTGCAGTCAATGGTATAATTATGTTATTATATATTATGTTCTTTAGTGTCAATAAGCATGTAAGACTCTTGAAGTCTTACCCGTCTTTAAATGCCATCGAGGGTCATAATCTTAACATCACCTTTGATACAACCACCACGGCAAGGAGTCTATTGTCTATGAAAGCCTTTAACGTCGAAAACCTAAAAGTCTATAAGATCCTCTTTGATCCCTTGAGACAAAAAATTACTGCTGTCTTGCGGGCATCTGATCAGGCTATGACGGTTCAAGAAATCGCCAAGCAGCTGGATATTCCCCACTCAAAAATCCACTATCATATGAAAAAGTTAGAGGAAATTGAGGCTGTTGCTATAGACCACACTGAAGTCATAAAGGGCATTACAGCCAAGTACTACAGGATCAACTATGAAGACATCAACTTCACACCCAGTCAAGAGGACAAGGCCTACAACCAGGCCATGAAACATGAAACTCTTAAGGACCTCAAGCAGCAAGAAGAAGAACTCTTCAAGCTTATGTCACAATCCATGGCTGATACCATGAAGCGGTTCGAGGACAAGTCAAAAGTCTTTGGTATGCACTTCTTAGATGAGGAGATCTACCTGACCTTTGAAGAAAGAGGAGACCTCTACCAATTGGTGGCAGATTACCTCAAGGACCACAGAAAGAAACCAGAGGACTTAAGAGCCACCACCAAGTCTCGGGTATCCTTTAAGATGTTCGACCTTGAGATCCATGATGAATAAGCAAGGCAATAAAAATAGCCCCCCTCAAACTTTGAGGGGGGCTTATTGATTTTTTATTCTGCACTTAAACCTGCAAGGTTTAAGAAGTTCCATGGCTTATTGTAATGTGGTTGGAAGAAGAAGTCTACATAGGCTAGTTCTTCAATCGTCATCTTGTTTTGGATAACAACTGACATGGTATTAATTGATTGCGTTAGGTCAACATCTGAAATCAACTGAGCCCCTAAGATGACTCTTGTGCCTCTTTCATATACAACCTTTAGTGTCACTTCACTATAAGTTGGCATGAACTCTGGTCTAAAGTTATCCTTAATGGTCACAGTCTGAACATCAAAACCAGCTTCCTTAGCAGATAGCTCTGTTAAACCAGTTGCTGCAATATTGTGTTCATAGATCTTGATTCCTGAAGTTGATTGTGTACCCAGATACTTGGTCGTATCCTTAAGTAGGTTCTTAGCGACTAGAGTACCCATTCTTACAGCGTTTGTTGCTAAAGGAATGTAGGCCTTCTTACCTGTCGGATTATAGTTTACAGCACACGAGTCTCCTGCTGCAAAAACATCTGGATGGCTTGTATGCATGTACTCATCAATTTTGATAGCACCATTTTCTAACATATCAACTTGGCCCTTTAAGAGGTCTGTATTGGGTCTGAAACCGATACATAAGATGACCAAGTCTCCTTCATAAGTTCCCTTGTTGGTTCTAACACCAGTCACCTTGTCTTCTCCTAAGAACTCTTCTACACCTTGACCCAAGGCAAGCTTAACACCACGCTTTTCGAAGGCTTCTTCTGCCACAGAAGTAAACTCTGGATCTAAGTACTTAGGTAAAATTCTATCCTGGAAATCTACTAGAGTTACGTTTTTACCTAACATCTCAAAGGCTTCTACTAACTCTACACCGATATAACCTGCACCAACAACCACAACATTTTCTGCAGTCTTAGCCTTTTCAATAATGGCCTTGGCATGGTCATAGTTCTTACATAATAAAACATTTTCCTTGTCAATCCCCTTAATTGGTGGGATGATTGGCCAAGAACCAGTTGTTACAATTAACTTATCAAATGTATCGTCAAATTCTTGACCTGTTTGCAAGTCCTTCACTTTAACTGTTTTATTTTCTACATCTACCTTTAAGACATCGTGTTGCATCTTAGTGGTAACACCTAATTCCGCTAGGGCTTCAGGACTTGAGTAGAATAAACCCTTTGCATCCTTAACAACTTCAGATACATGTAGGGCAATACCACATGATAGGAATGAGATATTGTCGTTTCTTTCGTATACTGTAATTTCCGCGTCTTTATATAAGTTTGCTGCTTGTGATACTGCTGCAGTACCTGCATGTGTACAACCGATAGCTATAATTTTCATGTTACCCTCCAAATTTGTAATCGTTATAATTTTGTTATCTTTAAACTTATAATACCTGATTGTTATAAATAAGTCAATGTTTTTATCCCATTTTAGTACAGATTTATAATCAGTTATTATATTTTTTTCTGTTATACCCTCCTCTTTTGCTAGTAAAACAGTTATAATACACTTAATAATATATAAGAAAAAGAAATTGAGGTCAAAATGAATAACAATGAAAATTATTTAAGACTCTTAAGCAAAAAGTATCCGACCATAGATGCTGTATCCACTGAAATCATCAACCTTCAGGCCATCTTAAGCCTGCCCAAGGGAACTGAACACTTCTTGACAGACCTCCACGGAGAATACGAGGCCTTCACCCATGTCCTAAGAAATGCCTCTGGTGTCATCAAGCGGAAAATAGATGAGGCCTTTGGAGATACAGTCTCAGAAACAGAAAAAAGAAACATTGCCACCCTGGTTTACTATCCCAAGGAAAGACTGGCATTTTCGTTAAATAATAATCCAAGCCCAGACTATCTAAGAAAGAGAATCTACCAGCTCATTGTCTTATGTCGGGTAACAGCCTTCAAGTATACCCGGTCCAAGGTCAGAAAGGCCCTGCCCCAGTCTTTTAGGTATGTTATTGAAGAGCTCCTACACGAAAAGGAAAACATGGCCTCGAAGCAGGACTACTACAACCAAATCATTCAGAGTATCATTGATGTGGACCAGGGCCAAGCCTTTATTATCGCCCTCTGCCAGGTTATTCGTGAACTGGTAGTAGACAGACTCCATATCGTTGGGGATATTTATGACCGGGGACCCGGTGCCCATATCATTTTAGATGAACTCATGGACCACCACTCGGTGGATGTTCAATGGGGTAACCATGATATTATATGGATGGGGGCTGCTTGCGGGTCAAAGGCCTGTATGGCCAACGCCCTGAGGATTTCCCTTAGATACAACAATCTGGAGACTCTAGAAGAAGGCTATAGCATCAACCTCTTACCCCTGGCCGCATTTGCCCTTAATACCTATAAGGACAAAGTCCACAAGAACTTCTATCCCAAGGCAGCCAGCCCTATGACTTCAGAATATGATGAGACCATTGTCTCTAAAATGCACAAGGCTATTGCTGTTATTCAGTTCAAATTAGAGGGTCAATTGATTGACCGTCAACCAGACTTTAAGATGGCAGACAGAAAACTTCTCCACCTTATGGCTGATGACCATCAAACCATCACCATAGGCGGACAGACCTACCCTCTTTTAGACCAAGACTTCCCAACCATCCAAGCAGATGCTCCCTATGAACTGACAGAAGACGAGCAAGTGGTTGTAGACAAGCTGATGCGGTCTTTTAAGGCTGCTGAAAAACTTCAGCTCCATACGAAGTTCTTATTTAAGAAGGGGAGTATTTACTTGAACTACAATGGTAATCTCCTCTTGCATGCCGGAGTTCCCCTAAGGGATGACCTGTCCTTGCAGACCTTTAAGTATGAGGGCAGCTACTACAAGGGCAAGGACCTCTTTGACTTCTTTGACCGTATCATTCGTCAGAAGGACAAGGGAGCCTATAGCCAAGACGCCTTGGACTTTATGTGGTATTTATGGAACGGTCCCCTGTCACCCTTGTTTGCCAAAAGCAAGATGGCGACCTTTGAGCGTTACTTTATTGAAGACAAGAGCCTTCATAAGGAAGTTACCAATCCCTACTTCAAGGAGAGGGACAATGAAGACCTCTTGGACAAAATTCTACTGGAGTTTGGCCTCCAACCAGGCTTTGGGTCTATCATATCCGGCCATGTTCCAGTAAAAACCCTCAAGGGTGAAGAACCTGTTAAGGGGAATGAAAAAATGTTTGTCATAGATGGCGGCTTTTCTAAGGCCTACCATCAGACGACAGGCATCGCGGGTTATACCCTGACCTTTAACTCTAGGGGCATGATCCTAGTGGCCCACGAACCCTTTGACTCCCTTCAGGCTGCTATTGAGGACCAGAAAGACTCTATTCCAACAGCAGTTTATACCAAGAAAAGTCCCCATCGAATCTTTGTAAGGGATACCGATGAAGGCAAGAGAATCCAAGGAGATATTCTCATTTTGAAAGACCTCTTAAGTGCTTACAGACATAACATTATCAAAGAAAGGGACTAGGTCCCCAAGAAAGCCCCAGTCTATGAGAGACTGGGGCTTTTTTAATGACTATCCGTTGTCCTATGAAACACGTCTTTCTTCCTTAGGGTCTAAATGATACAGCTTGGGATAGATCCTCTTGTCCAAACTCTTGTTGATAAAGATAACCGCCATGGCCAGCAAGCCTAGACCTGATACCAACTTGAAGGTGAAGTCATATCCAAGATAGTCATTTGTAAAACCCGCTACCAAGCGACCACCCATCGATCCTACCATGTAACCAATCCCCATATAAGAGGACACCCTCCCCCTGTGAGAGGCCGGTATTCTTCGGCTCATATATGGACTAGACCCGACTGTATTGATAATTTCTCCAATGGTAAAAAAAGAAAATCATGATAAAGAAAACGCCCATTCCTGGTGAATTAAGTATCATCAAGAAACTCAGGGAATAGAGGCCCACCCCTAAGATAATCTTAGAAAGTTCCTTCATCTTAGCCAGGGCATAAGTTAAAACTGGCGTCAACACAATCACTATAAAGCCGTTAAAGGAGACCAGGGTCCCATAGATTTTTGCTCCATCCCTATGAAAAATCGACCGCATAAACAGGGTAGAGAAAAGGACCATTGTTCGTAAATAAAGGCTGCTACCGTGAACACGCCCATCATAACCAAGACAGACTTCCTCTGCCATAGTATCTTCAAGGTAGACATGTCATGGTCCTCTGAATTCTCATACTCATTAAGTTCATGCTCTTCCATGCCCTCCACCTTGATGGTCTTAACAAAGAAGACAATTAATAGGGTCGAGCTAATGGTGGTTGCCCCATCCAATAGGAAGGCAAGACTTAGGTGGTTTTCAAACAAGAAGCCCCCCATGGCAGCCCCGAATACCAGGCCCAAGTTCAGTCCCAAGTAGGTTAGTGAATAGACTTTCTCTCGTTCGGCTGGCTTGGATGCCTCTATGAAGAGGGCGTCAAAGGCCGGCCATTCCATAGTTGCAAATAAACCTGCCAAGGAAAACATAACTAACATGGGTAGACCAGGTTCTAAAAATGCACAGGTCATAAAGAGAATGGTCGAAAGGGTATCGAGTATAATAATCAACTTCTTCTTATTGAACTTATCCGCTAACTTGCCTCCTAAAATAGAAGCAGGTAAGAACAAGACGCCTGTTGCTGCGGAAATAAGACCTATTGTAGCATCAGAATAGCCCATCTTACCACTCATAATAAAGGTCAGCATGGGCCATATAAAGGCCCCCATGCTGGTGACCATCCTGGCAAAGAATATGATATAAATAGACCGAGACAGACCCCGGTACTGGGTAAAAATGTTTTCTAGTTTGTTCATCTTATGTCCTTCCTTTCATAATGTCATAAGGAGTTTAACATAGATATATTACAAAACTATTGACACGCATGTTACAGAATCGTTTCACCCATTTGACTATAGTCATAAACAAGGTTCCTGCCGTCCATTTGAGCCTGGCACAAGGCTAGGTCAGCCTCCCTAATTAGGTCAGAAACAGCCATTCCCTCCCTGAAGTGGCTTATGCCAAAGGAACATGTCACGGTATCATCAAAATTAAAGTCATGGCCCTCTACTACCTGCCTTAACTTTTCTGCCAGAGTAATAACCCCCTCAGCCTTGGTTTGACGGCAGATGATAAGAAACTCCTCTCCTGCCCATCGACCCAGGCTATCAGTCTGCCGAATGTGCTCTTTCATAAGGTGGGCCACTCCTTGGATGACACGGTCACCAGCTTGGTGGCCAAAGCCATCATTGATGGCTTTTAAATGATCAATGTCCACTAAAATAACAGAGAAGGGCAATCGACTTCTTTGATAATACAGGGCTAGGTCTTCCAGGTCCATATCTAGTTTACGGCGGTTGTATATCTTGGTTAACTGGTCTAGAATTGTTAGTTTTTCCAGTTGACGACTGGCTTCATTCAAGGCTCTGGTCAGACAATCAACTTTTGTTTCTAGCTCCAGTGTATGCGCCTTCATTTGACTGATATCATAAGCAGAAGACACAATGTAGCTGGTCCCTTCTTGGTCTAAAAGTCTAGTCTTATTTACCCTAAGAGTACGCTTGGTCGTCTCACACCTTAAGACCAGCTCCCCTTGAGCCCTTCCCCTCTTATGGGTATGGGTATCCATATCCCCAATAATTCTGGCCACCAAGTCATCAAAGAGATCATCTGCCTTCTTGTGAAGATAAAAGCTGGGATCATCTCTTGTAAACAGGTCCTTAAAGGATTGATTCACCATCATGTATTGATTACTAGAATCCTTAAGTGTCAGTGGAAAAGGAAGCTTATCTATCAGCTGACTCAGTAAGTCTAAGGACTTTTTCATTTTTGTATAGGTCTTATACTGATAATAAACTAAGCATAACAAGAAGCAGATCAGCAGGCCGACCAGGCCCATTACCATACCCTTGGCATAATCATGGATATAAAGGTGGCCTGTCCCACCCACCATAGTCTCCTCCTGCTGGCCATAGGTAAGCATAGGAAGAAAGACTTGTAGACCAGCTACAAGCAGCATAAGAACCTTGAGTTTTTTATCTAACATCCTAGACCTCCTTCCCCTCATCCTTCTTATCCATTACATACCCAGTAAATGATTTCTTAAAGAGTCGACTCCTTGCTTTCTAAAATAATCTTGCCCTACGAAGAGGATCGCCCTCATGGTATACTAACCCTAAAGGAGACGACAATGGATATTATAGATTACTTACATTTGAATAATTACGCCTGTACCAAAGACCAAGTCGGCAGGAGTAAGAGCCAGGTATACAAGTTAGAAAAGGACAAGCAGGTCCTCTACCTCAAGGTTGGCAACCAGGAGGTAGAAAACTTAGGCTGTGTTTTAGCCTTCTTAGAGGACCAACCAGTCAAGGCACCCAAGTGTCTTAAAAGGGGTATCTATCAAGGCCAGTACTATGTCTTAATGACAGCCTGTTTGGGGACCATGACCCACCTACTAGAGCCCACCTATGCTGTTGAGGTCCTGGCCAAGGGGCTCAAACAACTCCATAGCCTCCCCATAGACCAGTGTCAGATTATAAGGGACCAAGCTTATTTTACTCAGATGGTCCATAAAAAGGCTAACAGGCCCTTGAGTCAAGAGGAAGAAAACAAGCTCCAGGCCTTCAATGCTATTGATTTGACTCAAGACCTAGTTTTTGCACATGGCGACTACTGCCTGCCTAACATCCTTGAAGACCAAGGAACCTGGTCATTTATAGACCTGGACCATGGGGGGATTAGTTTTAAGACCCTAGATTTAATGGACTGTCTATGGTCCATCAACTACAACTTTAAGGATAAGAAATATGGTCAAGCCTTCCTTAGGGCTTATGGGATCGACCAACTAGACCCAAGCTATGAAGCTGCCATCAGAACTTTATACGAACTTATAGATTCATTAATCGAGTAGCTAAAGAACTGGGGTAATTAATCCCAGTTCTTTTTGCTCTCACAGAACCGTACGTACGTTTTCCGTATACGGCTCATGATAACTTTTACCAAGCGACTTTGCCGCTTGACAGTAATCCCACCTCATGTACACACATGTCTATGAGTTTTA
>Ga0209272_10000082_pt1 | contig 130978 bp, 114 predicted proteins | sample tdDd002_FD_187125 | JGI IMG/M metagenome (GOLD analysis project Ga0209272, IMG submission 187125) | Marine sediment microbial communities from the Atlantic coast under amendment with organic carbon and nitrate - tdDd00.2 (SPAdes)... | ecosystem: Environmental > Aquatic > Marine > Coastal >...
ATCGTTTCAGTAATTTTGATGGCTACATTGATCAAAACTTAGAAAATCTATTGGATGCTTCTGGTGAACTGATAGAAAAGAATAGAAATGAGTTCATAAATGCCCTAAAGACTGCTGAATTAACCAGTGATGAAATCTGTGATGTTGTCAGAAAAGTTGCTGCAAATGATGCAATAGATACCAATCATTTCTTACAAGGATTTTCCAATGATGAGATAGAAGACTTAATCAAACGGATTGATAACACAGATGGCGTATCGAAAGATGTCATTGACGATCTGATTGTTTCTAAGTATTCCCTATGTTTTGAAGCTGGTACCCTGGTAACGACTCAAAGAGGCTTAGTAGCTATAGAGAACATACAAGTCGGAGATCAGGTATTATCAAGAAACATGTTAACAGGTGAGAATGAGTTTAAGCCTGTTCTACAAACTTTTGTGAACGAGAAAAATGAGTTCATTCGTGTTCATGTGAATGGAGAAGTGATAAAGGCAACTCCTGAGCATCCATTCTATGTAGTTGGTAGTGGCTTTACACAAGCATCAAATCTTCAAGAAGGCATGACTCTTATGCTTTCTACAGGTGAATATGTTATAATAGATCAACTAGAGAATGACCTAAAAGATCATCTGGTGAACACCTATAACTTCAGTGTCAAAGATAATAATAACTACTATGTAGGATCACAAGGACTCTTGGTGCATAACTTATGTAGTATTGAAGATTTAACAAGTGATAAGATACAAATAGATGCAAATTGGTACAGAGACTTTGATGTATTAATGGAAAGAGGTGAAATCAAGAAGGAACATATCGATGCTATTAGAGAGAAACTTAATGGCAAAGTTGGAGCTGATTTTGATAAGGTAATGGATCAGTTAGATATCCTTGAGGGGACGAGTAAAATTGATTCGTATCTAGATGACATTTTTGATGCTACAGGAACAATCAACAAAGCAAAAGTTGATGAAGTTGTGACGATTGCACGTAATGGCGATTTAACACCTGATGAGTTAGCTGATTTAATAGCTAAGCTAGAAGCGAAAGCTGATCCTGAATTAGCACAAAGCATTTTTGAGTTAAAAGCTAGCAAATGGTGGCATCCAGAATATGTTGACAATTTAGATGGTACTCAAATGATTTTAGGAATTAAGCAATCTGCTGAAGGACTTTCAACATTAGGTAGTGCAACACGTTCCACAGCAATGACTACTGGATTAGATTGGGTTGGTGAAGGCTATAAGGAAATGCTTGATGGCGCAGGTAATCTGATTGGATACAGCTCAGCAGATGGAATGAAAGCTTTCAGAATTCAGTTTAAAAATGCAGAAAACATGTGGAGAGCAAACTTTACTGAGAATATTAAGGTAATGACGCAAGGTGGCGAGACAATAAAGCAGTTGAAAAATGTGCATATTGATATTTTAGATTAGGAGGTTATATGCTAATAATTAAAGCCTTAACAAAGGTGTTTGAAGACTGGGGTGAAGATGAGAGTGATTTTTTCGTATCATATCAAGTTGATATTGGACTGAGTGAAGTAGAATTTTCATCAGACATGTTTTCGTTTGATGTGATTAGTCCCAATAGATTGGCAGGGATACTAAAATCAGATGTTCTTAGATTTGGTAAAGGTATGATATTAATGAATGATTTTAATCAAAAAGAAGTTGAAAATAAAGTAAATGAGTTGCTCGGTTTATGTGAGAAATTAGACGAAAAAGATGCTTACATGAATATCTCAAAATATCTCCGATGGGAAATGGAAAGTTTTACATTGGATGGTTAACTAGCTTCATTATTAGCGTTAAACTAACTGCATAAACAAATATAAGAGTGGTGGAGTTGACAATCATAGTCGTTCCATCACTTTTTCTATTTTTGCTGAAATAAATCACACTGCATAATCTAAGTTCTGCAGTCAGTGACATGAGAGTACCATCAGAAACAAACAGAAAGTAGATAAAAACGGTTCCGATTGGATAGTGGGGACAATCCAAAGGACATGAAATAAAACCACGATAAAAGATGAATAAAGAGTAAAGAGACCAATGGTGACAATACCATTGGTTTTTTCTTTGAGAAAGGAGCCATACATGAACTACATTGAAACATTTGAGTCATACCTCAGAGAGCAAGGAAAAGCAGAAAAGACCATTCAAAGCTACACAGGAGACACAACTGGTTTTATAGCCTACATGGCATCTAAATCATTGTCATTCGATGGTAGTCTCAACAGATTCATCATGAACAGCTACAAGAGTCACCTCATCAAGGAGAACTACAGACCAACGACCATCAACAAGAAGTTGAACAGTCTGCAAAGTTTCAATGACTTTCTCATTCATGAAGGCTTCATGACAGACAAGGTTGTGGAACTGGGACGAGATAGAATCAAGATAGCAAAAGGGTCTGAAAAACCTGTAGAGGTCTATTCAGAGGAAACAATCGAATCACTTTTCTTTCATTTGGAGAAGGTAAAAGACATTCGAGATAGAGTCATTGTACAACTGCTTCTGTTCACAGGTGTAAGGGTCAGTGAACTTTGTAGTATCAGAATCAAGGACATAGACTTTCTGTCTCATCATCTCAAGGTCATTGGTAAAGGTGGTAAGTACAGAGAGATTCCACTAAAAGCAGAAGTCGTAGAGACCATCAAAATGTACCTCTTGGAACGTAGAAAAAGCAAGCATTTTCAATCGGAGAATCTGCTTCTTGGACAGCGTGGTGCTCTGAATAGAGATGCCATCAACAGGGTTCTCACTAGAATCACCAAACAAGCAAAGCTCAAACAGAAACTGAAACCACATGCTTGTCGTCACACCTTCTGTACATCGCTCGTTTCAAAAGGCGTACCACTCACAACAGTCAGTAAGCTTGCTGGTCATGCATCCATAGAGACGACAGCAAGATTTTACATAGGTTGTAGTAGACAAGAGAAAATCAATGCAGTAAACATGCTGTGAGAGGGGGAGTAAATGATCATCATCACTAATTGGAATGAAATAAACACAAGTAACATCTCAGTTGGTCTCAAATCAGACATCAAGAGATTCTTCAAGGAACTGGTACATGACAACATGGGAGAAGACCACCTAACCTACGATTTCACTGAAATCGGCAAGATAGCCATTCTCGAATCAACAGATGACATCAATCACTTGCCTGAGATTGGCTTCTACAATGAAACCATCTTTCTCTTGGATTCTACCATAGAGTTTGTTGAAGATGTTTTCATAGAAGATAGTAACTACTACAGACTCACAATACTTCTCAACGATGCAGAAGGTGTAGTCCTGTACATCAACAGAGAGTGTAAAAGACAAGACATAGAATCATGGATTCAAAAGGAGAGAGGAGAATAAGATGGGAGAAATCACAAGACTATTAATCGAATTGGCAATAAAGGTAATAGAAGAAGCAGCAAAAGAGGGGACTAAACTACCAGTGAAGTCAAATGTTAAGAAAATTTAATAACTTCCGATACAAATGTGTGTTTCCAATGATTGCACGGATAATTGGGTGGTTCAAATTCCATATATTGGAAAACTTTTCGAGCCCATACTACAATGCCTAAACCGATTCAAAAGTTTTAAGCCCCGAATTTCAATGCCTAAACAGAATTTGCCAATACCCTTCAAACCCTGTAAACTGAGGGCATTCATGAATAAGTAACAGGTGTACACCTCCCTAACACAACTAAGGAGGAAATAGAAATGGCTATGAAAAATGAGTTAAGAATTGAAGGTATGAACGAGGAAGAAAAGGCGCTCTATAATCTAGGGTATTTCTTCAACAAGGATGGAAAATTGAAAGGTCTCAATGCTAATAGGTTTGGAAGATACATTGAGAGAAACTACAATTTTCTCTATAGAAATGGTGTTGAGTTTGACTACTTTGAGGATGGTGTTTGGCAGAAGATTTCTAAGGATGCGTTTTCTCAACTGCTCTACGATGAGCTAGAAAGTGTGAGACCACACCTTTGGAAGACATCCTACGAAAGAGAAGCACTGGCTGTTCTAAAAAGAATACTTTACACCAAGGTAGACTTCAACAGTAATCGAAATCTCATCAATCTACAAAATGGCATGTACAACATCGATACCCATGAACTGCTTGAGCATGATTTGGAGTTCTATAGTTCGGTACAACTACCCTATGCCTACGATGAAAATGCAGAATGTCCTCGCTTCGAGCAATTCTTGGATGAAGTCTTCGAAGGGGATGAAGAGAGAATCTCAAAGGCACTAGAATGGCTAGGCTACTGTATGACTGTAGAAACACAGGCTCAGAAATCACTGATTCTGTTCGGTGGTGGTAGCAATGGTAAGGGGGTCTTCTCAGAAGTCATGACCAAACTTGTTGGGAAGGAGAATATTTCCAATGTTCCACTTCTTGACCTAGGGACGGACTTCAACCGTGTTCAACTCTACAATAAAACTGTAAACATGGCAGGAGAGAATGAAGTTGGTAAGAGTGGTTTCAACAGCCAGTACTTCAAGACCATCATTGGCGAGGATACCATAACAGCTGCTCATAAGGGAGTTGATGGATTTTCATTCAAACCCTTCTGTAAGCTAGTGCTGACTTTCAATAATCTACCCTTCACGATGGATAAATCAGATGGCTACTTCAGAAGATTGGACTTTCTTCCCTTCACTAAGCATTTCTCTGAACATGAGAAGGATCCATTTCTTCGTGAAAAACTCATAGATGAGATTCCAGGCATCTTCAATCTTGCAATGAAAGGTCTGGCAAGACTTCAGAGCAATGGTTTCAGATTCACTAAATCAGAGGTCAGTGAGAAGCTTCTTAATGAGTACAAAGAGGAACTGAGTCCGATGATGCAATTCTTCAATCAACGTGTCACAGCTTCAGAAGATGGCGATAGAGTTGAGAACCAAAAGGTGTATAATGCCTACATAAGCTGGCTCAAGGAAAATGGATACAAGTCCCATGCCAATCTCACAACAAAAGCTTTCTGGAGGGAATTCAGTGAAGAAGCAAAGAAACGACAGATAAAAATCAAATCGAAGCATTCAGGAGAATGTAGGTACAGGACTGGCTTCAAGCTTGAAAAAGAGTACATCTAAAGAGTTGGTCACTTCTTGGGAACTTCACAATTCAAGCTTTTCAGTCAATTCAATAGATTGGTAGCTTGGGCACTTGGGAAGGTCAATTTTGGAGAGTTTTGTTTGAAAAAAATTCATTCATAAGTTTTCAAGGCAACCAAGCCCCCAAGCAACCAAACCCAGTAAAATCAAGAGATACATCAAATGTTGGAAGTAACCAACTCTAATCAAAGCAACCAATGTGACATCACATTGTAAATACATTCAATCGTAATAAAACCATCATCAAAGATATATTATATTCTTGATGATTCCACATAGGAATAAGCGTTGTCAAAGGCAACATTTCCAGAATAAACGGACTGGCTTTCGTCCCCATGCCCTGCACCAGAACCTTGGTGTAGAAGGCTCGAATCTGAGGTTGCCGACGTACACGCTGGAGAGGAGTAATACATGACAATACCAAAGGAATACCAAGAAAAGCTAAGTCAAGCATACATAGGCTTGGACTTGCATAAGTTCACACATACAGCAGTGACAATGGACTGTTTTTCAAATGTTCTAGATACACATGAGTTTGAGAATAAACCATCTGAGTTTGTGAAACTTGTTGAAAGAATCAAGAACAAGGCACAAGGTAAAACCCTCATCTTTGGACTAGAAGATGTAGGGGGGAATGGTCGATCACTTGCTGTCTACCTAAAGAATCAAGGCTTTGTAGTCAAGGAAGTGAATGCAGCTCTTGCGGCTGGATACCGAAAAGGAGATGCTCAGTATAAGAAGAGCGATGCTCATGATGCTAAGTGTGTAGCAGAGGTCTTGTTGCATAAACTGGATAGACTGCCAGATGCTAATCCACAAGACTTGCACTGGACACTTAGCCAATTGGTGAATAGAAGAAATCTTCTCATCAAGGGTCAAACTACAATCACCAATCAACTTCAAGAGCAATTGAAACATCATTTCCCTAGCTACAATAAGTTCTTCTCTAAAGTGAGAGGGCAGACTGCTTTGTTCTTCTGGGAAACCTTTCCTTCACCAGTTCATCTAAAGGGGGTGTCTGTAGAAGCATTGGCAGAGAAGCTGAGAGGGGCAAGTCACAATACAATGTCCACGAGAAAGGCAAAAAACATACTTCAAATCATCAAAAGCGATGGTGAAACCACCACTGAGTTTCAAGAAGAAAGAGATGAAATTGTGAGAAGTCTGGTTCGACAACTGAGATACCTCAAAACTGAGATTGCATCCATTGAGACAATCATGGAAAAAACAGAGCAGAAGCTCGGGTACCAGCTCAAAAGCATGCCAGGTGTGGATACGGTCACCTCTTGCGATCTCATTGCAGAGATTGGCGACATTCACAGATTTCGGAGTGCAGACAAACTAGCTAAGTTTGCAGGCATAGCACCTGTGAACTTCTCCAGTGCTGGTAAAGGTAAGGATAAAGTTTCAAAGCAAGGGAATAGAAAGCTTCATGGCATCTTCTACTTCCTAGCTGTTCAGCAAGTACAGGTTTCAAGAGGAAGTAAAATCCCTCGTAATCAAGCATTCTACAACTACTACAAAAAGAAGATGGAAGAAGGTAAATCCAAGGGTCAAGCACTAGTCTGTGTCATGAGAAGACTGGTCAACATCATCTTTGGGATGATGCGATCAAAGAGTGCGTACAGAATGCCCTTAGTAGAGATGCCTAAAAAGCAACAGAATTTGGTAAATGAAAAGGTAGCATGATATAATAGTGGCAATGGTTTCATGACTGTTGCCATTGTTTTTCTCAGACGACAGTACAACATCTGAGGGGATGAGTAATCTTATATCTGATGCTGATAGACTCAAAATTAATGGTTGGAAGTATACACCTTCAGATGATTTATATGTTAAATACAAGCATGTATATGACAATCCAGATTATTATGACCAAGTGACTGGAAATATTCATTGGCCTACTAACGATGGTTTCTTAGATGGAACAATGAAAAACATCCCTGTTGATGAAAACGTAGTATTTAAGAGATATGGTGAATCAACAGGAGAATTTTTGGGAAATGCAACAGATTCGTTTGAGTCACGAGCATTAGCTCCACATAGTGATAGTGCGAATCAATATTTCTATAGACCAACAGAACAGTTTGAGATAACATCTGGTAAGGCTGCTCCTTGGTTTGGTAGTGATGGTGGTGCTGACCAATTTGTTAAGTATAAGCCTGATGGTAGTAGATACTCAATAGATGAGCTGATAGATTTGGGCTTACTAGAGGATATAACTGATAAGGTAAAAAGTGGAGAGGTGATTATCAATTAATATTGAAAAATATTTAAATAGGAAGAAGTATTTTGTAAGTAAAATAAAATCTGAAATAGATGTATGTCACATTGAAAATGGATTAGCAAATCAAGAAAACTTCATAAGAGTAATTCTTACCAATGGAACGTATGAGGTTTGCATCTTTTCACGAGATAACAAAAAGAAAATTGGGCTGTTTAAAGATGAGCTGATGGCTACAGCTGTAGTTTTTGTTCTATGTCACAAACTTTTTGAAAGACCAGAAAGGAATAATGATTTAGAACGATTAAAAAGTGCAGCAAGTTCTCGTGACTTCAATAAGATGTCAAAAGCAATCGAAGCTGAATGTAGGTCAAAATTCTTCAGTTTGGGTCAATACAAAGATAAGTCAATTTGTATGATTGAAGAAAACGAATGCTATAAAGTAATCTATAAAAACAGTAATTTTGAGAAAGTGATTTTAAGTGGTGTTGGGCTAAACAGGGCAGCACTTGTAACAAGAAATTACGCATGTTTGCTTCAAAATTTCGATAGTATATATAAGTGGCTATTGAATGAACTTAGAGTGAGTAAAACTAATTACTCATCATTATTGGAGTACTATTTATTCTAGTTAATACTAGAGAAATAATGGTGGTAGAATTGACCTTGAAGTCGTTCTACCACCTTTTTCGTAGTATAATCATATAAGAACTGACTACAATTCTACATCTGAGGGGAAGAGTAATCTTACAGGAACAGTTTGGGAGGGAATAAAAGCTACTCAATCTGCTTACGATGGAACAGTATTACCAATATCTTTTGAAATAGTAACTGAGAGTGAAAGTTAATGGGTTAGTGGTGCTGGTACTAAACATATGAAAGATGAAATACTTTCAATGATAAATAAAAAAGGAGATATTCCTGGATTTGACCCTGCATTGTATACTCAAAATTTACTAGATGATTTCTCAGGAGCACTTAGCCAAGCTACAAAAGATGGTTATGTACTAGATGAAGTATTCACTGTTGGTAATTGGGAATTGATTGTAGGACCACCAAAAGAGGAAGGTCTATTACCAGCTGTCTATCATGCTGTGTTTAAAGGATGGGGCCAGTAATAAGAGGAGGTAACAATGAAGATAAAAGGTTTTAGCGATTTTCTCGAATCAGAAGAAATAGGATTTGATTTATATGTACCGATTGATATAAAATGGGGTAGCTGGGATGAAATGAAGGCAAGTTCAATTTACTATAGGTTTGGTAATTTGAAATGTTCATTACTGGAAATAAGTATAAATTCAGTTTCTGGTTTATTACGCTCGTTGACTTTGGTTCTTTTTAAAGAGAATGTTCATGTTTATTCGCATGACTTAGAAATTGATGAGGAATCTGATGAAGGTAAAATACCTGTATTCTTTACTGATGGTATAAACCAAAATATTCAAATAGATGCAACTAAATATTTGGAAGTAGAATTGTATAATGATGGTATTAGTATCAACCTAAGCAATGATTCATTAAATCGAGTTTACAGAACTGGACGTACCTATATATGTGTCAATGATTTAGATGAGATTGTTTCTGTGAAAGTAACTTCCCTAAATGATAGGGAAATGAAGATGCTAAGGAATACTTTTTAACCTTTTTAATTGTTATTGAATTAACTAATACATAAAAATTGGCAAATCATTCAAAAACTAAAGTGATGGAATTGACAATCATAGTCGTTCCATCACTTTTTTCGTTTTTGTAAGATGAAATCTGACTTCAGAACAGTGATTCTGTAGTCACTCATACGAGAGTAATATCAGAACCAAACGGAAAATAGTGAAAAATGGTTCTAATTGGAAAATGCCATTGATGCAATGGATAAAGTTGAAGATCGTTTCAGTAATTTTGATGGCTACATTGATCAAAACTTAGAGAATCTATTGGATGCTTCTGGTGAACTGATAGAAAAGAATAGAAATGAGTTCATAAACGCCCTAAAGAGTGCTGAGTTAACCAGTGATGAAATCTGTGATGTTGTCAGAAAAGTTGCTGCAAATGATGCAATAGATACCAATCAGTTCTTACAAGGATTTACCAATGATGAGATAGAAGACTTAATCAAACGGATTGATAACACAGATGGCGTATCGAAGGATGTCATTGACGATCTGATTGTTTCTAAGTATTCCCTATGTTTTGAAGCTGGTACCCTGATAACGACTCAAAGAGGCTTAGTAGCTATAGAGAACATACAAGTCGGAGATCAGGTATTATCAAGAAACATGTTAACAGGTGAGAATGAGTTTAAGCCTGTTCTACAAACTTTTGTAAATGAGAAAAATGAGTTCATTCGTGTTCATGTGAATGGAGAAGTGATAAAGGCAACTCCTGAGCATCCCTTCTATGTAGTTGGTAGTGGCTTCATACAAGCATCAAATCTTCAAGAAGGCATGACTCTTATGCTTTCTACAGGTGAATATGTTATAATAGATCAACTAGAGAATGACCTAAAAGATCAGCTGGTGAACACCTATAACTTCAGAGTCAAAGATAATAATAACTACTATGTAGGATCACAAGGACTCTTGGTGCATAACTTATGTAGTATTGAAGATTTAACAAGTGCAGATAAAGTAATAGATGCAAATTGGTACAGAGACTTTGATGCATTAATGGAAAAAGGTGAAATCAAGAAGGAACATATCGATGCTATTAGAAAGAAACTTAATGGCAAAGTTGGAGCTGATTTTGATAAGGTAATGGATCAGTTAGATATCCTTGAGGGGACGGTAAAAGGTATTGACTTTAGTACCTTTAGAAATTTTGATAGTCACTATGACATTCATGTTAAAGGTGTTGGAAGAAAAGGTGCAGTAGCTGAATACGGTACCAACTTTACAAAGGAAGATTACTTCAATACTGCAAATGAAATTGCATCAAAAAAAGTTGATAATCTTGATATCTTTTCAAAGATGCAAGGTGATACAACTGTAATATATCAAAAATCTACAAACGACATAGTATTTAAACATAAAGATGGAACAATTGGAAGTATGTTTAAACCAAAGTTTAACAGTACTAACCCTGACGCTGGTTGGAATTACTTTAATAATTTAAAATAGGAGTTGAATTGGAATGTATATATGTGCTGTGTGTGGATATAATCAAATGGAATACCCTCAATGGGACGATAAAGGATATCCTACTTATGCTATATGTGATTGTTGTGGATTTGAGTCGGGATTTCATGATGATAATTTAGAAATGACAGTTGAAGAGTATAGAGCAGAGTGGATTGAAGAGGGGGCAAATTGGTTTAGTAGTCAAGTGATTAAACCAGATAATTGGAACTTGAATGAGCAACTTAAAAGAATTAATGTTAAGCTCTAGCTACTAAGAATGGCAAATAGCAGTTTAATTTTGAAAGAATGATGGTGATAGAGAGTGTATAATAATCGGTGTAAACTTCTGAAATGATGTATAATCAATGTATATCACAAAGGAGGATACACCGATTTGAAGCTTTTTGATAAAGAAGCAATTAGACGATTGATGAAAGAAGGAAAACTCACTGATGCAAGCGATATCTCCAAACTTCTTAAAGAACAGTTTGGCGAAATCTTAGAGGAGATGCTTGAAGCTGAACTTGATCAGGAACTTGGTTATTCTAAGTATGATTATAAGAATAAGAAGACAGAGAATAGTAGAAACGGAAAAAGAAAAAAGACTGTCCGAACTGATTATGGTGAAGTGGAAATAGATGTTCCTCGAGATCGAGAAAACGAGTTTGAACCAGTAGTTGTTAAGAAGAATCAGAAGGATGTTTCTGGTCTAGAAGATAAGATCCTAAGTATGTATGCTAAAGGTATGACCGTTAGAGACATTGAATCACACTTAGAGGATATTTATGGCATAAATGCTTCTCCAGGTCTAATATCAAGTATAACGGACAAGATATTACCTATCGCAAAAGAATGGCAAGATCGCCCATTAGAAAGCATATATGCACATGTTATTTTAGATGCTGTCCACTACAAAGTCAGACAAGACAATAAGATCATAAACAAGGCAGCGTATGTAGCGATAGGTACAAATCTAGAAGGTATGAAGGATGTTTTAGGTATCTGGATTGGCGAGAATGAGAGCTCAAAGTTTTGGTTGAAAGTCATTACAGAGCTTAAAAATCGTGGTGTAGAGGATATTTTAATAGCGTCTATAGATGGCTTAGTCGGTTTTAGTGACGCCATAAAAGCTGTTTTCCCTGATACAGAAATTCAGAGGTGTATCATCCATCAAATCAGAACTTCTACTAAGTACCTCTCTTATAAACATCGTAAGGAGTTTTGTAAAGATTTGAAATCCGTCTACCAAGCGACTACTGAAGAACAGGCTCTTGTAGCTCTAGATGACCTTGATGAGAAATGGGGAAAAGATTATCAGATATCCATTAGATCGTGGAGAAACAACTGGGATGAACTAGCTACTTTCTTTAAATATCCACCAGATATCAGGCGCATGATTTATACAACAAATGCACTGGAAAGTTACAATCGCAGCCTGAGGAAAGTGACCAAAAGTAAAAGTGTTTTTCCAACTGATGATTCCCTATTTAAGATGCTATATTTAGCTACAATGGACATACAAAAGAAGTGGACAACTAGGTATCGAGGCTGGGCCCAAATCCTTGCACAGCTAGCTATTCACTTTGAAGACCGAATAAGTTCCACTTACTATTAAAAATATTCGAGTACAGTGTTTTTTGAAGTTAAGAACAGATGTAATAATTTAACATATAAAACTAAATCTGGCCATGAATCTCCATGGCCAGATCAAATAAATTTTCTATATATTTTTTTCGGAAGATTTACACCAATTTCTTGACAGACTCCTCGAAGTACTGTTTGATTATTCCATTGCAGAGTTACTCTATTTCATTATATTGAACAACCTTATTTTTTCCTGTTTCTTTTGCCTCGTAAAGCGCAATATCAGCATGTTCAATAAGATTAACTTCATCTTTTGCAACCTCCTGATTAGCAACCCCAATACTTATAGTAATACCAAAATTTCCAAAATCTATTGCTTCTACAACTCTTCTAAGTCTATCAGCAATCATTGTAGCTCTTTTTAACTCAGTATCTGGCATAAGAATAGCAATCTCCTCACCACCATATCTGGCGGCAAAATCCATCTCTCTCACATGTGAATTGATTGTTTCGCCCAACTTTGATAAGACATCATCTCCAGTCAGATGCCCATAAGTATCATTTATTGATTTGAAATCATCAATATCAATCATCAACAAAGCTAAGCTCGTGTCGGTTCTTTGAGATTTAGAAAACTCTTTTTTAATAACAATATCAAATACATCTCTCAAATATAAATTCGTCAATTCATCATTCAAAGAAGTTTTAACTATGAACCGACTTTTATTCTTATCGATGATTCTTGGATTCGATACAACAGCTTCCACATTGCACAGATAATCCAACGTCGAAACAACAATTCCAACACGACGTTCTAGTTTTTTTTCTAACTGAATCATATGATTAACTATTTTGCCCCAGTAATATTTTGCTTCTTTTTCCTCATATGAAGTATGAGTTATAGATAAGAGCAATTTAGAGTGAAACTCATCATGGAATTTCACTTTATAGCGCTCATACATCTGGATATCTCTAGCAATGGTATCAATTTCATTCAATGTAAAAACATGTTCTTCTATCTCAAGTAAGTCATCATATATATTATTCTTTTCCATATAATCTCCTTTGATGATTCGACTATAGCTTATTGTATAAATTTACCCAAATGAGTTTCCACTAAACTGATTCGAACTAATGCATACCTTAAAATAAAATGCCAATTATATAGAGTGATCCTGAATATTATGCAACATAAGTTCAATTCCTTATCTTACTAAACTCAGCAATTCATCAATAGCAACATTTCTATATGCCTTACCAGGGATAATCGTGAAGTGTTCGCGAGTCAACTTATCATCTGAAGCTTTGATGACCTTGGGTAAAAGATATTCTGCTTGAGGAGCTATTAGAATCTTATCAAAAGCAAGTACAATCCCCTTCCTATTTTCAATGGTTAGTCTCATGATATGCATATATGCTATTGTATAATCTTTTTTAGATTGAATGACTTTGTACACGTCCTTTTCAGATATATTTCCCTGAAATTTAACTGTATGTCCCTCTGCAACTAACGCATCTCTCAGTTTCCTAGCCAACACGCTTGACGTTACGCAGCCTAAGCAAGTAAACAAAATCTTCATTTCCACTCCTCGTACTCTACAAACTTCTTATTGCAGATATCTACTCCATTTTCGTTTTTGAACATAAGTGTATCTCGCGTATTCACTAGTATCCATATTCCTAATTAAATACCTAAAAGTAATCAAGACCTTCTTAAAAAGCTTATTAATCTCTATCATTCTTAATCACCATAGTAGATCATTCGGTTATAGACATGTTTGAAACCATATTTTTCATAAAGTTTTTTTGCACCTTTATTATCTAAGTCCACATGTAAGGAAATATTCCCATCAGTTAAATCAATTGCCCTTTTAATCAACTCACTTCCAACTCCTCTCCCCTTACTTGTTTTGTTCGTACCTATATAGGCAAGATGGTACATCGGAATGAACTCATCAAAGCCTAGATTAACTATTATGCAAACACCTTCATATTCACCATTACGCGAAGCAAGCATTATATACCCTTTTTCTTTTGCATTTTGGATAGCTTCTTCAGTTTCCAGAGTTGAGTCGGAATATTGTGCCAACCAACTTCTTGTGAAGTTTACCAACGTCTCTTTAGATACTTCATCAAAGTCATTTATGTTATTAATTTGAACATCACTTTTACCATCGTTTAATACAATGACATGTCTGCCTTTCTCTATAGCATTCGCATCTGCTAACTTTATAAATGCTGCCATGGCATAAGCTTCTTTCTGAGATACTTTTACATGTTCTAATCTATTAAGTAATTTTGCTGCATTTTTTAATTCCATTTCACTAATTGAAACAATATCTCCATTGGTTTCAATAACAGCTCTCATAGATTCCTCAAGCAAGGCCTTATCCTGATATACTTCATTTCCATGACTGTCAGCCTCAATGATTTTCAGCATAAAGGTCTTGACTCTATTGGTTTCAACATAATGATTATATATTTGATTTCCATTCTCCCAAGTGCCGCAATATATGTTAGGGAAAGCTTCAATATTGCCGCTCATCCACTTTTTGAGTAAAGTATTATATATACTTGTCAAAGTATATCCATAGCCAAGTTGAGTAAAAATTGTATTGACATCAAATTTCATCTTACTTGTAATTTCATCTGATAAATGTTCAAGTGCCATTTGACTGATATGAACATTAGTTTGTCCTTCAACTGCCAAATAACTGTTGTACTCATTGGAAACACTGGACAAGAAATCAATCTTAGATGCAATTTTTTCATTTCTTAGATCTATAAAACTGCACTCCTTTAGCTTTGTTTTTTTCCATCGTTCATTCCTAAACAAGGGAATTTTCAGCTTTAAACCCGCAATATCAGCATAGTATTTTATCGCATTTAAATAACTGAATGAACCATCAGCAAGTATTTGCTTCGATTTATGTGCAACAGCATCTTTAACTAGCACTTCAGCAATCCTGTCGAGTTTGTTGCCCGATGGATTTTGACCTTCCAGTTTAATGTAAATTTCACCTACATCATATTTCTTCTCTAATTGCCTTGCTCTTAGCAAGGGTGTCTTACCGCTTTTTAACATTGGACCTCCTTTTACCTAACAAAAAAGGCACCTCCAACTCTTATCAAAGAGTTAGAGTGCCTTAGCTTCACCACGAATGATTCACAATACGCCATTTATAATAGCGTAGCACATTTCCTTACGAACCTGTGCAGACCCCAGTTCATTGTTAGTTTTTCAAACTTATTTTCTTTTTTTCTGAATAGCTTACTTTGATCTGCAAAACATATCAAAGCTCGCAACTCAAATACTCATAAGTCCTACTTCACTTATTATCTTATACTTATATTATATCATATCTTTAACATGCTTCAAAACTCACCTAAATCTATAGAGCAATCAAAATGCTGTGGACAACAGATATACATCTATCATTTTTTCAATGAAATCTTCAGATATCTTCAAAAACGTTTCATATGAGTTGAATCTATCATCACTATCTTGCCTATCAGCAATCCCACGCAAAAATGTCTCAACAATTGTTTTTAGCTCATTCATGGTGTCAAATGATAAACTGAATTCTTCAGCTAATCGTAATAATGCTACAGTCAATGGATTTGTCAATCCTTCTTCGAACATATCAAGGATTTTTTCAGCAACACAAGAATCAATCAAATCACTATAAATCTCCAAATAATCCTTCAAGATTGATTGAAACTGAACGCAATATTCAGCATATAGCAACACCTTCATTTCATGAGGATAATGGAAACACATTTTTGTTAAACTCAGCCAATACCTTTTCAAGTCTTCTAAAGCTTCTTGTTCATCTTGAGTCGTACTGAAAATTAAGTAAAATGCTTTCACCTTCTTCATATATGTGAAATAAACTAAATGCTCTAAATTGTCAAAGTAGTTATAGAGCGTAGCACTATTATAGCCAGCACAATTTGCAACCTTCCGAATTGAAAGACTTTCAACCCCCTCAGACATTATGATTTCATCAGCGGAGTCAATAAACAATTTCATCGTTCGCTCGCGTTGTATTTCTTTATTTCTTTTTCGTCTCATTAAGCAACACTACTCTTTTTCTCATGATCTTCCATGTGATCTATTTTATCCTTTTTCTGTTTAAATAATAATTCATGTGCCAGTATAACTGTTACTATTGTAATAATTATTGCAAAAGGTAAGCCTGTTGTTACTACAGCGGTTTGTAAGATTGAAAGCGCTTCACTACCACCTACAATTAATAGCACAGCTGCGATAAAACCTTCCATGACAGCCCAAAATACTCTTTGTCCCACAGGTGATTTAATTTTGCCACCGCTTGCTAAGCTATCCACGACCAAAGAGCCAGAATCTGATGAAGTCACGAAGAACGTGATAACTAGAAATACACCTAATCCATTCACAAGCAACTTAACAACATCAATAAACCAAGGAACATCAATAAGATCTATCATTTCAAATAAGGCAATAGAAAGATTGCTACTCACGACTTCAGTGATTGCACCAGAAGTCAAGGCGTCTATTGATAATGCAGTGGAACCAAAAACGCTTAACCAAATAATAGATAACACTGTCGGGACAATCAGTACAGCTATTATAAACTCTCTAATAGTTCTACCTTTGGATATTTTCGCAATAAACATACCAACAAAAGGACTCCAAGAAATCCACCATGCCCAGTAGAAAATTGTCCATCCCTGAGACCAACCTTCATCTATGTTATTAACCATAAACGAAGCTTCTAAGAATCCCTTTGCATATAAGCCTGTAGACATAATCATATCTCTAATGATATTAACTGTTGGACCTGCAATCAAAACGATCATCATCAATACAAATGCTGCTTTGATATTCAACTCACTTAAGAACTTAACACCTCTATCAATACCGGACACTACTGATATGGTTGCAATACCTGTAATAATCCCTATCAGGATCACCTGTACAGTCAATGAGTTTGTCAGTCCGAACAAATGACTTAATCCACTATTTATTTGCTGTACTCCTAGTCCTAAAGATGTTGCCAACCCTGCAAGTGCGGCTATTACTGCCAGTGTATCGATAAGATCTCCTAAAACTCCAAATATCTTCTCCTTAAGAATCGGATAGAAGAACGATCTTGGTGACAAAGGTAGTTTTTTATTAAATGTAAAATATGCTAATGCTAGTGAGATAATTCCATATATTGCCCAAGGGTGAATACCCCAATGGAAAAATGTTGTAGCAAGTGCTGAATAAATAGCATTCTCACTTCAGAAAACTGGTGAAGAAGCACTGTGGTAAATTGGTTCACCTACCGACCAAAACATAAGCCCAATGCCCATTCCAGCTGATATTAACATTGCATACCAAGCAAATCTTGAGAATTCTGGTTTTGCCTCTACGCCTCCTATCCTGATTTTACCAGCTCTTGATGCAGCTAAAACAATCAAGGCAAATATGAAGAAGTTTGCTGATAAAACAAAGACCATATCGAATCTCGAAATGATAAATGATTTAAAATTGTTTAGCGTACTAGCTGCAGTATCAAGATTCATGAACACATAACTTGAGAATACTATTAGTGTTATGGCTGATAACATAAATACGACTAAGTTTAGATCTAATCCAAACTTTGTAAAATTCCTATTATGCAGTTCACTAGTTAACCTTTTTGCTTTCTTATTCATTAAATGATTTCCTTTCTATAAATTTCCAATAAAAAAACACCCTAACTCTATTTAAAATAGAGTTAGAGTGTCTAAGTTTCGCCATTTGACTCACCATATACCATCAATGATAGTATAGCTTATTTCCGTTTGAACCTAAGCAGACCCCAGTTCTAAAAGTATTTTTCAGCGATGTTTTCATTTCATTGTTGTTACCTTACTTAAATCTATTCAGTGAACATATCCAAGCTCGAGAACAAATTACTCACATTGCCTAATTCATATTTAAACTGTCATTCATTTGTCAACATTAATCACTCTAACATTTCTAATCATGATTGTCAAATTTGATTTGAGTAATTTTGTATATAAAGTACACAGATTTTCAAATTATCATGTAAAGAAATCCACTATTATGAACTGTACATTAATATAAATCTCATATGTATGAAGTCGGGGGTACAGATAAAAAGAAGCGTTGGAAATAGTGAAACTGAGAGTCATGTCTCAATGGACTACATTCTTTTCCCAACATCTTCCCAACTCAGAAAACCTCACATTACGTGTTTTTTCATTGAATATTAAAGAACCCCTAGATACAATCTAGGAGTTCCAATACTTCTGGCACACCGTGAGGGACTCGAACCCCCGACGAACAGATTCGAAGTCTGCCACTCTATCCAACTGAGCTAACGGTGCATGTAGACATATTATAACAAATTTTCTCAAAAAAATATATGCTTATCGGTATATTATTCTACATTTTTTTTCATCTTTTGATAATTCTAACAATCCATAAGAAGGATTCTTGCCTCCCCTGGGAAATTTTATGGAACCAGGGTTCATGATTCCTTCATTTTCATCCAGATAGGCCTTGTGGGTATGACCAAATAGAACAAGGTCAAACCCTTCTTTTTGTGCAAAGTGTCTCAATTCATGGAGGTCACTCTTTACACGAAACTGGTGGCCATGACATAAGCCAATCTTGTAACCCTCTAGATTCAGGCTAATGATCCCCTGTCCCTGGACAAAGTCCACGTTGCCAACTACGCCATAAACGGGTATGTCATAGCAGTCCTTAAGTTCTAACATATCATCGTAACAATCTCCTAGGTGGAGGACCATATCACAGGATGTGGCCTGAATGATATGGTGCATATCATTGGTATAACCATGACTATCACTAAAGACTAAAATCTTCATTCTTCAATTTATCCTTTAAAATCATCAACGATCGACTTCTATGACTGACCTCGTTCTTTAAGTCGGACCCTAACTCTGCAAAAGTCTGTCCGTTCTCGTATATAAACAAGGGATCGTAGCCAAAACCAGACTGGCCCTTTAACTCATGACCAATCCTTCCCTCGACTTCTCCTCTTGCAACGATTTTCCTACCATCAGGGAAGAGCATGGTGATGACGCTGACAAAACGAGCCTGTCTATTATCTTGACCTTCTAAGGCCTTGAGCAACTTATCATTATTGGCCTGGTCATTGCAGGGTTCCCCTGCATATCGGGCAGAGTAAACACCAGGTGCCTTGTTGAGAGCATCGACTTCAAGTCCTGAGTCATCTGCAATAACAATATGGCCTGTTACATCCAAAACAGCCTGGGCCTTGATCAAGGAATTCTCCTCAAAGGTTGTCCCGTTTTCTTCAATGTCCATGTCTAGACCAGCTGCCCTCATGGAAATCAGTTCGTACTCGAAATCCTTTAATATGGCATGGATTTCCTCTAACTTGTGTTGGTTGTTTGAAGCTAATATCACTCTCATTACCATTCTCCTAAGACTTCTTTTTGAAGATCTATCAATTCTAATATTCCCTTTTCGCCCACCTCTAGTAGGTCATTTAAGGTCTTACGGTCAAAGGGTGCCTCTTCCCCAGTGCCCTGAACTTCGATGAATCTTAAGTCCTCTGTCATGACAAGGTTCATATCCACTTGAGCCTTGCTGTCTTCCTCATAACATAAGTCCAAATGCGCCTGGTCTTCTACCATGCCCACACTGGTTGCTGCCACATATTGAGTAACAGGCATGTCCTTGATCAAGCCCTTGTCCTTCAACTGCTTCATGGCAGATACCATGGCTACAAAGGCGCCAGTAATAGCGGCTGTACGGGTTCCTCCATCGGCTTGAATAACGTCACAGTCAATCCAAATGGTTCTCTCCCCCAACTTGTCCAAGTCTACGATTGATCGCAGCGACCGACCGATCAGACGTTGAATTTCAGTGGTTCTTCCATCTAGTTTTCCCTTGCTGATATCCCTGATTTTTCTTGTATGAGTCGATCTTGGCAACATACTGTATTCAGCAGTCACCCAACCAGATCCCTTACCCTTCATAAAGTGAGGTACCTTTTCCTCTACAGAAGCTGAGCAAATAACCTTGGTATTACCCACCTCTATCAAAACAGACCCTTCTGCATAGCCTAAATAGTCCATGTGAAACTTGGTCTTTCTCTTTTCATCAAACTGTCTACCATCTATTCTTAACATACAATCATCCTTTCTCTTTTATAAGCATTTTATCATACTCCCTGACATTTTTCTAATGGCTTTGAGACCTTCCTTCACAAAAAAATTGCAAGCTAGGCTTGCAATCATTTTAAGGTCAAATAAATTAAGGCAACATCATCTGAGAAATCTGTACCTGCCGCCTTATGGAGGAAGGAAAACTTCCAGAATATGTGCTCGAGGAAGGCCTCTGGTTCTTTGTCCATGACTGACTTCAATTCATTGCAAGACTCATGAACCAGGGTCCAATTGGTATAATCACTACAGGCCCCTGTGCTAAAAAGACCGTCTGTATAAACAAAAATCCCATCTCCTGAGTTTAGGGGGATGGTATGGGCCTCATAGGTCATACCCTCAATCATGCCAACCAACATGCCACCAGACTCAATGGGGATTACCTCATCCGTCTCCTTGCGGTATATAATAGGATAGGGTTGAGCAGCATTGGCATAGGTCAGTTCACACTCCTTAATACGACCAACAAAACTAGTAAAAACAATGTAGTTGGATGTATCATCTTCACCAAATATTGAGAATATCCGGTCATTAATTGAAGCCAACAACCTATCTGGCGTCATATTGGGCATCTCTAGGGTCATCCTGAAAAGTATTTTAATCATAGACGAAGCCATACCAGCCGCTATACCATGCCCTGTAATGTCTGCCACCATAAACCAAATTTCATCGTTGATTTCCAAACAGTCTACAAAGTCCCCCCCAATCCCTAATGAGGGATGGTAGTGTATATCAAAGTCAACCTTGTTGAAGTGAGATTGCTTGGGTAACATGTACTTGGCAAAGGAGTTAGCATTCTTTAACTCTTGATTCAGCTCAATATTTAAGCGTTCGATTTCCTTGTTCTGCTCATGTAGCCTCAAGGCATTCTTTACCTTTAAGGGCAAGATAATCTCAATGTCATCTGGTGAAAAGGGCTTGGTAAAGTACTCCATGGCCCCCATCTCCAGGGTTTTCTCAATACTGGTTATTTCACTCAAGGCAGAATTAACAATCACCGGTATATGCTTGTACTCAATATCCTCCTTGAGGGTCTTAAGGGCTTCAAACCCATCCATAATAGGCATAATAAGGTCCAGAATAATCAAGTCGATGGTATTGTTCCTAACAATGTCTAAAACAACTTCACCATTCTCAGCTTCAAAATAGGTTATATCTTCCAACTTATTTTTTAAGATGGACCGAATCAACATTCTATTCATGCTGACATCATCTGCAATCAATATATTATACATACACTACTCCAATAGGTCGTCTAATTTCATCAACTTAAATAACTGCTGAACATTTTTTGAGGCATCATGAATTTTAAAGGGCATGTCTAATTTCATGACCTTCTTGTACAAACTGATGACAAAGGTAACGCCGATAGAATCAATATTTTCAACAGCTGACAAACTCAGAACAATCTGCTCGAGACCAGGCATTTCCTCACTGAAGGCTGTAATTGATTCATTAAACTTAGGCACATTGGGTGCTACAAGATCTTCTTCCAATATAATAGTCATTTGATTTTCATTTATTTCTCTGTACATAAGCTATCCTTTCTCCACCACATTTGTTTTTAGTTTAAAAGTACTTTTATGAATGTGAATTTCAAACTCAAGTTCTTCTATCAGTTGTAGGCCCCTATGCCGCTCCCGCTTGTCATTGTCTAGGGTGTTGTAGTAGGCCTGGTTCACATGAAACCCCTCACCCTCATCTTGAATCATGATTTGTAGATAGGGATAGTCAAAGTCAACATGACACTCAATAAACTTAGACTCATCAAAATGATTACCATGTTCAACAGAGTTATTTAATACCTCTCTTAAAACAAAGCTGGTCCTGAATAACAAACCCTCATCTGATAAATGGTCTACTTCAGACATCGTATGAATAATTTCCTTAACACTGACATCTACTGCCGTAAAACTAGAGGCTATCTTTTCCTTGTATATAATCAAAATATCCACTCCATGACGCAATCGTAGGATTGAAGTATAGTTTTATACTTAAGATCTTCTCAAAAATGACAAAATCTACCTAGGATAATTATACCCTAGGTAGATTGATTAAAACACCTATTCCATATATTCTACAACGCCATTCATAATCCCCTCAGCAACTGAATCTAAGTAGGCTTCTGAAGACAGCTTTAGGTAATCCATAGGATTAGAAACAAAACCAATTTCTACAAGTACAGCATCCATTTCAGTGAGTCGAATCACTGCAAGCTCTGGCCTAGGCACAATACCCCGGCTGTAGTTGCCGGTGGCATCGATCATTCCTTTTTGAATGGCTGATGCAAAGGCATAGTTGTTTCTTGTGTTATCTGGATCATACAGGGTTTCGATACCATAAGCCTTGGTAGAGGCCGCAGCATTGGTATGGACACTGATGAAGAGGTCAGCATTTAACTGGTTGGCAATAGCCGCCCGGTCACGAAGCTGAATGAACTTATCTCTTTCTCTGGTCATGTAGACCTTGAAGCCTATATTCTCTAACTTCTTCTTCAATAAGAGGGACGTGGTTAAGTTCAGATCCTTCTCTAAGAGATTGTCATATGAAGCCCCTGGATCATGGCCACCATGGCCCGCATCGATAACAATCAGCTTATCCTTAAACTCAGAGTTCTTAAGAATCTCACTGGTGAAACCGATTTGAAGAATGGTATCCACTGGACTGGTCACCTTGTAAGTCGTCCCTTCTGACAGGTATATCTGGATGTCATAATTGCCGGTATTGCCATTATCAGCTACAACAATGGTATCAACGACCCCATCATCTTTCTTTTCAGATCCAGGCGTCAAACGAGCATGGGTCTTGGGAATCGTGAAGGAAATCCTATTTAAGTCCTCATTAAAGGCTATATTATAATTGTAGGCCGACAAGAGGTTTAAGTTGAACATCCCCGAGTCACTCTCTAAGTCTCTAGAGTAACCATAGGTCCCGAATAGGGCTTCCTGAACATATACATAAACCTTAGACCCCAGGCCCTCCACATAAACGTTGGATTCAGACAAGTGGTCATCTAACTGAACTGTCACCCTCGAGTAACGGGTGCCTGTACCATACTCTGTCGAATGGTCATTTTGCTCACTGGTCACCTTTAAAATCCCACCCTGGTTAACATCTAAGACACTATCGGCCTCTGTTAACTTAGAATGAATAATATCAATAATCAGACTATTGGTCTTGGGATCATAAGTCCTGTTAAAGGCTGGTAACTCAGCCGTGTCAATCACAACCGCTGTTGCCTGGTTAATGGTTTCTACATCCACATAGTTGACTGCATTGATCAACTGAACAACCATCTCCTGATTGGCTACGTCATAAGAAACTTCTCCGTGACGATAGTAGCCCATGTCAATAACAGCCTTCACCTCAACAGGATCAGAGTCCTTGCTTTCAAAAGAAATGTCATATATTTTTTCCACCATGTCATTGATAATAACACGACCATAAGGTAGGTCCTGTGTTAAGTTCAAGTCCGTATTATGGAAGTTTAAAATCAAGGCATCCGTACTACCAACTGAGTTCCCATCAACAGATACTGACGTTAAATCCACTTGGCCTGTCACCTTAAATCTTAACTCCGGGTAAACACCTGATGTATCATATCGAACACCCGTTATATCTTGACGGGGTCTATTAATGGAAACCGTACGAGTTTCAGCCTCCCAAGCAATATCATAACCCAACTGTTCCGAAACAAATCTTACAGGTACCATGGTTCTCCAATTGCCTTCAAAAGACATGAGTTTAGCCGGTACATCACTGGGAAGTGTATAGGGTCGACCATCCACATAGGCTGTCTTAGAGTTAAAGTAGAGGTGAATTTCCTTAGATAGGTAATTGATGACCACTGGATTGTCACCCCCATCCCACTTGATATCAGCTCCGATCTTATCTGTAACAAAGGAAATCGGAATCAAAACCCGGTCGCCTGGGTAAATGATTGCCGGCACATCTGAAATAATATCCTCACCAGCAATTCTAATACTAACCGTCTTATATGAATCAGAAGTCATATCCAAGGCATCTGTTAGGGTCACCTCATCATACTCCGAAAATTTATCACCATAGGCCATGGACGTCAAGGCTATGACCAAGACCATCATCATTACTATTATTTTTTTCACTACACCCTCCTATTCAACTATACTATCTTAAGTCTACACCGACTATGACCGTTTATAAAGCAAGTTATACAATCATAATCAAACTGTAAATTATTGAAATACTACCTTATAAAGTTCATCCTTGTCTGGGGGCGTCACATAGGCCAACCGTCCCCGCTTTTCCAGGTAGACATCCTTGCCCGTGATTACGCCTATACATGAAAGAGGGATATTTTGCTCAAGGAAGTCTTCCCTCAAGGCCTCATAGTGGTCTGGATGGATGGTCATCATCATGGTACCACTGGATATGAGACGGAGGGGATTGATGCCATAATGGTCACAGATTTTCTGGGTCACCTGAGCTATAGGAATCTCTTCATAAGTCACCAAGCCACCTAGGTTGCTGCCCTCACAGACTTCCCACAAGGCTCCCAGCAAGCCCCCTTCAGTCACATCGTGCATACTGGTAACAGGATGCTTACCTGCCAAAACCCCCTCAGCTACAACGGATACCTGGTTGAGTAATCCCTTGGCCTGGTCTATCTGGTCACTGGACAAGACCTCCCTCAAGGTCTCTTCCTTGTCATAGGCTATGATCCCTGTCCCTTCAAGACCTGCTGTCTTGGTCATTAGAATTAGGTCCCCAACCTGTACATTTTGGTTGGATAAGAGTCGGTTCTTTTTTTGCTTACCTACAGCTGTTGAAGAAACAACCATTCTATTTACGGCATTTGTTATTTCTGTATGCCCACCAACAATTTCCACTTGTAGCTTTTCAGCTTCCTCGTGGGCCTGGGTCATGACCAGTTCAATTTCTTCTGCCGTGGTGCCTTCTGGAGCTAGAATCGTTAAGAGCAGGGCCATGGGAGCAGCGCCATTGGATGCAATATCATTACAAGAGATATGGACAGCTAACTTGCCAACCTCACTGGCCGCACCTGTAATAGGGTCTGTAGTCAACAAGCAAATCTCTTCACCAAAATCTATGGCCGCACAGTCTTCCCCTACATTGGAGCGCAGGACAACATCTGGATGGCGAAAGGCCATTTTATTTAAGACAATTTCCTTTAATTGTTCATTAGATAATTTACCGATTTTCATTTCTCTTTTTTAATACCGGAGTATTAATCTCCTTTCTCCTGGTCACTTTGTTGCAGTATTTCACTATTTGCAAAATAGAATAAGCCTTCATCACTCATAGACCAGCCACTTAAAACCTGGCTGATCAAGACCGTATCATGCCCCCTGAAGAGGGGAAGATACAAGTAAGACTTCTTAAACTGGTCATCCCCAAGCATAAGGCTTGAATCATCATAAGCCGTTACACTTTGGGGAAAGGCCTGGTCAAAATCAAGGTCCAGGTTCAGGTCTTGGTTATTCTGATAGTAGTTATAGACCTTTTTCTTACTGTCTGAGTTATCATACATTCTGTTTAGAACCACATCATAATCAAAATCCTTCAAGGCATTGTAATAGTCTGTTGAATTCAAAGAAACCACCTGACATTCAATCCCCAGATAGGCTGAGAAGCTTTCTTTCAGCATCTTACCCAAGTACATATCATTGGTCGTATCTCTGGTAACAATCCTTAAGCCATCAAGTGACTTGATTAAGTTGTAGTCTAGTTCTTCAAGCAATTGGCGGATTTTTTCACCATCGACATGGTCTGAGTTAAAAACAGCCAGTGAGTCTGTTATATGATTTTGGAAGGGGTTAAAGGCTGTCCGATCAACTGCAGCAAAGAGCAACTCCCTCATTTTTATTTTACTTAAAACCTCATTTTTCTTGTTGATAGTAAAGCCATAGTAGCGCTTGTTCTCAAAGATATAAAAGGTGGGCTCATTCACTAGGTAGTCATCTATTTTCTTCCAGTCAACACTATCGGAAAAGTGAATGTCACCATCCCCTACCTTCTGGAGGACACTTGCATAATTGTGGTCCAGGGTAACATGGATGGTATTGATTTTTACATTAAAAAAGTCATAATGGTAGGTATTACGTTTCAAGATTAAGTACTTCTCATCTTCATAAGCACTCAAGTAGTAGGGGCCATTAGACACAGCATTTCTATGCTCTGGAATTTCATCATCAAAATCAATGATATCCCTTCTCAAGGGCATAAAGGCAACATGGGACAGCTGGTAGAGCAAGTTGTCATTTTTCTCATACAAGTCAATCACTAATCGTCCCAATGAATCTACTGAAACCCTCTTGATATAAGCATCTAAGTAGAGGAGGTTGACCCCCCGACTGTAGTAGTCGTCTCTCTCCCAAGAGTAGATAAAATCATCTGCCTTGACCAACTCACCATCTGACCATTTGGACGTTTTCAGTTCTATGGTATAGGTCAACTCATCTGAACTGATATCTATCGTCTTGGCCATCCCCATCGTTATCTGTCCATCAACAACCCGTGTCAAGCCCTCATACAAGTGGTTGACCATTTGCTTTTCACTATCATTTAGGGTTGAACTCGGGTAAAAAAAGTGGGGCATGACACTAATATTCCAATTGAGCACATCGGCATTGGTTGAATAAGCTTCCTCCTCTTCTTCCACTATCCGCTCACAGGCTAAAGCCGTGACACATAGAAGCAAAAGCAGGCTCATACATATAATTTTCTTCATGATTGTCCCTTTCTGACGTCAAACATTGACTCCTACTCTATTATACAGGCCCCTAGACTAATAATAAAGCCCCTTCTTATATCCAGGAAAAATAAGAAGCTATGCAAATGCATAACTTCTTAACCTTAGTCTAAGACAACCCCCTTAGATTCTAAGAAGGCCAAACCCTCTTGCTCATTCAGGGTTTTGACATTTAAGCTTTCTGCCTTACTTAACTTGGATCCCGCCTTTTCGCCGTAAATCACATAATCAGTTTTGGCACTCACGCTACCAGCTACCTTCCCCTGGTTGTCTTCTATAATTTTTTGAAGCTCTTTACGAGAGTAACGGCTCAGACTACCTGTCAAAACAAACTTCAAGCCCTCAAGGCTAGCACCTGCCTGATCATGGGCTTCACTGAAGCTAATCCCTAGTGCCTTAAGCTTATCCAGCATGGCCTGAACATCTTCTTTAGCAAAATAACTGACAAGAGAGTCTGCCATTTTCTCACCAATTTCATCAATGGCTACTATGGATTCAACACTTGCTGCTTGGAGGTTTTCAAGGGTCTTAAAGGTCTTGGCAATAACCTTGGCTGCCTTGGCACCAATAAGGGGAATGCCTAGGCCAAATATAAACTGATTCAAACTATTAGACTTAGAAGCCTCTATGGCTTCAAACATCTTATCCACTGATTTTTCACCAAAACCAGGAATTTCAGCCATCTCCTCACGGTAGGCATCCAGTTGATAGAGGTCATCAATTCTAGTTACATAGGCCCCTTCAATCAACATGCTAATCACAGCTGGGCCCACACCATCCATATCCATGGCTCCCCTTGATACAAAGTGCTCTAACCCCCTTTGTAACTTGGCCGGACAGGTTGGATTTATACAGCGTCTGGCTACTTCTCCCTCAAGTCTAAGCGCCTCAGACCCACAAACAGGACAGGTTTCAGGCAACTTAAAGGCCACCTCCTGGCCCGTCCGCTTGTCCGTCAAGACCCGTACAACTGCAGGAATAACATCGCCAGCCTTCTGAATGACTACATGGTCTCCAATTCTTATATCCTTTTCATCAATAAAGTCTTGGTTGTGGAGGGTGGCGTAGGTAATAGTTGACCCTGCCACAAAAACAGGTTCCAGTTGAGCCTTTGGGGTCAAGACACCGGTTCGACCAACCTGGACAATAATATCTTCCACCCTGGTTTCCTTTTCCTCAGCTGGAAACTTATAAGCCATGGCCCATCTTGGGCTCTTGGCCTTAAAGCCCAAGACCTGTCTTTGGTGGATATCATCCACTTTGACCACCATGCCATCAATGTCATAGACCAGGTCCTGACGACTATCAATCATGGCTTGGCACTTTTCAATGACGCCTTCTATAGAATCAAACACGAAGCTCTCTGTTGTTATAAAACCCGTCTCATTCAGGTAATCAAAGAGGTCACTATGGTAATCCAAGTCCGGTCCCCCATTTAAAACATCAAAGATAAAGATAGACAGGGGTCTCTGGGCAGCAATCTTTGAATCCAATTGTCTCAAGGAACCCGCTGCTGCATTTCTTGGATTGGCAAAGGTTGCCTGGTTCATTTTTTCTTGGCTCTCATTTAAGGCCACAAAGCCCGCCTTGGAGATATAGACTTCTCCTCTTACCTCAATGTCAATCGGATGCTTGAGACGCAAGGGAACATCCTGAATGGTTTTTACATTTTCTGTTACATCCTCGCCAACAAAACCATCTCCCCTGGTTGCTGCTTGAACCAAGACCCCCTTCTCATACTTAAGGGCCACGGATAGGCCGTCAATTTTCATCTCCAGGACGTAACGGGGATTGGCCTCTAACCCCTTTTTTACCCTTTGATCAAACTGTCTCAGGTCATCAGCATTATATGAGTTATCCAGGCTAAGCAAGGGCTTGGTATGGGTCACCTGCTTAAAACCATCCAAGACAACCCCACCCACTCTTTGACTGGGTGAGTCCGGCAACTTGAACTCTGGATACTTGTCTTCTAAGGCGATCAGTTCTTCTAGCAACTTGTCATAGGCCTGGTCCGATATAGTGGGTTGGTCCAGGGTATGGTAACGGTACTGGTGGTCTGCAATTTCTTTTGATAATGCTTCTATTCTTTCTTTCATTATTTGATAACCTCCAGAGGGGCAAAGCCCAGCTGTAATTTTTTTATGCCCTTATTGTCAAAGGCAACGGTTAGCATGCCTGCCTTATTGGTGATGACCATGCCATCTCCGAAGATCTTATGCCTAACCTTGACTCCAGGCTTAATACTATCGGATTGACTTTGATCAATAGCTTGTGTCTCCACAAGCTTAGACTTGGCCTTGATTTCTTCCATGGTTAAACCAAACTTAATGGGTTTTTTCTTGCGGCTCTTGACCTCAACATCTCCAAAGCAAGCCTTGGGAATTTCCTCTATAAAGCGGGACACTTGGTTGACCTTGGTTTGGCCGTACATGGTTCGAGAGGCTGCATGTGATAAATAGAGCTTTTCCTCTGCCCGTGTGATACCAACATAAGCCAGGCGCCTTTCCTCTTCAAGGGTAGCAGGGTCTTCCATGGACCTGAATGATGGGAAGATGTTCTCTTCCATCCCTACCAAAAATACATGGGGGAACTCTAGCCCCTTGGCACTATGGAGGGTCATCATCACTAGACCCGACTCATCCTCTTCCATCCCATCGATATCAGCCTGTAAGCTTGTCTCTGCCAGGAAGTCTTCTAAGAGACCTGTCGACGAATGCTTCTCGAAGTCAGCAGTAGCCGATACAAGTTCCTTTAAGTTATCTATCCTTGACATAGACTCTATGGTATTTTCCATCCTAAGAATATTCATGTAGTCTGTGTCTTTTAATAAGCCTTCTAACAATTTTTGGACCTTAAGGGTCTCTTTTTTACTATGGTAGCCTTCAATCAAGCCAACAAACTCTGTCAACTGAGTATGTATTTTTTTGGAGAAAATCTGGTCCTTAATGGCCTTCTTGATGCCAGTGAAGAAACTGTCATTTTCATCCCTCATAAACTCAATCTTTTCTATGGTCTTTAAGCCAATCCCTCTTTTAGGCACATTAATTATCCTAAGGAGGCCTATATCATCTTGCTGGTTCTGAACCACCCTCAAGTAGGACATCATGTCCTTGACTTCTTTACGCTCATAGAACTTCAAGCCCCCAAATATACGGTAGGGAATATTCTCCTTCCTGAAAGCCGATTCAAAGACACGTGACTGGGCATTGGTCCTATAAAGTACTGCAAACTCACTGTAGTTCATCTGGTCTTTTTCAACCCCCTTGGCCACCATGGAGGCAACGAAGGCTGCCTCATCGTATTCATTAGTGGCTGGATAATAAGAAATTGGGGCCCCAGAAGTATGAGCTGTCCACAACTTTTTATCCTTACGGTTTTGATTGTGGAGGATCACCCCATTGGCTGCCTGCAGAATCACATCGGAAGACCGGTAGTTTTGTTCCAATTTAATCAGTTTTGCATTTTTATAGTCGGTCTCAAAATACTGGATATTTCTTATGTCAGCCCCTCTCCACCCATAGATGGACTGGTCCAGGTCACCTACAACACAAAGATTCTTATAGCGGTCACACAAAAGCTTAACCAAGAGATATTGGGCCTTGTTGGTATCCTGGTACTCATCCACTAGGACATACCTAAACTTGTTCTGATAGTAGTCTCTAGCCTCTTGACAGGTTTCCAAGACCTCAATAGCCTTTAGGATCAAGTCATCAAAGTCCATGGCATTGTTTTCCTTGAGCCTTTTTTGATAGAGGGGATAAACCTTGATGGCAGCTGCATAGTTGAAGTCACCACTATTTTGCTCCTTGAAGGCCTCTGGTGACTGCATGATGTTTTTAGCATCACTAATCTTACCAATAATTGACCGGTCGGTATTGGTCTTATCATTGATATTTAAGGTCTTCATGCATTCCTTGATTAGGGTCTTCTGGTCTGATGTGTCGTATATAACAAAGTCCGAGCTATAGCCCAGGGTGTGAATATACCGTCTTAAAAGTCGCACACAAATAGAGTGGAAGGTACCAATCCACATGCCGGCAGCGACTGAGCCAACGAGGCCCTCTACCCTGGCCTTCATTTCTTTGGCAGCCTTGTTGGTAAAGGTAATGGCTAATATTTTACTGGGGTAGACCCCTTTTTCTTCTAATAAGTAGGCTATGCGGTGGGTTAATACTCGGGTCTTTCCTGAACCCGCCCCCGCCATAACCATCAAGGGGCCTTCTGTGGTTTCAACAGCTGCCCTTTGTTCTGGGTTTAATTTCGATAAATCCATAATCTTCTCCTATCCGAATGTCTGTTCTATTTATTATAGCATATCTCCTGCCTGCATAAAACGGAAAATCCCCCCTAATCTGTGTTTATTCTTCAACTAAAATGGTATAATTAGAATACACAGACTAAGGAGGAAGATATGAAAAAAATTTCCATTGCATATTGTACATCATGAAACTATACGGACCGGGCCGTGAGCCTGACAAAGTCAATCCTTGACCTTTACAAGAATCAAATCGAAAGCATCAGTATCATTCCATCTTCAGGCGGTGTTTTTGAAGTCCTTGTGGGAGATGATCTCATCTACTCAAAAAAGGAACTCAAGCGCTTCCCTGAAGCCAATGAAGTAGAAGACCTCTTGAAAGATAAGCTATAAGCATGATAAAAGGCCCTAAAACAGGGCCCTTTTTTTATGCATATAAGTTAAGCAAGAGGCCCTCTATGGCACCTATCTTGGTTAACAACTTAAGACTGGATTGTTCTTCTTGGATCAGCTGTTCCGTCAACTCAATGAGTTTTTCATCTACCATAGTCACCAAGCGCATGATTTTCGACCGGCCGGCTCTCCCATAGCCCCTCCGCTCACTGACCTTAAGTCCAAAGTTCACAGCCTCCTCAACAAAGTCCTTGACCATTTCCTTGTAGGCCAAGAGGACACCAACATCCCTGCTTTGAGCCAGGTTCTTGCCCTGCTCCTTAATGGCGTCCATCTTTAACTCTAAGTCTGACCGTTCCTGATTTTCTTCCGTAACAGCCATGATCTCTTCAAAGGCCATTAAAGGCTCCTTGGTTTTCACTTTTTTAGAATGGGTTGACCCAGTTTTCTTAACGCGATTTACTTTCATCCTTATGCACCTTCTCATCTACTTTTTGTACCATCTCTACCACACAGCTGATGAGTTCAAACAACTGGGGAGGAACATTATCTCTTAAGTCCAAGTCCATCATAGACTTGAGGGTTTCTGGATCTTTTTCTATTTGATAATCATCCTTAACCAAGTCCTGGAGGATCTTGGCCATATTGCCCTTATCCTGAACATAGGGGGCTGCTTCATAAGAATCATACTTGTTTTTCATATGGTCACATCAAATCCTTCCTTGTCCACCTTGGCCTTGTCTTCTTTCACTTCCTGTTTTGGGCTCAAGCGATCAAACTTAATGGTTGAGGGCTTGAAGCCCACTGTTGATAAGCGGTCCTGGGCTTCTGCCATAATAGTCGTCATCTTGTCTTCTAAGTGATCAGAATCATTCTTTATGGTCATGGACAATTGACCGCCATGAACTTCAACTAGAATCCCTGTGTCTCCTATACTATCTAAATGTACAACAAAATACAAGCGACTATTCTGCCAGTCCATTTTTTGATTGTTCTTCTGACCATTCACATGGATCTTCATATCCTTAATTTCAGTTTGAGTTTCAACAGGTAAATGGAAGACCAGGTGTTGCTTTTGCCCCTTGGCATCCAACTTATTGACCAACTGTTGGCCCGTTATATGGTCCAGGGTCTTGACCACCCTTTCCTCAGTTGCCCCTTCTAACTTCATAAGTACAGACTTCATATTTTCTATAGACTTAAAGGAAGTCTTATCCTGCTTATTTAGGATTTCTGAGACTTCTGCTTCATGGTTAAGTCCCATCCCCCTGAGGGTTTCTAAGACCCGACGAGGACTGACCCCCATATCTTCCTTGAGTTGCAGGCTATACTGGAGGGCTTGCTGGTCCCTAACTTCTTGATCAAACTTATCTTGAACCAGACCAAACATCCGCTCCTTAGATGGGTTAAACTTAATCTTCTCAATTTGACCCTTGACCTGTTTTATTATTTCAAAAGCCTTCTCGGGCTGGTCCTTGATCATGACCCTGGCCTTGTCTAATAGGCTCGATGACGCTAGTAGGTCCCTCTCGGTCTTAATGTCCGTATATAGGGTCATATCCGACTTCATCAAGAGGTCGTCTAACTTGTCAATCACAGCCAACAAGACCTCCTTGCCATCTACGGGCAAATTTCTAGGACTTAGCTGGTCCAGCTTATTCACTGTAAACTTCTGAGCTTGTTGAAAATCTATCTTAGCCCGGGTCATTTCCTCAGTCACCTTGACCTCAACCATCTTGAGAACTGGTCGCTTGGTTTCTGACAGGGCTTGGTCTAGGGCCTGGCTGATTTGTTCCAGGGGCGCCAAGAAGTCCTCAGCCATATCGTCAAGGACTAGGGCTTGATCATCTTCAAGGGGTTGATCCTGATTAGCAGCAAGCTCACGCTCCACTCCTACCCTTGGAGGAGGTCCTTCCAGCTCCCGGTCGTCTTTAAGAGCTTGAGAGTCCTGGTCCACCTCCTGGCTGGTCTTGTCACTTATTTGAAACAAATTTCTTTTCACTGCCTTAAATATTTTTTTCTCATAACTATCATTTTGCTCTAGCTCTTCATGGGGCTCTTTGCCCTCAGCATGTTCAATGACAAGGTCTGGAAGAGGGAAGTTGATAGCCAAGTGTACCTGTTTCAGGTGCTTGCCTGTCAGGGGAATATCCTTTTGGAGGACAAGCTTTAAGGCTTCTAACTTCTCTGATAAACTACCAGGGGCTTCTTCGATAAAGGTCTTCACCGTTTGCAGGTCTTCCTGGGTCATTTCCTTATTTTCTGCATCAAAAACAGCCTTTATGGCATCCTCTTCCTTGGTCATTTTTATTGGGCTCACCTCTTGAGATTGGCCCTCTTCTTTTATTTGAATTTTTTGACTGGCTCCAGTCTTAGTCGACACAGTCATGTCCTTAAATAAATTACTCAATATTTTCATCAACAGTCACCTCTGTATATAGTATCGACCCATATGGGCCAATACTTCATACCCGAGCAAAAAAATAAGGGCTATTAACCCTTATTTATGATTTCATCTAAGTGCTCTATGAATATATCCACTAGGCCACTGTCAAAGTGTTTGCCCCTTTGGTCTATCAGGTAGGCCTTGGCTTGGTCGACTGTCTTTACCTGGCCATAAACCTTGGCATGGGTCATGGCATCGAAAACGTCTAATATAGCCATCATACGGGCACTTTTAGGAATCAACATGCCTGACTTTTTATAAGGATAGCCCTGGCCATCGTAACGCTCGTGGTGGTTTAGGGCCAGTTCGGCTGCAACTTGCAAGACATCAGAAGGTGACTTGGACAGCATCTTATGACCCAGTATGGTATGTTGCTTAACCTGGTCATACTCTTCTTCTGTCAAAGAACCCGCCTTAAGTAAGAGGTCTTGAGGCAACCGCATTTTACCAACATCATGGAGCAGGCTGGCGACCTTGAGTATTTCGCATTCTGCATAGGCATACCCTGCCCGGTGGGCAAAGTTGAACATCATTTGAGACAAGCGTCTCACATGGTCTGAGGGTTCTATAAAGTTTATTTCTATGGCCTCTGTAATGGCAAAAATCATTTCCTTTTGAGTGGTCGACAGGGTGTTTTTTAGGATGAAATTATCCAGGGCCATGGCATAGTTCTTTAAGAAGAGGTTGATTAAATCAAAATCATAACAGCTGTTGTCTCCTTCTATAAAGATGAAGTTGTCCAACTGTTCATGCCCCCCTCCTCTAATGAGAAAGCCATCCTTGATAAACTGGATGTTTTCATCCCCCTCCTTGCTATCTAACATCATTTCCGAAATACCTTCTAGGCCCTCTACCTGCTCAATTTCTTGACCGATATAAGGCTCATACTTGCCCGTCGCTGCCACAATGACAACCTTACTCTGCTGGCCTATACTCACAAAACCACTTTGGTTCATTTCCTTTTTCGCTGAGACATACATAAGGCCTGGGCTATTTTTATAGAAGTGAGACATTTCCATCAATATGGAATTCAAGAACTCACCAAAGGTGTGGTGATTGAATAACTTAGCACTGGTTTCAATAATTTTTTCTAGGCCCACCTTATGAGCTTCAAGCTTTTTCAAGTCTCGATAAGACCGTAGGCCTGTCCACAAGGCAGCATAGAGTTTCTGTATGGTTAACTCTGTTTTCAAAAGATAATCATTGATTTCATAGGTCTTAATGACACTTTCCTTGGGCGCCTCTCCTGGCTGGCCTGTTCGAAGAATAATCCGTGTCATGGTATTCTTCAGCTTGTGTCTCAAATAATCAACCACATCAAGACCACTGTTGTTGTCTTCCATTACCACATCTAAGATAAGGATGGCCACATCCTCATGTTCAGCCATAAGCTCCCTGGTTTCCTGGCCAGAGTAAGCATGCAATATATTCAGACCAAAGCCTTCAAATTCGAAGGTAGATAAGGCCATCTCCGTGATAGCATGGACCTCCTGGTCATCATCAGCAACTAATATCTTATATTGGGGTTTGAGTTCGATTTCTTCTTCTTCTTCAAAAAAGTCGAATGCCATTTCATCTAAGTTTATATCTGACATATTACCACTCCTCTACTAAAGGTATTGTTATTGTAAAAATAACCCCTTGATTTGGTTCACTTTCACATTTAATGTTGCCCTTCAACTGGCCTGTAATTAAATTATATACCACACTCAAACCAAGACCTGTACCTCCACCCCCTCGATTGGTGGTGAAGAAGGGTTCAAAGATTTGACTACGGACTTCTTCCGTCATTCCCAAGCCATCATCCCTGTATACTAGGATCAGGTTCTTATCATCCTTGGTCACCTTTAGGTGGATCTGACCATGGTCTTTACCCTTAAAACCATGAATGATAGAGTTCATAACCAGGTTGGTCAAGACCTGGGAGTAGACACCTGGGTAGCTTTTTACATAAAACTCTTCAGGTATATCAACAATAACCTCGTGCTTTTGTCTTTTCAGTTCATGCTTGAGGCTGACCATGGTTGCATGGATATAGTCTTCTAAGTTAAAGGTCTCCAGGGACAAGTGACTTTGGTTAACAGCAATTTTTTTGAAACTTTTAATCAGGTCGGATGCTCGATAAAGATTGCTGTTTAAAATCTTAATACTGTCCTCTATATTGGTCATAAACTTGATGAAACCTTTTTTAGTTAACTTGTTGTCCTCAACCAGACTTTGGTTCTCTCTGTTGATTTTATCAATATAGGATGCCGTTGTGACAGCAACCCCAAGGGGGGTGTTGATTTCATGGGCAACCCCTGACACAAGTCCCCCCAGGGATGCCAGCTTTTCATGCTCTGCCAGTTCTCTTAGGGTAACCTCTAGGTCTCTTGTTCTCTGGGTAATTAAGGCTTCCAGTCTTTGATTTTCCTTCTCTGTTCTCTCTGCCTCTCTCTCTAAAGCTAAGAGCAGGGTCGATACATCGGTCACCGAAGTAATGATAAAGTCAACAGCCCCTTCAGCATCCAATACAGGAATCATATTAATATTTAATATTTGATCCTCCACTTCAATATGGCGGATTCGTTCTTGGAAGACTACTTTTCTCTTTTGATCCATTAACTTAGCAAAGCTACGACTCCAATGATCATTGTCAAAATAAGTATTGAAGTAATGATGACTTGACGGATCTCTTTCAAGGTCTAACTCGAAATAATCATCAAACCTTGGGTTGGTCGTCATAACCCGACCCTCTGTCGATAAGATACAGACCATTTCATCTAGGTTGTTAACAAGGGCCCTGTACTTGGCTTCATTTTGAGCAAGTACCTGGTAGTTATCCTTAAGGGTAATCACCATATGGTCAAGGGCCTGAGTCAGGGCATCTGTTTCATGGAGCTTAGACTCTACATTCTTGAGGTCGACCTCCCAATCGCCTTCTGCGACCCTACTGGCCTTTCTTGTCACCTCTAAGATTGGCTGGGTTACATTCCTTAAGAGGAAAAAGGCCCACAGGGATCCTATAAATAAAACGCCAACCACTAAGACAATAATTGCATTCTGCCGACGGGTTAAATCACCTATCACCACATCTTCATTGATCAAAGAGATAATGTGCCAGCCAAGATCTTCTGGTGCTTGCAGTTGATTATGAAGGCCCTTGTAGGACTTGCCTGCGTGGTCAAAGGTATAAAAGTCTGCATCAAGATGGTCAGCATAATACTTGGCACTCTTGCTAACAATCTGGTCTGGACCATCAAAGGCTGACATAAAGCTGCTGTCTGGCGCATCCTCATCATCTAGGGGCTTAACCAGACCAGCCACTCCAGAAAAAGCAACCAGGTTGAAGTCTTGGTCCACCAAGTATATGTCACTCTCAATCCGATCGGCTTCCTCCCTTAAAAAGGCATGGATGCCGTTGAGCTTCACATCAAATCCCATGACAGCTATGACCTGTCCCTGGTCGTCTAAAATCGGATAAATAACCGAAACCGTCGCATCATTGATTTCATCTTGGTTGATGTATATTTCAGACCACCGAAGAGAGGGGTTTTCAGCAATAGGCTTGTAGAAGGGACGAATCCTAGGATCATAATTTTCATATGAAGCCAGTTCCTCTGTCCCCATGTGGTCTCCATCATAAATCTTAAGTAGGCCCTGGGTTCTTTGGTCCTGAAGCATGAGGGAAAAATCATTTGGAGCATTCACCCTAAAGCCTATGAAATTCTTAAGGTCATCTGCATAAAAGATAACACTCACCTGGGGCATATTTTCATGTATAGACTTCAGATACTGGATAAGATAGGCCTCAAGGTCTTTTGTTTCTTTCTTGTTAAACAAGTCTAAGTGTTCAATATTATCCCTTAGGGTCATGGCGGCCTGGTCCGGATCTCCCAAGAGCCTTAAGAGCTGGGTCTGGGTATTGTCATTTGCCCTTGTTAAGTATAAGTCGGACTGGTCTTCTGCAATACGGTTGTATTCAAGGCGCCATAAGACAACAAAGGTCAAGAGGGCAACCATAATGACACTAATAAACGGGATAAAAATCCCTTTTCTTAAACTGGTTTTTCTTTTCATAACCTACCTCCATAGACTATATACCCATTATATAGGGGGACATAACACCCAATCCCATAATCTATGGTCTGATTCCTCCTGCCTTTTACACAAAAAACCCCCTTTCTCAAGGGGGATTAATTAAACTGCTTTTCTATTGAGTAGCCAAGCCCCTGTTAAGAGGTAGCTTAAGCCCATCAAGCACAATATAAGCAGAGGAATAAGGATCGACTGAAGCCCCTGATCATAAACAATAATGGCATAAATCCCCTGAATGGCCCACCTCTGGGGCGTCAAGAGAGACATGAAGAGCAAGATCTTTGATGTCACAATCTCAAGGGGCCAGAAGCAACCACCAATCATAGCCGATCCTGTGATGATGATAGGTGATACAGCTGACAGTTGACCCATGGACTTAACGAAGTTCGATAAAAACATACCCAGGCTGGCCACACAGAAAACAAAGGCGGCGATCACCAGTAATAGGTGACCCATATAGCCAGTCCACTCCACCTTGAACACATACTTACTCACAAGGAACATGGCACTGACCTGGCTGAAGCCAAGTAAAAAGACAAAGGTCATATGGCCTGATAATATGCCCAGCTTGGATAGGGGGGCAATCATCTGTCGATGCCAGGTGAAATTCTCCTTTTCCATGAGTATGTCTGAAACACCAAAAATAATGGTAAACATAGCAAAGAAGAGAGAAAATCCAATAACGGATTGCTTGATAGGGCTGTAGGTGTCTTCAGCCTTGATGGACCGACTCGTCACTGTAACGGGTGCCCCCTTAGCCCATTCATCATGAATTTTATTAACCACAGTCTCCTGGGTTTCTGGGCTTAACCGGTCCTGGTCTTCAAGCAGGGCATAAATATTTGCCATCAAGCGATCATCATCAACCGCCCGTTTCATAACCCCTTGGAAGATTGCCTGCATCTGCATTGTGTCCATATTCTCTTGTATCAAGAGGCGGTCGACTTCAACTCGGCCATCAAGCACTTGATCCATAAAGCCTGGGGTCATATAAAAGGCTCCAGCTATGTCTTCACTTTTCACTTGGTCCTTGGCTTGGTCTAGGGTCAAAACTTTGAAATTATAGTCTCCTAGGGCCTTCAAGTCTTCGGTAATATGGGAGCTTAGAGAAGACTGGTCCTCATCAACAATCCCAAAGTTGATTTTTTGAGGTGTATAGTCAAAAGAGGAAAAAACACCAATCATAATCAGGGTAATAACAGTCATAATCCCAACCAGACGCAGGTCTTCCTTCAATTTCATTTTTCTTAATAACAAAATACTCTTCATAGACTCCTCCTAACCTTAGGGTTTGGCTTATGGTTGATGATCCACAAGCCAATACTCATGAACACTAGTCCATTTAAGGCCAAAGAGCCTAGGCCTGGTAGCAGGTCACCCACAGGGGCATCCATCATCAGTTTCAAGTATACATCCAAGGCCGCCCCATTTAGGAGGACCTTACTTACAAATTGGAACCAATCTGGCATGAGGAAAATAGGGAAGTAACTACCACCAAATAGGGCAATCACTTGAAAAACACCACTTTCAAGTATATTAAGGGCCTTAAAGGAATCTGCCCTTAGGGCCATACCTGCTAAAATGGTACCAAAGCCCATGACAGCAAAGGCCGTTAAGAGGGTGACTAACAATACTCGAGTGGGCTGTCCCCAGTAAACACCGAAGCCTAGGTGACTGGTTAAAATCATGGCTGAAATTTGCAAGAGTCCTATGAAGAAAATAACCACCATCTTACCGACAAGTAATTTATAGGGTTCCAGGCCTGCTACTTGCTGGCGCTGGAGGGTGAACCGTCTTTTCTCCAATAGCATGAACTTTGACCCATAAGAGGCACCAAATAATATGAACATGGCCATCATGGCTACAGAATAATACTGAGAACTGGTCACGGTTTTCATCTTATCAATCTTGTAGTCCCTAAAAACAAGGTCAAGCCTTTCCTCGGTCACTTGTATGGCCTGGGGATCAAACTCCAAGTCCCTTGCAAGGTCATGGATGATAGTGGACTCTATCATTTGTGCTGAAATGCCTTCCAAAACTTCAGAGACGATACTGGTAACAACAGTTCCTGAGTAGGCCTTCTCCGGATTGGTCACAACTTGGACGGTCATATCTTGGCCCAGGCCCGGTACCATATTTAAGGCCAACTTATAAACATAGGCGTCAGGTAAAACAATAACCGCTGCCAACTGGTCCTCCTCCAAGGCCTTCATGGCCTGGTCTTGGTCCATATAGGCCACCTTCAAAAAAGACAAGTCTTCAGATTCTAATACATCTAAGACAATGCTTTCAAGACCACGAGCTTCTTCTTCAGACATATAGGCTGCTAGTCTTTCATAATCCTTGTCCAGGTCATAGTTTTTCACGACAGCCACATCTATGTCCCATAGACCACCTGTTCCTGATGAAAAGGATCCCTGAAGGGCAAAGCTTAAAATGGTAAATAGGATAATAGGCATGCCAATTAAGATTAAAAGGGCCTTGCGGTCACTTAGTATAATCTTAATATCCTTTCTTATCAAAGCTAATAAACGCATATGTCCCCCTAATCTCTGAGGGCCTTACCCGTTAACTGGAGAAAAACAGATTCCAGGTTGGGCTTTTCCACATCAATGGATACCAGGTTCATTCCCCTTGACTGGGCCAGTTCAATGATGGTCTTCATCATAGGTTCCTGACTATTCACTTCTAATATCATGGTCTTGCCTTCACAAGCTGCATGGGTCACAGTTTCCAGAGCCATAAAAGCATCTACAATAGCTGCTGGTGACTCATCAAAGCCAACAAGGATGCGCTGGTCTTTTTTCACAAGAGCTACCAGATCATCCTTAGTTCCAGAAGCGACCACCCTGCCTTCGTCCATGATATAGATTCTATCGCATAAGAACTCAACTTCTTCCATGTAATGACTGGTGTAAATGATGGTCATGCCCTGCTTGTTGAGGTCCTTGATGGTCTCTAGGATGTGGTTTCTCGATTGAGGGTCGATACCAACAGTGGGCTCGTCCATAATTAGGATGGCCGGCTTATGCAAGAGGGCAGCCCCAATATTGAGTCGTCTTTTCATGCCCCCTGAATACTGGTCCACCTTGTCTTTCAATCGGTCAGATATACCAATAACCTCAGATATATCCTGTATTCTCTTCTTTAATTCATGGCCCTTCAAGCCATAAGCACTCCCCCAAAACTTAAGGTTCTCATAGCCTGTTAGGGTTGGATAAAGAGCTATTTCCTGAGGAACCACCCCTAGTATTTTCTGAAAATCTTTGGGCTTGTCCAGTATGGACTGTTCACTATAAAGAATCTCCCCCTCGTCAGGCTTAATCAGGGTTGATATCATCGAAATGGTTGTGGATTTGCCAGCCCCATTGGGTCCTAGTAGACCTACGACTTCATTTTCTCTGACTTCTAAATCAATCCCCTTTACTGCTTGAACCTTGCCATAACTTTTCTTTAATGCCTTAACCTCTAACATTTGACCTCCTTAATAGCTGATCCTCTATCTCTTCTTCATGTATCCATTATAAACCAAATAAGGGGCTAGTGGTCACATAATAAAAAAAAAGACAGTCCACGACTGTCTCAGAAGAACGGTATGATTCTTTGCCCCACTTGGACGTGTCCAAGTTATTGAGAATAACTCTCATTACCTATCCCTAGTATATGTTTAATTTCTGGCCTTGTCAAGATTTTTTAGAACATCCTGCCCCGCTAGGTAACCACTACTGACAGCAAACTGGATGTTATAGCCCCCTGTATCCCCATCAACATCCAGACATTCACCGACGAAGTATAGGCCCGGATGCTGTCTAACTTCAAAGGTCTTCTTGTTGACCTCATGGGTTGCCAGACCTCCTGTAGTCACCATGGCAATGTGACTCTTCCCCACCTTGTCTATCTCAAAAGAAGCAGACACGATTTCCTTTACCAAGGCCTTTCTGGCCTTTTTTGCCAGGTCGCTAGCCCTTGTCTCCTTGTCTATCCCAGCTTTCTGACATAAGTAGGGCAGCAAGCGGTTGGGCAGGGCTAGTTCCTGAAGCAGGCTGACCACAAGCTTCTTGGGACTGGATTCAATAAGTTTTAAAAGGACCTGGTCCAGGCTTTCAGCTTGATATGCTGGAAGAAAATTAATACGGATCTCATCTCCTGGACTAAAATATCGACTGTTGTTGATAATAAGGGGACCACTTAAGCCAAAGTGAGTAATCAATAAGTCCCCTGCATAGGTCCCCTTTTTCTTACCCTGATAAAGGTCCAGATTTACATTTTTAAAGGATAGACCCTGAAGGGCTGACCAAGGAAAGTCCTTAATATAAACAGGACTCAAGCCATACTTCAAGGCCACGCCTTCTAGACCTAGAGGCTTCAGCCACTGGTAGCTGTCTCCTGTTGATCCTGTTTTTGGGTAGCTGTGGCCTCCACAGGCCACAATCAAGTGATGACTTTGATAGGTCGCTTTGTCTGTTTGAACCTGCCAATAGTCTGATTTAGAGATATTAACCACCCCTTGCTTACAATAGACCTTAAGGGGCTTAATCCCATTGAGCATAGCCTGGACAACATCTTGACTATCCAGCGACTTGGGAAATACCTTGCCATTATCCATGGTTACAAAGGTCAGGCCTTCTTTGGCCAGGTCTCTCATGTAGGCCTCATTGGTATAGGCCATTAAGGCGTCCTTGACAAACCGCCACCGACTTCCATAATGGTCCTTATAAGCAGCCATGGGACCTCCATGGGTTAAATTACATTGACCGGCTCCTGAAATCAAAAGTTTCTTTCCAGGCTGGTCCATTTTCTCTAAAACAAGGGTTTTGGTATGCCTTAGCTGTCTAGCTGCTGATAAACCTGCCGGTCCCGCCCCTATGATTATTGCATCGTAAATCATAAATCCTTCTTTCCACTGGGATTGATAAATACACGTATATTGTATAAAATAGTAGTTAACAAGGAGAGCTTATGAATAATTTAGAACATAAAAAACTACTCAATACATTTAAGAATGGTATTGTTCCAGACGATCATCTGGACTTTATTTTAACTGGTCGAGAGGCTGAAATTCAAGAGCTCAAACGGTGTTACGAGAACACCCGCAATGGCATTGGTAACATCAAGTTCATCACAGGCCCCTATGGGTCTGGTAAAACATTTCTGCTGAACTATGCCAAGGATATGGCCCTGACGTCTAACTTTGTCATTGCAAAAATCCAAGTAGATGCAGGCTTCAAATTCTACAATCTCAAACAATTCTATTATCATATCATGCACAACCTCTATGTCTACAACAAGCAGGCTGGCAAAAGCTCTTTTGAAGACCTCTTCCAACTTTGGCTGGATAAACTACGGTCGGAAGCTTATAAGCACAAGGCCTCTCAGGAGATTACCTATGTGATTAGCGAAATCAGTAAATACAACCAGTCCTTCTCCAGGGCCTTCTTATCTTATATCAAGAGTAAGATCAGTCAAGATAACCAACTCTCTGAAACTATTGTATCATGGTTGACTGGCGAAGGAAACATCCCCTACCAGTTAAAGGAGAAGTTTGAAATCAAGGGAGAAGTCACCTCTGATAATGCCATGGACTTCCTCAAGGCCTTTAATCATTTACTCTTACTTTTAGGTTACAGTGGTCTGGTGATCTTAATTGATGAAATGGATTATATCTTAACCGAACGGTCAGACCTCCGCATCAAATCTTATCACAATCTAAGGCACTTAATTGATCTGACTGTAACAGGTAAACTCCCTCACACCTTCATGGTCTTTAGTGGGGCAGATAGTCTCTTTTTATCTGAGGATAAGGGCATCCAGTCCTACCAGGCCCTCAGTCAAAGACTTAACTACCAGGCCAAGACCAATAAGTTTGCAGCAGACCCTACTCAACCTGTCATGGCCCTTAACCGAATGGCCTTTGATGCCTACCAAGAACTCAGTGAAAAATTAACCTACATCTACAAGAAGGTTTACCCCCTTCACTTAAAAATATCAACAGACTCCTTAAAAAACTGGGTTTTTCTTGACTTTAAGGAGCAGGGCATCGACTACAAGCAAGTCACGCTCAGGGCCTTCATCACCAAATACCTATCCTTCATGGACCTAATGGTACAAAACCCAAATGATAAAATGTTTGAGTTTGAACTCTATGCCCTTCAAAAGAATGGCCAAATCACTTATAAGTCACAAAGGCCCACATAGTCCTGTAATAGAAAAGAAAGTTCCTAGGAACTTTCTTTTAATGTTATTTCTTTTCTATATATGTTTCATAAATTTCAATTTTGTCTTCCTTTAAGAGACGACCAATAGCCCTTTTAAAGGCCTTCTTACTCATTTGGAACTTGGCTTTTATGGCTTCAGGATCACTCTTGTCATGGAAGTTCAACCGGCCACCCTCTTGGTTTAAAATAGCAAATATCTTATCCGAGTCCTGAGACATCTGGTCTGCTACCTTGAGTTGAGTAGACAAGTCTACCTTGCCATCTTCCCTTACTCGAATCACCCTGAAGTTGAGGACCTGGCCCTCTTCTAGGTCCATGAAACAGGTTTGAATGGGCACCATCCCCTGGTACTTGTTTTCCAGGGCTACAAAGACACCAACCTGGGGATTAACTCTTACGACCGTACCTTCTACAACATCATTCACCTGGTAGGGATGGTCATGTGCTAAGGCATCATAGACCCGGGTCGAGCCACACAACCGATTGGACTTGTCCACATAGATTCTTATCAAGTAAGATCGGTTACGCTTTAAGTCAAAGGCGATCTCCTGCTTGGGTACAAATAAATCCCTCTTGATACCCAGGTCGAAAAAGGCACCGAACTTCACTTCATTTACCAGTTTCAAGTAAGCAATTTCACCAACACTGGCCTTGGCTGTCTTCATGGTTGCAACCAATCTTTCCTTGTGGTCTAAATAAATATAGACCCTTACATAATCTCCTACCTCAATCTCTCCCTCAACTTCATTAAGGGGCAGGAGGATATCATCTGTATCGCTTGTTGATTTCAAGTAATAGCCCTGGTCAACCAGACGGTCAACAAAAAGATCTTGAAAACTTCCTATAATGTTCATAACGTCTCCATTTCTACTTCATCCCAGCCAGGTCACTTAAAATCTTCTCTACAGATTTAGGTGAAAATGGTAGGTTTAAATAGTGTTTAGCACCTGCTTCAATCAAGTGAAAAACACGTTTATTATCATCTTTACGGCTCATTAGTATGCAGGCTGCTTGGGGATCATACATTAAAATTCTTTTGATTGTTTCTCCCACAGGGTACAAGGGCAGGTCTAGGTTTATAAAAATAAGATCTGGACGTTGACCCACATAAGCGTTGTAGGCTTGAATACCGTTTGCTGCTTCTTCTACAACCTCATGCCCCAAACCCTCCAGGATTTGTCTGAGTCTTTTTCTAATTATTATATCTTCATGGACAAGTATGGCTCGCATATTAATCACCCTTACGCACTTTAGCAGATAAGACCATCAAAGTCAACTTTCCTTCACCAATATCAATCCTAGCAATAGATCCATCTCTTTGGTCAAACTGATGATCAAAACTTGTCCGGGTTAATAGGCTAGCATCCGTAATTTTAATAGCCTGTCTCGACCCCTGCATCTGATCCACAGTATTCCTTGTCAAGGCAGCAGCAAATACTGCCAGGGCTTCATTCATGGTTCGTAGAGACATGTGCTTGTACTGACCATAAAGACCATAGTGGTCTACCAGGTGCTTGAGCATCTTTTCATCTGCCGAAACACATATGTGGGTATCTCTCACCCCTTGTATGGTTAGGTGGGCCGTCACCTCTAAAAGGTCGTCTCTAACAAACTTAGTTTTTTCCAGGTACCAGTTATTACTGATCTGAGTTTTTCTCTCATTCTTGGTCAAAATCTTTTCAGCCTCTAGGGTCAAAGCCTTTTGAATGGTCATAGAATCAAATATTTTAATTTCAGCCTTAAACTCAAGAGGAAGGATCATTTCATAGGTTACCCCCTGTCCCTCTTGAGAAATGACATTGGTCTGGCCACCGAGCTTTTCAACCGTCCCCTTGATACTACTCATTCCTACCCCCCTGCCTGAATACAGGTCACCAGGTTGGCTGGTCGTCAAGCCATCTTCTAAGATCAAGTTACTGATAAAGGCATCTGATAAGTTTTCCAGTTCTTCCATGGTATAGCGGCCTGATATAAAGAGTCGATTTTTCATTTCCTTTAGGTCAACTCCCTTCCCATCATCCTTAACCTGAATGACCATAACATCATTTCGGTTTTCTACACGGCACTGGACCTGGCCATATTCTTCTTTGCCCAACCGGCGACGTTCATCAGGATATTCAAGGCCATGAATGACTGAATTCTTAAACAAGTGGATGAGACTCTCGAAGAAGTGAACATAGGTCTGCCTTCTAACTTTGATTTCATCTCCCGCCACCGTGAAGTTAACGAGCTTAGAGTTCTCACCTGCTATTCTTAAAATATACTCCTTGTAGCTGGCTAAAACCTCTTTTATGTCAACATAAACCAAGTGTCTGAAAGAAGTTACCAAATCATGGTCAGGTCCAATCAAGTCCTTTAACTTGGTCATTAATCGACTGTATTTCACAACATCTACAGACATCTTCTTATTGTTGTCTAAGTAAGACTGTCCCAATTTTTCCTTAATAATAGAAATGTCCGATTGAACAATCCCCTCTAGATGATAAGACTTTAGGGTCTGAACCAAAACCTCATCGGTCATTTCATCAGCCCTGTGAAGCATATTGAGTAGCTCATTTTCTACATCATTTAAACCACTTACCGTTGCATGCATGTTGTACTGGTCAAAAACGCCCTTAAAGGTATGGAGCCTTTTCAGGTAAGTGAATATCTTTTCTCTCATACTGCCTGTTTTTAAGACGTGGGCTTCAATGTGCTTGGCATAATGAAGGTAGGTTGAGAGGTCAGAGAAAAAGACTTCCCCATGTTTGGCTATTGTAATAACCATGGTAGAAATTTCTTTTTCCCTAGCCAATATGGCCCCTTCCTGGGAATAATCATTGACTAAGTCTGCATGTAAAATCAAGACCTTGCTACCATTTCTTTTCTGAACCACATCATAGGTGACATCATAGAGACGATTTTGAACATTCAACTGGCTGTCTAGCAGGGAAATATACAGTTGCTCCCTCACCTCATCAACAGCCTTAAAAATTTTCTTCACAACTGATTTAAAGTATTGACCCTCATCAGTAGCCAGGTCAAAAATTGCCTTAGAGACATCTAAGCCAGTCATATCTTCAAAGTCGCTTTCCTCTAGGATTTCTCCATGGGCGTACTCCACTTTGAAGTTATCATTAATGATCAAGAGAGACCCCTTTAGGACCTCCACAGCAATTTCTATGTTCTCAAAGTACTGCTGCTTTTTCATGAACTTGTCAGAGTATTCTCCCTTAACTGTTTCAGCAGATGTTGTGATCCTCTGTATCTCCCGTTCTAGTCTTAGGTTCTCTTTAATCAATTGGTCTTTTTGTAAGATGGCTTCATTTTTAAGTCCGATTCTATGGATGTATCGGTTGAAATAAATCATCCCTATACCAATGGCTGGAATAACAAATGACAATTCAAAGCTCTTTAAGCCAAACACAGCCATGGTCAAGTCATAGAACAAGCCCCCAATAATGAAATAATAAACAAATGTCTTTAAATTCTCTTGATTCTTAACCTCATTCACCAGGCCATTGAAGGATAAATAACCAATGGCCAAGAGTAGGAAGCCTGTAAATAAATGGGGATAGTATTTTTGATCCAATACAAATACCACAACTAACATCAGGAGAAGGGTTCCAAAAATGGTCATATAGTGGTCTAACTTCTTTTCTCTTTGAACGAAATTTGAGGTCACGATAATCAAAACGACGATGGCAATCATCCGAAAACTTAAGTAGAACTTAATTCTTTCCTCAGAAAAGGGTGTTACCAGGTTCATCATCATCAAGATTGCCAAAAAGAACATGACACTGGATTGGATGACTGGACCAATATGATACTGGTCTTTTGACATCTCCCTAAATATGAAATACAAGAGATAGACTGAAATGATTACATAAGATAACTTGGTCAAATAATCCGGCTGAAAGCAGGTTATTAACAGGTCTATACTGGTAGGGTTAAACAACTGATATATGAATAATGAAGCTGACGTTACCAGGGTCACAAGCAAAATAATTCGTTTAATAATTTTGTTCATAAGGGCTCCTTCTTGTTTATAGTCTTCCACTCTCATTCTACCCTAAATAAACTTATATTACCAGCTAAGTCACTTGTAGAATCATGAATTCTAAGGGGGGAATCATACCCTCCTTTAAATAAAAAATGGCTCAACTCAAATGAGTTAAGCCACCAGTAATTTAACTACCGTCTCGCTTGCATTTTCTTTAGCGGAGGGATGATGTAATTATGAGTTGCTAGGGTAATCAATACAATGCTTGTACCCTTAATGACATTGAAAGGAACCATACCAAATAGGATAAAATCAAACATAGAATCAATATACTTACCAAAGAACTTGAGTTGAGATCCGATCTCTACAAAGTCCATGTAATACTGCATCTCATAAACCGGTAAAAAGAAGTAATAGTTAGAAATACTCATCACTATAGTCATGGATAAGACACCTAAGAATCCTCCCATGACAACGCCCTTAAGGCTGCTGTATTTTTTATAGACAAAACCTAGGGGTAAAATAAAGGCTGCTCCCGATAAAAAGTTGGCCAGTTCACCAAGTCCTAGAGTCAGTGACCCTTGATAAATCAAGTTGGCAATAACCTTTACCCCTTCAATCAACAGACCTGCTAGAGGACCCAGTATTAGGGCACCTATCACTGCCGGTAAGTCCGATAAGTCTAGGGATAAAAAGCCCGGGAAAATCGGTAAGCTGAGTTTGAGCATCATAATCGCTCCAGCTAGACCACCTAAAATTGCAATTTTAATTAAATAACTTAAATTCGTTCGACGTTCCATAAAACCTCCCAAAATATTATTTTGAAGATAAGATTTATACCTGGCAGAATGTTAAGTTCTAAAAAAGCTCTGGACAAAAATATCCAGAGCTTGCGTACAAAAATCTTTTCTTCTTCCATCCAGACTGTACTGTCGGTCTTGGAATTTCACCAAGTCAACTCTCTCGAGTTCGTGGACTATAACCACCGGTCGGGAATTTCACCCTGCCCTGAAGATATTCAATTCATGACCAGTATAACAATCATGACCATTCTTGTCAACTAATCTTATTTATAAGCTTAAAGCCCCTGGACCTAGCCCTGGTTTTCAAAGCAAATTTGATTTCTCCCCATTTCCTTGGCCTTATAAAGGGCAGTATCCGCCTGGGCAACAACCGTCTCCATGGGCACACCATCTTCCGGAACCAATAAAATACCTCCGATGGTTAAGGTAACGATAGGGGCTACTGGAGAATAGGTATGTGCAATCCCAGCCGCCTTGACATTCTCTTTCATGTCTTCTACTAGTTTTTTTGCGCCCTGGTAGTCAACATCATTTAGGACAACAACGAACTCATCTCCCCCATACCGGGCTACAAAGTCAACCTTCCTTTTCAGGGTCGACCTTAGGATGCCTGCGACTTGTGTCAAGCACCGGTCGCCATTGACATGACCATAGTTGTCATTAAACTCCTTGAAGTGGTCGATATCGATAATAAAGAGGGCCAGTTGTTCCTTAGACCGCGCGCACCGAATCAACTCTCTTGTGAAGAACTCCACAAAACTTCTCCGGTTGGGGATGTCTGTCAGAGCATCCTTATAAGACATCTCTGACAACTGTTTGTTCAAAGTCTCAAGACTCTTTTGAACCTCTATACGCATTTTGATTTCTTCTGATAACATTTGAGATTCTTGGGAGTTGATGACTGCAATTGTAATATAAGAGGCCAGAGCCTTAATTAAGTTAAATTGGTAGTCTGAATAAGCATGCTTGCTATTACTTTTAACCACAATACAACCAATCACATCCACTTCCATAATAAGGGGGACAACAATGGTCGAGGTTTCTGACTTGTCCAATACCCTGGACCGTTGGCTTTCAGGAAGGTTCAACCGATTGGTCATGACCTCATCGGGAATCTCCTCAAGACAATTAATCATGAGGGCCTGTTTTTTGGAAATAGCCCAGGCACTCAAAGAATGTCCACAGTCTAGACTGATGGGGTCTCGCTGAATAGGCTTACCCTCAAACAAGAGAAGGTTTCGCTCGATCAGCCGACGGTCTGGCTGATAGAGGTAGATACCAAAGGTCTGGGCATCCATCAACTTAATAATATTATCATAAAGGTTGAGCATAATACGACTAATATCCAGGGTGGAAGTGATATTTTGACCGATGTTGGTTATGGTCTTCATGTCCTCATATAATTTTTCAATTTCATCAGACTTACGCTTGAGCTCAACATTCTTAAGACGATAAATCTCCTTCTCGTGCATGGTATTCTCTATATTCATTTGGGCCTTGATATTTCTTAGGTGCTCCTCTTCTTGTTCCTTTTCATATAAGAAGCGGGCGGCCACATACATCTTGTAAGCATCTAAGGCCTTGTCAAAGTAGGTCAATTGCTCGTAGGTTTGGGCCGCGTGGAGGGCAATTTCAGCCTTCTCCTTATTCAAGCTCATCCTATCAGCAATATCTAAGGCATCTTCTATGTACTCTAAGGCATCATCGTATTTAGAGCTTTCTACTAGGGTATTGATCATTTCCAGATAGGCCAGGCTTAAATTATAGTGGTCTTGAAGTCGCCTCATAATATCAATCGCTAAACTCAGATGATTAATGGCCTCTTCATTCTCCTGTTTCTGCCGATATATTCTAGCCAGTAAAAAGTGACTATAGGCTATTGAAAAGTAATCTTCCCGCTCCATGAAATAGGTCAAGGACTCCTGTGAATAGTCGAAAGCCTGGTCATATTCTTGTTTCTTGTAGTGCATTTCAGCAATATTGAGTTTAGAAACCCCATAAGTAGACCGGTCGGTGATATTTACAGAAATCAACATACTCTTTCTATAATACTTGAGAGCCTCCTCATAATCTTCAAGAGTCAAGTAGATATCCCCAAGATTATTAAGAATCGCTGCTTCATTTCGATAATCATTAGCCGTTCTTGAATGGGCGAGCCCCTTGACATAATGCTCCAGGGCCTTGTCGATATTTGAAAGATCTGAGTAGACATTTCCCAGGGTATTGTGGGCCCTTCCTTGGCCCAAGTCATTTTTTTGATCTATGGCCAAAGTCAAAAGGTCATTGGACCGGCTTATGGCTTCTTCAAACCGACTCATGAGCCAGAGGGCATTCACTTCTATATATAAGGCATCCAGGTAAACCACCATATTATCAAGTAACTGATACTCACTAGAGGTGGCTATGTCATAAGCGTTTAAGGGATTACTTCTCAGTATACTTTCTGCATATTCCAAAGGTTTAATCATCTTCTACTCCTTGTCATCTAGTTACTGTATTTATACCACAAAACTTCCAAAAAACACATATTTTATCCTGGCTAAGCCTTCTTTTCGTGTATTTGTTAGAAAATGTGGTATAAGATATAATGATAGAGGAGGACTTATGGCTATTCAACGATACTCAAGACAGGAAATGCAAGCAATCATCAGCAACATCTTAAGAGAAGATGTGACCATACTGCCCATCGGCAACCATGAACTAAGACGTCATTTGGTTTATCGTGTCAATACAAAAAAGGGCAGCTTTGTTTTTAAATACTACTACCAAGATATTTATGGCGGTCGAGAAATATCCACCTTAAAGTTATTGGAAAACTCAGCCATCAAACGGGCCAGTCTAGTTGACCACGGCACCTTCGGTATGGATAGAGAATGGCTCATGATGGATATGTTAGACGGTATGCCCATGGACAAGATCATGAAGCGTATGTCCAAGGACAACCTAGTGGATGTCTACTACCAGATGGGGCTTGCCCTTGCCCACCTCCACGAAAGTCACACCTTCGATTCCTTTGGGGACCTGAGGGCTGATGGTACCTTTGTCAAGGCCTATACCAACTACAGGGAGGCCTTTATGGCCAATAACCAGTATTGTTACGATAAAATCTACAAGTCTACTGATATTGAGAAGGCTACCTATCTCAAGGGGATTCAAGCCATAGAAAACAACCTCCACCTACTGGACCACGTCAAGCAAGCCCGCCTAACCCATATGGATTATTCGCCCAGAAATATCTTCTTGGCCAAGGAGGGAGACAAAAGAACACTCAAGGCCGTTTTAGACTTTGAACTTTGTCGGCCTTGGGATAAGAATGCTGATTTCTGTCAGTTAATTTTAAGGGATTTCTCAGGCCACCCGGACTATGAACAGGCCTTCTATGAGGGCTATGAGAGCCTATCAAGCCTAGATGATTCTTTTGCTGAAACCCTCGATTTCTATATGGTCAACCAGTGCCTCCATGTGTGTTCCTGGGCTAAATCAGTTGCCCCAGACTACTATAAGATGGCCTACGATACCCTGGTTGACTTACTCAACCATTCAAAAACCCTTAACTTATAAGACCAAATACAAAGCCACCAGATCAATCTGGTGGCTTTTATGTGGCATCATCATTTAATGTTCATTGTTGGTAAAGCCATGCTTGAGTCGGTCAAGGGCCTCTATCTGGGACCTGATGATGACAGAGGGTTTCTCCTGCATCCTGTAGGCCAAGCCTTCACCGATATCTGGCAACTTGGTTACAACCATGACCTCATTTAAGCCCTCAATGGTTAATTGCTTGCCATAAGTTTCCAGGTAAACTTCTTCTAGGGCCTCAAAAATATTCTTCGCATTCTCCAAACATGTCATTGAGAAGTCATACCACTTTTTAGGAGACACCGACATCATGAACCTAGGGTAGACAAAGGGCAAGATGAGGTTGACTGAATAAAGCACATCTGACCGATGGTTGTGTTCTCGCCTAATACCATTACCACCCATGAAGGGATAAACATCCCCCTCGTTGAACCAAGCCTTAACCTCAGGAATATTGTAGGCTCCCTTTATGGTCATCCCCTCCTGAGAAAATCTTTCCTTGCCTCTTTGGGTGGCAAGGCCAGTATAAACAGCCTCTACTTCCAGGTCCAAAGCTTCTAAGATCGACTCAAATGCAATCAAACGGTTCCCCCTGTCTAGGATGTCATCAACTAATATAAGGGGCTTCTTAAAGGATTTCAAAACCTGTCCCTGACGAACTAGGGGTAGGTAACCCGGTGAAGCATCAATATCAAAATGATCCAGGTCAGGTGGATAATAGCGCTCAGCATGGAAGGCCTTGGTCATGGTCTGAGGCAAAAGCCACCGCTTGAACACATCTCCATAAGGCACACAGAGATAAGGGCCTAAGCCTTGGTCGTTGAGACTAGAATTCTTAGAGGTAATCATCCGAATCAGGTGGTTGTACATCATGCCCCTATCAAAGGACAAGACCACAGTATTGGGATACATCTTTACAATATGTTCTTGTAGGCTGGCACGTGCCCACCGTATGGCTTCTCGAATATGACCGTGCCTTCTGAATGTCTCCTTCATTCGAGCGGTACCGTCTAGGTTTAAAATGACGGGTGCAGACATGTCGCCCTTGAAGACAAAATTACCACTACCGATCATGACCTTCTTAAAGCCACTCCGCATGAGAACACCATAAAGCTCAGTTTTAAAGTTTTGACTTTGAACCAGGGCCATGGTACACCCCTGGTGAATACCTGAAATCAAGAGTTCAGTAACAAGTATTTGATCCAAGCTATGGGGATATTCTACCAGCTTCATGTCCAGGTCCAATAAACAGAAGACCCGATGTTGACTGGTTTCCCTTGATGTTAGACCACTGATCTCCTGACCAGGTTCTTTCAGGGTGTAAATACCATAAGCATAGATTTCTCCTGTTACTTCATGAAGGATGGTAAAGAGGGTATTTGACGCCTCCCCTACCAGGGTCTTGTCAAAGGTCTCATGACTAGAAAAGTCTTTTAAGAGGTCCAGTCTTGCCTCCCCCTCTAGGTCTCTATATTCCTTGATGATAAAGGGGGTTGATTCAATAACCCCCTTGTACTGGGGCTCATTTTTATAGAGCCGCTTCTTATGAATATATTGGCTAGCCAGGTCGTCGAGAACATAGAAAGCATCCCAGTCCTGATCAATATTTCTACGAATTCTATTCACATCAATACTTTCATAAAGGGCCTCCAGGCCTCTTTCCTGGGGTGGACTTACAAAGTACTGTTTTCTCTTTTCTATAGTCTCACTGGCCTGGCCATCTTCAACCTGACTTCTTCTCTTGTAAACCACATGGGGGAACCTATATATTTCATGGTTGGCATCCCCATACACGGCGTCATTAAGCAAGGCCTCTTCACCAATGGCTATGTAGACTTCTTTTCCAGCCAAGGTATCCCTCAGTTGAATTAAGTCTTCTGCCTCTTCTAGGTTGAGGGGCTGATTTTGAGGCCAAGTGCTGACAGAGAAAAGGTCAGCTATAGTCATTTCTACAATTCTTCGTCTCAGAAGACTGGGTTGGGTCCGACGTTGCCACTGGAACTCTGATAGAGCTATTTCTACATCAAAGCCCATGCTAGCAAGGTCCTTGCAGACCTCCTTTTGGCCCAGAGAGAAGGGATCAAAGGTACCTGAATATAAGACGACCTTGTCCCTGTCCTGGTAGACCATTTTCCCCCTGGCGTAAACATAATCGGTAATAAAATGGTAAATATAATGCATGCCAACGGCATACTCAAGGACGTGGGTCTTATAAAAAACATTGAAGTCTTGTATGAAGTGTCCAAGCTTTCTATAGGTCCAGGTGAATATGATATAGCGACTGTCCAGACTCAACTGGCTATTGCCTAGGAGACCCTTGCACAGAACCTCAAAGGCCACTTGTCGGGTTAATGAATGAATGGAGTAGAGTCCTTTAAAAATAATACCTACCAGGTCTTGGCCCTCTTGGGCCAGGTTTTGATGGCAGAGGGTCTGAATCATGGTTTTCAGGGTCTCCAGTAAGAGGACTTGAATATTAGAGTTGGCATTATCAATTTTAAACCGGACGTCGTCTAATATCTCCAAGTATTCCTCACGGGGTAGACCAGGAATCAACTGACCTAAATACTGGGGTATATACTTGGTGAAGCCAAATCCTTCCATCTCCAAAGCCCTTAAAAGCTCGACCACGATGTCATTCCTATGGGGAGGTGATAAGAGGTCATAAAGCGTCACAAGGGCATCGCCTGCAGTATGACGCACCTCTTCATAGGCACTGACCTTGAGCAGGTTGCAATAATGCATGGCTGTATAGAACTGTATTTCATGACTCCCCTTGAGGGCATGGTCTTTTAAGAGGGTAACATTGGCTAGTTTTTTAACCTTGTGGGTATCAGACTTTAAGTTCTCCAGGAACATAGCCGTCGTATCTCTTATTTCAAACTCTTCATGTTCAAAGGCACCTATGAGGCCTAAGAAGTAGCTGGTCACTAAACCCTGGCCCTCCTTAAGGTCGAGTAGCTGGTCCTTATAAGCATCAAAAGCAGGAAGATCCCTAACCTGGTTACTCAAGGCCACCAAAGACTGGAGGGCCAACAAGCCCACATCAGATTTTTCACTTACCTTGGTCATCAAGTAGGTCATCACTCGGTCTATGTCCTTGTCCTTGATAAGGTCAATAGGCATCTTTGAGATTACCTGTATCATGAAATCATGGCCATAGTCTTCTAAGCTCTCATCCAGATAGGCCAGGAGACGTTCTGTCATAGGCCCCTTAAAGGCCACCTCAACCTCCTCATAAAGTGCAGTGACCATATAGAGGTAGGTCATGACCTGCTTCTGTCTCTTAGAGGGGGTTACAAAAACATGGGCTTTAAGAAAATCATCCACCATGGTAGAAAACTGGTTGAGCTTGTTTTCTATGGTATAGACAACCTGGGCACTGGCTGGTAATTCCTTGGTATAGTTTTCATCATACATGGCCAGAACCCGGCCCATTAAGTGGCCGATGGTCTTACGAATATCCTCTTCTGGATGCATGACATACTTGGATAAAAATTCTAGGGTCAATAGCTTTTGATGGGGGGTTAAGTAGGTTGAATACTCCTCAAATACAAAAAGATAACGTCTGAAGTTTTGGGAATTTTTTTCCCCACTTGCTTCTTGTAGAAGCTGGGTCAAGGACCATTCATTCCTCAATTTGTACATCATTTCTAGGCTAGACTCTATGGTTCTATATTTAAGGTCATTGACACTTGTCTGACCCAAAGCTGGACCAGCAACAAGGGATGCTTCCTTTTGGACCAGGTCATAGGCCTTAAACCCTGGGCTGCCATCATAATTTTTTATGGTTACAGACATGCCCAGACTCTCCATATACTCAGAGAAGTTCTTTAACTTAAGATAGACCTTTTCATACCGCTTCTTTTTTATGTCATCTAGGGCATCCAACTTATTAAGAATAACCTCAAATGACTCTTGGACATTCAAGAACTTCATTGCAAAGATCCCTGGTTTTGTCCGAGATCTTTTCACACAGAAATCAGAGAAAATAAGTACTAGAGACTCTACACTTAAGCTCTCAATTTCAAGGTCCCAGGTCGAATGGTAAACAGCAACCTGCTTGATGTATTCAATGTCTAAACAGCTAAACCAATGATAGGTGTAATAATAGTGGTAGTAAGCAATCTTGTGTTTGTCTTCAGGTTTACACCCAAACTTACCCAGGTCATGGCCAGCAGCAGCACCCGATACCCTACCCAAGTCGATATCAATCCCTCTGGCTTGAAGTTGCCGACCTATATGGAGGGCAAGATAATGTACCCCCAATATATGTTGAATGGTGGAATGACCATCAACCTCATAGTTCAGTTTCATCATGGTGTATATTTCTTGGCTCTGGAAGGCGCCCTTAAAGGCTTTGTACTCCTCCGGATGCTCAAGGCTGTTAATTTCCTTATCGTTGAGCAACTCAAAGGGATAAATGGCCATAAAAGAGCCATCATCTGATTTTTTTTGATGCTTGTTTATAATATGCATATACCTAAGATACATGTCAAAGACTAGGCTAGGATAAGTCTCCTCTAGAGTTTCAACTGCATCAGGGAAGGACAAACGAAGGGTATAGTTATAAGCCTGACTTAAAAAATCCTCTCCAATATCTAAATTGAATAAGGTTTTTCCAATACACCTGAAGGAAGCAATACTTCTCTTGCAGGTATAATCCTTGTCCATAACTTGACCAAGGATGTGGTCGTAAAAATCGACCTGGCTGAAGGCCTCCATGACCTTATGTTTGTCCAAACGGTTTAACAGCAAAAAACGCCAATGAGTCACTTCTTTCTTAATTTGAACCACCAGGTGGGCAGCTATCTTTTTTTCCATATCATCACCTCTTCTTACCTATACCCTATTTCATCCATGATGCACACAAAATCTTGACTTACATCTAGTATACCCTAAAATAAGGCAAAAAAATAAAGGCCAGCGACTAGATCGCTGGACCTCATTTAAAATTTTGCTATATCTTTTCTATACATCATTTGGTCAAACTTAATTTGCTTGACTTTATTATAGGCTTGAATACGGGCTTCTTCAAGGCTAGTGGCTTGGCCTAGAACATTCAGCACCCGGCCACCTGAAGTCACAACTTGACCCTCGTGAGACCTGGTTCCAGCATGGAAGACATCCTCATCTTCTAACTGGTCTAGGCCCTCAATCACCTTATTTTTCTCATAAGCTTCGGGATAGCCACCAGAAGCCAAGACTAGGGCTACTGTTGCTTGATCAGACCAGGTTAGGTTAATGTCTTCTAATTTCTGGTCGATGCAGGCTTCAATGACATCCAATAAGTCGTTCTCCATCCTAGGTAAGACAACCTGAGTTTCAGGATCCCCCATACGGCAGTTGAACTCTACGACCCTAGCCTTGCCATTTTCTAACATTAAACCAACAAACAGAATTCCCTTGTAATCAATTGCCTCAGCCTGAATCCCTCTAAGGAAGGGATCTAAGATCGCATCTTTAATATGTTGCTCCAGGTCAGGTGTCATGATTTGGCTAGGTGAGTAGGCTCCCATACCACCTGTGTTTAAGCCCTGGTCTCCATCATAAGCGCGCTTGTAATCCTGGGCTGATGCCATGGGTAAGATGGTCTTACCATCTACAAAGCAAAGAACTGAGGCTTCTATGCCTGTCATAAATTCTTCAAACACAACCCTTGAACCTGCTTGTCCAAACTTGTCTTGACTCATCATTTGATCAAGGGCTTCAAGGGCTTGGTCCCTATCCTGACAGATGACAACGCCCTTGCCAGCAGCAAGACCATCTGCCTTGATAACCAAAGGAAAACCATAATCCTCTACATGTTGCTTGGCCACTTCTATCTGGTCATACTCCCCATAAGCTGCCGTTGGTATCTGGTGCTTATCCATAAAGTTCTTTGAAAAGGACTTGCTCCCCTCAAACTGGGCTGCATATCGGTTGGGACCAAAAATCTTCAAGCCTTCTGCCTGGAAAAGGTTAACAATCCCCTCAACAAGAGGCACCTCAGGTCCAACAACCGTTAAATCGATTGCATGACTTTGGGCAAAGTTTAATAGGTCTTCTATATCATCAGCAGGTATATCAATACACTTGGCCAACTTGGCCATACCAGGGTTCCCTGGAGCTGCATAAAGGTCTGTCACCCTGGGACTTTGCTTTAACTTCCATGTGATAGCATGTTCTCTACCACCACTACCAATCACTAGAACCTTCATCAGGACCTCCTTAGTGTTTAAAGTGTCTCATGCCTGTAAATACCATAGCAATGCCATACTTGTTGGCCATGTCTATTGACGCTTGGTCCCCCTTGGCACCCCCTGGTTGAATAATTGCCTTAATACCCGCCTTGGCAGCAGCTTCTACACAGTCATTAAATGGGAAGAAAGCATCTGAGGCCATCACCCCTCCCTTAAGGTCTAAGAAGGCATTCTTAACACCATTTTCAAGGGCCCAGATACGACATACTTGACCGGGTCCAATACTGGTCGTTTGTGTTTCCTTACCAAAAACAATGGCATTGGATTTCACGTGCTTGCAAACCTTCCAGGCAAACTCAAGGGCCTTTAACTCAGACTCTGTTGGAATGCGCTCTGTTACGGTTACCAGCTCATCTTTGAAGAGGCTTTGGTTTTTTTGTTGTACCAGGATACCCCCGCTGACCTTCTTGATGTCTAAGGTATTCTCAGCTTCCTTGTCTAAGATATGGTCTAGGGTCATCAAACGAATGTTTTTCTTCTTAGTTAAAATCTCCAGGGCCTTGTCTGAGAAAGAGGGAGCAATCACAATTTCAATAAAGATTTTAGATATCTCTTCTGCTGTCTTCTCATCGATTTCCCTGTTGGCTGCAATGATACCCCCAAAAATGGATTGAGGATCACAGGCATAGGCCTTCATAAAAGCATCGTAAATATCTAGTCCAGACCCAACCCCACAAGGATTGGTATGTTTAACAGCTACAATAGTTGGTTCCTCGAATTCTTTCAAGAGGTCAAGGGCACCGTTGCCATCGTTGATATTATTGAAAGAAAGGGCCTTGCCATGAATTTGCTTGGCATCTGCCAGGGTTCCCTTGGTTTGACCAGTTTCCCTGTAGAAGGCTGCACTTTGATGAGGGTTTTCACCGTATCTTAGGTCTTCAACCTTCTCATAAGAAAGGGTCAACTTATCTGGATAAGTCCCTGGCGCTTGAAGGTTGTGAAGGTAGTTTGAAATCATGGCGTCATAGGCTGCAGTATGCTTGAAAACAGTCAGTGCCAAGTCATACTTGGTTTCTAAAGACACCTGTCCATCACGATCCAATTCCTCCATCACCCGTTGGTAGTCTTCCGGCTGTACAACTACAGTCACATCCTTGTAGTTCTTTGCAGCTGACCTAAGCATAGTCGGTCCACCAATATCGATGTTTTCAATAGCATCTTCCAAGGTTACCCCAGGCTTCTCGATCGTAGACTTAAAGGGGTATAGGTTAATAATAACATAATCAATAGTTTCAATTTCAAGTGTTTGCAACTGGTCCATATGTGAGGCCATGTCACGTCTTGCTAAGATACCACCATGAACTTTTGGGTGGAGGGTTTTCACTCGACCGTCAAGGCACTCCGGGAAACCTGTAACTTCTGACACATCAATAACATGGAGACCCGAGTCTCTCAGTCTCTTGGCTGTTCCACCAGTGGATAATAATTCGACTCCCCTTGCTGCTAGGGCCTTTGCAAAGGGTACGATGCCTGTCTTATCAGATACGCTGATTAATGCTCTTTTCATGCCGCCTCCTATAATTCATTAGTTATAAACTTGTTGATACTCATTGATAAAATTCGATGTTCAATTTTCAAGACCTTTTTTTGAAGACTTTCGGGTGTATCCTCTGGATCCACAACAAGAGACTCCTGGAGGATAATTTGTCCTGTATCCACCTGGGCATCTACAAAATGAACCGTTGCTCCTGAATACTTCTCTCCTGCTTCTATGACCGCCCGGTGAACCTTCATACCATAAAAGCCCTTGCCAGCATACTTGGGAATCAAGGACGGATGGATGTTGATGATACGACCTTCATATCTTTCAACAAAACTCCTGGGCAGGATATCCAGATAACCTGCTAGGACGACCAAGTCTACTTGGTGGTCCTCCATTCTTTCTGCTATAGCCTCATAATAGGCATCCCGGTCCTTGTAAGCCTTCTTTGACAGGTAGGCATGGTCTATGCCTGCTCCAACAGCCCGGGTTAAACCATATGCATCCTTGCGGTTAGAAACAACCATAACCACTTGACCCGCTAGGTCTCCTGACTGGCACTGGTCCATAATGGCCTGGAGGTTCGACCCACCTCCAGATATTAAGACCCCTATTTTTAGCATAGTTCTACTCCTGCTTGATCTGTAATATGGCCGATTTTGTAGGCCTTTTCTCCCATGTCGTCTAGGGTTTTTATCAATTGATCTGCTTGATCGTTTTTAACGACCATGATGAAACCAATCCCCATATTGAAGGTCTTATAAAGTTCCTTAACTTCAACAAGACCGGTTTTTTCTATAGCTGTAAAAATGGGTAAGCTTGGCCAAGATCCCAGTGTCACTTGAGCCCCTAAGCCTTCAGGTAAGACTCTAGGAATATTCTCAATGAAACCTCCTCCTGTAACATGAACCATGCCCTTAACCTCTACCTGGTCAAGTACCCTTAAAACAGGTTTAACATATATTCTAGTTGGCTCTATCAAGGCTTGTCCTAGGCTCATACCAAGCCCCTCCATTGTATCTTCTAAGCCCAGACCCAAGTGGTCAAATAAGAGCTTTCTAACCAGTGAGTAACCGTTAGAGTGAATACCTGAAGACGGTAGACCAACCATCACATCACCAGCTTCAATGGTTTGACCCGTGATGATCTTATCTTTTTCAACAATCCCTACAGTAAAGCCTGCCATATCATACTCATCTTCAGCATAGAAGCCAGGCATTTCAGCTGTTTCTCCACCGATAAGGGCTGCATCTGATTGCTTACAACCCTCTGCAATCCCCTTGACCAAGTCAGCAATTTTATCGGACTCTAGGGCTCCAGTTGCAATGTAGTCTAAAAAGAACAGGGGCTTGGCTCCTTGAACCAAGACATCATTCACACACATGGCTACCAGGTCAATACCCACTGTATCATGTTGATCCTTCATAATTGAAATCTTCAGTTTGGTCCCAACCCCATCAGTTCCAGACACTAAAACAGGCTTGCTATAACCTGTTAAATCTAACTCAAAAAGGCCACCAAAGCCACCAAGGCCACCAAGTACCCCCTTGGTAAATGTCTCCTTAACATAAGTCTTCATTTTCTCTACTGCCAAAGCGCCTTCTTCAATGTTTACGCCAGCATCTGCATACGATATTTTACTCATAAGTCACCTACTTTATATTTAGAAAGGAAATACATAGCACAATATGCTATGTATTTTTGATTTTCACGGCCTGTTGATTTTCAAACATCAACTTGTTGCCCTTTTTAGGAACAGCAATGGGATAGTCACCATTGAAGCAGGCAACACACAGGTCATCCTTGGTCTTATTCACTGACCGCATAAGCCCCTCTACACTGATATAACCCAGACTGTCTGCACCAATCATTTGGCAAATCTCATCCACTGTCTTCACAGCGCCTACCAACTCCTTGCGCTCTGGTGTATCGATACCAAAGTAACAAGAGTGTACAACGGGCGGTGAACTCACTAGAACATGAACTTCTGTAGCCCCTGCCGCCCTTAAAGATGAAACAATTTTTCGGCTAGTCGTCCCTCTTACGATAGAATCATCTATCATGATAACCCGCTTGCCCTTAATGTTTTCTGTTAAGGGATTTAACTTAAGACGTACTGCTAATTCCCTTGATTTTTGGTCCGGCTGAATAAAGGTCCGACCGATATATTTATTTTTTATGAGTCCAACACCATATGGAATCCCAGATGCTTCGGCATAACCGATAGCGGCATCTATGCCCGAATCCGGTACAGCAATCACCACATCTGCATCAATCTTGAACTCTTCTGCCAGTATGCGACCAGCATCTCTTCTTGTGATATAAACCGACTCGCCATCAATGTTTGAATCCGGTCTTGCAAAGTAAACATATTCAAAGATACAGTGGGCTTTTTTAGCAGACTCATTATAAAATACTGAATCCACACCATCCTCATCGATGATGACCATCTCACCCTTCTCAATATCTCGAATGAACTCAGCGCCTACTACATCTAGAGCACATGATTCAGAAGCTAAGACAAAACCATTGTCCAGCTTGCCCAGACAAAGCGGTCTTAGCCCATTAGGGTCTCTAACCCCGATTAGCTTATTCTCACACATGATGGTTAAGGCAAAGGCACCCTTGATCTCAGACACAGCTTCTAGGACTGCATGCTTAAAACCACCAGAGTAGTTTCTTGCAATTAGGTTGGCAATGACCTCAGAATCAATAGAGGTCTGGAAAATCGAGCCCTCATCTTCAAGGCGGTCTCTGATGGCCCCTGCATTGACTAAGTTACCATTGTGGGCTAGGGCAATAGACCCGCCCTTATAATTAACCACTAGGGGCTGGGCATTGGACACATAAGACTCACCGGTTGTAGAATATCTGACATGACCAATCGATACATCTCCATGTAAACGCTCTAAGATCTTATTGTTAAACACATCTTGAACCAAGCCCATATCCTTGTAATAATGGATCATTCCCTTTGAAGATGTGGCAATACCAGCACTCTCCTGGCCCCTATGTTGCAAGGCAACAAGGCCAAATCCCATCATATGGGGTAGGCTTTCTTCCCCAGGTGCATAGATACCCAACACACCACATTCTTCTCTTAACTTGTCTAAAGTCATGCTGCCTCCTGATTATTTTAATCGACCCAACACTTCTTGGTATGCTTCTTCCACATCACCAAGGTCTCTTCTAAATCTATCCTTGTCTAACTTTCTGTTAGTTTCTGCATCCCATAGACGACAAGTATCTGGTGAAATCTCATCTGCTAAGATAACTTGTCCCTTATATAAGCCAAACTCAACTTTAAAGTCCACAAGCTTAATCTGTCTCTCCTTAAAGTAGGCAACAAGGTTGTCATTGATCATCATGGCATACTTCTTAATGGCTTCCAACTGGTCAGGTGTTGCCAATCCCATAGAATCTATGTGGTAATCATTGATCATAGGATCCCCTAAGTCATCGTTCTTGTAACAAAACTCCAATACCGTTTTAGGCATAACAAAGCCTTCTTCTAGACCCAGGCGTTTAGCCAAAGAGCCTGCTGCAATATTACGAACAATTACTTCAAGAGGTAAGATTTCAACTGCCTTCACTAACATTTCTCTCTCATTTAATAATTCTACTAAATGGGTCGGAACTCCTTTTTCTTCAAGCATTTTAAACATGATTGCTGACATTTGATTGTTGACAGCTCCCTTGTCCTGGATTGAACCCTTTTTTTCACCATTGAATGCTGTTGCATCATCCTTGTAAACGATATGGTACACATCAGGATTATCTGTCTTATACACCCTTTTTGCCTTGCCTTCATATAACATCTCTAACTTTTCCATGAGATCCTCCTATAAACGACCTTGTAAGTTTTAACTCATGGCAGCCCTAGGCAGCCATGAGTCTGTTTCTTATGAAATTGATCTTTATTTAAGTCTATTTGATTAGCTTCATCATAACAAAGCTCATCGGGTCTTTCAATGTAAAATCCGAATGTTTATCAACAAACGTGAAATAACGTACGTTTTTACACTTGTGTACTTTTTACAAACCCTTAAAGTAATTAACACCAGCCTCAAATATCTTCATGTCTTTTTCACCATAAATATTCTTGGCTACTCCCTTTCCAATTCTTTCAGAGTGGCCCATTTTACCAAGGATACGACCACAACGGCTGGTGATCCCCTCAATGGCATAAACCGATCCGTTTGGATTGGTCAATCCATCGTAGGCTGGTTGTCCGTTTGCATCCACATATTGGGTAGCAATTTGACCATGCTTAATTAAGTCATCTACCATGGCCTGGTCTGCGTAGAATCTTCCTTCTCCATGAGAGAAGGCAACTTCGAATTGATCATCCACTTCAACCCCAGCCAACCATGGTGATAGGTTTGAAGCCACTCTTGTTTTAGCATATCTGGCCACATGACGTCCAATTTTATTAAAGGTTAGAGTTGGAGATTGGTCACCCAGGGCCTGAATCTTACCATAAGGGAGAAGACCCAACTTAACCAAGGCCTGGAAACCATTACAGATACCGATGATCAATCCATCTCTTTCTTCTATTAAATTTGTTATCGCCGCTTTAACCTTTGGATGTTTGAAAACAGATGCGATGAACTTACCTGATCCATCCGGTTCATCTCCAGCTGAGAAACCACCTGGAAGGGCTAAAATCTGAGCTTGATTAATCTTGTCTACTAGGTTTTGAATAGATGTTTCAATCCATTCTGGCTTAAGGTTACGAATCAATACAATTTCTGCCTGACCGCCAGCCTTATCAAAGGCCTTCTTGGTATCATCTTCACAGTTGGTTCCAGGGAAGGCTGGAATCACTACTCTTGGGCGTTCCACCCTAACCTTGTTAGTGATTTTCTGGCCTTGTCTGTAGCTTACCTTTTCTAGGGTACCAGCATGGTCTTCAGAAATCTCGAACACGTCCTTTAAAGGTGCCTCCCATTGTTTCTCAACTTCTAAAAGGTCTACCTGAACATCATTATAGTTCAATTGGTAGTCAGCTTGTGTCGCCCCTATAAGTTGATAATCTCCAGTCAAGCCTTCTAGGCTATCTACTTCACAGATGATTGAGCCAATGTTTTCAGCGATTAGGCTTTCTACTTCTAGGGTTTCTAACTTGAGACCAATTCGGTTACCCAAGCACATCTTAATAGCTGCTGCCAGAAGTCCACCCTCTGCTACTGTATAAGATGATAAAACCTTTCCTGACTTTTGTAAGGATTCAATATGACTGTATTGGTCTTTCAATTGATCAAAATCTAAGGTTTCGTCCTCAAAGCGCTCGGCCTTGTAAAGGACAAGATAAGAGTCTGTCCGCTTGAGTTCTGGTGTCACTACCTGATCAATGTGAACGGGCTTGACACCAAAGGAAATAAGAGTTGGTGGCACATGAAGGTCCTTAAAGGTCCCTGACATAGAGTCCTTACCCCCAATTGCAGCTGTCACAAAGGCTTCTTGTGCCATATTGGCTCCCAATAAGGCTGCCATAGGCTTACCCCATTTTTTAGGATCCTGGCCTAACTTCTCAAAGTACTCTTGGAAGGTCAATCTAACTCCCTGGTGACCAGCCCCCATAGCAACAGATTTGGCTATAGAATGAACCACAGCATACATACCACCATGGAAGGGAGACCATACAGCCAGCTCTGGGAAGTAGCCATGAGTCATAACAGTTGCTGTTGTTGTTTCAATCCCCTTAACAGGTACCTTGGCAACCATGCCCTCTGATGGGGTTTGATAGTGCTTGCCACCAAAGGGCATCAAGACTGAACCCGCTCCAATAGAAGCATCAAAGTTTTCTACTAAACCCTTTTGCGAACAAATATTTAAGTCAGACACCAAGTCATGAACAAGGGTCTTAAAGTCATAAGTTGTCACTTGAGGCTTAAAGAAGTTCCCCTCATCTTTTACTGCCTCAATGTGGATGGAAGTCTTACTGGTCACCCCGTTGGTATCCAGGAAACTTCTCTTAATATCGAATATTTTCTGGCCCTTGAAGTACATTCTCAGAGAGCCTGAATCTGTTATATCTGCAACCTTAACGGCTTCTAGGTTTTCCTGGTTAGCAATTTCGATGAAGGCAGCTACCTGATCTTGCTCAACCACAACAGCCATACGTTCTTGTGATTCTGAAATGGCAACTTCTGTCCCATCAAGTCCTTCATATTTCTTTGGAACAGCATCTAAGTTGATATCAATTGAATCAGCAATTTCACCGATGGCAACGGATACACCACCAGCGCCAAAGTCATTACAACGTTTGATCATTTTAGAAGCTTGACTGTGTCTGAAAAGTCTTTGTAGCTTTCTTTCCACAGGAGCATTCCCTTTTTGAACCTCTGAACCACATTCAAGAATGGAATCCTCTGTATGCTCCTTAGAAGACCCCGTTGCCCCACCACAACCATCACGGCCAGTAAGGCCACCAACTAGGATAACCACATCTCCTGGATTGGGTGTTGTACGGATGACTTCTTCCTTTGGTGTCGCTGCAATAACAGCCCCAACTTCCATTCTCTTGGCTAAGAAGCCAGGATGGTAGTGTTCTTTGACATAACCTGTTGTAACACCAATTTGATTACCGTATGAGCTGTAGCCCCTAGCGGCACCCAGAGTAATCTTTCTCTGTGGCAACTTACCTGGAATGGTTTCAGAAATGGGTTGGGTTGGATCCCCTGAACCCGTAATCCTCATGGCTTGGTAGACATAAGCTCTACCCGATAGGGGATCACGAATGGCCCCACCCAAGCAAGTAGCAGCGCCTCCAAAAGGTTCTATTTCAGTTGGATGATTATGGGTTTCGTTTTTGAACATAATCAAGTAATCTTGGTCTTGTCCATCCACATCAACACTTACTTCTATTGAACAGGCATTGATTTCCTCTGACACGTCTAAGTCATCCATCAAGCCCTCTTTTTTAAGTTTCTTAGCAGCAATCGTAGCCAGGTCCATCAGGCAGGCTGCTTTCTTCTTATTCACATATAAGACTTCGCGATCGGCATAGTACTTATCCAGAGCATCCTTGATGCGTTTGGTGTAAAGGTTCTCTTCTACAATAACCGATTCAATTTCAGTCATAAAAGTCGTATGACGACAGTGGTCTGACCAGTAGGTATCAATGGCCTTTAATTCTGTAATGGTTGGATCTCTTTCTTCTTCTTTAAAATAAGCCTGTATATGCTCCAGGTCACCTGCAGTCATAGCGAAACCTTCAGAGGCCTTAAAAGTCTGGATACCTTGTTCATCTAAGTCTCTAAAGCCCTTGTAAGAGGCAACTGGCTTTGGTTGATCAGCTACCAAGGCTAGTGATAGTCTTTCCTTGAAATCTATCTCGTGAGATTCTACTGGATTGATTAAGTACTTCTTTATGGCATTTTGGTCTTCTTGAGACAAGTCACCCTCAATGGCAACAACCTTAGAGGCATGGATAATAGGTCTCTCCCCCTGGGTAATCAACTGGATACACTGTTCTGCTGAGTCCGCTCTTTGATCAAACTGGCCAGGAAGTAAGCTGAATCTGAAGACTAAGTCCCCTGCCATGAAGTCATCCTTGTCTGTGAAGACACGGTCTACATTAGGTTCTGAAAATACATTCTCCTTGGCAACTTGGAAAGTCGCTTCATCCATTTTTTCCATTTCATAGCAGTTGATAAGTCTTAGCTTATCAATCTTTAGATTTAGGTTGTGAACTAGGTCTAACTTTAAGTGGTCTGCCTCAACTGCAAACTCTTTCTTTTTTTCTACAAAAATTCTTTTTACCATCATTAGCCTCCATTGACTTATCTACTTGAATCACCTTGATTTTAACACAGGAGGATGTATAATTATAATTAATATAAATAATCATTTAGATTAGGAGAGCTAATGTATGGATATTAACTTCGAATGGTACAAAACATTTTATCACACAGCACAATTCTTGAGTTTTACCAAGGCGGCTGAAGCCCTCTTTGTAACCCAATCTTCAGTCAGTCAAACCATTAAGCAACTGGAGAAAAAACTAGACACGAAACTCTTTATCAGACAAAAGAAAAAGATCCAACTGACCAAGGAGGGAGAGATATTATTTCTCCATATCCAGCAGGCCTACAAGCATATAAAAATTGCAGAGAGAAAACTTGAAAACTTCAATCTTGGGGAAATTAACATTGGTGCCAGCGATACCATATGCAAGTACTTTCTCCTCCCCTACTTTAAGGGCTTTCATAAGAATCATCCAGATATCAAGATCAACATCACCAACCAGCCCTCTAAAAAAACCCTAGACATGATCCAGGATGGCCTTTTAGACTTCGGTATCGTAGCCATCTCAGAAGGTGACCAGTATCAAGGTCTAGACCTCCAGGTATTTCAAACCTATGAGGAAGTTTGTGTAGCCGGTCCTGAAATATTTAGTAACCTTAAGCCCCCTCTCAGCCTCAAAGACCTAACCACCCACCCTATGATTACCCTAAGAAAGAATACCAAGACCAGGCAGTTTTTAGATGAACTCTTTCTCAAGGAAGATATCCACCTAGAACCCGACTTTGAAATTATCAGTGTGGACTTAATTTTAGAAATGGTCAAGGCTGGTCTGGGTATAGGCTTTGTCATGGGCAACATCCTGAGAGAGGATGAGGTCAACCAGGAAATTTTCAGAATTCCCCTTAAAACCCCCATGCCTAAGCGAAGTATTGCCTTTGCCATTTCTAAGACCCTGCCCCTATCTGAAGCCTCAGAAGCCTTCATTAAATATGTCCACCAGCACCTAACAAATAAGCCCCATCCAAAAGGATAGGGCTACTTTTATTGACTCTTCATAATTTTTGGTATGTCTTTAATCTTAACTGGGTTCCCATACATCAGTGTTCCCATTCGATAAATTCTTGCTGCGATGATGCCAACTCCGAAGGTTGTTACAGCTAAAATAACCAGAGAAATCACCACTTCAAGGGTTGTAACCGCCCCCATGGATACCCTAACAAACATGGCTAGGAAGGACGATACTGGTATAAAGGATGCGACCTTTAAGATGACACTTGATGTGTCGTTCATTCCCATCATAGCAATCAAGAATACAACCACAAAAATCATGGTTACTGGTGTTGCACTGGCACTTACATCTTCTGTTTTTGATACCAAGGCACCAAGAGCACCAAAGGTAAAGGCAAAGAAGAGATAGCCTAGGATTCCAAACAAACTGAAGTTCAGCAAAACATCTCCTGGAATATCAAAGAGGAAGTCCAGGTCCCCATCCCAAGCCTTTGAATTTAGGTTATAAGATACCATGGCTGCTGATATAATTAAACCAAACTGAAGAATGCCAGCCAAGGCCCCACTAATCACCTTACCAAAGATGAGGTAGGTTGACTTTGTAGACGTCACAAGAAGTTCCATGGTACGGTTGGACTTCTCACTCGCAACAGCTGTTGCAATCAATTGACCATACATGATGATCACCATGTAAAGTCCAAACACAAGGATATAAGTATAGCCATAATTACTGGCACTATCCTTACCCAGTATGTCAATCTCCGTCTGGAATCTTGGGTTGATCAGGGTAACAATCTTATCATACTCTACCCCCTGAGCCTCAAATCCTTGTCTCTGATAGGTAATGGTATAAGCATACTCAAAGGCACTAACTCCCCTATCAGACATTTCATTATTGAGTAATACATACTCATAATTGGTTGGAGACTTCATAACAAAACCACCAGCCATTTCCCCAGCTTTGATTTGGTCCTTCATGGCTTGGAGGTCATCCATCACTTCCATATCTCCTATGTGGAAATTGCCATTTAAGAAGTCCAGATCGTCTACATAACCCTCTGGATCATAGAAACCGTAAGTCGGTAGATCATCAGAGGTCGATTCACTGACTTCAGTTTCATCATCAAAGGCATCTATGATTGTTGGTACCGATAGGCCAATAGAAACTAGGGCTACTAGGGCAAAGGTTGCAATCAAGAATACCTTGTTTTTAAAGTAATGCATCAACTCAAATTTTAATACGGTTAAAAATCCCTTCATTACTCATCACCTACACTTTTTATAAAAATATCTTCTAGACTAGGATGGTACATGGAGAACATTTCCACATCCATGGCTTTTTCCGTAATTCTACCCATCAAGTCCTGCTTGGTCTTACCTTCTCTTAAGTTTAAAACAACATGCTGTTTTTTCAGTTCGATTTCACCGACCAAGTCACCGCAGTGGTCCTCTAGAGCTTGTCGTACTTGGCCAGGCTCTTGATCAATTAGGCTCAAAAGCAAACGATTCTTACCAAAGTCAACCTTAATATCCTTTAAGTTACCTGTCAAAACCACATTACCATGATCAATCAGGGCAATTTCCTCACAAAACTCTTCTATGTATGACATCTGATGACTCGAGAAAATCACCAATTTCTCAGAGGCAATCTGCTCTCTTAAAATTTCCTTAAGAATTTGTGAGTTTACAGGATCCAATCCACTGAAGGGTTCATCTAAAATAATGATTTCTGGATTGCACAAGAAGGTAGAGGCCAGTTGGACCTTCTGCTGGTTGCCCTTTGATAGGGTTTCAAGCTTCTTGTCCTTGTATTCAATAACTTCTAGTCTCTCCAACCAGGAAAGGGCCTGGTCCTTAATTTTCTTCTTGTCCATGCCCCTTAACTCGGCCAGGTAAATCAACTGGTCCAGAACCTTCTTTTTAGGATATAGACCTCTTTCCTCAGGTAGGTAGCCAATTTGATAGTTTCTAGGATTAAAGGGCTTTCCATTAATCATAACTTGGCCTTCATTCGCTTCAAACAAGGCCATTAGGATACGGATGGTCGTTGTCTTACCAGCTCCATTACGCCCCAAAAGCCCTAGGGCCTTGCCACTTTCTACTTTAAAAGAAATACCATGAAGCACTTCCTTGTCACCAAAACTTTTGACTAAGTTCTTTACTTCTAAATTCATATTTCACCTCATCTTCTACAACGTCCTTTGCCCTATTTTATCAAACCTCCTTAGTGCCACCTAATATTTTAGTCTCTCTTAATCTTTTCTTTATATTTATTCCATATTGTAATTTGTCATCTCACATATCATTAAAAATCCTTCACAAGTTGTGGACAAAAAATAAAAAAAACGCATAAAATGCGTTTTTTATTGAACTTAACCGCAGCTGCCAGAGCATGATCCACAAGCTGATTCACCTTGGTTAACAGGCTTAACTAGGTAGCCACCACCAGTTAACTCAACAATTACATCACCGATTTGATCATGAATCTCTTTTGACATGATGAACTTAACATCATGAGTTTCATCTACTAGGTCCGTCTCACTTAACTCATCCAGAGTTAAACCAAAGCTTGGACCGCCTCAACCCATACCTGCAATATAAATTCTTATATTGTTAGGCTGGTCTGCTTGTTGGTCTACAATCGCTTTGATTGCATCAACAGTTTCTTGATTCGTTTGAATTTTCATACAAACCTCCTTGAATATTTTTCTTCTAACAGTTGTATTATAGAACATTCTAATAGTAAAGACAACCAATATAGAGATTTTTAATAACTTCGTATAGTATATACATACCTAAAAATAAAAACTTCAAACATTTGTCACTATTTTTGTATACTAATACGAAATTACATGGTTTTCTTAGACTGCTATTTGAGTCTAGCTACAACCACCACCACATGAACCACAAGCTGATTCTGGTGGATTAACAGGTCTTACCAGGTAGCCCCCTTCTGTCAATTCAACAACCATGTCTCCCATCTTATCATGAATTTCTTTTGATAAAATAAAGCTGACTTCCTGTGTGTCATCAATAAGGTCACCCTCTGTAGCTTCATCTAGGGTCATGCCGAATGACGGCCCACTACAACCCATACCTGCTATATAGATCCTGATATTCTTTGCCTGATCCTCTTGCTTGGCCATAACTTCTTTAATAGCTTCTATGGTTTTATCATTTGTTTGAACTCTCATACAAGTCTCCTTTAAAGTCTATAAATGATACAAGTTCATCTTGTATACTAGCTTGATTACATTTTTATACTAACACGGTAGAGAAAGAAAAAACCATAACCTATGTTACGGTTTTAAATCAAAAAATAAAAAAAAGCATGCATCGCATGCTTCTTGAGATTAGCTACAACCACCGCCACATGAACCACAAGCTGATTCTGGTGGATTAACAGGTCTTACTAGGTAACCCCCTTCAGTTAATTCAACAATGATATCTCCCATTTGATCGTGGATATCCTTTGCTAATAAGAATGTTACATCATTTGAGTCATCTACAAGATCACCCTCTGCTTTTTCATCTAGGGTTAAGCCAAATGAAGGACCACTGCAGCCCATACCAGCCACATAAATTCTAATGTTTTGTGGTTGGTCCCCTTGACCTTCCATTACTTTTTTGATGGCTTCTATTGTTGCATCGTTTGTTTGAATTTTCATACAAACCTCCTTACTCATCTTTGACCCCATTGTAACAGACTCAGCTGAAAATAAAAAATAGAAAGAATCCATACTAAACTAGGTAAGTATCAATTCTTTCTATACTTAATTTAAGCTAAAACAATCTTTAATACAAAGAAGAAGGCAATAACCCAAGACATGGGATGAATTTCCTTAATCTTACCCGTAGCTGTCTTTAGGATGACATAAGAGAGCAAGCCGTAAACGATCCCTTCAGAAATCGAATACGCCAGGGGCATCATGATTAGGGTAAAGAAGGCAGGAATAGCCTCAGTGAAATCATCTAAGTCAATCTCCTTTATTGGACTCATCATAAAGAGACCCACTAGGAATAAGGCTGACGCAGTCGCTGCCGAAGGAATCATGAGAAACACAGGCGAGAAGAATAGAGCCAGGCCAAACATAAAAGCTGTAACCAAAGAAGTTAAGCCTGTACGGCCACCCTCTGACACCCCAGCTGCTGATTCCACATAGGTTGTTACTGTAGATGTCCCTAGGGCCGCACCACATGTGGTCCCAATGGCATCAGCAAACAAGGCCTTCTTGACATTTGGTACACGACCATCTTCTGTCAACATGTCAGCCTTAGTAGCCACCCCTACTAGGGTTCCAACTGTATCAAACATATCTACAAATAAGAAGATGAATAAAACAAATAACATTTCTAGAGAGAAAATCTCTTTAAATGAAACAAACTCAAAAACATAAGGTGTTGATGGCATCTTTACCAGTTCCTTCACTGGTACAAGGTTGGTTACTCCCATTGGAATACCAATCAAGGTAGTTGCTATAATTGATATAAATAAGGCTCCCTTTATTTTCTTACTTAATAGGACACCCGCAATGAGTATACCCATCATGGCTAGTAGGGGACCGGCTGATGTGATGTCTCCCATCTTTAAGATGGTTTCACCTGGTAGGTCACCTTGAACAATAATACCCGAGTTGACAAGACCAATGAAGGCAATGAATAATCCAATACCTACAGAAATAGATTTCTTTATGTTCTTGGGTATAGAATTAATAATCGCTTCTCTTACATTGAAGAATGATAATAAAATAAAAATAAGACCTTCTAAGAATACAGCTGTTAAGGCGAACTGGAAGCTCACATCCATCACCGAATCTGCTACGACCACAGCGAAGAAGGCATTCAGGCCCATACCGGGTGCTAGGGCAAATGGTAACTTGGCATACAAGGCCATTACAAGGGTACCGATGACAGCCGATACAGCTGTTGCAGTAAAGACCTTATCCCATTCCATACCTGTACCCGATAGGATTAAAGGATTCACTGCTAAAATATAAGCCATGGTCATGAAGGTTGTAAAACCTGCGATCACTTCTGTTTTAATTGATGTCTTGTTTGCTTTTAGATTAAAAAACCTTTCGAAAACACCTGTTTTCTTTGTCATTATGATAGTCCCCCTTAAGTTGTGTGTTATACCATAACAATACTAACAAAATCACCCTATAAATACAAACGTTTTTTTATTATATGATTTTAACATTCGATAAAAACCTTGAAAACACCTAGTTTCAAAGTACGAACATTCGCTTTTTTGTTAATATCATACATTCAAAATTCAAACTTTTGTTATTTTCTTATATAAAACTAGGCTTAAATCCTGAACATTCAAAACAAGCAAAACCGGGCCTAGGCCCGGTTTCTGACTTTACTTCTTCCTATACTCTATTTGCTCAATATCAAGAAAACACCTCTTCTTGTCAAGGCCACCCGCATAGCCTGTCAACTGACCCTGGCCGCCCAAGACACGGTGGCAGGGGATGAGCAAGCTTATGGGGTTTCTACCGACAGCTCCCCCTACCGCTTGGGCTGACATGGATTCCAAGCCCCTGCTTGCTGCAATCTTTTCAGCCAAGAGGCCATAGCTTGTCCACTGACCATAAGCGACAGCCTGCAAGGCCTTCCAGACTTCCTCTTGAAAAAGAGTCCCTCTGGGGTTTAAATCGAAGGTCATAGGTGGGTTTAAGCCCGCCAGGTAGGCCTCTAACCAGTCCTTAACTTGGTCAACCAGGTTTCGCATGACGCCTTCAGCCGGAATGACTATGTCCTCCCTCCCCAATTTGGGATAGTATTTTTGCCCTTCAAACCATAGGCCCATGATCTGAGCTTGGTCATTTAGTCCTAGTAAGACTCTACCAAAGTGACACTCTATATAATCATAAAACATTATGCCTCCAATCTCCACCATAGGCTCATGGTCAAATAAGACCGCCAGGGGCGATACTGGTCTGCATAGGCCATCGCCTGACTCTCATAAGCCTTATTTAACTGGTACTTAGACAGGCCCCCTGGATTATCTAGAATAGGGATGCCCCGGTCATCTAGCAGCCTCTGCTTAAGCCCCTGTTTTACACCGGCGTCTCCATAAGGAAAGGCATCCGGCCACCCCACCCCTCTCATGAGTAGGTAGTCTGCCGTCCAGGGGCCTAGCCCCTTGATGGATAAGAGGTCTTGCCTCAAGGCCTCTATATCTTGTCCTAGCCCAAGAGAAAGCTCTTTACTAGACAACAAACCTGCCAGAGTCTGGATCAATCGACTCCGAGTCTTAATGACCCCTAGCCGGCCTAGGGCCTGCTCTATGTCATCTACCTTACAGAAATCACCTGGACTAGGAAAGCTCAAGCTTATCCCCTGGAAGGGACTTTCAAGGGGATGACCATAGGCTGCCACCAGTCGGTTTAAGATTTTCTGAGCACCTGATACACTAATTTGCTGGCCAACAATGGCTCGCACGACGATCTCAAAATCATTGAAGGCAACAGGTAGTCGACTTCCTCTTGAGATGCCAGCTGGCAGGCCTTCAGGGTTACAGTCTAAATCAAAGGCCCGTCTCACCAGGCGAATCACTTGTAGGAGGCCTGCTTCAAGACTCCGACTCACCCTCAAGACCAAACGGTCATCGTCGGGATCAAAGGAAGCGCCAATCCACCCCCTAAGGATCCGATTCTCTAAATTAATGATCAGTCCCCGCCGGTACTCCCCCTGGTCTGTTACCTCTTCTAAGCCCTCAATGGCCCTTAATCTATAAAATGTCATCATTTGCTCCCAGGCATAGGGAGGTCGATACCTTAAATAAAGGGTCAACCATTCTTCCTTAAGTGCCTTCTTTCTTAGTCGGCTTGGAGGCAGGCCATATGCTGCCTTCCAAGTCCTGTTAAAGGCTGATAAGGATCCAAACCCCGACAGGTATGCAATCTCACTGACAGGTAAACTGGTATCCATTAAGAAGGTCTTTGCCATTAGTAAGCGCTTGCTTTTTATATACTGGCTGGGGCTAATCCCCAGGTGGTCTTGAAAAATTCTCTGCATATGGCGACTGGATACCCCTAGGTCCTCTGCCAGTTGCTTCATAGCTCCTGGCCTATAGGCCAAGTGGTCCAAGCCCTCTAGTATTTGCCGTATCAGAAGATCTCCCTGTCTGAATTCATTGTAAGCAGGTGCAAGCTCAGGCCGACACCTTAAACAAGGCCTAAAGCCAGCTTGTTCAGCCTGCCAGGCTGAAGAGAAAAATGTACAGTTTTCAGATTTAGGAGCTGGCACCCTACAAACGGGTCTACAATATATACCTGTCGTTTTTACGCCTGTAAAAAAAACGCCATCAAAGCGACTGTCCTGGGCCTTGATGATCTCATAACATTGATCATGATTTAAGTCCATATCTACCTCCTACCCCTATAGTAACACAAGTCTCCCCTAAATACTGACCATTTTCGGACATGAATAAGGAGATAATTATTGCTTATCTTTGGGAAATTTGGTTATATATATACCAGGAGGTATTACATGAAATTAACCACACGAGTATCCTTACTCTTTTACATACTGGTATCCATTTGGATCCTTTTTATTGCCCTGCTTTTCCCCAGAACCATAATGGCAGGCTACCAACAAGTTGAAGAAGAGCGCCTTGAATGGAAGCTCGAGAGAGTCGAGGCTGGTTTAGAAAGCATCGTCACTGAAAACAAACGTATATTAAAGGACTGGGCAACCTGGGACAGCACCTACAAGTATATAGAAGAAAGAAACCCTGACTTCATCGAGGAAAATATGATTGTTTCCTTATATAAGGACATCAACCTAACCATGGTCATGATATTTGATATGGACAACCAGCTTGTATTTGGTCAGGCCTATAATCCCAGCAATGACCAATTAGGTCCTATCGATGAGGCAACCGCCAAGGCCTTCAGTCAATACCATAATCAAAGCGGGCTTATATACTATAATGAAAGCGCCTACTACTATTCCAGTGCAGGGGTTACTAACAGCCAGGGGACCACTCCTGTCAATGGCTATATTGTCTTTGTTAATCAATTCGACCAAGCCAGTGTCAATGCACTTTCAGAGGAGATCATCGAGGATATTACTATCCTAGACTATTACGATGACTCTATGGCCAACTATAAAACCACTACCATTGAAGAGAAGGACCAATACTACGCCACCTATAATATTCCCTATAAGAACAGGCCGGCAAGTGTGCTCTTTAAAATAGATGTCAACCATGACATCACAGACCTAGGAGCGACCACCGTCCTTAAGGCACTGCTCTTGTATGTCATAAGTTTTGTCATCATCAGTATGATCCTCTACCTGGTAGTTAAACGTTATGTTTATCAAATATCAAGGTTTACAAAGGATATTAATGACATAAAGAACAGCACCGATTTGACCCGTCGTATCCGAACCGTTAACAAGGGGGAACTGGGTACGCTGGCTACAACGGTCAATGATATGCTCAACCACATCGAGCATATGCACAAGCGTTTGTCCAATTATGCCAGCTTTGACGTCCTGACAGGCATTTTAAATCGACGAGGGGGCTTTGAAAAACTGGACTACTATATGAGCCAGGCCAAGGACAAGCACCTGCCATTAACCATTGGCTTTGTAGATATCAATGACCTTAAAAAGGTTAACGACCTCTTTGGTCACAACCATGGGGATGACTACTTAAAAACCATGGCCAGGTTATTAGAAGATAATCTTAGGGATACTGACGTAATCTGCCGCCTGGGCGGGGATGAATTTTTAATTATCTACCCCAACTGCAGTGAAGACGACGCCAGGTCTACCCTTGACAGGATTGTTGATAAAATAAATGCAGAAAACCAAAAGGATTATCCCTACCATCTAAGTATGAGTGTTGGCTTAGAAGCCTACAACTACACGGATGATATCAAGCATTTTGTTGAAAAGGCTGATGTGAAAATGTACGCCAACAAGTCCATCTTTAAAGAAGAAAAGAGGCTTGTTTACTAGGTCTTATAGGCTCAAGTCAGTCCATAAATAATTCAATTGTCTATCCTTCTAGACATAAATAAAATCGACGAGTCATCACTCGTCGATTTTTCACAATGTATACAAACAAAGGTCACCTGATTTTATCAAGACATTTTTATAGGTGGGAATACTTCTGCTGCTGCAGAGCTTTTCTTTTCCTTCGCTTCTATCGCGTAATTATTAATGGCTTTTTGGTCTTGGTTACCATAATGCATGGTTACCGGCCCCCTAATACAGCCACCCTCACAAGCCATGCCTTCTAAGAAGTCAAATCCCTGGCCTGTAAACTTCATTTTCTTTAATAGACGATCACAGGCTTTAATGCCGTCTGCCTGGACGATTGTCTTTCTACTATCACCAAGGACCGCCTGGATACCTTCACTAAGGCCTCCTGTCTTGGCCAACTTTCTTCCATAATAGGAAGCGTTATTTAAAGGAGCGGTTTCAAGGGCCTCTAAATTGATCGCCTTGGCTTCAATCATTGCCGCCAACTCCTCGAATGTTAAAACAAAATCTACATCTTCTGGATAATTCTTGGCCTCTTCTTTCTTACCAATACAAGGACCAACAAATACAACCCTAGCCTGGGGATCAATAGACTTAATCAGTCGACCTGTAGCCACCATAGGGGATACAATATGGGAGATTAAGTCCACCAACTCAGGATACTCCTGCTTGATGTAAGCAACAAAGCCTGGACAACATGATGATGTCATGGGTGTATCCTGGGCCAATAGGGCTTGACTCTCGTGTTCAATGACAAAGTCTGCGCCGAGAGCAACCTCTACGACATCTTTGAAACCCATGGTCTTAAGGGCTGAGACCACCTTGCCAAGGGGAACATAATCAAATTGCGTGGCAAAGGCTGGGGCGATGATGGCGTAGACTGGTTGACTCGATTTCAAAAGGTCAATCACATGAAGGAGTGACGACTTCTCTTGTAAGGCTCCAAAGGGACAGGAGTAAACGCAGGCTCCGCATTGAATACACAAGTCATTATCAATAACTGCCATTTTGTTCTCATTGATGGTTAAGGCCCCGGTAGGACAAGACCGTCTGCATGGCCTTTGAACATCAATGATTGCACTATAAGGACAGGCCTTAAGGCACCGACCGCATTCAATGCATTTGTCGCGATCAATGAAGGCCTTCGTTTGAGTGAAGGTGATCGCATCTGCTGGACAAGCATTTTCACAGTGGTGGGCTAGGCAGCCTCGGCAGGTATCGGTTACTATAAATCGATCCATGGAACATTGATCACACGCCGCATCAATGACTTCAACAATGTTATCATTGTCAGGGTTCCCCCCACAAATCATTTGGATACGGTCTTTAGTAATGGCTCTCTCGTGATATATGCAGCAACGAAAACGATTATTGGGTCCTGGAGTAATAGCTTCAGGGATCCCATGAATATGGTCTTCAAGACTTCCTTCAAAAGCATACTTGGCAACCATGCTTAAAACTTCAGACTTGATTTGTTGTACTTGGTTCTCATATTTTCTCATATTAATCACCTATCTATATAGTTCAAGTAAACGATTTTATTCATCTCTCTCAAGATTGAGACAATATCTTTAACAATATTCATTTTAATACTCAGGTCCGATGGGAAATCAGGATTCTGATGGGCCGGATTAATGGCAGACCCTACATAAAAATGAATATGGGTTGAATCCTCTAAGAAACACTTGAGGAGCTGGGTTACACCATCTTCCTTGTCGAAGTTAGGTTCTTCACAGGAATCCTTAAGACTTTTCAAAGCATTGAGGGTCATTTTAAGGGTCAAGACGCCCTCGGTCACCAGGTCTATACCTGAGATCTTTGCCGTCGGTGGCACAACAGGATCAATGTAGGTTAGGGTGGATTCAATCGGACGATTCAGTTCCCTGGCCACAATGTTAGCAGCTGTTCCACCACATACCACCTTCTTGCCCTTAGACTTCATAAAAGACTTAACCGTCTCTTCATCTAGGGTTTCTAGGGCTGGTGGACCAGTTAAGAGCTGAACATTCTCTGGATGACGAATTTTTATAGAGACAGCTGTGGTGTCATCACCAGGCTTTTCATCATAAAGCTTATAACAGGATTCCATCAACCGCCTATTAAACTTGTCAGCTGACTTTAAGTTCTGCTGACACAGATAGGCCTTAACGTGCTCCCACTCCCACCCGTGATTGAGCATATTACCAACCCCTGCATGAATGACACCATCAGAGCACAGGGTAATGGAATCTCCAATTTCAAGGTCAAGTTCAGATATCATCACTCTCTTTTCACATGAAAACATACACCGCTTCTCCAAGATCACCTGTTTATGATCCCTTAAAACGAAGACTGGCGGGTTGTCAAACTCAATGATCCGACAATGGAGGTTATTATCTATGTCTACTATGCTGAAGGTCGAGTAGGCTATCTCTCTCACCTGGCAGACCGGAAGGGTATTGGCAATTGTCTCTATGGTTTCTTCTAAGTCTGCCCCCTGGTCCAACATAGTGATCATAATCTTTGAAGTCAAGGTTGCAAGGATGTTTGCCTTCACACCGCTGCCCAGACCATCAGCCAGAACCACTATGGTTCTTTGATCACTTTTGATCCACTCCACCTTGTCACCACAAAGTTCCTCTCCATACTTATTCAAGGAATGCCATGAAACATCTACATAACGTTCTGCCTTCATATTATTCTCCTTCATCACTCATGACGATTTGCTTTAAGCGATTTAAGTTCACCTTGGTTTCAGCCGTTGTCTCCCCCAGTAAACTGGCAATTTCTTGAGCAACCCGCATCTGCTTTTCGATAACACTTTGACAGGTGTCCAGGGTTTGGAGTTTCATCTGATGCATTTCCTGCTTACTCTGCTCAGACCGGGTTATATCGGTAAAGATACCAACCGTAATCTGCCCACCTTCTATGGTCAAGAGGTTGATAAAGAAGGTCTTATCCAGGGCATCTATGTGTAGTTTTTCACTGACCTGTGCTACCTCAGGATAGTCCAGTTTCTCAAACACGTCCGACCCGATAATGGCACCAATTGGCCAACCAGCCAACTTGGTGTAATTCTGGTTGAAGGTCCGTCTAAAGGCTGGGTTGATGTCTTGAATCTGCAGGTTGTCATCCAAAATACAGATGGCATTAGGACTATTCTCAAAAATAATATTTTGAAGACTCTCTACCTTGTGCTTGAGGCGTTCCAGACAATGTTCCACATCTGAATAGCCCTGGACAACAGCTACAGCCTTGTCGTAACAAGTCGCATAACCACAGGCACCACAGTTGATCTGGTCCTTGTCCGTATACTTCTCCATGGCCATCATGACTGAGAAAACTTCCCCCTCATCAACGGATGTGTCAATGACCTCCTGGCGGAACTTCCTAGACAAGTCGATACAGGGATCAAAGTCAGCGAAGTCCTTTGCCTCTTCTACTCGGCTAATGTGTTTCTTTAAACGTGACAAGCGTTCATAGTAGCTGGGGGCCTGTTTGGGTATTTCAGGCCCATTAAGACATCCCCCCTGACAGGTGTTGATTTCGGCACAGTAGCCCTCAACGCCATGGTCATGGATTCCCTCTAGGAAATCCTTACACCCTTCTGTCCCATCTACATGAATGAACTCATAAGCACTTCTTTTAGACAAGTCATCATCTAAAAGACTCCCCCCAATTGGATATGCCTTGCCACGCTTGCTTGAAGGGGTATCAAATATGCCCACTTCTAAATTCTCGAGTTCTATTGATCGTTCTTCCATTAGAGCCTCTAGCTCCTTAAAGGTGATGACTGCATCTACAGCATCCTTATAGCGGTCAGCCTCAGCCTTCTTGGCAACACAGGGACCAATAAATACAACCTTAGACCCATAGTGTCTCCTCTTTATGTCCATACCATGGGCTACCATGGGAGAAACTATAGGAATCATGTCCCCCAAAGACTTATGATACACCTTCTCCAATAGGTAGGTACTCGATGGACAACAAGTGGTTATAATGTTCTTGGTTGATGCTTCGTCAATGTGCAAGCCATAATGCTTGGACACCAAGTCAGCCCCCCGTGCTGTTTCTTCTACATAATTAAAGCCTAGTTGCTTTAAGGCCGTGACCATCTGCCCAGGGTCGTTCATATTGAAAACACCAGCATAGGACGGAGCCACTGAGGCCACAACTTTGGCAGATGAACTAAGCATCTTAATCACCTGACCCAGCTCTTGATGAGTTTCTAGGGCACCGTGGGTACATTCCACCAAACACAAGCCACACTTGATACATAGTTCATCAATAATCTTTCTATTCTCTCCAACGAAGGCAATTGCCTTGGTCGGGCAGTTTCTTAAACATTTAAAGCATTCATCACATTTATCCGAATGAAACTCTATAAACTTCATCTCACACCTCCAAGTAGGTATCTAAGATTTCATGAACGCTTTCTGGTGACATTGAAACAAATTCATCTTCAATTTGAACAGATACAGCATTGGCACAATGACCCAGACAAAAGGACGACTTCAAGGTCACTTGGTCGGTCAACTTTTTATTTTTTAAATAGGCCTCTATATTTTTTATCACATCATATGAGCCCTTCAAATGACAGGCACTACCAATACATACTTTAATCTCCATACGCCACCTCTATTTCCTAGTAGACAATCATCAAACAATCCAATTTTTTGTTCGACTCCTAAAATCACGTTAATAATATCACAATGTTTTGTCAGCCTCAATCCTTTGACATTTTCTTTTTCATTAAAAAAACCACCGAATTCGGTGGTGAATGTTAACTAATATTAACAATTTTTAAGCTGCTCTTTGAAAGATTAAAATGTTAAGCTTATTTAATAACTTTGTTAAAAGAAAGACATAAACACCCATCGAGGCATTGTTAATTTTATATCAATATTTTTTATTAAAGTAAGAGCTTGTGGAGACAAGCTCTTACTAGGCATCCATTATTTGGGCCAAGACAGGTGATATTCCACCCCACCTTCTTCTGGAGACTTTACATCTATAGAGCCTCTGAGAATGTTTTTAACAATGTTATGGGCTAGATTAAGACCAAGCCCCAAAGATCCGTGGGATCTTTTTGATGTATAAAAAGGGTCAAATATCCTATCAACATGGTCCTTGCTAATGCCCTGACCGTAATCTCTATAGGTCATAAAGATATAGTGCTGATCTTCTTCCACGTGAATGGCTATTGTCTTAATATCCTCTTGGCCGTAAGCATGCTCCAAGGTGTTATCCACAAACTCAGTCAAGACCTTGGCCAGGGCTTCCTTATCAACAAAGGTCTGGATACTGTCGGGACAATCAACCAAGACCTGGTAACCTTTCAGGTTAAGGGCTTCTTCATTTAAGACATCAGTAATTAGATTCTTGATGTTAATTCTCTTGTACTTATGCCCTATTGATGTCTTAGACACTTCAATGAATTGTCTCAGCAAGCTACTGATATCTGCCAAAGCACTATTTATAATCAGAAAGGCATTTTTAGAATCCTTCACATACTTATGGATAAAAGATCGACCAACCCTATTGTCCTTAATGGCTGCCTCAAGGGTCTGGTTGAGTTTTTCAAAATAACTCAAGGTTGTAACTGCAGTTCCCAAGGGGGTGTTTAACTCATGGGCAACCCCTGACACCATCGATCCCATGGCAGCTGTTCTTTCAGATTGAATCAGTTGATTTTGTGTATCCTTAAGCAGGCCCAGGGTCATCTCCAGTTCTTGATTCAGACTCAATAGCTCCTCATTGGCCTTAGAGAGGTCAGAGGTTCTCTGGTCCACGAGGTCTTCTAAGTTCTCCTTAGAGGCCTGTATACTATCTGCCATAGCATTAAAGCGCTTGGATAAATGACCAATTTCATCATCTGATTTCACTTCTACCCTAAAGGAGAAGTCTCCCAGGATTATTTTCTCCGTTGCCTGGTCCAGACCAACGAGGGGCTTAGACAGCTTATTGGCCAGCAATCGTGAAATCATAGAAGCTATGAAGATCATTATCAAGGCAGTAACTGTTAGGTCCTTAAACAAGCGGTTGACACTGGACCTTAATTCGTTTTTTTCGATTAGAGCGAAGTAATTTAGACGTATTCCATTTAAATCAGAAGAGATAGACTGCACATCATACAACTTGCCCTCTAGGACAACTTCCTCATAGCCCTCCTGTATTTCCAATCCCTTCATAAAGACATTGAGGGCTGTTGAATGGACATCTCTACCGATCATGTCACCCGCCTTAGGGTGGCCAACGATTCTCCCCTGGCTGTCTGTAACAATTACATAACCACTTTGTCTGATGGTCACGTTCTTTAAGATATCAGAAAGGTCTTTAAGATCGAAATCAACACTCACAACCCCTACCACCTGTTCATCTTGATTTTGTATGGTCGTTACACTTAATATAACCTGCTCATTGCTCGATGTCTGGTAAATACCTGGTATAACAACCTGTCCAGGATTTTCTAAGGCCGCTTGATACCAGGCTCTCTCCCTGGCATCATAACCATTGAAGCGGGGACTCGGAGGCGACTTGATGAAGCCCCCATTGCTTTCCACACCAACTGAAGCATTTTTTACAGATGAATGATTGTCCTGAAAGGTCTTTAAAACATTATAGACTTCTAATTCAAAGTCAGATCCCCTGCCAGGGATCATGTCCACTTTTCCGCTTGCATCTTCCAGGTCAACATAAGAGGTGATCTGGTCATCCACCCTCTTGATGGTTGGAAACTCAGATAACATTTTGGTGTTTTCAGTAATGTTCTTGATATAAAGGTCAATCTCCTGATTCATCAGGGTCACCTGCTGAAGGACCTGCCGCCTATTTTCATCCACCCAGGACTTATCAACATGATATAAAGAAACCAGGGTCAGGGTCCCAATAGACAAAAGGACAACAAGAACTAGGGCTATATTCATTTTTACTTTTATTGATTGGGATTTGAACACAGGACCTCCCTTCGAGAGTCAAGGACCCTCTTTAATCCTTCTTATATTGCATACCGATTGTAAAGGCCTTAAAGCCCTTTCTCTCATAGAAGCTGACCAAGTCATCCTGGCACATGAGATGGAGATTAATGCCCTTGCTTGAGGTCTCATCGACCAATTTTCTAAGGATTTTTCCTCCGATGCCTAGGCCCCTATAGGCCTCAGAGACTCCGATGCCACAAATGTAGCCATTAATAAGACCATCAGAAACCACACGGCCAGTTCCTATCAAGTGATCTCCTTCATAGACATAGATAACATGCCAGGACTCATCCATGGCCTTGATGACCGTTTCACCATCCCCACTAATATGGTCCATCCACTTCAGGTCTTCATACAAGGATACAATATCCCCTTCCCGCTTCATCTTGTTCAAGTATTCCATAGGTCCCTCTTTTCTATAATAATATTACCATAAGACTGGTCAAGTCATGGTAGTTTTCAATCATAAAAATATTACAGACTATTTTAACTCCTTGTTCTATCCTATACCCCAAGTTTATGCCAATACTCTTAAAACAAAGCCTCAGTATAAAAATCTCTCATACAAAAAAAGACAGGCCATCAATTCCTGTCTCAAATAGTAGGTGGATCCCTTTATCCTGAACCTAATATTCCCTTTTATTATCTAGGTCTAGGTTGTAAACCGTTTTTCCCTCGTCTCTAAATATGGTCGCCTTCGAGGTCCGTATAGCCAGTATAACACAGTTTTCATCTGCCTCGTTATTGGCATGATCATACCAAGCTTTGAAGGTTTCCCTTAACTTCAAACGCAAGTCAGCATTTTCTGTCTTCATAACCCATCCTAGGTTTTCTGCCCTGCCCCTGCCAGTAATGCCCTCCTGACAGACCACAAAAGAAACATTTGGATTTGATTCCACCTGCATAATTTTATTGGACTTGCCCCATGTGGTCACATAGAAAACCCCATCTTCGTAATAAGCATCTACTTCTCTTACAAATGGAAACGGATGACCTTCTGAAGTCGAATCTTGAGCAATTGTCGCTAGAGCAATAATATTGTCCTTACCACGTCCACAACTCTCTTCTAATAACTTTAACCCCTCTTCATATCTATTCATTATACATTCCTCCCTTTCATAACAAGTATACCGAACGTATGTTCTGTTGTCAATAAATTAATTCTGTGACTAAGAAGGAAAAATGGGTAATAAGAAGACGTACAATCGGAGGTGATTATGATCATACAAGCAACATTAAAAGACTGGCTACTCGACAGTGATGTCAGCTTGCAATACTTGGTCTACAAGAACTTACTTGAGGCCAAGCAAAAACCATTAGATAAACTCCAATCTCGTATCCCCCTTGAGGGATGGGGAAAGGCCTTCATGGAAGCAAGAAATTCAAGGGGAAGCTGGGGCAACCGCTACTACCAGCCCAAGTGGGCCTGTAGTCATTATGTCCTTTTTGACTTAAAACTCATGGGATTCCCACCAAATGACCTTGTAAAGAAGATTGTCTTGGATGTATTGACCAAGCACAGAAGTCCCGACGGTGGTATTAACATATCCAGCCAAATCAAACCAAGTGATGTTTGTGTTAATGGCATGGTCCTCAATTTCTCTGCCTACTTCCTTGGAGTCAGTGACCACTTCCATTCCCTCATTGACTACTTCCTTGACATGCAGATGGAAGATGGTGGCTTTAACTGTGAGAAAATCAGTCATGGAGCCCGTCATTCTTCTGTTCATACAACCCTTTCAGTCCTAGAGGGCCTGCTGGAATACAAGAAGGCTGGCAACACCTATAAAATTGATGACGTCACCCGGATGGAAGAGGAGGCTTTTGATTTCTTATTGGTCCATCATTTCTTCCTATCCCACAAGACCCTCCAGGTTATCCATAGGGATATGACCACCTTTACCTATCCCTACCGGTATCGGTTGGACGCCCTCAGAGCCCTGGAATACGTGGTAGAGGCCAATAGGCCCTACGATGACCGCATGCAAGAAGCCTTGGACCTTTTACTTAAGAGACGAAGTCCTGATGGCAAATGGAAGAACAATGGCATAAAACCAGGTCAAACCCTTGTGGTCTTTGAGGAAAATGGTAGTATCAGCCGAATAAACACCTACAGGTGTCTCCGGGTCCTTAAATACTTTAAGAAGTTGGGCATGACTTTTGAATTTTAGTAGGCTACTCCTTATAGGAGACAAACCTCAATCAGGCCACTAGGCCCCAGGGCCTGGTCAGCTGTCTTGATACACCGGTGGCCTACTATGCCGCCCCGACGGTCCTGCTTAAAGCTTTTTAAGCTATGGCTGTAGTTTCCCCTATAGGACCTGTGGTGGATGACCTTGCATAGGCCAATGGCTTCTAAGCCATAGGAAGTCTTGCCACAGACATGGACAAGCAGGTCCTTCTTTTGATTTAAGGCCTTGAGGATCCTATAGGAAGCGGGCCCACTGATGTCCTTGTAAGAGTCAGGCCCAAGGATGTCTATACCCCCAAGGGGGTCTGAATATGATATCCACTGGCATCCAGCCTCTATGGCCCTATTAAGCAAACCTTCAGTATAAGTCTCAATTTTTTTTATCAGGTTGAGTGCCAGGTCTGGTGACCGTCTTAACCACTTGTAAAACATAAGAGGTTCAACCAAGGACGTGGCAATCGTTATGGGGCCTGTTAGGTTGAGCATCAGGTCATAATCCCCTGCATGCTCTTTGATGACTTCCATAACCACAGCCTCCCTGGACAAGTCCAAGTTTCTTCCCAGCTTGTCCATGTCCTCAGGCCCCTGGATACAATAGTCCCTTATTCTAGGCCCCTTCTTATCATCCCCTAGGTCTACAAGACCACCCAGACTTTGAGCCTCAAGGGTCACACAAAAAGGGAGTCTTAAAAAACCATCCTGGCGATAGGCCATTAGGGCCCTTGCCAAGGCCAACATATCTTTTTTTTCAGTATGAACCCTGGGATAGGATAGGCCAGAAGACATGATTAGATCCTGGGGCAGCTGGTCGTAGTCATCACTCTTGCATTTGAAAATGCCCTTCATAAGGTCCTCCTAATACTTTATTGTCGAATAATCGATCCAAGAGCCCAACATTGAGCTTGGTTCCAATAAAACACGCCTTTCCTCTTGTCACCTGGTCCCAAGGCCGGATGGAAATCTCCTTATTGGCTAGGGAAAATTCTAGGCCACCATGAAAAGACTTGACCAGGCCCTTGGCCCTAACTAAGGACATTTCATCATCTAAAGAAATCTGCTTTAAGATAGCCTCCAGACCTTCAAAGGTAAAACACTGGTCGCTAAAAATAGGATGTGTCTTAAATAGTCCCTCCTGACAGGGCCTATCTTTAAGGTCCATGGCTTCTTCCATCATTCTATCTAAAGGCTTTTCAAGGAGTTTCTGCCAGCTTTCTTGATTGATTTGGTCCCAGGACTGGCTGATAATAGCAGCCCCTTGATTTCTCTCCTTCAAACTCCTTCTAATAACCTCTAAATACGCCCCATCAACCAACTGACTCTTAGAAATAAGCAAATGCCAGGCATGGGCAATTTGGTCATCAAAGAAAGCACCAAAAAGATCTGCCTGGTCCAGATAGTTAACAGCATCAACAACTGTTACAAGGGAATTGATGGTCATATAAGACTTGAAGGCTGGTCCTTCAATGGTCTTAATAATATCACTTAAAATACTGATGCCTGTTGGTTCTATAAGGATACGGTCTGGTTGAAGCGTCTCAAGAACCTGGGTCAGGGTCTCCTTAAAACTCTTTTCCATCAGGCAACAGATGCAGCCACTTGATATTTCATAAACCGTCATTCCCTCTTGCTCAATAAGGTCTCCATCAATGGCAATTTCACCAAACTCGTTTTCTATCAGAACAAGCTTTTCCCCCTGGTATAATTCTATCAGCTTCTTGATGAGACTGGTCTTGCCTGCTCCTAAAAAACCAGATACAATATCAACTTTAATCATGCTGCCTCCTAAAATGTCAGGGCTTTAACAAAAGCCTCTTGGAAGTTCTCATGTCGTGACAGGTCTAAAACGTGAATATTTTGACTCAGGTGATCCAGCCCCTCTAGGTGGTCATTTCCCATAAGTGATAAGCCAGCTCCCTTTAGGGCTGTATTGCCTACAAAGTCTATGGGACAGGTTATTGACTGAGGAATGAGACCAATTTTTCTTAAACTGGTCTCAGACAGGTGAAAGCCAAAAGACCCCGCAATTATTACCCTCTGACAGGTTTCTGCTTTTATGGCCAAATGATCATACAAGAGGCTGATGCCAGAGGCGATGGCAGCCTTGGCCAATTGAATTTGACGAATATCCTTTTGACTGAGATAGACCTCTGGTGTTAAGTAAAACTTCTTGTCCTTCATATAAGCTGAATACCTGTCATCCATGGTCTTATTAAACTGACCACTCTTCTTCACAATCCCCTTGTCTACCAATTCAGCTATCAGGTCAATCAAACCACTGCCACATATACCCCTGGCAACCTTGCCCTTAATGGTTGAATAATGAAGGGAGCCATCCAGGTGTATTTTAAAGGAATCAATGGCCCCTGCCTCTGCTCGCATCCCACACATAATATTCATCCCTTCTAAGGCCGGGCCAGCTGCAGTTGACGTTGCAACCAAGTTTCCCTCATGGAGGGTCACCAGTTCTCCATTGGTGCCGATGTCAATAAAGAGGGCCTTAGAGAGGTCTATGTTCTCATCCTTTTGTAGGGCATAAAGACCACAGACAATATCTGCTCCAACAAAAGAAGAAGCAGAAGGCAAAAGGTGAAGGTCTAGGCCTTCAAGCCCTAAGATATCCCCCTCTAAGCTTTGTCTTTCCAAGAAGACCGGCTGATAGGGGGCCCTTGATAGGGAGACGGGATTGACCCCCTTGATCAGGTGCTGCATGGTTGTATTTCCTGCTAGGGCAACTCCCTTGACCTGGTCCTTATTGTAGGCAGCCAGCAAGTCCCCCGTTAAGCCCTTGATCCCCTCAAGGATAACTTCTTGCAGGGTCTCAGTCCCACTAGGATGGTCCTTGGCATAAGTTATTCTAGATAAGACATCATGGCCGTATTGGGTTTGGGGATTAAGAATCGACTTGTGGTTTAGGGCTATCCCCCTCTTTAAATCAACCACCTGGCCCGTGACGCCAGTTGTGCCCACGTCAAAGGCCAGGCCTATACTGGTTATCAAAGCCTCCCCTTGACCGTCATAGGCTTGGACTTGTAAAGCCAGGTCACTTACTTCTAAGTCCCCTGCTTGAACCTGATAGTCTATGCTAGCATCTCCCATGATATAAGTGGTACAGGCCAGCCTAATACCCTGGTCTAACAGATTCAGACTTTTTTCAAGGTCTGTAGGTTGAGACAAGTCTCCCGATACCTTGACCCGACACTTGCCGCATATTCCCAGGCAGTTGCAAGGCGTTTCAAGGCCATAGCCCTGGTCTGTCAGGATATCCTGTACTCGGTAGGTCCCCGGGGGATAATCGAGAATTTTCACCTGGTTCTTTTGCCTATCATATAACTTAATCTTCATTTTGATCTTGTCCTCCATAGGCCTTCACATACTGGGTCATGGTCCTTATACTCTCTAGAGGGGTACTCATACCAAGACCACAGGCCGGCGCTACGATGTCCACACCTGCTTTCAAGCTGTGCTTGGTCAAGACCTCTATTCTGCTTCCAGGTTCAAAGTTCAAGGTCTGTGTACTGACATTCCCCATCAACTTGGCTCCTATCAGTCTTTTGGTCTCTGCCATATTAACACAGGAATCAAAACTCAAGGCAGTAAAACCAGCCTGGTCTAGGATCTTAATTATTTTGCTGGACTTGCCACAGATATGAAAAATTACAGGTGTTTTATAGGGCTTAAGGGCCTCTACAAACTTCTGATAAAAGGGCAGGGCATAGGCCTTAAACAAACGACCTCCAAGAATTTCACCTGTAGCAGTTGGATCTGAAATAGCAATCACATCCGCCCCTGCCTTGATCATTTCAATGGCATAGTCTATTAAATAAGTGTTGATGTAATCTAAAAAGTCATAGGATGTGTCAGGCTTCTTTACCAGGTCCTTGAACATAACATAAGGGTCTATAACGGAAGTCGCCGTACTCATATGACCGGTAATATTACCGATGACAGGTATTCTATCATTTTTTAATTGTCCAATGGCCTCTAGGACGCAGGCCATCCTTTCTTCTTGCCAGGGTATAATCTGAGGCCTCTTAAGCAAGTCCTCCATGGGCTCCTGACTATAGGCAGTCACCCTTGGCTCAACCAGCTGACTGCCGAAGTGCACCTCAACCCCCAAGGGCTCTGCTTCTGCCGTCATGCAGAAGGGAACCCCATAATTCTCAAAGCCTGTTAGGTCGTGGACCCTCTTAGCAACTTCAACCATTAGGTGACTCTCTACATTGTGGTTGCCCTCAAGTCCCTGTAAAACTTCAGTGACAGCAGCATTCATCATACCGCCTGGGCATATGACAGGAGGCCTGTCTACCAACCGTCCTGATAGGACATCTAAAAGGCGTTTTTTTTCATTTAACTGATTCATTTTCACTTCTCCTATTTCCAAGCCAGCCTCTTCTTAGATTCAGTTCCCACAGGTCATAACCTAAGAAATCACCTGAAACACAAGAGCTGTGGCATCATCATGCTGCCTTAAACGTTTGAACACCTTAAAGTCTAGGTCTTCTCTTTCTGCCTGTCTTATTCTATTCAAGGGGCCCTCTAAACCTTCATTGATGCATGTTTCCATCAGGTCCTTTTGAGACATAAGGTTATATTTATTATAGACTGCCGAATAACCATCACTCATAATCAGAACACTTTTCAAGTCCGTCAGAGGATACTCCTTATAAATAGCATTTTCAATAGCTCTAGGGTCATGTTCTAAAACCGTGTAGCCACCAGGGGCGTTCATAGTCATTCGATTATCTTGAAGGACTTTTAACTCAGCATTTGTATAGCCATTAAAGGCGATTTGCTTCTGTCGATTGGGGTTGTTAAAAATCATGTTGATGACCTGGTCATCCATAGTGCTCATCGTTTCATCTACTAATGTTAGCACTTGGCCATTTTGACAACCGATGTTAATCTCTACATCTCCTAACACCATGTTTTCCAATCGGTCACCATTCACACGAACAATGGCAATAGAGGCTGAAGCACAATCTAATTTCGACAGTTGCCTAGGATCATAAAATCTGCCAAAGGCCTGGTTAATTTCATCAACCCCCGACCTCATGATCGACCTAAGCGTTCGAGTTTTGTCATCCAAGTGATCCTTCAGATACTGATTCCACCAGGTCACCATCCAGACAACATCGCTATAAGCATCTGTGTGGTGGGCGTGACTTAAGGGTAGGGCCCCATCAATAACCCAAGCACCATATTCAGATACGCCACACCGGTCCTCATTATGACTTTTGTAGGTATGGGTTATGGCTTGATGATTTTTAATGTTCATTTATAGACTCCAATCTTCTAGCAATTATATTGACCCCTAGGGCAAATATAAGGACCACAGCTCCATAGGCCATAGCCAAACCAATCTCATATTCAAAGACACCATTGACCATGGCTATGGACAGGGGTCTGTTATCCGCTGTATATAGGAAGGCGGATATTGTATACTCACCCAGACATCGAATGATAATTAATATGACCCCTGATATAATCCCCGGTGAAACAAAAGGAAGAATAATCCTCCTAAAGGTTGTGAGTCCCCTAGCATTTAAACTCTTAGAAGCCTCTATATAGATATCATTCAAGTTTTGAAGGGATAGGTTGGTGGCCCTGTACATTAGGGGAACCAGACTGACAGCATAAGCAATGGGTAAAAGGACATAAGAGCCTACTAAAATCTTATTGCCTGTGATAACACTCGGTTGATTAAATGCATTAATCGTATTAACAGCAATAGCACTGGATGGAATTGCCCAAGGCAACATAATCAATAACTCAATCAAGGGTTTTAGGCGACTCTTGGTCTTTACCACCAAGTAAGAGGCTGGTATTGAGACCAGTACACACATCATACTGGCCAGTCCAGCCATGGTTAAGCTATTGATAAAGGGGGCAGTCGCTCTCTTTTTACTGATAATTTTTATGTAGTTATCCCAGGAAAACTCACTTGGATATATATCAATCATCCAAGAACCAGGTTTAACAAAGGATAAAAGTAAAACGGTAACAATTGGGAGCATGATGAAAACGACCAGTATCATGGGAAGACCGTTGGCTAACCATCTTAAACCTCTCGATTGAATAACTTGGCCTTTGATTTGGGTACTTTTAACTCCAGAGCTAAAAGTAACTCGCCCCTCGTAGAACCTCATCAATCCCAAATAAACCAAAGATACAGTAGTTAAGATCACAACCTGGCTTGCTGCCAAGGCCATATAGTTATTGGCCTTGGATAACAATATAGACGTGGTCATAACCTTGTAAGACCCACCAACCATGCTCGGCGCTGAGAAAGATCCGATCCCTGTCATAAAGGTCATAATAGCTGAAGCAAGCAAGGAAGGTTTGATAAAAGGAACTAGAATGGTTTTAAACACTTGCCACTTGGACGCCCCTAGATTCCTTGCTGCATCAACGGCAAAACCATCGATGTGTTTTATGGCCAAAGAAACATTCATATAGAAATAGACGTATTGGGTGTAAGCATGTATAAATAAAATGCCCCCCAAGCCCTTTAACTTAAAGGGAACCTCCTTTAAATGGAAGGCAGTTTGCAAGGTTTTAGTAACCAGGCCACTTTCACCATACAATTGGATGAAAGCGATTACGATGATTAACCCTGGTAAAACCACTGGCAGGAGTAGTAACTTATCTATAAATTTACCAAAAGGATTTTTATAGTAGTGAACAAAAAATGCTAGGCTTGTTCCTATTAGGCCACAAACCAATACTGTTAAGAGACCCAATACTATAGAATTTCTTAAGGTTAACCCGTAAGCCTCTGACGAAAAAAAAGTCTTGTAGGTATCAAACGTCCATCCCTCTTCCCCTGTTAAGCTGACCCCTAGGGTCCTTAAGGCTGGATAGAGTATATAGCCTCCAAGTATCCACAGGAGTCCAAGACCGAGTATGACATTTATTTTTTTTGTTTTCATCCCATTCAAGATTTTCATATCGACTTCCTTTTCAATATCTTTATGGCTCGGGCTGGTAGCCATAAAAAGACCTCTTGATTGACTAGAAAGTTTTCACGCCCTTGACAGTCATTTATACTTATAATCCTGAAGCAAGTCTGGTCTACACAGGCAACATACTCAATGAACTGGCCACTCATCCTGCGTTCAGTAATCATAGCCCTCACGACATTTTCTTTTTGAGGATTCTTCACACACATCTTGATATCCTGCGGTCGAATGGAAAGGTCCTGGCCTGATTGAAGATCAGTCACTTGGAAACCCAAATTATCCTTAATGTAAGCTCTTCCATCCTTCAGCGTTACCGGAAAGAGGTTGGTCTCTCCGATGAAATTTGCAACAAAGCTGTTGGCTGGCTGGTTGTATATTTCTTCCGGTGTTCCGACCTGAACACAGGTCCCCTTATCAAATACCGCTATGGTATCGGACATTGTTAAGGCTTCAGTTTGATCGTGGGTAACAAATATGGTGGTAATTCCCAGTTTAGCCTGTATGTCTTTGAGCTCTTGTCTCATTTGGTCCCGTAAACGGGCATCTAAATTGGAAAGGGGTTCATCTAATAGAAGAAGCTTCGGATTAGTGACTAGAGTCCTGGCAAGGGCTACTCTTTGCTGCTCCCCACCAGACAATTCAGACACTTTTCTTTTTTCATATCCTGTCAAGTGAACAATGTCCAGATACTTTTTTACTTTCCTTCTTACCTCTGACCCTTTTAACTTTTGAACTTTCAAGCCATAAGCCACATTATCATAAACATTCATAAAGGGAAAAAGGGCATAGTTTTGAAAAACCATACCAACATTCCGTTTTTCTGCTGCAAGTCTGCTAATGTCCTTGCCTTCAAAGATTACCTGTCCTTGGTCAGGGTCTGCAAATCCAGCGATGATTCTTAGGAGGGTTGTCTTACCACATCCTGATGGCCCAAGAAATGTATGGAACTCCCCTTCCCTTATGGTCAGATTGACTGTCTTTAACACTTCTTCATTGCCATATGTTTTACTAATACTATTCAGCTTTAATAGGGTCACTTTTCTTCAATCCCTTCATTTTGTTAATCTAAGAACTTATTTCTAAATACAGAAAATAAGAAGCCCGTATCGATAACTTCTTATTCTCTAAGTTCTATTCTAAGTTATGACTACTCAGCATCCTTGCTAGTGTCTTTTATCTCTGCATCCCATTCTTGCATCCACTCTGATTGAATTAAGGCTAATGCAGCCCAATCTACAGACATAGGAGTGATTTCTATTTCACCCATCCAAGCTGGAGATGATGCAAAAGCATCATTATTGGTTGGCATTCTGTTAAACTCGTTAGCCAACTTAGCCTGCATTTCAGCGCTACCAGCGAAATCAATGAAGGCTTTTGCTGCCTTAGGGTTCTTTGCATTTTTAATTAAGGCGATACCATCAGTGATAATAGGTGAACCACTGGTTGCATTGACAATCTCTAATGGAATATTGTTTTTAACCTTGTTGTCAATGATTGAGTTTAAAGTAGCAAAGGTTACCCCCGCTTCTTTTCTACCCAAGGCTTGGAACATCAACGAGCCACTGCTGTAATATTGCTTGGTGTTGGCATCTAAGCCAGCCATATAAGCCCAGCCACTCTCTAAATCGTTTTGCATTTGGAACTGCTGTAACAGACTCGAATAAGTGGCTCTTGCCGATGAAGAAAGCGCATTTCTGAAGATCAACTGACCTTCTAGAGCAGGATTCGTTAAGTCCGCCCAGTCCTTAGGCGCATCTTCTTTAGCAATCACATCCTTGTTATAACATATCATAACAGGTGTTTGGATTGTGCCAATCCAGAAGTTATCTTTGTCCTTAAATAAGTCTTCTACCTTATCACTCCAAGAAGGTTTGTAAGCTTCAAACAAGTCTTCTTCCTGTAGTTCCATGAATACTGCTGAAGAGCCACCAAACATAACATCTGATTGTGGATTATCCTTTTCAGCTCTTACACGGTCAGCGAGTTCTCCCTTCAGATTGATAAACTCAACTTCAACACCCGTCTCTTCAGTGAAAGCATCTGCAACAAGTTCTAACATAGCTTCACCGTGCGTTGAATAAATAACAACTTTTTCCTCTAGCTCTTTACCATTTTTGTCTGTCGGTGTTTCATTATTATTACAAGCCACCATAGCAAACATTAAAACCATTACTAATAATACACTTATGATTCTTTTGTAGTTCATAGGATCCTCCGTCATTTCTTCATAATCAATGTATTTAACATCATTTTGACTCAAGGACGATTATATAAGACTCCCTTCAATTTTTCAACGTTTATCAAAACTCTCAATACATTGATACAAGACCATTAAAAGCTCCTATAGTAGACAAATTGAGTGCAATTATTTTACAAACTACAAGTCCTTCATATATAATAAGATGACCGTCCGTCCATTAGATTAAGGAGCATTATATGCCAGATAATAGAAGCAACAAGATTAGCTGTAACAACTACCAGTGTGAAATTGAAATATTTCTTGAACTCGTTTCCGGCAAATGGGTTTCACTCATCCTATGGGAACTTATGAACTACGGAACAAAACGATTCGGTCAACTTAAAAAGGATATACCTGGCATCACCCAGAAGATGTTGACCCAACAACTCCGTTACTTAGAAAAGAATGATATCGTCAAGCGGACAGTCTACCCTGAAGTTCCTCCAGTTGTGGAATACACTCTGACCGAAGTCGGCATGGCCATAAAACCCATCTTCATATCTATGGACAAATGGGGCAAGGACTACATGCATACACGAAACAAGAATAAGGTAGAATGAATCTACCTTTACAAACACAGAAAAAGGTAGAATGAATCTACCTTTTTATTATGCGCCATAATAAGCAGTCTTGAATAAGTCCTTCATTTGATCAACTGTGATCTCTCTTGGGTTAGTACCCGTACAAGGATCTGCAACTGCATTTTCAGCAATTTTATCTAAGTTGTCTAAGAATAACTGCTCATCAACACCAAACTCTTTTAATGATGATGGAATGTTCATCTTCTTGTTTAAAGTGTTCACAAAGTCAATTAAACTCACAACTTGCTCATCAGCTGTTTGACCTTCTAGGCCTAGACGTCTTGCTACATCTGCATACTTGTCACCTGCAGTTTCAGCATTGAACTGAATAGCAATTGGTAGGTAAATAGCGTTAGCACATCCATGAGGCACTTTGAAGATCTTACCTGTCTTATGAGCCATACTGTGAACAATACCTAAGATGGCATTAGAGAATGACATACCAGCTAAACACTGCGAGATATGCATATTGGCTCTTGACTCTTCATGACCTTCATAAGATTTTAATAAATCATCTTGGATCATTTCAATAGACTTCATAGCTAAAGCATCTGTTAAATCATTACTCATTGTAGAAACGTAAGCTTCAAGAGAATGTGTTAAGGCATCCATACCTGTATGAGCTACTAATTTTGCTGGCATTGATTGTGCAATGTCAGTATCTACAATAGCAATGTCTGGTGTGATGTTAAAGTCAGCAATAGGATACTTAACACCTGTTTGGTTGTCAGTGATAACAGCAAAAGATGTCACTTCACTACCTGTACCACTTGTTGTTGGAATAGCAGCATACTTGGCTTTTGTTCTCAACTCTGGTAGGTTAAATGGTATTGCAGCTTCTTCAAAAGTAAATCCTGGATATTCATAGAAAATCCACATAGCCTTGGCAGCATCCATTGGCGAACCACCACCTAAGCCAACAATCCAATCTGGTTGGAAGTCATTCATAACTTCAACACCACTCATCACTGTCTCAACTGAAGGATCAGATTCAACCCCTTCAATCAATCTAACTTCCATACCTGCTGCTTTTAAGTTACGTTCAACCTTATCTAAAGCACCGTTCTTCTTAACTGAGCTACCGCCGATAACAATAACAGCTTTTTTACCCTTTAAATTTTTTAACTCTTCTACCGTTCCCTGTCCAAAGTAGACATCTCTAGGAATTGTAAATCTTGCCATAAATCTTCCTCCTTTTGTTCTGTGTTTCGATTACAAACTTATTTTAGAGAAGAATTAAGCGAAAAAAAAGTAGGCACTTTTCTGTCTGCTAGTTACTAAAAGGTACCAATTAAGTCATATCAGGACAAAAGGCAAGAAAACTTTTTTAAGCATCAAAGGACATCCCCCACGGGATGCCCTCAGATATAAAACTAAGACTCACCTGAGTCTTCTCTTGAATACTCAGTCATATGCCAAAGAACACCAGCAGGGTCAATTAAGTGAAATGTCCGTCCGTAGGGAGCGGAAAAAATCGACCCTATCTTGCTTCCTTTAAACTTATCAATTAGGCTTTTAGCCTGGTCATATAAGGCATCGAGATCATCCGTAAAGAGCTGCATCATGCAGTTGTCTGCCCATTCCTTCACATAATGATTTTGAAGAAAGAAATTCTGGCTCGATGTTCCAAACTCAATCAGGTCATCCCCTTGCCAAATAAGTTCAAATCCCAGACCTAAGTAGAACTTCTTGGATACCATCCAATCTTTGCTGGGAATAAAGGTTCTAATCAAATGAATCGTCATCGTTTCTCCTCTCTTAAGGGGACCCAGCCCTTGTAAGCAAGGATCCTTTCATGTAGTGGAAGGGGGATCTTTAAGTCGACTCGCTTTGTCATATCGTATTGACTCAAGGCCTCCTGGCCTTCCTGCCACTTCTCTACTGTATTGGGGTCCATTAACAACTGACGGCCCAGGGCGACAAGGTCTACTGGATAGGCTAGTAGGTCTTCCGCCTGGTCCCTAGTAAAGACTCCCCCGACACCAATGAAGGGTTTTCTGCCAGCAACCTGATCCAAGACTTGCTTGAGAGTCTTGGTATCATAGTCTCCCCTGATACTGGTTTGCTTATAGTCTCCTAAGGAAATATGAAGATAATCCAAGTCTGTTTGGCATAAGGCTTCTATTAAGACCTGGGTCTCCTCAAGACTGATACCCGGCCTATGGTTTTCTTCTGGAGAGAACCGGTAGCCGACAATAAAGTTCTTATCGATTTGGTCCCTGGCCTCTGTCGTCGCCTGAACAAGGTCTCTGATAAGTCGCATGCGCTTTTGAAGATTCCCTCCATATGCATCTTGTCTTACATTGGCATGGGGAGAGAAGAACTGCTGGAGCAAATATGTATTAGCCCCATGTATCTCAATACCATCAAAACCTGACGCATAAGCCCTCCTTACAACCTGCTTGAAACTTTCAATGAGTTCCCCTATTTCCTCTAGGGTCATAGGCTTGGGCACATTGTCTTGTTCCCTATTCCCTGGAACATCAGAAGCAGACCGGGTCACCCCATCTGGCATATCCTTAGGACTGGCTTTTCGTCCTGCATGAAAAACTTGGAGAATGGCCTTAGCTCCTCCCTTATGTATGACCTGGGCTAGTTTTTTCAAGGAAGGAACCATGTCATCAGAGCCAGCATAAAACTGGCCTTCAAAACCCTTACCGTGGGCCAGGGTGTAGGTAGTCGCCGTTATAACCAATCCAACCCCCTTGGACCTAGCCTCATAATAATCCAGCTCATCTTGAGACAAATAGCCATCTTCTTGACCAGACCAAGTGGTCATGGGTGCCATGACCAACCTGTTTCTAACCTCTAATTTATCATTAATCCTATACGCTTCAAACAATTTCATATGCACTCCTTTCTCACGGATTCATTCTACCCTAAAATAGTATACTTTGTAAGAGCTTTTATTCAAGCTTAAGAACCATACCGACAAAGTACCCTAAAGAATTACCGGTTAAGCATCTTAACCGGTGATAAAATAGGATTTAACTTCTATTTATTAAATGATTCTTTCCTGAAGCTCTTGGTAAAGATCTTTTATCAGGTTCACTTTATGAGTGAAGTAACCATCATCCATGAAAAAACTGCCTACATTTCTTGAAATCTGCCCATGGAGGCCAACAACCCAAAAGTGTCTCAATAAAACAAAGACATCTATGGCTTCTAGCTCCCATTCTTTTAAGGGCCGAATACTCTGATAGGCTCTTATAAAGGCCTCTACACGACCATCAACTTCTGCAGCGTTATGTTCGTTTCTTCTCATATTCTGCATCCACTTGTAAACGGAAAGGTCATAGGCCCGCCAACCATAACCACAACAATCAAAATCAAATAAAGTCAAGCGCCCATGAGGATCGAGGTGCATATTGCCTGTATGGAGATCACCATGACATAGGCCATAAGCAGATTCTTCTTTGGGCAAACGGTTCAAATAGCCCCTTAGACTCTTTCCAATCTCATATAGACTCCTATAATCCGAGTTTTGACTACCCAGGCCAGCTTCCAGGTACTTAAGGGGAAGGTCAATAAGGTCACCTTCACCTATAGGCGGTCTATTAAAGGAGATCTTAGACGCATCTGTCAGTTTGTGCATACAACCAACAAGTTCCCCCAGCTGTTTGGCCACCTCTTCATTGGATTGGTCCTGTCTTATGCCTGGAGCCTCATCGAAAAGCACCCCATACCGAGTCCCTTCTGGACTATCCACCCTATGGATCCATGTGCCCTTCTTACATTTAATCGGCCTTGAGACCTTGATGCCTTCCCTATGGAGCAAGTCAATATAAGCCAGTTCAGATTCTATCATTGATTGATTTCTCAAGTTCTGTTTATAGAGCCTGTAGTAGAGAACCTGCTTGTCATGGCTCACCCTATAAGTATCGTTGACCCCTTGTTTGAAAAAAGTACACGACAGGTCTCCCTCTAAACCATAAGCCTTCTTTAAATAGGCCTTAATCGAATCCGCTGTCATAATTGATGTTTCTACCTGAAGTTTCATCAGACGCCACCTCCTCTTGAATTCATTATAGGCCGACTGAATCCCCTATAGTAGGCATATATCCCCTTAACATGATTGTCCCCCGTCCTTAAGAACATTTATCGTTTTAAACCAGTGAACTGAGGCTATCCAGCCTATAAGCTACCCCTTATTTGGTTTCATTTCAAACTTATGTCTACCTTAAAGGCTCCTGGGTCTATCATACGATTACACAAAATAAACTTTTCATCATATAATGGTATAAAGGAGCCTATTATGAAACTATTACAGACAAAACTCAACAAGCCACAGATGTATACCCCCTATATAAGACGAGCAGGTATTCATGACAAGCTTGCTGCCTACAGAGACTATAAGCTTGTCCTAGTATCAGGACCTGCAGGGTCAGGCAAGTCTACCCTTCTGAAGGGTTGGCTGGCCGATGAGGGATTAACCTATTCATGGTACAACCTGGATGCAAGCGATAATGATATGCAGCAGTTTTTATCTTACTTGATTGCCTGCATAAACCAGCATCCAGCCTTTGCTGTCTATGACTTGTCCAGCTTGATGACCTCGTCATTGACACTAGAATCAGGTCCCATTATCCATTCCATTATTCAGGTTCTTCAAGAGGTTGACTCTCCCCTAGCCCTTATTCTAGATGACTACCACCTCATTTCCAATCCAGACATTCACAGGGTCATGAACCAGGTCCTTGAGCACCTCCCCAGCCAGGTTCAAGTTTTTATGACCACCAGGGAAGACCCACCTCTTTCCCTTGCCAAACGACGGGTGAACAGACAGCTTCTGGAGGTCCGTGCTGGTGACCTTCAATTTACCAAGGAGGAAACCGGTCAATTTCTTTTAGACATCATGAAGATGACTCTATCGGATGATCAGGTTGACCTTTTAACTCAAAAAACAGAGGGCTGGGCAGCAGGTATACAACTGGCTGGACTCAGCCTACAAGATCGGCCTAACCCAGACCACTACCTAGACCAGATGAATACCAACCATTATATTGTAGACTACTTCATGGAAGAGGTATTGAGTCAAATGGAAGAGGCTAGTCTAAACTTCTTACTCATGACCTCCCTCTTCAACCACTTTACCGCCGACCTTTGTGACTATGTCCTGGACCTCCAACCTGGCCAGGCCCATAAGCACTTGACCTACTTGTGGCAACATAATGTATTTTTAATACCTCTAGATGATAGGAGGCAATGGTTCCGCTACCATCACTTATTCAGAGACTTGCTGAGTCAGGGGCTTGCTGGTCGGTCAATGGATGTCAAAATTCTCCACACTAGGGCCAGTCAATGGTTTAGGGACCATGATCATATCGACTGGGCAATAGACCATGCCTGCCAAGGAGAAAACTGGCAACTGGCTGGTGACCTTGTAGAAAACTTATGGGAGACCTGTGATAAAAGCCTCCAGGCCAATCGCTGGCTCAATCACTTCAACAAGCTGCCCAAGGACCATGTGGAAAGCCGTCCTGTTCTTCTTTTGGGCTACACCTGGGCCCTCCTAGATACGGGTCAACATGTCCAAGCCAAGGTCTGGCTACAAAAGGCTGAGAGTCTTTATAAGAGCATCCAAGATGGACACGTGACCACCTACAGGGTGAGCGATCATGACCAGTACATCTTGTTTCCATCTACCCTGGCATCTGCCAAGTGTTATATAGCCATAGGCCACGGACAGTTTGATCTTATGTTTGACTACGCCAAGGAGGCCTTCAATAGAGACCTTCCCCTTAGTCCCCACCGACAGGGTGTCCTCCGAATGCTCATGGGTCTAGCTTACTGGGCGACAGGCCAGCTGGCCATAGCCAAGAAAGAAATAGACCATGCCATTATTGACATAAAAAATACGGAAGGGGCCATAACCCTGGGAACCTACGAACTGGTCAACTTAGAGCTTTTGATGGACTTAGGCCACTATGGCCAGGCTAGTCAAATGTTAGACCAAGCCATTAGGGCTCAAGAAACCGAGACCAAGCTCCCCCTGGCCCTGGCCAACTTCCTCTTGATCTATTCTAGACTCCACCTGGCTAAGGGCAATCTCAAGGAAGCAATCGAGGCCCACAAGCAGAGTCAAATTGCTGGTCAGAAACACGCCTTGCCAGACTTTTGGTACAAGTGGTACCAGCACCAGGCTTCTATCCAGCTCCACCAGGGACTTTACACAAGCGGTCTGGCTAGCATTGAAGAAGCCAAGGAGCATTTTTATCTGAATCCCCTTCCCAGTCGAACGACCCTGGAAGGACTCAAGGGCTTCCTCTATATACTTGACAACAAGCTTGACCATGCTAGGCTCTGCTTTGACCAGGCCTATGCTGACCAGGACCTAGTCTATAAGGCCCTTCTTGAGGCCAGACTTAAAAACTATGCTCTTGCAGAGGATATCTTAGTCCAGCAAAGGACTTTATGCCATCAACAAGGTCGCCTAAGGGCTACCTGTGAAGCCGACATGGGTCTGGGTCTACTTGCCCATTATATGGGGAAAAAGAGGACCTGTCTTGACCACCTCAAGGAGGCAGTCATCTTTGTCAACAACCAGACCTATGTTGAGCCCCTCATGAGATACCAGTCTATCCTGGGAGAATATTATGAGGATTTAGACCTAGCAAGTCCTATCAGGGACAAGCTGGCCCTGAGACCTAGGGATGGATCCTACCATATCTTCCAAGCCAATCAAAAGCTTGAAGACCCTCTCACGCCAAGGGAGCTTGATGTCCTGCAATTACTGGCTGAAGGCTTATCGAATCAAGGAATTTGTGACCAGCTCTTTCTAGCCTTAAGTACAGTGAAGGGTTATAATCAAAACATTTTTGCCAAGCTGGAAGTCAAAAGACGGTCAGAGGCCATTATAAGGGCACGGCAACTTGGTCTCCTTGACCATGCCTAGTCTCCCTACTTTTTAAACTCAAAGACCCTACTAAAGTACCTAGTGACTAGGTACTTTTTTTGTTACGCTTAAATCAAGTTAAAACAAACACACAAAAGGAGACCACTATGACGACTAAATTAGACAAAAGAATTATACTTTCAACCTTATGGATTTTCCTATCGGTCAACTATCTCTTCTGCGATATCTTGTCCAATATGGAAGCCTCTGCCCTCAAGGCCCTCATGACAGGAGAAATCGCTGGCATTGTTCTAACAGAAAAGTTTCTACTCTTTGCTGCCATATCCCTAGAGATTCCCTTCCTCATGATCCTACTCTCAAGAATCTGTCCCTATAAGATCAACCGTCGCCTCAATGTCTTGGCGCCTGTACTGATGATCATTTACCAAGTGGGGTCTATGTTTGTAGGCAGTGCTCCAACCCTTCACTACATGTTCTTTTCCACTGTTGAAGTTCTTGGTAACCTAGCCATCTTCTTCATCGCCATAACTTGGAAGAAAGAGCAAGTCCTATGATTTATCAAATTCTACTGGACTCCATTCTGCCCGAGTCCATTAGCCAGTGGTTTGCCCCCCTGGAGGTAGACTTCTTAGAGGGTCAAACCCAACTCACTGGTGACCTAGAAGACCAGGCTGCCCTCTTTGGGATCCTGGCAACTATTAGAAATCTCAACATTAAGTTAATATCCATTCAACCAAAGGAGGAAGAATCATGAAAAAGCAAGAAAAGTTTTATCAAAAGTATGCATGGCTTATCTTTGTCTTCATAGGCCTACTCATTATCACAGGAGGCATCCCCCATATGCTGGGCCTCAATACCGACCCCGCCCTCGTTGAGCACATTAGTGGTCATACCCTTGAATCTCTAGAAGACAATTACAAACTTCATTTCAACCTCTATGACTTCTATTTTAGAAGTGGTGGTCTTTCAGATATTGGGGTAGGTTATTTCATTATCATCATCAGCTTCTTAGCCTATAGAAAAAGAGAAAAATGGGCTTGGTTCGCCCTAGGATTTGTTCCCTTATTCTTCGCTTCTTATATCCTAGTGAGCCTGTCCCTTCCCTCTAAGGCGCAAATGGTCATGCTCCCCCCTCTTATTGTTTTTACTGCCATTAGTGTCCTTGGACTAGTCGCTCCTTATCGACTCTTCTTTAAGAAAGATTCCCAATAGAAAAAAGAGCACGCGTGTGCTCTTTTTTAACTGACTTATTCGGTCAATTATAAGGGAATGGTCCAGGTAAAGTCTCTGAGTTCTTTGGCATTCATAAAATCATAGCCCTTAATAATAACACTCTCCTCATGAAGATCAACCATAAATCCTGAACCCACTTCGCCATGGTCAACCTGGTAGTGTTCATTATCGGGATGACACAAGGAAGGGGTACTGATGTAAGTGACCCTGCCTATTTGCTTAACCGTATGTCCCTCTTCCTTAATAAGCCCCCTATGTACATGGCCTGAGAAGTAGAAGACCCAGCCCCCATGTTTGTTAAATAAATCTTTGATCACTTCACTTTGAGGGCCTAACTCAGCAAACCGCCAGTTGATTGAAATGGTATCGTTTAGGACATAATGACCAAATACAATTGCCGGTATATTCAAATGAGCAGCCCTTTCTAAAAACCTATCCAGTCGTTGGATTTGGTAGTCACTTATAGGACAGTGGTCATCATTCTGCTCAACAGCAAGGCCAAACAAGGCATACTGGTCACCCTCGTATTCAAGGAATACATGGTCCGGCGCTTGTCCCCTATGCTTGGTCATGACTTGATCAAAGGTCTCCCTTCCCTTGGTTGTATAGGTTAAGTCCATATTGCCAGGGATAAGAAGTAATCGTTCACTCCTACTAGCTTCCTTAAAGGTTCTTAAAAATAAGTCCCACTCCTCCTCCTGAGCATTTTCAGTAATATCCCCACAGACAACCACCGAATCAACATCCATATGCTGAAAACACCTGGTCAAATAGTCATAGTCCTTCTTATGGGATAAGTCGCTCAAGTTGATTTGAGGGTCAGAGATAATTGCAATCTTTTTCATTTATAATCCTTTCTATGTCAATATTTAAAAATTCAAAAATAAACAAACCTATCTACTATTATATCATTACTTAAGCCTAGTGGAGTTGGGTTGAGAAAAAAAGTGTTCTTGCCACTCGATACCCTTTCACCTAAACATGATTTCAGCCATTGAATGCGGAGTCTTATACTCAAATCCTTTCATTTATTATATGACCATTTTGTAGCTTTTAAAAACTAATACCGATGTAGTACGATAAAACCTTTCACGATTATATCACGCTAGAATGAATATCAGTTCACTGGTATAATATTGTTATGTGTGCTTGAAATTTCAACAAGTAAATCGGTTACTGCTAACTTTAAAATTAATATAGCATATTAATAAATGGAGGGTAAAATGGACACCATAATGATGAAGTAAACTAAATATTCCATTCTCAAATCCAATAATTTATAATATTCGATCACCTGAATTTTGCTTTCTATAATATATAAAATAACATGAATAACTGCCTTAAAATCTAATAGTTTAAGGCAGTTATTTTTACATACTAATCACCGCAGGCAAAGATACCAATGCATACAGTGATTTAATTTTCTATTCCAACTCGGTGGACTCGATGGCTTATAAATGATGTCATCAATGATTCTGTTAACATTTGCAACTTCACAAAATATCGTTTAATCCCTAACGCTCTTGTATCTTTGTTATCTCATTTAATTTAATTTTGCTTCCGAACGACAGAACAATTTCATCCTCGGAAAACTTAGCTATTTCTACATCATCATAATCATCATCTCTGAAATCAAAGAAACCAGCAATAAATCCATCTTTTTTCCTAAGGTTTATTGACACATTTTTCCCTATAAAAGATTCACGATTTAGTTCTACAAAATCTCCATATAAGGGATTTATTTTTTTACTTTCACTTATTTTCGTGATGAGAGATTTTGAAAAAGCACCTATCATTTCTCGTTCTTTTATTTGAGTCAAATAAAATATAAACTCACTGTCATGTCCTACGATAAGAACATCGTAAACACCGTCATTCCATCCCATTGCTTCAATATCGCACGATTTTCCGATTAAGCTGTCGATTGCATCTGACATAATATTATGCGATTTTTTTGACACTTCATCTAAATTTTCATTCAGTAAATGATCTAAACTTACACTAAAGATATTAGCTAGTTTAACTAAATTAGGAATATCTGGTATGCCTTTATCGCTTTCCCACTTTGCTATAGCAGATCTTGATACATTCATTTCTTGAGACAATTTATCTTGCGAAAAACCCATATCATGTCTTCTATTCTTTATCTTTTCTCCAAGAGTCATATACTCCTCCCTCCTTACATTAATACACCCATCATAAGATAAACTCCTTACTATAACAAGTTACTTATCGTAACAGATTATGTTATTTGAAGTAACAGTATATTTCCATCTTATGTTTGCTATACATATCTTGTGTAATTCACATTCTTTATTTCATTAGTGGGCTTTCCCCTCTATTTTCTTACATCGCACCCACCTCCTAAATAAAAAAATGATAGGTTATGATTACCACTTTTCAGTAGCAAAATATACCTATCACTTTGATTTATTTATGATTTTTAACGTAATAACCGTTGGAAAAACTACCTTCTTTTATTCCCACTCATAAGTGAAATCTTGTTTCGTACTGTATCCTATTGTATCTTAGTGTTTTCTGGTAATTATATTATCGTTATTCGTCCATTTTTCTCTGACTCGCATGAAAAAACGAGTCAAAATGGAGTCAAAACAGAAATTTGAGTCAATCGTGAGTCATTTTGGGGTCACACAAAGCAATAGAAAGAAGCACTATTCCATATCTCCTTCATCTAGTTCTAAACTCACTTGTTTTTCAGATAACAGATATTTTTTATTTTTAGTCAATGTTAAGAAAACTTTATCAGAATCGTCTTTTGGATAAGTATTTAATCCTGATGTTAGTATAATCTGATAATTTTCCTTTACTTTTTTTGATATATCTTCAACATCTGAGAATAAGGATATACATTTTACTAAATTATCTAAGTCAATTCCTTCTTTTCTAGGTGTATCAATAAGCAAAAGCTTAGGAAAATTCGTTTCACTCTTTAAACTTTCCATTAACATCGTAACAAAATACATCAATCTCTTTGAAACTTGTGAACTTCTTTCTCGATACTCACTTTGATTGATAACAGGCATATAATCCTGACCCAAATACGCATTGTAACATTTATCATCAGCTCTTTTCATCAAACTTAAATATAGTTCTCCAAAGCTATTAACCTTTGAATTTATATCCTCTTTGGCAGCTAGCAACAGGCTATCTGTTTTGTTCTTTAAAGTATCAACTGATATTCTTAGTTTATTACATTTTTGAGCAAGTTTTTCTTTCTTTGTTGATAGTTCTTTTGCTTGTTCAAGCTTAATTATTTCTGAATTCAACTCATTTTCTTTTTGATTCAACTTCTTAATATAAGCAATATTATAATTAAATTCAATATCTTTGTTCAGTAACTTAATATAACTTTTTACATCTACAATCCTATCGCTAATTAACTTTTCTTGTACTTCTATATAGTTTAGTCTATCACTTTTCTTTTGCAATAAATCAGTAAGAGACTTAATCGATTTCTGCTTTGTCTCCATTATTTCTAAATACTCACTATCAGAATAAAAGAACTTCTCATATTCTAGCTCATCTACATCATTACCACATATACACTTATTCTCCTGCCTTTCCACTTTTTTTAAGCAGTATGGACAAGTATCTGGACTAAACAATTTAAGTTTTTTATCAACCAGTCTAATTTTTTGTATTTCATCCAATTCTTTTTGAGCTTCGTTAATTAAATAAACAATTTTCTCAACTGAACGCGTTATATCAATTTTACTATTCTTAAGTTGGTTTTTTTCTTCTTGAACTTCAAATAGTAACCCCTTTTGTTCTTCAAGGATTTTAAAGGTCTCATCAGAACTGTTTTTCGTTTGATATGCTAACTCGCGTTCTTTATTTAACTTTTCTATTTGCTTATTTTTAAGTTCAATTTTTTCTTCTAGATGAACAACATTTTCTAAATCGTCGTTTTCTATTTCACTTAAAAAGTGATTATAGCTATCTAAAACTGCCTTAGATTCCTCAAAGTCTTTGAGTTCGAGTTTATATTTCCCTAGACTATCATAATAATCATTATAATTCTTCCCAATTAGTACTTCAAATATAGCCTTTCTTATTTCTAATGAATCCGTAATAAAATTTGAGTTATCAGAATCCTTATATATTTTATCGATATCAGTCGCTTGATCATGATAAATCAATCTCAATAGATCTGAAAAATTCAACTTAAACTCGCTCGTTCCCTGGACAATATCAAAAACTGTTATTCCTAACTTATCTAATATCCAGTCAGAAAATATCGGTTGATTTAATTGTTGATTTCTATAAACAGATGTTTGGATTACTTTGTCTTCGTCAATGATAGAAATTTGATTATGTCCTATATGTCTGACAAGCTCGTATTCTTTACCACTAATTTCAATTAGCAACTCAATATAATTATTAGTATCATTATAAATTTCTGTATGTTTCTCTTTTGAATTTTTATCTAACTTATTAAAACTTACTACTTTTCCACCTAAACCATAATATATTAGGTCCATAAATGTACTTTTCCCATGACCATTAGGACCTTCTAGTATAACTAATCCATCGCTTAGTCTAGGAGATTCGAAATAATAGTTGTCACCATTATATGTAACTTTTCTTATAGCTAATCTTCCCACTTAATCACCTCATTATCACCAAACAATTTTTTCTTCAAAGTAGTAAATTTAATATACCTTACTCTAGGGACCATATCTTTAACTAGGCCTATCCTATTAACATCATCTATAAACTTTTCATTATCAAGAATATTAAATACTTCATCATTTTTAACTAACAATATATCTATAGTATTTTTACCCTTGCACAATTCAATTATCCGTTTTGATTCTAAAAACAATAATATTCTCTTAATTACAGGCGTATTCAACTTTGAATTGCATGCTATATCTAAAATTCTATCATTCTCAATGAGATTCACATTTTCAAAATTTCTTTGAACTAACCTATTTATAAACCGAATTGTTTTTTCATCTTTTATAATTTCAAAAATTAATCCCAATTTTCTATAATCGATAAAAGGTTTATTATCACAATTGAATCCTTTTAATATTAATAGTATCTTCAATGTTATGTAATAATAATCTTCTTCTAACGAAAACATTAATCGCTTCTTATTATCCATTATACAACCTCCTGATCAAAGGCTATGTAGCATTCTTCAAATAGAATCAAAACTGTTTTTCTAATCATATCTCTATCTTTAAAAGGAATAGTAGAATATGTCTTTGACTTGTCTAGAATTAAAGATTCACATTCATCTGTCATTTCATCAATATATCTGTCTACATCTTCTTTGGATAACTCATTTTGTTCTAAATCAAGCTTAATTTTCTTAAGTTTCCGTTCACACTTTTTGTAAATTCGGTACTTAAATGCTTTTACTGCTTTTTTATTTATATGATTATCTTGCTCATATGCCCCTTCAATATAGTCATCTTGAAGTTCTTCAATATCATCGCCATAATCTAAACATACACTTTCAATTTTTTCTTGTAAATTTCGAATATCATTACAAACTATTTCATCCCATTTCTTATGCATTGGATCTAAAATTTCTTCTCTTTCAATCTTTTTTGTTTTCTCAACAAACAATAGTTTTACTTGTGAAACATGAACTACCTTATTTAGAAAATCAGATTCAAAAGCACCCACTTCAATCATTGACATTACTTCATTAAAAATACTATCCACATATCTATTTTTTACATCATACTCTTTGCATAATTTCTCGATTCTTTCTTTAGTTTTAGTTTGTAAGTCCAACTCATCCTCAATGCCAAAATTCCACTCTATCAAACTTAAAAAACTCTTCCACTCATCGTCACTCATCATATCAACAATACTTTTATAGATTGCAATTTTAGATTTTTCATTTTCTTTTAAATTCTTTTCATGTTGTTGAATATAATAGTCTTTAAAAACAACTTTGAAAGGCTCTAATACATCATCATACTTTAAACTAATTAATAACTCCAATATCGGTTTCTCTGGTAGCTCTACTCCAGCTTGCTTTAACAGTTGAGTAGATTTTTCTTTAGCTATAGACGAATTAGTAAAAAAAGCAAAATTGATTTTTTCTGAATTCATTGTTTTTTCACGCCAATTATCAAAAAATATTCTTAATGAATTTATCACTTCATGGCTATTTAGTGAAACTGGTCTACATTTCAATTTGTCCTGTTCGGTAGTAATTACTTTTCCTAAATTAGAACCGTCTACCTCAATAACATCGTCAATATATTCTATAGCACACATAATACCCATGTTCTCACTATCTATTGCATCTAACAAGCGATTAAATGCTCTAAGCTTTTGATAAAAAATTCCACGAACAGCTGAGTCTGCTTCACTATTAATTGTATTAGTATTAAACTTATTCTCAAACATGACTTTACCTCGCTCATTTATAGCATTGACTTTAATGTCACAACCATCTTATCATATAATTTCCAATAGATAAATCATGCAGCTCCAATCTCAAAAAAAGCTTAATGTAAAACCCAAATATTACTTAAGAATATTAACATTCTTAAACTCATTGTTCTAAAATGTAAACTAAAAAGAGTACCTAATTATCAGCAACACTTCACTAATAATTAGGCACTCTTCTTATTCTACATTTATTGTTAAAATCATTTAAATACTCAGTTCGTTTTTCTCAGGCACCACTAGATGGTGCATTTCCTTCAACATATAAAGACACTCCTTTATTGTTGCATCTAATGGTTCATCGATATCAGTATCTCTTATTCTCACTAATTCCCTTGTCAAATTCTTAAGTGCAAGAGCTAGCTTATCACTTTTAAACTTCCCCACATTGATGTGAACCTCACCTGATAGGACCACCTCTCTAAGATAATCACCCTTAACTTCACCAGTAACCTTTATCCTTTTGTCTATAATTTCAAACTCTTCATCCGTACATCGAAAGGCTAAAGTTCTAGGTCTATTTCTATTTCTGTTTGGACAGGCCATTAACTTGCCTCCTTTTGGTATTCTTCTTCTAGTCTTAATGCTACTTCTTCTTGCTTGTTAGGATATAGGTGAACATAGGTATTTAAAGTTGTCTCTACCTTTTCATGACCTAAACGTTCAGCAATAGCTATTGGTGTAAATCCTAATTCAATTAAATAACTACAGTGGCTATGACGAAGATCATGTAATCTTATTTTTTTAACACCACTCAACTTAGCGCCACGTTTCATTTCACAATGTAAGTATCCTTTTGTTACATTAAATAATCTTGCTTCTTGCTCCAAACCATAAATGCTAGACATATAATCTTCAAAATCAGCTGCTAAGAATGCTGGAATATTTATTACTCTTTTACTTCTAGGAGTTTTAGGTTCAGTAATGACATCTCTACCATCAATTCTTTGATATGATTTGTTAATCCTTATTGTTTGCTTCTTAACATCAATATCTTCAGCAGTAAGTGCTAATAACTCACCGATTCTTATACCCGTCCAATATAAGGTCGTGAAAGTTAAATAGCTTACCTGCTTATTCATCACATGTTCAATAAAGGTTTCAAATTCATCTTTGGTCCAAAATAACATATCATCAGAGTTAGGCTTTCCCATGCTTCCTGCTTTTCTACAAGGATTACTTTTTAAATCATAGAATCGAACAGCATGGTTCATGATGGCACTCATCTGATTATTAATTTGACTTAAGTAAGTTTCAGAAAACCCCTTTTTAATTAGCGTATTCTGCCACTTTCTTATAGTTGATGCTTTAATATTGTTCAGTTTCATATCTTTGAAATAAGGTAGTATCTTCAACTCAATAATAAATCGTTTAGTTATCATTGTATTTTCTTTTAATCTTGATTCCATATCTTCAAGGTATGCTTCAACAAATTCACTAAAAGGCATCGTCACTTCCTTTTGCTTCTCAACTAGGAAGTGTCTTCCCCATTCTTCAGCTTCACGCATTGTCTTAAACCCTCTCTTAGTTGACCGCTTTTTATTTCCTTGATAATCAACATAATGATAATCTAATTTCCATTTTCCTGTTTTCTTATCTTTCATTGCTTTCATGTTCTATCCTCCCTATAATCAATAAGAAGTTCTACACAAACTCTTTCTGATATTCTTTTTCTAACTTCAGTGCTATTTCTACCTGCTTATTTGGATATAAATGCCCATAAGTATTTAATGTAGTTTCCACTTTCTCATGACCTAATCGTTCTGCAATAACTGCAGGTGTAAAACCTAGTTCTATTAAATAACTACAATGACTATGTCTAAGATCATGTAATCTTATTTTCTTTACGCCACTTTTAGATATCCCTTGTCTCATACCATAACGGACTTGGTCGATTGTCAGATTAAATAATCTTTCGCTAGCTTCTGCATCGTATACATTTAAAATGTAGTTTTCTAGGTCCGCTGCTAGAAAAGCAGGAATATTGATAACTCTTTTACTCTTGGGTGTTTTAGGATCTGTTATCACATCTTTACCATTTAGTCTCTGGTATGATTTTTTTATAGAAATGGTTTTCTTCTCAATTTCAATATCATCTACACCTAAAGCTAGCAACTCACCAATTCTTAAGCCAGTCCAATAGAGAATTGAAAATACAATCGGCTGTACATTTTTGCTACCAATGACACTATTAAAAATTTCAAATTCTTCTTTAGTCCAGAATTGCATCTTATCAGCTCTGTTTTTACCTATAGTCCCTGCTTTTCTACAAGGATTACTCTCTAATTCATAAAATCTTACTGCATGGTTCATTATCGCACTCATTTGATTATTTATTGTTTTCAAATATGTCTTCGTATAACCTGCTTTAATCAATCCATTTTGCCACTTGCGAATTGTAGGTGCTTTGATGTCACATAATCTCATATCTTTAAAGTATGGTAAAACTTGACCATCTATGATGTAGTGTTTGTTGACTATTGTATGTTCTCTTAATCGCGTTTCCATATCCTCAAAGTATACATCTACGAAATCACCAAATAACATTGTTAAGTCAACTTGTTTCTTTGATACAAAGCTATTTCCCCACTCTTGGGCTTCACGCTTGGTTTTAAAGCCTCGCTTTGTCGATCTTTTTCTATTACCTTGCCAATCAATATAGTGGTAATCTAATTTCCATAGACCTGATTTATTGTCTTTAACGGCTTTCATACTTATCACCTCCTTAAGCACGTAAACCATAGTATTTTTCTTCAAAATACTTAATAGGTAGTTTGCCTGATACCACAATAAAACCCTTTGCTTTTAGTTCTTTATTTAAAGACCTTATGATTTTATAGCTATGACCAACACTAATACCTAACATCTCCGATACATCTTCAGCTGAATAATATATTTTAGTTGTTTCCTTCATAATTTTCACCTCTACAGTTTCTCAGTTTAAATTAACTAAGTCTTCTAGAGGAATAGCACTATTTTTTATACATTAATACTATCTTCCCAAAAGACTTAGAGCAATATTTCGTCCATTTTATTTTTTTACAATTTTATCCATAAAAATAACCTCAATCGGTACTTTTCTAAGTTAGTACCAAATAAGGTTATTTCTTTACTCAAAAAATGAGCTATCTTTCTTTCTATTTAAGAACTTCTTTATTTCATATCTATCGGTTACAAGTCTACAATCTGGCAACGCCTTTATCACTTCATCTTTATACCGTCCATATATATTTGATCGTGAATCTAATATTGAAACAACACCAGTATCATTTTCACTTCTAATAAGCCTACCAACACCTTGTTTTAACTTCATCAGCATACGTGGTAATAGAACTTGATCTAAAAACATATCCTGATTATTATACTGAGTCCGTTCATAGCTGGTAATTGGGTCTGGAATTGGAAAAGGTAACTTCACAATAATTAAATGAGATAATATGTCACCTGGTATGTTTATGCCCTCCCACATGCTTCCTGTTGCAAACAAAACGCCATTCCGACTGTTCTTGTATTGATCAATTACGCCTGTTTTCCCTCTACTTAGTTCAAACAAAGGAATACCAGCTACACGCTCTTTTATTTGCATATGGACCAACTTAAGTGGTTTATATGAAGTAAATAATACTAAAGCATGACCATTTGAGGCCTTAATTAATGAAACTATCTCATTTGAAATTCGATTAATATAGTTTTCATCAGTGACCTTTGGAAAAGGCATATGGTTTGGAATGTATATCAGACAATTTTGTCTGAAATCAAAAGGGGTCACTTTAGTGATTTCATTAATTACCCTTTGGTTGGAACCTTTCATTCCTAATTGCCTTTTTACATAATCAAAATCTTTATCAATAGCTAAAGTACCTGATGTTAAAGTGTAAGACTTAGGAAAAGTCCAAAAGTCTTCATTAATAATTTTCTCCAAAGCTTTAGGAATTGCTACAAAAGTAACCTGACCTTTTTTCTTTGGTTCTTCAATCCATGTGATATCATCATCCTTATCGATTTTCCTTAAACTTTCAAGGACTCTATGGAGTTCTGAACACAATCTCTTATCTGAATAAGGAATCCTATTAATTAAATCTCTTAAATCAACAATTAATCCTCTGATTCTTTTATCAATATCATCATTCACTTCAATCGACAACTTGCTACAATCATCAGATACCAGTTCTAAGTTCACTTGATGAACAAGTATTTCAAACAACTTGTTTGTTTTATTAATAATGGATTGACATAGTCTCTTGCGAAACTTATCTGCTTTTTTTACTTGTTTTATAGGCATTGCCTTTATCAACAACTTTATAAACTCATCTTGTATGATTGATGCACCGTACATTTGTCTAGCTGCTTCAATAAGCTTATGAGCTTCATCAATAACAACATCTTTGTGTGCAGGTATTAAAGCACCTAACTCTTTTTTCTTCTTAAGAATATCTGCAAGATAATAATTGTGATTGCATATTTGAAAATCATATTTAGATGATCTTGCCTTAGCAATAAATTTCTGATACCTGCAGCTACTGTATAACTTACAATCAAAACAATTGGAATGCTTCACATTAATCCGTTTTTTGTCATATGCTGAAATACCTTTGGCATCATCTAAATCAATTGATTTGCTCTCAGATAATTGCTCTAAAGCTTGCAACTCGTCTTTATTCTTTTTTGTCCCTTTTAAAGTGTGTGTATAGTGTTTCAATCGCTTCTCGCAAATGTAATGTGATTTCCCTTTTCTTAATACACAAGTTAGCTCTGAAGCCAATATACCTTCATCCATTAACATTCTTGATATGCTCGGTAAGTAATCATTAATGATTGCCTTTTGTAATTCTATGCTCGATGTTGTAATCACCGTTGGGAACTTATTACCAAAGGGACATCCTCTTGTAAATTGGACATTCACAATGGCAGCAACAATATAAGCATGAGTCTTGCCCAAGCCTACTGGTACATCACTTAGGCATATTTCATTGACTTGCATATTTTGAAATATCTCAATCGATAATTTTACTTGATCTTCTCTAATAGAATATCCATACCTAGTGAAAACACTCCTAAATATGTAGTCAATCATTTCTTCCCCGCTTGCAAACCTCTTCAGATTATAAAAGGGAAGACTTTTTAGCAAATCAAATGTTTCATTATAATATTCTTTACTGATTGGATGTTTTCTTCTAAATAGATACTTATTTTCTCCAGTGTTCATGTTAAAGGCTCTATAGGAATATGATTTACCTGTAAAACGTTGAGTCAAAATACAATCTTTTATCGAATACAATCCGACAACATCTATATTCACAAGACCCATCATAATGAGTTTTTTCATAATACTCTTTACATCATAATTTATTTTAATTTCGTTCATAAAAATCTCCTGTCTTCTATAGTTCCCTTAACAGCAAAACCAAAAGACAAATCATTTGTCACTTGATTTCACTGTTAAGGGGATTAAATATAAATTCATACTTTAAGCGATCATTGGTGAGTAATCTCATAGAACAACAAAAGCCATTAGCTTCCAGACTTAAGTTAGGTTCTCTCGTCACGTTCTGTGCGAGCTGCCATCCATTGGATCATTAGGACTTGACAGAAGTATCGTTTAGTTTTCCTTTGTGGGTCATTGCAATTTATCTGGACCACAGATAATTTAAAACCAGATAGTCTCGCTCAGGCATTGCCTTCATGGCGTATCTGTTTAAGTTGCTTCCCTTTCGGTCACAAAGTAATGTACTTAAAGTATTTAATATGAGCAAATCATCTTGCTATTTTTCAAAGTTCAGTAGGGTTTTAAAATCCCCCTCACTTATAAGCCGAAAAAAGCAGGGGGGGTGACGAAACTTTTTTTAATTTTTCACTATTTTTTTTATTTTCGAAAAAACCTTCTCTTTTCGAGAACGAATCGTTGTTCTGGCAATTCCACTTTCTTTAGCTAACTGAACTTCACTTTTCCAATTAAAAAACAGCTCTTGAATCAACCATTTTTCCTCTTCTTCGAGGTGATTAATTGCTTCAAGAACTGCTTCTACTAATATTTTATTTGTTACTTCCTCTTCAATATCAATCTCTTGGTCTGAGATTGTTTCTTCAGCACTATATTTATCATTATCCAGTGTTGAGAAATTCATCACTCCTTCTTTTTTGTCACGCTCTTCTAAATAACGCTCCCTTCTATCCATACTATAATAGGCTTGATAAACCTCTTCCGTTGTTTCATACAGTTTTCCATCGATTGGGATCATATACTTATTTCTTTGCTTAAATTCTTTTGACTTTTTATTCATTTTCTAACCTCCGTAATTTTTAATAATGTGTTATATGCAAGATTAAAATTTACTAAGGCGGTCTAATTTGGTGGTATTTTCTATCCATCGCTACTCCTTACTTTTAGGCACAAAAAAAACACCCATATAACATGAGTGGCAGTTATCTCGTATATTTGAATACGAGAATATTTTTTATTTTGGGCATAGAAAAAGCCCCTAGTGATTCAAATAATATACTCGAATTTCTAAGGACTTTTTGATATAGTACTCCCAATATAGCAATAGTATCAGATAAGAAATACCGCGTCAGTAGCAAGTTAGTACCAACATAGTTCCGTTCTTGTATCAATTATGTACCATTTAAGTCTCATTATAGTCTCAAAGGGGTCTCACTCATTTATATGAGTCTCCTTTATATCAGGAATGACGAATCCCCATAAAATTACGCCTAATAAAGTGACAGCTTTTTTCTTTTCACGATAAAATGTAGATCTAGACATGTTTAAGTCTTCTAGGATTTCCATTTCAGAATACTTAACAAATACTAAATATGACTTACTCAAAATCTCAAAATATAATGGACCATTGTCAGGATATGATTTTAATAATAATAATGCTCTATCAATTAATTCAATAATGCTTTTACTATCTTCAATGCTTTGAAGACGGCTTTCTAACCTCAATTGATCTACACGTGGGTCAACATCTATCAATGTATTTACTACATCAAATAAATTGCTACCATTGGAAAGATAACACTCTGTCTCCATTTCCATAATAGCATTACTCATACGCCACATTACTTTTGAATACAATTGCAAAAGCAGTCGAGTATTATGGTAAACTCTATCATTTCCTCTACTCTTTAAATTGTACATTTGACTTAGCTTTTCTAACGATCTAGATTCATTCTTATTCTCTCTTTCTTTCAACAATAATTTCACCTTCATTTACTTTCTTATTTTTTCATACATTCAGCCAACCTTCTAATTAAATTTCTCAAAGTTTAACATGCAGTTTAAGTCATGCAATTTATACAATAATTCTATACGAACATATGTTCTGTGTCAATGTTAAAAAAATAGTGTCCTAAAAACGAACACTAAATTCAAAGACATTTATTCAATTTTATTTACATTCTTCATATCTTCAATCAAAAGACCATCATTCCATCCCACCACTGAAAAAATCTATTCATTAATTTGACAAATTTTATTTTCTTCTTTAATCGCTACATTCATATAATCTTTGTAAATAAGAAACCTACATAATTTTTAGGATTAACGTCTGATATTTCAGATCATAAATTACTGAAGTAATAAGATCACACCTTCAATAAGTAATCCTTGAACACAAGACTCGCTCACTTTATTTTCCCACCGATATATATGTCCTATAAAAACCTTCTATATATAAACTTGAATTTATTTTTTATCATATCTTTCATTAAATCGATTTAAAGAATAAAACTTAGACACATTGTTAATATTTCTTTCTATAAATCAAACTCCATAACTTCATCCAAGTCTAAGTCCAAAAGAGTAGATTCATGGGCTTTAAAAATTAAATGAATGTTGTTTTGCTATAGGTGATTGGAAAACAACTCAACAAGCTTGTAGGTTAACTTTTGATGTAAGCTTCTCTCCGGTTTATCAGAGATAACAAAATTATCAAAAGCTTTACGGTGTACAAGAATAATTGCTCTTGTAGCAGCTACATTCTTCACCAAGTGAACTATTCAAGATATAAAAAACATAACATGTCCCTAAAGATAACATTATTCGAATTTTACACATTAAAAATTGAAAATAAAAAAGCAGACATCCAGATTTTGAATGGCTGCCATATTTGTTCTTTCTATTTAGTTTGCTGAATATTGAATTTCATTATTTTCTTTAGCAATTCATAATTTACTTCATCAAACCACTTGATCTTAGCCAGACCTTTTGTATGTTCATATCCTGCATTTTTTATATCTTCCGAAAATCTATTTATACTATATTCTTCAGGTGTAAAAGACAAATGATTCTTTGCCATACTAAATCCAATTATAAAAGTACCGTGATCTATATACATAGGTTGATTCTACTTAATCTTAACTTCAAGTTGTGGAAAATTCAGAAATATCCAATTGAATATCTCTTTTATTTTTTTCGATGTTCAAGAACTTCAATCGCATCCAAATAGTTTTCTAACTCTTTCATAGGACCTCCTTATTTAAAACATACTAGGATTAGTCACAGCTTTATTGATATTTTTTAGTTTACAGCAATCTATGCCACCATTTCCATAACATTTTATTTTGCATTATCATTCTATTTGAATAACTGATCCATTTGTCTCTAATTATCTTATAAGTAATTAAGTTCAATTATATTACCCACATTAAATTCAGTGTTTCAAAGGCAACTCAATTTTAAATGTACTTCCAACTCCTATCTGAGAACTTACAGAAATTGTACCTCCAAGTTGTTTAATGTTTTCTTTTACAATATATAGTCCGATGCCATCTCCAGGAAGTTCAACTGAATTATCTCCACGATAATATGCAGTAAAAATCTTATCAATTTCTTCCGTTTTGATACCGATACCTGTATCTTGAACTTTGATAATGCATTCATTATTTGAAATTAATGTAGTTACTCGAACTTCACCACCTGACTTCGTATACTTATAGGCATTTACCAAAAGATTAAAAATTGATTGACTTAGTTTATATTTATCTGTAAAAACTTCTAGTTTTCCTTCAGTAATCATATCTATCTTTATTGATTTGAGCTTATATTGAGCAGATAATCCTGACTTGATCTGCTTAACTAGTAGATTTATGTCTACCAACTCTAGTTTTAAATTATCTACTTCTTTATTAGCATCAATCATCCCACTCATATTAGAGATAATTGTTGTGAGATCTTCTATTTGGTTTTGGCACACTAAAAACTCAGATGAACTTGGCTCTATTATGCCATCTTCAATGGCTTCAATATGGGACTTTAAAATTGTTAAGGGCGTCCTTGTTTGATGAACTAGTCCATCAATCAATGTTTTCCTACTTTTTTGTTTAAGTCTTAATCTTATATCCAAATCCTCTAAACTTTCGCGTATTGAGTTCACTTCTCTTATTCTAGTATTTGATTTTTGAATATGTTTACCTTGTTGTATACTTGTAGCCATTTGAGCGGTTTCCATCAGAGATCTACTCATTTTTTTACTGATATACAATCCGAATACTAGTACTAAAATTGAAACTAACAAAACAGACACTAAACTATTTGATAATAAAGCTGCTTTAAATCTTCTTGCAACAAATGAATTCTCTGCAACACTATGAGATGTTACATTCAAAATTCCCACTATACGATCATTATGTTTTAGTTCATACTGGATAACTTCACTAGCGGACGTTCTATTAATCATATTATTCATCATACCTGACATCATATTGCCATTCATATGATAATTAGCGTCAACATCAACAAGTATGTTTCCATCCACAGAATATAACTTAATTTCTGTAATAGGATCGGTTAAATGTACCTCCAACTCCATTTCCATCTGCTTAATAGATATTTCCTCGTCAGCTAAGGCTTTACTTGTATATTCAACAATCTGGTTAATATGCATCTCATAGCTTTCACTTAAATAATCTTTGAAATACTTATCAGTTAGTGTTGAAAGAATGATTGAGTTCATTGCGACAGATAACACTGCAACAACAATAAGTATTAATAACCAATATCTACGAATTGTCATCTGATTCACCTCCAAAAATATAGCCCATACCATATTTTGTTACCAAATAGTTAGGTGATTTAGGATTATCTTCAATCTTATTTCGCAGACGTTTTATATAACTATCGATATTCCTATCAAAACCACTATATCCAATACCAAAAGACAGCTCGATCAGCTGTTCTCTTGATAAAATTTGCCCTTTATGTCTCATAAAAGTATGAAGTAGTTTAAATTCTGTACCAGTTAAATCAATTTTCACTCCAGACTTTTCAAGTCTCATAGCGCTTGTATATAGTTTTAACTCTCCAACAACAATTACCACTTCATCTGAATCATTGTATACACGTTTCATAAAAACTTTAATTCTACTAATAAGCTCTCTGGGACTAAATGGTTTGACCACATAATCATCAGCCCCCTTTTCAAAGCCTTTTAATCGATCAACTTCTTCTTGTTTAGCTGTTAACATGATGATGGGAATATCGGATATCTCTCTAATGTTTTGTAATACTTCAAATCCATTTATACCAGGCATCATAACATCCAGTAGTATTAGATGAAAATTTTCTTTCGAAAAAAGTTCTAACGCTTCAAAGCCATTCGATGCAAGCTTGCAATCAAAACCGTTCTTAACTAGGTACTTTATTACTATATCACTAATGTTCTTTTCATCTTCAACTACTAAAATCTTCAATATATCACCTCTTAAATACAGGATTAATGACTATCCTCGTGCCTGTTAATAATCTCTATTAATTCTCCATGCCAGTCATGATACCAAACATCACCGGTAAATCCATTAATGCTCATCATGCCAATAGTTTGACCATCTTTATCAACATGGAAAGTAAAGTAACCATAAAACTCATGATAATCATCACTCAACTCAAATTCATCATTCACTTTATCTAGATATTTCACACCAAAATCATAAGCTTCTTCTGACGTATATTTATTTTCTTCATAATCAGATGCAGATAAATCATAGTTATTGTAACCCATCATGCCTCTACCTGACATCATTCCACCCGATCCATGCATTCCATATTTCAAGTTCCACATCATATTTGGACCGTATTCAGGAAAAATGTTACCTGTATAAGGATTTACAAGAAGCTCCATAGCACCTCTTTCAGTATCTGTTTCAATGATTGAAAAATAATATTCACTGTCTTCATAGACAAAAATATCTGATATTTCTAACTCGGTGTTGAAATTACTAATGTACTTTTCTACATGTTCTTCCAACTCTTCTAATGTGAGTTTTACATCATTTTCATCATATGATCTCGAACTTCCATATCCCATCATTGATCCAGTATTTCTATTTGACCAATTGAAGGAATTCATCATTCCACTACCATTATAGAATACATCGCCCGAACTACCAAAATTTATTTGACTTCTTTCATAAAATACTCCGATAATACCTGTGAGAAATAGAATTACTCCTAATACAACGATAAAATACTTGCTTTTCAACATGATTTCACCTACTTTCTTTCTACCACATTTTTACGGTTTAAATACTCTTCTTCTGTTATTTTCCCTTCGATAAACTGAACCTTTAGTAGTTCTACTGAGCTTAATGATTTGTTATTCTTTCTTAACATCCAGACAACACCAACGATTACCACAATAACACCTATCATCATAAGAATATGCCAAAAGCTAAATGTACCGTATCCTCCAAATAATGGGCACCCACCGTTACCTAACCAATTCCAATGCATCATATTATCCTCTCCTTTACTTCTTTAACGTTTCTTTCATTTGTAAATATGTCGACTCATCAATTTCACCTTTTACGAATCTTTCTCTTAGCAGTTCATCTGGATTCTTTTTTCCAATACTTAAATTACCTAAATTTCCATTATTATTATAATAGACAAAAGCAATAATAATAATTATCAATATCCACATCATAGTGATCACTCCTTTCTTTATACTGTAATCATACAATTAAAATATGACACAATTATGACTATTGCATTTTTATCTTTTTTGATAGTAAGATCTTGTAAGAAATATAGACAATGGAACAAGAACAGCAAGTTGTAAAGCAGGTAATAAACCAATTGAAGTCTCGCCTACAAGTGGCATTGTCTCTAAGTAAGCCCATCGATCAATATTAAGTGCTTTTGATTCAAAATAAAATGCAGCTGCAATTCCATAAATAGATAAGTTAAAATAATCATACGTTTTGAAAACCCATTTTTCCCCATTTTTGAAGAACATTAATAAATTAAAGAAAAATAGTGTTATCACTACATCACCGAATGTTGCTTGAATCATTAAAATTTCCATATTTGATACAATATCATTATCGTAAAAATACGTGCATACTGCATATTCCCAAATTCCATTTAATAACAATGAAATTAGAGCCACCAATAAATTTTGCTTCAATCTTTTCATATATACCTCATCATAGTTTATTAATCTTGAAAACATGGCTTATTTTGTAACAATCTCTAAATAAACATAAACAGTTCTCTAATAGGAAACACTATATCAGTTCGCCTAACTAATCTTCCCAGTAGCAAATGACACAATTTTAGTTTTTAAATTTTTGATACTTCTAAAAATGTAATTGTATCAAAGTCATCATCTTTTTCATTCACTATGGTCACAATTATCTTATTGGGTAAGCAAACAATTGACTGATTACTATATTTTATCCAGCCAGTTTTTGAACATATCTGCTTTGGACACACTTCACGGTCCATTGTCTCCATCTTAATTCGTCCTTCCTTATAATGTAAAGTTCCTAAATGTTCATTAAACTCAAATATTATTTTTCTTGATTCATCTACACTTAGTTTGTAAACATGTTCTTCCTGACCAACTCTTAATACTATGGTTCTTAATTGTCCACCAGTCTCCTGAGTTATCAAATAATATTGCCCAAATACTGTTATTATAATAATCATACAAATAATAATAATATCACCTTTTTTTATCGAACTCATAAAACTCACCTTCTTTTAGACAACTGATAAATAAGAAAAACCCTTGTTATAAACAAGGGACATTCTTAAAACAATTGAATAGATTTAACACATCTAATTTCCCATCATACCTCGGCCTCTAAAACTATTTGTAGAGTTATGCATGTTAATCATACCATCTAACCCGAAAGAGTCCATCATTTCAGCCATTCCACTATACCCTGATTCCTCCATTAACGCTTTCATTGCATCAAAATCTTCCTGAGATAAGCCATTCATCCATTCGTCCATCCCTTGGTAGTTGCCCGTCTGCATGAATCTTGAACAGGTAGCAAAGCCATTTGTTCTCATAATATTAAGCATATCTCTATAAGTCTCGCTATTAATGTTATTAGCGCTATTTCGATTCCAGCGTTCATTAAACCTACCGATTTCATCATCTGACGAACTTTGAATCTCAGACTGCTCGTCATCACTATCAGTTCCATTAATAGCAAACACCATTCCTGTAAACAGTCCTAAAACTAAAACTAAAATCCCTATTGTTACTAAAAATTTGTTTCGCATATTACCTCCTATGCATACTTACTTACTCAATTTATATCAAAACGCCATCTCCTAGACTTTTACCAATACTCATAGCCTTTAAGATATGTTTTGATATTTATTTTATAGTATTATCATAAGCTATGATTATGACTAAAATATGACTATTTCATAATAACAAAAATAATTAAATCTAAACACAAAACATAACTTAAAACTGATTCTTAACTTTATTCTTCAGAAGCTCTGAGTTGGAAGAAGTAAGCATAAATATCCCTAATTAGCGGAGCAGCATAATAGCTATGCCCTCCTTGTGGTATCATTGCAACAACAGCAATTTGTGGATCATCATAAGGTGCATAAGAAGCTACCCATGCATATGGATCATAATCATCCATGTATTTGCCTATATCCTCCCACTCGATTTCCCCATTCCCTAAACTTAGTAAAGCGTCTTTCATCACATTGCCTTCATCTAGATAATTACCTGATATTAATTCATCTAATTCAGCATTTAAACTCTCTTTTTTTGTAGAATCGGGACTAGATGATATCTCATGAGCTAAAGCAGTGATTTCCTTATTACGTTCTATCATTAATTTCATAAATTCCTTTTTTAATGAATCTTCATTAATGCTACTTAAATCAACATTATTACTTAGCTCTACATCTGAGAGGATTGAAACTAAGTTATCTAGTATATACTTATACTCATCAATTACTGGAATTTGACCAAATTTCTGAGCTGTACCTGTTTTACCTGCTGTAATAAGAGGAAATGACTTAAAAGTTGAATACAATGAACCTCCCTTTTGATTTGCTACTGCTTTCATACCCTCTTGTATGGTATACAAGTTTTCAATATTGTTCAGCTTAATCATGTTTTCCTCTGATATCTGACTCTGATCACTTTTTATAAGTGTCAAATCGATTAAATAACCATCATTTGCTATTGCCGCTGTATATCTTGCAATTTGAGCAACTGTGTACCGATGATCACCTTGTCCAATCGATAAATTAAACTCGTCCCCAACTCTCCATTTCATTTGCTTAAAATATGAGTATAATATTAAATCTGCTAAACTTTCAATTTTATTATGCTCAAAAATATTTGAGTAACTACTAAGGCGGTTTATTATCTCATATCTAGGTATCTCATCCAAAAAATATTCATCAGTCCAGCTTATTATCTCATAGATTATTTCTTGAACTTGCTCATTATTAATATCACTGTCTAATAGATATTCCCCTATGTTATTATCTAAATAATACTCTAAAGAGTTTTTTATCCCAGTCTTTTTTAGCTGTTCGTTAGGTAATGAATTGATTCTTTCACTAATTTCTATACCTGTAGAGCTGCCAAGTCCAAATCGTTCTGCATAACTTAATAATTTTTCAACACTAATATCAATTCCAAGTGTTCGCTTATTATAATAGTCGTAACCACTAATCAAATCATACATAATATAGTTACTTGAAACCATGAGAGCATCAACAACAGTAAGTAACCCATGTTTTTTTCCTAACTCCTTAAAGTACCAACATCTAAATAGCTGGTTACCTATTTTTATCAACCCGTCAGAATACAATTTATTGTCTTTATTAAACCCTCCTTCAAGAGCTGCTAACACAGTTAACGGTTTAAATACTGAACCAGGTTGTACAGATGTCATCGTTGCAATGTTGTACAATGGTCTAGGTGCAAGAGGATCTTCTGGATTCATAGGCATTAAGTCTTTCCAATCATCATAACTAATACCTGCCACAAATAAGTTGGGATCATATGACGGTTTATTAACTAGAGCCAATATCTCTCCAGACTTAACATCAACTACCATAACTGAACCTGTTTTTGCGTTTTTAAACTGGTCGAACTGTACATCCCCCCATTCACTTTCATAAAATCCTCCATTTTGAATTTTATTAATTGTTTCATCCAGTAATTTCTCAACTTCCTGTTGGAGATTTATATCAATCGATAAAGTTATATTTTCTCCAGAAACAGGAGTTATATTTTCAAGAGTATCCAATCCTTCCATAACCTCACCGACATAATTACCTTTGGCATCAGCATATACATACTTCTTTCCAGAAGTGCCATGAAGTATTGTTTCAAATTTTTTTTCTATACCACTTTTCCCAATCATATCCGTATTGTTATAGTTGAGTTCGATCAAATATTTATCAATTTCATCATCAGATGATATATTTCCGAGATAACCAACGACGTGTGCTGCTGTCTTCCCATATGGATAGCTCCTCAATGGATTAATATCTATAGCTACACCTGATAAGTCCATTTTTCTCTCTTGAATTTGAATTGCAGTTTCTTTTTTTATATCACTTGCAACAATAACCGGCTCATAAGAATAATAACCTTTTAAGTTGATCGCGTGTTTTATCGCCATCACAAATAATGTATCTCTTACATTATAGTCTTTAGAAGGTTTTATACGACTTTTGCTCACCAAGATGTCATAAGCTGCTGAAGCGTTTGAATCGAATGGAATATCGTACATTTTAAGAAATTCTTCTTTGCTTTTCTCATCAGTAAACTTCATAGTTTTAACCGATATTGGCAGATACACACCTTTTTCAATAAGTAACTCTTGTGCTGTAAAAACATCTAATTCAGGATCAATAAAATACTTTTCTCTTTCATTCCTAAGTACTTCTGTAGCAGTAGTACTCAAATTATAACCATTCTTTTCTAACCATTTTTCAATTTTTAAGTCAGAGGTATATTTTATCTCCCCATCAAAAGTTAATGGAAAATCAAGGACCTTTTCTCCATTATCAACAAGTAAGTTAAGCAACCTGATGCTAACACTCTCCAAAGTACCAACATCATTTTCAAAGTTTATAAACGTTACATCAAAACTAGGTTTACTTGTCGCTAAAAGATTACCATCCCTATCATATATATCTCCTCGTTTAGCATTCATATTCTGTTGTTTAATAAATGATTGATTAGCTCTTTCTCTGTAAAAGTTTCCATTCACTACAGTAAGTTGTCCCAACCTTAAAATTAGTACTCCAAATAAAACCAAGATCAGAAGTACTACAAAATTTCTTCGATCAAAAATTGTGTTCATTAAAATCCCTATTTCCTTAACAAGTAGCATATATCCTAACAGCTTAAACTCTCAACCATTTTCCTATATCTTAGTTAAACATTTCAATTGGCCACGAAAAAACAATATCTTCTTCTAAAGTTTCTATAACCAAGCTAATTGTAGATATTTCTTCTAGTAAGTTAATTACTAGATCCTTTTTCGCAACTTCGATAGAATAGCTGATATGGTGACCATCTCCTTCTTTTTCAAAAGAAATTTCAGGTTCATAAATATTTTCCAAGCTATCTATAAAATAAATAGATTCCTCAATCTTTAAACTTTCCAAATCGACACTATGGGTATTTAGAGTTAACTCAAATCTATGATAGTTATTCTCAACTTCCCTAGGACTTGTAAACATTAGTTCATAAGACACATAATTCACTATATAATTTTGTCGCAAGTCCTTTTCTGTCCAGTTGACTTTACTCGATTGTTCTTCAACAATCACTGTATTTTCATCTAACGCCTTTTCCACTTCAATCTCTACTACAGGTGAAGCAGCATTTTCTTTCTCGAATTCAGATGTTTCGTTAGAGAAGCTCACTAAAATTGCTATTCCTCCAACTATTAATAGTAATATTACTGCAATTAAATTTCTTTGATTCATATTTCCTCCTTGTCTTTTCAGTATCATAAAGCAAGACTCGTGCCAAATCACCATTTATTCAGCTTATAAAAAAACCTTATCAAACAAATGGATTCATTCGATAAGGTTATATATTTATAGTTTAATATCATATTTCTCAATTCTGTATAGCAAAGTATGTCTAGTTATTCCCAATAGTTCTGCAGCTTTGGTTTGATTACTATTGGCTAATTTTAATGCTTGTTCAATAAAGTCTTTTTCAACTAATTCAAGATTTATTCCTTCTTCTGGGACAACATACTTTGTTCCATTTTCTTTAAAAGCTTTGATCTCACTCGGTAAATTCTGTAAGGTTATTTTACTGTCTTGAGTTAAAATGATCATTCTCTCAACAAAATTTTCTAATTCTCTTATATTACCTCTCCAATAATGTTTAATCAAAACTTCCATCGCATCATTATTAACACTTAATGGAGCCTTATGCATTTTGATAGAAAACCTTGTTATGAAGTATCTAATTAGAAGAGGAATATCTTCCTTTCTTTCTCTTAGGGGTGGCATAAAAATCGGGATTACATTTAACCGATAATAAAGATCTTCTCTAAAAGTCCCTTCTTCTACCATTTCCTTCAGGTTTCTGTTTGTTGCAGCTATAATCCTAACATCAATTTTAATTGTTTCTGTTCCTCCGACACGTTCAATTTCTTTCTGCTGCAAGACTCTTAACAGTTTAACCTGAGTTGATAATGGTATTTCGCCAATTTCATCTAAGAATATCGTTCCTTTATTTGCACGTTCAAAGCGTCCAATCTTTCTTGAAATAGCCCCTGTAAATGAACCTTTCTCATGACCAAATAACTCACTTTCCAGTAAGCCTTCCGGTAAAGCGCCACAATTAACTTTTATAAAAGCATTGTTTGACCTATTGCTCATTTTATAAATGTAATCCGATATCACCTCTTTTCCAGTACCACTTTCTCCAGATATTAAAACTGTAGCATCACTTTTTGCCACTTGCTCAGCAACATCTAAGACCGCCTTCATTTTAGGACTTTCACCAATTATTGTTTCATTTAAATTACCCTTTAGTTCATTCTTTAAAAAGTTAATTTGATGCGCCATTTCACCTATTGATATAGCCTTACTAACTAAAACTCTCATTTCTTCTAAATCAAATGGTTTTGAAATATAATCTGTTGCTCCTAACTTCATTGCCTGTATAGCTGTATCTACAGTTCCATGTGCAGTCATCATAATTACAGGGATATTTAGATCGGTTTCTCTTATTTTTTTTAGTACAGATACACCATCAATATCAGGTAATTTAATGTCAAGAAGTATAAGGGAAAGTTCTTCTTCACTAAACTTTTCAAAGGCCTCTTTACCTGTAGTTGCAGAGATTATACTATACTCCTGAGAGACCAATGCATTGCTTAATGCCCATATCATATTTTTTTCATCATCAACAATTAATATCTTATGCATTTTCAACTTCTCCTGCTGTATAAATTGGCATTCTTATTGTTATGTTTGTTCCAATATTTTGTTCTGAAATAATCTCAATATGTCCATCGTGTTCTTCAATTATTTTGAGAGTCATGGATAATCCTAAACCAGTACCAGAAACTTTGGTTGTATAAAATGGTGTGAATACCTGTTTTATGTTTTCCTGTGATATTCCTATACCATTGTCAATTATACTCAGTTCTACTTCATTATCTTTAATTAAAACCTTAATTCTGACTATGCCCCCATCGGGCATGGCTTGAATACTATTAAGAATAATGTTTATTAATGCTTGCTTAAAACGATCCTTTATGATACATACTGGAACATCCATTTCTATCTCACAAATAACATCGATATTCTTTTCATTGGCATATCTTTTTATAAACCTTTCAGTTTCTAAAACAACTTCACCTATAAACTCTATAGTTTTTAATCCCTTCATTGGTTTCGAATAATTTAGCAACTCACTTATTACCTTATTTGTTCTATTTATTTCACTATCTATAATTTCTAAACCATCCATATCATCAGTTGATACTGTTTTCTTACTTAAAATTGTTTGTATTATTGTTTTAATTATACCCAAAGGATTTCTAATC